>Ga0255338_1000028_pt1 | contig 629717 bp, 528 predicted proteins | sample MeOH1_35cm_T4_19_FD_203715 | JGI IMG/M metagenome (GOLD analysis project Ga0255338, IMG submission 203715) | Sandy soil microbial communities from University of British Columbia, Vancouver, Canada - MeOH1_35cm_T4_195 | ecosystem: Engineered > Artificial ecosystem > Sand microcosm >...
GATCCCCTCCGCCTCGCATCCGATTCCTGTACGTCGCCCCGCAGGTCTCGCTCCCCGCTGCTTTCAGCGAGTCTCTCACGGTTCCCGCCTTGCGGCTTACTCGGGTCGTTGCGACCAACTCCCCAGAAGACTTGCACCTCCTAGTCAATGGTCATGCTGGGCACACGATGAGAAAAGACCCCGACCGTGTGGTCGGGGTCTTTTCTCGAAACCGCGTCCGAACGGAGCGCGGGACTTACTGCGGCAACGCAGCGGTGGTCGTGGCGGCAGCCGCACCGCTCGTCTCGACGACGAACACAACGCGGCGGTTCGCCTCGGCACCCGGGTCATCCCGCTGGGCATCGCGGTTGACGAGACGGCTCTCGCCGTAGCCAACCGTGCGGACGTTGGCGGTGTTCAGCCCCTTCTCCGCGAGGTACGACGCGACCGCGTCAGCGCGGCGCTTCGACAGATCCATGTTGTACCGCGTCGAGCCGGCCGGATCGGCGAAGCCTTCGATCGTGATCACAGAACCCGAGTAGTACTTGTTCACCACGCTCGCGAAGCGGTCGAGCGCGGCCTTGTCCGGCTCACGCACCGTCGCATCGTCGAACGCGAAGTTCACCGGAAACGCGAACTTCAGCCCTTCCTCCATTGCCGTGATCTTCGCGCCGAACTCGGTACGCAGCGCGCCCAGGTCGTTGCGAAGGCTGGCGACATCGTTCTTCACCGTCGTGAGCTCGGAGCGGACGCTCGCGACTTCCGTCGTGATCGTATTGCTCAGGCTGCTGTCGGCCGCGATGCGCGCAGCGCGCTCGTCACGAACCGACGTCCGGACGAAGCCCTTCGTCGCGCATGCGCCGAGGACGGCCGAACCCAGGATCACCGCTCCGACTGCCCGCAGATTTGCTTTCATATGGCTGCTCTCCGATACAAGAGGTCTCGACACCACCACGACGCCTCACCTGAAATGCGAAAACCGTACCGGAGCGCAACGAACGGCGAATTCCCTGTGGCTGGACACCGCACTGTGATCTGTATCACACGAATCATGCGCTCGTTGCACGACCAGCTCCCGGCGACGCGCAATTAAATCAAAGGCAACATCAAAAACCTGAGACGCAGATCACAAACGCGAAAAAAAGTCGGCTACGAGGATGATCGACCCAGCCACTCACCGCCATCGACGACGAGAATCGCGCCCGTGATCCAGCTCGCGGCCGGCGATGCGAGAAACGCCACCGCGTTGGCGATGTCGTGCGGGGTGCCCCACCGACCGAGCGGGATCTTCCGCGCCGGCTCGTGAATGGCGTCGCGCACCGCGTCGCCCCGCTCGTTATGCGGGGCGGCGCCCGTCGCGGCTCCCGATGGGCCAGCGGGCGCGGTGCCCCCCGAGGCGAAGCGATCATCCCCCGCGGCCGATGGCCGCGCGAACGCCTTGAGCACGCCTTCGGTGGGGACGGGCCCCGGCGCGACGGCGTTCACCCGAACGCCGTGCGGCGCCCACTCCACCGCCAGCGTGCGCGTGAGGGCGTCGATGCCCCCCTTCGCCGCGGTCGCATGCGCCATCATCGGCCACCCCCGATAGTGCAGCGTCATCGAGATGCTGACGATCGCGCCACCGCCGCCCGCGCGCAGGTGCGGGAGCGCCGCCTGCGAGCAGAAGAACGTGCCGAACAGGTCGATCTCGATGACGCTGCGCCACGCGTTAGGGCTCATCGACTCCGAGGGGACGTAGAAGTTCCCCGCGGCGTTGTTGACGAGCAGGTCGAGTCGGCCGTGCGTGTCGGCCACGCCGCCGATGGCCGCGCGCACCCGGTCCGTGTCGCGCACATCGAGCATCACCGCCGAGGCGCTCCCGCCGGCCGCGCGGATGCGCCCCGCCGCCGGCTCGATGTGCTCCGCGCGGCGGCTGGCGAGCACGACGTGCATGCCAAGCTCCGCGAGCAGCGAGGCCACGCCGAAACCGATGCCGGTGCCACCGCCCGTGATGATGCCAACCTGCCCTGCGAGCAGTCCGTCGCGGAACACTCGGGGCTCAGCCATCGCGCGCCTCGTCGACCATGGGTTGCCCGTTAGGGTCCGGCCACGCCGGCGCGTCGGTACCGACGTCAGCGGCAACCTCGGGGCACGCCGTCGCGATGTCGGCGGCGAACCCGTCGTCGACCGGCGCCGGCGTGGCGTCGAAGTCGAGCGTGAGCTGGCGGACGCGCATGAAGCTCCGGCGGTGGTGGGGCGTCGTGCCCGCCGCCGCGAGGCCGGCCAGGTGATCGGGCGTCGCATAGCCGACGTTCTGCTGCCAGCGATAGGACGGGTAGCGTGCCCCCAACTGGTGCATGAGGCGATCGCGGGTGACCTTGGCGAGGATCGAGGCACAGGCGATCGAGAAGCAGCGTGCGTCGCCGTGCACCACCGCCGTGTGGGGGACCGCCAGCGTGCGAATGGCCCGGCCGTCGATCAGCACATGGTCCGGCGCGACTGCCAGCCTCGCCAGCGCCCGCCGCATCGCCAGCGTGCTCGCGTGGTAGATGTTGATGCGGTCGATCTCGCGGACCGACGCGGCGCCGATGCCGATGGCCAGCGCGCGCGCGCGGATCAGCACCGCGAGGCGCGTGCGCTCGGGGGCGGTCAGCGCCTTGGAATCGTCCACACCGCGGATGGCCCGCGCGTCGGGCGGCATGATGACGGCGCATGCGACGACGGGGCCCGCAAGCGGGCCCCGTCCAACCTCATCCACTCCGGCGATGAGCGGGCCGCGCAGCCGGCGCAGTTCCCGCTCAATGTCGCTCCAGCGTCGGCGCGCGGATCCCGCTCTGCGCCGACCTTCCGGCATCGCTCAGCTCTCCGGCGTGGTAGCCTCGGTAGCGGGGACCGCGACCCGCACCTTCTTCTCGCGGATGCGCGTCGCCTTGCCCGTGAGGTGACGCAGGTAGTACAGCTTCGCGCGACGCACCCGCCCACGACGGACGACCGTGATGTCGGCAAGCATTGGGCTGTGCACGGGGAAGATCCGCTCGACGCCAACGCTGTTCGAGATCTTCCGCACGGTGAACGTCTCGCTCACGCCGCTCCCGCGCCGGGCGATGCACACGCCCTCGAAAGCCTGGAGCCGCTCCTTGTCACCCTCCTTCACGCGGACGTTGACGCGCAGCGTGTCCCCCGGACGAAACGGAGGAATGTTGGTGCGGAGCCACTCTTTCTGGGTTTCGATGAAGGGGTGCATATGACGCTCTGGGCGGAAAGGTCTTGCCCGATAAAGGTTTCGCTTGGCAGACCCACAACATAAACGAGCGTCCCGCCGATTGCCAGCCGGCTGCGGCACCGAGGGCTACTGGATCGTTCCGCGCAGGGCCCCCTGGGGCTCGCGCGTGGTACGCAGCGAGACGTAGAATCCGCCCGGGTTCGCGCGCAATTCCTCGAGCAGCGTGGTACCCGCGGGGTCGATGAGGACCCCCGTGCCGCGCACCTGGATGTATTTGTCGCGCAGCGTGGCGCCCGCGAACAGCGTAACCACCGCCGGGCCCTGGCGACCGGTTCGCTCCGTCCGGTACACGTGGGCGGCAGTGAACGTCTCACTGGCCGGGTTGTAGACGTTCAGGTGGTACTCGAGCGTGCTGTCGCGCCGCAGCTTGAGCTCCACTCGCCCGCGTGCGAAGGTCCGCTGGACTCGTGTCGACTTTCCATTGGCGACGGGGGCCACCAGCCCGGTCGAGAACACCCGCCGCACGGCAGCTTCCCGCGGTACCGCGGCCGTAGGTGCCGGCACGTTGGCCACGTTGCCGGTTGCCGCATCGAGGCAGCCGGTCAGCGAGATCAACAGGAGGAGGGTGCGTCGCATTCGGAAGTGTGTCGTCGTCCGGTCAATGGCCGAGTCGGGTACTACCCAAGTTATCAAGCACGTGGCATTCCACTACGTAACGCGTCACAAGAACTTGCGCTCGGCACGTCACGAAGCAAGAGGGGCAAGCTGGACAGAATGGTCCGGAGAGCACCTACGCCGGTTTTCCCCGGTCTCCTGATCGGCTTCGGCTGAAGTCCAGCGGGGAAAGTGAACCGAAACCCGTCGTGAGCGAGCGGCAGCCTCAGGACGACTCCCCACCGGTCGTGCCGTTGGCCCGGGCGTTCGTGAGCCGCTCGCCCTCCGCCCTCCGCCAATCCGCGATCCGCTTGTGGTCGCCGGACAGCAGGACCTCCGGCACATCGTGCCCGCGGAAGCTCGGCGGACGGGTGTAGCTCGGCGCGCTGAGACCGCGCGCGTCGAAGAACGAATCGCCGCGTGCGCTGTCGAGATCGGACATGGCACCCGGTAGGAGTCGCACCGTCGCATCGACGATCGCCAGCGCGGCGGGCTCGCCGCCACTCAGCACGAAGTCGCCGAGCGAGATTTCCTCGGTGGCCAGGTAGTCGGCCACCCGCTGATCGATGTCCTTGTAGTGGCCGCACAGCAGCGTCAGCGTCTCGCTCGCGGCGTAGCGCACGGCGTCGGCGTGCGAGAACCGGCGCCCGCGCGGCGAGAGCAGCACCACCGGCCCCGCGACCTGGAGCGACTCGACGGCCTCGAAGAACGGCCCCGGCTTCATCACCATCCCGGCCCCGCCGCCGTACGGGTAGTCGTCGACGGTGCGATGCCGGTCGTGCGTGAAGTCGCGCAGGTCAACGACGTTGTACGTCACCGCGCCCGCCGCGGCGGCGCGAGCGGGGATGCTCAACGCGAGTGGCGCCGCGAAGAACTCCGGGAAGATCGTGACGATGTCGATCCTCACTCGATGAGTCCTTCCGGCGGATCGACGATCAGTCGACGGCCTGCGAGATCGACACGGCGGACGATCTCGGACCGGAACGGGATGAGCACACTGCCCGTTCCGCGGCGCACGTCGAGCATGATGCCCTGCGGCAGCTCGTAGATGGCCGTCACTTCGCCGATGATCTCGTCGGACGCATCGCGCACGACGGTAAGCCCGTGCAGATCGTGCAGGTAGACCTCGTCATCGCCCACCGGATCGAGCTCCGCCATCGGTGCCAGCAGGTAGCGCTCTCGCCACCGTTCCGCTTCGGTGCGGTCGGCGAGTCCCGCGAACGCGACGATCCAGCCGCCGCCCTTGAATGGGCGACTCTCCTCGACCACGAGCGCGCGGCCGTCGGGCGACGGGTTGCCGTCGATGGTACCGGCGAAAACGCGACGGCCGGGCGCGAAAACCGCGTCCGGCGCGTCGGTCAGCGGCTCGATGACGAGCTCGCCGTGAATTCCGTGTGCCCTTCGAACGCGCCCAACGATCGCCAGATCGGGCGCGGTCACGTCACTCCGCCGCGCCGCCCGTGGCGGTGTCCGCGGCGCTCGTGGCGTCGGCGCTCGCCTCGCGCACGGGCACGGCCGCCGAATTGAGCTTGCGCGCCAGACGCGCCTCGTGGCGGGCCTTCAGCACGCCCGCCTTGCGCAGGAGCGAGCGCACGGTGTCGCTCGGCTGGGCGCCGACGTCGAGCCAGTGGTTCGCGCGGTCGGCGTTCAGCTGCACGGCGGTGTCGCCCTGGCGCGGATAGTACTGTCCGATGATCTCGATGAACCGGCCGTCGCGCGGGCTGGTCGAGTCGGCTACGACGATACGGAACGTCGGAGAGTTCTTGCGGCCGGTGCGGCGGAGTCGAATGCGAACTGCCATGGTGCGTATCTCCTGTCTGGCGTGCTGGTGGTACAATGGGCTCCTCGCGTGTCCGGCGTCTCCGGAACGCACCCATCACTACTGCTACCGCATCCCCATCATCCCGGGCGGCATGCGCATGCCGCCGCCTGACGAGGCTTTCTTCATCATCTTCTGCATGTCCTTGAACTGCTCGAGGAGGCGGTTCACCTCGTTGGTCGGGCGCCCGGAGCCTTTCGCGATGCGGGAACGGCGCGAGCCGTTGATGATCGTCGGATTCTTCCGCTCCTCGGGCGTCATCGAGAGCACGATCGCCTCGACGTGCCTCATCCGCTTCGGATCGAGATTCGCCTGCTTCAGCATCTTCGAATTCACGCCGGGGAGCATCTTGAGGATGCCCTCGATGGGCCCGAGCTTCTGCACCTGCCGCATGGCCGTGAGAAAGTCGTTCAGGTCCATCCCCTCCTTGCGGACCTTCTTCTCGAGCTTCTTCGCCTCGCCCTCATCGAACGCCGTCTGCGCCTTCTCGACAAGCGACACGACGTCGCCCATCTGCAGGATGCGGCCGGCCATGCGCTCGGGGTGGAACTCCTCGAGCGCATCGGTCTTCTCGCCGACGCCGATGTACTTGATGGGCTTCTTCGTGACCCCGTAGATCGAGAGTGCCGCGCCACCGCGCGCGTCACCGTCGAGCTTCGTGAGGATGACACCGGTGACACCCAGCGCGGCGTCGAAACCCTGCGCGATGCGAACCGCTTCCTGGCCGGTCATGCCGTCGGCGACGAGCAGGATCTCATCCGGGCGCACGGCCTCCTTCACCCGCACGAGCTCCTGCATCATCTCCTCGTCGATCTGCAGCCGGCCGGCGGTATCGATGATGACGACGCGGTCGCGCGCGCGACGTGCCTGGTCGATGCCCTGCTTCGCGATCCGCACCACGTCCTTCGTGTCGCGCTCGGCATAGACCGGAATGTCGAGCTGCTGCCCGAGCGTCTCGAGCTGATCGATGGCGGCGGGACGGTAGACGTCGGCGGCAACGAGGCGCGTGGGACGCGATTCGGCCTTGAGCCGGCGAGCGAGCTTCGCCGCGGTGGTCGTCTTTCCCGACCCCTGCAGTCCGACCATCATCACGATGGTGGGTGGGACGGAGCTGAGCTTGAGCCCCTCGCGACGCTCCCCGAGCATCGCCGCGAGCTCGTCATGGACGATCTTGACGAGCTGCTGGGCCGGCTGCACGGTGCGCAGCGATGATACGCCGACGGCCTTCTTCTCCACGCGCTCGAGGAACTCGCGCGTGAGCTGGAAGTTGACGTCGGCCTCGAGGAGCACTCGGCGAACCTCGCGGAGTCCTTCCTTGATGTCGGCGTCGGTGAGCACGCCGCGGCCGCGGAGGCGCGCGAACGTCGCTTCGAGTTTCTCGGACAGCTCATCGAACATAGCCGTTAAACGTAGACAGCCGTGCGGGTTGAAGCAACGGGCCGGTATTGCTATTAGCTTTCGTGCTTCCTTCCCTCTGCCCCAACCCCGCGCATGGCCCGTAACCAACGCAAAGAAGAGATCCTCAAATCGGAGCTTCCGCCGGCGCTTCCGCTGATGGCGCTTCGATCCACGATCGTGTACCCGCTGGGCACGATCGCGGTGCAAATGGGGGCGCCGGAGAACCTGGCGTTGCTGCGCGCGAACGAGGAGCCGGGGTTGATCGTGGCGCTGGTCGTCGCGAGCGGGGACCACGACGAGCCGATCGAGCCCGGGAAGTTCATTGGCCGCGTGGGTGTGGCAGCACGGGTGCACGAGCGGATCAACCTTCCCGGCGACACCGTCCAGATCACGCTGCAGGGACTGCGGCGGATCACCATCGAATCGATCGAACAGACGCAGCCCTACGCCATCGCGTCGATCAAGGCGGCGCGCGAGACGCCGGCCGAACCGGCGGAGCTCGAGGACCTCGTCGCGCGCGTCGTCTCGGCGGCGGAAACGCTCGCGGACCTCGTGGATCGCATTCCTGACGAGGTGCCGCAGATCCTGAAGATGAACGTGTCCGACCCGGGGCGGTTCGCCGACCTCGCTGCGACGAACATGAACTTCCGGATCTCGGACAAGGACGAGGTGCTGCAGCGGCTCGACGTCGGCCAGCGCATCCGCTTCATCCTGTCGCGCCTCGAGCGCGAGGTGGCGCGCGCGCGGGTGATGGAGGACGTGAAACGGCAGACGGAGATCAAGATCGAGCAGCATCAGCGCGAGTTCTATCTGCGCCAGCAGCTGCGCGCGATTCAGGCGGAGCTCGGCGAGGCGGACCCGGGCGAGAAGGAAGCGCTGGAGACCCTGAAGAAGATCGAGGAGGCGAAGCTTCCCGAGCGGGTGGCGCAGGAAGCGCGGCGCGAGACCGAGCGGATGCGCATGCTCTCGCCGGCGTCGAGCGAGTACCAGGTGATCCGCACGTATCTCGACTGGATCCTCTCGCTACCGTGGCACAAGCGGTCGGGGGACGAGGAGATCGCGCTGAAAAAGGTCGAGGAGGCGCTCGACACACGCCACTACGGCCTCACCGAGGCGAAGGAGCGGATCATCGAGTTCCTGGCCGTGCGCAAGCTGCGCGGCGGCGACCCCCACGGTCCGATCCTCTGCTTCGTCGGCCCGCCGGGCACCGGGAAGACGTCGTTAGGCGAGGCGATCGCGAAGGCCATCGGGCGGGAGTTCTACCGCATCTCCGTGGGTGGCGTGCGCGACGAGGCGGAGATCCGCGGGCACCGCCGCACGTACGTGGGCGCCATGCCGGGGCTGCTCATCCAGGCGCTGCGGCGCGTGGGCGTGAAGGACCCCGTCCTCATGATCGACGAGATCGACAAGATGTCGGCGGGCGGCCCGTCGGGCGACCCGACGGCGGCGATGCTCGAGGTGCTCGACCCGTCGCAGAACGACGAGTTCGTCGACCACTACCTGAACCTGCCGTTCGACCTGTCGTCGTCGCTGTTCATCTGTACGGCGAACAACCTGTTCGACATCCCGGCGCCGCTCCGCGACCGCATGGAGGTCATTCGGATCGCGGGCTACACGGTCGAGGAGAAGGTCGAGATCGCGTGGCGCTACCTCATGCCGCGACTGCTCGAGGAGCACGGGATCAGCGACAAGGACATCCAGTTCACCGACGAGGTGCTCGGGTTCATCTCCGGCCGCTACTCGCGTGAGGCGGGGCTTCGCAACTTCGAGCGCAACATGGCGGCGATCATGCGCAAGCGCGCGCGGCGGAAGGCCGAAGGCGAGGAAGGCGCGTGGATCATCGACAACGCCAAGGTCGAGGAGATTCTCGGCGCGCCGCGGTACGCGATGGAGGAAGCCGAGAAGGAGCCGGAGATCGGCGCCGTGACCGGGCTCGCATGGACGTCCACCGGCGGTGATCTCATGCTCATCGAGGCGCTCCGAATGGCGGGCACCGGCCGCCTGACGGTGACGGGGCAGCTCGGCGACGTGATGCGCGAGTCGGTGGATGCGGCGCTCTCGTACGTGCGGTCGCGCGCCAAGCTGCTCGAGATTCCGGAGACGGAGTTCCGCGAGAGCGACCTGCACATCCACTTCCCCGCCGGCGCCATTCCGAAGGATGGGCCGAGCGCGGGCGTCGCGGTCACACTCGCCATCGCAAGCGTGCTGAGCCGCCGCCCGGTGCGCCGCGACGTCGCGATGACCGGAGAAGTGACGCTGCGCGGGAAGGTGCTCGAGATCGGCGGGGTCAAGGAGAAGACGCTCGCGGCCTACCGCGCCGGGCTGCGCGAAGTGATCATGCCCAAGGGGAACGAGAAGGACCTGCGCGACGTGCCGAGCGAAGTGCGCGCGAACATGGCCTTCACGTTCGTCGCGACGATGGACGAGGTGCTGCGTCTCGCCCTGCTGCCGGCCCCGGAGCCGGAGCTCGCGGATCAGGTGGCGGCCGAGTCGCCGCCCACGTCGGATCGGCCGGCGGCGGAAGCGGAAGCCGTTCCAGCCGACTGAGTTCCGTCGGGCTGCTGGCTGGTTGCTGGTTTGGTCGGGTTTCATCGCGCGGGTCGGCTCGGGCATCCCGCTCCGGCGCCTCGAGGCACGTGAGCAAGAGCCCGCGCGCTGGACGGCGCGCGCGGGCTCTTGCGGCGCGCCATGTCGCCTCCGCGCGACGCCCTCACCTCCCCGGGCGCATCACCAGCCCGGGAAAGCGCGCAGCACGCAGCCAGTGCGCGCCTCCCCGGGTGGCGCCGCAGGGCACGCCCCGCGCGGGGGCGGTATGCCGCGGGCCCGACGCGCGTTGGATGTTGCGGGCGCGCGGCTGCGGAGCGAGGCGTGGCGGATGGCCGGCGTCGCATCGGAGGACGCCGGTCCAGGGCGTGGGCGCTCGGCCCCGCACGATGCCGGCCCGGCCCCGCGCCACGGCAATCCCAAACGAGCCCCGCCGCGCGAAGAAGCCAGACGCGCCCCGCGCCGAGTCAATCTCGGGCCTAACGAGTGGCGCTACTGCAGCACCACCTTTCCCAGGTCGATCACGTCCGCCCGCGCGCCCGATGGGACGTCCACGTACAGGACGACCGGACGGCCGTCCACCTCGCCGATCGAGAGCTGGATCGTGCGGCCACCGACGTCGTACGTGCGGGCGTCGCCGTTTGCCGCGCGTGGCTTCGCGCCGCGATATCGCTTGAGGATCGACGTATCGAGGAGGTCGTGGAACTCACCGGCGTCGATCTTCGAGTCCCACACCGTCAGCCAGGCGATGCCGTCGCCCCCGCCGCCCTCGAACAGGACGTACCGGTCCCCATCCCACCCCGCGCCGCCGCGGATCGCCGCGTTCTGGTCCTGCAGATGCTGGAAGAGAAACAGCCGCGTCTCGAACTCGCCGAGGTTGTTGGAGTAGACGCTGCGCACTCCGGCAGGCAATTCCGGCAGCGTCACCCGCGTCGGCAGATCGGGCGTGTCGAAGTAGGCCGGCGCGTGCATGATCTGCTCGGTCGATTGCGGCATGTCGCCGAACGGCACCTTCCCCGGCCGCGCCTCCTCGAACCGGCGCATGAACTCGGCGCCGCTGAGATACGGGAAGATCAGCGTCTCCTGGATGATCATCGGGGCCGCCGAGAACACCGGCATCGAGCTCTGCGACTCGCGAATCATGTCGCGAACGCGGTCCCATCCGCCCGGGAGCGCCGCCGCCAGGTTGTTCGACCCGAGCATCGCCTGCACCTGCTCGAACGTCGCCTGCCCCTCGATGACCGCCTGCGCCGCCACCTGCCGGTCGTTGTCGCCGGTGACTTTCTGAATCGAGTCGAGGCTGATGTACTGATCCTGCAGCGCGTGCACGAGCTCGTGCGTCACGGTCACGCCGACCATGTCCTCCGGCGCGCCGTCCACGACGTAGAGCACCTTCGTGGACGGATCGTAGTAGCCGACGACCTGCTCGGTGAGCAGCTCGAGCATGAATGGCCGGAGTTGCAGCGTATCCGGAATGAGACCGAACCGACGGTACGTGCGTTCGATGCCGTTGATCTCGGCCGCGGGCATCGATTCGTTGAATTTCCGCGTGAGGAACTCACGAACCTCGTCCTTCGACCGCCGCTCGACTCTTGGCGGGGTCTTGAACGGCAGGCCGACGGCCTTCTCGATACGAGGTACGGCCTCGGCGACCTGTTTCGCGTACGGCCCCTCGCTGCGGGCCGACCCACCGGGCCGCGCATCGCGGGAGCAGGCGCCCACCGCGAGCGCAGCAACCGACGCGGCGGCCAGCACCACGCACGACCTAACGAGCCTCACTCCGTCCATGTCACGTCCTTTGAGGTGGCGAGCCTGACGACGCGTGCCACGTCGTGCCCACGCACGACGATCCCTTCGTCGGCCAGCACGCGGCGCAGCTCCGCTTCGAGCGTAGCGAGGGATGCAGGGTCGGGACTCGGCGTCCTGGGCTCCGGACCCGGCGTGGGTGGCGCCGACCTGGTCGCGGCACCATTGGTGGGCGCGTTGGCTACTTCACGCACACCACCGTCTGAGACGAACATCGCTTCGATCTCCGCGCCGAAGCGCTCGAGGGCCGCGAATCCATTGCGGGCCATCCGCTCGATCGGATCATCCTCGAGCGTACCGGAGCTCAGCGGCTCGTCCACCGCGTCGGCGCGTCGCGGGCGCTCGCCGGCCCGGCGCTCCGGCCGTGCCGCGACCAGCGCGCGGCGACGCCGGATCAGGTCTTCCGCGTGCGGCGAGTACCTGGCGACGGCGTGCGCGTGGGCGCACGCCTCGTCCAGCGCGTCGATCGCTCGATCCGGACGCATGCGGTCGGTGTCGTACCGATCCGTCAGCTCGACCGCCGCACGCACCGCGCTGTCGGTGATCACGACGTTGTGATGGCGCTCCAGCCGCTCGAGCCGCGCGCGCAGGATGTCGAGCGTCTCGTCGGCGGAGAGCTCGCGCACGAGCACGCGCTGAAACCGGCGCTCGAGCGCCGGGTCGCCGCACACCCATCGCTCGTACTCATCGTTCGTCGTCGCGCCGATCACCCGGAACTCGCCGCGCACGAGCGCGGGCTTGAGCATGTTGCCCGCGTCCATGGCGACCCCGAGCGCGGTGCCCTGGCCAATCAGGTTGTGCAGCTCATCGATGAACAGCACGACGTCGGGCGACGCGCTCGTGTCGGCGACGAGACGGCGGATGCGCTCCTCGTAGTCGCCGCGGTACGTGGTGCCCGCGAGCAGCGAGACGTGATCGACGGCGAGGATGCGGGTGCCGCGCAGCGACAACGGGACGTCGCCGGCGGCCAGTCGTTGCGCGAGTCCCTCGACGATCGCCGTCTTGCCGACGCCCGCCGGCCCGACGAGCGCCGGGTTGTTCTTGCCGTGGCGCAGAAGAATGTCGATGACACGAGAGATCTCGTCGGCACGGCAGCGTACGGGCTCGAGTCGACCTTCGCGTGCGTCCGCGCTCAGGTCGCGAGCGAATCGCGCGAGCACGCCATCAGAGGGACGGGCCATGAGTGAGCTTCGGGGAATGCGGGTGACGCCGGTGCATCATCCCGAGCGACGGCGGGGGAGCTGCGGTGAGGACCGTGTGGCCAGTGCGACCACGAGACACGTTCGCGCAGATCCCTCGCATGCGCTCGCGATGACAAAGGGCGCCCGCTGCGCGGCTGCTTCGGGATGACGGCAGTGTCATCCCGTCATGCGGCCGGAGTACCAGCCGATGAGGTCATATCCCCAAAGCAAAGTGGCGAGCGCGGCGGGCGCAAGGAACACACCGAACGGCACGTGCGGCATCTCGACCGGCGCATCACCCAGCGCGAGGTCGAGCTGTGCTGCCGTGCTCGACTTGCGCACGCGCGTGATCGGATAGACCACGCCCAGAAACGCCACCACGCCAATCACCGCGCCGACGAACACCACGAGCAGAGCCCGTCCGGGTCCGACGGCCGCACCGATCACGGCCATGAGCGTGACGTCACCGAAGCCCATCGCTTCGCGCTTGAGCGCCACCTCGCCGAGCCATCCGGCGATGGCGATCGCGCCGGCGCCGGCGCACGCGCCAATCATCGCATCGTACGGATCGGCGAACGGCGATGCCTGATTCAGCATGGTGCCGATGAGCGCGGTCACGAACACCCACACCAGACCGAACACGGTGAAGCCGTCCGGAATGAGGTAGTGCCGCGCATCGGTGACCGCGATGCCGAGGAGGATCGTCGCCAGCACCGCGACGCGCACCGCCGTGAACGTCGGGCCGAAGGCGAGAAACGCGGTCACCCAGCCGAGCGCGGTCACGAGCTCGACGATCGGATAGAGCGGCGAGATCGGCAGCGCGCACCCGCGACAGCGACCGCGCAGCACGAGCCAGCTCACGATCGGGATGTTGTCGAACCCCGAGATCGGCCGCTCGCATCGCGGGCAGCGGGACCGCGGCGACACGACCGACAGATCGTGCGGCCAACGCGTGATGCACACGTTGAGGAACGATCCGAAGCAGGCGCCGATCACGAACGCGAGCAGCAGCTCGGGCCAGAGGTTCACGGACGAAGCTCGTAGAGGAGAATGCCGGCGGCGACGGCGACGTTGAGCGACTCGATGCCGCCGGTGAGCGGCAACGACACGAGGTGCTGTACCGCGTCGCGAACTGGCGGAGTCAGGCCGGCGCCCTCGTTCCCGACCGCCAGCGCAAGTCGGAGTGGCGCCACCGCATCCTGCACCGATGTGCCGCGTGCATCGGCACCCCACAGCGGGGTGCTCGATTCATCGAGGAACAGTCGCAGCTCGTCCCACGTACAATGAAAGGCAGGGTGCAGGAAGTGAGCGCCCATTGCGCTACGGACGACTTTGGCGTTCCAGAGGTCAACGGTGCCCGGCAGGGCTATGGTCGCGGTGGCGCCGAGGCCGGCGGCAGTGCGGACCAGTGTTCCGGCGTTGCCGGGGTCCTGCACGCCATCGAGCACGAGGATCCGTGCGAGCTCGGTCGTGGCGTGATCGGCGAGCCGACGGGTGGGAATCTCGGCGAGCACGAGAATGCCCTGCGGAGTATCGGTCTCCGCGGCGCTCTCGAACTCGGCCGCGGTTACCTCGGCGACCTCGAGGCCGCGCTTTGCGAGGGCATCGCGCATCGCGCTGCCGCGCGGCGTCGACGCGAGCTGAGGTGCGGTGAGCGCACCGACCGCGTGTAGTGGCGAGGCGAGCAGCTCCTCGGCCGCGCGCACGCCTTCGACGACGAAGAGTCCATTGCGCTCGCGCGATTTCCTGCGGCGGAGGTCGCGGGCTAACGATAGGAGTCGCAAGGCCTTAAGATGCCTCTGACAATGGAATGTCTCTTGCTCGCCGTACGGCGGGGCAACTCAATGGGGTAAGGAGCAAGAATGAAACGTACACTCGGCCTATTGGCCACCGCGGCAACCATGTCGGCGTGCGCGATCTCGACCCAGCAAGAGGTGCAGATGGGGACCGAGTACGCGCAACAGATCAACGCACAGCTTCCGATCATGCAGGACCCGGAGGTGGTGCGGTACATCAACGTGCTCGGGGACTCGATCGCGAGATTGGCCGACGACCGAAATCTCGACTGGCAGTTCTATGTCGTGAACGCGCCGGAGGTGAACGCGTTCGCGGTGCCCGGCGGGTATGTCTACGTCAACCGCGGGCTCATCGACCGCGCCCAGAAAATGGATCAGCTCGCGGGCGTGCTGGGTCACGAGATCGGACACGTGACGCGGCGTCACTCGGTACAGCAGATGGAGAAGGCGCAGGGCGCCAACGTGGGCGTGACGCTCGCGTGCGTGCTGACGAACGTCTGTAACAGCCAGGCCGCCGCGACAGCGATCAACCTCGGCGGAAATGTGGTGTTCGCGAAGTTCAGCCGCGACGATGAAGCCGAGGCCGACGAGGAGGGGGTGAAGAACGTCGTGCGCGCCGGGATCGACCCGCGCGGCATTCCGGAGATGTTTCGCATCCTGCTCGATGAACGGGCGAGCTCGCCATCGACGGTGAGCTCGTGGTTCGCCACCCACCCGCTCGAGGAGGATCGCATCAAGGCGACGGAGGCGCAGATCGCGAACATCAACCCGGCGATTCTGAATGGGCTCACCCAGGACAGCCGGAGCTTTCAGGCGTTCAAGCAGCGCGTGCGGTCACTGCCGGCGGCGCCGCAGCGCGCTGGGCGGTGAAGCGCAGCCGACAGCCATCAGCCGACAGCTGGAAGTGGCTTGCTGTCGGCTGATGGCTGTCGGCTCGCGCTCACATCTCCCGCACCCACTCGAGCACCACCGCCTCGAACCGCCCGGCCGCCTCGCGCGTCACGGCCAGCACCTCCTCGTGATCGACGGGCGCCGAGGTGATCCCGCACGCCAGATTGGTCACGCAGCTGATGCCGGCGACGCGCATCCCCGACGCGCGCGCGGCGATGACCTCGGGAACCGTGGACATTCCGATGGCATCGACACCCAGCCGCTCGAACATCCGCACCTCCGCCGGCGTCTCGTACGACGGGCCGAGCGCCCAGCCGTACACGCCGTCCACGAGCGACACACCGGCGCGGGTGCCGGCACGATGCAGCGCGTCGCGCAGCGCGCCGTCGTACGGCTCGGACATGTCGGGAAAGCGCGTGTCGCCCGGCTCGACCGGACCGAACAGCGGGTTGCGTCCCGTGAGGTTGATGTGATCGGCGATGACCATCAGATCGCCGGCGCGGAACGTTCGTCGCACGCCGCCGGCGGCGTTCGAGACGAACAACGTGGGCACGCCTAACGCCGCAAGCATACGCACGGGGAACGCGGCCAGCCGGGCGTCGTGTCCTTCGTACATGTGAAAGCGGCCCGCCAGGCCCACCGCCGGCCGGCCGCCGAGCGTGCCGGCCACCAGAACGCCCGGGTGGCCGATCACCGTCGGAACCGGAAACCCCGGGACCTCGCCATACGGAATGCGGCGCGCATCCTCGAACCGATCGGCGAGCCCCGCCAGCCCCGAGCCGAGGATGAGCCCCACCACCGGCGGCTCGCCGCCGATCCGCGAGCGGATCGCCGCCGCGGCCGCGCGCGCGGCGGCAGCGCCGTACGGCGCCGTACCACTCGCGGAGGTCGTCACGTGGGATCGCCCAGCAGCGCGGCAATGTCGGCGGTAGCCTGCCGCACCATCTCCATTCGCCTCGCATAGGGCAGGAACGCGCTCTCGAAACCGTTGAGCGCCACCGTGCACAGCTCTTCGAACGAGAAATCGAGGCGTTCGGCGGCGTGCACGTACTCGTCGGTGAGCGTCGTGCCGCTCATGAGACGATTGTCGGTATTCAGCACTACGTTGAGCCCGGCGTCGAAGTACCGCCGCAGTGGATGCGCCTCGTACGACTCGGCGGCGCGCGTCTGCACGTTGCTCGTGAGGCAGATCTCGAGCGCGATCCGCCGGTCGTTCACGTAGCCTGTGAGCGATGCATCCTCGATGAGGCGCGTCGCGTGGCCGATGCGGTGCGCGCCGCACACGTGAATGGCATCGCGAACGGAATCGGCACCGGCGCCCTCGCCCGCGTGACAGGTGCACGCCAGCTCGTGCTGGCGCGCGTAGGCGAACGCCTCGGCGTGAGCCGAGGCCGGGTGGCCGAGCTCGCCGCCGGCGAGGTCGAACCCGACGACCCCCCGCGACTTGTACGCGACGGCGAGCCGCGCGAGCTCCAGCGAGATGCCCGGGGACAGGTTGCGCAGCGCGCAGATGATGAGGCGACCGACGATGCCGTGCTCGCGCTCGGCGCGTTCCAGCCCCCGCAGCGGCGCCTCGACGGCCTCGCCGAGCGACAGGTCGTGGCGGGTGTTGAGCACCGGCGAATAGCGCACCTCGATGTAGCGCACCCCGTCGGCCGCGGCATCCTCCGCCAGCTCGTACGTGATGCGGTCGAGCGCGTCGGCGGTCTGCATCACCGACAGCGTGATGTCGAACCGCGTCAGATAATCCTCGAGATGGCGCGCATCGCGCACGATCATGTAATCGCGCAACGCCTCCACGTCGTCCGCGGGCATCGGGACGCGATGCTCACGCCCGAGCTCGAGCAACGTCTCGGGACGTACGGATCCATCGAGGTGGCAGTGCAGCTCGGCTTTGGGCAGGCGGCGCAGCAGCGCGCGGTCTGGAAAGAGCGACATGGTGGCGCGTCAGTCGCTGAGCTCGTCGGCATCCCGACGGCGGCGAGCCGGGAGAACCCGGAAGATCGCGCCCCCGTACAGCGGGGAGTCGGGCGACGCAGGGAGCCCACGACTGTCGGCGAGCACGCGATCGCCACTCGCCACCGCATCGGCGGCGCTCGCATCCCACGCTCGAACGGCATCCAGGGCGGTCGATCCATCGGGGAGATCGAGCGCCGTCGCGTTCACGTACACACGCATGACGATTGGTCGGTTCAGGGAAGCGCCGCGACGAGCCGCGGCTCGAACGGCATGCGCAGCGGTTGGCGTTGGGCGCGCACGTAGCTCACCAGCGCATCGATGTCGGTGATGTTCAGCGCGTCGGTCTTCAGCGCCTCGCCACTCACCCCGAGCCCATCGCCGCCGCCGAGCAGGAAGTTGGTGAGTACGAGAGTGTAGGTGGCGTCGTCGCGCAGCGGCCGCCCGTCCGACATGGTGACCGAGACGAGGCGCGACCCGACCGGCTTGGCGGGTGCGTACACCACGTTCACGCCGCTCACGTGCGCGTTGATCGCGTCGCGGCCGACGAGACGCTCGAGGTACGCGCGCAGGTCGCGCCCGCGCACCGTCAGGCGGTACAGCGTGTTCCCGAATGGCTGGATCTCGAACAGGCTGCCGTATGTCGCCTGCCCCGCCCGCAGGTCGGCACGGATGCCGCCGTTGTTCATCACCGCGACATCGGCCCTGCCCGCGACGCGCTGTGCGTCGGCGATGAGGTTGCCGAGCGCATACTGCCGCCCGGAGCGGCGAAGCGGCTCGGCGATCTCCGCGATGGGCCGGCTCATCTCCGCGGCCACGGCGGCAACGACGCGCTTCACCAGCGTATCGACCCCGGAGTCGGCGGGCACCGAGTCGGCGCGCACGTCCCGCACCGCAATGCGCGACTCGCCACCGCCCAACGGCACATCGATGATGCCGACCGACCGGCCGTGCGAGCGGGCCTGCACGATGGGGATGCCGTTCACGCGCGTCTCGACGAGTGAATGCGTGTGACCGCTCACGATCGCGTCCACGCGCTCGGTGATGCCCCGCGCGAGATCGATGATCTCGCCGTCGCACGCCGGTCCCGCGGCCTGGGCACGCTCACAGAACGCACCCGCGTGCGCCACGACGATCACGACATCGGCGCCGCGCGCGCGCAGCGCGCGCGCGTGCTCGTTCACCACCGGGGCCGGCGCGACGAAGCGCAGGTCGGCGACGTTGATGGCCATCGTGGTGCGTGGCGTCTCGACCGTCGAGACTCCGATCACGCCGACCTTCAGGTTGCCGATGGTCAGCAGCGTGTCGTCGGGGACCCACTCGACGTCGCGCCCGTCGGCGTAGCGTACGTTCGCGCCGAGCACGGGGTAGCGGGCCTGGCGCATGCGCGCGCGCAGCGAGTCCCTCCCCCAGTCCCACTCATGATTGCCAAGCGCCGCGGCCGCGTAGCCGAGCCGGTTATAGAGGTCGACCACCGACGCGCCGTACGTCCGGTTGGACGGCGCCGTCCCCTGGAACATGTCGCCGCCGTCGAGGAGGATGGTCTCGCATGTCGGCGCACGAACGCACTCCGCTCGCGCGGTGGCAATGACCGTCGCGACGTGGGCCGCGCCGCCTCGTGGCACACCGGCGCTGTCGGTGCGCGGCTCGAACGAGCCGTGGAAGTCGTTCGTCGCGATGATGCGCAGCGTGCGGCCTTCGGGCACCGGCAGCGGAGTGGGCGACGGCCGCGGAATGTTGCGGATTCCGCGCGGCGCCTGCACCGGCCCGCCGGCCCGCTCGGTCGCATCGCGGTGCATTGCGGCGTAGGCGGCCGCCACGGCGGCGGTCGGCTCCAGTTGCCAGTTGCGCTGGAAGTACTCGTCAGGCGTGAGAGTGCGGCGGCGCGCGACCTCGTCGATCAGGAGCTGCCGGATCTCCTGCTGTCGATCGTAGACGACGGGCGCACCCTGAAGCATCGCGTAGCCGCCCCCGCCCGTCTGTCGGTAGTTGTTCAGGGCGAGCGTGAACGAGTCGGTGTCGGCAACCGACCTTCCCTTCACCGCCAGCCCCGTGATGCGCGAGCCGGCCGGGCGCGAGACGTCGATCGCGTAGTCGGCACCGGCGACGATGTCGAAGTTGTAGCCGGGAATCTGGTCGTTCACGAGCGACGTGGTGCGTCCCGTGTCGCCGGCGAACGTTCGGAAATAGCGCGCGCTGAACTCGAGGTAGTCGCGCAGTTGGCGTCCCGAGATGCGAACGGCGCGCAACGTATTGTCGTACGGATACAGCCGAGCCAGCTCGGCCACGGTGACGGGGCCACGGTCGAGTGCCGCATCCAGCGAGAAGGCAGCAGTCGACGCCAGGTCAGCGCCAGCGGCGCGCCGCTCGACCTCGAGAATGAAATCGATGAGTGGCGTGTCGATCACGCGGGCCGAATCGGCGCTCCACGCGACTGGAGTGGTGCCGACGGCGCGATTCACGTAGGCGATGGTCGCGGCGTGCGCGCGAGCGACGGTTCGCACGACCGTCGGGTCCTCGGCGTGGCCCGCGGCTGGAATGATCGAGCCCCGGCTCCGGGCGACGCGCCATCCGCTACCAGCCCGCTCGACCGTCAGATGGGCAACGCCAACGCTGGTGGCCCAGTTCTTCGGCTGGATCACGCGCGTGGTTCCGATGACCGTGTCGGCCACTTCCTGATGCGAGTGGCCGACGACGATCAGGTCGATGCCCGACACCTCCCGCGCCACGCGCGCGCCGACGTTCTCGCTCGGCAGTCCTGTCGCCACGGTGTCGTAGCTGGACGCTCCGCCGAGCCCCGAATGCATGGTCACCACCACCACGTCCGCACCCTTGGCTCGCGCCTCCGCGACCGCTTGCCGCACCTCGGGGACGATGTCGCGAATCACGATGCGCCCGCGCAGGTTGTCGCGGTCCCACACCATCGAGCCCGGCGTCGTGGCGCCGACGATGCCCACGCGCACGTCGCCGCGACGCACGATCACGTACGCCGGATATGCCCGCGGCCCGTTCGCGAGATAGACGTTCGCCGCCAGAAACGGGAACGACGCCTGTTCGATGGCGCGGCCGAGGGTGGCGAGCCCGTAGTTGAACTCGTGATTGCCGACCGCCGCGGCGTCGTAGCGCATGACGTTCATGGCGGCGACTACCGGGTTCGGCTGCGCGGTGTCTACCCGAGCGGCGACGAACGTGAGCGGGTTGCCCTGCAGCAGGTCGCCCGCGTCCACGAGCACCAGGCCATCGGGGCTCGCCCGCCGTAGCGAGTCGATGATGGTGGCGGCGCGCGACAGGCCACGCAGCGAATCGGGGCGCCCGGCGTAGTAGTCCCAGCCGGTCAGGCGGCCATGCACGTCGGTGGTCGCGGCGACGACGAGGTCGACGCGCTTGCCCGGGGTGCCGGGGGGCGGGTTGCCGGCGCACGACATGACAGCTCCGGCGAGCCCGGAGAGTACGGCAGCGCGCGCGATGGCCAGCACAGGGCGTGACATTGGCGAAAGGTACTCGGCCGCGGGACGCGAATGAATCGGCCGCAGCCGCGATTGACGAACCCCGGCGGCGCGGCAAGCTTGAGTCGATGGCTACCCGGCAACCACCGCGCGATGACGCCCTCGAGAGCGGCGACGCACCGTCAGCCGCATCGATACACAACCGTGACCGTGCGCCGGCTTCTCTTTCCGGCGCCGGCACGCGAACGTCCGGCGCGGGTGGTACCGCGGACGCATCGCCGTCACGGCCGGCGAAGCCACTGGTGATCGGCATCGCCGGGGGCTCGGGCTCCGGCAAATCCACCGTCGCGCGGAAGGTCGCCGAGGCGCTCTCGCGGTCGTCGGTGGCGTTCCTCGACATGGATGCGTATTACCGCAACTTCGCCCACCTCTCGGTGGAGGAGCGCAAGCGGGTGAACTGGGACCACCCCGACGCGTTCGACACGGAGCTGCTCGCCGCGCACCTCGGCGAGCTGTGCGCGGGTCGGTCCGTGGACAAGCCGGTGTACGATTTCCTCACGCACACGCGGAGCACGCGTACGGAGCGCGTGGATCCCGCCGACGTGCTGGTGCTCGACGGCATCCTGCTGTTCGCGGACGAGCGCGTGCGTGAGCTCTGTGACGTGAAGGTGTTCGTGGACGCCGACGCGGACATCCGGCTGATCCGGCGGCTGCGGCGCGACGTGCAGAAGCGCGGACGCACGCTCGACGACGTGATCGCGCAGTATCTCGATACCGTTCACCCGATGCACCTGCAATTCGTCGAGCCGAGCAAGCGGTACGCGGACGTGATCGTTCCGCGCGGAGGGCACAACACCATCGCCATCGAGATGATCGTCGCGAAAATCCAGCATCGCCTGCACAGTCGTTCGTCATGACACAACCCGTCGCGAACGCCGAGCGGCTGCTCGTGGTCGATGATGAACCGGATATCGCCGCGCTCGTCTCCTTCCACCTGGTGAAGGCGGGATACCGCGTCTCGACGGCGTCGAACGGCGCCGACGCGATCGCCCAGGCGCGCCAGGAGCGGCCCGCGCTCATCGTGCTCGACCTCATGCTGCCCGGGCTGTCGGGCTACGATGTGCTCGAGCAACTGCGCGCCGACGAGGCGACGCGGGACGTGGCCGTGCTGATGCTCACGGCGCGCAAGGAGGAGCAGGACCGCATTCGCGGACTCTCCCTCGGCGCCGATGACTACCTGACGAAGCCATTCAGTCCGCAGGAGCTGGTGCTGCGCGTGGGAGCCATTCTGCGCCGGGTTGGGCAGGCGCCGCAGCCCACGGCGGACGTGCTGCGCATCGGCGCGTTGCAGATCGACCGCGGCGCGCACCGAGTGGCCGTGGACGGGCAGGACGTCGAGCTCACGCCCACCGAGTACCGGCTGCTGCTGGTGCTCGCCGAGCGACGCGGGCGCGTGCAGGCCCGCGCGCACCTGCTGGAGACGGTGTGGGAGGCCGCCCCCGACATCCAGACGCGAACAGTGGACATGCACGTGCAACGTCTCCGCACGAAGCTCGGCCCGGCGGGCGACCTGATCGAGACCGTTCGCGGGTTCGGCTATCGGCTGCGCGCGAGTGGACAGTCGCGCAGCGCGTGACTGTCGCGCGCCGGCCGCGCCCGTCGTGACCGACCGCGCATGAACGCCAGTCCGTGAGACTCACGCAGCGGCTGCTCATCGGCTCGCTGCTCATCGTCGGCGTGCTCGTGGCACTGGTGGTCGCGATCGTCGACGGGCGGCTGCGGTTCCGTTTCTACGAGGAGAGCTCGGCGCAGCTCCTCCGCGAAGCCAGTCTCGTCGGCGCGCAGTGGCGCCCCGGCCTGTCGGTCGATTCGCTCGCCGATGCGGCCGGCCGGGCGCTGGGCCATCGGGTGACGCTGATCGACTCGACCGGGAGGGTGGTCGGCGATTCCGAGTTCGACGTGCCGGCACTGGCCGAGCTGGAGAACCACCTAACGCGGCCGGAAGTCCGGGATGCGCTGCGGACCGGACGCGGGGTCGCGCGCCGCGTGAGCCCGTCCGCCGGGGACGAGGAGCTCTACGCCGCCGTGCGTGTCGGCCGCTCGGTGGCGCGCGTCTCGGTGAGCGCCGCATCGATACATGCGCTGTTCGCACGCGCCCGCCGCGACGTGCTCCTGGCTGCGGCGATCGCGCTGGGATTCGCGTTCGTGCTCGCGTGGCTGTTCTCGCGATCCGTGGCGCGGCCCGTGGTCGAGCTGCGCGACGTCGCGCAGGCGCTCGCGGCCGGAGACCTTGCGCGCCGCCCATCGCTCGTCGCGCCCGGCGAGGTGGGCGACCTGGCCATCGCGGTGCACCGGCTCGCCGAACAGTTGAGCAGCCGCCTCGAAGCACTCGAGTCCGAGGAGGCCCGCCTCATGGCGCTCACGGAGTCGCTGAACGAGGGGGTGATCGCGATCGATGCGCGGCAGCAGGTGGTTCGGTTGAACGAGCGCGCGCGACACCTGCTCGGCCTGCGCGATGCGGCACCCTTTCCGGCATCCAACCTGCCGCGCGACCGCGGCTTGCGCGAGGCGATCGGCACCGCGCTGGCCGGCCACGCGGTGGACGCGCAGGATGTACAGATCATCGGGCGCGAGCTCGCGCTCACGGCGCGTCCGCTCCCGGGTGGCGGTGCGGTGGTCGCGCTGTTCGACCTGACGCCGGTGCGCCGGCTCGAAACCGTGCGCCGCGACTTCGTCGCGAACGTGTCGCACGAGCTGCGCACGCCGCTCACGGCGATCGTCGGGTTTGCGGAGACGCTGCTCGATGAGTCGTTGCCCCCGGAGCAGCGGCATCAGTTCACGCAGACGGTGCTCGCGAACGCGCAGCGCATGCATCGGATCGTGGACGAGCTCCTGGACCTGTCACGCCTCGAGTCGGGTGGGTGGAAGCCCAACCCAACGAGCGTCGACGTGGCGGCGATCGCCGGCGACACGCTGGCGGTGGTCGAACAACGGCGAGCCGGTAAGCCGATCGAGCTCCGCCAGGAGATCGCGCCCGACGCCGCTCGCGTGTGGGTGGATCCAACCGCCCTCCGGCAGGTGCTGACGAACCTGGTCGACAACGCGATCCGGCACACCGCGGAAGGTTCGGTGACGGTGTATTCGCGGCGCGTCCCTGGCGGCGTGGCGGTCGGCGTGCGCGACACGGGCATCGGCATCCCGGCCGAGCACCTGCCACGCATCTTCGAGCGCTTCTACCGGGTGGACGCGGGACGTTCGCGATCCGAGGGCGGCACGGGACTCGGCCTGGCGATCGTGAAGCACCTGGTCGAGGGCCACGGCGGCCGGGTGCGCGCGGAGAGCACGCCAGGCAGGGGGACGACGATCTGGGCAGAGTTTCCCGACCCGACAGCTGTTACGTCGGTGTGACCGCCGGGCGGACGGGGGCGTGACGGCGACGGGAGATCGTTCCGGCACACTCTCCGCGGAGCCCAGGTGATTCTGCCGTCGCAGCTCTCGTTCGAAGCCCACGCGTTCGCCGCGACCGCGTACGTGAGCGGCCCGCTGTCCGCCAGCGTGGTGGCCCGTGTCATCGCCCGGTGTCGCGCGCTCCCGGCACGCGTGCGGGCCGCGCGCATCGACCTCCGCCGCGTCTCGGTCTGCGACGTCGACGCGCTCCTGTTGCTCGAGTCGCTCCTCATGGACTGGTGCGAGGAGCGCCGCGGCGTGACGCGTATCGCGTACCCCGGCTCCGGGCCCGTGACGCGTTCGTTGCAATTCCGTGCGCGATTCGAGACGCGCCCGACGCAGAGTTACGACCAGAGCGTGATGATCGAGTGGTCTCGACGCCACCCTTTCCCGTCTGGTGACATGCACTATTTCCTTGCAGTTCCCGGGCTCGCGGTGCGGGGTCGTTTCGTAGGTATTCTGGTCGCCGCGGTCGTGGCTGCTGCCGCGCCCGGCGAAGCACAACAGCCATCGCCCGACGCGTCGCCCACTCCGACCGGCCGCATCATCGGCCGCGTCCTCGACGCCACCACCGGCCAGGGGCTGACGGACGTGGGCGTACAGATCGTCGGCACGACGTTAGGCGCGAGTTCCGGCGTGGACGGCCGGTACGCGGTCGCCAACATCCCGGCCGGCACCGTGACCATTCAGGTGCGCCGACTCGGCTACACGCCGAAGACCGTCACCGGCATCATGCTCGGTGCCGGGCGGACGCTCGAGCAGAGCATCACGATGCAGCCCGCGACGGTGCGGTTGCAGTCGATGCAGGTCACGGCGGCTGCCGAGCGCGGCACGGTGAACGAGGCGCTTGACCAGCAGCGCACGGCAACGGGCATCGTGAGCTCGGTGACGGCCGAACAGATCACGCGCAGCCCCGACAGCGATGCCGCACAGGCGGTGCAACGCGTGAGCGGTGTGACCGTTCAGGACGGCCGGTACGTGTTCGTGCGCGGCCTCGGGGAGCGTTACACGACCGCGTCGCTCAACGGCGCCCGGATTCCGAGCCCCGAGCCCGAGAAACGGGTGGTGCCGCTCGACCTGTTCCCCTCGGGACTGCTGCAGACGATCACGACGTCGAAGACGTTCACGCCCGACCAATCCGGGGACTTCAGCGGCGCCCAGGTGGACATCAGGACGCGGGAATTTCCGGCGCGGCGCCAGATCACGTACTCGGTCACGACCGGCTACAACGCCGGCGCTACCGGGTCGAGGTTGCTCGCCGCGCCGCGGGCCGGCGGTGAACGATTCGCGTGGGCCAACGGCAAGCGCGACCTCCCCTGGCTCGTCGGGTCGGTCGGCAACTTCCAGCAGATCAATCTGAATCAGGGCGACAAGAACCTGCTCATCAACACGTTTCGGAATTCGTGGACTCCGTTGACCGAGCGCGCGTCGCCTAACGTGTCGACGTCGCTGTCGGTCGGTGGCAACGATGCGGTGCTCGGCCACCGCGTCGGCTACGTGTTGTCCGGGACGTACGCGCTCTCGCAGGACGAGAAGTCGGACCAGGTGCGTGCCCTCGCCGATCGTGGCTCGACGGCGGGGTCCACCCGCGAGATCAACCGCTTCGAGGGCTCCACGGGCAGCTCGTTGGTGTTGTGGGGCGGGCTGTTCAACCTCAGCACGCTCGTGGGGGCACACACGCGCCTCATGCTGAACAATACCTACAACCGGACCGCGGACAACGACGCCCGGTCGGAGACGGGCTCGCTCGAGAACGAGGGCATCCGCGCGCACATCGATCGGCTGCAGTACGTGGAGCGCAGCGTGCGGTCGAACCAGCTCGCGGCGGAGCACCAGTTCGGCGAGCGGCACCGGTTCGACTGGGCGGCCACGACGTCCGCGGTCTCGCGAGATGAGCCGGACCGGTCGGAGTTCGTCACGGTGCTCGAGCGCGACACACCGACGGGTCCCGAGGCGGCCCGCTGGCTCAACACGGGCAACCAGGGCGCCGTGCGCACGTTCTCCACGCTCGACGAGTCGAGCGTGGAAGGGCGGGCGAACTACCAGCTCTCCTTTCCGTGGCGCTCCCGGCAGCACTCGGTAAAAGTTGGGGGGCTCGTTCGGTCCACCGACCGCGACGCCGACTCCCGCGCGTTCAGCATCAGCGCCGCGGCCGCGCCGCTGTCGGTGCGCGAGCTCGCGCCCGAGCAATTGTTCGATGGACGGTTTACGCAGGGCGCGATGTCGGTGTTCGACCTGGCACCGTTAGGCCAGGGCGGCGCGTACAACGCGCGGGACCGACTCGGCGCCGGCTACGCGATGACCGAGATCGCGATCTCGGATCGGATCCGCTTCATTGGCGGCGCCCGTGTGGAGCACGACAAGCTGCGCGTGACCGCGGTTTCGACGCTCGGCTCGCCGGTCGCCACCGAGAAGACGTGGACGGACGTGCTTCCGTCCGCCGCATTCAACCTGAAGCTGACCGAGGCGCAGAGCCTCCGGCTTTCGGTTTCGCGGACGCTGGCGCGCCCGGAGTACCGGGAGCTGTCGCCGATCACGAGCCGTGACGTCATCGGCGGCGACAATATCGAAGGCGATCCCGATCTCGAACGCACGCGCATCGCGAACGCCGACCTCCGGTGGGAATGGTATCCGGCGTCGGGCGAGGTCGTGAGCGCGGCCCTGTTCGGCAAGCGCTTCGACAAGCCCATCGAGCGCGTGTATCGGCCTGTGGGAAGTGGTTCGCGTACGGTGTTCTACCTGAATGCCGACGGCGCGGACAACTACGGCGTCGAGCTCGAGCTTCGAAAGGGGCTGGGCTTCGTGAGCGGTGCGCTCGAGCCGCTCACCGCGTTCACCAACCTGACGCTGATGGAGAGCAAGATCCGGCTCGGTGAGACGACGGCGAGCGCCACGCACAAGAACCGGCGCATGGTCGGGCAGTCGCCCTACGTGGTGAACGCCGGTCTGACGTACGCGCCTCGCAGCGGCGCGACGAGCGCGACACTCCTCGTGAATCGCATCGGCGAGCGGATCGACGCCGCCGGCGACCAACCCCTCCCGGACGTGATCGAGCAGGCGCGCACGGCGCTGGACTTCTCGCTGCGCTTCCCGCTCGTCTCGGCGCTGAGCGGTCGCTTCGACGCGAAGAACCTGCTCGACGCACCGTACGAAACCGTGCAGGGGACAGTGCTGCGCGACTCGTATCGCACCGGCCGCGTGTTTCAGCTCGGCCTCGTGTGGCGGCCGTAGTGGGTAGCCGACAGCCGACAGCTAACGGCGTCCGGCTGACGGCGTGCGCCGTGACATCGCCGTGACCCGCACGAGACACGACCACGACACGCGAGCAGTTACTTGGGGCCGGCCACCGCGAACGCGAGCCGGCCCTCTGTTTCGATGAACCACACGACCACACACCACGGTGACCATGCACTGCTTCGGACGTAAGCTCTCGGCGCTGACCCTCGCCGCCACGACGGTGGCGCTCGCGGCGTGCGGCAGCGACGACAACCCGACCGAGAACTCCGTGCCGCCGCTCCTCGGCGCGCAAGCCGCGCCGAACCCCGCGGCGCCCACGTCCAGCATCGTCGTCACGTTCCAGAGCCGCGCCGGCGACGACAGCTACAACATCGAGCGCGCCAAGGGTGCGACCGGCGGGACGTTCGCGCAGGTCGGCACGGTGCAGGCGCCGTCGACGCCGGCGACGGTGACGTACACCGACAACGGTCTCGAGCTGAATACCACGTACCGTTACCGCGTGTACGCCGTGCGCGGCAGCCGGACGAGCACCGCCTCGTCCGAGTTCACGGCCGCCACCCAACCGGCCGGTACTGGCGGCAACGTGGACGTGACGCAGGACATCACCACGAACACGACGTGGACGAGCGACAAGACCTACACGCTCAAGGGGTTCATTCACGTCGCCAACGGAGCCACGCTGACCATTCAGCCGGGCACGAAGATCATGGGCGACTTCAACACACTCGGATCGTCGTTGTTCGTCTTGCGTGGCGCGAAGATCAACGCGGTCGGCACCGCCGACGCGCCGATCGTGTTCACTTCCTCGCGTGCGGCCGGGCAGCGGCAGCCGGGTGACTGGGGCGGGCTCGTGATCATCGGGAACGCGCGCATCAACCGGAGCGGCACGGTCGACGTCGAAGGGACCGGGACGGACGGGAACACGGTCGTCAGCGGAAAGAACTACACCGTCTCGTACAGCGGCGGCACGGCCGACGACGACAACAGCGGCACGCTGAGCTACGTCCGTGTGGAGTTCGCGGGATTCGCGCCGTCACCGGATTTCGAGCTGAACTCGTACACCTTCGCGGCCGTCGGCAGCGGCACTCGCATCTCGTACCTGCAGGCGATGGCCGGGTTGGACGACTCGTTCGAGTTCTTCGGCGGCGCCCTCGTCGGCGATCACCTCGTGTCGTACGAGTCGGGCGATGACCACTTCGACATGTCGGAAGGGTTCCGCGGCAAGCTACAGTACCTGATTGCCCTCCAGACCACGCAGCTGACGCCGCGCACCGGCGCGGGCTCGCTGGCGAGCGACCCGGAAGGCATCGAGAACGACGGCTGCAACGGCAGCGGCTGCGACCTCGGACAGAACTCGACACCGCTCACCATCCCGGTGGTCGCGAACTTCACGCTCGTCGGTACCGGAGACGCCGCGTCGTCGGGGTCGAGCGGTGGCATTGGGATGATGCTTCGTCGCGGTACCGGCGGTTACTACGTGAACGGGGTGGTCGCACGCTACCCGCGCGGCGGCGTGAGCCTGCGCGACGCCGCCACGTACACGCGGGCCGGCGCGACCGCCATCACCGATCTCGCGACGACAGACCTGGCGGTCAAGAATGTCGTGTTCGCCGAGAACGGCGCGGTGTTCCAGGGCGCGAACGGCACGAATGTACAGAATACGCTGGACCTGGGCGGCAACGCACTCGTGAGCAGCACGTCGACCACGGCCGCGCTGTTCACCGCCTTCCCCGCCACCGTCACGGCGGCCACGACCGCCGCGGCGTTCGACTGGACCCCAACCGCGGCGTCGCCGATCGCCACCGGCGGCCTGACGACGTTCAGCGGCAAGCTCTCCACCGCCGCCGGCACGGCCGTGACCGGCACGGCGTACGTGGGTGCCGCGCAGCCTGGTGGCGCGAAATGGTGGCAGGGCTGGACGGTGTACTCCCGGAACTGACCCAGTCGTCCCGCGGGGCGAAGCCTCGGCATGACCACGTTCGTTCGTCCGCATGCCGGGGCGGCTCCAACGGCTCTCTTCCTGCCATCGTGACTCGACTCTTCTTCACACCCGTTACGCTCCTCGCCCTCGTTCTGGTCGGCGGGTGCGACAGCCAGAGCCCGGTCCGCCGGGCCGAGACGTCGCCCGCGGTCGCCGCCACAGACCTGGATCGCGCACGCCAGGACTCCATTGTCCGCAGCCGCCCCGGCTACGCGATCGACAGCATCCGGCCCGTCGAGGAAGACATTCTGCGTTTCCAGGCCGCCCTCGGGCCGCGGCCGGAGGCGTTCACGAACGGCGCACCGAACCGCACGGCACTGGTTGCCGAGTTCGCGCGGGCGATCGAGCGCAACGATACGACGGCGTTGGCGCGGCTCGTGGTCGACCGCGCCGAGTTCGGGTATCTCATCTACCCTGCGTCGCCTAACGCCAGGCCGCCGTACCGCCAGGCGCCGGACATCGTCTGGCTCCAGCGATCGGCGAGCACCGCGAGAGCCAGTTCGCGCCTTCTGGCGCGGTTCGGCGGGCGCCCACTGAAGCTTGCCGGACATGCCTGCCCTGCTCCGCCGGATCACCAGGGGGAGAACACCGTCTGGACCGGGTGCGTGGTTCGCCGCGCTGACGCGGGACACGGCGACACGACGACCGTTCGCCTGTTCGGCGCGATCGTCGAGCGCGGCGGGCGCTACAAGTTCCTGTCGCTCGCCAACGCGCTCTGAGCGCCATCGCACGCGGGAGCACCCGGCTGTCCCGAGCGGCCCCGGATTCGCGAGCGGCGCGCGAGCAACGCCGTGAAGTCGCTCGCCGGTGCGACCGGCGTGTTACCGGGACGTTGCCGATCTGTTACAAAGCCCGGGTAGTGTAACGGCGCTGGGCCGAGCCGTCGTTGGCTGACCTCCAAACGCCGAACTCCCGAATGCGCCTACTCCCCGGACTGCTCTTCTCGATCGCAACCATCACTGGAATCGCTCCCGCGGCAGCGCAGGACACCACAAAGGCCGCCAGACCCGACACCGCGCGCCCGGCGGGCGGCGCCAAGCCGGCAGCACCAGCCTCGCCCGCCCCCCCTCCATTCGAGTTCTCGGGCGTGCTGTTCGCCAACTACCAGTACGGCGGGCTCAAGGGCAACCGCACCACGAACCGGTTCGATGTCGAGCGTGCGTACCTCAACTTCCGCGCGACCCCGGGCGAGCGGTTCGCCATCCGCGTCACGACCGATGTCTACCAGCAGCGCGACACGACCCGCGATCAGTACTACCGCGGTTGGACGATCCGGGCGAAGTACGCCTACGGCCAGTACGATTTTCTTCGCGGCCCGGATGATGGGGTGAAGGCGAACGCGCGACTGGGGTTAGTGCACACGGTCATCATCGACACCGAAGAGCAGTTCTGGCCCCGCGGGCTCTCACAGGTAGCGCTGGAGCAGAACGGCTTCTTCTCATCGGCCGATGCCGGAGGCGCGGTGACGGTCACGCTGCCCGACAAGCGCGGCGAGCTGTACGCGACCATCACCAACGGGCCGGGCTACACCTCGCGCGAGACCGACCGCTTCAAGGACTACGCGCTGCGGCTCACGCTCACGCCGTTCGCCAACCACGGCGGCTTCCTCCAGGGGCTGGCGATCTCCCCGTGGTACTACAATGGCGACCGTGCCAGCGACTTCGCACGCAGCCGCGGTACCGTTCAGGCGGTATCGGCCGCGCGACGCAAGGACCGCGCGGGCGTGTTCATCGGGCTTCGCGATCCGCGCATCGTCCTCGGCGCACACTTTGCTTGGCGCTGGGACGTCATCGAGACGGCCGATACGACCCGCGATGCGACGCCGACGGCGACCGAGCGCACCGGGAGCGTCACGTCGTTCCACTCGACGATTCGCCCGTTCGCGTTCGCGGCTGGGGCACCCAGGTGGCCGATCGCGGTGGTATTCCGCGCCGACCGCATCAAGCCTAACGTCGACGGCGAGCCGTACACCCAGAACTACATCACGGGGGTGTCGTGGGAGTTCAATCGCCGCACGTCGTTGACCTTCGACTATCAGAACCTGTCGCCGCGCGACGGAGGTTCGGGCGCGGACAACAAGGTCTACTTCCTGCACCTGATCGCCGGCTTCTGAGCGTGATCGGCGAACCGTGACCCGTCCGTTACCTCGTTACCTACGCGGCGCCAGTGCGGGCCGAACAACGTTCAGGAACTCCCTACGGAGGATGCCGTGACTCGCACGACACTTTGGACCCTCGCAATCGCAGGCGTCGTCTCGTCCGTCGCATGCGCGCCCGGCGAATCGAGCTCCCGCTCGGACACGTCGGCCGGAGGTGCGCCCGCAACCGCAACGACCGGCGGCGTCGATCTCACCGGCGCCGGTGCCACGTTCCCGCAGCCGCTCTACTCGAAGTGGTTCTCGGACTACGCGGCGAAGACCGGCATCCGGATCAATTATCAGTCGATCGGCTCGGGAGGCGGCATTCGCCAGCTCCAAGAGGGAACGGTCGACTTCGGCGCGTCGGACGCGCCGATGACCGACGAAGAGATGGCCAAGGCCAAGGGCGGGCCCATTCTGCACTTCCCAACCGTCCTCGGTGCCGTCGTCATCACGTACAACGTGCCCGAGATCACGCAGCCGCTCAACCTGGATGGCCCCACCATCGGGGACATCTTCCTCGGCAAGATCACCAAATGGAACGATGCGCGCATCGCCGCGCAGAACTCCGGGGTGAGCCTCCCCGCGCGTGACATTCTCGTCGTCCACCGTTCCGACGGCAGTGGAACCACGTACATCTTCTCGGACTACCTCACGGCGGTGAGCCCCGCGTGGGCGTCGGGTCCCGGCACGGGGAAGGACCTCAAGTGGCCGGTGGGACTCGGCGGCAAGGGCAACGAAGGCGTGGCCGGGCAGGTGAAGCAGACCCCGGGCACCGTCGGCTACGTCGAGCTCGCCTACGCGAACCAGAACAAGCTTCCGGTCGTTCGCGTGAAGAATGCCGCCGGCAGCTACGTCGCGCCCACGATCGAGTCGATCACCGCCGCGGCGGCCGGCGCCGTCGAGAAGCTCCCGCCCACGACCGACTACCGGGTCTCCATCGTGAACGCGCCCGGCGCCGACGCCTATCCGATCTCGTCGTTCACGTGGCTGCTCGTATACGAACGACAGGCCGACGCGACGAAGGGCAAGAAGCTCGTCGACTTCATGCGCTGGGCGCTCACCGAAGGCGAAGCTTCGGCCGCCGCGCTCGACTACGCGCCGCTCCCGGCGTCGCTCGGAGCGAGACTCGTCGAGCGGCTGGCTTCCATCCAGGTCGGCACCGCATCGTGAGTGACGCGACACGCCCGCTCGTCACCGCCCGACCCGACGAGAGCGGCCTCGGCGCTCGCATCGATGGCTCGGCGGTAGGAGACACCATCTATCGCTGGACGACGACGGCGTTCGCGTTATGTGTGCCGCTGCTGCTGGTGTTCATCGCGATGGAGGTTGCCGCGGCGGCGTGGCCGGCGGTGCGGTCGTTCGGGTTCGGGTTTCTCACCTCGAGCAACTGGGATCCGGCCAACGGCTCCTTCGGCGCCGCGCCGGCCATCTACGGCACGATCGTCTCGTCGGTGATCGCGCTCGTGATCGCGACGCCGCTCGCGTTGGGCGTCGCAGTCTTTCTCTCCGAGTTCGCGCCGTCGTGGCTGCGGCAGCCGGTCGCGTTTCTCGTCGATTTGCTGGCGGCCATCCCCAGCGTCGTGTACGGGCTGTGGGGGATCTTCGTGCTCCAGCCGCTGCTACGCGAGTACGTCATGCCGTTCCTCGCCGGGTTGCCCGTCGTGGGGAGATCGCCACTGTTCCAAGGGCCGGCGTACGGACCGAGCATGCTCAGCGCGGGACTCATCCTCGCAATCATGATCCTGCCGTTCATCTCGGCCGTGTCGCGCGAGGTGTTGATGGCGGTGCCGCGGTCACAGCGCGAGGCGGCGCTGGCCCTCGGCGCGACGAAGTGGGAAACGATCGCCGATGCCGTGGTGCCCTACGCGCGCTCAGGCATCATCGGCGGGGTCATCCTCGGGCTCGGGCGCGCACTGGGCGAGACGATGGCCGTCACGATGCTGATCGGCAACGTGCACCAGATCTCGGCGTCGCTCTTCGCTCCCGGGTACACGATGGCGTCCCTCATCGCCAACGAGTTCGCCGAGGCGACCGGCGACCTGCACCTGTCGGCGTTGATGGCGGTGGGCGGCGTCCTGTTCGCGGTCACACTGATCGTGAATGCTCTGGCGCGCTGGCTCGTGTGGCGCGTATCGCGTGAGGCACGCGCGTGACCGGCACCGACACGTCACGCGGCAGCGCGCCGATCGCCGCTCCCGGCCGCCCGTCGGGCGTCCAGCGCGCGGCCGCCGAGCGCACGCGCAGGACGATCGGCCGCCGCGGTGCCGTGAACGTCATCATGATGGGTATCACGTTCGCCGCGGCGGTCGTGGCGACGCTCCCGCTGATCTTCATTCTCGGGCACCTCCTGCGCGAGGGCGCGTCGTCGATCGATCTCGACTTCTTCACGCGCATGCCCAAGCCGGTCGGGGAGGCGGGCGGCGGCATGGCCAACGCGATGGTCGGCACGCTCGTCCTGATCCTCATCGCGTCGGGGCTGGGGCTGCCGATCGGAATCGGCGCGGGACTTTATCTCGCGGAGAACCGCGGGACGCTGCTCGCCAACAGCGTTCGGTTCCTCTCGGACGTCCTGAACGGACTCCCATCGATCGTGATGGGGATCTTCGCGTGGCAGTTCCTCGTTCGGCCCATGGGGCAGTTCTCGGCGCTCGCTGGCGGCATCGCCCTTGGCGCGATGATGATCCCCCTCGTGACCCGCACCACCGAGGAGATGATCTGCCTCGTGCCGGTCGCCCTGCGCGAGGCGGCACTGGCGCTGGGGTACGCGCGGTGGCGGACGTCGCTCGTCGTCGTGCTCCGCACGGCGCTGCCGGGGATCGTCACCGGAGCGCTTGTGGCCGTGTCGCGGATCGCGGGAGAGACGGCGCCGCTCCTGTTCACGGCGTTGGGCAACAACTTCTGGTCGGTGTCGCTGCGCGAGCCCATCGCGGCGCTCCCGCTTCAGATCTTCACCTACGCCACCGGCCCGTACGACGAACAGCACGCGCTCGCCTGGGCCGGTGCGCTCGTCCTCATCGGAATCGTCCTTGTCATCAGTCTTGCAGCCCGCTTCGCAACGCGCTCCCGGTTCGGGCGCGGTGGCGACTGAGTCGCCCGGGGTTCCGCGTCCCGCGGTTTCCGCGCCGGCGAGAGAGCCCGCGGCCGCGGAGAGCGCTCGCCTCGAGGCGAGCGCTCTCCGCGCCTATTTCGGTTCGGCCGAAGTCGTTCGCGGCGTGTCGCTCGCGTTCGGCGACCGCGCGGTGACGGCCATCATCGGCCCCTCGGGGTGCGGCAAGTCGACACTGCTCCGGTGCCTCAATCGCATGCACGAAACGGTGCCGACCGCGCGCGTTGCCGGCACCGTGACGCTCGATAGCCAGGACATCTACGCGCGCGGCGTGAACCCCATCGAAGTGCGCCGGCACGTCGGGATGGTGTTCCAGCGTCCGACACCTTTTCCCACGATGTCGATTCGCGACAACGTCGCCGCGGGCCTGCAGATCCTCGGGCGCGACCGGCCGTCGCGAACGGAAACGGATGCCATCGTCGAGGACGCGCTGCGGAAGGCAGCGTTGTGGGAGGAAGTGAGCTCCCGCCTGCGTGAGAGCGCCGTCGGATTGTCGGGCGGGCAACAACAGCGACTGTGCATCGCCCGCGCGCTGGCGACCCGCCCCGCCGTGCTCCTGCTCGACGAGCCGACCGCATCGCTCGATCCGATCAGCACCCAGAAGGTCGAGGAGCTGGTGTACGAGTTGCGCCGCGACATGACCGTCGTGATCGTCACGCACAACATGCAGCAGGCCGCGCGGGTGTCCGACCGCACCGCGTTCATGCTCGCCGGCGAGCTGATCGAGGTGGCACCGACGAGCGTGCTGTTCACGACACCCGGCGATGAGAGAACGGAAGCGTACATCACAGGACGGTTTGGATGACGGCGCGCGCGCAGGAACCAGGGTACCGGGATCGGGGAACCGGGAACATGGACTCCTCGACGGCAGCAGCACGCAGCCCCGGTTCCATCCGCCCGCCTTCGGCGGGCACCCGCCCCGATCCCGGTTACCAACCGACAGGGACCATCTCTGCCGAGGCGTTCTCTTTCTGGTACGGCTCCAAACAAGCCCTACACGACGTCACGATGACGATTCCGGCGCGCGCCGTCACCGCGCTCATCGGACCGTCCGGGTGCGGCAAGTCGACGTTTCTCCGGTCGATCAACCGGCTGAACGCGCTCATTCCCGGCGCGCGGCACTCCGGCTCGATCACGCTCGACGGAGAAGACGTCTACGGCGCCGGCATGAACCCGGTCTCGCTCCGGCAGCGCGTCGGCATGGTATTCCAGCGCTGGAATCCCTTCCCGAAGTCGATCTACGACAACGTCGCCTACGGCCCGCGCATCAACGGCAGCGCGTCACGGGCGCAGCTCGACGAGATCGTGGAGCAGTCGCTGCGGCGTGCCGCGCTCTGGGATGAGGTGAAGGACCGCCTGCGCAAGAGCGCGCTGGGACTGTCGGGCGGCCAGCAACAGCGCCTGTGCATCGCGCGTGCGCTCGCGAACGAGCCCGAGGTGCTGCTGCTCGACGAGCCGGCGAGCGCGCTCGATCCGATCGCGACGCAGAAGATCGAGGAGCTGTTGTACGAGCTCCGCACGGAGTTGACCATCGTCATCGTGACCCACAACATGCAGCAGGCGGCGCGCGTCTCGGACCGCACCGCGTTCTTCTACCTCGGCCAGCTCGTGGAAATGAATGAGACACCGCAGTTGTTCACGAGCCCGCGGGAAGAGCGCACCGAGGCATACCTCACCGGGAGATTCGGATGAGCCCCCACACCACTGGCTTTCGCCACTTTCACGACCAGTTGCGCACGCTCAAGGAGCGGCTGCTGGACATGTCGGCGCGCGCCGAAGAGTTGATCGACCTCGCCGTCGATGCGCTGCTCACGCGCGACAAGGACAAGGCCGACGCCGTCATCACCGGCGACCACTCGCTCGACATGATGGAGCTCGAGTGCGAGACGCTCGCCGTCTCCCTGCTCGCGCTGCAGCAGCCCATGGCGCGCGACCTTCGGTTCATCATCAGCGCCATCAAGATCACCAGCGATCTCGAGCGCGTGGGCGATCACGCGGTGAACATCGCGCAGTCGGCGCTGCGGCTCATCGCCCTGCCGGCCGACATCACGCCGATGCCCGAGATCGAGGACATGGCGCGCCGCGCGCGTGGAATGCTTGGCGAGGCACTCGACGCGTTCCTCCGCGCCGACGGCAAGGTGGGGCGGGAGGTGTGCAAGGCCGATGATGCCGTCGATGCCCTGCACGACTCCGTGTTCCGCATCCTGCTGACGCACATGATGGCCGATGCACGGACCATCACCCCGTCACTGGAGCTGCTGCTCGTGAGCCGCAACCTCGAGCGCGTGGCCGACCTGGCAACGAACATCGCCGAGGATGCGGTGTTCCTGGCCGAAGGGAAACAAATCAAGCATCATTTCGAGGAGCAGCAGCAGGGTCGCACGGCCGTCCCTCAACCATCCGGATAGGTGGCTCTCCCCGCTCTCCCCCGCTCTTCCGACAGCGCCAGCCGATCGCCGCGAGCCGAACAGGACGTTCGCCTCGCGGCGATCGACATCGGGTCGAACTCCATTCGACAGATCGTGGCCGACGTGTCACCGGCCGGTTCCATCCGCATCGTCGACGAGATGAAGGCCGCCCCGCGCCTCGGTGCGGGCGTTCGGGAGACCGGTGTGTTGGGCGAGCCATCGATGCGACAGGCACTCGACGCGCTCACGCGCATGGCGACGCTCGCGCGTCAGCTCGGCGCTGCCCGCGTGGAGGCGGTGGCGACGAGCGCGGTCCGGGACGCGGCGAACGGGCTGACCTTCCTCGACCTCGTGCGCGCCGAGACCGGGCTGACCGTGCGCGTGCTCACGGGCGAGGACGAGGCGCGCCTGTCGTTCCGCAGCGCCGTCGCGCACTTCGAGCTCGGGCTCGGCCGCACGGTCGTCATGGACATCGGCGGGGGCTCACTCGAGCTGGCGATGAGCGCCGACGGCCTGCTCGACCGGCTCATCTCGCTGCCGTTCGGCGTGATTCGGCTCACCGAGGAGTTCCTCGGCCCCCGCACGCGGCCCAAGGGCGTTCGCAAGCTGCGCGCGGCGATTCGCGACGACATTCGCAAGGCACTCCCCGTTCGCGATTGGCGCGGCGCGCAGGTCATCGGATCCGGCGGAACGTTTCCGAACCTCGCCGGCATCTACCTCACGCGCCAGGGCGTGCAGACGGCGCGCACCACGCAGGGCACGCGCGTACCGCGCGTCGAGCTGGAGCACATCCTCGACATGCTGCAGGAAATGACGCCCGAGCAGCGCGCCGCGGTACCCGGGCTGAACCCCGCGCGCGCCGACATCATCGTGGCCGGGTTGGCGGTCGCGGCCGAAGTGCTGGCCCGAGTCGAGGCCCGCGAGCTCATCGTGTCGGCGTACGGCATTCGCGAGGGGCTGCTGCTCGAGACCGCGCGCGTGGTGCCGACGTTCGCCGACCGGGGCGAGGCACGCGAGCGGTCGGTGCGCGAGTTCGCGCAGCGCTGTCACTACGAGGAGCCGCACGCGCGTCACGTGCAACAGCTCGCGCTGCAACTCTTCGACGCGATCGGCCCACGCATCGGACTCACCACCGCCGATCGCCAGATCCTCGCCGATGCCGCGCTCCTGCACGACGTCGGCTATCACATCAACTACGAGAAGCACCACAAGCACTCCTACCACCTGATCGTTCACGCCGACATGCTCGGCATGACGCCCGAGGAGCAGGTGGCCATCGCGAACGTCGCCCGCTACCACCGCGGCGCCGAACCGAAGCGCAGGCACCGCAACTACGGCACGCTCGATCGCGCGTTGCGCCGCCGCATCCGCATGCTCTCGGCGATCCTGCGCGTTGCCGATGGATTCGATCGGGGCCACATCGGCGCGATCGAGCGTGTGAAAGTGCGGTGGCTCGACCGCGCGCTCCGCATCACGGCGGTGGCCAACCGCCGCGCGCAGTCGCTTCGACTGGACCTCTGGGGCGCGAGCCGAAAGGCCGCGCTGCTCTCGAAAGTGGTGCGCGCTCCGGTCGAGATCGTGGCGCCCGACGGCACCGTCGTCGCGCCGAACGACACCGATGACGAGGCAGCGAACTGACCGCTCGCCGCCGGCCTATCCGCGCGTCTCCGCGGGACGAGCCGTCTCGGGCCCGCGGGACGGGGAGCGATCCGCGGTCTCCGGGCCCCACGGACCGCTGAGCAACAGGCGGTGTGTGGCGCGCTCCGGTTCCTCGTCAGGCGTGCGCTGCACGTACGAGCCGTCCGGCCGAAGCTCCCACGCCTGGCGATTGTCGGCGAGGCACGTCTCGAGCACGGCCCGCAGTCGGGGATGCAGTCCGCGATCGTCGACCGGAGTGACGACCTCGACGCGCCGGTCGAGATTGCGCGGCATCCAGTCCGCGGAGCCGATGTAATAGCTGTCGTCACCACCGTTCGCGAAGTAGAACAACCGCGAGTGCTCGAGAAAGCGGCCCACGATGCTGATCACGCGAATGCGATCGCTCACGCCGTCGATGCCGGGGCGCAGGCAGCAGATGCCGCGAACGATCAGGTCGATCTCGACGCCGGCCTGCGACGCCTCGTACAGCGCCCCGATGATCTCGGGATCCACGAGCGCGTTCATCTTCGCGATGATGCGGGCCGGGCGTCCGTCTCGCGCGGCGGCCGCCTCGCACCGGATCAGCTCGAGAAAGCGCTCGCGCATGTTGCCGGGCGCGACGAGGAGCTTTCGGTACATTCGCTGGCGCGAGAAGCCGGTGAGCGAGTTGAACAGGTCGCTGAGATCGGCGCCGATGGACGGGCTGGCGGTGAGGAGCCCGATGTCGATGTACGTACGCGCCGTCTTCGAGTTGTAGTTGCCGGTGCCGATGTGCACGTAGCGGCGAATCCCGTCGGCCTCGCGCCGCACGACCAGCGCGACTTTCGCGTGCGTCTTGAGCCCCGGGAGTCCGTAGGCGACGTGCACGCCAAAATTCTCCAGCGTTCGCGCCCACGTGATGTTGTTCGCCTCGTCGAACCGCGCCTGCAGCTCCACGAGCACGGCCACCTGCTTCCCGCGTTGCGCCGCCTCCGTGAGCCCGCGCACGATCGCCGTGTCGCCCGACGTGCGGTAGAGCGTCAGCTTGATCGCCAACACCTGGTCGTCACGCGCCGCGGCCTCGAGAAAGTGCTCGACGGTGGCCGTGAACGACTCGAACGGATGGTGCACGAGAATGTCGCGCTCGCGGATCACGTCGAAGATGGGGCGCGCCGTGTCGCGCACCGCCGCCGGCACCGCGGGCAGGAACGGGGGGTCACGCAGCTCGGGGACGTCCAGCATGGCGATCGCGAGGACGTCGCCGAGCTCGAGCAGCGACCCGGCCTCGTACATGTCGCGCTCGGTGAGCGCGAGCCCCGGCAGTGCCTCGCTCTCGCGCAGCTCCTCGAGGATGAGCGTGCGGATGTGCGGCGGCATGTCGTCCTGCACCTCCAGCCGCACCACTTCGCCGAACCGGCGCTGGAAGACCTGCTCCTCGATCATCGCGAGCAGGTCCTCGGGCTCGTCGACCGTCTTGTCGAGCTCCAGGTCGGAGTAGCGCGTGACCTTGAACGCCCACCATCCGAGCACCTGCATCCCCGGGAAGAGCGAACCGAGGTTCGCGCCAATCACCTCTTCGAGCGGTACGAAGTGGTTGCCACGGCCGAACGACACCCATCGCGGAAGGCTTTTCGGCACCTTGACCCGAGCGAAGTGATCGGTGCCGCCGTCAGGGTCGCGAATCTCCACCGCGAGCGACAGCGAAAGATTCGACACGTACGGGAACGGATGGCCGGGGTCGACGGCGAGCGGCGTGAGGACCGGGAACACCTCGGACTCGAAGAACGCATCGACGCTGTTCCACTCGGGCGGCGCCAGGTCGCTCATGTGAACGAGCCTGATCCCCTTCTCCTCGAGCGCGGGCAGGAGCCGCTCGTGCAGGCATTCGCGCTCGCGCGCCAGCAGCTCGCGCGCGCGACGCTCGATCGCCTCCAGTTGCGCCTGCGGCGCCAGACCGTCAGCCGGCGAGGCCGTGACCCCCGCTGCCACCTGCCGGCGCAGCCCCGCGACGCGCACCATGTAAAACTCGTCGAGGTTGGTGCTGAAGATCGAGAGGAACTTGAGCCGTTCGAGCAACGGATTGCGCTCATCGAACGCCTCGTGCAGCACACGCGCGTTGAACTCGAGCCAGCTCAGCTCCCGATTGAAGAACAGCGTCGGCGATAACGGTGCGTGCGGCATCGCTGGTGCCTATGGCTCAGGCGGGCTGCGAACAAAAAAAGCCCGGCGGTATCGGCCGCGGGCCTTCATCATAATCGACGGTGCGCGCGCCCCGTGGTCACGAAGGTGTCACAACCGGACGACGTGCGATAGGATGTAGTAGGACGCGGCGGCGATCAGCCCGGCTGCCGGGATGGTCATGATCCACGCCCAGACGATCCGTCCGGCCACGCCCCACCGCACGGCGGAAAGCCCGTTCGTCGCGCCCACCCCGACGATCGCGCCCGTGATGGTGTGCGTGGTGCTGACGGGAATGCCGAGGTTCGTCGCCACGAGAATCGCGAACGCACCGCCGGTCTCGGCACAGAAGCCACCGACGGGACGCAGCTTCGTGATCCGGTTCCCCATGGTGTGCACGATCCGCCAACCGCCGAGCAGCGTGCCGAGCGCGATACAGCTATAGGCGCCGATCTCCACCCAGTACGGCACGCCCGCATCGGGGTTCGGGAGATAGAGCAGCCCGAGAATCCCCTGCTGCCCGCGAAACACCTCCTGCGTGTGCGACGCGCCGAGGAGACCGACGATGATGCCCATCGTCTTCTGGGCATCGTTCGCGCCGTGCGAGAACGAGAACAACGCCGAGCTCGCGAGCTGCGCGAACCGGAAGGTGCGATCCACTCTCGCGGGCGCGACGCGCTGGAACGTCCAGTAGACCGCGATCATCAGCACGAACCCGGCGGCCATGCCGATGAGCGGCGACAGCGCGATGAACTCGAGCGTCTTGATCCACTTGTCGCCCCACAGGATCGCGCTCCAGCCCGCCTTCGTCATGGCGGCGCCGGCGTAGCCGCCGATCAGCGCGTGCGACGAGCTCGATGGCAGGCCGTACGCCCACGTGATGAGATTCCACGCGATGGCGCCTAACAAGGCAGCCAGGATGACCGTGGGGTCGACGATCGACTGGTCGATCATCCCGCTCTGCACCGTCTTCGCGACCGCCGTGCCGACGACGAAGGCCGCGGCGAAATTGAAGAACGCCGCCCAGACCACGGCGGCGAACGGATTCAGAACGCGGGTGCCGACGATCGTGGCGATCGAGTTCGCCGAGTCGTGAAAGCCGTTGATGAAGTCGAACGCGAACGCGATCAGCACGATCACGACGACGTACGCGGCCACGCTCACGAGTTCTTGAGGGAGATGCTCTCCAGAGCGTAACCGACCCCCTGACACTGGTCGAGCGCGCGTTCCAGCGTGTCGTAGAGCTCCTTCCACTTCATGACCTCGAGCGCGTCGGGCTTGCCGCGGAACAGCTCGCCGACGGCGTCCTGATAGATCGCGTCTCCCTCTTCCTCGAGCAGCTTGATCTCGCGGCTCCGCTTCGTGACGGCCGTCGGCTGCTTGATCGCCGCGACCGCGGCCTCGATGTGGTCCGCGGCCCGCGCGATCGTTTCCGACAGGCGCCGCGCCGGCTCACGCGACTCGGCGATGTGGAACATCGCCACGCGGCGGGCCGTCCCGTCGATCAGGTCGATGACATCATCCAGCTCGGTGGCGAGCAGGTGAATGTCCTCGCGATCGATCGGCGTCACGAAGCTGCGATCGATGCGTGCGCGCACTTCGTGGGTGAGCACGTCGGCCTCGTGCTCCACCGTCTTGATCGCGGCCACGTAGTGGTCGAGCCGCTCGGGCTCGGCGAAGAGCCGATTGAGGAGACGAGCCGCTTCCTTCAGCCGCTGCGCCAGCTTGTTGAAGAGATCAAAGAAGCCTTCGTCGCGGGGGATGAGGCGCACGGGGGTTCGTCGGAGGTGGCGGTGCCACGCGGCGTCCTCGGCTTCGCCGCGGCGCGAACGTGTCGTCGAGTCGCGGGAAAGATAGCGGACGCCGGTTGACGAGTGCAAAGGGCCGCGTGCGCGGCCGCCCAGAGCGTGGCCCCGTGCTCGCCCGCTCGCGCCCTCAGTACACGCTCGCGCCGCTCGACCGCGCCTCGCTCGGCGCACACGCACCTGACGAGCAGCGATCGGCATGCATCTGCGGCGAGGCGAGCAGCTCGCGCATGGGCAGCGGACCCCGGCCAAGGCACTCGGCCATCGCCACGCCACTCGAGGTGCCGATGCGCGTGGCGCCGTTGGCGATCATCCGGAGCGCCGTCGCACAGTCCCGAACGCCGCCCGAGGCCTTCACCCCCATCGTGTCGCCGACGACGAGCCGCATCAACGCGACGGCCTCCGCGCTGGCGCCTCCCGCGGGATGGAAACCGGTGCTCGTCTTGACGTACTGCGCTCCCGCCTCGCGGGCGATCGCGCTCGCCTTGATGATCTCGACCGGCGTCAGATGAGCCGATTCGATGATGACCTTCACGAGCGTGCCCGCGGCGGCCCGGACGACCGCGCCGATGTCGTCGGCAACGTGGTTCCAGTCACCGCCCTTGATGTGCCCCACGGCCGCGACCATGTCGATCTCCGTCGCGCCCTGCCGAATGGCCAGCGCGGCCTCCGCGGCCTTGATCTCCGACTGGTTCGCGCCGAGCGGAAAGCCCACGACGGTCGCGACCGCGACCCGGCTTCCCTTCAGCTTCGTCGCGCACAGCGGCACCCACACGGGGTTCACGCACACCGCCGCGAACTCCTGCTCGAGCGCTTCCTCGCACAGCGTCTCGATGTCGGCGCGCGTCGCCTCCGCCTTGAGCAGCGTGTGGTCGATGAACTCGGCGATGCGCGCCTTGTCGCGCACGTAGCGGACACCCGGCGTGGAAGGCGGAGCGGCGACATGCGGTGCGGGAGCCGCCACGAGGCCCCCTGGGGCAGCGTTCACGTCGCGCGGCGCACGTGGCGCCTCATCGGCGCGCGCGAGCTCGCGCGCCACGCGCGCGGCGAGCGCATCGAGATCGAGGACGCCGCTCACTCGCTCACCGCCTCGCGGTCGAGATCCACCCGGTCGACCACGCCCACGACAACCGCCTGCACCGGAATCTTCGTATCCTGGAACAACGTGCGAGCCGCATTCCCCTCCTGCACGATCAGCACCTTCTCGCCGGCGCCGACACCAATGACGTCGAGCGCGATGACTTCCGCGCCCTCTTCGCGGTCATCGAGATCGAGCCGCCGGACGAGCAGCAGCTTCTTCTGGCCGAGGTGCTCGTGGCGATGGGTCGATACGACATCGCCGATCACGCGTGCTAGGTACATGGCTACTCATGGTTGCTGCGTGGGCTGCGCGCTGCTCGCTGTTGCTGACCACTGCCCGCTGCGGCCGCTTGCTACTCGCTCCGCTGCTGGCTGCTCGACGGTTGCGGCATACACGTCCTACCCGCCGCCATCCGAGCGCAGACGACGCTCGCCGCCCACGACAAGCCAATCGACTTTACCGACGATGCCGGCGTCCACCGCCGCGAACGGATTGTCGAGCGTCAGCGCCGCCTCGCGAGAGGTGATGAAGTAGACGACCTCCCCCGGGCCGACGCCGACGCGATCCACGGCGATGAGCGGCTTCCCTGCCGACGCGCCCTGCGCCGACACCGGCTGGATCCACTGGAGCGTCACCGCCGCCAGGGTGTCCTGCTTTACCGTCGACACGACGCGTCCGATCACTCGGGCAAGTTGCACGGGGACAAGATACGCGGGAATCGGCAATCGGGAATCGGCGGTGCGCGGTCGGCACCATCGATTAGCGTGCGGCCATGTCCCGGATCTACCTCCCCCAGACTCCTCGCGCGTCGGAGACCGCCGTTCGCCGTCCGACGAGCTTGTCGTTCTCGAACAGCTTGACGAGCACGACGCCCGTCACGAACCCGCCGACGTGCGCCCACACCGCGACTCCGCCGGAAACCGCCGGACTCACCTCGTTCAGTTGCGGCAAGCCGCTGATCACCTGCACGGCGAACCACCAGAGGAGCACCGCCCACGCGGGGATTTCGAACACCTTGAAAAAGATCAGGAAGATGAACAGCATGCGCACCCGAACCCGGGGATACAGCACCAGGTAGGCGCCCATGATGCCGGAGATCGCCCCAGACGCGCCCACCGTCGGCACCGGCGAGGTCGGGTCGACGAGCACATGGGTCGCCGCCGCCGCAAGCCCGCAGACGAGGTAGAACACGAGGAAGCGCACTCGCCCCATGCTGTCCTCGATGTTGTTGCCGAATACCCAGAAGAAGAGCGCGTTGCCCAGGAGGTGCATCCAGCTCCCGTGCAGGAACATCGAGATCAGGGGCGTGAACACGTTGATCGGCTCATTGTCGATGGAGCAGCCCATGCCCGCGCCAATCGGCACGGTGAAGCCGATCGGGCGGGAATGGGTCAGCTCGGCAGGCACGAGTCCGAAATTGCACACCGAGGCGGCGAGCCGATACGTATCGAACCCCGCACCCTGAACCAGCACCCATGTTCCGAGCATTGCCGCGAGCAGCAAGTACGTCATGACCGGCGTGCGCAGCGTTGGGTTCTCGTCGCTCAGCGGTATCATGGTGCCTCACGGAACTGGAAGCGCGGGCGCTCGAGCCCGACGTCATCGCCTGCCATCCGCCGCACTCACGCGGCCGTCACAGGCACCGATTCTGCCAATCTGACGCGATCCCCGGGCCCTGACCTTGCGAGCCTGCCCCGCGTTACGAGCGAGCGCGCGTCGGGCTCACCTCGGCTTTCTAGTTCTCACTCCCGTGCGAGGGCGCAATGGCTGATAAGGTAATTGGCATCGATCTGGGAACCACGAACTCCGTGGTTGCCGTCATGGAGGGGGGCGATCCCGTCGTCATTCCGAACTCCGAAGGCGGTCGCACGACTCCGTCGGTCGTCGGGTTCACCAAGGATGGCGAGCGGCTCGTCGGCCAGATCGCGAAGCGTCAGGCGGTCACCAACCCCCAGAACACGGTCTTTTCGATCAAGCGGTTCATGGGCCGCAAAATGAGCGAGGTGCAGGACGAGATTAAGCGCGTCCCGTACAAGGTCGTCCCCGGACCGAACGACCTCGCGGTCGTCGAGGTGCAAGGGAAGCGGTACACACCGCCCGAGATCTCGGCAATGATCCTCCAGAAAATGAGGCAGACGGCGGAGGACTACCTCGGTCAGTCCGTGACGAAGGCCGTCGTCACCGTCCCCGCGTACTTCAACGACTCGCAGCGCCAGGCCACGAAGGACGCCGGCAAGATCGCCGGGCTCGACGTTCTCCGCATCATCAACGAGCCGACGGCGGCTGCGCTCGCCTATGGCCTGGATAAGAAAAAGGATGAGAAGGTCGCCGTATTCGACCTTGGCGGCGGCACTTACGACATCTCTGTTCTAGAGCTTTATGACGTCGAGGGCTCCCGCCAGTTCGAGGTCAAGTCCACGAACGGCGATACCCACCTCGGCGGCGATGACTTCGACCAGCGCGTCATCGACTGGCTCGTCACCGAGTTCAAGCGGGACCAGGGGATCGACCTCTCGAAGGACCCGATGGCGCTCCAGCGTCTGAAGGAAGCGGCCGAAAAGGCGAAGATGGAGCTGTCCTCGACGCAGCAGACGGACATCAACCTGCCCTTCATCACCGCCGACCAGTCGGGCCCGAAACACCTCACCTATTCGCTGACCCGGGCGAAGTTCGAGCAGCTGGTCGACGACCTGATCCAGCGGACCATCCCGCCGATGAAGCAGGCACTCAAGGATGCCGGCCTGGACCCGAAGGACATCGATGAGGTACTCCTCGTCGGCGGCTCGACGCGCATCCCGAAGATCCAGGCGATCGTCAAGGACTTCTTCGGCAAGGAGCCCAACAAGGGCGTGAACCCCGATGAGGTGGTCGCGATCGGCGCCGCCGTGCAGGGCGCGGTGCTCACGGGCGAGCAGAAGGACGTGCTGCTGCTCGACGTCACCCCGCTGTCGCTCGGCATCGAGACGCTGGGTGGCGTGACCACGGTGCTCATCCCGCGGAACACGACCATCCCGACGAAGAAGAGCGAGGTGTTCTCCACCGCCGACGATAACCAGACGACGGTCGAGATCCACGTGCTGCAAGGTGAGCGCGATCTCGCGATGTACAACAAGACGATCGGCAAATTCCAGCTCACGGGCATTCCACCCGCTCCGCGCGGCATGCCACAGGTCGAGGTGACGTTCGACATCGATGCGAACGGCATTCTCCACGTGACGGCCAGGGACAAGGCGACGGGCAAGGAGCAGAAGATCCGCATCGAGGCGTCGAGCGGACTCTCCGACGCCGAGATCGACCGCATGGTCAAGGACGCCGAGAAGAACGCGGCGGCCGACAAGGCGCGGCGCGAGGAGATCGACACGCGCAACCGGCTCGACAGTCTCACCTACGAGGTGGAGAAGAACTCGAAGGAGTGGGCGGACCGGCTGAGCCCCGAGCTCAAGGCGCGGCTGGACAGCGCCGTCGAGCGCGCGCGCAAGGCGCTCCGCGGCGACGACATGGCCGAGATTCGCCTCGCGCAGGAAGAGCTGTCCAACGCGTTCCAGGAAGCCGGGCGCTCATTCTACGCGCAACAGCAGGCGTCGCCGCCCCCGGGCGCCGAGGCGCCGCAGGGCGAGCCGGCCGGCGCGACGTCGTCCGCGAAGCCCGACGACGTCGTCGAAGCCGACTACGAGATCGTCGACGAAGGGAAGAAATAGTTACCGGCCGTTCAGCTTCACGCGTCCAGATTACGGAGTGGGGATTCCTGGGCGCTCGATCGATGGGATCACGGGGCCGGCCGCTCGCCGGCCCCGTGAGCATCCGTCGGAAAACCGGAAACTCTTCGACACCTGTCGGTGTCCTACGTGGGTAGGCGATCCGCGGCATAGCTTTTCCCGGGTGATCGCACGAGGGTGGACGTTCGCGCGTCCCTACAATTTCGAAAGTCCCAGCAAGGACCAGAGCCTATGTCGTCTCGCACACTCGCACGGGCACGATTCGGTGCCGTGGTGGCCATCGCGTTTGCCAGCGGCCTCGTCTTCGCCTCCGGGTTCGACCTCACCAGATTCGGCTACGCACAGTCGAACACCGTCGCGACGAAGCCGTCGGTGCAGGAAGTCAAATCGCTCGCCGACGCGAGCAACGCGTTCGTCTCGATCGCCGAACACGTGACACCGGCGGTCGTGTCGATCCAGGCCGAGCGCGACGCGCGCGCGCGCGTCCAGCGGTCGCCGCGTCGCAACGCCCCGCCGGGGCTCGAAGACTTCTTCCAGCAGTTCGATCCGCGCCAGATGCAGCCCCAGGAAGCCAGCGGCTCCGGCTTCATCGTCTCGAAGGACGGCTACATCCTCACCAACAACCATGTCGTCGAGAACTTCGACCGCGTGAACGTCACCCTCACCGACCATCGTGTGTTCAAGGCGAAGGTCGTGGGCCGCGACCCGACCACCGACGTCGCAGTCATCAAGATCGAGGGCAACAACCTCCCCACCGCGACGCTCGGCAACGATGAGAGCTCGCGCGTGGGCGAATGGGTATTGGCCATCGGCAACCCGCTCGGCCTCGACTTCACGGTCACGGCCGGCATCGTGAGCGCCAAGGGGCGCGGCGGAGCTGACCTGCCGGGGCTGAACCGCGGCGACTACTCGATCACCGACTTCATCCAGACCGACGCGGCGATCAACCCGGGGAACTCGGGCGGCCCGCTGGTCAACAGCCGGGGCGAGGTGATCGGCATCAACACGGCCATCGCCAGCTCGACCGGCCTCTACGCCGGCTACGGCTTCGCGATCCCGGTGACGCTCGCGAAGCAGGTGATGGACGACATCATCGACCACGGTCGCGTGCGCCGCTCGGTCATCGGGGTCACCATCGCGCCGGTGGAGCCCGCGGACGCCGCGGTGGCCGGCCTCAAGGAGATCTTCGGCGTGAAGGTCGGCGGCTACAGCCCCACCGGTCCGAGCCCGGCGCGTGATGCCGGCCTCGAGCCCGGCGACATCATCGTCTCGGCCGACGGCAAGCCGACCGATCGCGTGAGCACGCTGCAGCGCATCGTGCGCTCGCACGAGCCGGGCGAGACGATCCCCGTCGAGGTGATGCGCTACGGTAGCAAGAAGACCTACCGCATCAAGCTCGCCGAAGCACCCACCGAGGCGGGCGTCGCGAGCCGCGACAGCGACGAGGATTCGACCGCGCCGGCCGAGAACGTCGCGTACGACAAGATCGGCGTTAGGCTCGAGGCCCTCACTCCGGAGTTCGCGCGTGCCAACAACATCGCCGAGGACCGCCGGGGCGTGCGGGTGATGGACGTGAACCTGAGCGGGCCGGCGCGGGGCCAGCTGTTCCAGAACGACATCATCACCGCGGTGCTGTTCCCGACGCCGCGCAAGGACGTCCGTACCGTGGCCGACCTCCAGAGCGTGCTGTCGCGCGCCAAAGACGGCGACTACATTAGCCTCCTCGTGTTCGACACACGGCAGAACACCACTCGGGTCGCGAACATCCGGGTGGGCGGCGAGTAAACGCGACACGGCCGAGCCGAAGCCGGCGGAGCGTGTGCTCCGCCGGCATCCGCGGAAGTGGCGGAATTGGTAGACGCGCTGGACTTAGGATCCAGTGGGGCAACCCGTCCGGGTTCGAGTCCCGGCTTTCGCATCTCCTTGTTGCACAACGCATTTAGTCATCCCTCCTGAGCTCGGCGCGCGGGCGCTCCTCGTCCGCAGTCGCACGAGCGGTCGTAGTCGGATTCACGAGGTAAGGCACTTTCGGTTTGCCTTCGCCTTTCGATTCGGTCGCGCGTTGCACTTCGGCGAGCCGGTCCTCGAGCGTGCGCGTGATGTGGGCGTAGGTCTCGGTGACCTGGTAGACCGTGTTCCCGAGGAGATCGGCGATCCACTCCCACGACATCCCCTTGAGGCGCCATCGCACCGCGCACGAGTGGCGCGCGTCCTTGAGCGTGTAGTCCACCACGCCGGCGGCCTTGCACCCCTGCTCGTGATGGTGATGGAGCATGTGCCGCGTCACCCCCGGGAACACGTCATCGTTAGGCCCGAGGGCCATCTCGGCGACGTAGGCGCGGAGCCGCGGCAGCGCCCAGGGTTCGATGAACACAACGCGGTTCACCAGCCGGCGCGACGTCTTCCCCTTCACGTGCGCCGTGCCCTGGTCCAGGTCCAGGTGCCGGAGCTTGAAGTGCGGCGGGAGCGCGTACCCGACGTCCGTGGTGCTCGCCATAACGAACGCCAGCGCCGCCCGGATCCGTGCGGCCAGGGGCCGCGCCTCGCGCGTCGGGTTGACCGCGTCGACGATCGCCCGGTCGGTCGCTTCCGTCTCCCACCGCTCGCGCTTCTTGTTCTTGGCCGGCGACGCAACCCGCCCCTTGATCGGGTTCTCCGTGAGCACGGTCATCTCCAGCAGGTACGCGACGAAGGAGTAGAGGGCGTACAGGTACTTACGCCGTGTCCCGCTCGTGACGTCGGGCAGCTCCGAGAGCCATCGGCTCACGGTCGCCGGCGTCAGGTCCGCGCTCGTGAACGTGCCCGTGACCAGCGTCTCCACCTGCGCGCGGTACGTCGTCGCCGTGGTGGGGTTGTCCGTGTTCCGCCGGACCCACTTCCCCCACGCGTCGAGATGCCCCGCGAGCGGGACCGCCGAGAGCTCGGCGCGGAGATCGTCGAGCCGGCGCGGCGCGTAGAACTGCTCGTAGAGCCGGAACAGCGTCAGCTTGCGCCCCTGCACCTTCCGCCCCTCGGCGACGGCGTACAGGAACTCGCGCGTCTCCGCGCGCTCGGCGAGATGGTCGCGCATCCGCACGAGCTCCTTGAGCATCGCGTCGCCGTCGATCCCCGCGCTCCGCTGCACCAGCTTGCCCGTTCGCGTCGGGAGGTAAATCTGCCCGCGCGAGCCCTTCATGAACGCGGCGCTCATAGGTCGATCCGGTACGTGAGGCGTGAGGCGACGTACGCGAGGCACTGCGACTTGAGATAGCGCACGTTCCCGCGCGTCTTGCCGGGCTTCGTCAGCGGCGCGCGCGGCACGTCGCTCTTTTCCAGCCACTCCGGCGACACCTTCATCAGCGCCGCGGCTTCGTCCAGGTCCAGCACTTCATCGTTGAGTGCGGCGAGGAACCGGAGGGCGCGCTCGACGGCGTTCGGTGCGCCAATGGCCCCGTCTGACGGCGACGGGGCCACGGGCACCACGGGGCGGCGAAGCGGCGCCGCACCACCACGGCTCACGGAGCCACGACCCACGGGGCGATGCCGACCTTCCGAATCTCGCGCCGGTCGACCAGCACCCACACGCCGATGTGCTCGCCGATCTCCGCCTGACGCCGCTCCGTCGCGGGCCAGTCGATGCCGTCGAACGCGACCATGCGCATGTGCTCCCAGAGCTTGTCGGAATTGCCGTGGTTCCACAGCGTCGGATCGTCGGGCTCCCGCTCGATGTCCGGCTCGCTCTGCTTCATGATGGTGAGCCGGTGCGTCCACTTGTTGTTGAGGTAGTCGAGCATCTTCGCCACCAGCCGCGCCGACACACGCCCCGTGCGGCACGTGATCGAGCAGTACGGCGTGTGAAACGACTCCCGCCACCCGCCTAACAGGTGCCGGTCGCAACGCGGACACCGGTCGGGACTCCACACCCACTCGCCCTCGTCGCGCCGGTAGACAATGGCGGTCCGATCGGTGAGCACGAACGCCATCACGGAGGCGGTGCACCGCTGCTCCATGAGGCAGCTTGCGTTGAGGTCGAACTGGTGCGAGCCAATGGCATCGCTGATGTCCCAGTCGACGCCGATCGCGGCGCCGATGTACTCTCGGCCCTCCTCGCTCGTTGGTGAGACGTGAGGCGCGACGCGCTGCAGATAGCGTGTGGCGGCGTCGGCCATGGTGAGCAGCGCGAGCACTTCCTTGGTCGGGACCGGGCGCGCGGTGCGCCCGGTCGGTGGCTGCGTGCGGGACGCGTCCCGCTCGATCGCTATCGCGGTCATGACTGAGCCCTCACCGGTTCGGCGTCTGACGCGGAACGCCACGACCACGGCCGCCCGCGCGCCTTGATGACTTCGGAGCCGTCGACCAACGCGAACCCGACAACGCCTTCCGCTTGGTAGGCCGGCTCTCGCGTGACCATCGTCAGGAACCAGTCGACACACGGATGCCGGAGCGCGCACGGCAGGTTGAACGGGAGGTCCGGGCCACCAGCCCACACGACCGCGTTCGGGTCGTCCTTGAACGCCAGCGTTTGGAGAATGTTGTCGCTCTCCGCCCACGCCGTTTCGAGGTCCCGGATGAACGCGCGGCGCTCCTGTGCCGTGACCCGGCTCGTCGCGCACGGCACGCTGCAGCACATCGCCGCGCCGTCGAACACCGGCGGACCGACGATCGCGCGGTCGCAGCGGCGGCACCGGTCGGAATGCAGCGTGAACTGCGTCGCGCCCGGCCCCGCCACGAGGATCGACCCGTCCTTGAGCCCGACGACGGCGTACCCGCCGCCGAACCGCTCGCGGTTGTACCAGGAGCGGTCGAGGCAAATCTCCGGCGCGAGCGGCACGAGCGTCCGACAGTGCGGCCCATCCTGCAGTACCTCAAGCATCGAGTGGTCGGCGTCGCGGTTCCGTAGAGCCGGCCCGATGAGGGGCAGCGCTCCAGTGAAGAGGTCCCGGAGCTCGGCGAGCCGCGCCGCCGCGATCTTGCGCGCGGGCATCGGCCGCGGCCAGAACGTCTGCGGCGTGGACGGCACGCGGCGCAGGTGCCGACGACGCCGCGCCCGAACGACGGGCGCGGGGGTCGGTCGAATGGCGACGGCGGTCATGCGTCCTCCTTCTCGACGCGTCCGGCGTACCGAACGCGGGCCGGTGAACCCTTGCAGCTTTCGCCGTCAAGCACGCTGCGCGCGCCACGGCACGTCTCGGCGACGATCTCCGCGTAGTCCTGACGGGCATCGATCTCGACGTGGTCCCACAACTCGCCCGCGTGATCGGTCACAAGGATCTCGGCCTGCACGCGCGGGTCGCGCGGGCGCCACGGGGCCTCGAACACGCCAGCGCGCCACAACGGATGGCCGATGCGCTCGAAGAGGCGCGGGTCGTCCACCACCTCGATGTCGTCGTACTGCACCGTCTTGATGTCATCGCCTGAGCGGAGCGCGTAGACCCATGTGTCGTGCGCGCCGCTCAGGCGGTCGACCGGCAGCAACGCGGCGAGCCGACCGGCCGCGTCGATCACCACCAGCACGAGGCGCCCCTCGTGCACGAACGGCGCGACGTGCACGCCGGGCGGGTAGTGGAATGGTGCCGGCGTGAGCGTCAGCTCGACCGGCTGCACCCGCACGGTGCGGATGACCTCCATGAACACCGCGTAGCCCTCCGGCGCCGCGTTCGGTGCGGCGTCCTGGCTGATGAGCGGCGCCGAGACGCGCGCGTGCCCGTTCCCGTTGCCGTTGCGCTGTGGCTTCATCGTCGTGTCCATGGTTAGGCGACCCTCGCGACCGGCTGGCATTCCTGCGCGCGGAGCCGGTCCGCTTCCTCGCGCAGGGCGCGCACGCGCGCCGTATCCGTTTCGTGCAGGGCGAACAGGTTGCCGCCGCACGTCCACCACTCCAGCCCGAGCGACTCGAGCACGCCGATCTGTGCGCGACGCTCGTTCGAGTGCGTGAAGTGGGGCATCAGCACGCGCCCCTCCGCCTTCACGCCCTCGATGTCGCGCTCCGCGTCCGCTGCCGTCCGCGGTGCGATGTCCGATTCCCGTTGCTTCATTTGCGTTGACCCCCTCGAAACCAGCGGTTACGTTCCGAGCGTGGCCTTTGTGGTCACGCCCTCGAAGCCGCCCCAGCCGGGCCCTACACCCGCGCTGGGGCTTCGTGCATCCCTACCGTTCCAGCCTCGCCAGCTCGTGCCCCGCCGCGAGGATGTAGTCGTCGAGCACGGCGCGATGGCGGATCGCCCACTCCCGCGCCTCGCGCACCGTGCCCGGCGTCCGCACCCTGTCCGCGATGACCTGCCGCGGGTCCGTCAGCCCTTGCACGCGCGTCTCTTCGACGAGCGTCTGATGCAGGCACAGCGACACCGGCGAGCGGCGCGCGTGCAGCTTCTCGCGGATCGCCGCGAGCACGACGAACGCGATCATCTCGATTTCCGCATCCGGCACCCCGCCGGCGATCGCGACATCGACCGCGTGCTCGAGCCCGAGACACGGGCCCCGCTCGCCGTCGAGCACGTGCCGCAACGCCCGCGGCGTCTCCGTCCCGCGCCGGCGCCCGCGCAGCATCACGCGAATGCCTTCACGCACCTCGCGTTGAATCACCCCGCCCCGACCTGCCAGGGGCACGATTCGCTGAATCTCCGCCTCCATCGCCATCGCCCTCGATCGCTAAGGTTGGCCATCACTCTCGGTCGTGGCCGCGTCGTCGCGGGGCCCTACCCCCGCCCGTCAGCCGGACACACGCCGCACGAACCCATGTCCTTCTCTCCCGTGTCCCGAGACCCTGCCCCGCGCCTAACGCCGCACACGCGGACCATTGTTAGGCGCGCGCCGCGCGTCAGTCGGACGACGCGGCCGCCACGGAGTCGCGAGAGATCACGACCTGACCGGCGCGCATTTCCGCCACCAGTTCACCCGCGATGACGCGGGTGAGCACCTTGTGGCGAGTGCAGCCGAGCGCCTCCGCCGCCTTCGGCAGGGTCATCCACCGGTCACCCATCCCCGGCGTTTTTGCCGGGGTCTTCTTGCGAGCCGCCGCAGTCGACATATGATCCCTCAGGACGTATCTGCTACAGAACGGAAGCAGTTGCTACGCACTGAGTATAATGCTACGCCATGCGTACAGTCAACGTGCAATAGCTACGCACCTGTAGCACTCACCTATGCGGTTGCCATGTCGACATTTGCGGAGCGCCTCGGGATGGCGCTCGTGCGGAAGGGCCATAAAACCGGAAGCCGCTACACCCAGACCGAACTCGCGAAGGCGATCGGCGTCGAGCGGAACACGGTGAACGGGTGGATGCGGCGCGGATCGTTGCCCCGGGATCCGGCCATCCTCTCGCGGCTCGCGCGAGAGCTCGACGTCAACATCCCGTGGTTGACGGAGGGCACGGGCCCGGGATTCCCCGGGAGCGTACGCCGCGACGAGGCAGCGGTCGACGCCCTGCGGGATGCGCCAAAACCGCCCTTGAGCGGCGGGGCGCGTGTGTGGATTCAGGAGGAGTTGTTGGACTACGCGCGCGCCGGGGCGACCCAGCAGGAAGTCGACTTTGCGAAAGCGTTGCTCGAGTCCGTCCCGCTCTGGGCGTTCTACTCGAACGGCGTCGATGACTACGAGACCGAGGCGGGAGTGTTGCGCGGGCTCCGGTCAATCGGATCGCTCATTCGCTACGAGCTCCGGCTCCGGGGGCGGCCGGTGCAGACGCGCCCGTTGGTCGACTACACCGCAGCCATGTCCGCGATTCTCTCTCTCGACGAGTTCGCAGGTCCGGCGAACGCCGGACCTGCGGGCACGAAGTCCGGTGCCCCGTCCGTGTTGGGCAGCGCCGCCCAGCGCGCGGCGGCCGCGAAGCGCGAGCGGGCGGAGGAGCGGGCCGCCGAGCCGCCGCGCCGGCGACGGCCGAAAGGCGCCTAGTCCTTCATGAGTTTGAGCCGCGCCCCCGGGACGTGTTCGTCGAGGAATTGCTGCATCTTCCGGAACATGGCCGGCCGGTACGCGCTGGCGCGGATGCGGAAGTAAGCGAACTCCTCGCCCTCGTCGTCCAGCGCTTGAATGGCGATCATCCCCGGCGGACCAGGGGTGTCGTACACGCCCCGCGGCGAGCGGTTATCCATCGCCGGCGCGGTCGCGGTCGTGATGACGGCGGGCAGGGATGCCGACTGCTCGCCGGGTTCGTACCCGGCATTAATGAGGAACTGGAGAATGCGGTCAATCTCCGCCATGGCTTCGGCGCCTGTTCGGGGGCCGTCATTGTACAACCGGCTGCCGAGCCTCGGCAATAGCCGCTGTAACACATGCCCCGGAATAGACGATTGCGAGTCCATCGTCGGCCGCCTCTCGTCGCAAGAGTGAGGGAGCAATTGACCGCGCGGGACGCCGTCGGCGCGGTGTCTGACATCACGCAGGAGGACACGGTGGGTGACCAAGCGAGCGCAGTTGACGAACTCGTGGCGGAGGCGCTGGGGTGGACGCGGAACGCGGAGGGGCGCTGGGTCCACCCCACCGGCGAGATCGCCGACAAGGTGCCGCCCTACTATCACGTGCTCGCCGCGATCGCGCCCGAATTCGAGGCGCTCGTGAACCGTGATGGACTAGACCCCACGATCACGCGAGACGTCATGCTACCGACCGGCTCGCTACGCTGGTGTGTAAGTCTCAGCCACGGCGAAAAAAAAGCCAGCGCGAAGTCGTGGGGCGATTCACTGGCCGAAGCGATGGCGCTGTCGGTCTACATGGCGGTCGGGGTAAGCCGGATACTCAAGACGGCCAACCCGGCGCCTCCGGACCCGGAACCCAAGGACACGCCCGAGCACGTCCTGAAGTTCCAGCCGCGCACCTAGATCTGCTACGGCGTGAGCTTCCCGATCGTGTACCCGACCGTGCCACTCACCAGGCGCTCCGTCCATACGCGGAGCGTGGAGGGGCGCGCGGCCTTCAGGGCCGCCCGTAGCTGCGTCTCCACCGCGGCGTCGCGGCGGAGCTGCGCGGTGGCAGAATCGACGGCCGAGTGGAGCAGGGCGTTCGACTCGCGGAGTGCCGCGGCCTCGCGTTCCCGTTGCGCGATCACGCGCTCTTGCTCGGCAATGATGGAATCATCGGCGGCTGACTTGGCGAGGAGCGCCGCAATCGAGTCCGCGGCCGTTTTCGCTTCCCGGAGCGCCACCCGCGCGCTGTCCCGCTGTTTCCTGACCCCTGCCTCTCGCGCGGCGATCATCTGAGCCACTGAGTCGGCGATCCGCGCCCGGCGTTCCTCTGTCTCCACACGCTCCGCCAGCTCGGCGTTCGACTTCAACACGGCCGCCCGCTGTTTCGCCGCGTCGGCGGCCACGGAATCCGCGACGTGCGCTTGCATCTCTGCCCTCCCGGCCTGCTGATTGGCACGCGCGTACATCGCCAGGCACACGGCCGCCACGAGCCACGGCCATGTGTGGCGGAGGAACGTCCGAAAGACGGGGCTCATTTCAGGAGCAGCCACCAGTAGACGAACACGTAGCGCTCGCCCGGCTTCCGGGGCCGCTCGATTTCTACGATGTCGGTGCCCTCGCGCGAGCCGTCCTCGTTGCTGTTCCCCTCGCGCGTCATCCACTTCCCGCTCGGCATCGGGTCGCTGTCCACGAGCCCGGCGTGCGTCGCGTTCTCCGGGTTCTCCGGATCGAGTTTGAGGAAGATCGCCCCCCGCGCCGGCGTGTCGCGCAGGATGCCCATCTTCCGCGCGTAGCGGAGCAGCACGTCACAGTTGCCGTTGATCGGCAGCGGCCAGCGCGCTTTGCCGATCGCGTGCGCCGCCGCGTAGTGGCACGCATTGAGGCACCACGCGGAGCCGGGTGGAGAGCCCGCCCATTCGTTGATGGCATCGACGAAATAGCCCCGGTTTCCCGGCAGCTCCTTCACGGGGCTGAGCGCCGCCATCGCGCCCAGCACCGCATCGATTACCGTGACGGTGGGCAGCGCCGCGGCGCTCATCGCCACCCCCACCGCCACGCCGCGAGCCCGACGAGTGCGCCGAGCACGACGAACGCGACATCCCATCGGCCGAGCCCACGATTCGGCCCGGCGATGAGGAAGTGCCACACGAGCCAGATGAGCAGCGCGCCGAGGAACATCCGCATCGGCCACGGCCCAATCTTCGACCACACCCATTCGCTGAACGTGTCGCCCGGTGCCCTCCGCCAGATCGCCCGTCCCTCTTGGACCGCGAAGGCGCTCACCAGCAGGTACACGAACCCGGCCCAATAGCGGCGGTAATCACGCGTGCTCACTGCCCCGCCGGTGGCGGACCGCCACCCCTCCACGGCAGGACGCGTTGCGCGATCTCCGCGAGCCGGCCGAGAATCGCGAACACGAGATCCCCCAGCAGGAGCGCGACGCCGAACATCGAGATGGTGAACCCGATGGCGACGTGCCCGAGGTGCAGCGCCTTGTTCAGAAACCCGTCACCGCCCATCACGGCGATCCCGAGCAGCACGAACAGCCAGCCGAGAACCTTCTTGGTGGTGCTCATCGAATCCCCTCCCGCCGCGCGCAGTCCAGGGCGATCCGCACGCGGATGTCAGTGGTTGAGAGACAGCGGTCCAGCGCGAGCGCGGAGAGGATGTCGGCCGACTCGCGTTGCGCCGATTCGAGCGCACTCACCCGCGCCTCGAGCGCGCCGATTCGCTCCAGCGGGGACACCCAGCGGAAGCCGAGCGCGGTCGCGAGGGAGGCCGAGAGGGCGACCACATGCCAGTTCCTTTCGAGCGTGGCTCGGAGGGTCGAGCGGGTCATTGCGTCAACTCACGGGGTGGATGTGAAAACGGGCACCCTTGCGAGCGCCCGGGGGCTGGGAATCGTGACCCAGGCCCTTTACACGTCTCGCGGGGCTGCCCCATGCTTCACGGCATGAGCGCCCCGCGCTGGTTTTATCTGGTGCTGGCTGCGTGCGCCGTGACCCTCACGGCCGCGGCGGTAATGCGAATGCGGTACGCGCCGGCCACGGATGCGTACTTCGATGCGTACCGCCGGGCGATTTGCACCGCGCACACGTGCACCCCGCTCGCCCGCGACGTCGTCCCGCTGGAAGAGTTCCACAAGCGCGACCAGCTACGCCGCTCGGCCTACGACTCATTGCCGTTTCGTCCGTAGCGTCTTCGCGCGCACCGGCTGACGCGCGTTCGCCCGGATCGTCCCGATCACGTTCTCCAACCAGAGGCGCCGCTCGTCGTCGGACATCGCGGCGTACTCGGCGTCGCCGACCATCGCGGCGAGCGCCTGCATTGTCTCCCGTCCAGCGTCCCGCACGAACGCCTCGTAGTCCGCGCGCGCGATCGGCGTGCTCCGCCCCCCTTCCCGCATCGTCCGCGACGGCATCCCGATGGAGACGCCGAGCCGGCGGAGCTCGGTCAGCACCGGCGAGTCGCTGGCCCGCCGCATTGGGAACGGGCTCGCGACGGCCGCGACCCGCTCCGCCGTCGACTTCCGCACGAACTCGCCCGTCGGGGCCTGAGCCTTCGGGAGCGCGAACGACCCGCCGGGGACCCGCGAGAGCACGCGCTCGCCTAACGTGCGGGCGTCCCGCGCGTACGGGTCCGCGGCGCGGGTGGCCTGGCCGAGCACCGCCGGCACCGGGATCTGGCTCACCAGGAGCGACGACGCGGCCCGCTCGTCGCCGAACGCATCGATGAGGCGTTTGACGCCGTCCAGGTAGCTCTGCTCGGTCAGGACATGCCCCGCCGCGAGGGCCCCGCGCACCGCCTGCTCCGGCACCCCCGCGTCCGGCTCTTCGTCGCGGATGCGAGCGAGCTGCGCGCCCATGAACAGTGGGACCGACGCGGGCCCGAGCGACAGTAGGCCGACCCAGTGATCGCCGAGGCGCACGGCGAAGGGAATGCGCCCGTCGGCCCGCCACTGGGCGCGCTCCTTCGCGTCCTCCGGCATCGGCCCGGTGATGCGCCCCTCCTTGTAGAGCGCGAGCCCGGCCGCCCACATTGCGGTCCCAACGCCGGCCGTCGCGAGCGCGCGCGCCCGTTGCGCCTGGTTCCCCAGCACGTTCGGCGACAGGAGCCCGAGCGGCGAGACGGCCGCCATCTTGTACGCGACCGACGACGGCACACCGACGAACGGGAGGTTTTGCTCGAGCATCACCGTCCCGACCTGCGCGCCCCGTTGCTTGGCGCGCTGCGCCGCCTGCGCGTAGGGCGAGGCCGCGGGATCCGGCTCGGTGTCGGCGAGTCGCCGCGTCGCCTGTTTCGCGCCGGTCGCGAGTTTCGAGAGGAGGTTGCGGTCCTTGAACGTCGCGTAATGCGCGTCGTCCGTCGCGCGCGCGAGCATCTCCTCGGTCGGATGCTCGAAGTATTGCCGCGCACGGGCCGCGCGTTCCGCCCCCGTCGCCCCCTCGCGGATCGCCAGCAGCTTGGACTGCATATAGATCGATCCGTCGAACGCCGCGCGCCAGAACGGGCGGTCCGCCGCTTCGAGCACCGCGAACGCGCCATCGACGAGCGTCTGCGTCACCGGGCTCGCGTACTTCACCCGCTCGACGTCGAGCACGTTGGTAATCGCCTCGGCGTCGAGCCGCGCCGAGAGCTCCTGGACGAAGTTGCGGACCCGCTGGCCGATCGGCTGGCCGGCCGTCGCCGCGTACGCGCCGCGGACCGGCGCCGTCCCCTGCTTGAACCCCCGCCACATCGCACCCACCCCGTCGGCGTCGAGGGCGTTCGCGACCTCGCGCAGCTCGCGAGGTTTCACGCGAAACCCCGTGCGCGCGGAGCGCCCGAGCGAGAGCAGGTAATCGACCCCCGCCTCGGCCGGCTGCAGCACGAGCGCGCGCATCCCGCCCCATGACGTGTTGCCCGCGACCGCTCGCATCGGCGTCACGAGCGAGCCCACGAACCCGGCCTTGATGGCGGTCGTGGCCTTCTCGGTGCCGGAGACGGTGCGGATCTCCGCGACGAACCGCGCGAGCTTGATCCTCGCCAGCGCGCAGGCGCTCATCCCCCACCTCCACACGTTTCGGCCGCTTCACGGGCCAGCCGCCGGATCTCCAGCATCACCGCATCCGGGAGCGGGCGGTCGCCCGCGAGCTTCTTTGCCTGCACGATCCACAGGTCCGGGTCGAGGGAGCGATGGGCCAGGTCGCGGTAGTAGCCGAGCGACCGCCCGGCCTGCGCCCGTTCGCGCACGATCGCCGACAGCGCCTCGTCGGTCTGCCGGGAGGCTTCGTCGATCACCCGTTGCGCGCGGGTCAAGTCGTCGCCGGAGAGCTCGCCCGAGTTGAGGGCGCGCGACGCCGCTTCCATCGCCGCGGTGTTCTCGCGGACGATGTCGTGCAGGGCCGCGACCTGATACCCGTCGAGCCGCTGCAGCTTGGCCTGGTCGATCTCCAACGGGTTGGCGACCAGCTTGCGCCGGAACTCGTCGCGGAGCGCGCGCTGCGCGTCGAACGACTGGTAGCCACGCTGCGCCTTGAGCTCGTCGACCCGCGCCTCCACCCGCGCGGCGACGGAGCGCGCGATCGGCGATTGCTCGCCGAGGTACGCTTTCCAGTTGGTCGTGACGTCGGCCGCCGGCTCCATCGGGGGCCGCGGTTCTGGAGTAGCGCCTGACGGTGCGGCGTCCTGTCCAGCATCTCCAAATTTAGATATGCTCGCCTCAGGCGCCGCCGGCTCCTCTTCCCCGAACCCGAAGAACGAGTCGTCCGCGTCCGCGAGCTCGTCGGCCGCCCGCATCGCGTCACGCTCGAGTGATTCCTTGAGCCGGTTGGCGTGGATCACCCCGTCAGCGATCGAGTCGTCGGAGTGGCCGCGCGACTTGAGCACCGCATCGATGCGTTCCTGGATGCGCTTGTAGTCCTCGAGGTTCTGCAGCGCCTTCGCTTGGCTCGAGACTTTCCCTTTGCCCGTCGAGACCTGGACCGTGACGGACTGGTCATCGTCGAATGCCGAGCGGTACTGCGCGCGGCGCGTCGCGTCGGCGACCTTCTCCTGCAGTTCGTCGAGTTCGCGGAACAGTCCCTCATCCGAGACCGATTCCGGGTTGCGCAGCTTCCCGCCTTCGGTGCGCGCTTCCGAGAACAGTGGCACCTCGCGGCCCGCGCGCTTCGGTCGGAGGTCGGCCCCGGGCGGTTCAGTCCCGCCGAAGCTGACGGGCTCGCCGATCACCGGCGGCGCGTTGCCCGCAGGGGGCTCCGCCCGTATATTTGCTGTAGAGCCAGTCGGTTCGGCAGGCGCAACTCCGGGAGTAGTCATCCGGCCCGTTCCGCCTTCGCCTGAGCCGACTGGCTCAAATTTTGTCAGCTGATGATCGTAGTGGAGGCGCCCCGCACTCGTCTCCCGCGCCACGATCTCGACGTGGTAGTCCCTCTCGCCGATGCGCAGGTAATTCTCGAAACGCAGATAGGCCGGGACTGATCGGGCTTTGGCGGCGTCGCGGTTCGCCTCCGACCCCAGGAACCGCGCGCCCTCGATCAGCTCCGGCAGCGCATAGACCGCCTGGAGCTTCTCGACGCTGGCACGCGGTTGCAGGGACTCTTTGAGGCCGGTCGTCGAGAATCCGATTTCCCATCCCGTCTCTCGATTGAGCACCCGGCGCGGATGGAGATGCGTCCTCGCCCACTCGCGCGTGGCCGCGTACCATCGGTGCGCTGGCCCGACTCGGTCGTTCACGACCTCGTCGCCGGCAATGTGCGGGTACTCTACCTCTCGGTCGCCGACGAACTGGCGCGCGGTACGCACCTGCCCAGGCGGGAGTTGCGCCGGTCCACTGACCGATTCTGGTGCCGGACGCCGCCCGACCTTCTTGGTGTACTCGGCGATGTCCGACACGCGCGACGAGTAGCGCGGCGCGTCTTCGGGCGAGACGCCGAACACCGACACGGGCTGGGACTGCGGCGACTCGACCGGCGGCCGCCACGGCGACGACGGCCCTTCCGTTGGCGTCGGCGGGTTGCGCCGCGCCTCGAGTGCGGCGAGTCGGGCCGCCCCCTCGTCGCGCGAGATGCGGCGAACGCCCGACTTCGGCACCGCCGGCGCCTCACTCACCGCGGCCGGAGACGGACCCTCGACGCCTTCGAGCGAGTAGGTCTCGTAGGCGCGGTCCGCCGGCGGCTTCGGGACCCGCGGCGCTTCCGGCGGGAGGTCCGCCCCAACCACGCGCGGCGCCTCCTCGCGGAGTGCGTCGGTGAGCTCGCGGTAGAGGTCCGCGTACGTCGCCTCGGCCCGCGCGATGTCCTTGCCGAGCGCGAGCCGCGGCACCTTCCCCGCCCCGGCGGGCCGGCGGGCCGGTGCCATCGCGGGGGCCGCGCGCCCCGGTGCCGGTCCCTTCGCTTCGCGCGCCACGTCGTCGAACGCGCGCACGAACCCCTCGGAGACGTCCGTGGTGCGCGCGGCGATCGCGCGACTCGTGGCGCCCGTGGCCTTTCCGGCCCCCCTTATCGTGCGGTCGAGCGTGGCGCCCATGAGTGCGCCTAACGCGGGATCGTCCGGCGACTGCACGGCGCCGAACCCGGCCGCCGCGGCGAGCGGACCCACGACCCGCGACGCCAGCGGGAACGCCGCGTTGGCCACCGTACCGACCGCGTCACGCCCCAACTGTTCGCGCGAGATCGCGCCGGGCGTGTCGCGGGTAATTGCCTGCCCAGGCCGCAGTCCGCCGGGAAGCGCGCCGACCTTCCCGAGCGTGTAATCCCCCTCGGCCACCCGCCCACCCTCGACGGGTGCCGTGAAGAAGCGCACCGGGGCCATGACGACCGCATCCGCGATGGCCTCGGCCGTCTCCTTCGGATGCGTGACCATCTGTTTTATCGCCGTGCCGTAGCGCTTCAGGAGCGGTGGGCGGTCGGCGGTGTCCTCCTCTAGGAGATCCGAGTATGCCGCATCCGCGGTCAGCAGATCAGCGTACGGGTCTATGTCACTGGCGCGCGGTCGGATCTCCGGCCGCTGGCCCCGGCGCCTAACGCGACTCGAGTCGGGACGGGTCGGTGCTTGGCCTCCCCCTTTTTCGTTCCCGGTCACGGCGTGCCCGTGCGTTCCTTGAATCTCTGCGTCGCGATCGCCTTCCGCCGTTCCTTCTCGGCGTCGGGGATCGGGAGCGCCTCGATCTTCTCGAGGGCCCGCTCGTACGCGGCGCGCTCCGGGTCGACGGGCTCGGCGCCGAGATTGATGTTACCGGCCGCCCCGCCGGGCGCGGCCGACGTGCCCTGGCCCGTAATCGCGTCCCACTCTTCGGCGGCCTTCCGCGCCGCGTCGGCAGGCGCGAGCCCGGGTGCGAGGAGACTCGTCTTGGGGTCGCGTTGCGGCTTCGTGAGCTCAGGGACTCGGCCCGCGATGTACCGCTGTCGCGCGTCCTCGCGCGGCGGCCGCGGCGCGCGGTTCCGTGCGGTCTCCGTGATCCGGTCCCGCGCTTCGACACGCTGATTCGTCGACCGTAGATTCTCCAGGTCGATCCGATCGCGCTGCGCCTGGTCGCGCGCGGCGCGCGACTCGTCGCGGCGGAGCATCCGCTCCATGGACTCCGCCGTCACGCGGCGCTGAGCTTCCTCCTTCCGGAACGCGAACTCGTCGTCCTCACGCTGCTGCTGCCGGCGCACGAGCGACTCGGCGAGGATGTCCTTTTGCCGCTGGCGCTCCGCCTCGGCCGCCTGCGCCTCGCGTTGCCGCCGCAGCTCCTCGCCCTGCATCCGGCCTTGCATGCCCTTCGCGAGCACGCCCGGGGCCGCGCGGAACAGCGCGCCTAAGAGTCCGGCCATGGCTTATCTCGTCGGGAGGAGGTCACGGACGGACGGCGGGGCGACGTAGGGAACCGCCGTCCCGCCGCCCCCGTTTGCGCTGCGTTGCATGAGGAACTGCGCGAGCAGATCCCCGACGCCTTGCATCGCCGCCTCGCCCTGCGCCGAGTACTCGCGGCCCGACTGCGCGAGCGTGCTGGTCGGATCGTAGGCGCTCCCGATCCGAAACGCGTCGTTCATCTGGTCGCGCTGGCGCCCGTACGCGCGATCGAGCAGGTCCTCCCCCATGGCGCGCTCGCGCACCCGGTTGTTGATGGCGTCCTGATCGAGGCCGTACTGGTACGCGCGCTCGCCGCGGAGTTCGTCGCGGTCGGTGCGCTCGCTGCCGCTCACGCCTTGCTCGTAGCCGAACAGCGAGCCGAGGCGCGACTGTTCGCGCGCGAAGCCGCGGTCCCCAAGGTCATCGGCGTAATTCCGCTCGCCGACCGTATCGCCGTAGCTGTCGCGCTCGCGCCCGTAGAGGTCGCGCCCGAGCGTCAGCAGGTTGCCGAATTGCTCCTGGTTCGCGCGCGCGGCGTTGCCCGCGTACCCGGCCCCGATGCTCCCCACCGTGCCCATCACGTCGCGCGCGGCGCCGAGCTGCGCCAACCGATCGTCAAGCGTCTGCCCGGCGGATTCGGTCGCGAGCTGCCGCCGCGCGAGGTCGAGCTCGCGCTCGCGCTGGAGCTGCACGTCGCCGAGTTCGGACGTGGTCATCCCCGCGCCGATCCGGCCGAGCGCGGCCGCCCGGGACCCGACGTCGCGCATCTCCTTCTCGAAGCCCGGGCGCGAGCGCTCGAGGAGGAGGTCGTAGGCGTCGCCCGCGAGCTTCCCGCGGTCCGGGCCCGCCATCACCGCGTCCAAAGCACTCTTGACTTGCGTGTTGAGCCCGCCGATCGCGCCGTCGAACGGCGACCCGCCACCGCCCCCCCCGCCCTGCTGGGCCATCTTCAGGAGCTGGTCGTAGACGCCCTGGCTCTGCCCGGTGTTGGCCGGGCCGACCGCGCGGTATTGCATCCCCGGGAGATTCGCGAGCTGCTGCGCCGCCTGGGTGCTCATGCCTTGCGCGCCGGCGAGACGCTGCGACGCCTGCGGGGTGAACTGCTGCCCGATGAGACTGTTGCCCGGGCCGAACGACTGGCCCGGCTGCATGTTCGGCCCCCCCGTGCCGCCGCCCGCGCCGCCCTGCGGGATGAACGGTCCGCCGGTCTGCCCGCCCCCATACGGATTGACCGGTCCACCGGGCGCCACCGGTGACGGGGGCCTCGGCCCGGGAGTCGGCGACGACCACACCGGGAGGGTCGGGCGCGTCGGGAGCGGGGTCGGGTTCGGGCGCGGGGCCTGCGTCGCCTGGCGGATGATGGAGGCAGGCGGCCGCGCCTGCTCGTCGGTCGTCGCGTAGCTGATCATGCGTCACCGGTTCGCGAAGGGATTCTCACTGCGGAAGAGCGCGGACAGGTCTTCGCGCGGCGGGGGGGCTTGCAGGGCGAGCATCCGCGCGCGGTCCCGGAGCGGCGCCCCCGCCTGGTACTCCGCCATGGCGATGTCGGACGCCTGGTTGCGCAGCTGGTCGCCGCGCCGTGCGTCCTTGGCGCTCTGCATGGCGCCGAGCGCCCCGACGCCGAGTTGCGCGACGTCGCCCCAGGGAATCTTGCTCAGCATGCCGCCCGCTCCACCGCCCCCGCCGAAGATGCTCGACAGCCCGCCGCCGCCACCGCTCGCCGCCGGTGCGCCACCGCCCGCGAGCAGGCTCGTCGCCGCGCCCTTCGCGCCGCCCGTCGCGTAGCCGGTGCCGGCCCGGAGCGCCGCGTCCTTGACACCATTCCCGATGACCTGCTGGCCGGCCTGCTTGAGCCCGGCCTTCAACCCCTGACTCGCGATCGTCTTGATGCCGCCGCCGACCGCGCCGCCGACGCCACCGAGCGCCGCCCCGCTGGCCGCGCCGCCGAGCGCGTTCTTGAAGGCGTTGCCGCCCTTCTTCGTGGCCCCAGCGATCGCCCCGCCGAGCGCCGCGCCGGCCACGTTGCCAATGCCGGGGATCATCGTGCCCAGGATCGGCAGCGCGATCGGCGCCGCCTTCTGCGCGACCTTGCCGAGCGGCCGGGTGACGTTTTTCTCGATCTTGCGTAAGCCCTTCGATAGCCAGGAAATTGTCGTATCCCCCGTTAGGGTAGGGTGAACAGCATCCCCGCGCTGCCCGCCTTCGTGGTGACGTTGTCGCCCACGGCCGAGGACTCCGAGGCGTGCTGGACTTGCAGCGTGCCGGCGTTCGCGCCGGTCCGCAGGATGCCCGTCACGCGCGCGACGAGCGACACCGCCGAGGCCGGCGACGCGAGCGGCGACACGCGATCCCCGCTCGAGGTGCCGTACCCGACAAACGCCGCCCCCGCGCTGTCGCTGTTCGCCGGGATCGTCGCCGTGTAGGCGATCGTGGCCCCCGCCGGACAGGTCAGCGCGAGTTGATACCCGACGCTGACATTCGACGTCAGAAACAGGAGATAGAACTCGAACGCGTACTCCGTGTTGGCCGCGACCGCGAGACTCAGCCCCGTCACGTCCGTGAGCGCCGTGGAGCCCGTGGCATTCCCCACCGGGCCGACGTCGCTCCCGATCTTCACCGAGGCTTGGGTGCTGGGCGCGCTCGGCGTGTAACTCGGCAGGATCACCCACCCGTAGGTCGCGGGCGTGGCGCTCAGGACCGCCTGCAGCTGGTGCGTCTCGTGCTGCGTGGCCCACGCGAGCGTCGCCGCCCCGTCGATCGCCTGGCCCCCGGTGCCCTGGAGCGTCACCGTGTTGGCGCCCGCGTTCGTTTTCTTCGCGGTGAAGCGGCGCCCCAGCACCGTGCTGGCGTCGGGGAGCGTCAGCACCACCGCGCCCCCGGTCGTGTCGACGAGCAGCAGTTCGTCGGAGTCGACGACGGTGACCGACGCGGTGACGAGTCGCGCGGCGTAAGTGCCGGGCTGCGCCGCGATGTCGCGTTGCCACCGCCGGAGCGTGTCCTCCGGCTTCTCGCCGGACACGACCGTGAGTTTCGGCGCCATTAGGGGACCGTCTCCGGCGCATCCGTGACGTCGAGCACGATCTCGTTGCTATCGGTGTCGATCGCTTGCAGGTGCCCCGCCGTTATGCCCGCGCCGGCCACCACGACCGCCACCGCGTCCGCGAACCGCCGCGCCGCGGCTTCCGCTTCGCGTTGTCGCTCCAGCACCATCGCGATCTGCGCGGGGTGCGCTTTCACTCGCTGCATCATGGGGTGCTGTCCTCCACCCAGGCCGAGGCCCAGGAGCCGGTCCCGGAGAAGCGTTCGTGCCGCGCGCGGAGTGAGCCGCCCGCGACGCCGCCGGCGAGGATGATTTCCGCCGACGGGACGCCGTCGCTGACGAACGTGTTGTCGGACAGCACCGCCCCGCCGCCATCGCGGAACTGATAGCGGGTCGTGCAGAACGTTTCGCTCGGGGTGACGGTCCCGCCGTAGGCCCCGCCGCCCAGGTCTCGGAAGTCGACCCCTGCCGGCGCGGCAGGCGGGTTGATGAATGGGTCCGGCGTCGACACCGGCGCCCACTCCGACGCCACGCCCTGCCGCTCCAGCCGCACGCGGTAGCTCCCGGCTTCGGTGTACCCAACGATGTCGACGCTGAACGACGTGCCGCTCGCGCTCCCGGTCCCGAACGCCGACCAGACGCCGGAGCCGGGCGCCGATTCCTTCTCGACCCGCACCGTCAGCGGGCCCGGATTCCCGGCCGTGTTCCCGGTGAACCGCGTCGAGCTCTCCCACTGCGAGGCGAGGAGCCCCGTGGGCTTGGCGACGTGCGTGCCGTGCATCATCCCGAACATGCGCGTTAGGCCGTGTAGTTGGCGCCGACCATCGCGCCGAAGTAGGTCGCGCCGTCGTAGTAGAGCGCGATCAGGTCGACCTTGCTCGCCGTCGTCGTGAGCGTCGGCGCCGTGCCGCCCGACCAGTGCACCGCCGCCGGCCAGGTGATCGTCCGCGAGCCCGTGGCGTCCTGCGCGATCCGCAACAGGTAGTGCGCCCCCGCCTGCGGGTTCGAGAGCGTGAGCGTGCAATTCGCCGTCAGGGTCAGCTTTTGGGAGTTCCCGCTATTCCAGTCGATCGTCTTCGCCGCACCGCTGTTCCCGGCGTCGACTTGCGCGCTGTACCCCTGCCCGGCCGCGAGCGCGAGGTTCCCGGCCGTGACCGCGATTCCACCAGCCACGACCGACACGCCGCCGGCTTGCACGCTGATGCCGCCGCTCGCGACCGTCAGCCCGGTGATCCCGCCTAACGTGCCGGTGATCGTGCTGTTGCCGGTGACCGTGATCCCGCCGGCCGACACCGTGATCCCGCCCGTCGAGACCGTGATCCCGACGCCCGCGCCCGGCGTGAAGGTCAGGTTCGCCGTGACGGTGCGGGCCACGTCGGTAAACAGCGCGTAGCTGTTCACCGTCGTCCGGATCGTGTCGAAGTTCTGGTTGACCTGGGCCGACTGGATGGTCGTCCCGGAGGAGAACGCGGTCAGGGCGCTGATGAGTGGCATGGCGTTAGTAAGTCGAGGGGCGTTCGTCGAGCGGCGCGGCCACCGCCGAGACCTGCTGGAGCTGCCACCGCTCCCCGAGCTCGGCGTGCGTGAGCTCCACTTCGAGCCAGCGGCCCGTCACCTGCCGCAAGCCGGCCGGGAGATGCCGCTCCCCGAGCTCGGTCCCCCACGTGGCTTGGTCCCACAGCGACACGTCCCACCGCGCGTCCGAGCCCGACGAGGTGACGGAGAGCGGCGTCGCGAGCGGCCAGGTCCCGCGCGGCGTCGCGACGGTCACGGACACGCCGGTCAGCGTCGTGGGAATGCGGAGCGTCGTATCGAGCCGCGTCCAATGCTTGTCGAGCGCGACGGTGGCGCCCAGGTGGCCCGTCCGGACGGTGTGCTGGATCGCCACCGCGCCCGCGGCGAAGCCGTCATCCCAGACGTTCCCGGTCGGGACGTCGTGCCAGTAGCAATACCCCTCGTCCACCGTGGCCGACGTCGAGCCCCCGCCGTGCACGAGCCGCCGCTCGCCGGCCGCGTTCTTCGCCGTCGCCAGCACCGTCGATTGCCAGCCGCGCCAGACGCCTTCACAGAGCCCGGTCTTGGGGTTGCACACCACATACGCGTTCGGCTCGTCGTAGCCCGTCTCGGCCACGCCGACGACCACCCGCTCGCCCTGCGGCTCGCCGTCCCAGAGCGCGATCTCCGCGCGCTCGAACTTGAGCGGGTTGAGCGCCGTCAGGGCGTTCCGCGCCCCGATCCCGACTTCCTCGAGCGCCACGCCGCGCGCCCGCATGACGCGCCGGTCCGAGGAGAGGAAGTACACATCCTGATCGACCACCATCACGGCCGCGGGCGAGCGACAGCCCACGTGCTCCGAGACCGCCTCGCGCGTGCCGCTCGAGCGAAAGTCCGTCGTGACTTCGCCGGTCACGAGCGTGACGCTGTTCTGGCGGAACAGGTAAATCGCGTCGTTGGTCGCGGCCCCGGCGAAGAACGGCGCCGCGTTGGTCTGGCGCAGCGTCCAGGCGTTGTTGTACCCGCCGGCCTCATAGCCGGTGTTGGGCGTCGCGGGCTCGGACCAGACGATCGTCGTGCGCTCGGTGCTCTTGATCCCGAACAGCTGGCCGTAGTACACCCAGGGCGCGCCGTAGAGCACCGGCGCGTTCGTGAGCTTCGTCAGGCCCGCGCCCGCGGTGCCGTCCCACGCGAACGGCGTGTTGACGCCGTCCGAGATCACCAGCAGGTCGGCGAAGTTGACGGCGTACACCTTCGCGCTCGCCGACAGCGTGATGGCGGAGCCCGCGAGGTTCGCGGTCGTGAGGACCTTGGTCCACGCGTCGCCGCCCCAGTCGTAGGTGTAGACTTCGCCCCCCACGACCGCGACCGTGTACTCGGTGCCGTTGACCTTCGTGAACTGCGCAACCCGCTGGACCGCGCGCGCGCCGACGCTCCCGAGCTGCGCGCCCATCTGGCTAAAGCCCGGGCGCCCTTCGACCATTGGGGTCTCGGTGTCGGCGTCGCGGATCCAACAATTCACGAGGCGCCCGGCCGCGTCGCCGCGGTTGTCGGCCGACTGGTCGCGATCGTGCTGCCGGACCGGCGGGCCCCAGTCGTAGCGCCGCGAGCGGGCCGCCGCGGCCACGTAGGCGCGCGCCGTCATCGGTGGCGCCTCATCGGAGCGGCCCCCGCCACCAGAAGCGCGACGTCCCGAGCGCATACGCCGGGTCCGAGCCCTGCCCGAACATCTGGCCCTTCAAGCTGCCGATGATCCCGGTGTCGCCGGGGTTCATCGGGTCGCCCCAGCACGTGTGCTGGAACAGCTGCAGGAAGGGCGAGGGGTCACGCAGCCCGCCCTGCCGCGCCCACTCGGCCACGGCGTCGTACACGAGGAGGATGCGCGCCGGCTCCGGCTGCAGGGTGGGCTCGACCGACGCCGAGATCGACACCGGCTGACGGACGTACCGCGTGTAGAGCGTGTCGGCGAAGGTCTGGGTGCGGCCGTTGGGCATGCGGATCCGGTTCCCCTCGAACACGAAGTCCGCGTGCGGCGAGAAGTCCGCGCCGGGGATCAGGATGCGGCCACTGCGCCCGACCCGGATCTCGGCTTCGCCGAGCGGCCAGTCCGAATTCGGGAACGTGTAGGTGGCGCCGCCGTCTGCCGTCGACATCGCGGCCGGCGCCGTCATGAGGACGTGCGGGACGTGCGACGCGAAGAGCCGCGTCACCTTCTGCTGCGCGTTCGAGAGCAGCTGGTACCACTGCGCATCGCTCGTGACGTCGCCCTGCGTCGGCTCCTGGGCGGTGTCCTTGCAGCGCTGGAGGATGTCGGCAGAATCCCAATCGCTCATCGCGCTAGCCTCGCAGCCCGACGAACCGGCGGCCGCGGCGCCGCCGCGTGGTCGGCGTGCCCGGCGCGGGCGGGTCGCCCGCGGTGGCGTAGGGATACACGCCCGCGAGCTGCCGCCGGTCCGGGACGCTCGCGAGCGAGCCATCGGGCGGAGGCGCGTAGACCTCCGCCACGAATCGGCGCTTCTGTTCCGTGTCGATCGCCATAGGGGCCGCCGTTAGGCGTCGGCTCCGCGGGTGAAGGTGGTCGCGTCATCCGTCAGGGCCGCGGTCCCGAGCGCCGTCACGCCGTCCGCCTTGAACAGCGTGTCGGTCGTCGCCGTCACGGTGCGCTTGTGGCGGAACCGCTGGTAGAGGTAGCGGACCATCTTCGGCAGCGTCTGCGCGCCGGTCGACGGGAGCGCCGCGAGCTCCGCCTCGGTCGCGAACGCCGCGTCGGTGATGGCCGCGGCCGCGATCGCCCCGACGCTCGCATCGATGCGCCCGCTCACGAGCGCCGCCGGCAACCGGGTCTGGATGTCGTTGGTGTCGGCGACGATCGCCGCGAGCTGGGTCGAGTTGCTGTCGATCTCGGTCCGGACGGCCGCCGCCGTCACGCCCGCCGCGAGCGGGTCGTAGCCCGCCAGCGCGATCGTCACGCCGTCGTCGACGGTGTTGGCCCCGGTCCACGAGATCACGACCTCATCGACGCCCGTCGCGAGCGCCGCGTTCGGGAGGTCGAGCCGGTAGAGGCCCGGCGCGTTGGTGGCGTCGACCTCGACGAAGCCGCCCGTCGCCCACGCGCCCGTGACGGTCTGGGTGGCCAGCGTGATGGCCGCCGCGGCCGCGCCCGCGCGCGTGTAGTAGACCTTGAGCCCCGCCGTGCCGAACGCGAGCCCGGTGAGGCCCATCCCGACCGGCGTGGTCGCCGAGCCGCGGATGAAGACGTAGATCGTCTTGCTGGTCGCGTCCTTCGCTAGCACTCGTGACATGAGGAGTCCCATGGAGGCCGAAGAGAGATTACCCGGAGAATCCGCCCGCCAACTGGCGGAGAAGGAGCGGGTGCCACGCCGACCCGCCACCCCCGCCAGTGGATCCTTGCTCGTCGGCGCCGATGTCCCACGCCGCGCCCACCGGCCGTGCGAAGCCGTTGCCGTCGATCGCGAACTGGAATTGCGGCGCGCCGACCGCCGAGAGGTTGGTCCCGAGCTCCTTCGCAACGGTGTCGCCGCTCTGGAGCCGGAAGTTTCCGACCGTGGCGTCCACGAAGGACGCGGTGATCGACGCGGCCCACGCGTTGGTCGCCGGGTCGTCGGTCGTGGCGTTGAGGGTCGTGATGCCGTTCATCACGCGCTGCATGAGCGCGTTCTTGATCCGCGCGACTGCGTTCGTCGCCCCACCCGCGAACTTCGCCCAGATCGCTTCGCCCTCGTCGCCCTTCAGGCCCACGATCGTCGGGTTGTAGATGACGATGGTGGAGTTCGACGGCGTCGCCTGGAAGATGATGCCGTCGGTGAAGTTCCAGGTGACCACGTTGCGGAACACGAAGGTGCCGGCCTTCCCGTTCGCGTCGAAGGCAAAGCCACCAATGGAGCTGACATTGCTGACGCGCCGCATCTTCACGCCGTCGAGGTACAGCTCCCCGCCGAGCGACAAGACACTCAGCCCGTGATTCCCTGGGTCAAGCGTCGTGTTTGAGTGGTAGAACTGAACGCCGGTGACGCGGATCGAATTGGTGTTGATCGTGAAGACCGGGCCGCCGTTCGACGTGCGTTCGAGCGTGTACACGGCGTCGTCCCACGCGACTTTGCGATCCGCGCTCGGCACCGAGAAGTGCACGTAGCGAGTCGTGTCGCTGGTCGGCCACGTGGTGCCCGGCGTCGTCGTGTCGTTGGTCGCGCCCGAGCACTCGACGTTGACCTGCACGTCGGCGGCAACGAGCCCGGTCGGGTACGCGGCCAGCAGCGCGGTGCGGACTTCCTCCATCGACGCCCAGGCGCGGTTCGCGCCCGCGGTCGCGTTGGTCGTCCCGTCGCCGCCCGCCGTCGAGCCGGTGTTGAGGAAGCGGTTGACGACGGTCACGACGCCCCCCCGTTCGCCACTGGTGTCACGTTTCTCGACATTGACAACGCACCGTCAGGCGCGGAACGTAGTGTGCGAGGCGGGAGCCCACGGCAGTCACACCCCGGCACAGGGATCGACAGATGAGACGCATCGGAGGCGGCGCGGCCGCGGTGCTGGCCCTCGTGGTGGCGGTGACGATCGTGTACCCGGCGGTGACCCTCTGGTCGATCATCAGAGGCGAGGGCGAGCCGTAGCCCACTCACGGCGCGACCCCCGCCGTCGCCATCTCCACGGTGTCCAGGTCGCACCCCGGATCGGCGCCACCCAAGCCGATGCCCTTGCCCGGACTCGTCACCGCGAGGCGGTAGTTGTGGCTCGCGGCGTCCACGAAGTCGGCGTCAGCCAGCACCGCCGCGAGCGTAGGGCTCACGCCCGCGTCCGGGTACACGTTGCCGTCGCCCTGCGGGAGCAGGTTGGTGTACTGCCCTTCGAGCCCGACCAGGAAGTTGCGCTTGAAACTCCAGCCCGTGGCGTATTTGTTGAGCCCCGCCACGCCGACGAAGCCACCCGAGTAGAAGAAGCTGCTGTTGTCGCTGTTCGTCGTGCTCGCGTTGTCCGAGATGTCGAACCCCGTCGCTTCCTGCCCGGCCGGCACCGCGTCCGACACCGCCCACGCCGCGATGAGGTTCACGTTATGCACGAACGTGTTGAACCGGATCTTGAGGGCGTTCGTCGGGTTGACGAGCAGCAGCGCGTTCCCCGACTGACTTATGGTACCGGACGGCGCCCCGTTGGCGGTGACGATGCCGATGTCGTGGAACAGGTTGTGGTAGCACGCCACGCTGTGACACGGCTCTATGTCCGTTTCAATCGGGTCCCCGTACCCGCTCACGTTGAAGGCCATGCGCGCGCTCCGCGTGAGGTTGTAGCGGAACGTGACGTGGGAGGTCCCGAGCCCCGTCGATGCGCCCATGCCGTCGCCCGCGCTCTTGATCACGGTGGCCATCCCGTTCTGTGCGCCAGACGGGCAACGTTCGAGGACATTGCCCTCGAACAGCACGCGCTTCGCGTTCTTCAACTCGAACAGGCCCTTCATCGCGTACTTCGTGGCCCCGGCGTTCTCGGCGGGACACCACGCCTCGGGGTGCGCCAGATAATTGCGCCGCAACTCGAGGTCGCTCGGCTTCCCGTTCGCGGCCCCGAGCCCCGGCATGGCGCCGCCGAAGAACAACGGCACCGACCCACCGTCGATGTAGTTGTTCACGATTTTCAACGGCCCCGGCGTGTTCCACGCGGCCACGCCGTGCGTCTCGTCGCTCGCGTTGTACTGGCCGGCCACCCACGAGTCCACGAGCGCGCCGCGAATCGCTTCGAGCGTGACCCCGTTCTTGTTGCGCCCCTGCGGTGTGCCGTCGCCCGCGAGCCCGGTGTCACCCACCGGTCCCGTCACCAGAATCCGGTCGAGCACGATGTCGCGCGGGCAGTGTTCGAGCAGCGACTGCGACTGCTCGTCGAGCAGGGCCGGCTCGCGGGCGTGGATGCGCACCGTGAAGTAGATGACCCCCGTCGCCGTCGGCTCCGGCACGTTCGTGACGCCCATGACCCGATAGCGGTCCGCCCCGCGGCGACACGCAATCGTCGGGTTGTCGTTCCCGACCGCATGGAGCACCGGCGCGTTGGTCATCGTCGCCGGCGTGCAGCGGATGCCTTCCGCGCACGGCGCCGTCTCGGCCTCGATGTCGGTCCAGACGTTCGGGAAGGTGTGCGGCAGGAGCCACATGGTCCCCTGGTACGTCAGCCCCATCGCGAGCCGGATGCGCGTGTCGCCGTTGGTCGCCGCGCACGTCACGATCTCGGCGTTCACCGCGTCCATGTTCGCCGTCGGCGACCCCTGGTCGGTGATGAGGGTATCACGCACGTATGTGCGCGACCCCTTCGCCGAGGTCACCCACGCCTGCGGCAAGTCGATCGTCGCGCCCAGGTCGAACGGGTGCGGGGCCGGGTTGTACGTCTCCGTGCTGAGCGCGGCGGGCGATGAGAACCCACCACCGCCGCCCGGTGCCGCCGTCGCCAGTCGCGCCTGCCCGTTGGCGTGCGCCGCGGCGATGAGGAACACGCCAAGCAGGAAGCGCCGCATCGAGCGGTCCATGGTCCGACGGAGGCGCTTCACCCGCGGAGCGGCAGGACGTAGACTTTGGCCGAGCCGGCCGAGAGCGCCGTCACCTCGATCGCGATGTCCAGCCCGTCGGCTTCGATCACGATGAGCGCGTCGCCGGTGATCGCGGCCGAGACGGTCGTGTCATCGCTCGCCACGCCCCCGAGCGAGCGGCGCCGGTACGGAATCGGGACGTAGCCGTTGGTCCCCGTGTGGGCGCCAGTCAGGCGGCCCTTCACGGTGAACGACCCGGTCAGCCCGGTGCCCACGATCTGGACGAGCATGGACCCGACCGTCTCCTCGGACGTGTTGCCCAGCGCCAGCAGGCCGGTCTCGTTGACGTTCCAATAGCCCCGGCCGCCGGTCGTCTGCTGCTTGTTGTTCGCCATCAGGCCGCCGTCGCCGGGGTGCGGCGCGCGCCACGCGCCGGAGCGTTCGGCGGGTCGGCCGGCGGGTCGTCGGCCCCCTCGCGCATGAACGCGAGTTCGTCGTCGGCCTTCGGGACGAAGAACGGCACCGCCCACTTGGGCATGTCGCTCGAGAGCCCGAGCACCCACTCGTCACCGGCCCGCGCGGCGAGCACCGGCTCGACCGGGTACGGCTTCGGCCCGACGATGAGGAGCACCGAGGGCCCGGGCTCCTTCGGGTCGAACTTGTCGGCGTTCACGGCGTGCCCGACCTTCATCATGTGCTCGGTCCACTCCTTGAGCGCGGCCTTGAGGTCCGACACCCATTCGTCGTAGGCGATCGTGAGCGCCTGGACGTTGTCCGGGTCGGCGGAGACCCGGAGGTACTGCTGCGGCGGGATGAGCGGCGCCGCGAAACTCGGCGACAGCGCCTCGCACGGATGGTCCGTGCGCTTGTCGACGTTCGCGCCCCAGCGGCGGCCGTGCTGGTCCTTGTAAAGGCGGTAGCGGCGCTGGAGGGCCTGCGGGTGTTCGCCGGGTTTGACGGCCATGGGAGGGTTCGGTTAGGCGTTAGGCACCGGACGGCACAACCCGCCCGGTTTCGATGTAGACGGCATCCGCAGCGGAGTCGTCGCCGTGGGCCAGGCGGGCGGCCGGGTGGTCGCGATCGACGCGTCGCGCCAGCCCGCCGTCCAGGATCGCCGGCGCGGCGCGCGTGACGTCGTCGCGCAGCGAGGCGTCGAGCGTGCGGACGATCTCGGTCCGGAAGCCGCGGGCACGCGCCTCGGCGCGCGCGGCGCGTTCGGCCGGGAGGCTCGCGTGCCGGCGGTTCGTCAGGACCGACAGCGCCCGGAGCTGCCAGAGCACGCGGCCATCGAGCCCCGCGTAGGGCAGCGCGCCGAGCGCCGGCATGGCCCCGTCGCCGTAGCCCATCCACCGGCGCCAGGTGGCATTCTCCGCCGTCGCGCGGTAGGGGTGGCCGCCGTCGGGCCCTTGGAGCACCCAGCACGGCACCGGGAGCGCGCCCTGCGTGAGCCAGTAGTGCGTGGCCCAAGCGTGCTCGGCGCAGTCGAACGGGTCGCCGAGCAATTGCTCGAGCAGGACCGACGGCGCGAACGCGGCCGGCATGCACTCGAACACGACCCAGCGCTGCGCCGGCACGTCGGGCAGGCCGGGCACCCACGCGAGCGTCAGGTGACTCAGGCGCTCGCGGGGTGGGGCGATGCGGTGCAGCGCCGCCAGCCACGCGGCCGGCGGGTCCCACGACCAGCGGAAGAGCGCCGGACGCTTAGAGTCCAATTTTCGCGTCCAGCTTCGCCGGGCCACTCGCCGCCGAGTCGGTAACGAGGGTGGCGTAGTTGACGTCGGTGACCCCGGCATCCGCGTCGAGCTTCGCGGTGAGGACCCGGAGGTTGGTGACCAGCTTGTTGTGTTCGGTCACGAGGTTCTGGAGCACGTCCTCGGCGCGGATCGCACCGGTGCCCAGCGCCGTGACCTTGATATCGTCGGGATTCGCCATGGAATCGGAATCGTTAGGGTCCGGATGCGGAGCGGGGCACCGGCATCGGTGCCCCGCTCACACAGTCAGTCATCGGCCGAAGGCTCACGCCTCGGTCAGCGCGCTCCAGTAGGCCATGTTCCCACGGTTCGTGGTCACGAACGCGTAGGGGAAGTCAAAACTCATCACCTTGGCGTTCTGGTCCTGGAGCTTGTCCTCGTTCGCGTTCTCGATCCCGTCGAGGCTTTCGGCGTCCTCGCCCGGCATCGGCACCATGGTCCAGCGGTGCAGCGTGCCCTTGTCCATGCCGATCCCGAACCCGGTCGGCACCTTCCGGCTCGAGAACTGTTCGATGGACTTCGTCTTCACGTTCCCGAGGATCTCCATGTTCAACGGGTCGTTGAACTGCACCGCGTTGGACGTGGACTGGTAGACGTCGCGCTCGACGCCCTGCGTCTGAATCAGCAGGTTCATCTTGCCGCCGCCCAGGTTGGTGATCTGGTGCTGGCCCTTCTTGATCCGCGTGCCCGTGAGCCGCCCGCCCGCGGTGTCGGCCAAGGCCGGCATCCAGAGCGGGTACGTCGAGCCCGAGAGCCCGTGCACCGTCGTCGCGGTCAGGAAGTCGAGCAGTCCCGACGGCGCCTTGTTGTAGTCGGTGTGGGCGATCGTGCCCGTGGTGATCAGGTGACCGGCCGAGTTGGCGAGCACGATCTCGTCGCCGTCATCCGAGTCGACGGAGCCGGCCCAGGTGATCGTCAGGCCGTTCGTCGCGTGCACCGCCGTGATGATCCCGATCGCGTTGGCCACGAGCGCCCCGGTGCGGATCAGCGCCACGTAGTCGTCGACCTTGAAGAGCGACGCCAGGAACGCCGTGTCATCGAGCCCCGACTGCCCGTAAGCGTCCTTGAGCGCGTAGGTGCCCGACGCCTGCGTGGCGTTGGTCGAGGTCTTGGCCAGCACGCCGGTCGACACGCCGTAGAACGACGTCCCCACGCGGTTCGTCAGCCCCTCGATGAGCTTCTTGGTCTGGTACTTGGCCTGCCGGACGAGCTGCGCCTGGCGGAACTTCCGGTCCAGGTACTCGCTCGTGAGGGTGAACGAGAAGCGGTCGTTGTAGTTCGCCCACGTGAACGACAGCTCCTGCGGCGCGGCGGTCTTGGGGTTCGCCTCGTACCCGCCCTCGGGAATGAAGGCTCCCGAGCCCTGCTGGATGATGTCGATGGGCGTGGTGACTTCGCGCGCGCTCATGTCGAGATCGAACTCCTTGAGCCGCTTCGCGAGGGCCCACTCCTCGCACTTCGCCTGAAAGCCCTTGAGCACGTTGCCCTGGACCTTCCGGTACACTTTGGCGAGCGTCGTGCCCGCCGTCGTAATGCCGTAAGCCATGATAGTGGTTCGTCAGTGGTTAGGCGCCGCCGGGCGTCAGCCCGTCAGCACGTCACTCCAGTCGTCCGCGTCGAACTGCTCCTTGAACTCGTCCCAGCTCGGCCGTGCGTGGGGCGCGGCCTTCTGTCTCCCCTGCTGCGGCGTTGCCGCGCGCGGCTTCGTGGGGGCGGGCGCTTGGGGCGCCGGTGCCACGGCCGCGGCGTTGCGCTCGGTGGCGGACTTTGCCGCCTCGAACCGCTGTCGGATGCGCGCGACGCGCTGGGCCTCGCGGCCCAACACCTCGCGGAGGAACTCCTCGTTCACGCCAATGAAGCCCTTCGGGATGCCGTATTCCGGGTAATCCCGGTCGGCTTCCCAAAAGAGCTGCTGGCCATACGTCGACCAGAGTTGCCCGAGGAGGTCCTGCCGCTCCTGCGGCGTCTCGGCGATCAGGGCGAGGTCCGGCGCTTGGAGCGCCTGGGTCACCGTCGTCTCGAGCCGTCCGGCGAGGAGCGGGATGATCTGCGCGCGCTCTTCCTCGGCGGCGCGCGCGGCCCGTTCCTGCTCGTGATACTGCAGCTGCGCGCGGGCTTCCGCGGCTTCGGCCTGGGCCTGGAGGATCGGGGCGTTGCGCTCGAAGTCCGCGAGCCAGTCGGCCACCGCGTCGGGCCCCTGCGCGAGCAGGTTGTCCATCGCGCTGAGGATTGCGTTGGCGCGGGCCTCGCGGTGCGTGCCGGCCTGCTCCGCGCGGCGCGCACGGTCAACGAGTTGCGTGCGTTCCGTCCGCCAACTCTCGCGGTTCGCGATGTAGTTGGGCCGGAGATGCTTCTCCCACGCCTCACGCGGGATGTACACGCCGTGCTCGTACTCGAGCGCGCCGGGGATCTCGACGTCCGAATTGTCCGCGCGGAACTTCCACGGCTTCCCGCCGTCGGGCGGCGCGAACGCGGGAGGCGCCGCGGCCGCAACGGCAGCAGACGGGTCGACCGCAGCTCCGTCGGTCGCCGCGGGCGCTCCCGCTTTCGGGGCGAACGTCCCATCGGGGTTGCGCGGCCGGTCATCCGGCGCGGCCGGATCGGCGGGCGCCTCGGCGACTGGCGGTGCGTCGGGCGCCCCCTGGGCGCCAGCCTCCGCGGTCGCCGCCGGTGCGGCGGGGTCCTGCTCGTCACCCTCGTCGTTGAGCAGCGCGTCCCAGTCGCCCTCTTCGATCGGCGTTTCGGTGTTCGGAGCGGTCATCAGGTTCCTCGCGTTAGGCTGCGATCGAGAGGTTGGGCGCGGCGTTCGGGTCCGCCGGTGCGCCGTCCGGCGGTGCCGCGTTCTGCGGGTCAGCCGGGACGGCCGGCTGCGGAGTCACGGCCTGCACGGCGGCCTGGTACGCCATGTCGAGCGCGGCGCGCCACTCCGCCGGAAACTGGCCGTACTTGTGGCCCGCCATCGCGCGGCCGAGCTCACGCACCCGAAGCACGGCGACGTCGGGCTGGGCGTCGACCGGGCGCGGGTCGAAGATCGCCATCGCGCGCGGGTCAACCATCGGCCCTTGCGGCACCGGCGGAGCGCCGGGGATCGGCACCGGGGCGCCGGTCATCGGATCGGCCATCACGGCCGGGGCGTACCCGCCTAACGGCACTGGTTCGGCGACGCCGTCTTCCCCCGGCCCGCCTTCCCACTTCGCGACCTGCTGGCGCACGCGGAGCACGTGCGGGTTGTCCTGCCAGCCGATCTCGGAGCCGGTCGACGTGAGCACCATCTCCCGGAGATCGTCCGGCGGGATCAACCCCGCCTGCCCATACATCATCGCGCGCTCGGCCTTCTGCATCGGCGAGAGCATCGAGAGCGAGCCCGGCACCAGGCTGACGTCCTTCGTGCTGCGCAGGTCGGCGCCGCGCCACGCCCGGACCTTGAACTCCCCGTCCTCGCCCGTGTAGCGGAGGAGCGCCGGCACCGTGTAGTACCGGCGCACGAGTTGGAGCTTGACCCGCCCCGCGCGCTCGCTGGCGCGCGCCGCGTTCTGCCGGATGTCGGAGAGCCCGGCCTGCACCTGCGAGATGATCGTCGCGGCGTGCTTGCCGGACTGGACCGACTTGTCCTGGAGCCCCTGCCCCGCTTCCTGCAGCGAGCTCGCGTCGTCCATCTCGCGCGTCGCGATCGCGAACAGGTCCCCCGCCGGCTCGAGCGCGTCGGTCGGCACGTCTTCGTATTTCGGCTCGCCCCCGGGATTGATGGGGATGTGCGTCATGTACTGGAGATGCGCCTGCTTGCCCTGGAGGATCGAATTCGTCGGGACGTAGACTTTGCGGTTGAGGATGCGATCGAGGATGTCCTGCATCGCGCCCGCGAGCGACGCGCGCCACTCACTCGCGGGGCCGAGTAGGTGCATCAGTCCGATGCCGTGCGGGTTGCCGCGCGGGCCACGGAACTGCTTGATCTGTGTGAGCGGAATGTCCATCGGCTCGCGCCCGTTCGGGCCGTCCATCACCCAGCCGCGGCGGAACACGACCACCGACTCGCCCAGCACCAGCATCTCGAGCCCGTCCGGATAGCTGGGACACTCGGTCGCGTACGCCAACAGCGTGAACACGAGCCGATCGTCGACCCGTTCCGGTTTCGGGTCCTTCGGCTTCCCGTTCAGTTGCGGCAGCAGGCGTTCCGTCCGCTCCGGTCGCTCGGACCGCGTGAGGCGCTCGACGACTTCCGGCGGCGTCTCCGCCAGTTCCGGATACCACCCCTTCAGCGTGCCCCAGGTGTGGTACTTCGCGACGAGCACGATCTCGGCGTCCCAGAGATCGTCGGCCGTCTCCGGCCAGAACCGCACATGATTCGCCGGCAGCACCTCGCGGCAGAGCTTCGGATGCCAGCGGAGCGCGGCCGCCTTGGTGTCGTCCGTCAGCGCACCGTCCGGCGCGACGAACCGCCGCACGAACGGGCCCGGCCGGGGCTGGCCGGTCATCGGGTCGCGCGTCGCGTCCTCGGCGGTCGTCGCGCCCTGCCCCGCTTCCACGGTCACCGGATGCCGGCCCCCGCCCTTCGGGTCGGCGAAGTAGCGGATATAGCCGGAGCCGAACGACGACGCGACATCGAACGCGGCGCGGTGCGCCTCGAGATCGTTCAGCGTCGATTCCGCGTCCACGTCGCGCAGCACGCGCGTCGACAGGTCGGCCGCGTCGCGGTCCTCGCTACTCCCGCTTTCGGGCGTCGCCTTGAGCACCGGCGGGTCCGCGTACACCTGGGAGCAGAGCCGTTGACAGAGGCGGTCGGACTTGTTGAAGACGGCCGGAGGGACGTCGGCGCTCCCGGGTGGCTTGTAGACCTGCCAGCTCTGTTGATCCTGCGTCTTCGTCGCCCAGACGTTGCAGTCGCCGCCGCGCCGCTTCTCGTTCACTTCCCACTCGACTTCGTGGCGCGCGTACTTCTCGCGCTGCGTCGTCCACATCCGGACGAGCGCTTTCGCGGCCTCCTTGGGCTTGAGCGTGAGCAGGTCGCCCGGCTCGGCGGGATCGCCGTAGACGCGAGAGGCGCCCTGTTCAGGCGCCTCGGTCGACTCCGGCCGGTCGATCTCGTCGGGGATCCCCGGGGCGATCCCGCCGTCGACTTCGCCGATCATGCGGGAGGCTCCGGGAACAGGGAGACGATCACGCGACACATCCCGATCATATCCGCCGCGTCCTTGTCCAGCTTCTCGACGTCGATCCCCGCCTCGCGGATCTCATCGAATCCGCGCATCGTATCGCGCGCGGCCGCCACGACATTGGCGGGTACGCGCTCCAGCACCTCCGCAACCGTGCGGAGACGCTCGCGAATGTCAGTGTCGCCCGCGAAGTGCGGCACGTAGGCGTACGCACCGTCGTCCGGGCCCGGCAACGCCTCCGCCAATTCCCGCAACAGCGACCCCAGCGCCCTCACGTGTCCTCTCCGTCCCATACGATGCGCGCGACTTCGTCCGGCTTCGCGTTGCCCATGATGCGCTGCAGCGCGTACGCGGAGAGGCGCTTCCCCAGGTCCGTGTGCAGCCCGCCCGCCCGCGCCGTGATCGCTTCGGTGACTTCGTCCGGGAGCTCCGGCGCCGAATCGGTGAACGACTCGGCCGGGGCCGGCGGCCGCCATCCTTCGCGCTGCATCTGCCCCAAGCGGTCCGTCAGATCGTCGACGCGCGACTGGAGCCGGTCGGCGGTCGCGGCCCATCGGTCGCGATCGCGTTCCGCCGCCGCGAGCGCGTCCTTGAGGGCGCGCTCGGCGGTCGTGTCGTCGGGGCGACGGAGGAAGGGCCAGGCCATCAGGCGTCCCCCCGTTGCGGTCGGACGCGGTAGCGCGCGGTGTTGATGACGCCCACACCCTCGACGAGCAGGATGAGCAGCACGCAGCCGATCGCCTCGACGACATAGAGCAGCGCGGCGACCGCGTGGCGGAGCAGCCGAGGGAGGAGCGCCATCCGTCAGACGACGCGCTCGAGCCGATCGGCGACCAGGGACAGCCGCTCGCGCAGCGCGGCCAGCCCGCGCCCGTTCGCCTCGAGCGACCCGAGTGCGCCGGGCCGCTCTGGCGTCCCCGGGTCTGTCGAGGGGTTGACCGGCGGGAACGCCGCGCCGAGGCGATCGAGCGCCGCCTCGAGCCGTGACGCCATGCCGTGCGCGGCGTCGATGAGGGTGTTCTGATGGCCCAGCTCCGTGAACAACTCCGGCGCGGACGACTGTGGCGTCGACGCTACCGGCTTCAGGCCGAAGACGTCGGCCGACAGGTGCGCTGCGGTGGTGTGCACTGCCTGCCTTTGGTCACCGTACATGGGTCCCTCGTTAGGTGTTGTTGGTTGATGCCGCCCAGTGCATCACCGGCTTACTCAGGTCCGGCGCCGGCGGTGCGGTCGGTCGCCCGTACCCGAGGCACGCGTGGCAGTCCGGGTTGGTCCCGGCCGTGCGCTTGCACTCGCGGCAGGTCACGCCGGCGCCACCCATTATCCACCGAACCCTTGCGGCCGCTGGCGGCGACGCTGGCGCCGTGCCTCGGCGCGTGCGAGCCGAATGTGCTTCCACCGTGACGCCGAGCTGCGCTCTTCCCTGGTCAGCTTGGGTTGCGGCTTCGGCTTTGGCTTCGCGGTCTCGACCTGCGGCATCGCGCGGCGCCGTTGCTCCTCGATCGGCACGCCGGGCGCGGCCAGCGCGGCGCCCGCCATGACGACCGCGGCAACCATTCCGGCCGTGCCGAGCTTTCTGCGAGCCATTACGTTCCGCTCTCCGTGTCAGGCACGACAGCGAACGTCGGCTTCGGGCTGGTGAGCACGCGCCACCGCAGTGTCTCAAGCATCGCCCGCGCGGCGGTGAACTCCGCCCACAGCTGCGGATCGACGCAGCGATAGAGCCCGACGTTGCCGGCGATGTTAGGGCTCCGCTCCGCCTCTTTCAGCGCGTCAGCAGAACCGTCGCCGATGTCGACGAGCACAAAGTCAGTCACGGGGATCACCGGAGGCAGAACGTCGGCCTTCACCTCGGCGTCGGCCATCACGTCGGCGTCATCGCCATTCAGGATCCCCGCAAAATCCTCGTCGGTGATGGGAACGGTGCGGGAAGGGACCGCGAACCCGCCGCCAGATGGTGAGTGGCTGATCGCTTGGGCGTGGGACATCTGATTGGGATCAGAGGATGAATAGGAATTCACTAGGCCGCCCGCCATTTCCGGATTCGCCGCGCGATGCGCTTGGCGGCATAATCGGCAATCGCGTTGCTCAGCATCACAGCCCCGGCCTCCGCCCGTACCGCGACGTCGGCAGCGCGCCCCGCGCTGCGAGCTCGAGGTATTGCTCGTGCGCTTCGTTCTCCGGCGTCCGCTCGCGCGCGCGCCGAACACCCGGCGTCACGAACCCCGGATGCTGGTGCTCCGGCACGTCGCGGCGTGGCGCTTCCGCCTGCGGCGTGCGCAGCATCACGCAGTAGCGCAGCGCGTCGTACGCGTGATCGTCGGCCTTCGTGTCGACGTCCTCGGTTTTCTTCTCGTCGCGCGGGAGCTTCGGCAGCGACGACACGAGATAGCGCGCGTCCGGGTGGAACCGGAGTAGCGGCAACCCCCACGATGGTACGGTGCCGTCTGCCGCGCGGGTGTACTTGAGCCCCTCGTGAATGAGCAGCTTCCCCGCGACCCGGGAGCCGGGCCCCTTCGGCGTCGAGACCAGCGGGACCGTCGCCCCCTGCAGTGCGTCGTTGAGCCCTTTCTGCACGCGCTCCGCGATCGTCGGCCCGCCGTCAGTGACGTCCCACATCGATGAGTCGCCCGCGATCCATTCCGGGAGCCCGTAGCCGACGACGAGCTGCCCGATCGTGTAGCCGACCTCGTACGGGTCCGTGCCGCTGAAGCGGTAGTCCATGCGTCCGATGATCTGGCCCGACTCCCCGGCCGCGACGAGCACGAAGCACCCCGGATCCGCGTACCCCCAGTCGAGCCCCGCGCACCAGCGCCAGAACCGAGGGACCTGCGCGGTCTCCGGCAGGACGTGCACGGCCGCGTTCCACTCAGGGAACGCGAGCCCGGCGCCACCGGTGAGCAGCTTCGCGTAGACCTCCTCGTGCAGCTCCGGCTTTTCGGTCGAACCGTCGCCCGTCTTGTATTCGGCCTCGAGCTCGGCGATCGCCGCCGGCGACAACTTCGGGTTGTCGTGCGGCGTGCCGTAGAACTCCGCCCACTCGTCGGACCGCTTCCCTTCCTGAATCTCGGTGCAGACCGCGTTGAAGTAGGACCCGGCCTTCGTGGTCGAGAGGATCGCCAGCCACCCGTCGTTGTCGAGCAGCGCCGGGAGCACTACCGCGCGGAGCGCCGTCTCCAGGTCGTAGTGCGCGCCCTCGTCGAGGATGACCCCTTTGAGCCGCTTCCCGACGCCGCGGATGGTGTGGATGTTCTCGGCCGACTTGATGTGCAGGCGACCGAGCCCCGAGACGTGCACGCACTTTTTCGTCTCGTTGACGTAGAAGCCGGGCACGCCCTTGAAGCGCGGGACGATCTCTTCGTTCCAGAGCGTATCGGCCTGGCCGTAGTCGAGCGCCACCCACACGACATCCCAGCCCTGCAGGACGCCCTCATGCATCGGCGTCCCGTCGACGTCGAGCGGACCATGGCCCGCCATGCTGGCCTTGAACGCCCATCGCGTCTTGCCCCAGCGGCGGCCGCAGCGCCCAACCTTTCGTTTCGCGGGCGAGTCGTCGATGTCGGTCTGGTGCGGCAGTGGTTCCGGGATGTGGACCTCGAGCACTCCATCGGGGCCCCACTCCATCACGGCACCGGTCGCCGTCATCACTCGCGCACCAACCTGACGCGTACCGCGTCGTTGCCCTGCGTGTCGGTCTCGGTGATCGTCGTCCCGAGGCCGTATTTCGCGAGGAGCTCGAGCGCCTTGAGCTGATCGCCGACGCCGAACACCGCCATCGGCGCACTGGTCGCGGCGGTGCAGCTGCAATCGGGTCCGCCTTCCTTCCCGCACGTGCACACGTCCGCGCGCTTGACGCCTTTCGGCAGGTATGGCACGAAGTGGCCGTCCGCGATCCGTTCCAGCGTCTTGATGCGCCGCTGGAACGATCCGCGCAGCTTGTCGCGCAGCACCGAGGGGAGGCGTCCGCTCCGGCCCTTCTTCCCGCCGGAGTTGCCCGGGTTCCCAGGCGTCAGATGCGACGGGAGCCCCCCGCGGTGGACGCGCAATTGTGGCGGCATCAGGCCGTCTTGCGCTGGCGGTTCGGGCCCGTGAACTGGCCGCGCGTGCCCTGAATCAGCCGCTCGATGCGCGCAACCGTGCGAGACTTCCGCCGCGTCTCGGTGTGGGGCGCGTCGATGACCGGCACGCCCGCGCGGCGCAGCTGGCGACGCACCTTCTCGCGCCGCTCGTACGCCTGACGCTCGCGCACCGCGTGGCCGGACTCGGTCGACCGCGGCGCGGCGCCCGGGATGACCTCGGCCGTCCATGCCGGCTTGGCTTCTTGCGGACCGCCGACGAAGAGCCCTTCGGCGTTATGGTCCTTGGGCATGCCGGACCAGTAGCGCGGATCGTCGCGCGTGAAAGCACCGAGGCCGGCACCCACGACGGGGCCGGCCTCATTGATGTCGGGATGGAGCCGGGAGACCAGAGGGTCCGCCGGCGCGCGTGTGTGTGGCATTCTACGCCAAGAAACGCGCGTGCAGCCTCAGCTGCTACGTACGATCGTACAGGCTAGGACGACGAATCAGGAAGATCCACCGAGCCCGGAGCGACCACCTGCCCGTTTTCGTCAATGTCGAAGGAGAATGGCCCGAGCTCAATGCTACCGATGACGAAGGTGACGCCTCGGAATTGGCTTGATCGAATATCGACCCCGGGCAGCGCGGCGAACAACGCACGCGGCACCGACATCTCGTTGTCGATTGCCATCACATCCCCTTGCAGTCAGTCACGCCGCGATCCCGCGCTCAAGCAGCTCCTCGGCGTGGCGGAGGATCTTCCAGGACGCGGGGCCGTCGCCGTCCAGCCAAGTCGCGATCTGCTCGACGTGCATTTTCACGGTGCGGACCGTGATCCCGAGCCGCGCCGCGATCCCCTCGTAGTCGAGCTCCTCGGCGTAGAGCAGCACGACGACGTCGCGCTGACGCCGCGTGAGCCGCCGCTCGAGCGCGCAGGGGGCCGGCTTGAGGCGCGTGGGGGCGTTCATGGAAAGGGCAGGTCCATGATGTATTCGAATACCGGCTCGCCGGTGCGCCGCACGTACACCGACCGCGTCATCCGCATCCGGATCGGGACGACCCCGTCGGGCAGCGGCGAACTATCGCGCGTGATTTCGGTGAACCGGAGGGTATCCCGCGTGACTTGTAGTTGCTGACCGCCGGACGGCCCGCCGACCAGCGTCACCAACTCCAGATCGTACCCGTTAGGCATCCGCACATCCCAGCTTGACAGTTAGGGCCATTGGCCCTAATATGGTGTATGCGCCAGGGCGCTCCAGCCCGGCCAACCAAGAGAGGGCACCATGGAAGCGATCGCACTCACCCCGAAGTCCACCGCCGCGTTGATCCGCACCATCCTCCGCCGCGCGTTCCCCGCAACGAAGTTCAGCGTCACCATCGGCCGCGGGTCCGGCGTGTCGTCCGTGCGGGTCCGATGGACTGACGGCCCGACCGTAAAGAGCGTCGAGCGGTTCGTCGCGCCCTTCGAGTGCGGGTCGTTCGACGGCATGACGGACTCCTACAACTACGCCAAGGGCGCCGACCGGTACCTGATCGTAGACGGGCAGACGTACCACACGGGCACGCGGTACGTGCAGACGTCGCGCACCGTCTCGCCCGCGCTCGCGAACCGGTGCATCGCCGCGATCGCCGCGTATTGGGGTGGCGTCGATGTCGTCCCCCAGGCCGTGCCGGCGACGTGGGGCGACGGGTACCGGCTCGAGCCCGCGATCGGTCGCCAGCCGGTGCGCCCTGACCTTGGCGGATTCGATCACGACTGGGACACCATGATCTACCGTTGCGCCAGCGACCGTACCCAATTCACCCGGACCCATGACTGACATTGAGCTGTTAGAACGCGCGATCGAAGCGTCGGGCCTTTCCGCCCGGCGCTTCGCCGTTCGCGTCCTCGACGTTGACGAGCGGACCGTTAGGCGTTGGGAGGGCAACGAACGCGCGATCCCCGGGCCCGTGCTCCAGCTCTGCCGGCTCGTCATCGAGAACCCGCGCCTGGTACTCGCCACGCTCGGCATCGACCGCGAGGAGTAGCGGGTCACTCCGTCGCCCCGCCTTCGGCGCGCGCGCGCACCACCGCCTCCGCCGCCTCTTGGGAGAAGTAGACGTATCGCGATCGGATGATGAGCTCGTTGTCGAGGTAGTTCGGGTTCGCCGGCAACACCAGGAATCCGACCTCGAGATAGTCGTGCTCGTCCTCCGCGTCCCACTTCTCCATCCTCGGGTCGACCGCCTGATAGGCGTTCCACTCCCAGGCCGTGTTGCCCGACTTCGTCGCCTTCCAGAGCCGGCCCTCGATGCTGGCCTCCGACTCCAGCCATTGCTGGCGGTACACGATCGCCACCGCGGGAATCCCGGAGAGCTCGGGATCGAGCGTCGTGTCATTCTCGAAGAGCAGCCACGCCTCCCGCGCCTGAGGCAGCGGGACGATGACGGTGCGATGCCCCATGCGTGCGTGCGGCGGCTCGTCAGCGGTGAACTCGCGGCCCGCGCTCGCGATGTGCTCGCGTGGCGGGCGTGGTCCGGCGGCGTCGGTGGTCATGCCAGGCTCCGGTTTTCGGTTGGGTTTTCTGCAGCGTTGCGGGTCGATGCGGGCCAGTTTTCCATTTCAGACGTAGTACGCGCGCGCGATGTAGCGTAGGGAGAGAATCCTCTAGAACGTCCATAATGCAAGACCGTACCGCATCGACCCGCACTAGTCGTCGTGCTGGTCGCTCTTCTTGCCCTTTTCCTCCGGCGGCCGAATCCATAACCCCTTGAATGCAACAGTCTTGGAGTGCCCCGTCGAGAACCGGTCGAACCCGTGCGACTCGAGCGCCTGACTGAATGATTTCGAGGAACCGGCGTCCTCGCCGTGTTTGCTTGCCCACTCCTGCCACGACTGATAGAGCACGGCAAACAGTTCCGTGTGCGTCTTCCCTTCGACACAGCAATCGGCCACCCACGCGAGTAGAGAATCCTCCTCCTCGAAATACTTTTCGGTGGCTTTTGTCACCGAATCCGGCGGTTTGAGCCCCTGGTCGATCCACTCGATGCACCCGACGACCATCCAGTTCAGAATGGCGGGCCATTCCTCGCGGAGCTTCTCCGGGAGGTCCTTGTCCTTCTCTTTCTCGGTGATCCGTTGCGTCCACGGGATCAGGTGCAAGCGTCGCCGAATGGCCTCGTCGACCGAGCGAATCGACGGCTTGTAGTTGCCGGCGATGACCAGCTTGAACTTGGGTTGATAGGTGAAGAAGTCCGCGCGCATGAACCGCGCGGAGATCGGATCGCCCCCGGTCAACGCCTTGATCTTCGACTCCGCCCAGCGGCGCCCCTGCTCCGTTTCCTGCGCCGTCACGAGCCGCGCCCCGCGGAGCATCGCGAGCTCGGTGGGGTGGCGGTCCGACTGCGACGCGGTGAAGGCTTCAATCGGGGCGATTTTCGCGTAGTCGCCCAGGATGCCGTTGATCGTGTTGTGAAACGTGCCCTTGCCGTTCCCGCCGGTGCCGTACGAGAAGAACAGGGCGTGCTCGGTCGTGAGGCCGGTGAGCGCGTAGCCACACACCCGTTGGAGGAACTTCTGTAGTGTCTCGTCGCCGTTGGTGGCCCACTTGAGGAACGCGAGCCACCGCGGGCATTTATCGCCGAGCCCCACGGCGGTGATCTTGGTCCCGTATTCGTCGGGCCGTGACGCCCGAACCGCGCCGGTGCGGAGCTCGATCGTTCCGTCGGGCGTGTTCAGGATCCACTCGTGCGCGTCCCACTGGTCCATGGTGGCCGCGAGCCGGCGATCGCTCTTCGCGAGCGCCGTAGCCGCGTTCACCGTCTTGGCGCTCGTGATGATCGACGCGAGCTTCACGCTCTCGGCCCGCGCGCGCTCGGCGTGCTCGCGGAGCACGGGCCGGGCGAGGTCAAAGACGTGCAGCGTCTCGTCCTCTTTCCAGCGGGTGCCGTCCCACATATACCACCGCTTCCACTTCTCCGTGTAGCGGAGCGTGTCCTGATACCGCTCGGTGAACGCGAGCGCCAGGGCGTCGTCACTGTACTCCGGCGGCAGCACGGGAGCGTCCGACTCGGCCGGTATCGTGACTGCCCCGCTCGTGGTGCTCGGCCCGTGCTCGCCGATCTCCGTCGGCGGGATCACACCAACGACGCGCCCCTCCTTGCGCGCGCGGGCCGGCTTGTTCGCGGCCGCCACGAGTGCCGCGTCGACGTCCACGGAGAGCCTGAGGAGCACCTCCGAGACTTCCGTCCGCATCTCTTCGGGCAGGCGCCCCACGACCGCGGTTCGCTTACTCTCCTCGCCAACGTCAACCCTGTCCTTGAGCAACGGCGTGTCCAGATCGCTCTTGCGGAAGAGCGTCAGATTGCATTTGGACTGCCCGTTGACCACCGCGACCGCGCGCACGGTCGCGCCCTCGATCACGACCGGCTTATACGCCATCGGGCGAGCCTCCCGAGAACGGATTCCGCCAGCCCGATACGTTCGTGGCCGTGACGTTCGCTAGCGGCGAACGCCATTTGCCTTGCGGCGGCCCGTTCTTGTTGTACTTGCGCGCGTTCACGATCGTGTCCTCGAGCTTGTCGTCCGAGAGCGGCGTGGCGTTGCCCCCGTTCCAGTCGCGGAGATGGAGCAGCGTGTCGCCGTCGGAGAGCTCGCACGCGTGCAGGAGAAACCGCGCGTACCGGAACGCGACGTCGGACCGCTTCTCCCCCGCCGAGAGCCCCGAGGGGAGCGCGCGCTGGTAGGCCGCGATCCGGCGCGCGAGCGCGTCGTCGTCCATGACGTACGGCACCCGCCTAACGGTTGGTGGCGGAGGCGGAGGCGGAGCCACGGGAACGGCGGACGGCAGGCTGAGGGGCCACGACATCCACGCCCGGGCCGCGTCCGCGCCCTCGAGCCACTGGCCGCGATCGTCGATCCGTGACCAGTGGTCCTTCGTGTGGTGGCGGCCGACGACCCGAAGCCAATTGCCGTATTCCGAGATGTGCGGTTGCTTGGGGTAGGTCTCGCTGTCGAACTCGATCTCGGCGAGAATCCCAGTGAGCAACACGAACAGGTCGCGCGTCGGCACCGGCTCCTCGAAGAAGCACCACAGGTGGTAGCCGCCGGCGCCGTTGGAGTCCTCGAGCAGCGGCTCCAGGCCGCGGGCGCGGAACGCGTCGAGCGCGCGCCGGGCCGTCTCAAGGTTGCGCTCGGCGATCTCCGGGCTCTTCTCGTGATTGTCGATGTCGAGCGCGCCGAACAGTGACGTGTGCACCCCTTCCGGCGAGAGCGTCGTCGTGTGCAGCCCGACGACGTCGTACCTCGACCGACCGAGGAAGTGGCGCTCGAGCACCTTCGGCGTCAGCTGCACCTTGCCGCGGTCCGCCTTCGCCGGCGCCGTCCACGCACCGAACGCGCGGGTCCCGTCGCGCTTGGGCACCATCCCGTACGCGCCCCAGACGTCGGTGCGGTTGACGAGCCGCTCCCACGCGTGCGCGGCGAGCCGGAACGCCTCCGCCCGCCACCCGTCCGCCGGCGTCGGCGGAATGAACACCGCTCCGCTCATCATGCCGCCCTCTGGACGATCGTTAGGCCGGTGCGCGCCCGCGTGAATGCCGTATACAACCACCGCTGCCGGAGCGGCGGATCCCAGGCCCCGAATCCGTCATCCCACACGAGCACCTCCTCCCATTCGGAGCCCTGCGCCTTGTGCACCGTCAGGCAGTATCCGTAATCGATCGGCACGCGCTTGCGCCCGACCCGGCGTGCCGCGGTCGCGTCGGCGCAGAGCTCCACCGGCACCGCGGGCAAGTGGCGACCGTCCGGCGAGAGCAACGAGAGCCGCCAGTCGTCGCGTCGGATCTCACAGGCCGACCCGGCGCACTGGAGTTGCTCCCCGTTGGCGACGCCGTAGTCCGGCGAGTTGCGGAGCACGACGACCGTCTCGCCGTGCTTCGGGTACGGCGACGCGTGGCCGTAGTGGTCGCGATAGATCGCGTTCACGCGCGCACGATTGCGGTTCGTGCCGGCGATGATCTGTGCGGCGCCCGCGAGGATCGGCAACTCCTCGGCGGCGATGTCGCGCGCGTCGAGGAACCGGAGCCCGCCCTCGTCACGCGCCGGGACCGCGCGCCCTTGCCGGACCGCCGTGGCGAGCCGGAGGATCGGGTCGTCCTCGGCCTGCCGATGGACCTCAGTCAGCAGGTAGTCGGGCTCGCGCGCCGTGAAGTAGCCGGCCCCGTCCACCGGTGGGAGCTGCGCCGGGTCACCGAGCACGAGCACCGGCGTGCCGAACGCGAGCACGTCGCGCGCGAGCTGCGCGCCCACCATCGAGCACTCGTCGAGGATGAGCAGCGACGCGCCCCTGAGATCGCTCAGCGGGTTTGGTGACCAGGTGACGTTGCCGAACACGTCCTCGGATCGCTTGTAGATGAGCGAGTGCAGCGTCGAGGCGCCGTCGCACCCCTTCGACCGGAGCACGGCCGCCGCCTTCCCCGTGTACGCGGCGAACAGCACGCGGCCCGGGACCATGTCGGCGACCTCGCGAGCCAGCGTCGTCTTGCCCGTGCCGGCGTAGCCGGCCAGGTAGAACGTCGGACGGACCGAATACCGGAGCCACTCGTCGACGCCCTGGAGCGCCGCCTGCTGCTGTGTGGACCATTCGGTCATCGGGGCCGTCCGCGCAGCGCGACGTACAGCACCAACGCCACCACCCCGGTCACGTCGAGCCATCGACCCGGTAGCGCACTGGCCGCGAGGCCGAGCACGCCAACGCTGAGGCACGCCCCGCGTGCGAAGTCACGCATCGCGCCGCCCGCGCCAACGGTCGGGGTACGTCACCCGGAGCGACTGGCCGCACGTCGCACAGTCCCGGGCGTGCACGACCCGGCGCTTTCGCGCCCAGCGGCGCCACTCGGCGCCATGGTGATCGCAGGGAGGCGGAGTCAAGGGGAGCGCGCGTACGCGTGCCGGCGCGCGGCGGAGTGCGTTAGACATGGTGCGCGCCCTCCTGCGTCGCGTTCGCGAGCGCATCAGCGGCCGCGAGCGCACGCGCCTCGAGCGAGCGCACGAGATCCCATCGGTCGTCGCGCGCGGTCGGGTTCAGCTGCGGTTTCTCCCACAACCGCGGCTCGCGACGGACCGCGCCCGGGTGCGCGTGCACCGCGAGGAACGCCTCGCGCATCGGGTGCACCCCGCCGACCGGGAGCGGCGCCGGCCTGCCCGGCGGTGGGAGCTGGAGCTCGGCGTTCACCCAACCGCCGCAGATCGCACACTGCATGTGCACCGGCACGAGCCCGCGGTTCCTCGCCTCGGCCTCGGGCGTAGTGAGGAACGTGTAGACGACCCAGGGCTGGTCGGTCTCGTACGTGTCGTAGCCCTTCCGGTCAGGCGGCATGGCTCGCCCCCGTCGCTTCGACTTCGTCGCGCTCGAACACGTACGGGGTATCCGGATAACGGTCGAGCCGCACGCGGTACTGTCCGGGTTCCACCGCGATCACAACGCCCTGTTCGCCGTAGTCGAGGTCCGCCGTCACTACGACGCGCTGTCCCTTCGCGATGGCGGTCATCGGGAACCCCCCGCGCGCGAAAGTCGTACGAAACGTCGTACGCTGCGATTTTTTTGGTCCCGGGCGGCCGCGCGCTCCGTACGCTTCCTAACGCTTCCTACTCTGAGCGCGAGCCGTTGACCCCGCCGTTGCGGGAGCGACGTTTGACTTAGGATCCAGTGGGGCAACCCGTCCGGGTTCGAGTCCCGGCTTTCGCATCTCCTTGTTGCACAACGCATTTAGTCATCCCTCCTGAGCTCGGCGCGCGGGCGCTCCTCGTCCGCAGTCGCACGAGCGGTCGTAGTCGGATTCACGAGGTAAGGCACTTTCGGTTTGCCTTCGCCTTTCGATTCGGTCGCGCGTTGCACTTCGGCGAGCCGGTCCTCGAGCGTGCGCGTGATGTGGGCGTAGGTCTCGGTGACCTGGTAGACCGTGTTCCCGAGGAGATCGGCGATCCACTCCCACGACATCCCCTTGAGGCGCCATCGCACCGCGCACGAGTGGCGCGCGTCCTTGAGCGTGTAGTCCACCACGCCGGCGGCCTTGCACCCCTGCTCGTGATGGTGATGGAGCATGTGCCGCGTCACCCCCGGGAACACGTCATCGTTAGGCCCGAGGGCCATCTCGGCGACGTAGGCGCGGAGCCGCGGCAGCGCCCAGGGTTCGATGAACACAACGCGGTTCACCAGCCGGCGCGACGTCTTCCCCTTCACGTGCGCCGTGCCCTGGTCCAGGTCCAGGTGCCGGAGCTTGAAGTGCGGCGGGAGCGCGTACCCGACGTCCGTGGTGCTCGCCATAACGAACGCCAGCGCCGCCCGGATCCGTGCGGCCAGGGGCCGCGCCTCGCGCGTCGGGTTGACCGCGTCGACGATCGCCCGGTCGGTCGCTTCCGTCTCCCACCGCTCGCGCTTCTTGTTCTTGGCCGGCGACGCAACCCGCCCCTTGATCGGGTTCTCCGTGAGCACGGTCATCTCCAGCAGGTACGCGACGAAGGAGTAGAGGGCGTACAGGTACTTACGCCGTGTCCCGCTCGTGACGTCGGGCAGCTCCGAGAGCCATCGGCTCACGGTCGCCGGCGTCAGGTCCGCGCTCGTGAACGTGCCCGTGACCAGCGTCTCCACCTGCGCGCGGTACGTCGTCGCCGTGGTGGGGTTGTCCGTGTTCCGCCGGACCCACTTCCCCCACGCGTCGAGATGCCCCGCGAGCGGGACCGCCGAGAGCTCGGCGCGGAGATCGTCGAGCCGGCGCGGCGCGTAGAACTGCTCGTAGAGCCGGAACAGCGTCAGCTTGCGCCCCTGCACCTTCCGCCCCTCGGCGACGGCGTACAGGAACTCGCGCGTCTCCGCGCGCTCGGCGAGATGGTCGCGCATCCGCACGAGCTCCTTGAGCATCGCGTCGCCGTCGATCCCCGCGCTCCGCTGCACCAGCTTGCCCGTTCGCGTCGGGAGGTAAATCTGCCCGCGCGAGCCCTTCATGAACGCGGCGCTCATAGGTCGATCCGGTACGTGAGGCGTGAGGCGACGTACGCGAGGCACTGCGACTTGAGATAGCGCACGTTCCCGCGCGTCTTGCCGGGCTTCGTCAGCGGCGCGCGCGGCACGTCGCTCTTTTCCAGCCACTCCGGCGACACCTTCATCAGCGCCGCGGCTTCGTCCAGGTCCAGCACTTCATCGTTGAGTGCGGCGAGGAACCGGAGGGCGCGCTCGACGGCGTTCGGTGCGCCAATGGCCCCGTCTGACGGCGACGGGGCCACGGGCACCACGGGGCGGCGAAGCGGCGCCGCACCACCACGGCTCACGGAGCCACGACCCACGGGGCGATGCCGACCTTCCGAATCTCGCGCCGGTCGACCAGCACCCACACGCCGATGTGCTCGCCGATCTCCGCCTGACGCCGCTCCGTCGCGGGCCAGTCGATGCCGTCGAACGCGACCATGCGCATGTGCTCCCAGAGCTTGTCGGAATTGCCGTGGTTCCACAGCGTCGGATCGTCGGGCTCCCGCTCGATGTCCGGCTCGCTCTGCTTCATGATGGTGAGCCGGTGCGTCCACTTGTTGTTGAGGTAGTCGAGCATCTTCGCCACCAGCCGCGCCGACACACGCCCCGTGCGGCACGTGATCGAGCAGTACGGCGTGTGAAACGACTCCCGCCACCCGCCTAACAGGTGCCGGTCGCAACGCGGACACCGGTCGGGACTCCACACCCACTCGCCCTCGTCGCGCCGGTAGACAATGGCGGTCCGATCGGTGAGCACGAACGCCATCACGGAGGCGGTGCACCGCTGCTCCATGAGGCAGCTTGCGTTGAGGTCGAACTGGTGCGAGCCAATGGCATCGCTGATGTCCCAGTCGACGCCGATCGCGGCGCCGATGTACTCTCGGCCCTCCTCGCTCGTTGGTGAGACGTGAGGCGCGACGCGCTGCAGATAGCGTGTGGCGGCGTCGGCCATGGTGAGCAGCGCGAGCACTTCCTTGGTCGGGACCGGGCGCGCGGTGCGCCCGGTCGGTGGCTGCGTGCGGGACGCGTCCCGCTCGATCGCTATCGCGGTCATGACTGAGCCCTCACCGGTTCGGCGTCTGACGCGGAACGCCACGACCACGGCCGCCCGCGCGCCTTGATGACTTCGGAGCCGTCGACCAACGCGAACCCGACAACGCCTTCCGCTTGGTAGGCCGGCTCTCGCGTGACCATCGTCAGGAACCAGTCGACACACGGATGCCGGAGCGCGCACGGCAGGTTGAACGGGAGGTCCGGGCCACCAGCCCACACGACCGCGTTCGGGTCGTCCTTGAACGCCAGCGTTTGGAGAATGTTGTCGCTCTCCGCCCACGCCGTTTCGAGGTCCCGGATGAACGCGCGGCGCTCCTGTGCCGTGACCCGGCTCGTCGCGCACGGCACGCTGCAGCACATCGCCGCGCCGTCGAACACCGGCGGACCGACGATCGCGCGGTCGCAGCGGCGGCACCGGTCGGAATGCAGCGTGAACTGCGTCGCGCCCGGCCCCGCCACGAGGATCGACCCGTCCTTGAGCCCGACGACGGCGTACCCGCCGCCGAACCGCTCGCGGTTGTACCAGGAGCGGTCGAGGCAAATCTCCGGCGCGAGCGGCACGAGCGTCCGACAGTGCGGCCCATCCTGCAGTACCTCAAGCATCGAGTGGTCGGCGTCGCGGTTCCGTAGAGCCGGCCCGATGAGGGGCAGCGCTCCAGTGAAGAGGTCCCGGAGCTCGGCGAGCCGCGCCGCCGCGATCTTGCGCGCGGGCATCGGCCGCGGCCAGAACGTCTGCGGCGTGGACGGCACGCGGCGCAGGTGCCGACGACGCCGCGCCCGAACGACGGGCGCGGGGGTCGGTCGAATGGCGACGGCGGTCATGCGTCCTCCTTCTCGACGCGTCCGGCGTACCGAACGCGGGCCGGTGAACCCTTGCAGCTTTCGCCGTCAAGCACGCTGCGCGCGCCACGGCACGTCTCGGCGACGATCTCCGCGTAGTCCTGACGGGCATCGATCTCGACGTGGTCCCACAACTCGCCCGCGTGATCGGTCACAAGGATCTCGGCCTGCACGCGCGGGTCGCGCGGGCGCCACGGGGCCTCGAACACGCCAGCGCGCCACAACGGATGGCCGATGCGCTCGAAGAGGCGCGGGTCGTCCACCACCTCGATGTCGTCGTACTGCACCGTCTTGATGTCATCGCCTGAGCGGAGCGCGTAGACCCATGTGTCGTGCGCGCCGCTCAGGCGGTCGACCGGCAGCAACGCGGCGAGCCGACCGGCCGCGTCGATCACCACCAGCACGAGGCGCCCCTCGTGCACGAACGGCGCGACGTGCACGCCGGGCGGGTAGTGGAATGGTGCCGGCGTGAGCGTCAGCTCGACCGGCTGCACCCGCACGGTGCGGATGACCTCCATGAACACCGCGTAGCCCTCCGGCGCCGCGTTCGGTGCGGCGTCCTGGCTGATGAGCGGCGCCGAGACGCGCGCGTGCCCGTTCCCGTTGCCGTTGCGCTGTGGCTTCATCGTCGTGTCCATGGTTAGGCGACCCTCGCGACCGGCTGGCATTCCTGCGCGCGGAGCCGGTCCGCTTCCTCGCGCAGGGCGCGCACGCGCGCCGTATCCGTTTCGTGCAGGGCGAACAGGTTGCCGCCGCACGTCCACCACTCCAGCCCGAGCGACTCGAGCACGCCGATCTGTGCGCGACGCTCGTTCGAGTGCGTGAAGTGGGGCATCAGCACGCGCCCCTCCGCCTTCACGCCCTCGATGTCGCGCTCCGCGTCCGCTGCCGTCCGCGGTGCGATGTCCGATTCCCGTTGCTTCATTTGCGTTGACCCCCTCGAAACCAGCGGTTACGTTCCGAGCGTGGCCTTTGTGGTCACGCCCTCGAAGCCGCCCCAGCCGGGCCCTACACCCGCGCTGGGGCTTCGTGCATCCCTACCGTTCCAGCCTCGCCAGCTCGTGCCCCGCCGCGAGGATGTAGTCGTCGAGCACGGCGCGATGGCGGATCGCCCACTCCCGCGCCTCGCGCACCGTGCCCGGCGTCCGCACCCTGTCCGCGATGACCTGCCGCGGGTCCGTCAGCCCTTGCACGCGCGTCTCTTCGACGAGCGTCTGATGCAGGCACAGCGACACCGGCGAGCGGCGCGCGTGCAGCTTCTCGCGGATCGCCGCGAGCACGACGAACGCGATCATCTCGATTTCCGCATCCGGCACCCCGCCGGCGATCGCGACATCGACCGCGTGCTCGAGCCCGAGACACGGGCCCCGCTCGCCGTCGAGCACGTGCCGCAACGCCCGCGGCGTCTCCGTCCCGCGCCGGCGCCCGCGCAGCATCACGCGAATGCCTTCACGCACCTCGCGTTGAATCACCCCGCCCCGACCTGCCAGGGGCACGATTCGCTGAATCTCCGCCTCCATCGCCATCGCCCTCGATCGCTAAGGTTGGCCATCACTCTCGGTCGTGGCCGCGTCGTCGCGGGGCCCTACCCCCGCCCGTCAGCCGGACACACGCCGCACGAACCCATGTCCTTCTCTCCCGTGTCCCGAGACCCTGCCCCGCGCCTAACGCCGCACACGCGGACCATTGTTAGGCGCGCGCCGCGCGTCAGTCGGACGACGCGGCCGCCACGGAGTCGCGAGAGATCACGACCTGACCGGCGCGCATTTCCGCCACCAGTTCACCCGCGATGACGCGGGTGAGCACCTTGTGGCGAGTGCAGCCGAGCGCCTCCGCCGCCTTCGGCAGGGTCATCCACCGGTCACCCATCCCCGGCGTTTTTGCCGGGGTCTTCTTGCGAGCCGCCGCAGTCGACATATGATCCCTCAGGACGTATCTGCTACAGAACGGAAGCAGTTGCTACGCACTGAGTATAATGCTACGCCATGCGTACAGTCAACGTGCAATAGCTACGCACCTGTAGCACTCACCTATGCGGTTGCCATGTCGACATTTGCGGAGCGCCTCGGGATGGCGCTCGTGCGGAAGGGCCATAAAACCGGAAGCCGCTACACCCAGACCGAACTCGCGAAGGCGATCGGCGTCGAGCGGAACACGGTGAACGGGTGGATGCGGCGCGGATCGTTGCCCCGGGATCCGGCCATCCTCTCGCGGCTCGCGCGAGAGCTCGACGTCAACATCCCGTGGTTGACGGAGGGCACGGGCCCGGGATTCCCCGGGAGCGTACGCCGCGACGAGGCAGCGGTCGACGCCCTGCGGGATGCGCCAAAACCGCCCTTGAGCGGCGGGGCGCGTGTGTGGATTCAGGAGGAGTTGTTGGACTACGCGCGCGCCGGGGCGACCCAGCAGGAAGTCGACTTTGCGAAAGCGTTGCTCGAGTCCGTCCCGCTCTGGGCGTTCTACTCGAACGGCGTCGATGACTACGAGACCGAGGCGGGAGTGTTGCGCGGGCTCCGGTCAATCGGATCGCTCATTCGCTACGAGCTCCGGCTCCGGGGGCGGCCGGTGCAGACGCGCCCGTTGGTCGACTACACCGCAGCCATGTCCGCGATTCTCTCTCTCGACGAGTTCGCAGGTCCGGCGAACGCCGGACCTGCGGGCACGAAGTCCGGTGCCCCGTCCGTGTTGGGCAGCGCCGCCCAGCGCGCGGCGGCCGCGAAGCGCGAGCGGGCGGAGGAGCGGGCCGCCGAGCCGCCGCGCCGGCGACGGCCGAAAGGCGCCTAGTCCTTCATGAGTTTGAGCCGCGCCCCCGGGACGTGTTCGTCGAGGAATTGCTGCATCTTCCGGAACATGGCCGGCCGGTACGCGCTGGCGCGGATGCGGAAGTAAGCGAACTCCTCGCCCTCGTCGTCCAGCGCTTGAATGGCGATCATCCCCGGCGGACCAGGGGTGTCGTACACGCCCCGCGGCGAGCGGTTATCCATCGCCGGCGCGGTCGCGGTCGTGATGACGGCGGGCAGGGATGCCGACTGCTCGCCGGGTTCGTACCCGGCATTAATGAGGAACTGGAGAATGCGGTCAATCTCCGCCATGGCTTCGGCGCCTGTTCGGGGGCCGTCATTGTACAACCGGCTGCCGAGCCTCGGCAATAGCCGCTGTAACACATGCCCCGGAATAGACGATTGCGAGTCCATCGTCGGCCGCCTCTCGTCGCAAGAGTGAGGGAGCAATTGACCGCGCGGGACGCCGTCGGCGCGGTGTCTGACATCACGCAGGAGGACACGGTGGGTGACCAAGCGAGCGCAGTTGACGAACTCGTGGCGGAGGCGCTGGGGTGGACGCGGAACGCGGAGGGGCGCTGGGTCCACCCCACCGGCGAGATCGCCGACAAGGTGCCGCCCTACTATCACGTGCTCGCCGCGATCGCGCCCGAATTCGAGGCGCTCGTGAACCGTGATGGACTAGACCCCACGATCACGCGAGACGTCATGCTACCGACCGGCTCGCTACGCTGGTGTGTAAGTCTCAGCCACGGCGAAAAAAAAGCCAGCGCGAAGTCGTGGGGCGATTCACTGGCCGAAGCGATGGCGCTGTCGGTCTACATGGCGGTCGGGGTAAGCCGGATACTCAAGACGGCCAACCCGGCGCCTCCGGACCCGGAACCCAAGGACACGCCCGAGCACGTCCTGAAGTTCCAGCCGCGCACCTAGATCTGCTACGGCGTGAGCTTCCCGATCGTGTACCCGACCGTGCCACTCACCAGGCGCTCCGTCCATACGCGGAGCGTGGAGGGGCGCGCGGCCTTCAGGGCCGCCCGTAGCTGCGTCTCCACCGCGGCGTCGCGGCGGAGCTGCGCGGTGGCAGAATCGACGGCCGAGTGGAGCAGGGCGTTCGACTCGCGGAGTGCCGCGGCCTCGCGTTCCCGTTGCGCGATCACGCGCTCTTGCTCGGCAATGATGGAATCATCGGCGGCTGACTTGGCGAGGAGCGCCGCAATCGAGTCCGCGGCCGTTTTCGCTTCCCGGAGCGCCACCCGCGCGCTGTCCCGCTGTTTCCTGACCCCTGCCTCTCGCGCGGCGATCATCTGAGCCACTGAGTCGGCGATCCGCGCCCGGCGTTCCTCTGTCTCCACACGCTCCGCCAGCTCGGCGTTCGACTTCAACACGGCCGCCCGCTGTTTCGCCGCGTCGGCGGCCACGGAATCCGCGACGTGCGCTTGCATCTCTGCCCTCCCGGCCTGCTGATTGGCACGCGCGTACATCGCCAGGCACACGGCCGCCACGAGCCACGGCCATGTGTGGCGGAGGAACGTCCGAAAGACGGGGCTCATTTCAGGAGCAGCCACCAGTAGACGAACACGTAGCGCTCGCCCGGCTTCCGGGGCCGCTCGATTTCTACGATGTCGGTGCCCTCGCGCGAGCCGTCCTCGTTGCTGTTCCCCTCGCGCGTCATCCACTTCCCGCTCGGCATCGGGTCGCTGTCCACGAGCCCGGCGTGCGTCGCGTTCTCCGGGTTCTCCGGATCGAGTTTGAGGAAGATCGCCCCCCGCGCCGGCGTGTCGCGCAGGATGCCCATCTTCCGCGCGTAGCGGAGCAGCACGTCACAGTTGCCGTTGATCGGCAGCGGCCAGCGCGCTTTGCCGATCGCGTGCGCCGCCGCGTAGTGGCACGCATTGAGGCACCACGCGGAGCCGGGTGGAGAGCCCGCCCATTCGTTGATGGCATCGACGAAATAGCCCCGGTTTCCCGGCAGCTCCTTCACGGGGCTGAGCGCCGCCATCGCGCCCAGCACCGCATCGATTACCGTGACGGTGGGCAGCGCCGCGGCGCTCATCGCCACCCCCACCGCCACGCCGCGAGCCCGACGAGTGCGCCGAGCACGACGAACGCGACATCCCATCGGCCGAGCCCACGATTCGGCCCGGCGATGAGGAAGTGCCACACGAGCCAGATGAGCAGCGCGCCGAGGAACATCCGCATCGGCCACGGCCCAATCTTCGACCACACCCATTCGCTGAACGTGTCGCCCGGTGCCCTCCGCCAGATCGCCCGTCCCTCTTGGACCGCGAAGGCGCTCACCAGCAGGTACACGAACCCGGCCCAATAGCGGCGGTAATCACGCGTGCTCACTGCCCCGCCGGTGGCGGACCGCCACCCCTCCACGGCAGGACGCGTTGCGCGATCTCCGCGAGCCGGCCGAGAATCGCGAACACGAGATCCCCCAGCAGGAGCGCGACGCCGAACATCGAGATGGTGAACCCGATGGCGACGTGCCCGAGGTGCAGCGCCTTGTTCAGAAACCCGTCACCGCCCATCACGGCGATCCCGAGCAGCACGAACAGCCAGCCGAGAACCTTCTTGGTGGTGCTCATCGAATCCCCTCCCGCCGCGCGCAGTCCAGGGCGATCCGCACGCGGATGTCAGTGGTTGAGAGACAGCGGTCCAGCGCGAGCGCGGAGAGGATGTCGGCCGACTCGCGTTGCGCCGATTCGAGCGCACTCACCCGCGCCTCGAGCGCGCCGATTCGCTCCAGCGGGGACACCCAGCGGAAGCCGAGCGCGGTCGCGAGGGAGGCCGAGAGGGCGACCACATGCCAGTTCCTTTCGAGCGTGGCTCGGAGGGTCGAGCGGGTCATTGCGTCAACTCACGGGGTGGATGTGAAAACGGGCACCCTTGCGAGCGCCCGGGGGCTGGGAATCGTGACCCAGGCCCTTTACACGTCTCGCGGGGCTGCCCCATGCTTCACGGCATGAGCGCCCCGCGCTGGTTTTATCTGGTGCTGGCTGCGTGCGCCGTGACCCTCACGGCCGCGGCGGTAATGCGAATGCGGTACGCGCCGGCCACGGATGCGTACTTCGATGCGTACCGCCGGGCGATTTGCACCGCGCACACGTGCACCCCGCTCGCCCGCGACGTCGTCCCGCTGGAAGAGTTCCACAAGCGCGACCAGCTACGCCGCTCGGCCTACGACTCATTGCCGTTTCGTCCGTAGCGTCTTCGCGCGCACCGGCTGACGCGCGTTCGCCCGGATCGTCCCGATCACGTTCTCCAACCAGAGGCGCCGCTCGTCGTCGGACATCGCGGCGTACTCGGCGTCGCCGACCATCGCGGCGAGCGCCTGCATTGTCTCCCGTCCAGCGTCCCGCACGAACGCCTCGTAGTCCGCGCGCGCGATCGGCGTGCTCCGCCCCCCTTCCCGCATCGTCCGCGACGGCATCCCGATGGAGACGCCGAGCCGGCGGAGCTCGGTCAGCACCGGCGAGTCGCTGGCCCGCCGCATTGGGAACGGGCTCGCGACGGCCGCGACCCGCTCCGCCGTCGACTTCCGCACGAACTCGCCCGTCGGGGCCTGAGCCTTCGGGAGCGCGAACGACCCGCCGGGGACCCGCGAGAGCACGCGCTCGCCTAACGTGCGGGCGTCCCGCGCGTACGGGTCCGCGGCGCGGGTGGCCTGGCCGAGCACCGCCGGCACCGGGATCTGGCTCACCAGGAGCGACGACGCGGCCCGCTCGTCGCCGAACGCATCGATGAGGCGTTTGACGCCGTCCAGGTAGCTCTGCTCGGTCAGGACATGCCCCGCCGCGAGGGCCCCGCGCACCGCCTGCTCCGGCACCCCCGCGTCCGGCTCTTCGTCGCGGATGCGAGCGAGCTGCGCGCCCATGAACAGTGGGACCGACGCGGGCCCGAGCGACAGTAGGCCGACCCAGTGATCGCCGAGGCGCACGGCGAAGGGAATGCGCCCGTCGGCCCGCCACTGGGCGCGCTCCTTCGCGTCCTCCGGCATCGGCCCGGTGATGCGCCCCTCCTTGTAGAGCGCGAGCCCGGCCGCCCACATTGCGGTCCCAACGCCGGCCGTCGCGAGCGCGCGCGCCCGTTGCGCCTGGTTCCCCAGCACGTTCGGCGACAGGAGCCCGAGCGGCGAGACGGCCGCCATCTTGTACGCGACCGACGACGGCACACCGACGAACGGGAGGTTTTGCTCGAGCATCACCGTCCCGACCTGCGCGCCCCGTTGCTTGGCGCGCTGCGCCGCCTGCGCGTAGGGCGAGGCCGCGGGATCCGGCTCGGTGTCGGCGAGTCGCCGCGTCGCCTGTTTCGCGCCGGTCGCGAGTTTCGAGAGGAGGTTGCGGTCCTTGAACGTCGCGTAATGCGCGTCGTCCGTCGCGCGCGCGAGCATCTCCTCGGTCGGATGCTCGAAGTATTGCCGCGCACGGGCCGCGCGTTCCGCCCCCGTCGCCCCCTCGCGGATCGCCAGCAGCTTGGACTGCATATAGATCGATCCGTCGAACGCCGCGCGCCAGAACGGGCGGTCCGCCGCTTCGAGCACCGCGAACGCGCCATCGACGAGCGTCTGCGTCACCGGGCTCGCGTACTTCACCCGCTCGACGTCGAGCACGTTGGTAATCGCCTCGGCGTCGAGCCGCGCCGAGAGCTCCTGGACGAAGTTGCGGACCCGCTGGCCGATCGGCTGGCCGGCCGTCGCCGCGTACGCGCCGCGGACCGGCGCCGTCCCCTGCTTGAACCCCCGCCACATCGCACCCACCCCGTCGGCGTCGAGGGCGTTCGCGACCTCGCGCAGCTCGCGAGGTTTCACGCGAAACCCCGTGCGCGCGGAGCGCCCGAGCGAGAGCAGGTAATCGACCCCCGCCTCGGCCGGCTGCAGCACGAGCGCGCGCATCCCGCCCCATGACGTGTTGCCCGCGACCGCTCGCATCGGCGTCACGAGCGAGCCCACGAACCCGGCCTTGATGGCGGTCGTGGCCTTCTCGGTGCCGGAGACGGTGCGGATCTCCGCGACGAACCGCGCGAGCTTGATCCTCGCCAGCGCGCAGGCGCTCATCCCCCACCTCCACACGTTTCGGCCGCTTCACGGGCCAGCCGCCGGATCTCCAGCATCACCGCATCCGGGAGCGGGCGGTCGCCCGCGAGCTTCTTTGCCTGCACGATCCACAGGTCCGGGTCGAGGGAGCGATGGGCCAGGTCGCGGTAGTAGCCGAGCGACCGCCCGGCCTGCGCCCGTTCGCGCACGATCGCCGACAGCGCCTCGTCGGTCTGCCGGGAGGCTTCGTCGATCACCCGTTGCGCGCGGGTCAAGTCGTCGCCGGAGAGCTCGCCCGAGTTGAGGGCGCGCGACGCCGCTTCCATCGCCGCGGTGTTCTCGCGGACGATGTCGTGCAGGGCCGCGACCTGATACCCGTCGAGCCGCTGCAGCTTGGCCTGGTCGATCTCCAACGGGTTGGCGACCAGCTTGCGCCGGAACTCGTCGCGGAGCGCGCGCTGCGCGTCGAACGACTGGTAGCCACGCTGCGCCTTGAGCTCGTCGACCCGCGCCTCCACCCGCGCGGCGACGGAGCGCGCGATCGGCGATTGCTCGCCGAGGTACGCTTTCCAGTTGGTCGTGACGTCGGCCGCCGGCTCCATCGGGGGCCGCGGTTCTGGAGTAGCGCCTGACGGTGCGGCGTCCTGTCCAGCATCTCCAAATTTAGATATGCTCGCCTCAGGCGCCGCCGGCTCCTCTTCCCCGAACCCGAAGAACGAGTCGTCCGCGTCCGCGAGCTCGTCGGCCGCCCGCATCGCGTCACGCTCGAGTGATTCCTTGAGCCGGTTGGCGTGGATCACCCCGTCAGCGATCGAGTCGTCGGAGTGGCCGCGCGACTTGAGCACCGCATCGATGCGTTCCTGGATGCGCTTGTAGTCCTCGAGGTTCTGCAGCGCCTTCGCTTGGCTCGAGACTTTCCCTTTGCCCGTCGAGACCTGGACCGTGACGGACTGGTCATCGTCGAATGCCGAGCGGTACTGCGCGCGGCGCGTCGCGTCGGCGACCTTCTCCTGCAGTTCGTCGAGTTCGCGGAACAGTCCCTCATCCGAGACCGATTCCGGGTTGCGCAGCTTCCCGCCTTCGGTGCGCGCTTCCGAGAACAGTGGCACCTCGCGGCCCGCGCGCTTCGGTCGGAGGTCGGCCCCGGGCGGTTCAGTCCCGCCGAAGCTGACGGGCTCGCCGATCACCGGCGGCGCGTTGCCCGCAGGGGGCTCCGCCCGTATATTTGCTGTAGAGCCAGTCGGTTCGGCAGGCGCAACTCCGGGAGTAGTCATCCGGCCCGTTCCGCCTTCGCCTGAGCCGACTGGCTCAAATTTTGTCAGCTGATGATCGTAGTGGAGGCGCCCCGCACTCGTCTCCCGCGCCACGATCTCGACGTGGTAGTCCCTCTCGCCGATGCGCAGGTAATTCTCGAAACGCAGATAGGCCGGGACTGATCGGGCTTTGGCGGCGTCGCGGTTCGCCTCCGACCCCAGGAACCGCGCGCCCTCGATCAGCTCCGGCAGCGCATAGACCGCCTGGAGCTTCTCGACGCTGGCACGCGGTTGCAGGGACTCTTTGAGGCCGGTCGTCGAGAATCCGATTTCCCATCCCGTCTCTCGATTGAGCACCCGGCGCGGATGGAGATGCGTCCTCGCCCACTCGCGCGTGGCCGCGTACCATCGGTGCGCTGGCCCGACTCGGTCGTTCACGACCTCGTCGCCGGCAATGTGCGGGTACTCTACCTCTCGGTCGCCGACGAACTGGCGCGCGGTACGCACCTGCCCAGGCGGGAGTTGCGCCGGTCCACTGACCGATTCTGGTGCCGGACGCCGCCCGACCTTCTTGGTGTACTCGGCGATGTCCGACACGCGCGACGAGTAGCGCGGCGCGTCTTCGGGCGAGACGCCGAACACCGACACGGGCTGGGACTGCGGCGACTCGACCGGCGGCCGCCACGGCGACGACGGCCCTTCCGTTGGCGTCGGCGGGTTGCGCCGCGCCTCGAGTGCGGCGAGTCGGGCCGCCCCCTCGTCGCGCGAGATGCGGCGAACGCCCGACTTCGGCACCGCCGGCGCCTCACTCACCGCGGCCGGAGACGGACCCTCGACGCCTTCGAGCGAGTAGGTCTCGTAGGCGCGGTCCGCCGGCGGCTTCGGGACCCGCGGCGCTTCCGGCGGGAGGTCCGCCCCAACCACGCGCGGCGCCTCCTCGCGGAGTGCGTCGGTGAGCTCGCGGTAGAGGTCCGCGTACGTCGCCTCGGCCCGCGCGATGTCCTTGCCGAGCGCGAGCCGCGGCACCTTCCCCGCCCCGGCGGGCCGGCGGGCCGGTGCCATCGCGGGGGCCGCGCGCCCCGGTGCCGGTCCCTTCGCTTCGCGCGCCACGTCGTCGAACGCGCGCACGAACCCCTCGGAGACGTCCGTGGTGCGCGCGGCGATCGCGCGACTCGTGGCGCCCGTGGCCTTTCCGGCCCCCCTTATCGTGCGGTCGAGCGTGGCGCCCATGAGTGCGCCTAACGCGGGATCGTCCGGCGACTGCACGGCGCCGAACCCGGCCGCCGCGGCGAGCGGACCCACGACCCGCGACGCCAGCGGGAACGCCGCGTTGGCCACCGTACCGACCGCGTCACGCCCCAACTGTTCGCGCGAGATCGCGCCGGGCGTGTCGCGGGTAATTGCCTGCCCAGGCCGCAGTCCGCCGGGAAGCGCGCCGACCTTCCCGAGCGTGTAATCCCCCTCGGCCACCCGCCCACCCTCGACGGGTGCCGTGAAGAAGCGCACCGGGGCCATGACGACCGCATCCGCGATGGCCTCGGCCGTCTCCTTCGGATGCGTGACCATCTGTTTTATCGCCGTGCCGTAGCGCTTCAGGAGCGGTGGGCGGTCGGCGGTGTCCTCCTCTAGGAGATCCGAGTATGCCGCATCCGCGGTCAGCAGATCAGCGTACGGGTCTATGTCACTGGCGCGCGGTCGGATCTCCGGCCGCTGGCCCCGGCGCCTAACGCGACTCGAGTCGGGACGGGTCGGTGCTTGGCCTCCCCCTTTTTCGTTCCCGGTCACGGCGTGCCCGTGCGTTCCTTGAATCTCTGCGTCGCGATCGCCTTCCGCCGTTCCTTCTCGGCGTCGGGGATCGGGAGCGCCTCGATCTTCTCGAGGGCCCGCTCGTACGCGGCGCGCTCCGGGTCGACGGGCTCGGCGCCGAGATTGATGTTACCGGCCGCCCCGCCGGGCGCGGCCGACGTGCCCTGGCCCGTAATCGCGTCCCACTCTTCGGCGGCCTTCCGCGCCGCGTCGGCAGGCGCGAGCCCGGGTGCGAGGAGACTCGTCTTGGGGTCGCGTTGCGGCTTCGTGAGCTCAGGGACTCGGCCCGCGATGTACCGCTGTCGCGCGTCCTCGCGCGGCGGCCGCGGCGCGCGGTTCCGTGCGGTCTCCGTGATCCGGTCCCGCGCTTCGACACGCTGATTCGTCGACCGTAGATTCTCCAGGTCGATCCGATCGCGCTGCGCCTGGTCGCGCGCGGCGCGCGACTCGTCGCGGCGGAGCATCCGCTCCATGGACTCCGCCGTCACGCGGCGCTGAGCTTCCTCCTTCCGGAACGCGAACTCGTCGTCCTCACGCTGCTGCTGCCGGCGCACGAGCGACTCGGCGAGGATGTCCTTTTGCCGCTGGCGCTCCGCCTCGGCCGCCTGCGCCTCGCGTTGCCGCCGCAGCTCCTCGCCCTGCATCCGGCCTTGCATGCCCTTCGCGAGCACGCCCGGGGCCGCGCGGAACAGCGCGCCTAAGAGTCCGGCCATGGCTTATCTCGTCGGGAGGAGGTCACGGACGGACGGCGGGGCGACGTAGGGAACCGCCGTCCCGCCGCCCCCGTTTGCGCTGCGTTGCATGAGGAACTGCGCGAGCAGATCCCCGACGCCTTGCATCGCCGCCTCGCCCTGCGCCGAGTACTCGCGGCCCGACTGCGCGAGCGTGCTGGTCGGATCGTAGGCGCTCCCGATCCGAAACGCGTCGTTCATCTGGTCGCGCTGGCGCCCGTACGCGCGATCGAGCAGGTCCTCCCCCATGGCGCGCTCGCGCACCCGGTTGTTGATGGCGTCCTGATCGAGGCCGTACTGGTACGCGCGCTCGCCGCGGAGTTCGTCGCGGTCGGTGCGCTCGCTGCCGCTCACGCCTTGCTCGTAGCCGAACAGCGAGCCGAGGCGCGACTGTTCGCGCGCGAAGCCGCGGTCCCCAAGGTCATCGGCGTAATTCCGCTCGCCGACCGTATCGCCGTAGCTGTCGCGCTCGCGCCCGTAGAGGTCGCGCCCGAGCGTCAGCAGGTTGCCGAATTGCTCCTGGTTCGCGCGCGCGGCGTTGCCCGCGTACCCGGCCCCGATGCTCCCCACCGTGCCCATCACGTCGCGCGCGGCGCCGAGCTGCGCCAACCGATCGTCAAGCGTCTGCCCGGCGGATTCGGTCGCGAGCTGCCGCCGCGCGAGGTCGAGCTCGCGCTCGCGCTGGAGCTGCACGTCGCCGAGTTCGGACGTGGTCATCCCCGCGCCGATCCGGCCGAGCGCGGCCGCCCGGGACCCGACGTCGCGCATCTCCTTCTCGAAGCCCGGGCGCGAGCGCTCGAGGAGGAGGTCGTAGGCGTCGCCCGCGAGCTTCCCGCGGTCCGGGCCCGCCATCACCGCGTCCAAAGCACTCTTGACTTGCGTGTTGAGCCCGCCGATCGCGCCGTCGAACGGCGACCCGCCACCGCCCCCCCCGCCCTGCTGGGCCATCTTCAGGAGCTGGTCGTAGACGCCCTGGCTCTGCCCGGTGTTGGCCGGGCCGACCGCGCGGTATTGCATCCCCGGGAGATTCGCGAGCTGCTGCGCCGCCTGGGTGCTCATGCCTTGCGCGCCGGCGAGACGCTGCGACGCCTGCGGGGTGAACTGCTGCCCGATGAGACTGTTGCCCGGGCCGAACGACTGGCCCGGCTGCATGTTCGGCCCCCCCGTGCCGCCGCCCGCGCCGCCCTGCGGGATGAACGGTCCGCCGGTCTGCCCGCCCCCATACGGATTGACCGGTCCACCGGGCGCCACCGGTGACGGGGGCCTCGGCCCGGGAGTCGGCGACGACCACACCGGGAGGGTCGGGCGCGTCGGGAGCGGGGTCGGGTTCGGGCGCGGGGCCTGCGTCGCCTGGCGGATGATGGAGGCAGGCGGCCGCGCCTGCTCGTCGGTCGTCGCGTAGCTGATCATGCGTCACCGGTTCGCGAAGGGATTCTCACTGCGGAAGAGCGCGGACAGGTCTTCGCGCGGCGGGGGGGCTTGCAGGGCGAGCATCCGCGCGCGGTCCCGGAGCGGCGCCCCCGCCTGGTACTCCGCCATGGCGATGTCGGACGCCTGGTTGCGCAGCTGGTCGCCGCGCCGTGCGTCCTTGGCGCTCTGCATGGCGCCGAGCGCCCCGACGCCGAGTTGCGCGACGTCGCCCCAGGGAATCTTGCTCAGCATGCCGCCCGCTCCACCGCCCCCGCCGAAGATGCTCGACAGCCCGCCGCCGCCACCGCTCGCCGCCGGTGCGCCACCGCCCGCGAGCAGGCTCGTCGCCGCGCCCTTCGCGCCGCCCGTCGCGTAGCCGGTGCCGGCCCGGAGCGCCGCGTCCTTGACACCATTCCCGATGACCTGCTGGCCGGCCTGCTTGAGCCCGGCCTTCAACCCCTGACTCGCGATCGTCTTGATGCCGCCGCCGACCGCGCCGCCGACGCCACCGAGCGCCGCCCCGCTGGCCGCGCCGCCGAGCGCGTTCTTGAAGGCGTTGCCGCCCTTCTTCGTGGCCCCAGCGATCGCCCCGCCGAGCGCCGCGCCGGCCACGTTGCCAATGCCGGGGATCATCGTGCCCAGGATCGGCAGCGCGATCGGCGCCGCCTTCTGCGCGACCTTGCCGAGCGGCCGGGTGACGTTTTTCTCGATCTTGCGTAAGCCCTTCGATAGCCAGGAAATTGTCGTATCCCCCGTTAGGGTAGGGTGAACAGCATCCCCGCGCTGCCCGCCTTCGTGGTGACGTTGTCGCCCACGGCCGAGGACTCCGAGGCGTGCTGGACTTGCAGCGTGCCGGCGTTCGCGCCGGTCCGCAGGATGCCCGTCACGCGCGCGACGAGCGACACCGCCGAGGCCGGCGACGCGAGCGGCGACACGCGATCCCCGCTCGAGGTGCCGTACCCGACAAACGCCGCCCCCGCGCTGTCGCTGTTCGCCGGGATCGTCGCCGTGTAGGCGATCGTGGCCCCCGCCGGACAGGTCAGCGCGAGTTGATACCCGACGCTGACATTCGACGTCAGAAACAGGAGATAGAACTCGAACGCGTACTCCGTGTTGGCCGCGACCGCGAGACTCAGCCCCGTCACGTCCGTGAGCGCCGTGGAGCCCGTGGCATTCCCCACCGGGCCGACGTCGCTCCCGATCTTCACCGAGGCTTGGGTGCTGGGCGCGCTCGGCGTGTAACTCGGCAGGATCACCCACCCGTAGGTCGCGGGCGTGGCGCTCAGGACCGCCTGCAGCTGGTGCGTCTCGTGCTGCGTGGCCCACGCGAGCGTCGCCGCCCCGTCGATCGCCTGGCCCCCGGTGCCCTGGAGCGTCACCGTGTTGGCGCCCGCGTTCGTTTTCTTCGCGGTGAAGCGGCGCCCCAGCACCGTGCTGGCGTCGGGGAGCGTCAGCACCACCGCGCCCCCGGTCGTGTCGACGAGCAGCAGTTCGTCGGAGTCGACGACGGTGACCGACGCGGTGACGAGTCGCGCGGCGTAAGTGCCGGGCTGCGCCGCGATGTCGCGTTGCCACCGCCGGAGCGTGTCCTCCGGCTTCTCGCCGGACACGACCGTGAGTTTCGGCGCCATTAGGGGACCGTCTCCGGCGCATCCGTGACGTCGAGCACGATCTCGTTGCTATCGGTGTCGATCGCTTGCAGGTGCCCCGCCGTTATGCCCGCGCCGGCCACCACGACCGCCACCGCGTCCGCGAACCGCCGCGCCGCGGCTTCCGCTTCGCGTTGTCGCTCCAGCACCATCGCGATCTGCGCGGGGTGCGCTTTCACTCGCTGCATCATGGGGTGCTGTCCTCCACCCAGGCCGAGGCCCAGGAGCCGGTCCCGGAGAAGCGTTCGTGCCGCGCGCGGAGTGAGCCGCCCGCGACGCCGCCGGCGAGGATGATTTCCGCCGACGGGACGCCGTCGCTGACGAACGTGTTGTCGGACAGCACCGCCCCGCCGCCATCGCGGAACTGATAGCGGGTCGTGCAGAACGTTTCGCTCGGGGTGACGGTCCCGCCGTAGGCCCCGCCGCCCAGGTCTCGGAAGTCGACCCCTGCCGGCGCGGCAGGCGGGTTGATGAATGGGTCCGGCGTCGACACCGGCGCCCACTCCGACGCCACGCCCTGCCGCTCCAGCCGCACGCGGTAGCTCCCGGCTTCGGTGTACCCAACGATGTCGACGCTGAACGACGTGCCGCTCGCGCTCCCGGTCCCGAACGCCGACCAGACGCCGGAGCCGGGCGCCGATTCCTTCTCGACCCGCACCGTCAGCGGGCCCGGATTCCCGGCCGTGTTCCCGGTGAACCGCGTCGAGCTCTCCCACTGCGAGGCGAGGAGCCCCGTGGGCTTGGCGACGTGCGTGCCGTGCATCATCCCGAACATGCGCGTTAGGCCGTGTAGTTGGCGCCGACCATCGCGCCGAAGTAGGTCGCGCCGTCGTAGTAGAGCGCGATCAGGTCGACCTTGCTCGCCGTCGTCGTGAGCGTCGGCGCCGTGCCGCCCGACCAGTGCACCGCCGCCGGCCAGGTGATCGTCCGCGAGCCCGTGGCGTCCTGCGCGATCCGCAACAGGTAGTGCGCCCCCGCCTGCGGGTTCGAGAGCGTGAGCGTGCAATTCGCCGTCAGGGTCAGCTTTTGGGAGTTCCCGCTATTCCAGTCGATCGTCTTCGCCGCACCGCTGTTCCCGGCGTCGACTTGCGCGCTGTACCCCTGCCCGGCCGCGAGCGCGAGGTTCCCGGCCGTGACCGCGATTCCACCAGCCACGACCGACACGCCGCCGGCTTGCACGCTGATGCCGCCGCTCGCGACCGTCAGCCCGGTGATCCCGCCTAACGTGCCGGTGATCGTGCTGTTGCCGGTGACCGTGATCCCGCCGGCCGACACCGTGATCCCGCCCGTCGAGACCGTGATCCCGACGCCCGCGCCCGGCGTGAAGGTCAGGTTCGCCGTGACGGTGCGGGCCACGTCGGTAAACAGCGCGTAGCTGTTCACCGTCGTCCGGATCGTGTCGAAGTTCTGGTTGACCTGGGCCGACTGGATGGTCGTCCCGGAGGAGAACGCGGTCAGGGCGCTGATGAGTGGCATGGCGTTAGTAAGTCGAGGGGCGTTCGTCGAGCGGCGCGGCCACCGCCGAGACCTGCTGGAGCTGCCACCGCTCCCCGAGCTCGGCGTGCGTGAGCTCCACTTCGAGCCAGCGGCCCGTCACCTGCCGCAAGCCGGCCGGGAGATGCCGCTCCCCGAGCTCGGTCCCCCACGTGGCTTGGTCCCACAGCGACACGTCCCACCGCGCGTCCGAGCCCGACGAGGTGACGGAGAGCGGCGTCGCGAGCGGCCAGGTCCCGCGCGGCGTCGCGACGGTCACGGACACGCCGGTCAGCGTCGTGGGAATGCGGAGCGTCGTATCGAGCCGCGTCCAATGCTTGTCGAGCGCGACGGTGGCGCCCAGGTGGCCCGTCCGGACGGTGTGCTGGATCGCCACCGCGCCCGCGGCGAAGCCGTCATCCCAGACGTTCCCGGTCGGGACGTCGTGCCAGTAGCAATACCCCTCGTCCACCGTGGCCGACGTCGAGCCCCCGCCGTGCACGAGCCGCCGCTCGCCGGCCGCGTTCTTCGCCGTCGCCAGCACCGTCGATTGCCAGCCGCGCCAGACGCCTTCACAGAGCCCGGTCTTGGGGTTGCACACCACATACGCGTTCGGCTCGTCGTAGCCCGTCTCGGCCACGCCGACGACCACCCGCTCGCCCTGCGGCTCGCCGTCCCAGAGCGCGATCTCCGCGCGCTCGAACTTGAGCGGGTTGAGCGCCGTCAGGGCGTTCCGCGCCCCGATCCCGACTTCCTCGAGCGCCACGCCGCGCGCCCGCATGACGCGCCGGTCCGAGGAGAGGAAGTACACATCCTGATCGACCACCATCACGGCCGCGGGCGAGCGACAGCCCACGTGCTCCGAGACCGCCTCGCGCGTGCCGCTCGAGCGAAAGTCCGTCGTGACTTCGCCGGTCACGAGCGTGACGCTGTTCTGGCGGAACAGGTAAATCGCGTCGTTGGTCGCGGCCCCGGCGAAGAACGGCGCCGCGTTGGTCTGGCGCAGCGTCCAGGCGTTGTTGTACCCGCCGGCCTCATAGCCGGTGTTGGGCGTCGCGGGCTCGGACCAGACGATCGTCGTGCGCTCGGTGCTCTTGATCCCGAACAGCTGGCCGTAGTACACCCAGGGCGCGCCGTAGAGCACCGGCGCGTTCGTGAGCTTCGTCAGGCCCGCGCCCGCGGTGCCGTCCCACGCGAACGGCGTGTTGACGCCGTCCGAGATCACCAGCAGGTCGGCGAAGTTGACGGCGTACACCTTCGCGCTCGCCGACAGCGTGATGGCGGAGCCCGCGAGGTTCGCGGTCGTGAGGACCTTGGTCCACGCGTCGCCGCCCCAGTCGTAGGTGTAGACTTCGCCCCCCACGACCGCGACCGTGTACTCGGTGCCGTTGACCTTCGTGAACTGCGCAACCCGCTGGACCGCGCGCGCGCCGACGCTCCCGAGCTGCGCGCCCATCTGGCTAAAGCCCGGGCGCCCTTCGACCATTGGGGTCTCGGTGTCGGCGTCGCGGATCCAACAATTCACGAGGCGCCCGGCCGCGTCGCCGCGGTTGTCGGCCGACTGGTCGCGATCGTGCTGCCGGACCGGCGGGCCCCAGTCGTAGCGCCGCGAGCGGGCCGCCGCGGCCACGTAGGCGCGCGCCGTCATCGGTGGCGCCTCATCGGAGCGGCCCCCGCCACCAGAAGCGCGACGTCCCGAGCGCATACGCCGGGTCCGAGCCCTGCCCGAACATCTGGCCCTTCAAGCTGCCGATGATCCCGGTGTCGCCGGGGTTCATCGGGTCGCCCCAGCACGTGTGCTGGAACAGCTGCAGGAAGGGCGAGGGGTCACGCAGCCCGCCCTGCCGCGCCCACTCGGCCACGGCGTCGTACACGAGGAGGATGCGCGCCGGCTCCGGCTGCAGGGTGGGCTCGACCGACGCCGAGATCGACACCGGCTGACGGACGTACCGCGTGTAGAGCGTGTCGGCGAAGGTCTGGGTGCGGCCGTTGGGCATGCGGATCCGGTTCCCCTCGAACACGAAGTCCGCGTGCGGCGAGAAGTCCGCGCCGGGGATCAGGATGCGGCCACTGCGCCCGACCCGGATCTCGGCTTCGCCGAGCGGCCAGTCCGAATTCGGGAACGTGTAGGTGGCGCCGCCGTCTGCCGTCGACATCGCGGCCGGCGCCGTCATGAGGACGTGCGGGACGTGCGACGCGAAGAGCCGCGTCACCTTCTGCTGCGCGTTCGAGAGCAGCTGGTACCACTGCGCATCGCTCGTGACGTCGCCCTGCGTCGGCTCCTGGGCGGTGTCCTTGCAGCGCTGGAGGATGTCGGCAGAATCCCAATCGCTCATCGCGCTAGCCTCGCAGCCCGACGAACCGGCGGCCGCGGCGCCGCCGCGTGGTCGGCGTGCCCGGCGCGGGCGGGTCGCCCGCGGTGGCGTAGGGATACACGCCCGCGAGCTGCCGCCGGTCCGGGACGCTCGCGAGCGAGCCATCGGGCGGAGGCGCGTAGACCTCCGCCACGAATCGGCGCTTCTGTTCCGTGTCGATCGCCATAGGGGCCGCCGTTAGGCGTCGGCTCCGCGGGTGAAGGTGGTCGCGTCATCCGTCAGGGCCGCGGTCCCGAGCGCCGTCACGCCGTCCGCCTTGAACAGCGTGTCGGTCGTCGCCGTCACGGTGCGCTTGTGGCGGAACCGCTGGTAGAGGTAGCGGACCATCTTCGGCAGCGTCTGCGCGCCGGTCGACGGGAGCGCCGCGAGCTCCGCCTCGGTCGCGAACGCCGCGTCGGTGATGGCCGCGGCCGCGATCGCCCCGACGCTCGCATCGATGCGCCCGCTCACGAGCGCCGCCGGCAACCGGGTCTGGATGTCGTTGGTGTCGGCGACGATCGCCGCGAGCTGGGTCGAGTTGCTGTCGATCTCGGTCCGGACGGCCGCCGCCGTCACGCCCGCCGCGAGCGGGTCGTAGCCCGCCAGCGCGATCGTCACGCCGTCGTCGACGGTGTTGGCCCCGGTCCACGAGATCACGACCTCATCGACGCCCGTCGCGAGCGCCGCGTTCGGGAGGTCGAGCCGGTAGAGGCCCGGCGCGTTGGTGGCGTCGACCTCGACGAAGCCGCCCGTCGCCCACGCGCCCGTGACGGTCTGGGTGGCCAGCGTGATGGCCGCCGCGGCCGCGCCCGCGCGCGTGTAGTAGACCTTGAGCCCCGCCGTGCCGAACGCGAGCCCGGTGAGGCCCATCCCGACCGGCGTGGTCGCCGAGCCGCGGATGAAGACGTAGATCGTCTTGCTGGTCGCGTCCTTCGCTAGCACTCGTGACATGAGGAGTCCCATGGAGGCCGAAGAGAGATTACCCGGAGAATCCGCCCGCCAACTGGCGGAGAAGGAGCGGGTGCCACGCCGACCCGCCACCCCCGCCAGTGGATCCTTGCTCGTCGGCGCCGATGTCCCACGCCGCGCCCACCGGCCGTGCGAAGCCGTTGCCGTCGATCGCGAACTGGAATTGCGGCGCGCCGACCGCCGAGAGGTTGGTCCCGAGCTCCTTCGCAACGGTGTCGCCGCTCTGGAGCCGGAAGTTTCCGACCGTGGCGTCCACGAAGGACGCGGTGATCGACGCGGCCCACGCGTTGGTCGCCGGGTCGTCGGTCGTGGCGTTGAGGGTCGTGATGCCGTTCATCACGCGCTGCATGAGCGCGTTCTTGATCCGCGCGACTGCGTTCGTCGCCCCACCCGCGAACTTCGCCCAGATCGCTTCGCCCTCGTCGCCCTTCAGGCCCACGATCGTCGGGTTGTAGATGACGATGGTGGAGTTCGACGGCGTCGCCTGGAAGATGATGCCGTCGGTGAAGTTCCAGGTGACCACGTTGCGGAACACGAAGGTGCCGGCCTTCCCGTTCGCGTCGAAGGCAAAGCCACCAATGGAGCTGACATTGCTGACGCGCCGCATCTTCACGCCGTCGAGGTACAGCTCCCCGCCGAGCGACAAGACACTCAGCCCGTGATTCCCTGGGTCAAGCGTCGTGTTTGAGTGGTAGAACTGAACGCCGGTGACGCGGATCGAATTGGTGTTGATCGTGAAGACCGGGCCGCCGTTCGACGTGCGTTCGAGCGTGTACACGGCGTCGTCCCACGCGACTTTGCGATCCGCGCTCGGCACCGAGAAGTGCACGTAGCGAGTCGTGTCGCTGGTCGGCCACGTGGTGCCCGGCGTCGTCGTGTCGTTGGTCGCGCCCGAGCACTCGACGTTGACCTGCACGTCGGCGGCAACGAGCCCGGTCGGGTACGCGGCCAGCAGCGCGGTGCGGACTTCCTCCATCGACGCCCAGGCGCGGTTCGCGCCCGCGGTCGCGTTGGTCGTCCCGTCGCCGCCCGCCGTCGAGCCGGTGTTGAGGAAGCGGTTGACGACGGTCACGACGCCCCCCCGTTCGCCACTGGTGTCACGTTTCTCGACATTGACAACGCACCGTCAGGCGCGGAACGTAGTGTGCGAGGCGGGAGCCCACGGCAGTCACACCCCGGCACAGGGATCGACAGATGAGACGCATCGGAGGCGGCGCGGCCGCGGTGCTGGCCCTCGTGGTGGCGGTGACGATCGTGTACCCGGCGGTGACCCTCTGGTCGATCATCAGAGGCGAGGGCGAGCCGTAGCCCACTCACGGCGCGACCCCCGCCGTCGCCATCTCCACGGTGTCCAGGTCGCACCCCGGATCGGCGCCACCCAAGCCGATGCCCTTGCCCGGACTCGTCACCGCGAGGCGGTAGTTGTGGCTCGCGGCGTCCACGAAGTCGGCGTCAGCCAGCACCGCCGCGAGCGTAGGGCTCACGCCCGCGTCCGGGTACACGTTGCCGTCGCCCTGCGGGAGCAGGTTGGTGTACTGCCCTTCGAGCCCGACCAGGAAGTTGCGCTTGAAACTCCAGCCCGTGGCGTATTTGTTGAGCCCCGCCACGCCGACGAAGCCACCCGAGTAGAAGAAGCTGCTGTTGTCGCTGTTCGTCGTGCTCGCGTTGTCCGAGATGTCGAACCCCGTCGCTTCCTGCCCGGCCGGCACCGCGTCCGACACCGCCCACGCCGCGATGAGGTTCACGTTATGCACGAACGTGTTGAACCGGATCTTGAGGGCGTTCGTCGGGTTGACGAGCAGCAGCGCGTTCCCCGACTGACTTATGGTACCGGACGGCGCCCCGTTGGCGGTGACGATGCCGATGTCGTGGAACAGGTTGTGGTAGCACGCCACGCTGTGACACGGCTCTATGTCCGTTTCAATCGGGTCCCCGTACCCGCTCACGTTGAAGGCCATGCGCGCGCTCCGCGTGAGGTTGTAGCGGAACGTGACGTGGGAGGTCCCGAGCCCCGTCGATGCGCCCATGCCGTCGCCCGCGCTCTTGATCACGGTGGCCATCCCGTTCTGTGCGCCAGACGGGCAACGTTCGAGGACATTGCCCTCGAACAGCACGCGCTTCGCGTTCTTCAACTCGAACAGGCCCTTCATCGCGTACTTCGTGGCCCCGGCGTTCTCGGCGGGACACCACGCCTCGGGGTGCGCCAGATAATTGCGCCGCAACTCGAGGTCGCTCGGCTTCCCGTTCGCGGCCCCGAGCCCCGGCATGGCGCCGCCGAAGAACAACGGCACCGACCCACCGTCGATGTAGTTGTTCACGATTTTCAACGGCCCCGGCGTGTTCCACGCGGCCACGCCGTGCGTCTCGTCGCTCGCGTTGTACTGGCCGGCCACCCACGAGTCCACGAGCGCGCCGCGAATCGCTTCGAGCGTGACCCCGTTCTTGTTGCGCCCCTGCGGTGTGCCGTCGCCCGCGAGCCCGGTGTCACCCACCGGTCCCGTCACCAGAATCCGGTCGAGCACGATGTCGCGCGGGCAGTGTTCGAGCAGCGACTGCGACTGCTCGTCGAGCAGGGCCGGCTCGCGGGCGTGGATGCGCACCGTGAAGTAGATGACCCCCGTCGCCGTCGGCTCCGGCACGTTCGTGACGCCCATGACCCGATAGCGGTCCGCCCCGCGGCGACACGCAATCGTCGGGTTGTCGTTCCCGACCGCATGGAGCACCGGCGCGTTGGTCATCGTCGCCGGCGTGCAGCGGATGCCTTCCGCGCACGGCGCCGTCTCGGCCTCGATGTCGGTCCAGACGTTCGGGAAGGTGTGCGGCAGGAGCCACATGGTCCCCTGGTACGTCAGCCCCATCGCGAGCCGGATGCGCGTGTCGCCGTTGGTCGCCGCGCACGTCACGATCTCGGCGTTCACCGCGTCCATGTTCGCCGTCGGCGACCCCTGGTCGGTGATGAGGGTATCACGCACGTATGTGCGCGACCCCTTCGCCGAGGTCACCCACGCCTGCGGCAAGTCGATCGTCGCGCCCAGGTCGAACGGGTGCGGGGCCGGGTTGTACGTCTCCGTGCTGAGCGCGGCGGGCGATGAGAACCCACCACCGCCGCCCGGTGCCGCCGTCGCCAGTCGCGCCTGCCCGTTGGCGTGCGCCGCGGCGATGAGGAACACGCCAAGCAGGAAGCGCCGCATCGAGCGGTCCATGGTCCGACGGAGGCGCTTCACCCGCGGAGCGGCAGGACGTAGACTTTGGCCGAGCCGGCCGAGAGCGCCGTCACCTCGATCGCGATGTCCAGCCCGTCGGCTTCGATCACGATGAGCGCGTCGCCGGTGATCGCGGCCGAGACGGTCGTGTCATCGCTCGCCACGCCCCCGAGCGAGCGGCGCCGGTACGGAATCGGGACGTAGCCGTTGGTCCCCGTGTGGGCGCCAGTCAGGCGGCCCTTCACGGTGAACGACCCGGTCAGCCCGGTGCCCACGATCTGGACGAGCATGGACCCGACCGTCTCCTCGGACGTGTTGCCCAGCGCCAGCAGGCCGGTCTCGTTGACGTTCCAATAGCCCCGGCCGCCGGTCGTCTGCTGCTTGTTGTTCGCCATCAGGCCGCCGTCGCCGGGGTGCGGCGCGCGCCACGCGCCGGAGCGTTCGGCGGGTCGGCCGGCGGGTCGTCGGCCCCCTCGCGCATGAACGCGAGTTCGTCGTCGGCCTTCGGGACGAAGAACGGCACCGCCCACTTGGGCATGTCGCTCGAGAGCCCGAGCACCCACTCGTCACCGGCCCGCGCGGCGAGCACCGGCTCGACCGGGTACGGCTTCGGCCCGACGATGAGGAGCACCGAGGGCCCGGGCTCCTTCGGGTCGAACTTGTCGGCGTTCACGGCGTGCCCGACCTTCATCATGTGCTCGGTCCACTCCTTGAGCGCGGCCTTGAGGTCCGACACCCATTCGTCGTAGGCGATCGTGAGCGCCTGGACGTTGTCCGGGTCGGCGGAGACCCGGAGGTACTGCTGCGGCGGGATGAGCGGCGCCGCGAAACTCGGCGACAGCGCCTCGCACGGATGGTCCGTGCGCTTGTCGACGTTCGCGCCCCAGCGGCGGCCGTGCTGGTCCTTGTAAAGGCGGTAGCGGCGCTGGAGGGCCTGCGGGTGTTCGCCGGGTTTGACGGCCATGGGAGGGTTCGGTTAGGCGTTAGGCACCGGACGGCACAACCCGCCCGGTTTCGATGTAGACGGCATCCGCAGCGGAGTCGTCGCCGTGGGCCAGGCGGGCGGCCGGGTGGTCGCGATCGACGCGTCGCGCCAGCCCGCCGTCCAGGATCGCCGGCGCGGCGCGCGTGACGTCGTCGCGCAGCGAGGCGTCGAGCGTGCGGACGATCTCGGTCCGGAAGCCGCGGGCACGCGCCTCGGCGCGCGCGGCGCGTTCGGCCGGGAGGCTCGCGTGCCGGCGGTTCGTCAGGACCGACAGCGCCCGGAGCTGCCAGAGCACGCGGCCATCGAGCCCCGCGTAGGGCAGCGCGCCGAGCGCCGGCATGGCCCCGTCGCCGTAGCCCATCCACCGGCGCCAGGTGGCATTCTCCGCCGTCGCGCGGTAGGGGTGGCCGCCGTCGGGCCCTTGGAGCACCCAGCACGGCACCGGGAGCGCGCCCTGCGTGAGCCAGTAGTGCGTGGCCCAAGCGTGCTCGGCGCAGTCGAACGGGTCGCCGAGCAATTGCTCGAGCAGGACCGACGGCGCGAACGCGGCCGGCATGCACTCGAACACGACCCAGCGCTGCGCCGGCACGTCGGGCAGGCCGGGCACCCACGCGAGCGTCAGGTGACTCAGGCGCTCGCGGGGTGGGGCGATGCGGTGCAGCGCCGCCAGCCACGCGGCCGGCGGGTCCCACGACCAGCGGAAGAGCGCCGGACGCTTAGAGTCCAATTTTCGCGTCCAGCTTCGCCGGGCCACTCGCCGCCGAGTCGGTAACGAGGGTGGCGTAGTTGACGTCGGTGACCCCGGCATCCGCGTCGAGCTTCGCGGTGAGGACCCGGAGGTTGGTGACCAGCTTGTTGTGTTCGGTCACGAGGTTCTGGAGCACGTCCTCGGCGCGGATCGCACCGGTGCCCAGCGCCGTGACCTTGATATCGTCGGGATTCGCCATGGAATCGGAATCGTTAGGGTCCGGATGCGGAGCGGGGCACCGGCATCGGTGCCCCGCTCACACAGTCAGTCATCGGCCGAAGGCTCACGCCTCGGTCAGCGCGCTCCAGTAGGCCATGTTCCCACGGTTCGTGGTCACGAACGCGTAGGGGAAGTCAAAACTCATCACCTTGGCGTTCTGGTCCTGGAGCTTGTCCTCGTTCGCGTTCTCGATCCCGTCGAGGCTTTCGGCGTCCTCGCCCGGCATCGGCACCATGGTCCAGCGGTGCAGCGTGCCCTTGTCCATGCCGATCCCGAACCCGGTCGGCACCTTCCGGCTCGAGAACTGTTCGATGGACTTCGTCTTCACGTTCCCGAGGATCTCCATGTTCAACGGGTCGTTGAACTGCACCGCGTTGGACGTGGACTGGTAGACGTCGCGCTCGACGCCCTGCGTCTGAATCAGCAGGTTCATCTTGCCGCCGCCCAGGTTGGTGATCTGGTGCTGGCCCTTCTTGATCCGCGTGCCCGTGAGCCGCCCGCCCGCGGTGTCGGCCAAGGCCGGCATCCAGAGCGGGTACGTCGAGCCCGAGAGCCCGTGCACCGTCGTCGCGGTCAGGAAGTCGAGCAGTCCCGACGGCGCCTTGTTGTAGTCGGTGTGGGCGATCGTGCCCGTGGTGATCAGGTGACCGGCCGAGTTGGCGAGCACGATCTCGTCGCCGTCATCCGAGTCGACGGAGCCGGCCCAGGTGATCGTCAGGCCGTTCGTCGCGTGCACCGCCGTGATGATCCCGATCGCGTTGGCCACGAGCGCCCCGGTGCGGATCAGCGCCACGTAGTCGTCGACCTTGAAGAGCGACGCCAGGAACGCCGTGTCATCGAGCCCCGACTGCCCGTAAGCGTCCTTGAGCGCGTAGGTGCCCGACGCCTGCGTGGCGTTGGTCGAGGTCTTGGCCAGCACGCCGGTCGACACGCCGTAGAACGACGTCCCCACGCGGTTCGTCAGCCCCTCGATGAGCTTCTTGGTCTGGTACTTGGCCTGCCGGACGAGCTGCGCCTGGCGGAACTTCCGGTCCAGGTACTCGCTCGTGAGGGTGAACGAGAAGCGGTCGTTGTAGTTCGCCCACGTGAACGACAGCTCCTGCGGCGCGGCGGTCTTGGGGTTCGCCTCGTACCCGCCCTCGGGAATGAAGGCTCCCGAGCCCTGCTGGATGATGTCGATGGGCGTGGTGACTTCGCGCGCGCTCATGTCGAGATCGAACTCCTTGAGCCGCTTCGCGAGGGCCCACTCCTCGCACTTCGCCTGAAAGCCCTTGAGCACGTTGCCCTGGACCTTCCGGTACACTTTGGCGAGCGTCGTGCCCGCCGTCGTAATGCCGTAAGCCATGATAGTGGTTCGTCAGTGGTTAGGCGCCGCCGGGCGTCAGCCCGTCAGCACGTCACTCCAGTCGTCCGCGTCGAACTGCTCCTTGAACTCGTCCCAGCTCGGCCGTGCGTGGGGCGCGGCCTTCTGTCTCCCCTGCTGCGGCGTTGCCGCGCGCGGCTTCGTGGGGGCGGGCGCTTGGGGCGCCGGTGCCACGGCCGCGGCGTTGCGCTCGGTGGCGGACTTTGCCGCCTCGAACCGCTGTCGGATGCGCGCGACGCGCTGGGCCTCGCGGCCCAACACCTCGCGGAGGAACTCCTCGTTCACGCCAATGAAGCCCTTCGGGATGCCGTATTCCGGGTAATCCCGGTCGGCTTCCCAAAAGAGCTGCTGGCCATACGTCGACCAGAGTTGCCCGAGGAGGTCCTGCCGCTCCTGCGGCGTCTCGGCGATCAGGGCGAGGTCCGGCGCTTGGAGCGCCTGGGTCACCGTCGTCTCGAGCCGTCCGGCGAGGAGCGGGATGATCTGCGCGCGCTCTTCCTCGGCGGCGCGCGCGGCCCGTTCCTGCTCGTGATACTGCAGCTGCGCGCGGGCTTCCGCGGCTTCGGCCTGGGCCTGGAGGATCGGGGCGTTGCGCTCGAAGTCCGCGAGCCAGTCGGCCACCGCGTCGGGCCCCTGCGCGAGCAGGTTGTCCATCGCGCTGAGGATTGCGTTGGCGCGGGCCTCGCGGTGCGTGCCGGCCTGCTCCGCGCGGCGCGCACGGTCAACGAGTTGCGTGCGTTCCGTCCGCCAACTCTCGCGGTTCGCGATGTAGTTGGGCCGGAGATGCTTCTCCCACGCCTCACGCGGGATGTACACGCCGTGCTCGTACTCGAGCGCGCCGGGGATCTCGACGTCCGAATTGTCCGCGCGGAACTTCCACGGCTTCCCGCCGTCGGGCGGCGCGAACGCGGGAGGCGCCGCGGCCGCAACGGCAGCAGACGGGTCGACCGCAGCTCCGTCGGTCGCCGCGGGCGCTCCCGCTTTCGGGGCGAACGTCCCATCGGGGTTGCGCGGCCGGTCATCCGGCGCGGCCGGATCGGCGGGCGCCTCGGCGACTGGCGGTGCGTCGGGCGCCCCCTGGGCGCCAGCCTCCGCGGTCGCCGCCGGTGCGGCGGGGTCCTGCTCGTCACCCTCGTCGTTGAGCAGCGCGTCCCAGTCGCCCTCTTCGATCGGCGTTTCGGTGTTCGGAGCGGTCATCAGGTTCCTCGCGTTAGGCTGCGATCGAGAGGTTGGGCGCGGCGTTCGGGTCCGCCGGTGCGCCGTCCGGCGGTGCCGCGTTCTGCGGGTCAGCCGGGACGGCCGGCTGCGGAGTCACGGCCTGCACGGCGGCCTGGTACGCCATGTCGAGCGCGGCGCGCCACTCCGCCGGAAACTGGCCGTACTTGTGGCCCGCCATCGCGCGGCCGAGCTCACGCACCCGAAGCACGGCGACGTCGGGCTGGGCGTCGACCGGGCGCGGGTCGAAGATCGCCATCGCGCGCGGGTCAACCATCGGCCCTTGCGGCACCGGCGGAGCGCCGGGGATCGGCACCGGGGCGCCGGTCATCGGATCGGCCATCACGGCCGGGGCGTACCCGCCTAACGGCACTGGTTCGGCGACGCCGTCTTCCCCCGGCCCGCCTTCCCACTTCGCGACCTGCTGGCGCACGCGGAGCACGTGCGGGTTGTCCTGCCAGCCGATCTCGGAGCCGGTCGACGTGAGCACCATCTCCCGGAGATCGTCCGGCGGGATCAACCCCGCCTGCCCATACATCATCGCGCGCTCGGCCTTCTGCATCGGCGAGAGCATCGAGAGCGAGCCCGGCACCAGGCTGACGTCCTTCGTGCTGCGCAGGTCGGCGCCGCGCCACGCCCGGACCTTGAACTCCCCGTCCTCGCCCGTGTAGCGGAGGAGCGCCGGCACCGTGTAGTACCGGCGCACGAGTTGGAGCTTGACCCGCCCCGCGCGCTCGCTGGCGCGCGCCGCGTTCTGCCGGATGTCGGAGAGCCCGGCCTGCACCTGCGAGATGATCGTCGCGGCGTGCTTGCCGGACTGGACCGACTTGTCCTGGAGCCCCTGCCCCGCTTCCTGCAGCGAGCTCGCGTCGTCCATCTCGCGCGTCGCGATCGCGAACAGGTCCCCCGCCGGCTCGAGCGCGTCGGTCGGCACGTCTTCGTATTTCGGCTCGCCCCCGGGATTGATGGGGATGTGCGTCATGTACTGGAGATGCGCCTGCTTGCCCTGGAGGATCGAATTCGTCGGGACGTAGACTTTGCGGTTGAGGATGCGATCGAGGATGTCCTGCATCGCGCCCGCGAGCGACGCGCGCCACTCACTCGCGGGGCCGAGTAGGTGCATCAGTCCGATGCCGTGCGGGTTGCCGCGCGGGCCACGGAACTGCTTGATCTGTGTGAGCGGAATGTCCATCGGCTCGCGCCCGTTCGGGCCGTCCATCACCCAGCCGCGGCGGAACACGACCACCGACTCGCCCAGCACCAGCATCTCGAGCCCGTCCGGATAGCTGGGACACTCGGTCGCGTACGCCAACAGCGTGAACACGAGCCGATCGTCGACCCGTTCCGGTTTCGGGTCCTTCGGCTTCCCGTTCAGTTGCGGCAGCAGGCGTTCCGTCCGCTCCGGTCGCTCGGACCGCGTGAGGCGCTCGACGACTTCCGGCGGCGTCTCCGCCAGTTCCGGATACCACCCCTTCAGCGTGCCCCAGGTGTGGTACTTCGCGACGAGCACGATCTCGGCGTCCCAGAGATCGTCGGCCGTCTCCGGCCAGAACCGCACATGATTCGCCGGCAGCACCTCGCGGCAGAGCTTCGGATGCCAGCGGAGCGCGGCCGCCTTGGTGTCGTCCGTCAGCGCACCGTCCGGCGCGACGAACCGCCGCACGAACGGGCCCGGCCGGGGCTGGCCGGTCATCGGGTCGCGCGTCGCGTCCTCGGCGGTCGTCGCGCCCTGCCCCGCTTCCACGGTCACCGGATGCCGGCCCCCGCCCTTCGGGTCGGCGAAGTAGCGGATATAGCCGGAGCCGAACGACGACGCGACATCGAACGCGGCGCGGTGCGCCTCGAGATCGTTCAGCGTCGATTCCGCGTCCACGTCGCGCAGCACGCGCGTCGACAGGTCGGCCGCGTCGCGGTCCTCGCTACTCCCGCTTTCGGGCGTCGCCTTGAGCACCGGCGGGTCCGCGTACACCTGGGAGCAGAGCCGTTGACAGAGGCGGTCGGACTTGTTGAAGACGGCCGGAGGGACGTCGGCGCTCCCGGGTGGCTTGTAGACCTGCCAGCTCTGTTGATCCTGCGTCTTCGTCGCCCAGACGTTGCAGTCGCCGCCGCGCCGCTTCTCGTTCACTTCCCACTCGACTTCGTGGCGCGCGTACTTCTCGCGCTGCGTCGTCCACATCCGGACGAGCGCTTTCGCGGCCTCCTTGGGCTTGAGCGTGAGCAGGTCGCCCGGCTCGGCGGGATCGCCGTAGACGCGAGAGGCGCCCTGTTCAGGCGCCTCGGTCGACTCCGGCCGGTCGATCTCGTCGGGGATCCCCGGGGCGATCCCGCCGTCGACTTCGCCGATCATGCGGGAGGCTCCGGGAACAGGGAGACGATCACGCGACACATCCCGATCATATCCGCCGCGTCCTTGTCCAGCTTCTCGACGTCGATCCCCGCCTCGCGGATCTCATCGAATCCGCGCATCGTATCGCGCGCGGCCGCCACGACATTGGCGGGTACGCGCTCCAGCACCTCCGCAACCGTGCGGAGACGCTCGCGAATGTCAGTGTCGCCCGCGAAGTGCGGCACGTAGGCGTACGCACCGTCGTCCGGGCCCGGCAACGCCTCCGCCAATTCCCGCAACAGCGACCCCAGCGCCCTCACGTGTCCTCTCCGTCCCATACGATGCGCGCGACTTCGTCCGGCTTCGCGTTGCCCATGATGCGCTGCAGCGCGTACGCGGAGAGGCGCTTCCCCAGGTCCGTGTGCAGCCCGCCCGCCCGCGCCGTGATCGCTTCGGTGACTTCGTCCGGGAGCTCCGGCGCCGAATCGGTGAACGACTCGGCCGGGGCCGGCGGCCGCCATCCTTCGCGCTGCATCTGCCCCAAGCGGTCCGTCAGATCGTCGACGCGCGACTGGAGCCGGTCGGCGGTCGCGGCCCATCGGTCGCGATCGCGTTCCGCCGCCGCGAGCGCGTCCTTGAGGGCGCGCTCGGCGGTCGTGTCGTCGGGGCGACGGAGGAAGGGCCAGGCCATCAGGCGTCCCCCCGTTGCGGTCGGACGCGGTAGCGCGCGGTGTTGATGACGCCCACACCCTCGACGAGCAGGATGAGCAGCACGCAGCCGATCGCCTCGACGACATAGAGCAGCGCGGCGACCGCGTGGCGGAGCAGCCGAGGGAGGAGCGCCATCCGTCAGACGACGCGCTCGAGCCGATCGGCGACCAGGGACAGCCGCTCGCGCAGCGCGGCCAGCCCGCGCCCGTTCGCCTCGAGCGACCCGAGTGCGCCGGGCCGCTCTGGCGTCCCCGGGTCTGTCGAGGGGTTGACCGGCGGGAACGCCGCGCCGAGGCGATCGAGCGCCGCCTCGAGCCGTGACGCCATGCCGTGCGCGGCGTCGATGAGGGTGTTCTGATGGCCCAGCTCCGTGAACAACTCCGGCGCGGACGACTGTGGCGTCGACGCTACCGGCTTCAGGCCGAAGACGTCGGCCGACAGGTGCGCTGCGGTGGTGTGCACTGCCTGCCTTTGGTCACCGTACATGGGTCCCTCGTTAGGTGTTGTTGGTTGATGCCGCCCAGTGCATCACCGGCTTACTCAGGTCCGGCGCCGGCGGTGCGGTCGGTCGCCCGTACCCGAGGCACGCGTGGCAGTCCGGGTTGGTCCCGGCCGTGCGCTTGCACTCGCGGCAGGTCACGCCGGCGCCACCCATTATCCACCGAACCCTTGCGGCCGCTGGCGGCGACGCTGGCGCCGTGCCTCGGCGCGTGCGAGCCGAATGTGCTTCCACCGTGACGCCGAGCTGCGCTCTTCCCTGGTCAGCTTGGGTTGCGGCTTCGGCTTTGGCTTCGCGGTCTCGACCTGCGGCATCGCGCGGCGCCGTTGCTCCTCGATCGGCACGCCGGGCGCGGCCAGCGCGGCGCCCGCCATGACGACCGCGGCAACCATTCCGGCCGTGCCGAGCTTTCTGCGAGCCATTACGTTCCGCTCTCCGTGTCAGGCACGACAGCGAACGTCGGCTTCGGGCTGGTGAGCACGCGCCACCGCAGTGTCTCAAGCATCGCCCGCGCGGCGGTGAACTCCGCCCACAGCTGCGGATCGACGCAGCGATAGAGCCCGACGTTGCCGGCGATGTTAGGGCTCCGCTCCGCCTCTTTCAGCGCGTCAGCAGAACCGTCGCCGATGTCGACGAGCACAAAGTCAGTCACGGGGATCACCGGAGGCAGAACGTCGGCCTTCACCTCGGCGTCGGCCATCACGTCGGCGTCATCGCCATTCAGGATCCCCGCAAAATCCTCGTCGGTGATGGGAACGGTGCGGGAAGGGACCGCGAACCCGCCGCCAGATGGTGAGTGGCTGATCGCTTGGGCGTGGGACATCTGATTGGGATCAGAGGATGAATAGGAATTCACTAGGCCGCCCGCCATTTCCGGATTCGCCGCGCGATGCGCTTGGCGGCATAATCGGCAATCGCGTTGCTCAGCATCACAGCCCCGGCCTCCGCCCGTACCGCGACGTCGGCAGCGCGCCCCGCGCTGCGAGCTCGAGGTATTGCTCGTGCGCTTCGTTCTCCGGCGTCCGCTCGCGCGCGCGCCGAACACCCGGCGTCACGAACCCCGGATGCTGGTGCTCCGGCACGTCGCGGCGTGGCGCTTCCGCCTGCGGCGTGCGCAGCATCACGCAGTAGCGCAGCGCGTCGTACGCGTGATCGTCGGCCTTCGTGTCGACGTCCTCGGTTTTCTTCTCGTCGCGCGGGAGCTTCGGCAGCGACGACACGAGATAGCGCGCGTCCGGGTGGAACCGGAGTAGCGGCAACCCCCACGATGGTACGGTGCCGTCTGCCGCGCGGGTGTACTTGAGCCCCTCGTGAATGAGCAGCTTCCCCGCGACCCGGGAGCCGGGCCCCTTCGGCGTCGAGACCAGCGGGACCGTCGCCCCCTGCAGTGCGTCGTTGAGCCCTTTCTGCACGCGCTCCGCGATCGTCGGCCCGCCGTCAGTGACGTCCCACATCGATGAGTCGCCCGCGATCCATTCCGGGAGCCCGTAGCCGACGACGAGCTGCCCGATCGTGTAGCCGACCTCGTACGGGTCCGTGCCGCTGAAGCGGTAGTCCATGCGTCCGATGATCTGGCCCGACTCCCCGGCCGCGACGAGCACGAAGCACCCCGGATCCGCGTACCCCCAGTCGAGCCCCGCGCACCAGCGCCAGAACCGAGGGACCTGCGCGGTCTCCGGCAGGACGTGCACGGCCGCGTTCCACTCAGGGAACGCGAGCCCGGCGCCACCGGTGAGCAGCTTCGCGTAGACCTCCTCGTGCAGCTCCGGCTTTTCGGTCGAACCGTCGCCCGTCTTGTATTCGGCCTCGAGCTCGGCGATCGCCGCCGGCGACAACTTCGGGTTGTCGTGCGGCGTGCCGTAGAACTCCGCCCACTCGTCGGACCGCTTCCCTTCCTGAATCTCGGTGCAGACCGCGTTGAAGTAGGACCCGGCCTTCGTGGTCGAGAGGATCGCCAGCCACCCGTCGTTGTCGAGCAGCGCCGGGAGCACTACCGCGCGGAGCGCCGTCTCCAGGTCGTAGTGCGCGCCCTCGTCGAGGATGACCCCTTTGAGCCGCTTCCCGACGCCGCGGATGGTGTGGATGTTCTCGGCCGACTTGATGTGCAGGCGACCGAGCCCCGAGACGTGCACGCACTTTTTCGTCTCGTTGACGTAGAAGCCGGGCACGCCCTTGAAGCGCGGGACGATCTCTTCGTTCCAGAGCGTATCGGCCTGGCCGTAGTCGAGCGCCACCCACACGACATCCCAGCCCTGCAGGACGCCCTCATGCATCGGCGTCCCGTCGACGTCGAGCGGACCATGGCCCGCCATGCTGGCCTTGAACGCCCATCGCGTCTTGCCCCAGCGGCGGCCGCAGCGCCCAACCTTTCGTTTCGCGGGCGAGTCGTCGATGTCGGTCTGGTGCGGCAGTGGTTCCGGGATGTGGACCTCGAGCACTCCATCGGGGCCCCACTCCATCACGGCACCGGTCGCCGTCATCACTCGCGCACCAACCTGACGCGTACCGCGTCGTTGCCCTGCGTGTCGGTCTCGGTGATCGTCGTCCCGAGGCCGTATTTCGCGAGGAGCTCGAGCGCCTTGAGCTGATCGCCGACGCCGAACACCGCCATCGGCGCACTGGTCGCGGCGGTGCAGCTGCAATCGGGTCCGCCTTCCTTCCCGCACGTGCACACGTCCGCGCGCTTGACGCCTTTCGGCAGGTATGGCACGAAGTGGCCGTCCGCGATCCGTTCCAGCGTCTTGATGCGCCGCTGGAACGATCCGCGCAGCTTGTCGCGCAGCACCGAGGGGAGGCGTCCGCTCCGGCCCTTCTTCCCGCCGGAGTTGCCCGGGTTCCCAGGCGTCAGATGCGACGGGAGCCCCCCGCGGTGGACGCGCAATTGTGGCGGCATCAGGCCGTCTTGCGCTGGCGGTTCGGGCCCGTGAACTGGCCGCGCGTGCCCTGAATCAGCCGCTCGATGCGCGCAACCGTGCGAGACTTCCGCCGCGTCTCGGTGTGGGGCGCGTCGATGACCGGCACGCCCGCGCGGCGCAGCTGGCGACGCACCTTCTCGCGCCGCTCGTACGCCTGACGCTCGCGCACCGCGTGGCCGGACTCGGTCGACCGCGGCGCGGCGCCCGGGATGACCTCGGCCGTCCATGCCGGCTTGGCTTCTTGCGGACCGCCGACGAAGAGCCCTTCGGCGTTATGGTCCTTGGGCATGCCGGACCAGTAGCGCGGATCGTCGCGCGTGAAAGCACCGAGGCCGGCACCCACGACGGGGCCGGCCTCATTGATGTCGGGATGGAGCCGGGAGACCAGAGGGTCCGCCGGCGCGCGTGTGTGTGGCATTCTACGCCAAGAAACGCGCGTGCAGCCTCAGCTGCTACGTACGATCGTACAGGCTAGGACGACGAATCAGGAAGATCCACCGAGCCCGGAGCGACCACCTGCCCGTTTTCGTCAATGTCGAAGGAGAATGGCCCGAGCTCAATGCTACCGATGACGAAGGTGACGCCTCGGAATTGGCTTGATCGAATATCGACCCCGGGCAGCGCGGCGAACAACGCACGCGGCACCGACATCTCGTTGTCGATTGCCATCACATCCCCTTGCAGTCAGTCACGCCGCGATCCCGCGCTCAAGCAGCTCCTCGGCGTGGCGGAGGATCTTCCAGGACGCGGGGCCGTCGCCGTCCAGCCAAGTCGCGATCTGCTCGACGTGCATTTTCACGGTGCGGACCGTGATCCCGAGCCGCGCCGCGATCCCCTCGTAGTCGAGCTCCTCGGCGTAGAGCAGCACGACGACGTCGCGCTGACGCCGCGTGAGCCGCCGCTCGAGCGCGCAGGGGGCCGGCTTGAGGCGCGTGGGGGCGTTCATGGAAAGGGCAGGTCCATGATGTATTCGAATACCGGCTCGCCGGTGCGCCGCACGTACACCGACCGCGTCATCCGCATCCGGATCGGGACGACCCCGTCGGGCAGCGGCGAACTATCGCGCGTGATTTCGGTGAACCGGAGGGTATCCCGCGTGACTTGTAGTTGCTGACCGCCGGACGGCCCGCCGACCAGCGTCACCAACTCCAGATCGTACCCGTTAGGCATCCGCACATCCCAGCTTGACAGTTAGGGCCATTGGCCCTAATATGGTGTATGCGCCAGGGCGCTCCAGCCCGGCCAACCAAGAGAGGGCACCATGGAAGCGATCGCACTCACCCCGAAGTCCACCGCCGCGTTGATCCGCACCATCCTCCGCCGCGCGTTCCCCGCAACGAAGTTCAGCGTCACCATCGGCCGCGGGTCCGGCGTGTCGTCCGTGCGGGTCCGATGGACTGACGGCCCGACCGTAAAGAGCGTCGAGCGGTTCGTCGCGCCCTTCGAGTGCGGGTCGTTCGACGGCATGACGGACTCCTACAACTACGCCAAGGGCGCCGACCGGTACCTGATCGTAGACGGGCAGACGTACCACACGGGCACGCGGTACGTGCAGACGTCGCGCACCGTCTCGCCCGCGCTCGCGAACCGGTGCATCGCCGCGATCGCCGCGTATTGGGGTGGCGTCGATGTCGTCCCCCAGGCCGTGCCGGCGACGTGGGGCGACGGGTACCGGCTCGAGCCCGCGATCGGTCGCCAGCCGGTGCGCCCTGACCTTGGCGGATTCGATCACGACTGGGACACCATGATCTACCGTTGCGCCAGCGACCGTACCCAATTCACCCGGACCCATGACTGACATTGAGCTGTTAGAACGCGCGATCGAAGCGTCGGGCCTTTCCGCCCGGCGCTTCGCCGTTCGCGTCCTCGACGTTGACGAGCGGACCGTTAGGCGTTGGGAGGGCAACGAACGCGCGATCCCCGGGCCCGTGCTCCAGCTCTGCCGGCTCGTCATCGAGAACCCGCGCCTGGTACTCGCCACGCTCGGCATCGACCGCGAGGAGTAGCGGGTCACTCCGTCGCCCCGCCTTCGGCGCGCGCGCGCACCACCGCCTCCGCCGCCTCTTGGGAGAAGTAGACGTATCGCGATCGGATGATGAGCTCGTTGTCGAGGTAGTTCGGGTTCGCCGGCAACACCAGGAATCCGACCTCGAGATAGTCGTGCTCGTCCTCCGCGTCCCACTTCTCCATCCTCGGGTCGACCGCCTGATAGGCGTTCCACTCCCAGGCCGTGTTGCCCGACTTCGTCGCCTTCCAGAGCCGGCCCTCGATGCTGGCCTCCGACTCCAGCCATTGCTGGCGGTACACGATCGCCACCGCGGGAATCCCGGAGAGCTCGGGATCGAGCGTCGTGTCATTCTCGAAGAGCAGCCACGCCTCCCGCGCCTGAGGCAGCGGGACGATGACGGTGCGATGCCCCATGCGTGCGTGCGGCGGCTCGTCAGCGGTGAACTCGCGGCCCGCGCTCGCGATGTGCTCGCGTGGCGGGCGTGGTCCGGCGGCGTCGGTGGTCATGCCAGGCTCCGGTTTTCGGTTGGGTTTTCTGCAGCGTTGCGGGTCGATGCGGGCCAGTTTTCCATTTCAGACGTAGTACGCGCGCGCGATGTAGCGTAGGGAGAGAATCCTCTAGAACGTCCATAATGCAAGACCGTACCGCATCGACCCGCACTAGTCGTCGTGCTGGTCGCTCTTCTTGCCCTTTTCCTCCGGCGGCCGAATCCATAACCCCTTGAATGCAACAGTCTTGGAGTGCCCCGTCGAGAACCGGTCGAACCCGTGCGACTCGAGCGCCTGACTGAATGATTTCGAGGAACCGGCGTCCTCGCCGTGTTTGCTTGCCCACTCCTGCCACGACTGATAGAGCACGGCAAACAGTTCCGTGTGCGTCTTCCCTTCGACACAGCAATCGGCCACCCACGCGAGTAGAGAATCCTCCTCCTCGAAATACTTTTCGGTGGCTTTTGTCACCGAATCCGGCGGTTTGAGCCCCTGGTCGATCCACTCGATGCACCCGACGACCATCCAGTTCAGAATGGCGGGCCATTCCTCGCGGAGCTTCTCCGGGAGGTCCTTGTCCTTCTCTTTCTCGGTGATCCGTTGCGTCCACGGGATCAGGTGCAAGCGTCGCCGAATGGCCTCGTCGACCGAGCGAATCGACGGCTTGTAGTTGCCGGCGATGACCAGCTTGAACTTGGGTTGATAGGTGAAGAAGTCCGCGCGCATGAACCGCGCGGAGATCGGATCGCCCCCGGTCAACGCCTTGATCTTCGACTCCGCCCAGCGGCGCCCCTGCTCCGTTTCCTGCGCCGTCACGAGCCGCGCCCCGCGGAGCATCGCGAGCTCGGTGGGGTGGCGGTCCGACTGCGACGCGGTGAAGGCTTCAATCGGGGCGATTTTCGCGTAGTCGCCCAGGATGCCGTTGATCGTGTTGTGAAACGTGCCCTTGCCGTTCCCGCCGGTGCCGTACGAGAAGAACAGGGCGTGCTCGGTCGTGAGGCCGGTGAGCGCGTAGCCACACACCCGTTGGAGGAACTTCTGTAGTGTCTCGTCGCCGTTGGTGGCCCACTTGAGGAACGCGAGCCACCGCGGGCATTTATCGCCGAGCCCCACGGCGGTGATCTTGGTCCCGTATTCGTCGGGCCGTGACGCCCGAACCGCGCCGGTGCGGAGCTCGATCGTTCCGTCGGGCGTGTTCAGGATCCACTCGTGCGCGTCCCACTGGTCCATGGTGGCCGCGAGCCGGCGATCGCTCTTCGCGAGCGCCGTAGCCGCGTTCACCGTCTTGGCGCTCGTGATGATCGACGCGAGCTTCACGCTCTCGGCCCGCGCGCGCTCGGCGTGCTCGCGGAGCACGGGCCGGGCGAGGTCAAAGACGTGCAGCGTCTCGTCCTCTTTCCAGCGGGTGCCGTCCCACATATACCACCGCTTCCACTTCTCCGTGTAGCGGAGCGTGTCCTGATACCGCTCGGTGAACGCGAGCGCCAGGGCGTCGTCACTGTACTCCGGCGGCAGCACGGGAGCGTCCGACTCGGCCGGTATCGTGACTGCCCCGCTCGTGGTGCTCGGCCCGTGCTCGCCGATCTCCGTCGGCGGGATCACACCAACGACGCGCCCCTCCTTGCGCGCGCGGGCCGGCTTGTTCGCGGCCGCCACGAGTGCCGCGTCGACGTCCACGGAGAGCCTGAGGAGCACCTCCGAGACTTCCGTCCGCATCTCTTCGGGCAGGCGCCCCACGACCGCGGTTCGCTTACTCTCCTCGCCAACGTCAACCCTGTCCTTGAGCAACGGCGTGTCCAGATCGCTCTTGCGGAAGAGCGTCAGATTGCATTTGGACTGCCCGTTGACCACCGCGACCGCGCGCACGGTCGCGCCCTCGATCACGACCGGCTTATACGCCATCGGGCGAGCCTCCCGAGAACGGATTCCGCCAGCCCGATACGTTCGTGGCCGTGACGTTCGCTAGCGGCGAACGCCATTTGCCTTGCGGCGGCCCGTTCTTGTTGTACTTGCGCGCGTTCACGATCGTGTCCTCGAGCTTGTCGTCCGAGAGCGGCGTGGCGTTGCCCCCGTTCCAGTCGCGGAGATGGAGCAGCGTGTCGCCGTCGGAGAGCTCGCACGCGTGCAGGAGAAACCGCGCGTACCGGAACGCGACGTCGGACCGCTTCTCCCCCGCCGAGAGCCCCGAGGGGAGCGCGCGCTGGTAGGCCGCGATCCGGCGCGCGAGCGCGTCGTCGTCCATGACGTACGGCACCCGCCTAACGGTTGGTGGCGGAGGCGGAGGCGGAGCCACGGGAACGGCGGACGGCAGGCTGAGGGGCCACGACATCCACGCCCGGGCCGCGTCCGCGCCCTCGAGCCACTGGCCGCGATCGTCGATCCGTGACCAGTGGTCCTTCGTGTGGTGGCGGCCGACGACCCGAAGCCAATTGCCGTATTCCGAGATGTGCGGTTGCTTGGGGTAGGTCTCGCTGTCGAACTCGATCTCGGCGAGAATCCCAGTGAGCAACACGAACAGGTCGCGCGTCGGCACCGGCTCCTCGAAGAAGCACCACAGGTGGTAGCCGCCGGCGCCGTTGGAGTCCTCGAGCAGCGGCTCCAGGCCGCGGGCGCGGAACGCGTCGAGCGCGCGCCGGGCCGTCTCAAGGTTGCGCTCGGCGATCTCCGGGCTCTTCTCGTGATTGTCGATGTCGAGCGCGCCGAACAGTGACGTGTGCACCCCTTCCGGCGAGAGCGTCGTCGTGTGCAGCCCGACGACGTCGTACCTCGACCGACCGAGGAAGTGGCGCTCGAGCACCTTCGGCGTCAGCTGCACCTTGCCGCGGTCCGCCTTCGCCGGCGCCGTCCACGCACCGAACGCGCGGGTCCCGTCGCGCTTGGGCACCATCCCGTACGCGCCCCAGACGTCGGTGCGGTTGACGAGCCGCTCCCACGCGTGCGCGGCGAGCCGGAACGCCTCCGCCCGCCACCCGTCCGCCGGCGTCGGCGGAATGAACACCGCTCCGCTCATCATGCCGCCCTCTGGACGATCGTTAGGCCGGTGCGCGCCCGCGTGAATGCCGTATACAACCACCGCTGCCGGAGCGGCGGATCCCAGGCCCCGAATCCGTCATCCCACACGAGCACCTCCTCCCATTCGGAGCCCTGCGCCTTGTGCACCGTCAGGCAGTATCCGTAATCGATCGGCACGCGCTTGCGCCCGACCCGGCGTGCCGCGGTCGCGTCGGCGCAGAGCTCCACCGGCACCGCGGGCAAGTGGCGACCGTCCGGCGAGAGCAACGAGAGCCGCCAGTCGTCGCGTCGGATCTCACAGGCCGACCCGGCGCACTGGAGTTGCTCCCCGTTGGCGACGCCGTAGTCCGGCGAGTTGCGGAGCACGACGACCGTCTCGCCGTGCTTCGGGTACGGCGACGCGTGGCCGTAGTGGTCGCGATAGATCGCGTTCACGCGCGCACGATTGCGGTTCGTGCCGGCGATGATCTGTGCGGCGCCCGCGAGGATCGGCAACTCCTCGGCGGCGATGTCGCGCGCGTCGAGGAACCGGAGCCCGCCCTCGTCACGCGCCGGGACCGCGCGCCCTTGCCGGACCGCCGTGGCGAGCCGGAGGATCGGGTCGTCCTCGGCCTGCCGATGGACCTCAGTCAGCAGGTAGTCGGGCTCGCGCGCCGTGAAGTAGCCGGCCCCGTCCACCGGTGGGAGCTGCGCCGGGTCACCGAGCACGAGCACCGGCGTGCCGAACGCGAGCACGTCGCGCGCGAGCTGCGCGCCCACCATCGAGCACTCGTCGAGGATGAGCAGCGACGCGCCCCTGAGATCGCTCAGCGGGTTTGGTGACCAGGTGACGTTGCCGAACACGTCCTCGGATCGCTTGTAGATGAGCGAGTGCAGCGTCGAGGCGCCGTCGCACCCCTTCGACCGGAGCACGGCCGCCGCCTTCCCCGTGTACGCGGCGAACAGCACGCGGCCCGGGACCATGTCGGCGACCTCGCGAGCCAGCGTCGTCTTGCCCGTGCCGGCGTAGCCGGCCAGGTAGAACGTCGGACGGACCGAATACCGGAGCCACTCGTCGACGCCCTGGAGCGCCGCCTGCTGCTGTGTGGACCATTCGGTCATCGGGGCCGTCCGCGCAGCGCGACGTACAGCACCAACGCCACCACCCCGGTCACGTCGAGCCATCGACCCGGTAGCGCACTGGCCGCGAGGCCGAGCACGCCAACGCTGAGGCACGCCCCGCGTGCGAAGTCACGCATCGCGCCGCCCGCGCCAACGGTCGGGGTACGTCACCCGGAGCGACTGGCCGCACGTCGCACAGTCCCGGGCGTGCACGACCCGGCGCTTTCGCGCCCAGCGGCGCCACTCGGCGCCATGGTGATCGCAGGGAGGCGGAGTCAAGGGGAGCGCGCGTACGCGTGCCGGCGCGCGGCGGAGTGCGTTAGACATGGTGCGCGCCCTCCTGCGTCGCGTTCGCGAGCGCATCAGCGGCCGCGAGCGCACGCGCCTCGAGCGAGCGCACGAGATCCCATCGGTCGTCGCGCGCGGTCGGGTTCAGCTGCGGTTTCTCCCACAACCGCGGCTCGCGACGGACCGCGCCCGGGTGCGCGTGCACCGCGAGGAACGCCTCGCGCATCGGGTGCACCCCGCCGACCGGGAGCGGCGCCGGCCTGCCCGGCGGTGGGAGCTGGAGCTCGGCGTTCACCCAACCGCCGCAGATCGCACACTGCATGTGCACCGGCACGAGCCCGCGGTTCCTCGCCTCGGCCTCGGGCGTAGTGAGGAACGTGTAGACGACCCAGGGCTGGTCGGTCTCGTACGTGTCGTAGCCCTTCCGGTCAGGCGGCATGGCTCGCCCCCGTCGCTTCGACTTCGTCGCGCTCGAACACGTACGGGGTATCCGGATAACGGTCGAGCCGCACGCGGTACTGTCCGGGTTCCACCGCGATCACAACGCCCTGTTCGCCGTAGTCGAGGTCCGCCGTCACTACGACGCGCTGTCCCTTCGCGATGGCGGTCATCGGGAACCCCCCGCGCGCGAAAGTCGTACGAAACGTCGTACGCTGCGATTTTTTTGGTCCCGGGCGGCCGCGCGCTCCGTACGCTTCCTAACGCTTCCTACTCTGAGCGCGAGCCGTTGACCCCGCCGTTGCGGGAGCGACGTTTGACTTAGGATCCAGTGGCTTCGGCCGTGGGGGTTCGAGTCCCCCCTTTCGCATAGCGAGTCACCATCCTCACGAAGCCGGAAGCGCCTACAACAGGCGCTTCCGGCTTCGTCTCGTCATTCGGCGCGAGAGGAGCGCGCCCGCAGATGACCACAGATGACCGCAGACGACTGCGGCGAACCGCAGCGAACCGCAGCGAACCGCAGCGGACGCGGAGAACTGCTCGTTCGGGACGGTCAGACCGCCACGAGCCGAGACTGAGAATGAGCGACCTCGGGAGGCTCGGGCGTCCCGAGGCCGTTCCCCTCAGTTCCCGGCCGCTGGCGCGCGCATCCCGACCCGCGCAGGCCGTTCTCTGCGTCCTCCGCGTCCGCTGCGGTCCCCGCCGTTCCTGCCGTTCCTGCCGTTCCTGCGTCGTTAGCGTTCGCCGTTGCTGCGCGGGTGCCCGCGTCAGCGGGCGCTGCGTCGCAGTTCGGTGTTGCCGCGTCGTCCGCATCGCAGTTCGCCGCACCCGTTGTCCTGGCAGTGCCCGAGTTCTCGAGCAGCGTGCTACTATCCGCGCCGCACCGGCAGCCCACTAGAACGCGACGCCGATGAGAAACCGCGCCGTGCCGTAGACGAACGGTGCGTCATTGAATTCGTCGCTGTCGCCGAGGACGCGCTTCGCGCCAAGCCCGGTGCCGACGAAGAACCGGTCGCTGCGGCCGAGCAGCCAGTTGTAATCGACGTAGACCGCGATGGACGGGTGTGTCTTGTCGCGGAGCACTCGCCCACCGACGAGATCCATGTGCTCGCGCGTGTTCACCGCGCCCACGCCAAGACCCACGGAGAACGCACGCGGCGCTTCCTCGTTCGGATAGAGCCGACCCTTGAGCTCGAAGCTCGACCGCGTGAAATCGTCAGGCGAGAAGTAGCTGAAGTTGCCGGCCACCGTGAACGCACCCTGCAGCGCGGCCTCGAACTCCACCGAGACGACCTCGAACGGGATGCCGAGCGGGTTGATGGAGAACACGCGCGTGCGTGCGCCGGCTGGCGCGGACGGCTGGGCCGCACTTGCGAGAGGGCGCGCGGCGAAGCCCGACCTGCTCGAGCCCTGCGCGATGCCTCGTTGCAGAGGCACTATGGCGAGAGCCGCCGCTGCAATGGCGAAACGTGCGAGATAACGGAGCATGCGTGGGTGGTCGTAGTGGTTGCGGCCATCCTCGAAATGCAATCGGGGTCCTGACAAAGTAGTCACGCGGGGGTGCGATGGAGATGGCCGGTCGTCGCGACGCACCGTCGCGCGCTCGGGCTCGGGTTGGTGCCCTTTCGGACGCGGGTTAGCTTTCCCTCCGGGCGGAACACCTCAGGGCGGCGCCGCCTGTACGACCGCAGTGCGGACCGGTAGTCCGCCGGGTCACTCCCTATACGTGTCCCTTGTCATGAACATCGAGATCACCCCGAAAAAGACCGACGGCGTCGAACGATTGTTGCAGATCTCGGTGCCCATCGAGACGGTGCGAGACGCCGAGGAAAAGGCCGCGCGCCGCTACGCGACGCGCGTTCGTCTTCCGGGGTTTCGGCCGGGGAAGGCGCCGGCCGCGATGGTGAAGAAGAAGTTCGCGGACGCGATCCGGCAGGAGACCGTCGAGAGCCTCGTACAGGAGGCGTACAAGGAGGTCCTCGAGCGCGAGAAGTTCAAGCTCGCCTCCCAGCCGCACGTGCATGACGTGAAGTTCGGCGAGGGCGAGCCGCTGACGTTCGAGCTGCACCTCGAGGTTCGCCCCGACATCGCGCTTCCGCGCACCCAGGGGTTCCGGGTCAAGCGCACCGAGCGTGTGGTCACCGACGAGCAGGTGCGCGAGCAGATCGACCAGATCCGCGATCAGCGCGCCACCTGGGCACCGGTCGAGGACCGTCCCGCGCCCGGCGACATGGTGACCGTGCTGTTGTCCACGGCCGACGAGACCGGTGCCATCCCCGAAGGGAAGGAGTACCGCCTCGTCCTCGGTGGCGGCCAGGCGATCCCGGGTATCGAGGAGCTCATCATGGAAGCGCGTCCGGGCGAGACGGTCGAGCGGCCGGTCAAGTGGCCCGATGACTTTCCGGACGAGTCGCAGCGGTCGCAGACGAAGACGGCGCGCGTGACGCTGCAGGACGTGAAGCGGAAGGCCGTGCCCGAGCTCGACGACGCGTTCGCGCGCGAGGTGGGCGACTTCGAGTCGCTCGACGCGCTGCTGAAGACGGTGCGGGACGACCTCGAGTCGAACGCGGAGCGCGAGACCGAATCGGAGCTGCGGCAGCGGCTCCTCGACGACATCATCGGTGCGAATCAGTTCGAGGTCCCGCCGAGCTGGGTGAGTCAACTCGTCGACGCGTACGCGAACGCGTACCAGGTTCCCGAAGGGGAGCGGGAGCGGTTCACGACCGAGTTCCGTCCGATGGCCGAGCGCCAGGTGCGCCGCGACCTCGTGATCGACACGGTGGCGGAGCGCGAGGGCCTAACGGCGACCGAGGCGGACCTCGACGACCGGATCGCCGAAACGGCCGCGAAGCGCGGCGCGGACCCCGGACAGCTCTACGCCTCGCTGCAGAAGGCGGGACGCCTCAAGGAGCTCGAGCGCTCGATCACCGAAGACAAGGTGTTCAAGTGGTTGCTGGAGCGAAATACGGTCGAATAACGAGTACACTGGGGGTCGGGCGGTCGTGCTCGTAGCCCCATGACGGCGCGGCGCACACACCGTGACCCTCCGTCCAGCAAGTAGTTTGCGAGTAGGTCTTTCACCATCGGGAAGCATATGCCGACGATCTATCCTCCGTACGTCATCGAACGGTCCAGCCGCGGCGAGCGGACGTACGACATCTTCTCGCGGCTCCTCATGGACCGCATCATCTTCCTCGGGACGCCGATCAACGACGATGTCGCGAACATCGTGATCGCGCAGTTGCTGTTCCTCGAGGCCGACAACGCCGAGCGCGACATCCACCTCTACATCAACTCGCCGGGCGGCAGCGTGTCGTCGGGGCTCGCGATCTACGACACGATGCAGTGGATGAAGTCGCCGGTGAACACGATCTGCATGGGACTCGCCGCGAGCATGGGCGCGTTCCTGCTGGCGGCGGGGCGCAACGGCAAGCGCTCGGCGCTGCCGCACTCGCGCATCATGATCCACCAGCCGTCGGGCGGCGCGCAGGGAACCGCGGCCGACATCGAGATTCAGGCGAAGGAGATCATCTACCTGCGCGGCAAGATGAACGAGCTGATGGCGAAGCACACGGGCCGGCCGGTGGAGCAGATCGAGCGCGACATCGACCGCGACCGGTTCATGTCGGCCGACGAGGCGAAGTCGTACGGGATCGTCGACCACGTGATCTCCCATCGCGGGGAGCTGGTCGAGCCGTCGAAGCAGCCGACGATGACTTTGTGATGGACGGGGGCGTCTTCTCGTGAACGATTTCACAAGGGACGCCCCCGATATTGCTTGACCCCGCACGGGGCCGTCTATTAGCTATCCCGAGCCACCTCGCCTTCCGAGCGGGCGTCGGTTTCCCGCTTCACGGACCGCTATGTCCCACGACAAACACCTGCGCTGCTCGTTCTGCGGCAAGTCGAAAGACTCGGTGCGGAAATTCATTTCCGGACCGTCGGTCTACATTTGCAACGAGTGCATCGCCCTCTGCAACGAGATTCTCGCGGAGGACGAGGAGCGCGAGGTCGCCGAGGCCATCACCCAGGTCCCGTCGCCGCACGAGATCAAGGACGTCCTCGACCAGTACGTGATCGGGCAGGAGCACGCGAAGAAGGCACTGTCGGTCGCCGTCTACAATCACTACAAGCGCATCAACTCGGCGACGACGCGCGATGACGATGTCGAGCTCGACAAGTCGAACATCCTGCTCATCGGGCCGACGGGCGTCGGCAAGACGCTGCTCGCGCAGACGCTCGCCCGCATCCTCGACGTGCCGTTCACCATCGCGGATGCCACCACGCTCACCGAAGCGGGCTACGTCGGCGAGGACGTCGAGAACATCCTCGTGCGACTGCTCCAGGCCGGCGACTTCAACGTCGCCGAATGCGAGCGCGGCATCGTCTACATCGATGAGATCGACAAGATCGCGCGCAAGTCGGAGAACCCGAGCATCACGCGGGACGTCTCCGGCGAGGGTGTGCAGCAGGCCCTCCTCAAGATCCTCGAGGGGACCGTCGCGTCGGTGCCGCCGCAGGGCGGCCGCAAGCACCCACAGCAGGAATACATCCAGATCAACACGAAGGACATCCTCTTCATCTGCGGCGGCGCGTTCGACGGGCTCGAGAAGATCATCGAGTCGCGCGTGGGCCGGAAACAGATCGGCTTCACGCAGGAAGAGGTGAAGAGCGGCAAGGCCAAGCAGATCGCGAAGAATCCGTTCGCTGAAGTCGAGCCTGACGACCTCCTCCGCTATGGACTCATCCCCGAGCTCGTCGGCCGGTTGCCGGTGTGCGTGCCGCTCGAGGCGCTCGACGAGGACGCGCTGGTCCGCATCCTCAAGGAGCCGAAGAACGCGCTCACCAAGCAATACACCAAGCTGTTCGAGCTCGAGGAAGTGAAGATCGGGTTCGAGGAGAGCGCGCTGCGCGCGATCGCGAACAAGGCGCTCAAGCGCGGTACGGGCGCTCGCGGCCTGCGCGCGATCCTCGAGGAGATCCTCATGGACGTGATGTTCGAGCTGCCGAGCCGCGAGGACGTGGTCGAGGTGAAGGTCACCGAGCCTTGCGTGACGCTCGGCACACCGCCCCTGCTCGAGATCTCGCCCAAGCGACAGAAGAAAGAGGCCTGACGGAAGGCGAACCAGCTTCGGCAAGCAGCGCCGTGAGCTGTTGATTGGCGCTACGTGCTGCGGAGTGACACCCTCGGGAGGCCACCGCTTCCCGAGGGTTTTCATTGGCGGCAACCAGCTCCAGCTGACAGCCAACGGCGCTGTCGACGTTCCTGCATCCCCTCCCCTCCGGCGGTAGATTTCGGCCATGCCTCTCATCCTGACGCGCGACGCCGAACGCTTTCAGGTGGCGGACCGGGTGCCGGTCCTGCCGCTGCGCGACGTGGTGCTCTTCCCGTACGTCGTCATGCCGCTGCTCATCGGGCGGGCGCAATCGCTGGCGGCGGTGGACGCGGCGGCGGGCGACGGCAACGTCGTGCTCCTGGTCGCGCAGCGAAACGCCGAAGAGCAGGACCCCGCCGCCGCGGACCTCTACCGCATTGGCGTGGTCGCGCGGCTGATGCAGGTCGTCAGGTTGCCGAACGGCACGACGAAGATTCTCGTGGAGGGGATCGCCCGCGTGCGCGTCACGCGCTACGCGGCCGTCTCGGGGACGTTGCGCGCCACCATCGCCGCCGAGCCGTTCCTCGACCCCGCGGAACCGGGCGACCAGTCGGCCCTGGGACGCCGAGTGCTCTCGCTGTTCGAGGAGTACGTCTCGCTGCACCGGCGCATCCCGACCGAGGTCGTGACGCTCGTACAGGCGACGGCCTCGGAGGAGCGGCAGTCGTGCGCGGTGGCCGCGCATCTCGCCGTGCGGCACGACGTGCGGCAGACGCTGCTCGAGGCGGCATCGCTCCCTGCCCTGCTCTCGCAGCTGGCCCAACTGCTCGCCGCCGAGATCGAGATCCTGCGGCTCGAGCGCAAGATCGAGGACGACGTTCGCGGGTCGCTGTTCCAGAACCAGCGCGAGTTCTACCTCCAGGAGCAGCTCAAGGCGATCCATCGCGAGCTCGGCCAGGAGGATGACGACGTCGGCGATCTCGAGGCCGCCATCGAGAAGAAGGCGCTGCCCGACGCGGTCAAGGTTCGGGCGCTTCGGGAGCTGCGGAAGCTCCGCCGCATGTCGCCGCTGTCGCCCGAAGCGACGGTGGCGCGCAACTTCGTGGACTGGGTGCTGGCGCTGCCGTGGACCGAGCGCACCGACGACGCGCTCGATGTCGCGCGCGCGCGCGTCGTGCTCGATGAGGACCACTACGGGCTCGTCGAGGTGAAGGAGCGCATCCTCGACTACATCGCGGTGCTCTCGCTGGTCGGCAAGCTCGAAGGGCCGATTCTCTGCCTGGTCGGGCCGCCGGGCGTGGGGAAGACGTCGCTGGGTCGCTCCGTCGCGCGGGCGCTCGGGCGACGGTTCGCGCGCATGTCGTTAGGCGGGGTTCGCGACGAGGCGGAGATACGCGGCCACCGGCGCACCTACATCGGCGCGATGCCGGGGCGCGTGATCCAGGCCATGCGCCGCGCCGAAGTGGTGAACCCGGTGGTGCTGCTCGACGAGATCGACAAGCTGGGGCAGGACTATCGCGGCGACCCGGCCTCGGCGCTGCTCGAGGTGTTGGACCCCGAACAGAACCGCACGTTCAGCGACCACTATCTCGAAGTCGACTACGATCTCTCGCACGCCCTGTTCATCACGACGGCCAACTCGCTGTCCACGATACCGGAGCCGCTGCGCGACCGCATGGAGATCATCCGGCTCCCGGGCTATCTCGACCAGGAGAAGCAGGCGATCGCACGCCAGTTCCTGATCCCGAAGCAGCTCCGCCAGAACGGGCTCGACCCGGGGTCGGTGGCGTTCGAGCCGGAGACCGTGTCGGGGATCATCCACCGCTACACGCGCGAGGCGGGCGTGCGCGATCTCGAGCGGCGCATCGCCCGTGTCGCGCGCAAGCTGGCGCGTCGTCGTGCGGAGAGCGCGGAGCCGGCGGCGGCGCGCGCGCAAGAGGCACAATCGGTCGGCGAAACCTCCAGCGCGGCCGCCGCCGCACCGGCCAAGCGGAAACGCGCGAAGCAATCCAGCACGACATCCGACGGCGCGGCCGGCGAGCCGGCCGGTCAGCGCACCGCACCCACGCCGCTGGTCGTCGGCCCCAACGACTTGCGGGCGCTGCTCGGCGTCGCACCGTACGACCCTGACGACATGTCGCTCGACGACAAGGTCGGTGTCGCCACGGGGCTCGCCTACACGTCGGTGGGCGGCGAGACGCTCGAGATCGAGGTCGCCGTCGTGCGCGGGCGCGGCAAGGTGCAGCTCACGGGCACGTTGGGCGACGTGATGAAGGAGTCCGCCAGCGCGGCGCTCAGCTACGCGCGGTCGCGGGCGCCGGCGCTCGGCATCGATCGCGACTTTCACCGCAGCCGCGACCTGCACGTGCACATCCCCGCCGGCGCGACGCCCAAGGACGGGCCGTCGGCAGGCATCGCCATCGCCACCGCCGTGATCAGCGCGCTCACCGGCCGCCCGGTGCGCGGCGACACCGCCATGACCGGCGAGATCACGCTGCGCGGTCGCGTGCTGCCGATCGGCGGCCTCAAGGAGAAGGCCGTCGCCGCGCACCGCAACGGCATCGCGCACGTGATCATCCCGTACGGGAACGCGCGGGAGCTCGAGGAGTTGCCGGAGCAAGTGCGAGCCGGCGTACAGTTCCATCCGGTGCGTACGATGGACGAGGTGCTGGCGCTGGTGGTTCGCGGCGCGCCCACGGTCGTCGCCGAACTTCCCGCCGCCACCGCGAGCGTCGTCGCGACCGCGGCCATCGCACACTGATGCCGCCCGACGAAGGGACCGACCCACTCGTCATTCGTGAACTGCGGTTCCTGGGCCCGATGGCAACCGCCGACGGATGGCGGCCCGAGATCGCGCTTCCGGAGATCGCGTTCGCCGGGCGATCGAACGTCGGAAAATCGTCGCTGCTCAATCGCCTCGTGCGCCGCAAGGCGTTCGCGCGCGTGAGCCGCACGCCGGGGCGCACGCGCGAGATCAACTTCTTCGAGGTCAACGGCCGGTTCGTGCTGGCCGACCTTCCCGGCTACGGCTACGCGCGCATCTCGAAAGAGCGGCGCGCCGAGTGGCGACCGCTCATCGAGGGGTACCTGCGCGGCTCCCGGAACCTGCGCGGCGTGGTCCAGCTCATCGACGTCCGCCGCGATCCGTCGGACGACGACCTGCAGATGCTCGACTTCCTGAGCGAGATCGGCGCGCCGACGATCGTCGCGATCACGAAGGTCGACAAGCTGTCGGCCGGCGGGGCCGGCGCGCGCCTCGCCGAGCTGACGCGGGCGCTCGGGCTGGATGAGGACCAGGTGATCCCGTTCAGCGCCCACACCGGACGCGGCCGCGACGAGCTGGCGGCCGCGATCGTCGCGCTCACCGAGCAACCGGCGGAGAGCGGATGAGGCCCCTTCAGGGTGCGCTGGTGCCTCCCCGCCCCACGGGGGTCGCCGCGGCCGCGCTCGTCGCGTGTGCGCTCGGCGCCTGTGCGACCGCACCGTCGAGCACCGGGGGTGGCCCTGCACCAGCCGTCGCGGCCGATAGCGCGCCGGCACGCCCAACCGCCGCGACGGCCTCCGACGCCGCTCCCGGACTCGTCCCACCGGGATTCGGGACGCTGCGCCAGGATGACATCTCGCTGCGATTGCAGCGGTTCGGGTTGCAGGTGCGCGCGACGCCGCTCGACGAGTCGATCATCCGGCTGCTGTCGCCCGATTCGTACCGCGCGACGTCGGAGCTCAAGCGCAGCAAGGCCGCCGAAATCGCGGCCGTCGCCCGTCGCAACGGCGTCCGCTCGCCGAGCCTCTGGTACGTGTCGTTCTTCGCCGTCGAGCGCGGGGAAACTCGATTCAGTCCCATGGAGTTCATCATCACGAACGTCGGGCGCGACTTCCGGCCGCTCGACGTCATCCCGCTCACGCCGGGCTTCGGCGAGCAGCGGCTGCGTCAGAACGGTCGCCAGGACGCGCTCTACGTATTCGACGGACAGCTCGACGTGCAGCAGCCGCTCACCGTGTCGTACGAGACGTCGCGCAACACCGACTGGGCCTCCCTGCTGCAGCAGATCGAGCGCGAGCGAGCGCTGGTCAAGAGTCGCGCGGCGGCCGGTCGCACCCCATGATCGCCGCGCCGGCCGTGGCGCGGCCCGATGCCTCGCTCGCCGCGAGCGGCGAACGGCGTCGGAGGTAGCCGTCTCACTTCTTCCGCTCGGTTTCTCGCCATGGTGCTCCGCCCACTCCGCTCACTCCCGCCCCGGTCCAACGCGGCGCTCGCCGACCAATGGCTCGAGCAGATCGGCGCCGCCCTCGCCGATCCGCGCTGTGACCGCGCCCTGCTCTGCCGCCAGGCGCTCACGGAGCTGGCGTACCCGCAGTACGCCGCGAACTGGGACACCGCGGTCGCCGACACCAGCCTCCCCGTGGGCACGCGGCTGGCGCTCAGCGCGCTCGACCCGCGCAACGTGACGCTCGAGCCCGAGTACTACGCCGAGTGCGACGACGCGCGCTTTCAGCAGGTCAAACCGCTGCTCTGGCTCTGGTACTCGTTCGACCGATTGCCCCCTGGCGGCCAGAACGTCGAGCTCGGCGTGAAGCTCCGACGGCTCCTGGCCCCGCACATCTTCCGGCGGTGCGGCGAGAACTTCAAGGCGTTTCAGTACGTCGAGTTCTCGTTCGGCTACAACATGGAGGTCGGCGACAACGTCGTCGTGCACCGGCACGTGCTGCTCGACGACCGCGGCGGGATCGTGATCGGCAACAACGTCTCCATCAGCGACTACGCGAACATCTACAGTCACACGCACAGCATCGTGGACCAGAAGGACGTCACGAACGCGGTGACGGTGCTCGATGACGGCGTTCGCATCACGTACCACGCGACCGTGCTGGCGGGCGTGCACGTGGCGGAACAGGGGATGGTGGGCGCGATGGCGGTCGCGACGAAGGATGTGCGCGGCTACCACGTGTACGTCGGCATTCCGGCCAAGAGCGTGCGCGTGAAGCCTAACGCGCCGCCGGAGGTGACACGACTCACGAGCGTTCGCGCGGGAGAGGAATCGGACGGCGGGAATCGGGAGTCGGGGAGCGCGACGCGCGACCGCTGACGGCTCCCCGTTCGTCATCGCACCCGAAGCACATCCTCCACCGGGCCGGCGTCCCCGCCGGCGAGCAGGATGGCGATGTGTGAGAGCGCTTCACGTTCGCGGGGCCACGTGAACCGCGCCGCGGCGTCCGCCATGGACAGCCATTCGTGCCGCTGGTGCTCCTCGGCGATCACGACGTCGGCGCCCTCCCGCACGAAGGCGGCGAACACGACCGCCATTTGAACCACGCCGAGCGTATGCAGGTAGAACGGCTGGCAGGTGATGCTGTAGAGGCGATCGACCGCGAGCCCCGCCTCCTCGCGCACCTCGCGCACCGCGGCGTCCTCGGGGCGCTCGCCGGCCTCGATGCGACCGTGCACCGTTTCCCACGATGACGCGCAGCGAGTGCCCGTCGCGCGCTGCAGCGCGAGCACGAGCCACTCGGGCCGGTAGGGCCGAATGACATAGACGTCCACGATGCCGACGCGCAGCTCCGTCATGCGGCGGAAGCTAACGTCCAGTCGTTCCGGCGGGTTGCGCGGCGGTTGCCGACGCGCCGTATGCGCGTGCCCGGGAGGCGCCGAGGTCTCGTCCTACGCCCTGAGCTTGAGCAGCGCGCGCAGTCTCGCGCTCAGCGCGCGCGGGCGGAACGGCTTGGTGAGGAAGTCGTTCGCTCCCGTCTCGAACACGCGGACCTCGTTGTCCTCGTCGCCCTTCGCCGTCAGCACGATCACCGGAAGCTTCGCCGTCGCCGGCCGCGCGCGCAGGTGACTGAGCACGCCGTACCCATCGAGCCGCGGCAGGTTCAGGTCGAGCACGAGCACGTCGGGCGCACTACGATCGACCTCGTCGAGCGCCTGCACGCCGTCCGCCGCCTCCACCACGCTGAATCCCTCGCGCTCGAGCAGATCGCGCAACACGCGTCGGAGCGGCTCCTCATCCTCCACGAGCAGCACGGTCTTCTTGCCGTTGAACGTCTCGTCGAAGAGATCGTCCAGGAGCTGGAGCGCCTCGTCGGGAAGCGCCGGCGGAGCCGAGCGGACGCCGTTGCCGCGTGGCGGCGTCGCCGCGTGTGGCCGCGCCGCTCCATCGGAGCGCGCGCGCGGCGGTTCGGCGTCGTTCGCGCGCGGCGCCGCGGCGCCACGACGCGGCGCGGACTCGAGCGGAGGCTCCACGACGCGCAGCAACTCGTCGAGCGTCGTCTCCCCCGAGCGGACGTGCTCGATGCCCGACTCCCACAGCGTCTTCATGCCGCTCGCCCGCGCCGCTTCCGCAATGCGGTCGGCCGTCTCGTTGCCGGCGATGAGCCGCTCGACGTCGGCGTTGACGGTGAGCACCTCCATCACCGCCATGCGGCCCCGATACCCCGTCTGCGAGCACTCCGGGCATCCCACGGCCTTGTTGAGCGTGAGTCCCTGGGGAAGCCACCGCCGCAGTCGATCGGACACCGGCTCGGTGGATTCCTGACGGCATGTCGTGCACAGGCGCCGGAGCAGCCGCTGGGCGACTATGCCCTTGAGCGCCGCCGCGATCTTGTAGCCCTCGACGCCAATGTCCACGAGGCGCGCGACCGAGCTCGCGGCGTCGATCGTGTGCAGCGTGGACAGCACGAGGTGGCCCGTGAGCGACGCCTGCACCGCGATGGACGCGGTCTCCTTGTCTCGAATCTCACCGACGAGAATGACGTCGGGGTCCTGACGGAGGATCGACCGCAGAGCGTTCGCGAAGTTGAGCCCGGCTTTCTCGTTCACCTGCACCTGCACGATCCCCTGCAGCTTGTACTCGACCGGGTCCTCGACCGTGACGATGTTCACGGCACGCTGCTGGATCTGACGCAGCGCGGAGTAGAGCGTCGTCGTCTTTCCCGAGCCCGTGGGGCCGGTCACGAGCACGATGCCTTCGCGCAGGTTGACGAGCTCATCGAGCCGCTTCGACTCCTCGGGCAACAGCCCGAGCGCGTCGACGGAGAGTACCGTCGCGCGGCTGTCGAGAATTCGGATGACGACCTTCTCGCCGTACGACGCCGGCAGCGTGGACACGCGGAGATCGATTCGCGTGCCGTTCACCGACACGCGCGCCCGCCCGTCGTGCGGGCGAAGGCGGTCGGCGATGTCCATCTGCGCCATGATCTTGATGCGCGAGACCAGCGGCAAGCCGGCGGGGCGCGGCAGCATCATCGTATCGCGCAGCACGCCGTCGATACGGTAGCGCACCGCCACCCCACCCTCCTCGGGCTCGAGGTGAATGTCGCTGGCGCGCGTCGCGATCGCCTCGGCGATGATGTGATCGACGAGGCGGATGACCGGCCGCTCCGATGCGCGATCGGCCGAGAGGTTGAAGTCCTCGTCGTCCGCGCCTTCCGCGATCGTGTCGATGTCGTAGCGGCCGGCAACGCCCTCGAGGATCTTCTCGACCGCGCTCTCGGGCCGATAGAGCTCATCGATGCGCGCCAGGATCGCCGACGGCGCGGCGAGCTGCATGCGCACGGTGCGGCCCGTCGCGAACGCCAGCGTGCGCTCGCAGTCCAGGTCGTGGGGATCGGCGGTCGCGATGTCGAGCGAGGAGTCCGAGGCCGCGAGCGGAACGATGCGGTACTTGCGCGCGAGCGATTCGGGCACGAGCTCGCGGGCCTGCGTCGTCGACAGCGACAGGTCAGCCACCTTCATGCGGAACCGCGACGCCAGCGCATGAAGGATCGCCTCGTCGGTGATCGTTCCACCGCGCACCGCCGTGTCCCAGTAGCTCTCGGTGTCCTGCTGCTTCAGATGTTCGAATGCGTCGCGCGCGACGAGCCCCTCGAGAGTCGGGAGCAGCCATTCGTCGCGCACCGGGCGGTGGGCCATGGGAAGTCGCGGGTCTGAACTGTCGGCGTGGGCCGTACGCGGATCGTATCGAGTTGTCGTCGAGCGAGACTCGCGTCGCGGCCCACATCGATCCGCGCGCGGCCCCATCATCAGGCATGCTGCGGATCGGCGATCGCGATCGTGCCGTGGAGCGCCGTCCGCTTCCCTACAGAATCGACCAGAAGTCTCTAATGACGTCGACGGAGAACGACCACCGTCCGTCACGTAATCCTCGTGCGACGTCGAACCGCAGCAGGTCGAACACCGTCAGCAGGCCGACCCCGAGCCCCGGATACCATCCGGCCGCTCGACCGCCTCGGCCGACATCGCTCGTGCCGGCGATGTAGGCCACGTGCGCGAACGGCGCCAGCGTCGCACGCTGTCCCGTGTTCCCGTAGCGACCGAGCGAAAACGCCGGAAAGGGCACCGGCAGCCGCACCTCGATCCGCTGGCTTCCCCCGAGCCGACCCACGAGCTCATGGAATCCGTAGCCCGGCGCGGTGCTCGGTCCGCCGAGATAGACGAACTCCTGTGGCGGAAGGTCAGCGCCCACAGCGCCTGCGAGCGAAGTGCGTCCGGCGAGCGTCAGTCCCGCGAACGGCCGCTCGATCTGGAGCCCGATGGCCAGCCTGCCCGACGTGATCTGGCCGCCATCCCAACCGGGCTCGTCCACGATGGAGTGGGTGCCTCGGAGCTCGCCGGCCAGTCGAAGCTCGGCACCACCCAGCGTGAGCGTGGCCGGCCGCTCGAACGAGAGCGACGCGCGCGCTCCGTGCAGCTTCCAGGCGGCCACCGTGGGCTCATATCGCCCCCAGGCGGGTGTCGCATGCACCCCGAGTCGATCCTGCCATTCATAGCCCCCCTCGAGCCTCCAGCGCGCACCGGCGACGTGTCCGAGCTCGACGCCCACCGCGGCGCCACGCGCGTCGTAGGGGTCCGTGTAGTCGCTGCCAAGCTCCTGGGCGGCGATGCTGTTTCGGAGCAGTGACGTCTCGGGCTCGTCGCCGGTGTCGCGGAACATCCGGAATACCCGCAGTTGGACTCCCACCCCACTCACCCGCTGCCAGCCGAGGACGAAATCGCCCTTCGCCTCGTGGTCGGCGAAGCCGAACCGGCCACTGAGACGCCCCGAGACGCCCGCCCCGAACCGCCGACTGACGCCGAGTCCGGCGGCCAGCCCCTCGACGCGGTTGACGCGGGCGAAGTCGGAGACCGCCCGTGCTCGCAGCGTCGTCTCGCGCGTACGCGCCAGCGCGCTCGCTCGCACCAGCGACCGCGCCTCCTCCTGTACGCGGCGCACATCCTCATCGGTCGCCGCTCGAACGTCGGGGGGGAGCGAGTCGAGGATCGCGCCCTGCCACGGGTACGCACGCTGTGCGCTCCGTGGCGCCTGCACGATCTCGGGACCGGTGAACTGCTCGATCCGCAGGCCGCGGTTCACCTGGTAGCAGCAGATCTCCCAGCGGCCGCGGATGATGCCGCGTGCCGGGTAGTCGAGCCACGAGCCCGTGCGGCGGATCTCGATCTGCTGCCGGCGCGGCAGCCAGAAGCGGTTCTCGATGAGGGCGTTCTCGAGGACGATCGACACATCCTCGAGCTGCTTGTCGATGAGCGCCGCGCGCGTGAAGCTGAACGCCATGCGCACCACCTGCGCTTCGGCGCGATCGATGTACACCGCGCCGACGGCGGCCGCGACGCGATCGTCCTTGGGGCGCACGCGGACTTCCAGCACGTCGATCGCGCGATCGGGAAGCTGAATGCGCAGCGAGTCGCTGATCGCGTAGTCGTAGACCGCGAGCCCCTGGGCCGAGAGTGGGTGCGGCACGTCGCGCACCTCGTCGCCCTCACCGAGGCGCATGATGTTCGGGAAGTTGTTCTGAACGATCCCGAGATGGTCGCGGTGGTAGTTGATGTCGGTGGGCAGCAGGAGCGTGTCGCGGCGGCCGACGATTCGCTGCTTGCTGAGGTTGGGCGACCGCCAATAGACTTCGAGCGCGAGCTCGTCGGCCTTGACGATCTTGGGCGGCTCGGGGAACCCCTCGCCGACCTGGGCGAGGAATGTCAGGTAGCCGTGCGCGGTCGCCTGATAGTCCACGAGGCCGGTATCGGCCAATTGCGCGGCGCGGCGGGCGGTGGCGCGCTCGACGAGCGAGCGGGTGCGTGCATCGTTCCACGATTGCGCGCCCGCCGCGCTCGGCACACCGGCCACGCATCCGACACACACCACGACCGCGGCAGCAGCCGCCGCGAGAGAACGAAGCATGATTGCCGAATATCGCCGGCGCTCCGATGAGCTTCAAGTCGCGCGGCGCGGGATGCACCCTCGTGTGCGTGCCGCCGCGCCGTACCCGCGTATCGCGCAACGTCCTCCGGTGACGACGTGAGCTTCGATCATTTCCGGGCGATGGCCGCGGCGGGCGGGCTCGTGCCGGTGTGGCGCGAGCTCCTGCTCGATACCGATACGCCCGTGTCGGCGTTCGCGAAGCTGCGACGCGGGCCGTTCGCGTTTCTCCTCGAATCCGCGCCGGCCGGCGGCGAGACGTGGTCGCGGTACACGTTCATGGGCACCGAACCGCGTGCCGCCTGGCGGTTGCGCGACGGCGTGGTCGAGGACTGGACGCCGCACCGGGGGTGGCACGGCGCGCGGCAGGCTCACGATCCACTCGCGGACCTCGAGCGCGTCGTGAGCGAGTTCCCCGCCGTGGACGTTCCGGAGCTCGGCGCGTTCTGGGGCGGCGCCGTCGGATATTTCGGCTACGACGTGGTACGCGCCATCGAGCACCTTCCGTCGCCTCCGCCCCGGGGCGTGAACGCGCCCGACGCGCTGTTCGTGTTGACCGGCGCGCTCGTGATCATCGACAACCTGCGCGCGCAGGCTCGGATCGTTGCCGGTGTGCCGGTGCCGCCCGGTTGCACGGACGACGCGCTTCGCGCGAGCTATGACGAGGGTCAGCGAGAGCTCGACGACATCGAGCGTCGCCTCCGTCGCCCGCTGGCGCTCGCGCCCCTCGACCTCGAGCGCGATGCGCCACCGGCCACCGGCGAATCGACTTACGAGCGCGCCGACTTTCTTGCCCATGTCGAGCGCATTCGCGAGTACATCTTCGCCGGCGACTGCTTCCAGGCGCTGCTCTCGCGGCGCATCCAGGTCGCGCACGACTTTCCATCGGAAGCACTGTATCGCGCGCTGCGCGCGCTCAATCCCTCGCCGTACATGTACCATCTCGTGCTCGACGGCGTCGAGCTCGTGGGCAGCTCACCCGAGCTGCTCGTGCGTGTAGCGGACGGCCGCGTGACCGTGCGACCGATTGCCGGGACGCGGCCGCGCGGACGCACCGCGGCCGAGGATGAACGTCTCGCGGCGGAGCTGCTCGCCGACGAGAAGGAGCGTGCCGAGCACGTGATGCTCGTGGATCTGGGCCGCAACGACGTGGGGCGCGTTGCGCGCTACGGCACCGTGACGGTCTCGGAGCTGATGTGCATCGAACGCTACTCGCACGTGCTGCACATCGTGAGTCAGGTGGAGGGGGAACTGGGCGCCGGCGTGTCGGGGCTCGACGTGTTCCGCGCGACGTTCCCCGCCGGCACGATGACGGGCGCGCCGAAAGTTCGCGCGATGGAGATCATCGATGAGCTCGAGCCCGAGCGCCGGGGCCCGTACGCGGGCGCGGTGGGCTACATCGCGGCCGGCGCACAGCGGATGGACCTGGCGATCACGATCCGGACGTGCGTGATCGCCGACGGCGTGGCCTCGGTGCAGACCGGGGCCGGCATCGTCGCCGACTCGGTGCCCGAGAACGAGTGGGCGGAGACCGAGAACAAAGCGCGGGCTCTCCTGACGGCGATCGGCCAGGTGAGGGGGCGACGGGGCTGAGAACCGGGACCCGGGGCTGGGATTCAAGGGATTCAAGGGGTCAGAGTCGTTGAAACCGGAGGTTTCAACGACTCTGACCCCTTGAATCTCGCAGTCCGCGACAGGCTGAGTGTCCCTGGTCCGCGGTCCCCGGTCCCCACTAGTTTTGCCGCATGTCGTTCCGCCTCGTCAGCCCCGACGGCGATCAGATCTTCGAGCTGCGCCGCGGGGCGACGCTCATGGTCGGGCGCGCGCTGACCAGCGACGTGCCGCTGCTCGACCCCACCGTTTCCCGCCGGCACGCCTCGCTCCTCGTCGGTGATTCGGGGATCGACCTGAACGATCTCGGGTCGAGCAACGGCACCTTCGTGAACGGCGCACGCGTGGAGCACGCACGTCTCGCGCCCGGCGACGTACTCACCTTCGGCAAGCTGACGTTCAACGTCAGCGAGAGTCCGAACGCCGAGAACGGGACGGACGGACACGGGGCCCGGTTCGCGCCCACGATCGTCAGACAGCGTGCGGTCCCCGACGCGCAGCAAGCGTTCGCCGAGGCGCTGCGCGCGAGCGGCTCGCAGCCGGTGGTGGACGAGACGGCGATCGTGCGGCATGACGATCAGCGCGTGCGCCAGAAGCTCGCGCTGCTGCTCGAGGTGTCGAAGGCGCTGACCCGCGCATTCGAACCGCAAGCGCTGCTCGAGAAGATCGCCGGCATCGTCTTCCAGATCCTCGACGTCGACCGCTTCTCGATTCTGCTGCTCGACGACGTCGGCGATCTCGTGCCGAGCATCGCGCGCGACCGCGGCGGCGCGAGCCTCGGCCGGACCGTGCCGCTCTCCATCGCGCGCAAGGCCATCGAGGAGAAGGTCGCGATCCTCTCGGACAACGCCCCCGAGGATGCGCGCTTCACCGGCCAGTCCATCGTGCACCAGCAGGTGCGCTCCGCGGTGTGTGCCCCGCTCGTCGGCAGCGAGAACCGCGTCCTCGGCGTGCTGTACGTGGACAGCCTGACGAGCGCGCACCGCTTCGGCGAAGACGATCTCGATTTCGTGGTGGCGTTCTCCGGCATCGTCGCCGTGGCGATCGAGAACAGTCGGTTCGCCGAGCGCATCCGGCACGAGGCGCTGGTACGGAGCAACTTCGAGCGGTTCTTCAGCCCCGGCATGGCGGCGCGCATCGCGGGCTCGCCCGATGCGATCGTGCTTGGCGGGGACCGGCGACGGGTGGCCGTCCTGTTCGGCGACATCCGCAACTTCACCCCGCTGTCGGCGACCATGGACCCCGACGAGACGGCCCAGCTGCTCACCGAGTTCTTCACCGAGATGGTGGAGTGCGTATTCAAGCACGGTGGAACGCTCGACAAGTTCATCGGCGATGCCGTCATGGCGCAGTGGGGTGCACCGATCAGCGAGCGGGACGACGCCGACCGCGCGCTCGACGCGGCGGTGGACATGATGCGCTCGCTGGAGCGTCTCAACGAGGACTGGCGGGCGCAGGGCCGGCCCGAGTTGCAAATCGGGATCGGGCTCAACTACGGCGAGGCGTTCGCGGGCAACATCGGGTCCGACCGACGGCTCGAGTTCACCGTCATTGGCGACACGGTGAACACGGCGAGCCGCCTGTGCGCGTGGGCCGACGGCGGCGAGATCCTGCTCTCGCAGGCGTTCCGCGACGCGCTGACGCGCCCGCACGCGCTCGTCGAGCGCCCACCGCTTTCGCTCCGCGGGAAGCCCGAGCCGGTCACCGTGTATCGCGCGCTGGTGTGACCGGCGACCTGCCGCCTAACGGGTACGTGCGATTCCTCACCTCGGGCGCCGATGTCGTCGCGCTCGCCAGCTGTGCGGACGCCGTCCGGCGCGCCGTCGGCGACGGCTCGCTCTACGCGTATGCGGCCGCGCATCCGGCGCGCCGCGAGCTGCGCGGGCGCGGGGCCGCGTATGCGGTGCCCCTCCCCGACGGCGCGACATGGGTCGTGGTGCGCCACTCCCGCCACGGCGGCCTGCTCGCGCCCATCACCGGCGACCGGTTTCTCGAGCCGACGCGGGCGCCACACGAGCTGCGCACGGCGCTGCGCCTCGCGGACGCGGGTGTCACGACGCCCGAGGTGGTCGCGTACGCGACCTACGCGGCGGGCGGGCCGTTTCGCCGAAGCGACGTCGCGACGCGCGAGGTGATGGGCGGCCGGGATCTGTCGGCGGTGCTGGCGGCGCCTGCGCCGTCGCCCGAACTCACGCCGGCGCTCGACGCCACGGCGGCACTGCTGCGCGCGCTCGAGCGCGCCGGTGCGCGACACCCTGATCTCAACGTGAAGAACGTGCTGATCCAGACCGAGCCGCGCGGGGGGCACCGGGCGGTGGTGCTGGACGTCGATCGCGTTCGGTTCGGACGACCGGGGGACCCCGAGGTCGGCGCCGCGAACCTGCGCCGGCTGCTGCGTTCGGCGCTGAAGCTCCGCGCGCGCGGAGTGATAGCCGTGCACGACGCCGATCTGTCTCGCCTGGCGACGGCCGCGGGGCACCCGTCGTGAGCCCGGGCAGCCGTATCACCGTGCCCGCGCTCGACCGTGTGTGCATCGTGATGATGAGCGCCGTGGGTGACGCCGTGCACGTCCTCCCGGTCATCAACGCCCTCAAGCGCGAGCGACCCACGACGCACATCACGTGGGTGCTGCAGCCCGGCCCGGCGACGCTCGTGCGCGGCCACCCGGCCGTCGACGACATCGTGCTGTTCGATCGCTCGAAGGGGCTCGCGGCGTTCGGCGAGGTGCGCCGCGCGCTGGCGACCCGACGTTTCGACGTGGTGATCGACCTGCAGGTGTACTTCAAGGCGGGCATCGTGACGTCGTTCACCCGGGCGCCGGTGAAGCTCGGCTTCGACCGCGCGCGCGCCCGCGACTTCAACTGGCTGTTCACGAACCGAAAGATCCCGCCGCACTCCGTCGGGCAGCACGTGCAGGACCAGTACTTCGAGTTTCTCGAGGCGCTCGGCGTGCCGCACGAGCCGGTGGTGTGGGATCTCGGACCCTGGCCCCACGAGCGGGGCTGGCAACGCGACTTCTTCGCGCCGATCGGGCGGCCCGTGGCGTCGATCGTCGTCGCGACGAGCAAGCCGCAGAAGGACTGGCTCCCGGAGCGATGGGCCGAGGTGGTCGATGCGCTCTACGCGGACCACGGCCTGCAGCCGGTGCTCGTGGGAGGCCGGTCGCCGCGCGAGCTGCACGCCGAGGCCGTGATCATGCGGGAGGCACGCCACGCGCCTCTGTCGGCGCTGGGGAGCGGGCTGCGGAATCTGGTGAGCATCCTGGACGGCTCGGCACTCGTTCTCGCGCCGGACACCGGTCCGCTGCACATGGCGGTGGCGCTCGACCGTCCGGTGATCAGTCTCATCGGCTACACGAACCCGAAGCGCACGGGCCCGTACCGGCGCTTTCACGACCTGATCGTGGACGCCTACGGTGACCCCGGCGAGCGGTATCCGCTGTCGATGGAGACGCGCCTCGACCGCATGCCACGGATCGGCGTGGGTGACGTCATGGAAAAGGTGCGGCTCTGGGAAACGCGGTACCGAACGCAGGGGAGTTGACGCGGGGGCGGCGTGATGCTGGGTAGGAGCCGGCTGTCGGCTGTCGGCTCCTACCGTCCCCTGTACCTACCCGCTCAACTCCCCGAACCGGTACTCCACACCCACCTCGCGCATCAGCCGCACCATGCGGCCTAACGCGAGCCCCATGACGGCGAAGTAATCGCCGACGATCCGCTCGACGAGCGTCGCGCCGAACCCCTGGATGCCATAGGCGCCAGCCTTGTCCATCGGCTCACCCGTCGCGATGTAGCGGCCGATGTCGTCGTCGGACAACGGGCGAAAGGTCACCTCCACGGCCTCCACGCCCGACGCCACACGGGCCCCGCGCGCCACCGCCACCGCCGTGAGCACCACGTGCGTACGGTCCGCCAGGCGACGGAGCATCGCGGCCGCCGCCATGTCGTCGCGCGGCTTGCCGAGGATGTCACCATCCACGACGACGATCGTGTCGGCCCCCACGACGACCGCGTCGGGGTTGCGCGCCGCCACGATGCAGGCCTTCGCCCGGGCCAACCGCTCGGCATGCGGCCCCGGCTCCTCGCCCGGAAGCACCGTCTCGTCGATGTCCGCCGGCATCACCGTGTGCGCGATGCCGATCAGCGAGAGCAGCTCCCGGCGCCGCGGCGATGACGACGCGAGCACCACCCGTGGCGTGGTCATCGCTCGAGCCACAGCGTGACGGGCCCGTCGTTCACGAGCTCGACGTCCATCATCGCGCCGAACTCTCCGGTCTCCACGCGCACGCCGCGCTCGCGCAAGCACGCCACGAATCGCTCGTACAGCGGGATGGCGACTTCGGGGCGCGCGGCGTCGATGAAGCTCGGCCGCCTGCCCTTCCGTGCGTCGCCGTAGAGCGTGAACTGCGAGACGACGAGGACCTCGCCACCGACATCCGCCAGCGCGAGGTTCATCTTGTCCTCGGCGTCGGCGAACAGCCGCAGCCCGGTCACCTTATCCGCCATCCACGTCACGCCGTCGTCGCCGTCGGTGCCCGTGAAGCCGACCAGCAGCAGATAACCGCGCCCGATGCGGCCGCTCACGCGCGGCGGTACATCGGCCTCGCGGATGCGAACCTCGGCGCGCGCGACGCGCTGCAGGAGAACGCGCATGAGACGGAACCCTAACGTGTCGACAGGTGGGTGGAGCGACGCATGAACCGCAGGCGGTGGAAGCCACGTGGGCAGACTCAACGGCCCGAATAGTGCTTGCCACGATATCGCACCGCCAAGTGGGCGAGCTAGGATCCCGGCGCCGGCGCGCCGCGTGGGCGCGGATTCCGTGCCGCCAGGAGGCGGTGGTGCAGCCGGGGCGCAAACGCAGCGCCGCCAGGACCCAGCGACCGCCCCCTGGACGACGAGACCCGCGATCCCGAATGTCGCACACCGGCGAGTGGACTGACGGGGAGGCCGAGCCGGCGGTACCGGCTGGCCACGGCGCGCCCGTCCTCCGCCGGCTCGGTCCGCCCGAGCCGGAGCGCGCGGCGGCGTACGTCGTGCCGGCCGAGGCGATCTCCGCATCGCCGAGCAGCGAACCGCTCGGCGCGGCGGCACCCTCGGCGCACCCCTGGGGCACGCCGGGCGAGGTGGGTCGCCTCGTGCTGCGCGGCGGCGCGTGGTCGCTCGCCATCTCCGCGACCGGCGCAGCGCTGTCGCTCGGCGTGCATCTCCTGCTGGCACGGACGACTGGCGCCGAGGAGTACGGGCGCTACGTGTTCGCGCTCGCGTGGATGAACATGCTCGCGCTCGTCGGCCGGTTCGAGCTCGACACGGCGTCCGTGCGCTTCGTCGGCGCGTACTCGGGGACTGAGCAATGGTCGTTCCTGCGCGGGTTCCTTCGCCGCAGCACCCAAATCGTGGGCGGTGCCTCCGTCGCCATTGCCGCCGTGAGCGCCCTCGTGATTCTGGCGTTCTTCGACCGCCTGGAGCGGGGCACCGCGCTCGCGTTCCTCGCCGCCTGTGCCCTGCTTCCCGTCTTCTCGATGGCCCAGCTCAAGGCCGCCGTGATCCAGGGACTCAAGCACGTCGCGCGCGCCCAGCTGCCAAGCCTCGTCGTCCGACCCGTCGCATTCGCCCTCGGGATCCTCGCGCTGCACTACTGGCTCGGCACCGCCGTCGACGCACGTATGGCCGTCCTGCTGCAGCTGGGCGCAACGGCGCTCGCGCTGTTGCTGACGCTCTCGTTCTTGCGAGGAGTTCTCCCAGAGCCCGCGCGCACGGCGCGCGAAGCGTTCGATACGCGGTACTGGATGACGACGGCGGCGGGGCTCCTCGTGATTTCGGCGGGGCAGATCATTCTCTCCACCAATGCCGACGTCCTCGTGGTCGGGAGCCTGCTCGGGCCTGGTTCCGCCGGCCGCTATGGTGCGGCGAGTCAGCTCGCCTCGGCCGTGAGCTTCGGCGTGTCGGCCATCTCGTTCATCGCCCTCCCCCTCATCGCCGACCTCTACGCGCGCCGCGCGATGCCGCAACTGCAGCAACTGATCACGCGCGTGGCGCGCCTCGGACTGCTGCTGTCGATCCCTGTGCTGCTCGTGCTTTTCGTGACGGCGCGGGATGCGCTCTCGGTGTTCGGCCCGTCGTTCGAGGACGCGTGGACGCTGCTCATCCTGCTCGGGTTCGACCAGTTGATCGGGGTCGTCTTCGGGGTCGCCGGCTACCTGCTCGTGATGACCGGGCACCAGGCCACGGCGGCGCGCGTCGTGGTGGGATGCGCGGCACTCAATCTCGCGCTCACGTTCGCATTGACGCCCGCGTTCGGTCTCCTCGGCGCCGGTGCGGCCACCACGATCACGACGGTCGTGCGGAGCTACCTGCTCACCGCCCGAATGCGCGCCGCACTGGGCGTGAGCCTCGCGCCATGGGTCCCACGCACGTCACTGCCGCGGTAGCGGCGTGACCTACTCGACCGTCACCGACTTCGCGAGGTTCCGCGGCTGGTCGACGTTCGAGCCGCGCTTGACCGCGATGTAATACGCGAGCAGCTGCAGCGGCACCGCGGCCAGCACCGGCGTGAGCATGTCCACGGTCTCGGGGATGCGGAACTCGTAGTCCAGCTTGCCCACGAGCGTGGGCTCGTCGCGGCTCGTGATCGCGATGACGCGGCCCTTCCTCGCCTTCACTTCCGCGACGTTGGACGTGACCTTGTCGAACACGGAGTCGTGCGGCGCGATGAAGACCACGGGCATCATCTCGTCGATGAGCGCGATCGGTCCGTGCTTCATCTCGGCGGCCGGGTAGCCCTCGGCGTGGATGTAGCTGATCTCCTTGAGCTTGAGCGCCCCCTCGAGCGCCGCCGGGAAGTTGTAGCCACGGCCGAGGTACAGAAAGTTCGACGCGCGCTTGAACTCCTCGGCGATGTCCTCGATCTCCTGCGCGCGATCGAGGATCTGCTTCACCTGACCGGGCAGCGCGTGCATGGCCTCGATGATCTCGCGTCCGCGGAGGATCGACAGATCGCGCAGCCGTCCCAGCTTGAGCGTGAACAGCAGCAGCGCGACCACCTGGCTCGTGAACGCCTTCGTGGACGCCACACCGATCTCGGGACCCGCGTGGATGTAGATGCCGCCGTCGGCCTCGCGCGCGATCGTCGAGCCGACGACGTTCACGATACCTAACGTTCGGGCGCCGCGCAGCTTCGCTTCGCGCATGGCCGCTAGCGTATCCGCCGTCTCGCCCGACTGCGAGATGACGATGCAGAGCGTGCGCTCGTTCACGATCGGGTTGCGGTAGCGGAATTCCGACGCGTACTCCACCTCCACCGGCACGCGCGTCAGCTCCTCGATCATGTGTTCGCCGATGAGCGCCGAGTGCCAGCTCGTGCCGCAGGCCGTGATGACGATGTTGTCGAACGCCAGCAGCTCATCGTCGGTCAGATTCAGCCCGCCGAGCTTCGAGGTCCCCTCCTCGCGGAGCAGGCGGCCGCGCATCGCGTTCTCGATCGTGGTCGGCTGCTCGAAGATCTCCTTGAGCATGAAGTGCGCGAAGCCGCCGCGCTCGATCTGGTCGAGATCCCAGTCGATCTTGCTCACCTTCTTCGGCTGCTCGGTGGCGTTCAGGTCGATGATGCGGTAGCCGTCCGCCTCGAGCACCGCGAGATCGCCGTCATCGAGGTACACGACCTGGCGCGTGTGCGCGAGAATCGCCGAGACGTCGCTGGCCACGAAGTACTCGCGCTCGCCCAACCCCACGAGCAGCGGGCTGCCCTTGCGGGCGGCCACGATCTTGTGCGGATCGGCGCTGGAGATCACGGCGATGCCGTAGGTGCCCTCGATCTTGAGCAGCGCCTGGATCACCGCTTCCTCGAGGGTCCCGTCGAACAGCTCCTCGATCAGGTGGGCCACGACTTCGGTATCGGTCTCCGACGTGAACTCGTGACCGCGCTCCTCGAGCGTTTTCCGCAGCGCCGTCGCGTTCTCGATGATGCCGTTGTGCACGACGGCGATCTGGCCCTTGCAGCACATGTGCGGGTGCGCGTTGCCCTGCGTCGGCGCGCCATGGGTGGCCCAGCGCGTGTGCGCGATGCCCAGCGTGCCGAGCACCGGGTCGGCCGCCACGACGCTCTCGAGCCGCGAGATCTTCCCAGCGACCTTTCGCGTCTCGACGCCCTTCCCGTTCATGATGGCGACGCCCGCGGAGTCGTAGCCGCGGTATTCGAGCCGCTTGAGCCCGTCGATGAGCAGTGGCGTGGCCAGACGCGGCCCGATGTAACCGACAATTCCGCACATGGTACGTTGAGCTAGGGTGACTCAGCCGGCGAGAGCATCCAACGGCGCGCGCGAGCGTTTGACGAGGGCGCGCGCGGCCTCCGCCGACGGCGCTTCGGCAATGACCCGAACGATGGGCTCCGTTCCCGACGGCCGAACGTGAACCCAACTGTCCGGCCAGGACAGCCGCAGCCCATCCTGCGTGTCGACCTGGGCCTCGGGGAAGCTGGCCCGCAACGCATTGTACACCGCGTCGAGCGGAACGGGTGGACGGTCGAGCTTGTCCTTCACGATCGCGTACCGTGGATACTCAGAGACGATCTCCGACAGCGCGCGTTTACCCTCCGACAGCAACTGCAGGATCAGCGCGGCGGCCAGCGGCGCATCGCGCCCCAGGTGCAGGTCGGGGAGAATCACTCCGCCGTTGCCCTCCCCGCCCACCACCGCCCGCTCCTGCCGCATCCGGACGGCCACGTTGACCTCCCCGACGGGAGCGCGGATCACCCGCCCGCCAGCCTGGGCCACCACATCGTCGACGATCCGGCTGGTGGACAGGTTCGTCACGACCACCCCTGGACGGTGCTTCAGCACGACGCGGGCCGCAAGCGCGAGGGTGTAGTCCTCGCCGATCGCGTGTCCGCCGTCGGCCACGATGGCGAGCCGGTCCACGTCGGGGTCGACCGCGAACCCGACATCCGCTGACGTACGCGCGACGAGCCGCTCCAGCTCACCGAGGTTCTCCGCCACCGGCTCGGGCGGACGCGGAAAGCGCCCATCCGGCTCGAGGTTCGTCGCCGTCACCTCGCAGCCGAGCCGATCGAGCAGTTCCGGCATGATCACGGCACCGGCGCCGCGACAGCAGTCCAGCGCCACCGAGAACCGCCGCGCCCGAATCGCGTCCGCATCGATCATCGGCAGGGCGAGCACCGCCTCCACGTGGCGCGAGACCGCCTCGGCGTCGGTCCGGATCGCGCCAAGGCGATCCCAACTCGCCCGGGGGAAGGGTTGATCGACCATCCGCAGCATCTCGGCCCCTTCCGCCGCATCGAGGAACAACCCGCTTGCCCCGATCAGCTTGAGCGCGTTCCACTCGATGGGGTTGTGGCTGGCCGAGATCATCAACCCGCCGGCGGCGTGGTGATGCTCCACCGCCAACTGGCAGGTTGGCGTGGTGGTGAGCCCGAGGTCGATCACGTTCGCTCCGACCGACTGCAGCGCCGACAGGACCGACCGGTGAAACATCGGGCCCGATACGCGACTGTCGCGGCCCACCACGATCGCGTCGACACTCGACCGCCCAACGGCCCACGCGCCGAACGCCGCGGCGTACCTGGTCACGACCTCGGGGGTCAGCGCCTCGCCGACACGACCGCGAATCCCCGACACGCTCACCATCAAACCCGCAGTCCCCATGAACCCTCCGTTGCGATGCGGCAAAGCTAGCGGGGGACGTCGGTCGGTCAAACCGCCGTCGCGGGGGCGTGGGTACGGCGCGGCACGACGCTCGTGAGCCGCGTCACATCCGGATCGGTGCAATGCGCCCGCCGCGCGCGATCGTTGCCTGTACGCCGCACTGGGTCTCGCACGACGCGTGGCCGGGGTGACCACCCTCACCGTGCATCGTCTCCTTCACGCGGCGGGGTGTGCCAGGACGGTCGCTCGACGTCGCGTTACCCGGAGGAACGTCCTGACTTCGTCGCTCGGAGCGCGGGCGTCGCGGCTCCCCTTTCGCTGGAAGATGGCCGGGGTGAGCGCGGCCGCCGTGCTGCTCACACTGATCGTCGTGCTGTTGCCCGTTTACGCGCGCTCGCGCGAGAACCTCGCCGACGTGCACGGCCAGCGCCTCGCCGCCATCGCGCGCAGCACGAGCGTGGCGATCTCCGCGGATTCGCTCGACGTCATCGCACGCCCGGGCGGCCAGAACACCGAGGCATTTCTCGCCACGCGAGCCGCGCTCAAGCGGCTGTGGGCCGTGAACGGCGGCGACGTGAGCGAGCTCGCGAACGGCATCGCCGTCGTGCGTCGTGGCGGAGAGAGCTACCGGTACCTGGCGCACTCATCGTGGAACGCCGGGCAGCCGCAGTACACCATCGGCTGGGTACCGCCCGACTCGCTCGTGGGGCCGCTCCTGGCGGGACGCGGCGGCGTGAGCCCGATCGTCAGCGACGACGCCGGCGAGCTGCTCACCGCCGCGGCACCGGTCACGCGCGCGGACGGGTCCGTCGCGGGCTTCGTGATCACGACCATGCGCGCCGATGTGTTCCTCGATGAGATTCGGGCGACGCTGCTCAGGTTCACGATCTATCCCCTGCTCGCGTTCCTCCTGCCGGTGGCACTCTCGTTCTGGGCCGCCTCCCGCCTAACGCGCGGCATCGACGCCGTGGCGGCGCACGCCGACGCCGTGGCGCGCGGGGCGCTGCGCCGCGAGCTCGCGTTCACCTCCGGGGATGAGGTCGGACGGCTCGCCGACGCGGTGCGCCGCATGACCGCGAGCCTGCGCACCTTGCTGCGCGACATCGACAGCGGCGCCGGGGAGGTGGCCGCGACGGCGGAACAGCTCGCGTCGGGCGCCGAGCAGATGAGCGCCTCCACTGAGGAGGTGGCGGGCGCCGCGCATGCGATCGCCGACTCGGCCGGGACGCAGACGCGGGGCATCACCACGGTCGCGGCGGGCTCGAGCCGGCTGGCCGAACGCGCATCGCGGGTCGCCGACCACGCCCGCAGCGCGCAGCGGGCGGGCGAGTCCGTCGTGTCGTCGGCGCGGCGCGGCGCCCAGTCCGCCGCCGAAGCGCTCGAGAGTATGGCCTCCATCAGCACCGTCACGAACGAGGCCGTGCCCGTGGTCGCGGAACTCGGCGAAAAGTCGCAGCGCATCGGCAAGGTGACCGACACCATCGGCGCCATCGCGCGGCAGACCAATCTGCTCGCGCTCAACGCCGCCATCGAGGCGGCCCGCGCCGGCGAGCACGGGAAAGGATTCGCCGTCGTGGCCGATGAGGTGCGCAAGCTCGCCGGCGAGAGCGGCCGGGCCCTCGACACCATCCGGAAGCTCGCGGCCGAGATGCGAAGCGCATCCCTGCGCACCGCCGAGCGCATCACGCTCGTGAGCGATCGCGTCGCGAACGGGGAGTCGGTCATCCGCGCGTCTGCCGCGTCGCTCACGCGCATCTCCAACGAGATCGAAGGGAGTCGCGACGCGATCGAGTTGATCGTCGATGCGAGCGATGCGCAGCGCGAGGAAGCCGAAGCGCTGGCGCGCGAGATCGAGGCGATCGCCGCGGCCGCGGAAGCGAACGCGGCCACGTCAGAGCAGGTGAGCGCCGTGGTGGAGCAGCAGACGACATCGATGACGCACGTGTCGGAGTCGAGCCAACACCTCGCCGAGATCGCGAATCGGCTCAAGGGTGCCATGGCGCGCTTCGAGCTGTAAGCTTATCGGCCGTGAGCGACCCTCTCGGCCTCTTCCCGATCGCGATCGCCGCCGGCCACGGAACGGTGGACGGCTTCGAGGCACAACAGCTCGTCGCGGCAGGACTCACGCTGCTCCAGCGCAGCGCCCCCCTCGTCAGGGCACTGCACCGGCACCGCTCGGCGATCCTGCTCCCGACGTCGCCCGCGTTCATCACCGCGCTCGCCGCATCCGAGGGACGCGGCGCGGTGCTCATCAACCCGCTCGCCGCGCCGCCGGAGATCGACTATCAGCTCGCGGATGCCGACGTCGGCGCGGTGTTCACCACCGCCGACCTCGCGCCACGACTTCCGGACACCATCGCCCGCGTCCTCCTCGACGACGCGCCTCGCAGCGCGCGCGTCGTGATCGGCGGCAGCAGCCGCGACATCGATCTCGGTTCGCATCACGGGCTCGCGCTGGAGGGCAGCGTCGATGCGCCGGGCGCCGACGAGGAGGCGGCGGTGGTGTACACGTCGGCGCTCGCCGGCACGCCGCTCGGAGCCATCCTGACACACCACGCCCTGCTCTCGAACGCCAGGGCCACGCTCGTCGCCGGCGCGCTGGATCGCGGCGAGCACGCGCTGGCGGTGCTGCCGTTCGCACACCTGTTCGGCCTCGTGGTGGCGGGCGCGGCTCCACTGCTCGCCGGCGGCCGGGTGACGACGATGAGCCGGTTCGATCCGGCGCGTGCCATCGAGCTGCTCGAGTCGGAGCCGGTGTCGATGCTCGTCGGCGTACCGGCGGTGTTCGCTGGCCTCGCCGCCCTGCTCGCGCGGCGAGGCACGCGGCTTCGGAGTGAGCATCTGCGCCTCTGCATCTGCGGCGGTGCACCGCTCGCAGCCGAGCTACAGGACCAGTGGGACGAGCGCACCGGCGTCGAGCTGCGCCAGGGGTACGGACTCACCGAAGCCGGGCCCGTGTGCCTGTTCAACCGCGTCGACCTGCCGAACCGGCGCGGCACGCTCGGGGTGCCCTTCCCCGGCGTTCACGTGTCGATCCGCGCCGTCGACGGTCTCGACGAGGTGGCCGACGGCACCGATGGTGAGATCTGCGTCGCCGGGCCTAACGTGTCCCGCGGCTACGTGCACGGCGCGGCCCACGCCGCGGCGTCGCCCGACCCGTGGGCCGGCGGGCTTCCCCGCACGGGCGAGTGGCTCCGGACGGGCGACCGCGGCGTGCGCAACGGCGACGGCACCATCACGTTTCGCGGGCTCATCAAGCCGATGTTCACACGCAACGGCTTCAACCTCTACCCGCGCGAGATCGAGCGCGTGGTGGGCGAGATGCCGGGCGTCCGTCGCGTGCGCGTGCGCGCGGTACCCGACCCGATGCGCGAGAATGACATCGCGATCGAGGTCGAGGGCAGCGTCGATGAGGCCGGCGTCAGCGCCTGGTGCGAGCGACACCTCGCAGCCTACAAGCGCCCGACGTTCATCGCCGTAACGTCGGCCGGGCGCTGAGTCGCCCGCGGGCCACGCGCGGCGCGGTTACCGCACGAGCGCGTCGGATCCCGGGAGCTCGATCGCGCCGGAGTCGATCGCCGCCAGGAACGCGTCCACGCACACCGGATCGAACTGTTCGCCGCGGACTCGTCGCAGCTCCGCCAACGTCTCGGCGAGCGGTACCCCGGGTCGGTACGGGCGCACGCTCGTCATCGCGTCGAACGTGTCGGCAACCGCCGCGATACGCGCTTCGAGCGGAATCGCCTCTCCCGCCAGCCCGTCGGGAATTCCGCGGCCGTCAAACCGTTCGTGATGCGATCGCACGATGTTGAGGGCCATCGGCACGTCACCGAGCAGTGGCGAGAGGATCCGCCAGCCGACGACCGGGTGCGTCATGATGTGCTGGTATTCCTCGGGCGTGAGCGGCCCCGGCTTGTTCAGCACCGCCTCGCGGACCCCGATCTTGCCGATGTCGTGCACGTGGCCGCCGATCTCGATCTCGCGGATCGACTCGGCGCCGAGCCCGATGGCCTCCGCGATGGCGACCGAGTAGCGGCTCACGCGGAGCGAATGCCCGTGCGTGTACGGGTCCTTCACTTCGAGCGCGTCGGCGAGCGACTGGATGCTCGCGAGGAACAGCATCTCGAGGCGCCGCGCCTGTTCCGCGACACGCGCCTCGAGCCCGAGCTGGTACCCGCGGTTCTCGCGGATGAGGCGCCGCTTCTCCAGCGCCTGCCGCACGCGCGCGCGCACTTCCTCGAGATGGAACGGCTTGGTGAGGTAATCCATCGCGCCCACGGACAGCGCGCTCACCGCCGTCGCCACGTCGGCCACGGCGGTGATCATGATGACGGCGGTGTCCGCATGCCGCTCGCGAACCTCGCGGAGCAGCGCCATGCCGTCGAGCTCCGGCATGTGCAGATCCGAGAGGAGCAGCGTTGCCGGAACGCGCTCGAGCAGCTCGAGCGCCGCGCGCCCGTTCGCCGCTTCGTGGCAGATGAACCCATCCACCTGCATGAGGCGCACAAGCACCCGGCGCAGGTGCGCCTCGTCATCGACCACGATACAGTGCGGTGCCGATTCCGCGGGATTATCTTGACCCATTCACCACCCTAGCACTGAGTGAATGCATGACGCGCGTTTTCGACGAAGATCTCGAGGCTGGCTTCGCTACGCGAGCCATTCACGCCGGCCAGCGCCCCGAGCCGCTGGCCGGCGCCATCATGACTCCGGTCTACCTGACGTCCACCTACGTGCAGGACGCCGTCGGGAAAAACAAGGGTTACGAGTACGCACGCGGCAAAAACCCCACACGCGAGGCCCTGGAGCGCAACGTCGCGGCGCTCGAGGGCGGACGCCACGGCTTCGCATTCGCGAGCGGCATGGCGTGTCTCGACTCGATCATGAAGCTCTTTCGCGCCGGCGACCACATCGTGTGCGGTGAGAACGTGTACGGCGGGACGTCGCGGCTGTTCGATCGCGTGCTGGTGAATTTCGGGCTGCGCTTCACGTACGTCGACACCCGCGATCCCGGCCGCGTCGCCGATGCCGTGACGGGCGACACTCGCGCGATTCTCGTCGAGACGCCGACGAATCCGATGATGTGGATCGCCGACCTCGCCGCGATGAAGGAGATCGCCGGGCGGGCGGGCGCGCTGCTCATCGTCGACAACACCTTCGCGACACCGTACTTCCAGCGCCCATTCGACTTCGGCGCGGACATCGTCTACCACTCGACGACCAAGTACCTCAACGGCCACAGCGACATGATCGGCGGCATCGCCGTCGTGCGCGACGACGCCCTGGCCGAGCGGCTGCAGTTCATTCACAACGCCGCCGGAGCCGTCGCCGGGCCGTTCGACGCCTGGCTCGCGCTGCGCGGCACGAAGACCCTGCACCTGCGCATGCGGCAGCACGACGCGAACGGTCGCCAAATCGCGGCCTGGCTGGTCGAGAAATTCGGCGATGACAAGGTGATCTACCCGGGGCTGCCCTCGCACCCGCAGCACGAGCTGGCGTGCCGGCAGATGAAAGGGTTCGGCGGCATGATCTCGGTGGACCTCGGCACTCGCGAACGAGCGGCCAGAGTGCTGGACCGGGTGCGGATCTTCGCGCTCGCCGAATCGCTGGGCGGAGTCGAAAGCCTGATCTGCCTGCCTGCGTCGATGACCCACGCGTCGGTGCCTCCGGAGCGCCGCGCGAAGATCGGGATTGGCGATGGCCTCATTCGGCTCTCCTGCGGCGTCGAGGATGCCGAGGACCTGATCGGCGACCTGGAGCAGGCGGTGAAAGGACTGTAGGGCCCCAGGCCCGAGCCCTCCGTTCTGGCCGCTCGCCGTCCCCGCCGTATACTTCCCACATCGGGACGGACACTTCCCGCGAGCCGGGCCCGTACGACCAGTAACCTCGCCGCTGCCACGCGGCGCGGAGCAGGCGCAGCTCGCCACCGCCGAGTCCCTCGTCCCCAGCCCCTAGTCCCTCGTCCCATGGCTGACCGCAAAGTCCTCACCCAGATCTCCTCCACCGCATGGGAGCATGCGGCCGACCGCGCCGCCCTCAACAGCCTGCGGGCCATTCCAGGCTTCGACGAGGTGGTGCGAAAGATCGCCGGATTCTTCGGCGAGAAGGGCGTGCGGCAGCTCTTCCTCGCCAACGCGGTGCTCGTCGGCCCGAAACAGCGCCCCGCGTTGAATACGCTCTACGGCGAGGTGCTCGAGACCATGGACTGGCCCGAGCGGCCGGAGCTCTACGTCTCGCAGACGCCGTTCGTGAACGCGGCCGCCGTGGGATTCGACAAGCCCTTCATCGTGCTCAACTCGGCCACGATCGCCCTCCTCGACAAGGAGGAGCGCCGGGACATCCTCGGCCACGAGCTCGGTCACATCATGAGCGGGCACACGACGTACACGACGATCGCGATCATCATCCTGACCGTCGGGCTCCGGAACCTTCCGTTCCTCGCCGGTGTGGCGCTCCTGCCGTTCCAGCTCGCGCTGCTCGAGTGGTACCGCAAGGCAGAGCTCTCCGCCGACCGTGCGGGCCTGCTCGTGACGCAGGATCTCGATACCTCCATGCACACCTTTCTCAAGATGGCGGGCGGCGGTGCCGGGGACGACGAGATCAGCTTCGAGGCGTTCATGGAGCAGGCCGAGACCTACGAGACGCAAGGCGACCTCGCCGATCGCGTCTGGCAGGTGATCAACACAGCCTTCAAGACGCACCCGTTCGGAACGGTGCGCGCCGCCGAACTGCAGCGATGGGTGCGCAGCGGTCAGTACGACACGATCATCAACGGCGACTACCCGCGCCGCGGCGACACGTCGCAGCGCCCGCTGACCGAGGACTACGTCGACGCGGCTGGCTACTACGGCAACCAGGCGCGCGAGGCGGTCACGCAGGTGGGTGACGTGTTGGCGCGTGCGCGCGACGCGTTCAACAGCGCGTTCCGAACCTCCTAGCCGTGAAGGCACTGATCGTCGGCGGGGGCGGGCGCGAGCACGCCCTCGCCTGGAAGCTGAAGCGCGACGACCCTTCCCTCGATCTTCTGGCGGCCCCGGGCAATCCGGGGATCGCCGAGCTCGCGCGATGCGTCCCGATCGCGGCGACCGATGTCGCCGCGATCGTTGCGCTGGCCACCGCGGAACGCGCAGACCTCGTGGTCGTGGGCCCCGAAGCGCCGCTGGCGGCCGGACTCGCCGACGCCCTGCGCGAGCACTCGATTCCGACGTTCGGCCCGTCCAGCGCCGCCGCGCGCATCGAGACCTCGAAGCGATTCGCGAAAGAGGTGATGGTCGATGCCGGCGTTCCGACTGCTCGAGCGACGCATCACTCCACCGTCGAGTCGGCCCGCCGCGCGGTCGCCGAGCTCGGCGCGCCGCTGGTGATCAAGGCGACCGGGCTCGCGGCCGGCAAGGGCGTCGTCGTGTGCGAGAGCGTCGCTGACGCGCATGCCGCCATCGATCGGATGCTTCGCGACGGCGCACTCGGTGCCGCCGGCAGCGAGGTCCTGGTAGAGGAGTTCATGACGGGCGAGGAGCTCTCGCTCTTTGCGCTCACGGATGGCGAACGGTTCCTCACCATGCTGCCCGCGCAGGACCACAAGCGATTGTTCGCCGGCGATGCGGGCCCGAACACGGGCGGCATGGGCGCCTACGTGCCGGTGGCCATCGGTACGGAGGCACTCGTCAGGCAGGCTGCGCAGCGGGTGATCGAGCCCACGCTCGCGGCGCTGCGCGATCGGGGGGCGCCGTTCGCGGGTCTGCTGTACGCCGGCCTGATGATCACGCCCGAGGGTCCGAAGGTCGTCGAGTTCAACTGCCGGTTCGGCGACCCGGAAACGCAGGCGATCCTGCCACTGCTCGCGAGCTCGCTGGTCGAGCCAATGGTCGCGATCGCGACCGGCGACGGGCTCGGGGGCGCACGCGCGCTCGAGTGGACCGGTGGGTTTGCCGTGACCACGGTGCTCGCGGCGGCGGGCTATCCTGACGCGCCGCGCATCGGCGACCCGATCGTGCTGCCCGCGGCCGACGATCAGGTCATTCTGTTCCACGCCGGTACTGCCCGAAACGACGAGGGCGTGCTGGTGACCGCCGGCGGCCGAGTGCTCGCGGCCACCGGGATCGCGACGACGTTCGATGCCGCACAGCGGGCGAGCGCCGACTATGCCGCGGCGGTACGGTTCCCCGGCAAGCAGTACCGCGCCGACATCGGCTGGCGCGAGTCCTCACGGCGTGCCCGAGCTACCTGAGACCGAGACCATCGCGCGAGATCTCGACCGCGCGATCTCCGGGAGCGGCATCGCCGAGGTGCGGGTCACGCGGAGCGACGTGCTCAGGGAAGTCACGCCGGCGGAGCTACGCCGCCGCGTGACCGGCACCGAGATCGTGCGCGCGTGGCGCCGGGCGAAGCTGGTGGTGCTCGACCTCGCCTCGCGCGACCGGATCGTGGTGCAGCCGCGCTTCACCGGCGCCCTGCTGGTCGATGAGGGTTCGCTCGCCGATGCCGAGCGGCGCTACTCGACGGTCGAGCTGGTGCTCGTCGACGGCCGCTCGCTCCACTACCGCGACATCCGCCGGCTCGGCACGGTGAGCCTCATGAACGAGGATCGGTTCGCGTCGTACGCGAGCGCGCTCGGCGCCGAGCCACTCGACGCCAGCTTTACGATGGAGCGATTGTCGGCCATTCTTCGGGCGTCGCGCCAGCCGGTGAAGCGAGTGTTGATGGACCAACGTCGGCTCGTCGGAGTGGGAAACATCTACGCGAACGAAGTGCTCTGGCACTCCGGCATCGATCCATCGCGCCCGGCGGCGAGTCTCGCGCCGGCGGAGTGCGCGCGCCTCCACGCCGCACTCGGCGAGGTGCTTCGCGCCGCCATCGATGCGCGTGGGACGAGCTTCCGCGACTATCGCGATGCGTCGGGCGAGCGCGGGACGTTCGCCGCGTCGCTCGAGGCGTATGGCCGTGAGGGGCTGCCGTGCCGCCGGTGTGGGCGTCGGCTCGCGGTCACGCACGCCATCGACGGGCGATCGACCGTGTTCTGCTACGCATGCCAGCGCTGACGGCCGAACGCCGCGCGCCGGCGTCCGACGCCGATCTCGCGCGCATGCGCGGAACGGTGCGCGAGAGCGCGCAGGACCGGCCCGGGATCTATCGCATGCTGTCGGCGGACGGCGAGGTCGTGTACGTCGGCAAGTCGAAGCGAGTCCGCACGCGACTGCTGAGCTACTTCCGATGCGCGTACCCCGAGGAGAAGGGCGCGCGAATCCTGCGCGAGGCCGCAACCATCGACTGGGAGTACGCGCCCAGCGAGTTCGCCGCGCTGCTGACCGAGCTTCGCCTGATCAAGCGGCTGCGCCCGCGGTTCAACGTCCGGATGAAGCGTGACGGGCGGAACTATGCCTTCATCAAGGTGAGCCGCGGCGCCGCGCCAAAGCTCCTGGTCGTGCGCGGTGCGGGGAGCGAAGACGGCGGCGTCTACTACGGCCCGTTCATGGGCGCGCAGCGCATCGGGGAAGCCGTGCGCGAGCTCAGCGACGCGCTGGGGCTGCGCGACTGCTCGCTCGAGCAGAAGATGTTTTTCGCCGATCAGGGTGATCTGTTCGGCGTGCCGACGCGCACCCCCGGTTGCATTCGCCACGAGATCCGGAAGTGCCTCGGTCCGTGCATCGGCGCGTGCACGGCGAATGCGTACCGCGAGCGCGTCGCCCTGGCGCGCGCGTTTCTCGACGGCGCTGACGACGGACCGATGGACCAGTTGCGGACCGAGATGCAGGCCGCGAGCGACCGCCTGGAATTCGAGCGGGCGGGGGCGCTCCGCGACAAGCTGCGCCGGCTCGAGGAGCTCCGCGAGCAGTTCGGCCGGCTGCGCTTCGCCGTCGAGACGCTGTCGTTCCTCTACACGGTGCGTGGGCACGACGGCGATGACCGACTGTACCTGATCCGGCGCGGCCGCGTGCGCGCCGAGGTGCAGTCACCGCGCACGGCGCGCGACCGTCGCAACGTGCGTGCGCTCGTGGACTCGGTGTTCGCGCCACCGGAGCGCGACGGCACCGCGATTCCCACGCACGAGATCGACGAGCTGTTGCTGTTGTCGTCGTGGTTTCGCCGAAATCCCGGCGAGCTCGACAACACCCGGCGTGCCGATGAGTCGAAATCGGTGTAGTATCCAACACACCGTGATCAATTCGGGCACCGGTCGTCGCTCTGTAGGTGGCCGGTGTCTTGCACCTTTGCTCGCAGCGCGCCGCGGAATCTCTTCCGTTCGCGGTCTCAAGCTCCGGGAGCAGCAATGACGACCTCTTGGCAACCGACGACGCTCGTGCAGTGCATCAGCGTGCGGCCGTGGCTGACGTATCCGGGTTGCGACGAGCCAGGTGGCTGCCACGACCTGACCCTGGGACGCATCTACGAGATGTTGGGCGTCGAGGGCAGCGGGGCGTTCTACCGCATCATCGACGACTCGGGCGAGGACTTCCTCTACCCCGCCTCGCACTTTCGCGTCGTGTGACCTAGGCCCGCAGCGCGATGAGCTCCGCCTCCGCGCGCCCATTCGCGATCGTGAGCCGCGCCACGCTCGGCGTGATGTCGAATCGGCGGGGACCGGCGGCACCCGGGTTCAGCACCAGTCGCCCACCCGCGTGCACGACCAGCGCGCGATGCGTGTGCCCGTAGACGATGACATCCGCCGCATAACGACTCAGCAGCTCCTCGGGCACCGGGGAGCCCAGTTCGTGACCGTGGCTGACGTGAATCGTGACCCCCGCCACGGCATGCGCGATCGACGGCGACAGGCGCGGGTCTCCCGGCGGATCGGTGTTCCCGTAGACGGCCCGCACCGGGGCGATGAGCCCGAGCTCGTCGAGCACGTCGTCACCGCCCACGTCGCCGGCGTGCAGGATCAGCTCGACGCCGGCCAGCGCCGAATGCACGTCGGCGCGGAGCAGCCCGTGGGTGTCGGCGATGATGCCGAGGACGTGCGTCGTCGGGGGAACGCCCGTCACTCGCCTGCGCCGCTCCCCCATCGCGGCACGAGCGTGTGCTCGACCCCCAGATGGTCGAGGATGCGGGCGACGATGAAGTCCACCAGCGCGCCGATGGTCGCCGGCCGGTGATAGAAACCGGGTGACGCCGGCAGCACGACGGCGCCGGCTCTCGTTAGGCTCAGCATGTTCTCGAGGTGGATCGCGCTGTACGGCGACTCACGCGGCACGAGCACCAGCGGCCGCCGCTCCTTGAGCACCACGTCGGCCGCCCGCTCCACCAGCGATCGCGACGCGCCGACGGCGATCGCGGACATCGTGCCCATCGAGCACGGACAGATGACCATGCCGGCCGTGAGCGCCGATCCCGACGCGGGCGCCGCGCCCCGGTCGCGATCGTCGTACACCCGAACGGCCGCGTCCCACCGCCCGCCACCAATGCGCTCGCGCAAGGCATCCAGCGACGGGATGTCCGTCTCGGTGCGGAGCAGCCGGGCGCCGTGATCCGACACGATCAGCGAGATACGCCGCTCGTGCTCCACCAGCGCCTCGATCAGGCGCACGGCGTAGGGCGCGCCCGACGCGCCGGTGATCGCGACGACGATCGGCCGCTCGCCGGCGCCGGTCATCGCGCCAGCCGCTCGACGAGCACGAAGCCGAAGAACGTGAGGCTGATCACGCCATTCATGGTGAAGAACGCGGCATCGAGCCGCGACAGGTCGTCGCCACGCACCAGCGAATGCTCGTACAGGAGCAGCGCCGCCGCGACACACACGCCGAGGGCGTACAGCCAACCCACCGGAACCGCGGTGCCGACCGCGGCCAACGACGCCACGGTCACCACGTGCAGCCCCCGCGCGATGGCGAGCGCGCCACGCCGTCCGAACACCACCGGGATCGAATGCAGCTGCTCCCTGCGGTCGAACTCCTCGTCCTGGAGCGCGTACAGGATGTCGAACCCCGCGGTCCACGAGGACACGGCGGCCGCGAGCGCGAGGAGCATCCACCACGGCGTGCTCCACGTCCCCGATACCGCGAGGTAGCCACCCACCGGCGCGATCGAGAGCCCCACGCCGAGCACGACGTGCGACCAGTGCGTGAAACGTTTCGTGTAGCTGTACCACAGCACCCAGCCCAGCGCGATCGGGCTCAACGCCGCGCACAGCAGGTTGAGGCGCCACGCGGCGAGGACGAATACGAGGCCCGCCACGGCGACGGCGACAGCCGCGTCACGCACGCTGAGCGCCCCGCTCGGAATCTCGCGTCGCGCCGTGCGCGGGTTCCGTGCATCGATCTGCCGGTCGACGATGCGATTGAAGCCCATCGCGGCGAACCGCGCCGCGGTGAACGCGACCACGATCCAGCCGAGCGTACCGATGGAGACGTGGTAGCTGTAGCTCGCCAGCGTCGCGCCCACGAGGGCGAACGGCAGCGCGAACACCGTGTGCGGCAGCTTCACGAAGTTCATGTACCGCACGAGCCGTGATTGGCCCGCGAACGTCTGCCCCTCGCGCGGCCGCGTCATGCCACGCCCCCGGCCGACCCGAATCGCGACACCACGTGGCCGAGCGAGCCGGCCGATCGCTCCAGCGCCCGTGCGGTCTCGCGCAGTTGCTCCGTGAGCACACGATGGTGCTGCGTGGCCCGCGCCACCTCGTCGGTCGCCGACGCGGAGGCGTCGGCCGCATCGGCCACGAGCGCCGACGCCTCGTTCACCTGCAGCGTGAGCGTGTCCTGTCGCTCGGACGCGCGCAGCACGCCATCGGCGAGCGCCAGCGTGCGCTGCGCATCCTGCTCGATCGATCGAAAGACGGCCATCGCCTCGCCCATCACCTGTTCGCCTCGTCGTACCGCCTCCTCCATCGTCCGCACTCGCGTCGCCGCGTCCTCGATGCGCTCGGTCATCTCGCGCACCAGGTCCGCTATACGCCCCACGGATCCGCCGCTCTGCATCGCCAGTTTCCCCACCTCCTCGGCCACGACGGCGAAACCGCGCCCGGCCTCGCCCGCGCGTGCGGCTTCGATCGACGCGTTGAGCGCGAGCAGGTTCGTCTGGCGGCCGATGTCGCCGACGACGGTCGTCACGTCACCGATCGCGTCCGACGCCGTGCGAAGCCCGTCCATCCGCGCCACCAGATCGCGCGCGAGCTCGGCGACCTCGGTAACAACCGTCGTCGCGTCCGCGGCGCGCGTCACGCCGAGCTGCGCGCTCGCCTCGACCTTCGCCGAGATCTCGCGCGTCTCACGCGCCGACGCGTGCGTGGCCCCGGCCGCATCGTCGAGTTGCGTGGCGGCAAGCCGGATCTGACGCGCCGCGTCCATGCTTCGCGCCATGCCGCCCGTCACCCCCGCGAGCGACGCCGTGACGCGCTCGGCCCCGTCGGCCACGGTCGAGCCGATGCGGGCCACGTCGGCCGATGCGCCGAGCACCTCGCTCGTCGTCTTCCGCGTCTCGCCGATGAGCGCGCCCACTTCGCGGAGCGCGGCCGCGATCTCCTCCTGCCCGGCGACGGTCTCCTCGCCCTGCAGCAGCGCCGCCCAGTCGCCGCGCCGCACGGCGCCGGCGAGCTGCTCGAGCAACGCGAGCGGCCGCGACATGATGTCGTTCAGGCGAGCGACGAACCACGCGATCGCCACGAACGAGAGCACCCAGGCGATGACGACTTCGGTGGGCCGAAGGCCACGGAATGCCACCGTGTACACGAGGCTGCCGATCACGAGCAGGAACACGCCTAACGTCCCCGCGATGTCGGCGATCAGGCGCCGCGGATAGCGGATGCGCACGACCGCGACCGCGGCCGCCACAACGACGAACATGAACGCCAGCGTCGCGTACAGGCGGGAGACGGCGTACGCAGGCTCCGGCTCCTGGAGCGCGGCCGCAACGAGCCACGAGGCCGGCGTCGTCATCGCGCCGGTCCGATGCGCAGCTCGCTCCACACCGCGTCCACGCGTGCGCGCGTCGCGGCGTCCATCTCGATCACCTTCGGCCAGTTGCGCGTGAACCCTTCTTCCGGCCACTTCCGCGTGGCGTCGATCCCCATCTTCGAGCCGTACGTGAACGCGCGGCTCGAATGATCGAGCACGTCCACCGGCCCCATCGTGAATCGCGTGTCGCGCTCGGGATCGATGTTGTTGAGCGCCACCCACCACGCTTCGTGCGGATCGCGCACGTTCACCTCCTTGTCGAGGATCACGAGCACCTTCGCGAGCGACATGAGCCCCTGGCCCCACATCGCGTTCATGACCTTGTAGGCCTGCCCCGGATACTGCTTGTCGATCGAGACGAACACGAGATTGTGGAAGATGCCCTCGGCGGGCATGTGATAGTCCACGACTTCCGGAATCGTGAGCTTGAGCAGCGGCAGGAAGATGCGCTCGGTGGCGTGGCCGAGATAGAAGTCCTCCATCGGCGGGCGGCCCACGATCGTGGACACGTACACCGGGTTGCGTCGCATCGTGATCGCCGTGATGTGGACCTGCGGGTACAGGTCGGCCTCGGAGTAGAAGCCCGTATGGTCGCCGAACGGCCCCTCGACCACGAGCGGCTCGCGCGGGTCGATGTATCCCTCGAGCACGAACTCCGCGGCCGCGGGCACGTCGAGATCGCACGTCACCGCCTTCGCCAACTGCACCGGGGCACTCCGCAGGAAGCCCGCGAACAGGAACTCGTCCACCGTGGGCGGGAGCGGCGCGGATGCGGAGTAGATCGACGCCGGGTCGGCGCCGATGGCGATGCACACGGGCATCGTCTCCCCCCGTTCGGCCATCTCTCGCCAGTGCGCCGCCCCCACCTTGTGTCGTTGCCAGTGCATCGCGATGGTGCGCGGTCCGAGCACCTGGATGCGATACATCCCGACGTTGCGAATGCCGCGACGCGGGTCGCGCGAGATCACCATCGGGAGCGTGATGTACGGCCCGCCGTCCTCGGGCCAGCACGTCATGATCGGCAGCGTCCGAAGGTCGACCTGATTTCCCTGCCGCACCACCTCCTGACACGGGGGTGTGCCACCCTTCACCCGGGGTGGGAACCGCGCGACCTCGAGGAGTCGCGGGATGAGCGCCAGCTTCGCCACGAGACCATCCGGCACCTTGAGGTCCATGAGCTGCGTGATGCGCGCGCCGATGTCGTCGAGCCGTTCGACGCCGAGCGCGAGCGCCATGCGCCGCATCGACCCGAACAGGTTGATCGCCACCGGGTACGCCGAGCGGGTGCCGTCGTCGAGCAACACGTGCTCGAACAGGAGCGCCGGCCCGCCGCCGGGGAGCTTCATCGCGCGGTCAGCGATCTCGCACAGCTCGAGGCGCGCGGCCACCGGGTGCCGCACGCGAACGAGCTCGCCGGCCTCTTCGACGGCGGCAATGAAATCGGAGAGCGAATCGAGGGTCATGTCGTTGGTGAATGCGGCGCGGCGTACTATGCGGATGCGCGGGCGTGTCCGGGCTTGTCGCCCGAGTGGATGGCCGCCACCCCGAACGTGAGTGACTCCCACCGAACGTCGGCGAAGCCGGCGTCGCGCATCGCGCGCGCCAGCTCCTCCTGGACAGGGAACACCGCGACGGATTCGGGCAGGTAGCGATAGGCCGTGCGATGCCCGCTCACCGCCCGCCCCACCGTGGGCAGCACGGCGTGGAAGTAGGCGTGGTAGGCCCCGCGAACCACCGGGGATCGCGGCGTCGAGAATTCGAGAATCACGAACCGTCCGCCCGGCTCGAGCACGCGATGCACCTCGGCGAGCGCCGCGGGGAGACTCGCCACGTTCCGGATGCCGAATGCGACGATGGCGCCAGCCGCCGAGTTATCGGCAAGGGGCAGCGCGAGCGCGTCGGCGGTGACCGGCGCGACGAGGACGCGGGGCGCCTTGTTCAGGCCGGCTCGGAGCATGGGTTCCGCGAAGTCGGTTCCGAGGACGAGCCCGCGAAAGCCCGGCGTTCGGGAGAGCTCCGCCGCCACGTCGAGCGTGCCCGCGCAGAGATCGACGTACAGGCCACTGGGGCGGCGGGTGGGGTCGAGACGCTCGATCGCGCGCTGCCGCCACCGGCGGTCGAAGTTGAAGCTGAGCAGGTGGTTCAGCAGATCGTACCGCGGCGCGATCTCGGAGAAGATGCGGCGGACGTAGGCGCGCTTCTCCGCACCGCCGGCGGCAGCGTCGCGCGCCTGCATCGTCTCGAGGTCGCTCGGTGGCATCAGGCGCGAAAGTTGGACGAGGCACGGGAGCCAATCAAGCGCCCAGCCATCAATGTTTGTTGCCGGATGACGCCTCGACCGCCGGGAGCGGTCTCGGCGCGCTGGATTGGCAGGCGGGGTGAGGGTAGCTTCCTGTCCACCGCCGGCGACGCCTCGACGTGTCGTGTTGCCGCCGTCTTCTGCATGGCGCCACCACTCGACCTCGCGAACCTCCCCGACGCCGACGTCGTCACACTCGCCCAACAAGGGCGAGAGACGGCGTTCCGCGAGCTGTTGCGCCGGTACGAGCGCCCCGTCTTCTCACTGATCTTTCGCATGGTCCGCGATCGAGAGATCTCCGAGGACCTGGCGCAGGACACGTTCATCAAGGTCCTGAACCACATCGATCGGTACCGTCCCGAGTTCAAGCTCTCGAGCTGGCTGTTCAAGATCGCGAACAACGTCGCGATCGACTACCTGCGGAAGCGGCAGCTCGACACGATCAGCATCGACGGCTCACCGCACGCGGCGTCGGCCGCTGAGGTCGAGGCCACCTCGTTCGACCTTGCGGCCCGCCAGGAATCGGCGCTCGAGGAGATGGAGGCGCGCGAGCTCGGAACGGCCATCGAGCGGGCTATCGCACGACTCCGTCCCGAGTACCGATCCTGCATCATGCTCCGCCACGTGGAGGGTCGCTCGTACGAGGAGATCGCGGCCACCCTCGACCTCCCGCTGGGCACGGTGAAGACCTACATCCATCGCGCACGCCACGAGTTGCGCGAGGCGCTCGAGCACGTGAAAGGGCCCGGGTAGCCGGTTCCCGACAGCCCTGAAACCTCGTCTTTTACAAGCCCGTACGACCCGGTGGAGGATTTGTGGAACATAGGCACCTACTACCTGACGAAATCGATCAGCTACTCGACGGCGAGGCCGGATTCGGCGTCGCACCGCTCCATGCGCACGTCGAGAGCTGTGCAAAGTGTCGCGCCGAGCTGGCCGAGGCCCGGCAGCTCGTGAGCGCCCTCGAGCGCCTCCCGCACCTGGCGCCGAGCCCGCGGTTCGCGGACCGCGTCATGTCGCGCGTTCAGGTGTTCGAGCCCTGGCACGTGTCGGCCATCGACACCGCCAGGCAATGGGTCCCGAGGTCGCGCTCCGCGCGCGCGCTCGCCCTGTCGGCCACCGCGGTCTTCGCTCTCCTCGTATCGATCGGCGCGGTGTGGATGGCGGTCCGGCTCGACGCATTCCTGTTCTTCTTCGACCTCGCCGGCCAGCGCGCCCGGACGGCAGTGTTCGACGCCGTCGGTGACGCGATCGCGAGCACGTTCGGAACGGCGGCGGTCGACGCGTTGCGCTCGGGCGGTACGACCGCGGCCGTCGGAATCTCCGGCTTCCTGCTCCTCGTGGTGCTCGCCGCCTTCGGGTTGCGAGCGCTCGTCGCTACCGCGCGCCGCCGCCGGCCGTAGCCGATGCGCCCGGCCCTTCTGGCGCTGATCCTCGCGGTGCCTCCGGCACCGCTGAGGGCTCAGCAGGCCCCTGCCGTCCAGTCGCCTCGTCCTCCTGCCGCCGCCACGGCCGGCACCCAGGCGAGGCGTGGGAGCGACAGCACGGCGACGATCAGTTCGCTCGCGACCACTCCGCGAGCACCGCTCTCCGAAGAGGCAGTCGATTCGCTTCGCAAGCTGATCGACCGGTTCAGGCGAGATCCCGAGGCGGCCAGGCTCCCGGCAACCGACGAAATCGTGATGGGCGGCCGCACGATCGCGGCGGGCACACGACTCGACGGACCCGTTGCCACAGCGGGCGGGCCGCTCCACGTCTTCGGCACGGTGGACGGTGATGCGGTTGCCGTGGGCGGCGATGTCATCGTTCACCCCGGGGGCCGCGTCACGGGCAATGCTGTCTCCGCGCTCGGCCAGGTGACGCTTCTCGGCGGGACTGTCGAGGGAGAGATGCGCGAGCTCGGCGGTGCGCTCGGAACGATTCCGAAGCCCGCCGCCGTACGGGAGAGCCCCGTCAGTGCCACCAGACACGCCCTCGCGCTCTCGTCGAGCTGGCTCGTGATCCTGGTGCTCATCGGCATCGGCGTACTGGTGTTCGCGGGCAACTATCTCGACGGCGTGGTCGAGTCCCTGGAAGGGAGATTCGGACGGTCGTTCTGGGCGGGGGTCGCTACGCAACTGGCACTCGCGCCGGCGCTCGCGCTTCTCGTCGTCGCGCTTGCGCTCACTGTCATCGGCCTGCTGCTCATTCCGTTCGCCATTGTCGCGTTCGTGCTCGCCGTGGCCGGGCTCGTCACGCTCGGCTTCCTGGCCGTGGCACGCGTCACGGGCGAATCGCTCTCCCCCGCCGCGAGCCAGCGCTATCACGCGCGCGGTGCCGCGCTCCGCGCGCTCGTCATCGGCGTTGCCTTGTACATGGGCCTCTGGGTCGCAGCGTCGGCGTTCGCGTGGGTGCCGATAGTCGAGACCGTGCTCAGAGGCATCGCGGTCGCCATCACGTGGGTAGCAGCCACAGCCGGGCTCGGCGCCGCGGTCCTCTCGCGTGGCGGCACGCGGCGGCCCGCGGAACCGTTGCTTGCGCCGTCACCGGCAAACGACCTTCCATGGCAAACGCCCACACCCGTCACGGGAGTCGTGGCCGCGCGACGCCCGACACCGGCATCGTCCAAGCGCGAACGATGAACGTCCGCATCATTGCGTGGTTCTCCGCCGTGACGTCGGTACTGGCGGGCGCACCCCTCCCGGCGCAGAGCTGGCGCACGCTCGACGTGTCCCGGCAGCTCTCCGACACGTCGCCGGCTTCGGTGCAGGTAACGTATGGCACCGGCACGTTCGGGCTGCGCGCAACGTCCCGCCCGTTGCTCTATCACATGGACCTCCGGTACGACGGCGAACGCACCCAACCGCGTCACGTCTTCGATACGGCGGCCCGCGAGCTCCATCTCGGTGTTCAGCGTGCCGACGCTCATTTCGGCGGTCGGAGCGAGGGCGAGTCGGGACACCTCCAGCTCGAACTGTCGCGCGCCGCACCGCTGGACCTGGCGTTGGACCTGGGCGCCGTCGAGGCGGACCTCGATCTCACCGGCCTGCGGATCAGCCGCCTGCATCTCGAGTCCGGCGCGAGCGACTCGAAGCTGCGGTTCGACTCGCTCAACGCCGCGCGCATGAGCGTGCTCGAGATCTCGCTCGGCGTCGCCAGCTTCCAGGGACAGCGGCTCGCGAACGCGAACGCAGCCGACATTCGCGTCGATGCGGGGGTCGGGAACGTGGAGCTCGATTTCGGCGGACAGTGGACGCAGGACATCGACCTTCGTGTCGAAGCGACGCTCGGCGTCGTCACCGTGCACGTTCCCGCCGATGTGGGGGTGCGCGTATCGCTGCGAAAGGTCCTGGCGTCGTTCGACCACGAAGGGCTCGTCGAGGGCGATGGCGCATGGGTATCGCCCAACTGGAGCTCCGCGCCACGAAAGCTCCGGATCTCCGCCGCAACCACGTTCGGCAAGCTCACGATCGACAGAACCGGTCGGTAGCGCAGCGGCCGGCCTCGCAACCGCCCGCCCGTGTGCGCGGCGGGTCACTCGCACATCCCTTGCGCTGGAAGCGCTCCCACACGATCGGGAGCGCCGCATGGTAGTGCTGGGATATCGCGTCGGGCCGCTCGTCACCCGGACGTTCAAGGAAGTCCTCGCCGACAACCTGCTCGGGCTTTCAGCCCAGACCGCGTACTACTTCTTCTTCTCGCTGTTCCCGCTGCTGTTGTTCCTTGCGCCGCTGCTGAGTCTCGTAGGCAACAAGCAGGAGACGTTCGGGCTTGTCGCCAACCAGTTGCAGAGCGTCGTGCCCAGCGAGGGATGGGGGCTCATCGCCGGCGTCATCCGTGACGTCGTGTACGCGAAGAACGCCCCGGGGCTGATGTCGGTCGGCGCGCTGCTCGCGATCTGGGCGGGATCGAACGTGTTCAGTGCGCTCATCGACGCGCTCAATCGCGCGTACGACGTCGACGAAACGCGGCCGTGGTGGAAGACGAAGCTGATCGCCCTGGGCAGCGTGGTCGGGATCGGCATCATCATTCTGCTCGCGACCGTTCTCATCCTCGGCGGCGAGACGATCACCGCGTGGATCGGCGACCACTTCGCGCTCGGCCCGACGGCCCGCCGCCTGCTCGGCGCGCTGCAGGTCGTCATCGGGTTCGTGCTGCTTGTGACGATCGCCGCGCTCTCGTACTACTTCCTGCCGAACCTCCGGCAGAGCAAGCGGCAGGTGCTCGTGGGCGCGATCTTCGCCACCGTCGCGTGGGTGATCGTCACCCTCGCGTTCCGCGCGTACGTGACGAACCTCGCCGACTACAACAAGACGTACGGCGCGATCGGCGGTGTGATCGTGCTGCTGACGTGGATGTACTTCTCGATGCTCGTCTTCCTCATCGGGGGCGAGATCAATTCGGAGCTCCACCAGGGCACCGGCGCCGTCTCACCGCGGCCCGGCACCCTGTACGGCGGGCGGATCGAGACGGCCGCCGCGGCCGGCGTGCCCTCCCTGGACCGGGTCGAGCGGCTCGAGCCGTTAGGCGCGCGCCGCACGTAGCACGATCGGCGTGCCGCGCTCGAGCCCGAGCGATCGCGCGGCGTTCCCGTCGCGCTCCGCGACTTCGATGAACCCGCTGGAACCGGTGAGGGCGATCACGTCGCCCGGGCGGGCGTCGGCATAGGTGCGAACGATCGGCATCGACCGGCCGTTGACCTCGATGCGCCCGCCACGGGGCGCGATGAGGTTGGAGATCGCATTGCCGAACCGGTCGATGGCGATGATCTCTCCGGCCACCGAGCCGTCGCCCACGCGCCGCGCCTCGGGGGTGCGGCGTACGACCGGCTCCGCGTGCGGCGAGCCTAACGCGTCGATCGGGGTGCCGAGCGCGAGCGCCGCGGCGGCCGGCGCGAAGACGTCGCGGCCATGGAACGTGGCGGTCGCGGCCGCCGACACCGGGAGCACGACGGCGCGCGCGCCGCCGGCGAGCAGCGCCGGGCTCAGCACGCCGTTGTCGGGGCCTACGAGGAACCGGCCCTCGCTGCCGACCGCGAGCGGCGCGCGCGCCGACCCGACGCCGGGGTCGACGACCACCAGATGCACCGTGCCCACCGGGAACCGTCGCCAATAGCGTGCAACGGCGAGGCGCGCGGACTCGACGTCCTGCGGCGGAATGTCGTGCGACAGGTCCACCACGGTCGCCTCGGGTGCCGCCGAGAAGAGCACGCCCTTCACCTCGGCGACGTAGCCGTCGGCGGTGCCGAAATCGGTCAGCAGCGTAATGATCGGGCGCATGGGTTACACCGATTTGCGTTTCCAGCCGCCGCGGCGCCAGAGGGCGATCATCGCGAGCCCGCGCGCCGTCGCCGTCAGCGCGATGGCCCACCAGATGCCGTCGGCGCCCCACCGATCGGCGGCCCACCACGCGAGCGGGATGCGAAGCGCGGTGAGCGTCGTGGACGTGAGCATCGGCGGAACGGTGTCGCCGGCTCCGCCGAGCGCTCCCTCGAGCACGAGCTCGGCGGCCACGGTGAGCTCCGAGATCGCGCTGATGCGCAGGTACCGAACGGCGACGGCGATCACCGCGGGGTCGGTCGTGAACAGGCTCGCGAGCCGCTCGGGAATGAGCAGTGCCGCCGCGGCCGCCAGACAGGCCGGCACCGTCGCGTAGCCGAGCGTGATCCAACCGGCACGTTCGGCTCTCGCGGTTTGACCGGCCCCGAGGTTCTGGCCCACGATGGCGGCCGCGGCGACCCCGAAGCCGACACCCACGGTGTACACCCAACTCTCGACACGATGCCCGAGGCCGAGCGCCGCGAGCGCCGGCGTGCCGAAACGCGTCGTGGTGCGCGTGAGCGCGATGTAGATGGCCGAGAACATGATCCCGGTCAGCGCAGTCGGGAGGCCAACGCGCGCGATGGCGCCGATCGTTCGCGCCGTCACCGGTCGCAGCCGCAGCATGCCCCGGCGAGCGAGCAGGCCGACCCCGATCAGGAACGCGCCGCCTCGCGTGAGAAGCAGCGCGATGGCGGCACCGCCGATGCCAAGCCGCGGCGCTCCCCACCAGCCGAGGATGAGCACGGGGTCGAGCACCAGCGTGCACACCGTGGACGCGAGCAGGAGGACGAACGGGGTGCGCGTGTCACCCGCCGCGCGGAAGGCCGCGTCCACCGCGAAATACCCATAGATGAGCGGTGCGCCGAGGAAGTAGATGCGCAGATACTCGCGACCGAGCGCGGTGACCTCGGGCGGTGTGCCCATCCAGGCGAACAGCGTGTCGACGGAGAGCGCGCCAACGATCCCGACCCCCGTGCCGAGCCCCACGGCGAACACGGTGGCCTCGCCGACGATCCATGCCGCCTCCACCGGCCGACGCTCGCCGTGGCGACGCGACGCCACGGCCGTCAGCCCGACACTCACCATCTCGGCGAGCGCGATCACCATCCAGATCCAGAACACGGCGGTGGACACCGCCGCGAGGCCGCGCGCGCCGATCCGCGTCCCCACCCAGAAGGCGTCGACCGAGGCGAACACGGTCATCAGCACGTTCGAGGCGACCGCCGGCAGCGCGATCTTCCGAATGACGACGGGCAGCGGGTCGTGAAGCACGCTGGCTACGCGCGCTCTGCCGGTCACCGAGACCGTTGCGGCGCCTTCGTGTGCGTCGAACGGCAACGCGGCCGCCGGAGCCTGCTCCGGCGGCCGCGTGACAGCCCGCGGCGCGTCGTGCACGGTCACCGTGTCGCGGCGGCACCCATAGCACTCACCACACGATCAGCCAGCGCGCGCAGCGCGCGCGCCGCCGCAGCGTCCGGCTCGGCGACGACGATCGGCACACCGCGGTCGGCCCCCTCCTGGACGCGCGGATAGAGGGGGATCTCGGCGAGGAGCGGGAGCTCCACCTCATCGGCGAGCCGCTTCCCTCCCCCCGTTCCGAAGATCGGGGTCGGCTTGCCGCAGTGCGGGCACTCGAACCAGCTCATGTTCTCCACGATGCCGAGCACCGGCACGTTCACGCGCTGGAACATCTTCACGCCGCGCAACGCGTCACCCGTCGCGACGTCCTGCGGCGTGGTGACGATCAGCGCGCCGTGCACCTGCGTCGCCTGCACGAGCGAGAGCTGCGCATCGCCGGTGCCGGGCGGCATGTCGACGAGGAAGTAATCGAGCTCGCCCCACGCGACGTCCCGCAGGAATTGCGTCACGATCTTCATGACGATCGGGCCGCGCCAGATGGCCGGCTGATCGCGCTCGATGAGGAAGCCGAGGCTGATCACCTTCACGCCGTGCGCCTCGAGCGGGACGATCTTCTCGTGCACGACCGGCGGTGGTGCGTTGACGCCCATCATGCGCGGCACGTTCGGGCCGTAGACGTCGGCGTCCATGAGTCCCACGCGCGCACCCGTGGCCGCCAGCGCGATCGCGAGGTTGGTCGCGACGGTGGACTTGCCGACACCGCCCTTCCCGCTCGACACCGCGATGATCCGGCCTAACGACGGATACGCGACCGGCGGCGGCACCGACGGACGTGGCGCGCTGGGCGCGGCGTTCATGACCGGAAGCGCGCGCGGGACATCCCCACGCCGGCCCTCCGGCGCCGGTGCCCCCGCGCGGGGCCGTGCCTCGAGCTCCGATGGGTCCTTCACGTCCACGCGCACCTCCGTGACGCCGTCGATCGCCTCGAGCGCCTGGCGCACGTCACGCACGAGCGTGGCCGGGTCGCTGGGCGACAGCAGCATCGTCAGCCGCACCTTCCCGCCGGTGGTGGTCGCGATGTCGCGCACCATCTCACCGGCTACGACGTCGGCGCCGGTTCGAGGGTTGCGCACGGTGGCGAGCGCACCCGCGATGCGCTCCTGCAGCGTCTGGCTCATCTTCCTCCAGTCATGGCTCGGCCCTGCGCACGTCTTTCACTTCGGGTACCCGCGCGCGCAGGTGAGCGCCGATCCCTTCGATCATCATGGCCGCCGACATCTCGCAGTCGGGGCAGTCGCCTTCCACCCGCAGGAGCGCCGTCCCACTCGCCTCGTCGAAGCGCACGAGCTCGAGGTTGGCCTGCTGGATGTGCAGCATCGGGCGCAGCTCGGTGAGCGTTTGCCGAATGCGCTCGTCAACGTCGTGGTCGCCGTGATCTCCTCGTCTCAGCATCGCTCGCGTTCTCCCCTCGCGAGGCACCGGCGCGCAGTCGCCCTCGGACCTTCGCCGCGGCTGGGTGCCCCGCCATTCACGCCGGGGCCTCCACCACCGAACGTTGCGTGCCGTTCGACACGAACGCCCTCGCGGCCGAGATCACGCGCACGCGCACGTCCTCCATGCTCCCGGGAATGAGCGCACCGGCGGCCTTCGCGTGACCGCCGCCGCCGAACTGACGCGCGAACCGGTTGACGTCCACATCACCGGTGCTCCGGAACGACACCTTCACCTTGCCGTAGCCCAGGTCGCGAAAGAACAGCGCCAGCCGCGTTCCCGAAATCGATCGGGGATGCTCGACGATCCCTTCGAGATCCTCGGACGTGACGTCGTACCGGTCGAGCGCATCGGCCGGCACCGAGATCCAGGCGATGCCGTAGTCGCGATCGACCTCGAGCGTGCTCAGCGCATCGCGGAGCAACGCGAGTCGCCCGGGCGAGACCGACGCGTAGATGCGTCGATACATCTCTTCCGGGTCTACCCCCGCGGCAAGCAGTTGCGCGGCGATGGCGTGCGCACGCGGCGTGGTGTTGCTGAACCGGAAGCCGCCCGTGTCGGTGAGAATCGCGCAGTAGAGTGCGGTCGCGATGGGCTCGGTGAGCTCGAGATCCAGCACCGCCGCGAAGTCGAACACGAGTTCTCCAGTGGCGCACGCCGTGGTATCCGAGACCATCACGTCGCCCGCGGGCTCATCCGAGATGATGTGATGGTCGATCACGAGACGCGGCACATCGAGGCGGCGCACGGTGTCCGCGAGTACGCCGAGGCGCTTCACGTCGCTCACGTCGAGCACGATCAGCGCATCGAGCGGCGTCAGCGCGGCCGCTCCTTTCGCCGTGTGATCGACGAGGTCGTCACCGAGCAGGAACGCGAACGCCGCGGGCCACGGGGTCGGATTGACGATGCGCGATTCGATGCCGAGCTGCCGGAGCAAGCGAGCGAGCCCTGCCACGGAGCCGCAGGCATCGCCGTCGGCGTTCATGTGGGTGGAGAGGACGACCTGGTGTCCGCCCCGCAGCTCGGCGGCGAGACGCTCGATTGCAGCGCGGCGCTGCGGTGGCGGGTTGATGAGATCAGACAGGTGCACGACGCGCGCGAGGAGAAAGCGAAAGCGGCGCCCCATGCGAGGCGCCGCCAGAAAGATAACCCGCCGTGCCGGCGCGTGCGCTACGCGCCGGCTCGCTTACTCGGCATCACCGAGCTCGCCCGGCGACATCGGCGCGGCCGGCGCGCGAGTGCGAGCGACCGTAGCCGAAGTAGATTGCCAGACCGATCACGAGCCAGATGATCAGCCGGTACCAGGTGTCGGTCGGCAGGCCGTACATCATGTACCCGCAGATCGCGATCGCGAGAATCGGGACGACCGGCACGAACGGCGTGCGGAACGGGCGGTGCAGATCCGGCGACCGATAGCGCAGGACGAGAATGCCGGCGCTCACGATCACGAAGGCGAGCAGCGTGCCGATCGCGACGAGCTCACCGAGCAGCCCGATCGGGAAGAGGCCGGCGATGAACATCGCCACGGTGCCGGTGATGATCGTCGCGAGGTACGGCGTACGGAAGCGCGGGTGGACCTTCGAGAACACCTTCGGGAGCAGGCCATCGCGCGACATCGAGTAGAAGATGCGTGGCTGGCCGAGCAGCATCACGAGCACCACCGAGGCGAGTCCGGCGATGGCGCCGATGTTGACGAGGTACGTGAGCCAGGCGAGCGACGGGCCGGCCTTCTCGATGGCCACGAACACCGGGTGCGGCACGTTGAGCTCCTGGTACGGCGCGAGCCCGGTCATCACCAGCGCCATCAGGATGTACAGCACGGTGCAGATCGCGAGCGAGGCCAGGATGCCGATCGGGAGGTCTCGTTGAGGGTTCTTCGCCTCCTGCGCCGCGGTCGAGACCGCGTCGAATCCGATGTAGGCGAAGAAGATCACGCCGGCGCCGCGCAGGATGCCACTCCAACCGTAGTGCCCGAAGTCACCGGTGTTCGCCGGGATGAACGGCCGCCAGTTGGCCGAGTTCACGTACATGAACCCGAACCCGATCACGAGCAGCACGATCGCGACCTTGGCGAACACGATGAGGTTGTTGAGACGCGCCGATTCCTGAATCCCGATCACGAGCAGGGTGGTGAGAATCGCGACCAGCGCCATCGCGGGGATGTTGAGCACCCCGTGGAACTGGTTGTACCGCGAGAGGTCGCACGTGGCCGTCGTGATCAGGGCGTTGTTCGTCGGGTCGACGCACAGCACCGACGGGACCAGCGTGTGCGTTCCTTCGACGCCGAACGGCGCCGACGTGAACTGTCGCGGGATGTGGATGCCGATCTGGCCGAGGAACTCGGTGAAGTAGCCCGACCAGCCGACGGCGACCGTCGAGGCGGCGAACAGGTATTCCAGAATGAGGTCCCAGCCGATGATCCAGGCGATGAACTCGCCGAGCGTCGCGTAGCCGTACGTGTACGCGCTGCCGGCGATCGGAATCATCGAGGCGAATTCCGCGTAGCAGAGCCCCGCGAAGAGGCACCCCAACCCGGCAAGCACGAATGAGAGAACGATCGCCGGGCCGGCGTACTGGGCGGCGGCCGTTCCGGTCAGAACGAAGATGCCGGCGCCGATGATGGCGCCGATGCCGAGTAGGGTGAGGTTGAGCGCTCCGAGCGAACGTTTGAGGGAATGTTCACCCTCGACAGTTGCTTCGGTCTGGAGCGACTCGACGCTCTTCTTGGACCATAAGCCCATGCGCAGTTCTCCGCGGTCTGTCCTTCGGTGAGTTGGCGACACGCTCGCCGCCGTAATGATGCCCCAAAAGCGAGCGGGAAGGTGGGAGCCGGTTACGAGCGTTGTCAAGGCGAAACACAACGCTCGGACAGAAGTCAGAACGGCACGGGAACCGGGAACCGGGAACCGGGAACCGGGAACGGGTAACGGGGGCTGCGTGCTGCGGGCTCCGAGCAATGACAAACCCTCGGGAGGCCGAAGCTTCCCGAGGGTTTTCCCGTTCCCCGTTCCCGGTTCCCGGTTCCCCGGGTCCTATACGCTGTAGTTAGGCGCTTCCCGCGTGATCACCACGTCGTGCGGGTGCGACTCGCGCAGCCCCGCGGTGGTGATGCGGACGAACTGGCTGCAGGTGCGGAGCTCGTCGATCGAGCCGCAGCCCACGTACCCCATGCCGCTGCGCAGCCCACCCACCATCTGGAACAGCACGTCGGCCACGGGTCCCTTGTAGGGCACGCGCCCCTCGATGCCCTCGGGCACCAGCTTCTTCGGCGACATCTCGCCTTCCTGGAAATAGCGGTCGGCGCTCCCGTCCTGCATCGCGCCGAGGCTGCCCATGCCGCGAATCATCTTGAAGCGGCGGCCCTCGAGCAGGATCGACTCGCCGGGGCTCTCCTCGGTGCCGGCGAGCATCGACCCCATCATCACGCTCGAAGCGCCCGCGGCGAGCGCCTTCACGATGTCGCCGGAGTACTTGATGCCGCCGTCCGCGATGACCGGGACCTCACCGGCGCCCTCCACCGCGTCGAAGATTGCCGTGAGCTGCGGAACGCCGACGCCGGTCACGACGCGCGTCGTGCAGATCGAGCCGGGCCCCACGCCGACCTTCACGGCGTCCACACCGCGCTCCACGAGCGCCCGGGCGCCCTCGCGTGACGCGACGTTGCCCACGACGAGCTGCACGTCCGGGAAGCTCTCGCGAGCGAGCGCGGTGGCCTGCAGCACCCCGTCGCTGTGGCCGTGCGCGGTGTCGATGACCAGCACATCGGCGCCCGCGTCGACGAGCGCACGCGCGCGCTCCAGGTCGCGCCGTGACGCGCCGATGGCCGCGGCGACACGGAGGCGCCCGTGCTGGTCCTTGTTGGCGTTAGGATACTGACGGCGCTTGTGGATGTCCTTGACGGTGATGAGGCCCTTGAGGTGCCCCCCGGCGTCCACCACCGGCAGCTTCTCGATCCGGTGCTCGCCGAGGATCCGCTCCGCCTCGTCGAGCGTCGTGCCGGCGGGCGCCGTGATCAGTCCCGACGACGTCATCGCCTCGCGGACGGCGCGATCGAGGTTCCGCTCGAACTGCAGGTCGCGATTGGTGATGATGCCGACGAGGTGGTCGTCGTCATCGACGATCGGGAGCCCGGAGATCTTGAACCGGCTCATCAGGCTCACCGCCTCCCGCAGCGTCGCGTCCGGCGAGAGCTTGATCGGGTTGAGGATCATCCCGCTCTCGGAGCGCTTGACGCGATCGACCTCCGCGGCCTGGCGATCGATCGACATGTTCTTGTGCAGCACGCCCATGCCGCCGGCGCGCGCCATCGCGATCGCCATCTCCGATTCGGTGACCGTGTCCATCGCCGCCGCCACCAGGGGCACGTTCAGCTCGATGCCGCGGGTGAAGCGCGACCGGGTGATGACCTCGCCCGGATGGACGGTCGAGTGGCGCGGAACGAGGAGGACGTCGTCGAAGGTGAGCGCGACGTCGGTGCGAACGCGCGCGCTGCCGTGCGGGCGCGGGTCGTCAAAACGCACCGGCCCGCTGTCCGATTTCTTCGGATGAGCGGGCCGCGAATTGGATCGAGTCGAGGTTGCCATAGCGAAACGTAGGCGCTTCGTCCGAGCGTGTCCAGCGTCCCGGACGCGCGCTGTGGCCTCGGGCCTGCCTCATCGCTCCGGACCCGGCGGGGACGCCGGCCCAGCCTTTCCATTACGCCCGGCCAATCGTGCGAAGTCGGCGCCTCACTCGGCGCGGGAGGAAGAAGGCCGCCGCGGTCAGCACGTTGCGGAGATTCATCGACCCCAGGTCAGCCGGATCGCCCACCCAGTACTGCAGCACCACGGAGCGGCCGGCGTTCGCGATCAGCCGCTGCAGCGCGGTCACGAGCAGGAACACATCGTCCACTTCACCCAGAAACGGAATGAAGTCGGGGATGAGGTCGACGGGCGTCAGGATGTACACGACCGCCGCGGCCACGAGCAGTTTGTCGACCGCCGCGACCCGGCCATCGGTCAGCAGGCCGAACAGGAGACGCACGTAATTCGGCAGCTGGCGGATCGTGTCCATCACGGTGCGCTTGGCACCGGTGCGCGGCCGCTCCGCGACCTCGTCGTCGCGCTCCAACGAACGCACGCGGCGCGCCCGCTTCGACCCGCTCACCTCTGGCTTCGCTTCGGCCCCTCTCGTCACCGTACCTCCTCGGTTGATGCCGGAGGTGCCTCCGGCGGCTGCTCGGCCGGAGGCGCCGGCGCGGTCCCATCCGTGATCGTACCCGACGGGGTCGTCAGGCTGCTCGCCGCGCCGACGATGTCGTTCGCAACAGACTTGCCAGCGGCCGCCACGCCGCTCAGCACGCCCATCGCCTTGTTCATCAGGTTCATCGTCTCGGAGATCGTCGCCGCCGACACACGACCGGCGCGGAGTCGGTCTTCCACCGTCTCCGCGAACCGCTGAAAGACGTTCGTCGCCGGATTTTGCCGCTCCGCGTACTTCGACTCCAGGAACTCGACGTAGTCGAGCACCTGGTACAACCTCTCATCCGACAGCGTATCGAGCTTTCGGAGGATGCGGTCGCGCAGGAACTGGTTCATGGATCAGCCTCGCCATCGGGCCCGTCGTCCTCGGGCATCGATGTGAACATACGAGGCGCGGCCGCGGTTGTAGAGCCCCATCCCGCCCACGAGGTCCGGATGTTCGCGTTCCACCGCGTCCACCGCGCGCGCCACGAGCCGAGTGTCGCCGAAGGTGATCCGGCCGTCGCCATTGCCGTCGATCGCGATGTCGGCGGCATCGCCGTACTGATGCCGGCTGTCGCGCGCCGCACGCTTCACGCGGCGGTTGTGCATCGGCGTGCGAAATCCCGAGTGGACGTCGAGGGCGACGGGCGCGTCGTCGCCGGTGCCGCGGAGGCGCGCGATCTCGGCCACCACCAGCTCGAGCTTGTCGAGGAGGCGAGCATCGAGCGCGGCATAACGCGGCCAGCTCGCCTGCTCATCGTGGGAGACGAAGTCCGAGAGCCGCAGATGCTTCGTGAGCGGCAGGTCGAACACGTCCGGGTCGATCTCGACGAACCCCGGCGGCGCATCGTATTGGCGCGCGCCGCGCCGCTCGGCTACGTAGGTGCCGATCCGATAGCCGTTGAGGGTGCTCCCGAGCTTGGCCGAAAACGGGACGATGACCGACAACGTGGGACCGTCGATGAGCGTCCGCTGCGCGCCGCTGATGAGCACGAGCCGGTAGAAGCCTGGCGCTCCCGGCGCCTCGATGCGCGCCTCGAGCGGGCGTGCCGACGCGACCGGGATCGTGTCGACGGCGCCGCTGTCGGCGAATGGAACCCACGCGTAGGCGACGCCTGCCGGGTCGTCGCGCAGCTCGACGGGATAGACGACCGGCTCGGCCGGGAGCGCGAACAACACGCGTACCTCACCGCTGCGGCCGAACGCGCCGCCGGCGGCGCGCGCCAGCGGGCCGGTGCGGTCGTCGGCGGCGAGGGCGCCGCGACTCTCGTGGTAGTGGCGCGGCGGATGTTGGAACCGGATCACGCCTAACGCCGCAGACCCGAACACGGCGAGCGACGCGAGTCGGGAAGCCGAGCGTGACGCGTGACGCGTCCGGGGTTGTGGAGGAGGCGGACGGTTGCTCAAGTACGTCCCCAGCGCGCACGGGCACCGCGTACGTCCACGTGCGCGAACGGGCCGTGGGACTTCGTCGCCCGATACAGGGCCGCACCTCCGGCGAGCTCCGGGTGTGCGCGCTCCACCCGCTCGATCGCCTGCAGGATGACGCGCGCATCGCGCGAGTCGACCCGCCTGTCGCGGTTCAGGTCGTCCATGCGTCCGTCCCCGTTGTTGTCGACGAACACATCGGCGGCGTCGCCGTACTGGTGACGGCTGTCGGGTGCGCGCCCGCCCCGCCCTACGCCTTTCGCGTTGTACTGCGGGGTGCGGAAGCCGGACATGACAACCATCCGATCCACGCGCACGCCGTGTGCCGCCAGATCCTCGATCACGAGCTCGAGCTTGTCGACGAGCGCCTCGCGCAGCACGAGGTACTTCGGCCAGACGTCCTTCTGGTCGTGCGTGAGGAAGTCGCGCAGCCGGAAGTGCTCGGACACGTACACGTCCTGGTTCTCCGGCGTGACCTCGATGAACCCCTCGGGGTTGGCGTACGCCTCCGATCGCCCTCGACGCCGCTCAGCCGGCCAGAATCCGATGCGATAGTCGCCTACGGCCCCACCGGCTTTGGCGGCGAACGGAATGAGCGAGATGAAGGCGAACGGACGCCCGAGAATGTCTTCGGCGGCCCGATACACACCCGCTGGCGGCTCGGCCGACGGGTCGCCGAAGAGTCGCTCCAGAATGGGCAGCGCGAACAGCCGTGACGAGCTGAAGAGGCGGAAGCGCAGCTTCCCGCTGCGGCCGAACAGTGAGTCCGGGAAGGCAGGGCTCGTCGCTCGCGGCGTCGTGCGCGCAACCGGCGCCGGCGCGGCGGCGACGGCAGGATGCACCGTCAGGACACCGGCGGCACAGAGAGAGCAGATTGTGAGCGCGCGCAGCAGTCTCGCGCGGGGGTGGCGCTCGTGCATTTGGGGACTCTCCCTGGCAACCAGACTGACGGCGCGAAGCGTCGTCTCACGGCTTTGCGTGCCGGTTCGTTAGGCCGGCGTGCCCTTAACAAGGAGCCTCCGGGTTTCGGCGGAGGAACACTAACGTTCGTTATTCTATGCGCTTGCCCTGGCCGCCACACCCCAAAGACGGCCCGAAAGCGGCGTTTGACCTGTCCCCGCGGTCAGTAGCGGTCAGTAGATGTAGACCGGCGTGCCGACCGGGACCATCTGGTACAGCGTCTCGATGTCTTCGTTCCGCAGACGAACGCAACCGTGGCTCACCGATCGACCGATCGTCTCGGGCTGGTCGGTACCGTGCAGCGCGTATCCGTCGCCGAGATTCAACCTGTTGGTGCCGAGGACGCCCACATACTTCCGCTGCGTGGTCCCGAACGGCGGGACTATGATGTTGCTGTTGGCGACGATCTCCCGGCCGTCGGCCACGTCGAACGGAATCTCGCGCCCGTCCGCCGATTTTCGCACCACCTCGTTTCCAACCACGGTGATGATGGAGCCATCGGCCGACTTGAGCGTCTGCCCGCGAACGAGCCGGATCAGTCCGAGTCCCCGCTTCTTCGCCTGCTCCACATAGTGCCAGTCGGGCGGCACCCAGCTTGGCTCCGTCTCCTTACTCTCGACGACCAAGCGCCCCCGCGGGGTTTCGAATTTCCATTTGTTCCCGCCGCCCTTTGCCAGCACCCTCCCGCTGCCGGTCGCGACCTGCGTGGTGAACAGGATCTGGTCACCACGCTTGTACCAGAGACGGTGATCGGTAATGCTGACCACCAAGTACGGGACGGTGTCGGCGGACTCGGGGCTCTCGGCGAGCACTTGCTTGAGCGTATCCACCGACGCGCCGATACGCCGCTTCACGTCGTCGAGCACACCGAGATTGTCGTTGAACACCATCCGCGAGACGTCGCGCTCGTAGCGCGCGTTGACGGTGGACGCGAAGAGGAGCGCGCTCGACGCCGCGACGAGCACCACCACGCCGATGAGGCCCCACGCAGCCCGTCCGCCACTCACGAAAAATCCACGCTGTCCCGACATCGGTACACTCCTCGCCTCGCCGTGGTCCTCAGTACAGATACACCGACATCCCAGGAGTGAGGTTCGGTGCGATGGCGCGCAGATCCTGCGCCCTCGCCCTGATGCCGCCCGGGAGCACGTACGCCGAGTCGCTGAGTGGTCCGGTGGCAGGCTGGGCGTAGATGACAGCCCCGCCATTCAGGACGATCGCGCCTGGCCCCAGCGCACCGGCTACCAACCGGTCCTCCGGCACGGGCAGCCCTCGCTCGGTGTAGACCCATCGCGGAACCTCCCACCGGTCCTTCACCCCGAGCACACGCTCGACGGTCCGCGCGCCCCGCGGTGCCGCAATGTGAATCGTGTCCGGCGCCGTGCCGACGCGCTTCTCCGGCCCAACCTCGATCGGCATCTCGCGCAGCAGCGCGCCCTCCCGCTCGAGGTACATCACCCCGCTGTCCACGGCAACCGACAGGTGCAGGTCCTTGTCGATGTTGGCCTGGCGGCGCATGAGCTCCAGGGTGACGCGCATGCGGTTCTGCTCGGACGCGACGACCAGGTCCGCTTTCCGTCGCTCGACATCGGTCATGCCGGCCCGCAGCCGGTTGGTCTCGCGCGCGTATCGCACGCGCTGATAGATCAGCCAGGCATCGATGGCGAGCATGGCGACGAGCACCACCAGCAACACCGACACGACGCCCGGGTAGGCTAGCCGAAACTCGCGCCAGCTCGGTCGCCGACGCTCTACAGGCGGAGTCACTTGTGCGGTGTGATGGTGAGCAGGTCGAGAATGGGCACGCCCACGAGCTCGCTCTTGCCCGTCCGAACGCGCGCGGTGATCAGCACATCGGACAGCGCCGGAATGCCCTTCGAGCGCTCGAGCATGGCGGGCGGCACCACGAGATACAGCAGCGCGTTCTCCTCGGCGGGGCCGCGAGCGAGCAGATACGTCTCGTCGGGAGCGAGATCGCGGCGGAGCGGATCGGCGGTCTGACGGGCGAGCACCTGAACGTTCCATCGTACGAGACGCCCCTTGCTCCCTTGCGGGTCGGCTCGCAGGTCGGCGGCACTGACGTCGGATCGGACGCCACTATCGGCGGGCGCGAGATCACGCTCGGGCACCCACCCTTCGAGACGCACGCGCACCCAACCTCGCTCGCGTGCCAGGGGGACGAGCGAGGTTCCCTGCGCGATGGTCGCCACGGCGCGTGCGTCGGGCGCGGCGCGGAGCGCGACGTTCGCCGTAGGCACAAGGGCGGAATCGGCGAGCGGAGCCGTGGCACCAACCGCCGGCGCGCCAGCGCCGGCGGCAGGAAGAGACGACACCGTCGGTGCCACAGCAGCGGGAGTGGCCGACTCCACTTCACCGGCGCTCGAACGAGACGCCGCTCGCGCCGCCGTGGTCCTGGTCGGTGAGGCGGCGCGCGGCGGCGCGGCCTTGGTGGCTCGTGCAACTGTCGCCGAGGGCGCCGACGGGGAACGAAGCGCGGTGCCGAGGACCCACCCGGTGCGCGACACCTTCACCCACCCTTTTGGCGCGGCGCCCTTCCCAACCGTCACCGTGGTGCCGGCATCGAGCGATGCTACGCTGCGCGCCGATGCTGCCGCCCGCGAGCGGAGCACGGCGGTGCGACGCCCAACCCGAGTGGTCGCGTTCGCTCGCTGCGCCGAGAGGCGGGCGCGCTCCACGAAGCCGTCTACGGACACGCGGACGTAGGCGCCGCGTGTCTCGAGCACGCGAAGCTCGACGCCGGGGTGAACGCTGCCCACCGCACGCCCCTTCGGCGACGCGAGCACCGCAGACGGCGTCTTCACGACGCGTGTCTGCGACACGGCGGACGATGCAACGCCGCACGTGAATGCGACGACGAGAGCGATCTGAGTGAGACTCGAAGAAGCACGCATCGCTGGTTGGTCCATGTGTGCCCGGATACATTCAACCGGCACGGCGGCCGCGATGGCTCGCGGCCGGAGTGAAATCTCCCGGCAAACGTAACTCGGAACAAGCGGATCGATGGCGAACGACGAACAGCGGCCGGTCGTACTCGTCGTACTCGACGGGTGGGGCTATCGAGAGGAGCGAGAGGGGAACGCGATTCGACTCGCCCACGTACCGACGTGGGACCGGCTCTGGTCGCGTGCCCCGCGCACGCTGCTGGACGCCTCCGGACTAGCCGTTGGACTCCCCGAAGGGCAGATGGGAAACAGCGAGGTCGGTCACCTGAACCTCGGCGCCGGTCGCGTCGTGATGCAGGACATCGTGCGGATCGACCTCGCGATCAAGGACGGCTCGTTCTTCCAGCTTCCGGCCTTCCGGGACGTGTGCGCTCACGTGCGACGCACGGGCGGCACGCTCCACCTGATGGGGCTCATCGGCGACGGCGGCGTGCATGCGGTCGACCGCCACCTGTTCGCGCTGTTCGACCTGGTGGAGCGCGAGCGAGTGCCGCGCGCGGCGGTGCACGCCCTGCTCGACGGACGCGACACGCTGCCCAAGTCGGCGCTCGGCTACATGCGGGAAACGGTGGAGCGGGCCGCCGGGCGCGCCCTCATCGCGAGTCTCGGCGGCCGCTACTACGGCATGGACCGCGACAAGCGGTGGGATCGCACCGAGCTGTGGTACAATGCCGCCGTGCTCGGGATCGGCCCACAGGTGGACGACCCGATCGCGGCGATTCGCGCCGCGTACGACCGGGGCGAGACGGACGAGTTCATCAAGCCGATGGTCGTCGCGAAGGACGGAGTGCCCGTCGCGCCGTTCCGGGAGGGCGATGCGCTGATCTGCTTCAACTACCGGGCGGACCGGATGCGCCAGATCGTGCGCGCGCTCACCGACCCCGAGTTCGACGGCTTCCCGACTCGGCATCCGCGCATCCCGGTCGCGACGATGACCTCATACGACCGGACGTTCACGGTGCCGGTCGCCTTTCCGCCCCAGTCGATGGCGCGGATCGTGGCCGAAGTGCTCGCGGATCGCGGCCGCACGACGCTCAGAACGGCGGAAACCGAGAAGTACGCGCACGTGACCTACTTCTTCAACGGCGGCATCGAGGTGCCGTATCCCGGCGAGGAACGCATTCTCGTGCCGAGCCAGAAGGTGGCGACGTACGACCTGATGCCGGAGATGAGCGCGCCCGGCATCACCGACGTGCTGTGCCACGCGATCGAGTCGGCGTCGCACGACTTCATTCTGTGCAATTACGCGAACGGCGACATGGTCGGCCACACCGGGTCCATTCCGGCGACGCTGCGCGCCGTGGAGACGGTGGACGCGTGCCTAACGCGCGTGGTGGCGGCGGCCGAGCGCACGGGGGTGCGCCTGCTCATCACCGCCGATCACGGCAACTGCGAGCAGATGATCGATCCCGCCACCGGCGGGCCGCACACGGCGCACACCACGAATCCGGTGCCATTCCTCGTCGTCGATCCCGACGGCGGCGACGTGGGGCTGCGGGAGGGAGGCGCACTGTGTGACGTTGGACCGACGATTCTCGGCATGCTCGGCATCGAGCAGCCGGATGAGATGACCGGAACAGACCTTCGACTCTCTGGAGTGAGCGCGTGAACGTTCGGACCTGGCAGGCGGCGCTGGCATTCTCGATGATCGCGATGCCGCTGGCAGCGCAGGTGGGGCACCCACCTCAGCGAAGCCCGTACATCGACCTGGAGTACCGCCAGGAGGCCACCGTCTTCGCGGGCTACTACGACGCCGGCACCGACCTGGTGGGCGTGGCGCCGCAGAGCGGTCCCATGTTCGGCGTTCGGTACGATCTGCGCCTCGGGGGCCCGGCGTATCTGACCTCGAAGCTCGCGTACGTCTCGTCACAGCGCACGGTGATCGATCCACGCCGCCCCGCCGATCAACGCGTGGTGCAGGACGGCGCGTCGTGGCCGATCTACATGGCGGACGTCGGCATCGCGATCAACCTCACGGGTCAGCGGAGCTATCGACATCTCGTGCCGTTCGTGAACGGGACACTCGGCATCGCGACCGACCTCAAGGGCGGTGCGGATGTCGGGGCATGGCGGTTCGGCACCCCCTTTGCATTTTCGTTCGGCGGAGGGATCAAATGGGTCCCCTCCGGGAAGTTGCAGACGCGGATCGACGTCTCGAACCAGCTCTATCAGATCAAGTACCCGAACTCGTACTTCGTAGCGGCGAGCGACGGTACGAGCGTGCTTCAGCTCGACGACCCGAAGAGCGATTGGACGAGCAACATCGGGATCTCGATCGGTATCTCGTATCTATTCTTCCGGTAGCGGCGTGCTCGCGGGCCCGCCGCACGCGGACCAACGACGCCGAGGTGAGCGATGGGGCACGATTTCGAGGACCTGGACGACCTCGAGGACCTGAGCGACAACGAGCTCCGCAGCCTCGTTCACGAGGCGCTGGCGGCCCATCAGGCACTCGACGCCACTGAGATCGACGTCACGGTGCACCAGGGGGCCGTGGAGCTGAGCGGCCGGGTGGGCACCGAGGAGGAGCGGCGCATCGCCGAGCATGTCGTGACGGACGTCGTGGGCGTCAACGGGGTCCGCAACGACCTCGTGGTCGATGAGCTCCAGCGCGCCGAGAGCCCCGAAGCGGTCGATGATCATCTCGCCGACGAGGAGTCGCACGCCGGTCTGCTGTTGGGCGACCGCCCTCTCCCGCTCAGCCCCGAGGCCGACCATCTCGACGAGGATATCGATGCGCGGCTGTACGGCACGACCGACGTGAAGAAAGCGATCGAAGATGGCACCGCCTGGGTCCCACCGTCCACGCCCACGCCGGAAGGACTGCCGGGTGCCGACGCGTCACCGGGCGACATGAGCGACACCCACTGATCGCGGCGCCGGGCAGGCCTGCGGCGCGGGTTCACGGACCTTCGCCGTGCCCGCGCCGGGTGTTGCGTGTTGGAGGCGAACGCTCCACCATGCACGCCTGACCGCGCGGCCGTCGCTGCACGCGACGGCCGCGACACCTGGCTTCTCACCCGACATCATGCCCACGTTCCTCACGCGCCGCGTCACGTTTGCCGCGGCGCACCGCTATCGACGTCCCGACTGGAGCGACGAGCGGAACGAACGCGTGTTCGGCGCGTGTGCCCGACCGAACTTTCACGGCCATGGGTACGCATGCGACGTGACGGTGTCCGGCGAGGTCGACGCCGAGACCGGGATGCTGATCGACCTCGGCGTGCTGGACCGCGCGCTGGACACCGAGGTTCGCCAGCGATTCGACCATCGGAACATCAACCTCGACGTCCCCGAGTTCGCTGACGGGAAGCTGGTGCCGACCGGCGAGAACCTCGCACGCTTCATCGCCGAGCGGGTGCAGGCGGCGCTGGGGTCGGCTGCTCGCGTGCAAGAGGTGGTCGTCGCGGAAGACGAGACGATGCGGGTGACGTACCGCGTACCGGACGGTCCGTAGCTGCGTGGCGGTCGGCGCGAGCCGACAGCCGGAAGCCGTCGGCTCGCGCCGCAGTCGCGGCTCACGGCTCCCCACCGCACCTTGCTCTTCCCCGCCCGCGCCCGAGATTTCGCGACATGAGCGAAGCAGAGCGTGAGAGCCCGACACCGCTCGATGCGGTGGAAGAGAGCGCGGTGTGGCTCGACCTGAACGGGGCACCAGCCGTCACGTGGATGTGCACGCCGGACCGGCTCGACGAGTTGGTCGTCGGGTGGCTGTTCGGCGAAGGCTACATCAACCGCGCGGCGGAGATCGTCCGCATGCGGCCGTGTACCTCGGAGCTCGGGTTCTGGGTCGAGGTGCCGAGTGACCGATACGAGACGGTCGAGCGCGCGGAACGCCGACGTGTGCTCGCCTCGGGATGCGGTGCCGTCACCACGATCCTCGGCTCGATGAGCGACGTCCCCCGGCGGCGGTCGCCGGCCCCACCGCTCGACACCCCGACGATGCGGCGGCTGTTCAAGGAGCTGTTCGCACGCGGCGAGCGGTACAAGGAGACCGGCGGCATCCACGCCGCGGCACTCACCGACGGCGAGACGCTGCTCTATCACGCCGAGGACATCGGGCGGCACAACGCGGTGGACAAGGTGCTGGGCGCGGCCGTGCTCGACGATCGCTCGCCCGAGGATCTCATTCTCCTCGTGACCGGACGCATCTCCGGCGAGCTCGCGTTCAAGGCCGCGCGCGCGCGCATCGCCGTGGTCGCGACGCCGTCCGTTCCCTCGACGATCGCGGTGGACATCGCGCGCGCGTCCGGGATGGTGCTCGTCGGCCGCGCGGTGAGCGGGAAGCCGCAGGTGCACGGCGCGAGTACGCCGACGGGGGGAGAGGGAACGGGGACCCGCGAACCGGGACGAGAAACCGCACCCGCCCCCATCGAGCCCGCAGCGAGCGGCCCCGCTTCCCGGTTCCCCGTTCCCGGTTCCCCATGACGCTCACCGGCGTCATTCTCGCCGGCGGGCGCGCAACGCGGTACGGCGGTGCGCCGAAAGGACTGGAGCGCGTGAGCGGCCGACGCATCATCGATCGCGTGCGTGGGGCGCTGGAGCCGGTCGTCGACGAGCTGCTCCTCATCGCCAACGATGACGCCGCGGCCGGATGGCTGCCCGGCGTGCGCCACGAGCGCGACGTGCTGGTGGATGTCGGCAGCGTTGCCGGCATCCACGCCGCGCTGGTGCACGCGGGCTCGCCGGTGCTCGTCGTCGCCTGGGACATGCCGTTCGTGCCGAGCGCGCTGTTGGCCGCGCTCGTCGACGCCGGGCGCGATGCCGATGCGGCGGTGCCGGAGAGCGATTCGTCGCGCCGCGGCGTCGAGCCGCTCTGCGCGTACTACGCGCCGCCGTGCGTCACCGCCATCGAGCGGCGCATCGCGAGCGGCGACCGGCGCGTCATCGCGTTCTACGATGACGTGCGCGTCGCGCGCGTCCGCGCGGAGACCGTCGCCACCTTCGGCGACCCCGCCCTTCTCTTCATGAACGTCAACACGCCCGAGGAGCGCGTCCTCGCGGAGGCACATGCGGCAGCCGCCGATGGTGGCCGTGATCGGCAAGAAGCATAGCGGCAAGACCACGCTCACCGTGCGGCTCGCCGCCGAGCTGCACCGGCGCGGCCACCGCGTGATGACGATCAAGCACGGATCGCACACGTTCAACATCGACCCCGCCACGACCGACACCTACCGCCACTACCACGAGGGCAACGCCGAGCGCGTGGCCATGGCGGCGCCGGACAAGTTCGCGCTCATCGTGCGGTGGGGCGCGGAGGAAGGCCCGGAGGAGATCGCGGCCCGGCACATGAGCGACGCCGACATCGTGGTGTGCGAGGGGTTCAAGCGCTCCACGCTGCCGAAGATCGAGGTCTTCCGGCGCGCGGCGCACCCCGCGCCGCTCTACGATCCGGCGGACCCGTCGGCGCACGACTATCTTGCCATCGTCGCCGACGGGCCGGTGGATGGCGCAGCCGTACCGGTGATCCTGCTCGACGACGCGGCGTGGCTCGACACGCTCGCCGACCTCGTGGAACGCCGCATCATGAGCGCCGACCAGAACCCTCGGGAGATCGCGGGATGACTCGCACGCTTTCGGCTGCACCACACCGACCGGCCGGCGCGTCGTCGCGGCTGGCCACCCGCGCCGCCGGCCTGGCGTTAGGCACGGCGTTGCTCGCCGGGTGTGCGTCGTCGGGCATGGGACGATCCCGAAGTCCCGCGCCGGGTACGCGGGCCGAGCTGCGCCACGCCATCGACTCGCTCGTCGCGCTCCCCACGTTCAGCAACGCGCACTGGGGGATCCTCATCGTCGACCCCGAGCGGGGCGACACGCTCTACTCGCGCAACGCGGGCAAGCTGTTCATGCCGGCGTCGAACCAGAAGATCGTGACCGGGTCGGTCGCACTCACGCTGCTCGGACCGGACTATCAGTTCCGTACGGCGTTTGCGGCGCGCGGCCCGGTGGAGGGCGGCGTGCTGCGCGGCGACCTGGTGGTCATCGGGCGCGGCGACCCGTCGATGAGCGAGCACATGCGCGGCGACGTGATGCTGGCCATGCGCGCGATCGCCGACTCGTTGCGCGCGCACGACGTGCGCTACGTGTCGGGGCGGCTGCAGCGCGGCGGCGATGCGTTCCCCGACGCGTGGCACGGCTTCGGCTGGGGATGGGACGATTTCGACTACGCGTACTCCGCCGGCGTGGACGAGCTGTTCTTCAACGAAGGGATGTTCGAGGTCACGGTGCGAAGCGCCCCGCGCGATGGGATGCGCGCGTCCACGTCGGTGCGCCCGGAGATCGGGTATCCGGGGGTCCGATCGCTGGTCACGACGGTGCCGCGCCCCGACACCACCGTGCGCGCCGCAACCGATGGCGCGCCGCCGTCCAGAACCCCGCGCCTGCGAGGTCCATCGGCAACGATGGACAGCGCGAGCGGCCTCGTGACCGTGACCGGGCAGATCTATCCGGGCGACTCGGCGACGGTGGACGTCGCCTACCGGGACCCGGGGCTCGCGTACCTCCACGCGCTGCGCCGCACGCTCGCCGATCAGTCGATCACGGTCGAGGGCGGGCTCGACCCGCGCCCGCCGCGCGACACCACGGCGCGGCTCGACACGCTGTTCGTCCTTCGCTCGCCGCCGCTGCGCGAGATCCTGCCGGCGCTCGAGAAGCCGTCGCAGAACCAGATCGCCGAGATCCTGTTCAAGACGCTCGCGCTCGAACGGAGTGGCGTGGGAACCGCCGACAGCGGTCGCGCGGTCATCGAGCGGCAGCTCGCGGCGTGGGGCATCGCGCCGACGTCGTTCGCCGTCCGCGATGGAAGCGGCCTCTCGCGGCACGACTACATCGCGCCCGACGCGATCGTTCGCATCCTGGATGCGATGCGGAAGAGCGAGGCGTTTCCGGTGTTTCGCGACGCGTTGCCCATTGCCGGCGTCGACGGCACCATCGCGAATCGCATGCTCGGCACTGCGGCGGCCGGAAACGTGCACGCGAAGACTGGGTTCGTGGACAAGGCGCGCTCGCTGTCGGGATACGTCACGACCGCGGACGGACGGATTCTGATCTTCAGCCTGCTGTGCAACAACTGGACGACGTCGTCACGCGAAGTCGATCAGGTCGCCGACGCCATCGCGGTTCGGCTCGCGGGGCTGGGTGGTCGCTGATGCTCACGGTGCCCGAGGCCAGCTCGCGCATTCTCGAGCACATCACCCCGCTCGCCCCCGAGCGAGTGTCGCTGCTCGACGCGCTGGGTCGCGTGCTGGCCGAATCGGTACGGGCCCCGATGACGTTGCCGGCATGGGACAACTCCGCGATGGACGGGTATGCCGTGCGCGGCTCCGACATCGAGGGCGCGACGCCGGAGCGGCCCGTGCGATTGCGCGTGCTCGAGACCGTGGCCGCGGGGCGCTTCCCGAGCCATCCCGTGCGTGAGGGCGAGGCGACTCGCATCATGACCGGCGCGCCGCTCCCGGAGGGTGCCGACACCGTCGTGCGGGTGGAGGATACCGATGGCGGCACCACGGACGTGTTGGTGCGCGACGCGCGCGACGCGCGCCGCAACATCCGGCCGCGCGGCGAAGACTTCAACGAAGGCGATGCCCTGCTCGATGCCGGCGCCCCGCTCGGTGCCGCGCAGCTCGGCGTCCTGGCCTCGGTGGGGCGCGCGACGGTGGAGGTGCACCAGCGGCCCCGCGTCGGCATTCTCGGGTCGGGCGATGAGCTCGTGGACATCGACCGCTTTCACGAGGTGCTCGCCGGCAGGAAGATCATCTCGTCGAACGGCTACACGCTCCACGCCCTGGTGCGGGATGCCGGCGGCGACCCGGTGAACCTGGGGATCGCGGCCGACGACCCGGCATCCCTGCGCGCGCACCTGGAGCGCGCCGCGGGCTGCGACCTCGTGCTCACGTCGGCCGGAGTGTCCGTGGGCGAGTTCGACTACACGCGCGAGGTGATTCAGTCGTTAGGCGCCGAGATGAAGTTCTGGCGCGTCCGCATGCGCCCCGGCGCGCCGCTCGGCTTCGGGCTGCTCGGCGCGACGCCGTGGATCGGGCTGCCCGGCAATCCCGTGTCGGCGATGGTCACGTTCGAGCTGTTCGTGCGCCCCGCGGTGCGCCGGATGCTCGGGCACACGCGGCTCTTCCGCCGCCCCGTGCCGGCGGTGCTCGAGGAGCCGGTGTCCATCGGCGCCCGACTCACGCACTTCCTCCGCTGCGTGGTGACCTCGCGCGACGACGGCACGGTGACGGCGCGGCTCACCGGCCCGCAGGGGTCGGGGATCCTGACGTCGATGTCGCGGGCGAACGCGCTGCTCGTCGTGCCCGAGGATCGACCGCGGGTGGACGCCGGGGAGACGCTGCACACGCTACCACTCGGTGCCGAGGCGGGGCTGGCGGCGCGGTTCGCGCTGTAGCCATGCCGTCGCCGGCCCCGCCCGAGCGCGCCACCGACGCGGCGGCGCGCATCCAGCAGACGCTGGACGAGCTGCGCGGCGAGTTCGACGTCGCGGTCTCCGAGGTCCCGTTAGGCGGGCGCCGGGTCACGATCTACCATCCGCGAAGCGCCGAGGACCTCATCGACGAGGAGGCGTTCGCGGTGGACGAGCGGCTGCCGTACTGGGCCGACGTGTGGCCGTCGGCGCGTGTGCTGGCGGAGCGCGTCGTGCGGATGCCGGCGGACGCCCGCAGGTTTCTCGAGCTCGGCTGCGGCGCCGGGCTCGTGACCGTGGCGGCGGTGATGGCCGGCTTCGAGGTCACGGCCAGCGACTACTACGACGAGGCGCTGCGATTCACCGCGCTCAACGTCCTGGTGAATACCGGAGCGGACATCGAGACGCGCACGGCCGACTGGCGCCGGTTTCCCCATGACATGGGACGCTTCGACGTCGTCGTGGCGTCGGACGTGTTGTACGAGCGGGAGCACGCCCAGCTCATCGCGGCGGTGCTGGACCGCACGCTGACGGCGCGCGGACTCGCCCTCGTCGCCGATCCGGGACGGCTCGCCGCACCGGCGTTCGTCGAGCAGAGCGGGGAGCGTGGCATGCTGGCGGCGATCGCCGAGCGCGTTCCGTTCGAGGACGGCGAGATACGACAGACGATCGACCTGTACGAAGTTCGGAGGCGGTGAGGCGATCGTGCATCGTGTGGCTGGTCGACAGCCGCGCGCATTTACCCGAACCGCGCCTCACGCGTCATTCTCTTCAGGTATCCCTGCGCCAGGCCGCCCGTCGTCGGGCATGACGACCGGCGGCCCGGCTATGTGCTCCCGATTCCCTTCTCCGCGTGGCCGCGAGCTTCAAGTACGGCGCCGAGGCGATCGCGTTGCTCGGCATCGCCTACGGTCTGATCAAGTGGGTGGGCCGCAGCCTGCGGTCGCTCATCTCCGACGCGCCGCGCGAGGAGAGCGGATTGGAGGCGCTGGCCGCCTCGACTCCGGGGGACGGCGCCGACCTGCTCGTACGACGCGGGATCGTGTCGGCGGACCAGTTGGCGGGGATGAGCGCGCGGGAGCGCGACTTCCTGATCGCCGCGGCGGCGTCCCAGCTCGGAGCGACCGGGCGACGTCCGACGCCGCCACTGGCGGGGCCCGCGGTGGGCCGGACCGTGACGACGCCCGTCCCGGCCGCCGCACGCCCGACGCAGCCCACGCCGCCCCGGCTCCACCTCATCACGCCGTCGCGCCCGCCGCTCGGGCTCGCGGTGCACTGCCCGGGATGTGGCGCCCCGCTCGACCGCGAGGCGCTACAGCGATTCGGCCTCACGACGTGCGAGCGGTGCAAGCGCCCGGTGTCCGCGCACATCCAGCGCGGGCGCCTAACGGTGATCGTCGAGGAGACGGCCGACGAGGGCGAGTACCGGCGCCGGATGGAGGGCGAGCGCTGAGCCGCGGGCCGCGGCCCGGTCAGCGCGTCAGGCGCCCCGCGACCACCTCCGCGATGTCGTAGACGGGCACGTCCGCGCCGAGCGCCTTGGCGCCGTCCGAGATCATCGTCATGCAGAACGGGCACGCCACGGCCAGCGCGTCGGCGCCGGTGGCCAGCAGCTCCTCGGTGCGCTCGACGTTGATGCGCTTCCCCTGCGGCTCCTCCATCCACATCCGCCCGCCGCCGGCGCCGCAGCACAGTCCGCGGCTTCGCGTGCGCTTCGGCTCGGCGATCCTCACGACCGGCAGCGCGCGCTTCAGCGTCTCGCGCGGCGCGTCGTACACGTCGTTGTAGCGCCCGAGGTAGCAACTGTCGTGGTACGCGACGACGAGCTGCTTGCCGTCGTCGGTGTCGAGCGGCACCCGTTCCTCCTGGAGCAGCCGCTCGATGTACGTCGAGTGATGAATCACCTCGTAGTGGCCGCCGAGCTGCGGGTACTCGTTGCCGATCTGGTGGAAGCAGTGCGGGCAGGTGGTGACGATGGTCGTCACCTCGTAGCGGTCGAGCGTCTCGATGGCCTGGCGCGCGAGCATCTGGTAGAGGTACTCGTTGCCCATGCGGCGCGCCGGGTCGCCGTTGCAGGACTCCTCCTGCCCGAGGATCGCGAAGCTGACGCCGGCGGCGTCGAGGATGCGCGCGAAGGCGACGGCGATCTTCTTCGCGCGATCATCGAACGATCCCATGCAGCCCACCCAGAACAGCACGTCCGGGCGCTCGCCGCGCTCGGCCAGCTCCGCCATGGTCATCACGCCGAGACCATCCGCCCACCGCCCGCGATCGGCGGGCTGGAACGCCCAGGGCGCGCCGTAGCGCTCCATCGCCTCGAACGCCGGTTGGATCTCCTCGGGAAAGCGCGACTCGGTGAGCACGAGCTCGCGCCGGAGCTGATTGATCACGTCGAGCTGGTCGATCGAGACCGGGCACTCCTGCACGCAGGCGCGGCACGAGGTGCACTGCCAGAGCTCCTCGTCGGTGATGTAGTTGTCGAGGAGCCGATTGGCGTGAATCTCCGCGATCGTCGTGGTGCCCGCGTCGCTCCCTTCGCCGGCCGCGAGCTCCGGCTTCGCGAGCTCCTCCGCGTCGCCGACGAGCAGCGGCGCGAGCTCCATGGTCCGCTGCCGCGTGTTGACGACGATCTTGCGCGGGCTGAGGACCTTGCCGGTGATGTTCGCCGGACACGCGGCGGTGCAACGGCCGCACTCCGTGCACGAGTAGCCGTCGAGCAGGTTCTTCCACGTCAGGTCGTTCACGTCGGCGGCGCCGAACTGCTCCACGCCTTCGGACTCGAGGTCCATCGGCCGCATCACGCCCACCTGGCCGGGGCCGCTCGTGTTCGAGAAGAACGTGTTCGGGAGCGACGTGATGACGTGGAGGTGCTTCGAGTACGGCAGGTAGTTGAGGAACACGAGCACGAGCACCGCGTGCGACCACCAGCTCACCTGCGCGATGCCTGACGCGGTACCCGCCGGCACACCGCTGACGAGCGCGGCCAGCGCCGCCGACAGCGGCTGCAGCGCCGCCGCGTGCCGCGGCTCGACCACGCGCTCGAACGCCGCCGTCACGAGGAGCGTGATCATGAGCGCGGCGATCATCGAGAGAATGAACACCGCGTCGCCCGAGTGCACCTTGTCGCCCTGCAGTCGCCGCGGCTTGATGACGAGGCGCCGGTAGAGCAACAACGTCACGGCCACGAGTACGAGCCCGGCGAACAGCTCCTGCGACACGAGGAACAGTCCGTAGAGCGGCGCCGGCAACAGCGCGTCGAAGCCGAACGCGGGAATGACGCCGCGAATCAGGATCTCGGCGGTGCCGAGCGTGAGGACGATGAACCCCCAGAACACGCTGGCGTGCAACGCGCCGGCGAGCGGGTCGCGGAGGATCTTCGACTGGCCGATGCCGATGACGAGGACGTTCCGGAGCCGGGTCCACGGCTCGTTGGTGCGATCCTCGTCGAGCCCGATGCGCAGGTAGCGAACGAGTCGCTGGGCGTTGTACGAGAAGAACCCGAGCGCCGCGACGAGCACGAAGAGGAAGACGACGTTCTGAGTGGTGGGCATGCGGGTGATAGTAATCGCAACGCGGCCACTCGGAGAGGGGCCGAGGGTCGGGAATCGGGGCTCGGGAATCGGCCGGCGGGAACGGGGAACCGGGAACGGGGAACGGAAAACCCTCGGGACGTTCTCTCGTGGAGAGATACATCCCGAGGGTCTTCAGCCTTGAGCCCTGTGCCCGAGCCCTCAAGGGGTCAGAGTCGTTGAAACCTCCGGTTTCAACGACTCTGACCCCTTGACCCCCCTGTGCCCGAGCCCCGTCCTAGAATCCGATCTTGAACCCGGCGGTGAGCGCCCAGTTGTGGGCCTTCGTATCCTTCAGCTCGACGTTGCCGAAGTCGCTCCAGTCGAGCGAGGTCACGTAGTCCTTCGCCATCAGGCGAATGCCGAGCTTGCCGAGCTGCCAGTCCAGCCCGGCGCCGTAGTTGAACGCGGCGTTCGTCGAGCTCTTCGAGGTGATGTCATCGCTCTCGGACGACCAGCGAATGGCACCCGCGCCCGCCTGCACGAAGGGGGAGACACCGCTGGTCGCGTCGCCGCGGAGCGGCAGACGCAGTTGCACGCCGCCGTCGTAGAGCCAGACGCCCACGTCGTTCAGGTTCAGGTCCTGACCGGCGCCGAAGTAGTTCTCGAACGTGAACTTCGAGCTCGAATAGCCGAAGTTGCCGGTGAGCGAGAAATAGCGTCCGAGGTCGAGTTGCGCCTGCGCGCCATAGAGCGCGCCGTTCTCGTTGGAGAATTCGACGCCGTTGCTGCGCTCGAAGTAGTCCCCGAAGTTCATGTAGCCGACGTACGGTGCGATGGTGAACACCGCCGGCTTCTCCGAGAACGTCGATTGCTGCGCCGCGACCGGCGCCGCCAGGGTTGCAACGAGCGTACCCACAAGCAAACGTTTCATGACTCCCTCACGGTTGAGATCGATCCCGCTGCATAACGAGCGGACCGTGAGGAAGTACAAACCGCGTGCCGTGGCCGCCTGACGCGGAAGATGCCTGACGCGGAACTTCGCGTACGGTGCGGTGTAACCGGCGGTTCTCCGCTAGTGCGAGCCCTTCGCCTCGCGCACCGCCGCGGTGAGGGCGGGCACCACCTCGAGCACGTCGCCCACGATGCCGTAGTCGGCGATCTTGAAGATCGGCGCTTCGCGGTCCTTGTTGATCGCGACGATCGTCTTCGACGTGCGCATCCCGGCGAGATGCTGAATCGCGCCCGAGATGCCGACCGCGACGTAGAGGTTCGGACTCACCTGGCGACCCGTCTGGCCGATCTGGTCACTGTGCGGCCGCCACCCGTCGTCGGTGACGGCGCGCGTCGCGCCGACGGCGGCATTGCCGAACGCCGCGGCGAGCTCCTCGACGAGCTTGAAGTTCTCGGCCGCCTTGAGTCCGCGCCCGCCGCTCACGATCACCGGGGCATCGCCCAGGTCGAGCTTCGCGGTGTTGCCGGCGATGGTCTCGGTCACGCGCACGCGCGACGCGGCAGGATCACCTACCGGCGCCGCGCTCTCGAGGCGCGCCGAGCGTGGCTGCTCGGCCGCCGTGACGGCGCCGGGGCGCAGCGACACCACCGCCGGTACCGCCACCAGCGCCACGGTCGCGATCACCTTTCCCGTGTTCACCGGGTGGCTGCCCACGACGGTGTCGCCCTCGAGCTTCACCGTGGTGAGATCCGCCGCGAGCGGAACGCCGAGCCTCGCCGCCACACGCGGCGCGAGATCCTTCCCCTGCGCCGAGGCGACGAACACGACCGCGCGATAGCCTCCGCTCTTCACGCGTTCGGCCACGAGCGCCGACAACGCCTCGGCGTTGTAGTTCGCGAACGCCGGGTGCTCGACGACGGCAACCGCGTCGGCGCCGTACCTGCCTAACGCCTCCGCCTCGCCCGCGATACCGGGGGCGCCGGCCACGACGGCGTGCACCTCGCCGCCCGCCGCGTCCGCGAGCACGCGCGCCGCGGTCGCCGCCTCGAACGCCACCTTGCGCAGCGCGCCGCCGCGCGACTCCGCGAACGCCAGCACGTGATTCGCCATCAGAGCACCTTCGCCTCGGTCTGGAGCAGTCGGATGAGCTCGGGCACCGCCGCCACGCCTTCCCCGATGATCCGCCCCGCCGGACGCTCGGGCGGCAGCGCCATGGTCGTCACCGTCAGCCGCACATCGCCGAGCTGCGCCGGCTTCACCTCGAGCGGCTTCTTCTTCGCGGCCATGATCCCCTTGAGGGAGGGATAACGCGGACGCGCGACCCCTTCGTCGATGGTGACGGCCGCCGGGAGCGGAAACTCGACGAGCTCCGCCGCACCCTCGAGCTCGCGGCGCGCGTTCCCCTTCCCGTTCGCCACCTCGAGCCTCGACACGGCGGTCACGCAGGGGACACCGAGCAGCTCGGCCGTCATAGGGCCCACGGCGCCGTTCGACGAGTCGATCGCCATCTTGCCGAACAGGATCAGGTCGTAGCCGCCACCCTGAAGCTCGGCGGCGAGCGCCTTCGCGATGGCGAAGTTGTCGAACGGGATCCGGTCCGCCTTCAGGTGCACGGCACGCGTGGCGCCCATGCTGAGCGCCTTGCGCAGCGTCTCCTGGGCGGCGTCGGGACCGAGCGAGATCACCACGACCTCGCCGGTACCGAGCTTCTCGGTCATCTGAAGCGCCGCCTCGACGGCGTAGCCGTCGAAGTCGCTCATGTCCCACTTGAGCCCGGTCTCGTCCACGCCCATGCCGCCCGGCGCGATCTTGAAGCGCACATCCATCTCGGGGACGCGCTTGATGCAGACGGCAATCTTCACCGTCGTACCTCGCTTGTGAAGGATTTCACAAGAAAAGGTAGACGGGTCCCGGGGCAGAGTCCAGCGCCGCGCCACGCTCGGGCCGGCCCGCGCGCGTCAGGGGGTCGGGTCCGGAATCCCTCCGACCCCCATTATCAGGGATCCGTAGGTGTGCGACCGCGGCCCGGTCGTGTACTCGCGACTGCGCTCGGTCACGGCGTACGCGAGCACGAGCGGGCCCATTCGAATGCCGACGGAGCCGCGAACGTCGCCGACGGCCGGTACGCGCTTCACGCGACGGTCGGGATGAAACGTGTTCCCGTCCAGGAAGATGTTCCGCGCGACCGCCTGCCCACGAACGCCGATGGTGCCGACCAGCTCGAACGGACCCCGACGGCGAGCGCGGCGCCACGGATGCGACAGGTTGATGCCCGCGCGCAGATCCGCGCTCGCCTCGGCGCTCGTGAGAATGTTCCCGGCCGAGGCGCCCGCGCCGACCACGGCGTCGATGAGTCGGACTCGGTGCACGCGTCCGGAGAACAGCAGCCATCGCTGTCGTGCCCTGAGGATCACGCCGGGCTCGAAACGGACCTGCGTCTCCCATCCCACGGGGATCGACGTGTATCGGCGCATGAGCTCGTGCGCCCGCCGCTGCGCGCGCTCCGCGAGCGACGGCGGCCCGGTCACGCCAAGCGCGAGGCCGAACTCGCGCGCGGTCGATCGGCGCAGCACACGCAGCGTCATGTCGCCGAACAGCCAGCCGCCATACGGGCGCTGCCGACGCCAGCCGGGGTAGGTATACGGCTGGCTGTCTTCCGCCGGTGTGTACATGTCCTGACCGATCACGATCAGCGCGCTGCTGCAGCGCGGGGCCGTCTCCACGACGCTGGCGCAGGGTGGGGCGTGCGATGCCAGCCGCCGCCACAGGGGCGCGCGCCGGAGCTCGATGGCCATCCGCACGCCGTTCGTGTACTCGCCATCGGGGCGCTGCGCCGGGCGCTCCCAGAAGTCGAACCCGTCGTTGTCGACGCGCAACTGAAAGCCGGCCGATGACTGTGCACCCGCCGAGCTGGCCGCGGTACCGGCAATGGTCGCGATGACGAGGCGACCACCGGCAACCACGACGCGCCGGAGTGGGACTCCCCGCGACATCGGTGCTGCTCCGTCCGTGCGTGGTTGGCATCCCACGCAATTCGCGCGCAGCCGCGCCACCGGCGCACGAACTTTCGATGCGCGTCGTCGCGAGAGCGGCCCCGCGGATCGCGACAAGCGCACTCAGCGCGCACGACCGGCACGCGCGCGGCGGGTTCATCGTGCGCAGACAGGGGGTTGCCGGGCTCGGCGAGTGCGCCCGACCTACTCGATGGCGGAACGCGGTACGACCGAGCCCGGTACGCGGGTCAGCGGCCGCCGCGCACGGGCACTTCGTACGCCGCGAACAGCGTGCTGTAGGCGTGCGCGGTGGGGCCGGTGGCGTACTCGCGCCCCCGCGTCACGGCGCGCCACTCCGCGACGAACCCGCGATACCGCCCGCCGACCCCGACCGTGTACTCGCCCACGAGCGGTACGCGCTCCACGCGGCGATCGGCGCCTAACGTGTTGCCGTCGAGCGTGATGTTCCGCGCCACCGCCTCCCCGCGCGCGCCGGCCAGCAGGTAGAGCTCGACCGGCGCGCGGGAGCGCCATTCGCTCGTCCACCACGGGCTCGAGAGGTTCACGCCGATCCGCGACTGCGCGCCGGCCTCCGCCTCGGTGAGCACGTTGCCGAGCGATGCACCCGCGTGCGGGACGAGGTCGATGATGGCGCGGCCGGACGGCGTTCGCGCGGCGACGCGGTGCGATTGGCGCACGGCGACCACGACGCCCGGCTCGAAGCCGATCTGCGTGTTCCACCCCACGGGCGCCCGCGAGTAGACGCCGGTGAGCGCGTGCGCCGTGCGCTGCGCGAGCTCGCCCAACGCCGGCGGGCCGGTCACGCCTAACGAAAGCGCGACGGTGCGGAGCGACCGCTCGGAGACGACGCGCGCGGCAGCCGTGGCGTACAGCCACGCGGCGTACGGGCGATCGTCCCGCCAGTCGGCCACCCGGCCCGGCTCGCGGTTGGGCGCCGGCGTATACATGTCCTGCGCGAGGGAGAACGCCGTCATCAGGCACCGTTCGCCGGGTCGCTCCGTGCCGGCGCACGGGCGCGCGCGGCGCGCGAATCGCCTGCCCCACCACGGCGCGCTCGACACCTCGAGCGTCACGAGGTCGCCGTTCGTGTACTCCTTGTCGGGGCGCTGCGTGATGGGGCGCCAGAAGTTGAACGCATCGTTGTCGGCGCGGATGCTCACGCGCCACGGCGGCTGGATGCGCGCCCGCTGCTCGGGCTGGGCCGGGGTCGCGACACCGCCCCTCCCCTGCGCGGCGACCGCCGGCGCGAGGAACGTGATGGCGACGCTCGCCACGGCCAGTGCCGCGATCGGCCGCCGGGCGGCGCCCAGGGCCTCGCGCGCGCACCGCCCGGCGGCAGACCCGCGTGGGTCGAGCGCAAACCGCCCCATCTCCCGGATCCCGTCCCGCGCCGCCGTCAGTTGAACGCGTTGATCCCCGTCACCGCCTGTCCGAGGATCAGCGTGTGCACATCGTGCGTGCCCTCGTACGTGTACACGCTTTCCAGGTTCGCCATGTGCCGCATCGACGCGTACTCGGCCAGGATGCCGTTCGCGCCCAGCAGCCGCCGCGCCTCGCGCGCGATGTTCGTCGCCATGTTCACGTTGTTGCGCTTGGCGAGCGACACCTGCTGCGGCGTCATCGTGCCGAGGTCCTTGAGGCGGCCCAGGTGCAGCGAGACGAGCTGCGCCTTCACGATCTCGGTCACCATCTCGGCGAGCCGCGCCTGCTGGAGCTGGAACGCCGCGAGCGGCTTGTCGAACATCACGCGGTTGCGCGCGTACGAGAGCGCTTCCTCGTAGCACGCCATCGCGGCACCGATGGCACCCCACGAGATGCCGTATCGCGCCTGCGTGAGGCACATCAGCGGACTCTTGAGCCCTCCCGACTTCGGGAGAATCGCATCGGCCGGAACGCATACGTCCTGAAAGACGAGCTCACTGGTATCGGAGGCACGGAGCGAGAGCTTGCCCTTCTGGTCCTTCGCCGAGAAACCGGGCGTGTTGGTGGGCACGATGAAGCCGCGAATGGACTTGTCCGACCTGTCGTCGTTCGTCTTCGCCCACACCACCGCGGCGTGCGCCGTGGACCCGTTGGTGATCCACATCTTGCTGCCGTTGATGATCCAGCTCCCGTCCTTCTGCTCGCGCGCCATGGTGACCATGCCGGCGGGGTTGGAGCCGTAGTCGGGCTCGGTGAGGCCGAAGCATCCGATGACCTCGCCCTTGGCCATGGCCGGGAGCCAGCGCCGCTTCTGGTCCTCGCTGCCGAAGGCGTAGATGGGGTACATGACGAGCGCACCCTGCACGGACGCGAACGAGCGGACGCCCGAGTCGCCGCGCTCGAGCTCCTGCATGATGAGTCCGTACGCGACGTTGTTCAGCCCCGCGCAGCCGTACTCCTCCGGGAGGTTCGCGCCGAAGAGGCCGAGGGAGGCCATCTCGGGGATGAGCTCCTTCGGAAATCGGCCGGCGACGTAGCAGTCGCCGATGATGGGGAGCACGCGCTCGTCGACGAAGCGGCGCACGCTGTCGCGGACGGCACGCTCGTCCTCGGCGAGGACGCTGTCGATGTCGTAGAAGTCGGTGGGGGTAGGCATGGACAACAACTTAATGGGGGCGGGGGCCGGGGGCTGCGGGCCGTGTAGTCTCGCCGCTCGCCGCCTCCTGCTCCGCGCTCGCGCGCTCGAGCGACCGATGCCGGGGGTCACGCGCTCGAAACCGGTCCGGTGGCGTGCGACTACAGCATTGTCGAGGACGCGATGACGGCGACGACGGCCGCACGACGCCCTACGGACTCTGGCGAGTATGGATCACGAGGACACCGCACACCGAGTTCAGTTCGGTGTACTCCGGCGGAGTCTGTGCCGGACTGGCGTAGTACTCGATCGCCTCGATCTGCCCGGGGGAGATGCTGTTGACGTTGAACAGCGGTTCCCCGTCGCGAGCTCTGTACACGATCTGGCGATCCACGTAGACCTGCGCATAGCAACCGGTCCGCGCTCCCCGGTGCCTATCCGCCTCGTCGGGTGCTATCCCGCCGCTCAGCGATCGCACTCCGCGACTGCTGGTGATCCACGCATAATTCCCCCTCCCTTGCGCCATGCGAATTCCCAACGTTTGGCCGAGCACCGCCGATAACGTCCGCCCTTCCTGCTTCGCCAACTCCTCACGCGTGAAGAAGTGCCCGAGCCCGATGTTCCGATGCTCCTCGAAGCTCCGGATCACTACCCGCTCGGCCACCACGCTCACCGAGTCGAGCGTCACCACCCGCCGCAGGTAGATCCGCCGCTCCACCGTCTGGCTGGCCGCGAACGTGATGGTGGTGTCCAGCGGGCCAAACCCCAGCCGCCGCACCTGCACCCGGTAACGCCCAGGCGGCACCTCGCTCACGCGGAACGCGCCCGCGTCGTTCGTGAGCACTGCCTTCGTGAGCTCCGGCATCACGATCTCCGCGCCCGCGATCGGCCGCCGGTTGGTGTCCGCCAGCACGAGCCCCGTGAACACGGCCGCCCGCGACACTGCGCGGTCGAGCACGAGCACGGCCCGCGCCGTGCGTCCACGCGTGATCCGCACGCTCACGGGCTCGGCGCCCAGGCTGTCGGCTTCTGCGCGCACGGCGAGCGGCGTGTCGAGCGGCACGCCGCAGAGGCGGAACACCCCGCGCGCGTCGGCACGCGTCTCCACCCAGCGCGTCTGCCGCTCCACAGGTGGCCGGCCGGTCGGAAGCGAGTCACCCGCCGCAGCCGCCGGGGCAGTCGCAGTATCTCCAGCCGCGCGCGGGCTCTCCTCCGTCCACTCGACCACGAGCTTCACACCGCTCGGGAGCGAGAGGTCACCTCGGGTGGACAGCGTCCCCACCACGATTCCCGGTGCCGCGAGTCGCTGCCGCCCGCAGAGCGCCGCGAGAACCTGCCCGCCCGTCGGCACCCGGAGCCGGACCGCGGAATCTGCGTGGATCACCGTGAGCGGCACCTCGTGCACCACATTCACCGAGTCGAGCGAGGGCGTTCGCACATCGACGGTGTAGCGCCCGGGCAGTACGTCGGGGACCGTGAACCGGCCGCCGGGGTCGGTCACGCTCTCGAACCCCACGGGGCCGGCGGGCGTGCCGAGCCTAACGCGAGCGTCCGCGACCGGCGCGGCCGAGGCGGAGTCGACCACCGTTCCCGCAATCACGAGCGGCGCTCGCGCCCACAGCGTGTCGGCGCCGCGCATGGCGAGCGCGAGCTCGCCACCGGCCACCTTCACGGCCGTCACGCGCACATTCGCGCGCAACGCCCGCGCTGCCCGGAACCCCTCCTCGAGCGCCGGCATCCGGACGCTCCAACGCGAGATCGCCCACGCACCCGTGGCCAGCCGCACGAATGCCAGCTCGCCGCCGGCGATCGCCTCCTGCTCGGGCAACAGGTTCACGTACCCGAACTCCAGGCGGCGAAGCTCCGACGACGCCCGGTCGAGCCACAGCGTGCCCCGGACCTCGGCCAGGCCGCGCCGCCGTCGCTCGCGCGTGGGCTCGAACGCGACGCCGATCTGACCCGGGTCTGCGCCGGTCGTTAGGCGAAAACAGTGATCCTCGACGAAGGTGCTCGAGAGGAGCACGTCGAGCCCGGGAGCCGAGTAGGCCGTCCAGCCATCGCGATCGATGCCGACGTAGCCCGACTGGCGCACCTCGGCGGGGCTCAGGGAGCGCCACGGCTGCGTCACGTACGCCGACCGCACGTCGGCGGTCTCGTCCACCACGCGACGGCCGAGCGAGTCCAGCGTGCGCTCGTAGGTTACGGTGGTGGCCATCACGGCACGCTCGCCCGCAGTGAGCTCCGTGGCCGTGAGCGCCGCGCGCGCCTGCGCCCAGACGGCGAACGTGGCGGCGGCGTCGCCGAGTGCGCGGCAACTGCTCCGGCCCTCCACGCGCACTGCCGCGAGCGCGAAGGGCACCCCGGTGACCATGAGCCGGCGAGTAGCGGTCTCTCCGGAACCGAGCGCGAGCGGCTCGGATGATACCGGGCGGAAGCCGATGCGGAGCGTCTGCAGGCGGTACGTCCCTGCGCGCGCCGTTGTCAGGCGATACTCCCCTCGTTCGTTCGTGAGGGCGCGGGCCGCCGCAAGGGTGTTCGCCACGTCGACCAGCGACACCACCACGCCCGGCACCGGTGTGTTCGACCCGTCGACGACGACGCCGCTGACCGATTGCGCGTCGGCCGTACCGGGCTGGAACAACCCCGCAGCCATCACCAGGACCGCCACTGATGGACCGCGGGCCCACATCCGGATGCGAGTCATGGTTGCGTTCGGGAATCCCACGGGCGGCGAGTCGTGTCGCGCGGCCACCAACGCATCCGGCATCATGTTTCAATTGTCGTCGCGCGGCAAGCACGACGTGCTCGCGCCGGTACCGGTGGCGAATCCGTCTGCGCTCGCCGCTACTCCTCCCTCGCCGCCTTGAGCGACAGATGCTGTGCCGCGGCCGGCCGAGGCGCCGCCTGCTCCCGCCGCGACTTCACCGGCGTCACCGTCCGCCGCGCCGACGGCGTGACGCCCACTTCGCGCGCCTTCGCCCGAAACACCCGCCCATGGTCGATGGGGTGGCCGGTCTCATCCTGCCACTGATGCACCATCTCGTGCAGCAGCGTGTGCAGCGCCTCCTCCCAGCCGTGGCGACGGATGTGCCGGCGGCTGATGACGATCTCCGCCGGCTCGCCCGAGGGGGTGGCCGACATGTAGTGGCCCAGCCGCGCGCGCATGCGGCGGGACACGCGCACCGCGATCGGCCGGAGCGCGCCGTCGAAGTGGTGGTCGTTGTACCGACGGTGCCACTCCGTGAGGCGGCGCCTGAGCGGTTCGTCGTGCGGGTGCGGCGCGTCGGGGCGACGCGTTCGTCGCACCGGACGCGCCACCGGAAAGCCGAGGATGCGCCGTCGGGCCGCGCGTCGCGACGGCGCGGTGCGGCCGCTCACGAACGTGACGATGGCGCTCAGCACCTCGGGGGGCGCCGCGAGATAGCCCTCGTGCACGCGGAGCTCGCGCCCGCGGTAGCTCACCATGACGGCGCGATTGCGCGTCAGGCGGCACGTGTCGATCCCGGTGAGCCCCATCGCGCGCAGGCGCGCGAGCAGCTCCGTGGCGTCGCGGGGGGGCGCCTCCAGCCCGAGGTCGAGCTGATCCTGCGGCCGTGTGAACAGCCGGCCTAACGATCGAAACACCGTGACGGTCCTGCTCTGAAAGTCCGCTCGGTCGCCGACCAGACGAGCGTCGCGACCTCGATGGTCTGTTCGCGAATGTCGATGACGTTGACGGAGGACGGCCGCCCGCCGCGCGACCGGTTCGACACCGTGCCGGCGGTGGAGATCACCGTGCCCTTCTGGGTGTGCTCGATGAAGTGGATCGCTTCCTGATGGTCGTGGCCGCAGAGCACGAGGTCCACACCCATCTGCGCGAACGCGCCGAGGACCTTTCGCGTGTTCTTGAGGCCGTGCCGTCCGGAGAGCTCCCCCTTCACCGGGTTGTGATGCATCACGATCACACGCGCGTGTTCCGGTGGCGAGCCCTCGAACTCCTCGTGCGCGCGATCGATCTGTGAGCGGCCGACGGCGCCGATGATCGAGATGTCGCGCAGCCGCCAGGTGAGGGTGTGCCGCGTGACGCCGTGCGCGGTATTCAGCCCCACGAACGTCGCGCCCGGCACGCGAAGCACGGGCTCGAGGTCGGGGTCGATGTACGTGCGATACCGCTCGGAGAGCCGCGCGCCGTCACCGATGCCCAGCGGCGCCCGCCACCACACGACGTCGTGGTTGCCGGGCACCACGATCGTCCGGCTCACGCGGTTCGCGTCGCGGATGAAGGCGTGCGCGCGCTGGAACTCGCCGGCCCGCGCGCGCTGCGTGAGGTCGCCGGAGATCGCGACCACGTCGAATCGCCGCTCCTGGATGAGCGCCTCGATCGCCTCGATCTGCTCCGGCACCATCGGGCTGCCGAAGTGCAGGTCGGACACGTGAAACACCGTCACCATCCGGCCGCTCGCTGCCGTCACCCGAGCCGGGCGATGATCGCGTCGGTGAACTGACCGGTGCTCGCCGTGCCGCCGAGGTCGCGCGTGACCGTTTTGCGCTCGCGGATCACCGCTTCCATCGCGTCGCGAATGCAACGCGCGCGATCGGTCTGGCCCAGATGGTCGAGCATGAGGCACGCGGCGTACACCAGCGCGCCCGGGTTCGCGACGCCCTTCCCCGCAATGTCCGGCGCCGTGCCGTGCACGGCTTCGAAGATCGCGGCATCGGTGCCGAGGTTCGCGCCCGGCGCGAGGCCGAGTCCGCCGACGAGGCCGGAGATGAGGTCGGACAGGATGTCGCCGAACAGGTTCGTCGTGACCACGACGTCGAACGTCTCCGGCTTGATGACGAGCTGCATCGCCATCGCGTCCACGATGCGCTCCTCGTACTCCACCCGCCCGGCGAACTCCCTCGCGATCTGCTGGCCGGCCTCGCGAAAGAGCCCGCCGGTGAACTTGAGAATGTTCGCCTTGTGAACGAGCGTCACCTTCCTGCGGCCGTGCTTCTCCGCGTACTCGAACGCGTAGCGGACGATGCGCTCCGAGCCGTAGCGCGTGACGACCGCGGTGGACTCGGCCGCCGCGCGCGGGTCGGGGCCGATCGCGATGTAGTGCTCGATGCCCGAGTAGAGCCCCTCCGTGTTCTCGCGGATGAGCACGATGTCCACGTTGTCGAAGCGGCCGCCGGGTACGACGGAGCGCGCGGGGCGCACGTTGGCGTACAGGTCGAACGTGCGACGCAGCGCGACGTTCACCGACCGGTACCCGCCACCCACCGGCGTCTCCAGCGGACCCTTGAGCGCGAGACCGGTTCGCTCGATGGACGCGATGGTCTCGTCAGGCATCGGATCGTCGAACGCGGCGACCGCCGCCATGCCGGCGAGTCGTCGGTCCCACTCGAACTCGGCGCCTGCTGCCTCGAGGATGCGCACGGTGGCATCGGTGATGTCGGGCCCGATGCCATCGCCGGGAATGAGCGTACAGGGAACGGCCATAGGTGTCGTGTGATCAGCGAGCGGTGATGAACAGGTCGGCGACGCGTCCGGCGATGCCGGCGGCTATCGCGGGGGAAAACTCGCGCGCCAGGTCGCCGGTGACATCGCCCTTCCAGGTCACACGCGATTCCCGCACGTCCACGAGCACGAGGTGGATGACGGGACGCCCCCCGTTCTCGGCAGGCGCGAGACGCATCTCCACCGGCACGAGCGCGTATCGCGCGTCCCATAGCCCGGCGAGCGCGCGAAGCTGCCCCGCCAGCGGCTCGGCGATGATCGCGTCGGGATCGCGCTCGGCCTTCGTGAGTGGATCGAGCGCGATGGCGTACGGATCGGTGGCATAGCTCGGGTTCCGGCGCGCCGAGCGCGCGAGGTCGGGCGCGAACGCCCACCTGGCGCGAACGCCACGCTCCCCCACCGCGAACGCGATCTCGTCATCGACCGTCGCGAGGTACGCGCGCGGATCGCCGACCTTGTCACTCCAGCCGGCGACCGTCAGTCGCAGTCCTTGCACCGGGAGTACGACGAGCGGCTGGGCGGCGAGCGGCGCCAGCACGCCGCGCACGGCCGGCTGCGCCGACGCGGCCGCCGGGGACGCGGGAACGGAGGACGCGGGCGGCGCGGCGGCGGAACGCGCACAGCTCGCGACGAGCGCGAGCGCGACGATGAAAGGAAGCGAAGCGGTCACGGTGAGTGATTGGCAGAGGAAAAGCTAACGACGCCCGAGCGGGTGTGGCAGACGGGGCGCGACAGCGGCGAGCCGCGGCGCGACACCGTCGGAACGAGACACACTGTGCTGGTTGATTCCGCTCGACCCGTGAAACAATTTGGCGGCAACATTACCCACAGGGACGGCACGGGCATGAGCAAAGTGCTCTCGTGGCTCGGTTGGATCGTCGTCGCGCTCGTCGGCGCCGGCGCGTTCGCATGGCTGGCGCTGTCGCGCGGCGAGCAGGTGAGCGCGGCGTGGCTGGTGACCGCGGCGGTGTGCACGTACCTCATCGCGTATCGGTTCTACAGCCGGTTCATCGCGTCGCGGATCTTCGCCCTCGACGCGAATCGCGTCACCCCGGCCGAGCGGTTGAACGACGGTCGCGATTACGTGCCGACGAATCGCTGGATCGTCTTCGGCCACCACTTCGCCGCCATCGCCGGGCCCGGCCCGCTGGTGGGGCCGACGCTCGCGGCGCAGTTCGGATTCCTCCCGGGCATGATCTGGATTCTCGTCGGCGTCGCGCTCGGCGGCGCCGTCCAGGACTTCGTGATCCTCGCCGCGTCGGTGCGGCGCGACGGCAAGTCGCTCGGCCAGATGGCGAAGGAAGAGATCGGTCCCGTGGCCGGATTCACGGCGCTCGTGGCCGTGCTCGGCATCATGATCGTGCTCATCGCGGTGCTCGCGCTGGTGGTGGTGAACGCGCTCGGGGAGAGCCCGTGGGGGATCGTGACGGTGGGGCTCACGATCCCCATCGCGCTGCTCATGGGCGGCTACCTGAAATGGATTCGCCCGCACCGCGTGCTCGAGGCGACGGCCCTCGGGCTCGTCCTGCTCATCGTCGCGCTGTACGTCGGGCGCGCGGTGGCGGCGAACCCCGAGCTCGCGCCGATGTTCACGCTGAGCCGCCGGTCGCTGGCGATGTGGATCATGGGCTACGGCTTCGCGGCGTCGGTGCTGCCGGTGTGGCTGCTGCTCGCGCCGCGCGACTACCTCTCGGCGTTCGTGAAGCTCGGCGTCGTGCTCGCGCTCGCGGTCGGGATCCTGGTGGTGCTGCCGCCGCTCGAGATGCCGGCGTTCACGCGGTTCATCGACGGCACCGGGCCGGTCTTCGCCGGCAAGCTGTTCCCGTTCGCGTTCATCACCATCGCGTGCGGGGCGATCTCGGGGTTCCACGCCCTGATCGCGTCCGGCACGACGCCCAAGCTGCTCGAACGCGAGACGGACGCGCGGATGATCGGCTACGGCGGCATGCTGCTCGAGTCGATGGTGGCGATGATGGCGCTGATCGCCGCCTGCGTCCTGACGCCGGGGATCTTCTTCGCGATCAACGCGCCGGCGGCGGCCATCGGCACCACCGCGCAGAGTGCCGCGGAAGCGATTCGGAGCTGGGGGTTCGTCCTCCGTCCCGAGGAGCTCGAGGCGCTCGCGCGCAACGTCGGCGAAGCGTCGCTGCTCTCGCGCACCGGCGGCGCGCCGAGTCTGGCGGTGGGCATGGCGCACATCTTTTCCACCGTGCTCGGCGGCCCAACCGCGATGGCGCTGTGGTACCACTTCGCCATCATGTTCGAGGCGCTGTTCATTCTCTCGACGCTGGACGCGGGCACGCGCGTGGGACGGTTCATGCTGCAGGATCTCGGGCGCCACCTGTGGGAGCCGTTCGGCCGGGTGTCGTGGTACCCCGCGGTCGTACTGTCGAGCGCGATCTTCGTGGCCATCTGGGGCCACTTCCTGTACCAGGGCGTGATCGACCCGTTAGGCGGCATCAACTCGCTGTGGCCGCTGTTCGGCATCGCGAACCAGCTCCTGGCCGCGGTCGCGCTGTGCGTGGGTACGACGATCATCATCAAGATGGGCAAGTCGCGGTACGCGTGGGTGACGATGCTGCCGCTCGCGTGGCTGGCGGTGGTGACGATGTCCGCGGCGTGGACGAAGATCTTCTCGTCCGACCCGCGGCTAGGCTTCCTCGCCCACGCACGCCGCTTCTCGGAGATCCTCGCGTCGGGCGCGGTGCCGCCGGGCGTGAAGAGCGCGGCCGACGCGACCCGCATCATCTGGAACGATCGCGTGGACGCGGTGGTTGCCGGGTTCTTCGCGCTGTCGGTGCTGGTGATCATCGCCGACTCGGCGCGCGAGTGGCTGGCGGTGACGCGTGGACGGAAGCCGGCAGTGTCGACGGAAGTGCCGTTCCAGGGGCGAGTGGCCGTGGCGGGGGATTAGTGGAATGCGTCGACCGGCGCCGACATCGAGCACTCGTCAAGCAATGACTTCATTCATTCGCAGCGCGCTTCTCTGTACCACCACCGTCCTGGTGGCGCGCACCGCGCGAGGGCAGGCCACTGCCGCGACGACGCACCCCGCGCCACGCAGCACCGCCAGCGCGTTCGACTTCACCATCGCGAACATGATGCGCGGGCCGGAGGTGTACGGTCGCGAGCCGCAGCGCGTACAGTGGAGCGCCGACAGCCGGTGGATCTACTTCCAATGGAATCCACCGGGTACCGGCTGGCGCGAGCCGGCGCGTCCGTACCGCGTACGCGCCACCGCTGGCACCGCTCCCGAGCGTGTACTCGACGCGCAGCTCGACAGCGTCGGTCCGCTGCTCGAGACGGGCGACCTCTCGCGCGATCGGCGCTCGCGCGTGGTGTCCTATCAGGGCGACCTCTATCTCGTCGCGTTGCCCGCTGCAACCGTCCGCCGACTCACCGAGACCGCCGGTGACGAGCGCGACCCGCACTTCTCCGCCGATGGGCGCCGCGTCTTCTTCGTGCGCGACAACAACGTCTTCTCGATCGACCTGGACGGGGGCCTCGTACGCCAGCTGACCGACGTGCGCAGCGGGCCGGCACCGCGCGATTCCGCGAAGGCGCAGGGACAGCGCGGCGCGCTCGAGACGCAGCAGCGCGAGCTGTTCGAGGCAGTGCGCGATCGCCTGTGGCAGGACAGCATTCGCACCGCCGAGCGCAAGGCGCGCGAAGCGCTGCGCGTGAAGCCGTTCTACCTCGGGACCAACGAGCGAATCGCGTCGCTCTCCGTGTCGCCCACGGCGAACGCGCTGCTGCTCGTGACGTCGGTGCCGGCCGAGCGGGCGGTATCGACGCGCGTCCCCAACTACGTGACGGCGAGCGGCTACACCGAGGAGCTCACGGTGCGCACGAAGGTGGGTGACGCGCAGTCCGGCGGTCGCGTGGCCTACATGAAGCTGCCGAGCGGCGAGCTGACGTGGCTGCAGGTCGTCCCCGCCGACACCACACGCCCGCCGTCGCAAGCGAGAGTGCTCGGCTGGAGTGATGACGGGAGTGCCGCGCTCGTGTTCGCGGAGGCGCGCGACTACAAGTCGCGCTTCATCCACAAGCTCGACGCGGCGACCGGCAAGTTGCAGACGCTCGACGTGCTCCGCGACAGCGCGTGGGTGGGCGGCCCGTGCTACGGATGCGGCGGCTGGTACGATGGCGGCAGGCGCGTCTGGTTCGTGTCGGAGGCGGACGGCTACGCGCACCTCTACACCATGGACGCCAATGGCGGTGACCGCCGTCAGCTCACGCGCGGCAAGTGGGAGGTCACCGACGCAGAGCTTTCGGCTGACCGGCGATCGTTCGAGCTGCACACGAGCGAGGCGTCGCCATTCGAGCAGCACTTCTATCGAATGCCCATCACGGGCGGCGCGCGTGAGCGGGTGACGACGCCTCCCGGCGGGCATACCGTCGTCGTCTCCCCCGACCAGACGATGCTCGCGGACGTCTTCTCGACGTCCAATCGGCCGCCGGAGCTGTTCGTGATGCGGAATCGCGCCGGCGCACCCATGACGCAGCTCACGACGTCGCCGACCGCGGAGTGGCTGAGCGTTCCGTGGATTGTCCCCGAGATCGTGATGATCCCGGCGTCCGATGGCGTACCCGTGCCGGCTCGCATCTACCGGCCGAACGATGTGCGCGCGCAGCCGAACGGCGCGGCCGTGATCTTCGTGCATGGCGCCGGCTACCTGCACAACGTGCACAACTATTGGTCGTCGTACGCGCGCGAGTACATGTTCAATCAGTACCTCGCGTCGACGGGGTACGTGGTGCTCGACCTCGACTACCGCGGCTCGGCGGGCTATGGGCGCGACTGGCGCACGGCGATCTACCGGTGGATGGGGGGTCGCGACCTGAAGGATCAGGTGGACGGCACGCGCTATCTCGAGCGCGAGTTCGGCATCGCGCCGGAGCGCATCGGCATCTATGGCGGCAGCTACGGCGGGTTCATCACGCTGATGGCGCTGTTCACCGAGTCGAAGCGATTCGGCGCCGGGGCCGGGCTCCGCAGTGTGACGGACTGGGCGCATTACAACCACCCGTACACCGCGCGGATCCTGAACCAGCCGCAGGATGACTCGGTCGCGTACCGGCGTTCGTCGCCGATCTACTTCGCGCAGGGACTCGAGGATCCGTTGCTCATGGCGCACGGGATGGTGGACGTGAACGTCCACTTCCAGGACATCGTACGCCTCACGCAACGGCTCATCGAGCTCGGCAAGACGAACTGGGAACTCGCGGCGTACCCCGTGGAGGATCATGGCTTCGTGCGCCCGTCATCGTGGGCCGATGAGTACCGGCGCATCTTCGAGCTGTTCGAGCAGCACCTGGCCCGGCGCGCGCCGGCCGCGTCGTCAACGGGAGGCTCGCGCTAGATGCGCGCGACGTCGGCATCGTTAGGTGTGCCGGCCGGCGTGCACGCCTGGCTGCGGCGGGCCGCGAGCATCGTCCGAACGGTGATGGGCGCGCCGGACTACGAGCGGTACGTGACCCACATGCGCGCCCATCACCCCGAGTGCGAGCCGGCGGCACGCGACGAGTTCATGCGGCAGCGGATGGAGAGCCGCTACTCGAAGCCTGGAGCGCGGTGCTGCTGAGGTGACCCCCTGCACAGGTTCGTAACGACGCTGGCCCTGCTTGCGTGCCTGGCCTACCTGGCCGCGATCGTCGGCGTGCGGCTGTTCGAGCGGTCGCTCGTCTATCAGCCGGGCGCCCGCGCGCTCGACGAGCCGCCCGCCGCGCTCGCGCTCCAGCAGCAACTGGTCACGTTCCGCGCTCCCGACTCGACGTTGCTCGGCGCGTGGATCATTCCCGGCAGGAACGCGCTCCCCGACGCGCCCTGGGTGCTCATCTCGCACGGCAACTTCGGGAACATCGGCTTCGGCGGCCGCCCGCAGTTCTACGCGTGGTTCCGCGACCTCGGCGTGAACCTGTTCGCCTACGACTATCGCGGGTTCGGCGCCAGCGGCGGCGTGCCGAGCGAGGCGGGCGTCTACGCGGACGCGAACGCGGCCTACCGCTACGTCACCGAGGCGCTTCACGTGCCCCCGTCGCGCGTGATCCTGTTCGGCCATTCGTTAGGCACGGGCGTGACCATCGAGCTCGCCCGCCACGTCCCCGCCGCCGGGCTCATCGTCGAGGACGCCTATACCTCGGTGGCCGACCGCGGCCAGGAGGTGTTCCCGCTGTTGCCCATCCGGGTCGTCGCCCGGAGCCGGTTCGCCTCGATCGAGAAGGTGGGCGCGCTCCGCCTCCCCAAGCTGTTCCTGCACGGGCGCGACGACCGCACGATCCCCATCGAGCACGGGCGCCGCGTGTTCGCCGCGGCCGCCGAGCCGAAGGAGTGGGTGGAGTTGAACGGCGGCCACGCGGACGCGTACACGGTGGACCGCGCGCACTACTACGGAGTCATCGAGGCGTTCATCCGTCGCGTAACGGGCTATCGGGAATCGGGGGGAACCGGAAACCGGGAGCTGCGGGCTGGTCGATAATAGCGGCAACCGGCGGCCGTTAGCGGACAGCCGACAGTCCTCAGTCATTCGGTGAGTCGTCAGCCGCCAGACGAGTCGTCGGTCATCAGTCAGCAGTCGTGAGTCGGCAGTCCTCAGCCGTGAGTCCTCAGCCGTGAGTCCTCAGCCGTGAGTCCTCAGCCGTGAGTCCTCAGCCGTGAGTCCTCAGTCGTGAGTCCTCAGTCCTCAGTCGGCAGGTGACGGCTGTCGGCTGTCGGCTGGCTCGCTACGCCGCCACCTTCGCCGGCCGTCGAACCGCCAGCAGCACCACCGCCGCCGCGACCGCGAGTCCGGCGCCGAAATCGAACGCCGCCGCCGGCCCCAATCGATCCCACAACACGCCGAAGATCAGCGACGCCGGCAGCGCACCGAGCCCGATCGCGAGGTTGTACCAGCCGAATGCCGTGCCGCGCCGGCCGCGACCGACGAGATCGGCTACCATCGCGCGCTCCGTCCCTTCGGTGAGGCCGAAGAAGAGTCCATACGCCAGGAACAGCGCCCACGCCTGCCACATCGCGGTCGCGCGCCCGAACGCGAAGTACACGACGGCGTACACGGCCCATCCCGCAATGATCAGTGGCTTCCGTCCAAAGCGATCCGAGAGCACCCCACCCGGGATGCTCGCCACCGACTTCACCACGTGCAGCGCGGCCCACAGCACCGGCACCAGCGCGACCGAGACGCCGAGCTGGTTCGCGCGCAGGATCAGGAACGCATCGCTCGAGTTACCGAGTGTGAACAGCAGCACGGCGCCGAGAAAGGTCCAGAACGGCCCGCCGAGCGCACTCGCGCTGCCCGCGAGCGCCGGGGCGGACGTCGCGTCGGGCGCGGTCTCGCGCACCGCGCGCGGCGTCTCCCGCACGCCGAGCACGAGTACGATCACCGACAGCACCCCCGGTATCGCCGCGAGCAGGAACACCATGCGTAGTGGCACGTGCTCCCACTGAAGCAGCGCGAAGGCGATGAGTGGCCCCACGACCGCGCCGGCGTGATCGCTCGCCCGGTGAAAACCGAACGCGCGTCCGCGGATCGACGGGTCCACGGATTCGGCGATGAGCGCATCGCGCGGCGCGCCGCGAATTCCCTTCCCCACGCGATCGGTGAGCCGGATGACCAGCACCTGTGAGGCCGACTGTGCTACGGCAATGAGCGGCCGCGCGAGCGACGCGAGCGCGTATCCGCCCACCACCAGCGGCTTGCGCCGGCTCACGCGATCGGACCACCACCCGCTGGCGAGCTTGAGCAGTGCCGACGTCGTCTCGGCGGCACCCTCGATCGCGCCCACGGCCGCCGCGCCAGCGCCAAGCACGGTGGTGAGAAAAATCGGCAGGAGCGGATAGATGATCTCGCTCGACGCGTCGGTGAGAAACGACACGGCGGCAAGCACCAGGACGTTGCGGCCGAGTCGAGGGGTCGGGGCTCTGGGCACGCGCGGAAGCTAGTCGTCCGCGGCGAGCGCTCAAGCATGTAAGAGCCGCCATCGCGTGGTACCTGCGTGCGCCGGCGATCGTGCGCCGGGGATCGTGTGCCGCCTCGGCCGACGGTTAGAATTACGCATGGCCGCGTTTCCGCTTCCCGAATCGCGCACGTCGCGAACGCATCGTGCGCTCGCGCCGTCGCACGCACGGATCCTGGAGCGTGACCCGGCGACCATCAGCACGCAGATCGCGGTCTCGCAGATTGCCGCCCCCACCGGCGACGAGCGCCAGCGCGGCGAGTGGGTCGCGGGGCGACTGCGCGCACTCGGCCTGCACGAGGCGCGCATCGACGGAGCAGGCAACGTCGTCGCCCGGCGCCCCGGGCTCGAGGCGGACCATCCCGTGCTCGTCTGCGCGCACCTCGACACCGTGTTCGGGCACGACGTGTCGCTGACGGTGCGCCGCGATGGCGATCGGCTCACCGGACCTGGCATCGGCGACAACGGTCGCGGCCTGGCCGCCATGCTCGCCATCGCCGAGGAGATCGATGGTCGCGCCGTGCGGACGCGACGGCCGATCATCTTCGTGGCGACTACCGGCGAGGAAGGTGCCGGCGATCTTCGGGGTGCGAAGTTCCTGTTCGCACAGCTCGATGACGAGCCCGCGGCGGCGGTCGCGCTCGATGGCGCCGGCGACGAGCGCATCGTGCACAAGGCCCTCGGCTCGCGTCGCTACCGCGTCTCGTATCGCGGCGCCGGCGGGCATAGCTGGGCGGCGTTCGGCATTCCGAACGCGGTGCACGCGGCGGCCTCGGCAGCGTCGATGCTCGCCGCGCTTCCCCTCCCCAGGACGCCGCGCACGACGCTCTCGGTGAGCCGCATCGGCGGTGGGACGTCGATCAACTCGATCCCCGAGGAGGGGTGGCTGGAGGTCGACCTGCGCTCCACATCGGAGGCGGTGCTGGACCGCTTCGACCGCGAGCTGCGCGTGATCGTGCGTGCGGCCGCACAGCAGGAGAACGCGCGTCGCGCCATCGCCACGCCGCCGCTGTCGCACGACGTGGTGGTGATCGGCGACCGGCCGTCGGGCGAGCTATCAGCGGATCACCCGTTGGTGGTGAGCGCCATCGAGGCGACGCAGCTCATCGACCGCGATCCGGAGCTCGCGGCTGCGTCGACGGACGCGAACGTCCCGATCGCGATGGGGATTCCGGCCATCGCGATCGGCGCCGGCGGCCGTGGCGGCGATGCGCACACCCCGGGCGAGTGGTACGACAACATCGACGGGCCACTCGGAATCGCGCGGGCGCTCACGATTCTGGCGACGGCGGCGGAACTGCTGTAGCGGGGTTGGACGGCGCACGGGAGGTGACGCCAGTCTGCAGCCGTCAGCCGGCTGCCGGCTGTCAGCGCCCTCCCGTACACGAACAGAAACCCCGCCAGGACGAAGTGGAACACGATGGGGATGAGCACCCCACGCCGATTCGGTGGCGCCATGGCGTACCTGACGGCGCGTACCGCCATGCCCAACGCGTAGACGTAGCTCGCCCCGATGACCCAACGGCCGGCAGTCGGGTGCGGCGTGCCTAACGGGGGAGCCCCCTGCGCGACGGCGACGGTGATCGCCGTCATCACGACAATGAACACGATCTGCGCGGGCAGCAGGTACCGGTACGGCATGAGCCCCGAGTACCAGCGCGCCATCGGCGGAAGCCACCGTGGCGCGACGGTAGCGGCGAGGATCTGGCCGACGACGCGCAGCACGAACAGCGCGAGCAGGGCCGCGAGGAGCATGGCGGCCACCCCCTCGCGCGCCGAGGCAACGACGCCTCCACCGTCGGCTTCCACCGACCCGGTCGCGAAGGCTCCCGCCCCGCCGTCCCTCACGCCCGACCCGGGCTCGCGGCGATCCGTGCCGCCGCGATTCCCGCGTCGCGCCGGATGTTGTACAGTCCGCCCGTCGAGTCGTAGTTGTGCCCTACGAAGTAGAGGTTCGGCTGATCCGCGCTGGTGACGCGATCGGTGCGCAGCGCGAACCCCTTCGCATCCGTTCGTACCAGCCCGCCTAACGGGCCAAGCGCGGCGGTGAACCCCGTCGCAAAGATCACGTCGTCGAACGGCTCGGCGCTGCCATCAGCGAAGCGCACGCCACGGTCCGTGAACTCGCCGACCGCTCCGCGCACCGCGACGCGGCCCGCGCGAATCGCGTCCACCAGGTGAAAGCCGATGAGCGGAATCGAGTCCAGCGGCCCGTGAGCCGGCTTCGGGAGCACGGGCTTCCCCCGGCGCAGCTCGGTTACCCTCCCCACCGCGCCGGCGATGGCGCGCCGAGCGCCCGCCGGGAGTCCGCGCATCGCGAACGCAAGGTACTGGATCGGCACGCCGGCCAACTGCAGCGGTACCACGTTCGCGCCGGAGCGCACCGCCATGGTCACCGTCGCACCGGCGTTCGCCAGCTCACTCCCGATCTCGCCGCCGGAGTTCCCGACGCCAACCACGAGCACGCGCCGCCCCTCGAATCCCGTCGGCCGCCGGTACTCGATGCTGTGCATCACGCGGCCGCCGAACCGGTCGCGCCCGGGCACGTGAGGCGTGCGCGGGCCGGCGATGATCCCGGTCGCCACCACGATGTCGCGAGCGCGCACGTCGCCGCGCTCCGTGCATACCACCCAGGCATCGCCGTCACGCTCCACCGAGGTCACCGGCCGGCGCGTCTCGACCGGCAGCTCGAGCACCTCGACGTAGCGGTGGAGGTACGCCACGAAATCGCGACGCGAGGGGAACAGCGGCACGCGACGGTCGAACGACATCCCCGGGAGCGTGGAGAGATGCTTCCCCGTGTGGAGCGTCAGGCTGTCGTAGAGGTTCATCCACGAGTGGCCGGCGGCCTCTCCGCGCTCGAGCACCATGTGCTCGATCCCGCGCCGGCGAAGCTCCGCCGAGGTCGCAAGCCCGGCCGGCCCGCCGCCGATGACGACGACCGGCAGCCGCTCAGCGGTCGACAAGCAGCACCCCGCCCCGGTAGAACATGTAGAGCGCCACGATCTGGATGACGTGGTACAGATCGTTGTGGTTGAAATGTCGATGCGGCGCTACCCGCCGCGCCTGCACCAGCCCCGCCGCGAGCGACACGAGCACCCCACCGATGATCCAGCCGGCACCTGGTGCACGCCAGCGGATCGCCGCGTACGCCGCGCCGGCGAGCAGGATCGCGAGCGCGCCGCCGTAGTCCACCGCCGCCACGCTGAACTCGGGACGGCGCGTCACCTTCACCAGGTACGCCAGAAGCTTGAGCGCCGCAAACGCGAGGATGGCCGCGCGCACGGCGCCGCGTGCCGCGAATAACGACACGGCGGCGATCGAGGCGGCGCCGACCAATCCCGTCACGTACAGCGTGCCGCGCCAGAGTCGTGCTCGTAGCTCCCGCTCCGCGTGCGGGTCCACTCCGTGTGCGGCGGCGCCCAGCAGCGCCGCAAACGCCGCGGCCAGGAGCGCGGCCGCCAGCGCCACCCCCGCCGCGGCATGCTCGGCCGCGGCAGCATAACCAAGGCGAACGGCGAGCACGAACGCGACCGCGCCGAGCACGACGTCGGTCAGCACCGTCATTGGCTCGAAGATTCCACCCCATCGCCGCAGTGCCGCGTCGCGCCCGGATTCAGCGGTCATCGCCCACGAGGCTCAGGTGATGTCGGTACCATTCGCTCTGGAACCGTTCGTCAGGGTCGTACCGTCGCTTGAGGCGCAGAAACTCCGGGAACCGCGGATAGCACGCGAGCAACTGGTCGCGCGTGCCGAACGTGTGATAGGTGAGGAACCAACTCCCGCCGCGCCGAGCCGCCATGTCGATCAGCCGGCGGAACGCGCCCGCCGAGTGCTCGATCCCGTCGGGCGTATGACGCGTGTGGATGTTGACGATCGTGCACGCGTAGGGCTCCTTCGCCCACGCGAGAAAGCTCTCGTCATCGCGTTCGATGAGGCGGATGGTGCCGTAGATGCAATCCACACCATTCGCGCGGAAGTCATCGGCCGCCTCGCCCAGGAACTCGGGCAGCGCCGCGCGCGGCACGTACAGCTCGCTGATGATCTCGGTGGCCGCGTGAGGTGCCCCCGCTTCGCGATCGACCCACGAGTGATAGTCGTCGATGTACGTACTGAGCTGGTGCGTGTCCGACCAGTACACCTGGTCGTTGGTGCCCAGGTAGTGCGATGCGTAGGCCTCCCATGCGGCCTGTTTGTCGAAATGCGCGAGCCACAGGAGCTGCTTCCAGTCCTGCGGCGATAGCGCCCGCTGCCGCGCCGGAATGGGCGTGTCCGCGCTCACCGGCCTGTAGCACGAGAAGATGCCGCGGTATAGAAAGTCGGGGGAGCGGGGATCGAGCGCGAACTGGAAGTCGCCGAACTCGTACCCCTGGGCGATGCGCTCGTCGAATCGCGCGATGAGCCGGTCGGCGGTCTCGATCTCGACCGCGCGCCGCACCTTGTGGCGCGGCACGAGACGCAGCGTGACCGTGTCCACGAAGCCGAACAGCCCGTAGCCGCCACACGCGAGTCGAAACAGCTCGGCGTTCTCCGCGCGGCTGCACACGCGCCGCTCGCCGTCGGCGCCGATGAGCGTCAGTGACTCGACGTCGGCGATGAACGGCCGCAGTGTCAGCCCCCGCCCGTGGACGTTCGCCGCTACCGCACCGCCAATGCTCAGCCGGTCGGCGCCGGTCTGCTTCTGGCGAATTCCCCACGATCGGCCGTCGCCATCCTGGGTCGCCACGAGCCACGCGATCAGCTCCGGCCACTGAATCCCCGACTCGACCTCGATGAGTCCGCGCTCGCGATCGAACTGGCGGACCGCCGTGTACTCCCGGGTGTCGAGCAGCACGCCGCCGCGCGCGAACTGCTGCCCACCCATCGCGTGCCGCCCGCCGCTCACGCACACCACCTTCCCCGCCGCGCCGGCGGCGAGAATCGCGCTGCGCGCGTCGTCCGTCGATCGCACCAGCACCACGCGATCGACCGTCGTGGGGTTGAGTCGGGAATGGACGTCGTTGACGATGGTGCCGGCGGGAATGGCTCCGGAGCCAGGGTGCGAGTGCTCGGCGGCCGTGGTCATGGGCGGGGTGTGGCTGAGCGACGTAGGCGCCGGTCAGCGCGCCCGCACCTCCGAGTGGTCGCTGAGTATCAGCTCGCCGCGCACCCCTTCGACGACCACCGCGTCCCCGATCAGTGAGTTCTCGAGCGTCGATTCGACGATCTTCGTGCCGGAGCCGATGATCGTGTCCTTGACCGCCGATTGCTCGATCACCGAGCCGCGCCCGATCGACACGTTCGGGCCGACCGTCGCCCCCACGAGCACGACGTCGTCTTCGATGTACACCGGGTCGATGATCGTGGAGTCGCCGGTAGCCCTCGGCCGCCGCGCGCGCCCCTTCTCCAACATTACGCGATTCGTATCGAGCAGCGTGTCGATCTTCCCCGCGTCGTACCACCCTTCGACGTCGATGACGCGAATCTTGGCGCCTTTGTCGATCATGTACTGGAACGCGTCGGTGAGATAGTACTCGCCCTTGTTCTTGGGCTGCTTCAGCACCCAGTCGATCCCCTCGTACAACAGCTTCCAGTTGCGCACGTAGTACAGGCCGATGTTCGCGCGCTTGGAGATCGGCGTGTCGGGCTTCTCGATGATCTTCGTCATGTTGCCCTCGGCGTCGGTGACCACGACGCCGAAGCGCTGATAGTCCTCGACCTCCTTCACCCAGATGATGCCGTCGGCGTCGATCGTCTTCACGACCGAGAGGTCGGCATCGAAGATCGTATCGACGAAGATGATGAGCACCGGCTGGTCGACGTGCTCGCGCGCGAGCGCCACCGCGCCGGCCGTACCGTCCTGCACCCGCTGTTCGATGAACACGGCGGGGATGTCGGCGAACTCCGCGCGCACGTATTCCTCGACCTTGTCCTTGAGGTGGCCGGTGATGTAGATGATCTCCTCGACGTTGCCGAGCCGGCGCAGGTCCTCGAGGATGTACTCCATCACGGGTTTGCCGGCGACCTTGAGCATCGGCTTCGGCGTGATGTGCGTGTGCGGGCGCAGGCGCGTGCCTTTCCCGGCGAGCGGAATGATGACCTTCATGGCGTGAGTCTCATGGCGCGCTGGTCCCCTCTCGTCCGTAGCGGTCCTCGAGGCGCACCACGTCGTCGAGCTCCGGCGTGCTCGCCTCGAGCACGTCACAGTCGGTGATCGCCTCCATGTAGTGAACGGTGCCCGGCGTGATGCGAAACGACTGCCCCGCCTCGAGCTTCATGTCGCGCATCTCGCCGTCGACCTCGACCCAGTACACGAGCCGTCCCGACAGCAGGTGCACGGTCTCATCCTTCCGGTTGTGATACTGCACCGACAGCGCATGCCCGGCGTTGATGTGCAGCACCTTCCCGCAATAGCGGTCCGTGAGCGCCCAGATCGTTTCGTGTCCCCAGGGTTTGGGGACGTGCCTTACGGTGACGGGACCGGACATGCGCGCAGCGGGGTTCGAGGTGGGCGAAATATACCGGGAACGGGGAACGGGGAACCGGGAACGGGGGCTGCGTGCTGCGGGCTCCGCGAAACGACAACCCCTCGGGAGGCCGAAGCTTCCCGAGGGTTGTTCCGTTCCCGGTTCCCCGTTCCCCGTTCCGCGTTTGTTCCCCGTTCCCGGTTCCCTGTTCCCTCTGCACTGGTTCCCCATCCCCACGCCCATTGGCCTACTTCCTGCCCCGCCCGCCCGCATGATCCTGTCTCCTCGCTATCTCCCGCGTCTCGCCGCAACCGTCGGGCTGTTCACCCGGTACGGGCTCCGCGACTTCGCCCGACAGCAGGGGCTCATCGAGCTCTCGCCCGAGGAGGCCGCCGCGGACGACGCCACGAACGGCGACGGGGAGCGCCAGCGCGCGGAGGCATTTCGCAAGCGGCTCGTCGAGCTCGGGCCCGCGTACGTGAAGCTCGGCCAGGTGCTCTCCACGCGCCCCGATCTCATCCCCGAGCCGTACATCGAGCAACTCCAGCATCTTCAGGACGACGTCGGCCCGGTGCCCTTCGCCGACATCGAACAGCTCATCCAGGCGGAGCTTGGCGGACGGATCGGGAAGCTGTTTCAGTCGTTCGACCACGAGCCGCTGGCCACCGCGAGTCTCGGTCAGGCGCATGCGGCCACGCTCCGCAACGGGCGGGCGGTCGTCGTGAAGGTGCAGCGTCCCGACATTCGCGCATCGCTCGCCGATGACATGGCCTTCTTCCGCGAGCTCGCGAAGTTCCTCGCCGCCCATTCGCGCGCAGGCGCGCGCGTGGACATGGTGGGCATCGTCCAGCAGCTCGAGCGCGCGCTCTCCGAAGAGCTGGACTATCGCATGGAAGCGCGCAACATGGCGCTGTTTCGCCGCTCGCTGGCGGAGTTCCCCCGGCTGCTCGTGCCGAAGGTGGTCGAGGCGTACACCTCGGAGCGGGTGCTGACGGCGGAACGCGTACGCGGCACGAAGGTGAGCGAGATTCCGTCGCTCACGCGGCTCGACTACGACCTGTCGCCGCTCGCCGAGGAGCTGGGCAAGGCGTACCTCAAACAGATCGCGATCGACGGCCACTTCCACGCCGACCCGCACCCCGGCAACGTCTTCCTCGTGCTCCCCGGGCAGGAGAACCCGATGACGCCGTCGGACATCGCGGCCTCCGACCGGCGCGCCGAGGCGCGGGCGACAGTCACGCCGATCGCGAAGCTCGAGGAAGTGGCGCAGCGCGAAGCGGCGCCCGCCGCGCCTCCCGAGGAGCCACGGCTCGCGCTCATCGACTTCGGGATGACGGCGCGCCTCTCGCCGCCCATGCGCGATCAGATCGTACGCCTGCTGTTCGAGCTCGCCGAGAACCGCGGCGACGATGCGGCGGAGACGATGATCGAGTTGGGCCAGCCGATCGACGAGTTCGACCGCGCGGCGTTCACGCGGGAAACGGCGTCGCTCATCGCGCAGAACCACGAGCGCGCGGTGGGCGACCTGCAGGCGGGGCGCGTGCTCTACGACGCGATCGGCATCGCGTACACGCACGGGCTGCGCCTTCCCGCCGAGCTCACGCTCCTGGCGAAGACGCTGTTCAGCCTCGACACGATCACGCGCGCGCTCGACGCGGCGTACAACCCCACGGAAGCGATCCGCTCGTACACGGGCGAGATCATCAACGAGCGCGCGCGGCGGGAGCTGTCGCCGGCGCGCTTCGCGCGCGCCGTCTCGCAGACCACCGAGCTGGTGAACGCCCTGCCGCATCGCATCGACCTCATCACGCAGCACATGGCGGCGAACGATTTCGCGCTCAAGATCGACGCGCCACAGATGTCCGCCGTGATGAAGGGGATGCAGAAGATCGCCAACCGCATCTTCACCGGGCTGGTGCTCACGGGGTTGTTGATCGCGAGCGGCCTGCTCATCAACCAGCGCCCGCGACTCGGCACCATCGGCTTCCTGCTCGCAGGGGGGATCGGGATCTACATGGTGGCGACGATCCTGGTGTCGGACCGCAAGCGCTGAGGCGCGTGTGTCACCGTCGCCTCCTCACATCCGCGCTCAGCGGCTCCGCACCCGACCCGCGGATCGACAGCTCGGCGCCCCCGTTCGGCTCCAGCGTCACGAACGTGCGCCCGTCAGTCCCGTTCGGCCCGGCCCGCATCAACACGACGCGGCCGTCGTCCGTCGTCAGGTGCGCGAAGTCCAGCTGGCCGCCGTCCACGATCACCCGCTCCAGCCCCGTCGCTACCAGTGGCACGTGCACGAGCCGACTCTCGTACACGCTGCCCGCGATGCTCTTTCGGCGTAGCACGATCGCCCACCCGCCGCTGCGCGACACCGCCTGCACCTCCCCCACGAGGTTTTCGGAGACTGTCGCGATCGCGCCCGTCGCGAGATCCACACGACGCACCGCGCCCACCTTCTCGAACAGTGGCGCGCCCTGCTCCGCCGTCACCTGGGAGATCCAGAGGGCGTTCCCCGTCGCGGCGAAGCGGATCGTTCCGCCGAGTCCCCTGTAGCCCGAGTTGGTCGTCACCTGCGTCACGCGTGGCGTCGCGGTGAGCTCGCTCACGAACAGTTCCAGCCCCTGGAGCAACGGTCGGGTCGCCATCACGTACGCCACGCGCGTGCCGTCGGGCGACCAGTCCACGTCGCTCACGACGTACGCGTAGTTCGGGCTCACGATGCGGACATCGCTGCCGTCCGCCTTCATCACCACCACCTCCGCCTGGTCGGGCGCCACCGTCGCCACGAACGCGAGGCGCGTTCCGTCGGGGCTCCACTTCACCGACCGGAGCGCGAGGATGTTGGCGTCGGTGAGCGCCGGAACCAGCGGCGAGTTGCCCGGCACCTGGTCCGCGGCGCCGTTGAAGCGAATCCGCGTGCGCGAGGAGCCGTCGCTCTTCTGGATGTAGAGCGCGGGCCGGGTGCCGGCCAGCTCGACGAGCGCGATGGTCTCGAGCGGCGCTGCGACGGGACCGGCAAGCTCGCTGTCCGAGCACGCCGTGAGAGTGTGAAGCGCCGCCAGCGCGAGAAGCGCGCGGCCGCTATGTCGTGTCAGCATGGAAGTCGTTGGCGAAAGGAGAGACTGCAATGACCACCACCGCCAAACCCACGCCGAGGCGCCGCGGTTACCTCGTGGCCTCGCCGACGACACAGCGCTGGACGCTACGTGCTGGTACTGTCTGCCGCGGAATGACAAACCCTCGGGAAGCGCTTCTCTTTGAGAGAGGCCTCCCGAGGGTTCTTCCGTGCAGCAACCAGTACCAGCTACCGCCAACCAGCGCGATCCTGGACCTCCAATGCCCTAACGCGCCGCCCGCGCCAGCATTCGCCCTCGCAGCATGCCGAGCCGACGCCGCACCGAGCCGTCCATCACCTTGTCCTCGATGCGCACGATCACGCCGCCCAGGATGTTCGGGTTGATGCGGATCTGCGGCACCACGGGCTTTCCCAACGTGTGGCTGAGCTGCCGGGCGATCGCCGCCCGCTCCTCCTCGCCCACCGGCTTCGCGACGGTGACCTGGGCGTGCACGCGGCCCTCCACCTCGTCCACCAGGTCGCGGTACTCGGCCGCGATCGCGGGGATCAGCATCTGGCGACGGTTCTTCACGAGCTGCTGGAGATAGCGCAGGAACAGGCGCGGCGCCCGGTCCTCGTACGCCTTCGAGAGCACCTCGTTCTTCTGCTCGGCGGAGATCTGCGGCGCCTCGAGGAAGCGGCGCAGCCGCTCGTCACGCTCCATCGCGCTGGCGACGTCGTCGATCATCCGGCCCCACGCCTGCAGGTCGCCCGCCTTGCGGGCCAGCGAGAGCAGCGCCTCGGCGTAGTTGCGCGCGATCGTGGTCTCGCGCATCAGCCCTGGCCTCGCGCCGCACCGACCGGCACCGACATGAGAAAGCTCTCGACGAGCCGCCGGTTGGTCTGATCGTCGAGGTTGCGCTCGATCACCTTCGACGCGCCGGCGAGCGCCAGCTCCACCGCCTCGCGGCGCAGGTCGTTGATCGCCCGCGCCCGCTCGTTGTCGATCTCGATGCGCGCGCGATCGAGCAGCTCCCGCTGCTGAAGTTTCGTCTGCTCCAGCAGCTCGGCGCGCAGCTTCTCCGCCGTCACACGCCCCTCGGCGATCACGCGCTGCGCGTCGGCGCGCGCCGCGTCGAGCGCCCGGCGCTGCTCCTCGAGCAGTCGCGCCGCCGCTTCACGGTCGTTCCTGGCCTCCGTGATGGCTTTCTCGAGGGCCGCCTCGCGCGCTTCCACCGCCGCCGTCAGCGGCTTGAACGCGAAACGCGTCAGAATCACGAGCAGGACGATGAAGATCATCAGCGTCCAGAACATCAGCCCGGCGTTGGGCGACAGCAGGTTCACCGACTCGTGCGCTTCCGCCTCCTGCGCGAGGAGCGGAGCGGCGGTGACGAGCGATGCGGAGACTGCCGTGAGTAGAAGGCGCATTGGCGAAGAGTATGAAGACACGGGACGCGGTCGCGCCGTCCCCGGTGTGACCTGAAGGAGCACCGGCGCACCCCCGGGGGCACGCCGGCACCGAACGCTTACAGCTTGCCCTGAATCTGGAACGCGATGACGGCGCCGAAGAGCGCGACGCCCTCGATGAGCGCGGCGAGAATCAGCGCCGCGGTCTGAATGCGGCCGGCCGCTTCCGGCTGCCGCGCCATCCCTTCCACTGCCTGACCGCCGATGCGGCCGATGCCAATGCCCGCGCCAATGACGGCGAGGCCGGCACCGAGACCGGCACCGATGAGACCGAGCCCCCGGCTGTTGTTCGCGGCCTCGGCCGCGACCTGGAGCAACGAATACATCGTCATGAAGTTCTCCGAACCGTTGAATATCGAACCACCCGTCGCTCCGCGCCGTGAGGCGCCGCTCGTCCCCGAGGCCCGGGCCTCAACGAGCTTCTCCGGCCACCCGGCCGGATACATCCCCCGTGCTGGAGCACCTGACTCACGAGGGTCGAACCGATTCCCGATGCCCGACTAATGCCCGCCCTCGCGGATGAGCCCGATGAACACGCTCGACAGCAGTGTGAAGATGTACGCCTGCAGCAGCGCCACGAACAGCTCGAGCATCATGATCAGTACCGCCATGATGAACGGCGCGCCCGAGGCGACGCTCCGGAACGCGAAGATCAGACCGATGAGCGCGAGCACCACGATGTGCCCCGCCGTCATGTTCGCGAACAGACGGATCGCGAGCGCGAACGGCTTCGTCAGCTTTCCGATGATCTCCACCGGCGTCATGATGAGGAACATGGGAACCCGCATGACCAGCGGCAGGTCCTTGTTCCAGTAGAAGATCGTGTTGAGATAGCCGGCGCCCTGCGCCTTCACCCCCGAGATCTCCACCACCACGAACGTGATGATGGCGAGCGTCGCCGTCACGGAGATGTTGCCGGTGGCCGTCGAGCCGTACGGGATGAGCCCGAGGAGGTTCGCGGTCAGGATGAAGAAGAACAGCGTGAGCGCGAACGGCACGTACGCCTGGCCGTGGTGGCCCACGTTAGGCAGGATGACCTCGTTCCTGAGGTAGAGCACCATCGCCTCGATGCCGGCCGCGAACCCCTTCGGGTGGCCGGCCTGGCGCGTGTGACGCCGCTGCGCCCGCGCCGCCCCCACCAGGAGCACGGTGCAGATGAGCGCCGCGATGAGGAGCATCACGACGTGCTTCGTGGGCGAGAAGTTGACCTGCACGCCGCCGATGGTCACCGGGTCCCAGAGCGGCCCGCACTCGCCGTTCGCGAGGTGGCGCCCGAGACACACCTCCTTCGCGAAGTGCGCGTTGAACCACGGCACCTCGATCTCGTACGAGTCGGTGATGTGGGGCGTGATGATGTCCACGTTCTCCGCCGGCGCCGGCTCCTGCGCCACGAGCGGCGCCGGAGCGAGCGCCGCCGAGGCGACAAGCATCCCGACCGCCACGAGCAGGCGGAACGGGGCGGCCAGGCGAGACGAACCAGCAAGCGAACGAGCGAACGATCTCATGGAATCAGCTCTTGAGGAGCAGAGGTTCGAGCAGGGTCGAGAGAAAGAAGAAGGCGGCCAGGCTGAGGAGTGCCGCGCCCGACGGCAGGCCGAGCGCCTTCACGAACACCAGCGCGTAGACGCCGAGAACGAGGAAGCGCAGAATCGCGCCGATCCCCCACCCCGCCATGATGTTCTCCTTCGCGGAGAGCTTGACGATGGCGAAGGCCAGCACCTGTACGGAGAACGCGACGGCAGCGCTCGTCCAGATGGCGCGCGAGGCGTCGGGCGATCCGTAGGCGAAGGCGATGACGAGGCCGGTGACCGCGATGACGACGAGCGAGAGCGCGGCGAACAGCGCGACGGGCCTCACGGCGTGCCTCTCGGCGGCGCGGCCGGTGGCGACGCGTCACCCCCCGCGCCCTTGCGCGCGCGCTTCGCCTGCTCGTCGCGCTCCAGATTGGCCATGAGTTGCCGATACATACCGTAGAAGGCGCCGCCCGCACCGAGGAAGACGCCGAGATAGAGAAAGAGCGGCGCGGTGCCGAGCTTTCGGTCGAGCCACGTCCCGAGCCAGAGGAAGACGAGGATCGTGACCGCGAACTGGAGCCCGACGCCGGCGAACTTCGCGGCGGCGCTTCGCTCGTGCCGCTCCTCCTCGGAGGGCGGCCTGGCGGGCGAGGCGGCCGGCGCGTGTTGGCGGCGCTGACTCGCCCGGTTCGAGTCGGACAGGGGCGCTTCAGGATCCCCGCTCATTCCGCGCGGGAATTTAGGACTTTGTGAAATTTTTCGCAAGCTCGCCCGGCATGGCCCACGCGCCCGTACATAACGGTTGAGGCCGTTTCACCAAATGCACGATTCATCACGACTTAACTGTTACCGATTACCTTGACCGCTCGTCCCGCTGTTGATAAGTTGGGCCACGACAAGTCCGTGAGGCCACCCCCCGCTGGCCCACCGCCCCGACACACCGTTCATGCGTCTTCGGTACGTTCTCCCGCTGCTCGTCGCCTCCGCCCTGGCGTTCGCCTACGCCGCGCCGTCGGCGTCGCATTCCTCCGAGCCGGCGAAGAGCCGCGTCGTCCGCGGCGACACCATCGCCGCGTCGCTCGACGTCGCGCTCGGCCAGGAAGTGCAGTTCCGCTTCCACGTTACGAACAGCTCGGCCAAGCGCGTGGAGCTCCGATTCCCGAGCGGCCAGACGCATGAGGTGGTGGTGCTCGACCCGCAGGGACGCGAGGTCTGGCGCTGGAGCCGCGGCCGCATCTTCACGCAGGCCATCCAGAACCGGAACCTCGGCGCGAACGACACCCTCACGTTCACCGAGAGCTGGCGTCCCGAGCACGCGGGCCGCTACACGGCCGTCGCCTCGCTGCTGAGCGAGAACTTCCCCGCGCAGGAGCGCGCCGAGTTCTCCCTGCCCGCCAGGGTCGCGCAGTCACGTTAGGCGCCGGAGCGGCCGGCGATCCGCGCCGGTCGCTGCGTTCCGCGTTCCCGACACGGCGCCCCGGCACGCGGCCCCGACCCCTCCGGTCCCGCGCGCACCCACCTACCTCCCAACCCTTTCGGCCGCTCGCGCGTTAGCTTCCGCTTGGCCACTTCGAGCGCGCTACCACGAACCCGAGGACCAAGGGTGGGGACACAGCTACGCGAGCAGCACCGCACCGACGAGCGTGACCTCGAGCTGCTCCAGCAGCTCACGCAGGCGCGCAAGCGACTCACCGACCAGATCGCACGGCGGATCATCGGGCAGGTGGATGTCGTGGACAACCTGGTGGCGGCCATCCTCGCCGGCGGCCACGTACTGCTCGTCGGCGTGCCGGGAGTGGCGAAGACGCTGCTCATCCAGACGCTCTCCCAGGCGCTCGACCTCTCGTTCAACCGCGTGCAGTTCACGCCCGACCTCATGCCGGCGGACATCACCGGCACCGAGCTGCTCGAGGAGGACCACGCCACCGGCCGGCGGGTGTTCAAGTACGTGAAGGGCCCGGTGTTCGCCAACGTCGTACTCGCCGACGAGATCAATCGCGCCCCGCCGAAGACGCAGGCGGCGCTGCTCCAGGCCATGCAGGAGCACACGGTCACCGCGGCCGGGCAGACGCACGCGCTCCCCGAGCCGTTCTTCGTGCTCGCCACACAGAACCCCATCGAGCAGGAAGCAACCTATCCGCTCCCCGAGGCGCAGCTCGACCGGTTCATGTTCGAGCTGCGCATGGGCTACCCGTCGAAGGACGACGAGGAGCGCATCGTCGTCGCGACCACCGGCTCCGTGGAGAACCAGATCGTGCCGGTGCTGCACGGCGACCAGCTCCTCGAGCTGCAGCGGCTCGTCCGACGCATCCCCGCTCCGCCCACGGTCGTGAAGTACGCCGTGCACCTCGCGCGCGTCACGCGCCCGCAGGAAGGCGACGCCGGTCCCGACGTGAAGAAGTACGTGAGCTTCGGCGCCGGCCCGCGGGCCTCGCAATACCTCGTGCTGGGCGCCAAGGCGCGAGCGGCGATGGACGGCCGCCCGGTGCCCGACATCGATGACGTGCGCGGTGTCGCCCTCGCGGTGCTCCGGCACCGCGTCGTCATGAACTTTCAGGGCGAAGCCGAGGGTGTGAGCGTCGAGAAGCTGCTGCCGCTGACCGAGAAGCGTTAGGCGCAGACGGCCGAGGTCGGATCGCGTGGGCGGAGGCCGAGCCCACGCGATCCGACGCGCGCGCTTCGCGCGCTAATCGGTGCTGTAGTACTCCTCGATGCACATCGCCACGACGTGCGACAGGAGATCCACCGCTCTGGGGTGGCGCACCACGCGCGCGAACTCCGGGCGCGTCGTCCACTCCCGCTTGAGCGTGATGAGGTACTCCTCCGGCGGAAGCCCGCGTCGCCGCGCCTCGTCGCGCATCGTCCGGATGAGCGGCCGCAACGTCTCCGCGGGCTTCAGCCCGTACAGGACGCTTCGCAGCGCGCTGATTGCCTCATCCGGGGCAAGCGTGTTCGGCGCTCGGGTGATCGTGTCGGAGCTCGTCGTCGGCAATCTCATGCGTTACCTCGCCGTGTCGCACCCTCGGCTCAGCCCCACGCGAAGCGTCACCGCGCCGAGTAAACAGATGGGGTGGACCTCAATTAAATGGCCCCCGACACATTAAGCAAGTCTCATAGTCCCGCAAGATGCATTATGGCAGTCACTTACGGCTCTGCCTATGTCCGTTTTCGAACATAGGCGCGAGACCCGCGCCGTGGCGCCCGTGCCGTCAGCCGGGCTCGGGGATGGCGAACACCGCGTCGCGAGAGGATCTCGTGATCCGGTAGCAGTCGCACGACACTGCCTCGAGCCCGACTCGGTCGAGAACCCGGATCCTGGCGCGGCTGTACTGGATCAGTCCCGTACGCTGGAGGCGGTTGCAGGCCACCGATACCGCGGGGCGCGGCGTGCCGAGCATGTAGGCCAGGAATTCCTGCGTGAGCAAGAACTCGCTGCCCTCCACCCGGTCGTCGGTCATGAGCAGCCACCGGGCGCACCGCTTCTCGACGGAGTGCAGCCGGTTGCACGCGGCGGACTGCGCGGCGTCGTTGAAGGCACTCACCGTGTAGCGGTGGAGGAGTGCCGAGAGGACGGACAACTCCGGGAGCGCACTCCGGAAGTCGGCGGCGGAGATGCACACGGCCGCCCCCGCGACCTGGGTGACGCACCGGTGCGGCGTCGAGTCGATCCCGTGGAAGATCGGGAGACCCGTCATCCCCTCGTTGCCGATCGTGCCGACCTCCACGGCCCCGCCGCCGCGGTCGACCGCCAGGAGCGAAATCATTCCGCGCCGCGGGAAGTAGACGTCGGTGATCGGCTGGTTCGGCTCGGAGATCACCTGTTTCACCTCGAGCACCACCAACTGGAAGTGCACCGAGAGGCGCCCGTACTCCTCGGCCGGCAGCGCGCGGAGCAGGAGGTTCTGCTCGGGGTGCTGCGCTCGGACATCGTTGAGCCCCGGCTCGCTGGCTTGCACGAGCCCTCCTGAGATCTACCGCGTGGACATCCACCGACCGGCACAGGAGGAAGGCTGGATGCCCTTCCCGATGTCGAGAGGTGAATGTGACTTCGCCCGCGGGCCGCTCGATTACGATGACGAGCGAAGGCGCTTGAACAATTAGGACGGATTAATGATACGGCGTTGCCGCGCCGGAGCGGAAGCCACAGTGCGGGATCGCGGGCGCGGCCGTATGGCTCACGGTGGTGCCGGAACACGCCGGTGGACGACGTAACGCCCGTCCGGACTCTCGACGAGCTCGGTGCCCATCTCGCGACAGAACGTCGTGAGCCGGTGAACGATGGCCTTGCGTTCCACTCCGGTGGCCCGGGTCACCTGCATCCCCTGAATCTGAACCGGGACCAGCTCGACACGCTGCACGAGGTGCGCGCTGTGCCCCCAGAAGATGTCGGCGCCGGTCGCGAGGACGGCCGGCGCGCGGGCCGCATCGAGGTCGGCGCCCGCGCCGGCGTGCGCGATGCCGGCGCTGTCGAGCACGGCGATCGTCTCCAGCAGTCCGGCGGTGTCGAAGTCTCCGATGTGATTGTTCGCGAGTCCCGCGAAGCGGACGCCGGCGGCGCGCAACACCTCGACGGCCGCGGGATCCGCGCGGAAGAAGAACGCCTTGCGCGGATGGCCGCGCCACCGCTGCGTCTCGCGCGTGGGCGCGCACTCGAGGTTGATGCAGAGCAGGTCGGCCTCGCGCACCACGGGGGAGCATGTCGCCCCAGGGATATGCGAAGCCGCGGCACTGGATTGCCGTGTCGACGAGCCTGCCCAGCATGACGTCGCCGGTGAGCGCCAGGACGAACGGCGCTCGCGCCGGGCGGATGGGCTCGTCGGTGCCAGGAGCGACCACGCGTCGTTAGGCTCGTCTCGCGTTCCGGAGCCGCAGCTTTCGTTCCGAACCCACCGCGGGTCCCCGCGATGGGGCGCGGCACATCATGCATCGCGGCCCGCGACCGCGCACACGAATTGCAGCGCGGAGCGCGCATCATCCTCCACGGAGCGCGGCGCGGAAACGCAGCCGCCCTGCGTGGTGGACCGAGCGCCGCGAGCGGGGCATCCTGCGGCGCATCGGCACCTTCGAGATCTCTACTCGCGGAGCTCGCCATGGCGAAGTGCGAAGTGTGCGGGAACGACTACTATCTGTCGTTCGAGGTCATCACCGCCGGGAACCGGCACGTCTTCGACAGCTTCGAGTGCGCGATTCACAGGCTGGCGCCCGTCTGCGACCACTGCGGCTGCCGGATCGTCGGCCACGGCATCGAGGCGAACGGCACTTTCTACTGCTGCGCCCACTGCGCTCGCCGCAAGGGCGTGCACACGGCGGCCGATCACGTCGGGAACGCGGCCGAGTCCGGCATCGTCATGTCGTCGTAGCCGTGCTCGTTTCGGGCGGGCGCCTGGGCCGCGCCGGCGTTTCACCACCCTTCCCGCTCCAGCAATCCGGCGACGTGCGCCGTATGAGGCCGCCCGTGCCAGGCGTACTGGGGCACGAGGTCGTCCGGCGTGATCCAGCCGCCCTCCGGGTGGTCAATGCGGCGCGTTAGGTCGCCGCGCGGTACGGGGCAATGCTCCCCGCGCGTGCGCCGCATCCGGAGGGCGCTCCGTGCGCGGTGCGGCGAGTAGGTTTCGAGGTGCCCTGCCCAACGCGGCGGTGGCGCGCGACCAGACAGCCCGAGGCTTCCGGCGATGTACGCCACCTGTCTCTTCTGCAACCGCTCGCTCGGCCACAACGAGGCGCTGGAGCACTTTCCGGTGGGCCGCCGGCTCGCGTTCGACGCGGCGAAGGGGCGGCTGTGGGTGGTGTGCCCGGCGTGCGAGCGGTGGAACCTGACGCCGCTCGAGGAGCGGTGGGAGGCCATCGAGGAGGCCGAGCGGCTGTACCGCGGCACGCGGCTCAGGGCGGCCACCGATCAGATCGGGCTGGCACGGCTGCGCGATGGGACCGAGCTGGTGCGCATCGGCGAGCCGCTCCGGCCCGAGTTCGCGGCGTGGCGCTACGGGGACCAGTTCGGGCGGCGGCGTCGGCGGCAGATGCTGATTGCCGGGGCGGGCGTCACCGCGTTAGGCGCGATCGTGGCCGGCGGCGTGGTGGTGGGCGCCTCGGTGGGCGGCATGGGCTGGGTCATCGCGCGGCTCGCGCGCTCGGCCGTGCGGGGCAACCCGCGGAGCGTCGTGGCACGCATCCAGACCGAGGACCGGCAACTGCTGCGCGTGCGGCTCGGGCACCTGTCGGAGACGACGGTGGTGCGCGGCAGCGAGGCGCCGATCGCGCTCGACCTGCGCCACGAGGCGGGGCGCGCGCGGTTCGAGGGGCGCGAGGCGATGCGGATCGCGGCGGCGCTCATGCCCAAGGTGAACCGCTACGGAGGCACGAAGCAGACGATCGCCGCCGCGGTGAACGTGCTCGAGGCCGAGCAGGGTGCCGAGGGCTACCTCGAGAGTCTGGCGCGGCTCGCGCCCAAGATGGCGCGGTTGCCGGCGCGGCCGACGCGGCGGTTGACGCTCATGTACGACATGCCCGAGAACGGACTTTTCGGACTGACGCCGACGCACCGGCTGGCGTTCGAGATGGCGCTGCACGAGGAGGCGGAGCGGCGCGCGATGGAGGGCGAGCTGGCGGAACTCGAGCGGGCGTGGCGCGAGGCGGAGGAGATCGCGGGGATCGCGGATGATCTGCTCATGCCGGCCGCCGTGGGCGAGGCGATCGAGCGGCTGCGGGGCGGGCGCTCGAGCTGACGGTCATCCGCGCCCGTTCGCGCCCATTCGCGGGCGGTGGGCGCCGGCCTCGACACCGGCGCCACCGCTACCCACTATTGCGGCATGCACAACCGCGTCCCGCTCCGCACACACCGCGCTCGCCGAGCGTTGGCGCCCCTGCCCCGCCGTGGCGGCATGCTCGCCTCGCTCGCGACCGGCGTGCTGCTCGCCGCCGCCGGCATGCCTAACGCCGCCGGGGCTCAGGCAGCGGCCGAGTGGCGCGGCCGGGTGCTGGGAGACAGCGCGCGGCAGCCGGTGACCGGCGCGCGGGTGACGGTGCCGCGGCTCGAACTCGCGGCGAGTGCCGACAGCGCGGGCCGGTTCGTGCTCGGCGGACTCGCCGCCGGCGTTCACGTGGCGGTAACGAGCGCGCTCGGCTTTCGCCCCGATACGACGGTGCTGGAGGTGGCGGCGGGCGAGGCGGTGGTGCAGGACGTGACGCTGGCGCGAATGGCGACGCCGCTGGAGCAGGTGCACGTGACGGCGCCGGCGGCGCGCTCCGCGAGGGGCAAGATGGCCGAGTACGAGGAGCGGCGGGCGGCGGGGGTCGGCCACTTTCTCGGCCGCGAGCTACTGGAGAAGAACCGGAACCGGCGGACGAGCGAGATTCTGGCGTCGAACGCGCCGGGGGTGGACGTGCGGCGCGGTACGCAGTCGCGGGCGTGGGCCGTGAGCGGGCGCGCGGTGAGCGCCGGCAAGTGTGCATTCTGCCGGGGCGGCGGAACGCTCGACCCGAGTGACGTGGCCGCGGGCGCGCGGCCGGCGTGCTACATGGACGTGTGGCTGGACGGTTCGCTGGTGTACGACTCGGCCTCGCGGGGCGCGCCGTTGTTCGATCTCAACGGGATTCAGCCCGACCAGATCGAGGCGATCGAGGTGTACACGAGCGCGGCGCAGATGCCGGCGAAGCTCAACCGGACGGCGAGCGGGTGCGGGGCGGTCGTGATCTGGACGCGGAGTTGAAGTACGGCGCGTGCCATGCCGACACTCGGCGTGGATCGCCACGGCTCGCGCCTGCGGGGCGTTGTCGCTTGCGAACACCTCGTTCCCAATACCGTTAGGCACTCGGGATAGTCGGAAGCGACACGCAAGGGCGTCCACCAGAGAGTGACAAACCTGTGTTCACCGCCGCTTGCTTTTTCGCAATCTCACCAGGAACTATTGCCACGAACCGCACCTCGGCGATGGCGCATGGGCAGGCGTGTTGCGATCCACGAACTGGCTCCAAGTCGTGCCCGACAAGCTGGCATCCCGAATCGGACGCCGGATAGTCGCGAGGTCGGGCTGATCGCCTGTGTCGCCGTGCGACCTATCCACCATGTGCGCGGGGTACACCCGGCGACAACCCGACGGATTGACTCGAAGCCGGCATGGTCTGGACAGTTCCGAATGTCAGTCGCCCAGGACACCGGGCTCCAGCGGAATCGGCACAAAATGCATTCAAGGGCCGCCAACAGCGACTCGGGCGCACTCTGCCCGAATGGTTTGAGAGCCCGCATGCACAGGGGTTAGAAGGTCAAGTTATTGTCGAACCCCTCGCGTCGGCGCTTCGCAGGGTTCGCCGGCTGACGCCGTGGAGTTTAGGAAACAGGCTATGCGCACGCGTCAATTCAAGTCGCTCTCGCGTAACGATATGACGCTCCGGTGACGCGTCCCGATTTGATTCGCGAACACGTAGGTCGTCCCACCCAGGCGACGGGTATGCACCCATGATCCGCCTACGAACCACCGGCGAGTGCGTAATCGAAATCGGCGGTAATACTTTGACGCCGGAATCGGAGGTTCTATTTGCGGCCTGCCTGTACCTCTCCTGCAATGCAGGAAGGATGGTGGCACGACGCGACCTTGCGGAACTGTTTTGGCCATCTACTGACCGCCGCCATGCGAGTCACTGCTTGCGACAAGCCATCTACCGCCTTCGTCGCCTCGGTGCGAAGATCGAAAGTAACGGATCGACCGTAGGGATTCCCGGTGAAGAGGTAGTTCGTGCCGAGACTTCAGTGCTTGACATCGCGCGCGCCGCCGTAGACAGTGAGACAGATGGTCGGGTTACCTATCTTCCGGACTACGCGCCTCGGTTTTCTCCTCCGTTCGAGGAGTGGGTCGAGCAGCGACGCCAGCACGTTCATGCGGAGCTACGCCGCTCACTGCTTGCTCGACTAGCGGAGGCTCGCGCCCGAAATGCGTGTAGTGAATCAGAGCGCATAGCACTCGCGTGCCTAGCGCTTGATCCGCTTAGTGAGGACGCCACGCACGCGCTCGCGGAGGCGGCAGTTGCCTCTGGAAGGCCCAATGACGCCATAGCGCTTTTGGATCGCTTTCTCACCGAGATCGCCGGACCTGATTCCCCTGCTCAGCTTCAGACTCGGTTACTTCGGAAGCGCATTGCATCAACGCTGGTTAGACGATCTGTTTCCTCACCAGACGTGGAAGCGGCATTTGTCGGCCGGCAATCGCTACTTCAGCAAGTGACTTCGAAGTTCGGCCTTGAGCCAGGTGCTTCCGGCGGCGCATTCCTCCTAGTGGGTCAAGCCGGGATTGGGAAGACGCGGCTCGCCGCCGAGCTGTCGGTGTGTGCAGCCGTGCACGGATTCCAAGTCGTTCGGCTTCAGTCGCACGCTGGCGATCAGGCACGACCTCTGGCCGCCCTGATTGATCTGGTGCCGATCCTTCTTCGCCTGCCTGGATCGCTCGGGACGAGTCCCGACGCGCTGGCTTGCCTCAGACCGATAGTGCGGCGTGACTCGTCGGCCCCGGCCACGGCCGATGGATTTCGAACCACGGACGGATCAGGAAGCGGAGATGCTGCCTTCGCACGAATTCAGGAATCGTTCCTAGACCTTTTCGAGGCGGTGCACGCCGAAACGAAAGTGCTCATGTGCGTCGAAGACGCGCATTGGTTGGATCGGATGTCTCAGCGCCTAGTCCAGCGACTCGCGGCGCTCGCGCGCGATCGGGGCTGGGTCGTAATTGCGACGGTACGGACAGGGATCGAGTACCTCAGCTCGCCTCTCGCTCTGCTCGACGACGAAAGCTTCACGACACTCCGGCTTCTCCCTCTTGAGCGAGAGGAATCTCGGGCACTGCTGCGCAGTCTACCACGGTTGGCAGTCGGACAGGACTCCATATTCGAGGAGTGGTGCCTACGCACGGCAGACGGCAATCCATTGTTCCTTTGCGAACTCGCCCGGCAATTCCTAACCACCGGGGATCATACCTCGCTCCCACCATCAATTCAGCAGTTACTTGACCGGCGCCTACGCGCCCTGTCAAGCAACGCGTTGATGCTGATTCAATGCGTCGCGGTGCTTGGCAAGAACGCGTCTCTCGGGATTGTCGAAGCGACTCTTCAACTCGCAAGTCATGCAGTGCTTAGCGGGCTAGATGAGCTCAGCCGCGCTGAGTTGTTGACTAATACAGAAGGCGTCATCGCGTGTCGCCATGACCTGGTCGCCGACAGTGCGCTTGGCTTGTTGTCGAGAGAAGCGCTTCTTTATCTCCACCGCCTCGTCGGGGGCGTACTCGAGCGCGAGTTCGCCGATACTCGATCGTTCGCTGTACTCTGGGATGCGGCACTACACTGGTCGAAAGCGGGCGACGCGAATCGTGCGGTCGATCTCGCCGCTCAATGCGGCGAACACCTGCTTGATATTCACCTACCGGCGGAGGCCGCCCGCGTATTCGAGGACGCGCTGCCGTACTGCCCGTCACCCGAGTCAGCGGCGCAACTGCTTAGCCGTTTGTCTGAGGCACAGTTCCGCGCAGGCCAATGGGCACGAATGGCAGCTACACTTGAGAAGCGCCGAGGACTACGCGAGGCGCTTGCTGACCACCGTGGATCGGGAGACGATGAGGCTCGGATTCTCGAAGCGCTGTGGCGCGCCGGCGCCAGTTGTGATGTAATTGAGAACCGCGTACTCACAGCTAGCGACGCACTCACGTACTCAGCAGCCGAACGCGCGGCTGTAATTGTGCTCGGCTTGAAGTACGCGGACAACGTTCTCGATATCGCCATGATTGACCGCATGCGTGAGCGGCTTGGCCGGCTTGCGACATGCGACACCATTCCGCTTGAGACACTGTTGCAGGCGGAGGTTATATACCACTCATCGTATGGAGACCTTGGCATCGCGGCCAGCAGCGCCCGCGAATTAGTGCATGGCGCCCGCACTAGCGGAGATGAGTTGGCGCTTGGGCGAACATTGCGTTGGGCGACTGAAACGCTGCGCAGAGCTGGCTGTCTGACGGAGGCTTGGGAGTGCGCTCGTGAGAGCGTTGCCCTCGCCGAGCGAAAGAGCCTCCCCGCCGAAGCGCTATCGAGTACGTTGGCTCTACTCGGGCTTGCTCAGCACACCGACGCTTGGAGCGAGGTCGAGGCTAATCTCTCGAAGGCACGCAAATACGCTGAGATGGTCGCACCGCACGACCCATGGGCGAAACCCGCGGTATACGCGATAACTGCGCGGGCTGCGCTGAACTCGCGGGACATTACGATACTCGCCCAGTTGCACGCACACCCGATCGACCCGCCGGCTGCACACCGCCTCACGCGAGCGCGCGCCAAGTTACTAGCGGTAAAGTGCGATGTTGCGAATTCGCTCGTACCCGGGTCCGTATCGCGAGCAGAGCTAGTCGACCTTAAAGCGCTTTACTCGGTACTTTGCGCACGCGGCGACCAAGACTACCTTGTGTCCGCGCTCGCACGCTTGTTACTCGAGATTAGCGATGATCTCGAGGCCGACCGCGTCCTTGGACACTATATCAAAACGGCCCGACGCGAGCGGTACCCACTGCCCGCAGACTTACGAGATCTCGTTATGACTCGGCTTGAGGCGTCGACACCGGTCACAGAGCGAGCGAGAATGTCCTAGCTCGCACGATACGGCCGGTCCTGCGTGGTTTCAGAGGCGAAGGAAGCATATAGTTCCTCCCAAACCTCGTCACACAGGATGCGATCACAAATCGTAGGGTCGAACTGCCGGCCCCTGAACCGCACAATCTCGGCGCGGGCTTCATCCACTTCAAGCGCCTTTCGATACGGGCGATCGCTCGTCATCGCGTCGAGCGTGTCGGCGAACATTATGATCCGAGACGCGAGCGGGATGTCAGCACCACGCAGCCCGTCGGGGTATCCGGTACCGTCCCAGTTCTCGTGATGATGCCGCACCGGCGCCACCACGTCTCGCAGGCTGGAGAGGAGCGCCACAAGTTCAGCGCTTCGAATGGGGTGTCGTTTCATCACGGCCCATTCGTCCGGCGTAAGACGACCCTCCTTCGCAAGAATAGGCGCGAACGCTTCATCAATTTTTCCTACATCGTGTAGCAGAGCGGCGACGCCGACTCGCTCGACTTCTGCGGGTTTTAGCCCGACGGCACGTGCGATGATCTTCGAAGCCCTTGCCACGCGCTGAGAGTGTCCGGACGTGTATGGGTCACGAGCCTCGATCGCAGCCACCATTAGGTCTAAGAGTTCTTCAGTAACCTTTGTGAGCTCGATTGTCGTCTTATACAACTGCCTAACGCCGACAAGCGGAATTACGAGACCGGCGGCACCGATCGCGCCAAGGCTGCTGTACAGCCAGGCCAAGTAGAACGCGAAGACCGTCGTGAGGACGAAGTATGGCGCTGTCGGAAGCGTGGTGGCCTTCCACACGTCGAGCACCCTACGCTGTTGCGTTATTGCGACGACCCCACTGACCGTCGCACTATTAACCAGAATCAACGAACCGGTTAAGCAGATCGTGGGAATGAGCGCGACCCGCGCAGCGCCGAGCAACGACGTTCCGGTCGTCGCAAGGAGCCCCGGTCCTCCCGCCGCACGATAGACAAGTACGCCGAGGGAGAGGCCAAGTACCGTCTGCGCGACGTTAAATACGCCCTTCACGGAGTGACGTCGGCAGGCTATCTGTGCGATCGCGCCGGCGAGCGCGATCGCGACCACAGCGCCCCACGTTGGGCTAACTATCGTCGCAGAGGCGAAGGGGATAAAAGCAATTGAGCCCGTCGCACCGCGAGTGTGCTCGAAGTGGAGCAACTCCGCCGCGAGCCCAAGACCGGCGAGAAGGGCGGCAGCCTCGACCTCCTTCAGATTGTGAACCGGAGCCGCACGAAACACACACCATCCCGCCACTACGGCCGCGATTGCGACCACTGCAATAAACGGGATCGCGCGTTTCGCGGTAGCGTCGGGGGATCGGGCGTCATCGCGCTCGAGTGCACGCTCCCAAGGCCGCGGCGACAGTCTTACTATTTGTTCGCTCGGCTGCGACGAAGCATGCATGACGACGGTGGTTGTCTGGGCGGTTCGAGCCAGCGTAAGACGTGTCGATGGCCGGGGATCGCACGAATCGCAGATCGCCGCGGTGAATGTTCGACGCGTGTTGACCGAGGGGCCCCGTTTCCGCACTAGCTCCAACTAATCCAGCTCGCCAGGGCAGCGACCCAGGAGATCCACATAACGCGTCACCTCCCATTCGTAACGTCATACGCGCTTGTTAGGCAACGTATGCGACTCAGGTTGGCTCCGCTCAACAGCGCTGGACCTGCCCGCTCGACTCAACTCCGCTCGGCGGGAACGGGGGCCGTCTCGGTTTTCAACTTGTTCACTTACTTACTAACCTAGGATCGCCTCGCGGGTCCTGTTACTGAAGTTTTGAATCCAAATCGTACCGGTACCGTCACGGCACGCGCGCATTCCGTTATCGCGTGTGCGCGATCCAGCGATTGGTCGCGTCCAACACGGCGAGCACGCTCGCCGTCTCCGCGCTCTCGCGGATCTCGCAGCTTCCCGTCAACAACGCACTCGTCCGGGCCAACCGTGCCGTCACACCCACGAACACGAACTCCCGGTCGAACGCCTCGATCAACCGCACGCCATCCAGCGCCAACGCGCGATCGCTCGGCTCCGCCTGCGCCAGCGCCTGCAACGCCGCCCGCGCCGCCAGCTCGATCCGCGACCGCTCGTTCTCCATCCCCTCGGCCTCGCCCACGAAGGATTCATCCCCCTTCTTGAGCGTCACCCGGCACGCAATCCCCTTCGCGCGGCTCCGCCGCACCTCCACGTCCTCGAAGTACAACAGCCGGCCGTGCGCGCGCTCCACCGGCACCGGCAACGGCGGGGGCGCCGCCGGCGCGGGTTCGGACGCCTTCACCTCGCGCGCGCTCTCGCGCGACTCTCGGGGCGCCTGCGCCTCCAGCGTCGTCGCCACCGAGATCTTCCGGTGATCCACCCGCATGCCCAGGTGCGCGATCAGCGCGCTCTCGATGTTCCGCACCGTCTGTTTCGGCGTCACTTCCGACGTCGTCAACACGTGAATCTCATCCACCGCGCCATTGTCGCTCGCGATGATCCGCGCCGCGATCACGCCGGGCAACGTCGCCAGCAGCTCCTCCGCTCGCTTGATCGGAAGAACGCTGCCGGCAATCAGAGGCGAAGGGTGCGGAAGCGGCTGCGGCACGGTCATTCAGGGAGGGGACGAGTCGGGCCGCGGCACGGCCCGATATGGCGGCGAAAACAACCACGAACCGCCTGGGTCACCGGTTGCGCGACCGGGTGGGATTTGGCGGCACTATTATGCGAGCGGCCGGGGCGTTAATCAAGCGTGGTTGTCCCTACAGGCAATTGGTATTCTCTAAGCTTGCGATACAAAGTTCGCTCGCCTATCCCCAGCAGTTCCGCTGCCTTACGACGATTCCCCCGGGTCTCCCGCAACGCCCCCTCGATGGCCGCCCGCTCGATGGCCGCCATCGTCATCCCCGGCCGGATGGTCACCGTCACCGGTGGCGGCGCCTGATCCCTCGGCTCGATTCCCATCCCCGCCCCCTGCCCCTCTGTGCCCCACGGCGCGCCGGAGCCGAGCGCGCCCGCCGGCACCGTGCCGCCGATCACGTTCGTTGGCGTCCCAAGCGCACCCACCGCCCCGCGCGCCAGCTCCTCGCGCACGCCGCGCTCCTCGTCCAGCCGCCGCCGGAGCTCCTCCACCTGCAGCTTGAGCTCCACCAGGCTGCGCACGATGAACTCCAGCTCCCGCCCCTCCGCCCCCGCGCGCTCGCGCACCACCGGCCCCACGTGCACGGGAAGAAAGCGAGACGCCCCGCCCTCGCGAATCTGCCGCGGAATGTCCGCCGGCCCGATCTCCCGCCCCGGCGCCAGCACCACCATGCTCTCCACCAGGTTCCGCAGCTCGCGCACGTTCCCCGGCCACTCGTACGCCACGAGCATCTCCAGCGCCTCGGGCGAGATTCCCTTGAAGGGACGGTCGTGCGCGCGTGAGAGCTCCGTGATGAACCGCCTGACGAGTATCGGGATGTCCTCCCGCCGCTCGCGCAGCGGCGGTAGGTAGATGCTCAGCACGTTGAGCCGGTAGTACAGGTCGGAGCGGAAGCGCCCCTCGTCCACCCCGTCGCGCAGCGGCCGGTTCGTGGCCGCCACCACGCGCACGTCCACCGGAATGCTCTGCACGCCGCCCACACGCGTGATCTCACGCTCCTCGAGCACACGCAGCAGCTTCACCTGCGTGGCCGACGGCACGTCGCCGATCTCGTCGAGGAAGAGCGTGCCAGTGTGCGCCAGCTCGAACCGCCCGATGCGACGCTCCGCCGCGCCCGTGAACGAGCCCTTCTCGTGCCCGAACAGCTCGCTCTCGAGCAGCGTCTCCGGCAGCGCCCCCACGTTCACGGCGATGAACGGCTTCGCCCGCCGCGGCCCCAGACGATGAATGGCACGCGCCACGAGCTCCTTCCCCGTGCCGCTCTCCCCCTCGATGAGCACCGTGCTCGACACCGGCGCGATCTGCTCCACCTTCACGAGCACCTCGCGAATGGCCTCGGAGTGCCCGATGAGCCCCGTCACCGACGACAGCCGCTGCCGGTCGAGCAGCCGCTTCACGGCATCGGCCACCTCGTCCACCACGATCGGCTTCGCGTACACCTCGATGAACCCGATGGCCCGGAGTCGCGCATCGATCTCGGGGTCGCGCACGTCGGCCAGCCCCACCACCGCCGTGCCCTCCCACAACTGCTCGCGCACGAGCGCCACGTTCTGCGGGTCGACGAGCGCGCCGGTCATCACGATGACGTCGGGCTTCTCGCGCCGGATGGCGCCGCGCACGTCATCGAGCGGCGACACCACCGCCGTCTCGACGCCGGCGCGCTCGAGCCGGGCGTTGAGGCGAACCGCGGGTTCGACGTCGGTGAGCGTGATGAGAACTTTCACGGGCGGGGCCCGGGGCGCGGGGCGCGGGGCGCGGGGCCCGCGGGCTTCGTGCTGCTCGCCGAGCGGCCCGAGTGATCGGTGGCCTCGCCGCGCACGATCGCCACGGCGTGATCCACCACCGGCACGAGCGCCTGCAGCGCATCGCGCACCCCGCCCGGCGACCCCGGCAGGTTCACGATGAGCGTGCGCGCGCGCGAGCCGGCCACGCCGCGCGACAGCGCCGCGCGCGGAAACGCGTCGAGACTCGTTATGCGGAGGCGCTCGGCGATCCCCGCCGCCTCGCGCTCGAGCACCGCGCGCGTGGCCTCGGGCGTGTTGTCGCGCGCCGAGAGCCCGGTGCCGCCGGTGGTGAGCACGAGGTCGGCCGCGTCGCCGTCGCACCAGGCCAGGAGCTGCCTGACGATGCCCACGGAGTCATCGGACACGAGCGCGCGGCCGGCGAGCACGTACTCGCGCTCCGCCACCCATCCGGCGATCGCATCGCCGGACGTGTCGGCCCGCTCACCGCGCACCCCGGCGTCCGAGACGGTCAGTATCGCGACGCGCATGGAGCAGTCCCGGTTCCCCGGTTCCTGTCCCCGGCTCCCGCCTCGTTAGAGATGAGACCCGTCCTTGTAGAACGGCGTCTTCACCACTTCGGCCCTGACCGGTTTCCCGCGAATGTCGACCTCCAGCTCGCTGCCCGGCTTGGCGTTAGGCGTGGGCACGTAGCAGGTGCCGATGGGGATGCCGAGCGACGGGCTCAGCGTGCCGCTGCACACGATGCCGCTGGCCACCCCGTTCACGATCACCGGGTAGCCGTGGCGCGGGAAGGCACGCTCCTGCGTGGTGAACCCCACGAGCTTGCGCGCCACGCCCGCCTCCTTCTGCTTCACGAGCGCGTCGCGCCCCACGAATGCGCCCTTCGCCAGCTTCACGATCCAGCCGAGGTTCGCCTCGAGCGGCGTGACGGTATCGTCGATGTCGTTGCCGTAGAGCGCCATCCCCATCTCGAGGCGCAGCGAGTCGCGGCAGCCGAGCCCGGCCGGGGTCACGTCGCCGCCCGCCATGAGCGCCCTCCAGACGTGCGGCGCGTGCGCGTTGTCGAAGTACAACTCGAAGCCGTCCTCGCCGGTGTAGCCGGTGCGCGAGACGATGATGTCGCTCACGCCGGCCACCGTGCCAACGCCGAAGTGGTAGTACCGGATGCTCGACAGGTCGAGGTTCGTGAGCGGCTGGAGGATCCGCGCCGCCTGTGGCCCCTGTAGCGCCAGCAGGGCGATCTCGTCGCTCACGTCCTCGATGCTCGCGTCGAACCGGTCGAGGTTCCGGCTGATGTGCGCGAGGTCCTTCGCCGAGTTCGACGCGTTCACCACCATCATGAGGTGGTCGTCGAACCGGTACACGAGGCAGTCGTCCTCGAACGTGCCGCGGTCGTTCAGGATGGCCGAGTAGTGCGCCTGGCCCACCGCGAGCGCGCCGACGTCGTTCGTGGTCACGTGGTTCACGAAGTCCACCGCACCGGCGCCACGGATGATGAATTCGCCCATGTGGCTCACGTCGAACAGGCCGCACCGCTCGCGCACCGCCTTGTGCTCGGCGGTGATGCCGGTGGGGTACTGGACTGGCATCTCGTAGCCGGCGAACGGCACCATCTTGGCGCCGAGCGCGACGTGGATATCGTGAAGAGGCGTGCGCTTGAGCGCGGCGCCGGTGTCGATTGTGGTCATGTCGGATGCTCCTGCGGGTGCGGGGGCCAACACTGGAAGGCAGGAATATGCCGGACTGGCAGCGGCTGATGGAAGGCTGCGTGAGGGCCCGGGGCGTCCGGGCCGAGGGCCGGAAGCTGCGGGCTGCGCTCGCGGCGGCACTCATCGCGGCGTTGGCGAAGCCAGGTGTGGCGCTCGCTCAGTTCGCCGTGCTCGGTGGGGCGACCGCGGGTGCGCAGGTGATGGTGCTCGGCAGCTACCACATGAGCAACCCGGGGCTCGACCCGGTGAACGTCACCGCCCACGACGTGCTCGCGCCGAAGCGCCAGCGCGAGATCGAGGAGGTGGCCGCGCGCCTCGCCGCGTTCCGTCCCACAAAGGTGGCAGTGGAGATCCCGTGGGGGCGCGACTCGACGTCGAACGCCCTGTACCGGCGGTACATGGAAGGGCGCTACGTGCTCGACCACACGGAGATGCAACAGCTCGGCTTCCGCGTCGCGAAGCGCGCGGGGCTGCCGCGCACCTACGGCGTCGACTATTCACTCGACGTGAACCTCGCGGGCGTAATGGTGTGGGCGCTCACGTACGGCCAGCCCGAGCTCGCCGCCGCGGCGCAGCAGGTGACCGCGAGGCTCCTGGCCGAGGCCGACAGCATGATGAAGCACGCGACGGTGGGCGAGATTCTCGCGGCGCTCAACTCCCCGTGCGCCGACTCGGCGCACGGCGTCTACATGGCTGCCTTACGAGTGGGGGGCGACACGAGCTACGTCGGCGCCAACGCGACGGCGCGGTGGTACGAGCGGAATCTCAAGATCGCATCGAACGTGCTGCGCCTCATCGACGCGCCGAGCGACCGCGTGCTCGCGATCATCTGCGCGGCGCACGGACCGATACTGCGGGAGATACTCGCGCAGGTACCGGGAGTGACGTTGGTGAAGTAGCGAGCCGGGGGCCGGGGTCCCCGAGCCCCGGGCCCCCCCGCTACGGCATCACGTCCCGGTCCACATCGCGGTGCAGCTCTCGTTCGGTGAGCGTGCGCGGCGAGCCCACGTCAGGCCGGTCGCCGCCGGTGACCTTCGCTTTCGCCACCTCGAACAGCAGCACGGGGCGCGGCTTGTCCGCCTTCATGTAGGTCACCGACTCCGCTTCCACGAGAATCAGCACGATGCGGGGGTCATCAGGCCCGCCGTCGCGGTCGCCGCCCTCGTCGGGCAGCCAGGCCTTCCACTCGGACCTGTACAACGCGTTCACGAGCTCGCGGTCACCGGTCACCGTCGCGAGCCCGGCAACCGATACCCACTCGCGCGTGCGATCCTTGTAATACGCCACGTTCACGTGCGGGTCGGTCATGAGGTCGTCGAGCTTGTGGGTCTCGATGTTCGTCACGAACCAGAGGTCCACGCCGAGCGTGTGCTCCTGCGTAGCCATCGGGCGCGAGACGAGATGACCGTCGGCGCGCCGAGTGGTGAACATCGCGACCTCGATGCCTTCGATCAGATCGTACAGTTGCTCGAGCTTCTTCTCCGTGGGCACCGCGTCATCGCGATTCTGCACCGTCGCCTCGTCAGCCATCGTCGTCACCTCGTGCGCGTGAATGCCATCGTGCGTGCGTGGCGCCACGGTGCGGCAGGACACGTGCCGACACCGTTCGGGACTGCCGGGAGATCTTCGGCTTTCGTGACACCCTCTTGACCTGCGGGCCGTCGGCGCGGAAAGTATCCCGGCCGTCGTCAGGCATCGCGGCGTGCATTCGCCGGCGTGCGCGCCGGCTTCTCGGTCACGGAGGACGGGACCAATGACCGTGCTGTTCGTGGGAGCGAGTCACGCGACGGCGCCGCTCGCGACGATGGAGCGGATTGGCTTCTCGGCCGACGAGGCCGCCGCGCTTATGGCGCGGCTCGCACCGAGCGACATGCCGCGCTCGCTGCCCGTACGCGAACTCGTGATCGTCTCCAACTGTTACCGCGTCGAGCTGTACGCGGTGCCGGCCGATGATGCCACGCGGCCGAGTGCGGCGCTCGACGCGATGGCGCGGCTCCTCGCGAGCCGCGCCGGCTCGAGCGCCGACGGGATCGACGCGCAGCTACGGCGGCTCGTGGGCACCGAGGCCACGCGTCACCTGTTCCGCGTCGCCGCCGGACTCGAGTCGATGGTGATCGGTGAGTCGGAGGTGCTCGCGCAGGTGTCGGACGCGCTCGGTGCGTCGCAGCGGGTCGGCGCCGCGGGCGCGGTGCTCACGCCGCTGTTCGAGGCAGCGGTACGCGCAGGTCGTCGCGCGCGCGCCGAGACGTCCATCGCGAGCGCGCCGGCGAGCGTGAGCTCCATCGCCGCGGAGCTGGCCGAGGAACTGGCCGAGGAGCTGCGCGGCCGGCGCGCGCTGTTCGTGGGCGCGGGGGAGCTCGCGCAGATGGCCGGGCGCGCGCTGCGCGATCGGGGCTATTGGGAGGTCACCATCGCCGCGCCGCAAGCCCCGGAGAGCGAGGCGCTGGCGCGGGAGCTCGGCGCGACGCTCGTGCCGTGCGACGCAATGCCCCGCGCGCTCGCCGAGACCGACCTGGTGTTCATCTGCGTCGCGGCATCGACGGTGGTGGACGCGACCACGGTGAGGCTGGCGATGCGCGGCCGGATGGCGCGCCCGCTCGCCTTCATCGACCTGGCCGCCGACGACACGCTCGATGCGGCGGTGGCGGAGCTGCCCGGGGTGAGCGTGGCGGGGCCGGCGGAGCTGCGCGCACGGATCGATCAGGCGATCGCGGGCCGGCGGCGCGAAGCGCCGCTGGTGGAAACGATCGTGGAGGAGGAGCTGCGCCTGCTGCAGGCGCGCTCGGCCAGCGACTCACTGAGTGGCGTGGTGGCGGCGCTGCGCGCGCGCGCCGAGGACATCCGGCAGCGCGAGCTGGCGCGCGCGCTCGCGGGGCTGCCCGATGTCCACCCGGAGGTACGCACGCAGCTCGAGTGGCTGTCCGTGTCGCTCGTCGACAAGCTGCTCGACGAGCCCACGCGCCGGCTGCGTGCCGAGGCGGGCCACGGACCGAACCCGTACGCCGACGTGACCCGGGAGCTCTTCGGGCTCGCTGGCGAGCGCGGGCCCGAGCGGCCGCCCGCCTAACGACCGGCGGCCGCCTCCTCGTCGAGCGCCGCCGCCACGTCGGCGGCGTGGCCGGTGGCGTTCACGTTCTCGAACACGCGCGTGATGCGCCCGTCGGCGCCGATGAGGAACGTCGTGCGCACGACGCCCATGTACGGCTTGCCGAAGTTCATCTTCTGCCGCCACACGCCGTACTGCTCGGCCACCTGATGGCCGGCGTCGGCGAGCAGCGTGAACGGCAAGTCGAACTTCCGCTTGAACGCGGCCTGGGCCGCGACGTCGTCCGGGCTCACGCCCAAAATCACCGCATCGAGTCCCTCGAACCGAGGGAAGGCGTCGCGAAACTCGCACGCCTCGATGGTTCAGCCAGGGGTGTCGGCCTTCGGAAAGAAGTAGAGGACCACGCGCTTGCCGAGCAGCGACGAGAGCGTGAGGGGCTCACCTTCATCGGTGAGAAGGGTAAAGTCGGGGGGTCTGCTACCTGATGTGAGCACTGAGATCGGGAATTGGGAATCGGGAATCGGCTGTCGGGTCGCTACGCGAGTGGTTCTCCGCCGATCAGCGTCGCCATGATGGCCTTCTGGATGTGCAGCCGGTTCTCGGCCTCGTCCCACACGCAGCTCTGCGGGCCGTCGATCACCTCCGCCGACACCTCCTCGCCGCGGTGCGCGGGGAGGCAGTGAAGGAAGATCGCGTTCGGCGCGGCGCGGCGCATGAGGGCGGCAGTCACCGTGTAGCCGGCGAATGCCTGTTCGCGCACCTGCTGCTCGCCCTCCTGCCCCATCGACGCCCAGACGTCGGTGTTGACGACGTGCGCGCCGGCGGCCGCCTCCGCGGGGTCGCGCACCAGCGTCACCTTCGCCTCGCGCTCCGCGCGCGCGAGAATCGCCGGGTCGGGGTCGTAACCTTCGGGACAGGCGAGCGTGAGCTCGAACCCCAGCCGGTAGGCGGCGTTGATCCACGAGTTGGCCATGTTGTTGCCGTCGCCGATCCACGCGACCTTCCTGCCCTCGTAGCCACCGAGTCGCTGGCGCATCGTAAGGACGTCGGCGAGCACCTGGCAAGGGTGCAGGAGGTCGGTGAGCCCGTTGATCACCGGCACCGTGGCGTGTTGCGCGAGCTGCTCGACCTCGGCGTGCGCGAACGTGCGGATCATGATCCCGTCCACATAACGCGAGAGCACGCGTGCGGTGTCGGGAATGGGCTCGCCGCGGCCGATCTGCACGTCGCGCGACGAGAGAAAGAGCGCGTGCCCGCCGAGCTGCCACGTGCCCACCTCGAACGACACCCGCGTGCGCGTGGACGACTTGAGGAAGATCATCGCGAGCGACTTCCCCGCGAGCGGCTTCTTCGTGTACGCGCCCGTGCGCATCGACTCGGCGAGGTCGAACAGGCGATCCAGCTCGGTGCGGGAAAAGTCCGGGATTGCCAGGAAGTGACGCGGCATGACAGGCAAGTGAACAATGGGAACCGGGAACAGGGAACCGGGAACGGGGGCTGCTTGCTGCTTGCCGCTCGCAGCCCTGTTCCCGGTTCCCTGTTGCCGATTCCCGCCGTACAGCGCTACAGAATATATCTCCGCAAGTCCTCATCTTCCATCACCGGCCGCAGCCTGTCGCTCACGACGGTGCGGTCGATCCTGATGGCCGCGGTGCCGCGGTCGGGGAGCTCGTAGAGCACGTCCTCGAGGAGCGTCGTCATCACGGTGTGCAGGCGCCGCGCACCGATGTTCTCCATGCGGCCGTTCACGGTCGTCGCGATCCGCGCGATCTCGGCGATGCCGTCGCCGGTGAACGTGAGCGATGCGCCCTCCGCCTCCACGAGCGCCGCGTACTGCTTCGTGAGCGCGTTCTCCGGCTCGGTCATGATGCGCACGAAGTCTTCCTCCGTCAGCGGCTTGAGCTCCACGCGGATGGGGAAGCGGCCCTGCAGCTCGGGAATCAGGTCACTCGGCTTGGAGACGTGAAACGCGCCGGCGGCGATGAACAGGACGTGGTCGGTCTTCACGAGCCCGTACTTCGTCTGCACGTTCGACCCTTCGACGATGGGCAGGAGGTCGCGCTGCACGCCTTCGCGCGACACGTCGGGGCCGCCCGCGCCTTCGCCGCGCGCGCCGGCGATCTTGTCGATCTCGTCGAGGAAGATGATGCCCAGCTTCTCGACGCGCTCGAGCGCATCGGAGGTCACGTCCTCGAGATCGATCAGCTTGTCGAACTCCTGCTCCAGCAGGATGCGCCGCGCTTCCGACACCTTCACCGTGCGCTTCTTCTTGCGCTTCGGGAGCATGTCCTGCAGCATCTCGGTGAAGTTCTCCATCCCCTCCGGCGCGCCCTGCGGCACCATCATGTCGAGCATGGGCCCGTGCTGCGTCACCTCGACCTCCACCTCGCGCGCCTCGAGCTGGCCATCCAGGAGGAGCTGCTTGAGCTTCTCGCGCGTGCGCTTGTAGCGGTCCATGGCCGCGTCCCGGTCGGTCTCGTGCTGCACCGAGCCGTCGGCGCCCACCACGAAGATTCCGGGCTGGCCCGCCCCGCCCTCCCCCACGTTAGGTGCGCCGGCCCCCACGGGCGCGGCCGCCGGCGTCGCGGCGGGGGACGCCTTCCCGTCGCCCGGTACGGGGAGCAGGAGGTCGAGCAGCCGCTCGTCCACCTTCTCGTGCGCGAGGTCCTCCACGTCCGACTCGCGCTCGTTGCGCACCATGTCGATGGCGCTCTCCACGAGGTCGCGCACCATCGCCTCGACGTCGCGCCCCACGTAGCCCACCTCGGTGAACTTCGAGGCCTCGACCTTCACGAACGGCGCCCCGGCGAGCTTGGCGAGTCGCCGGGCGATCTCGGTTTTGCCGACGCCGGTAGGGCCGATGAGAATGATGTTGTTCGGCGAGATCTCGTCGCGAATGGCGTCGGGCGCGCGCTGGCGGCGCCACCGGTTTCTCAGCGCGATGGCCACCGCCTTCTTGGCATCGCCCTGCCCGACGATGTAGCGATCGAGCTCGGCGACGATCTGGCGCGGTGTGAGGTCAGCGAGGCGGGCGACCACCTGCTGCGTGCGGGGACTTGGCATCGATGGTGACGGCGAGGTGCGCGAAGGCAAGGGTGGCGATCGTCAGGCGTCAGCCTGCGCCTCGAGCACCGTGATGTTGGTGTTGGTATAGACGCAGATCTCACCCGCGATCTCGAGACCGCGGCGGACGATGTCGGCCGGCGACATCGGCGTGCACGACACGAGCGCGCGCGCCGCGGCGAGCGCGTAGGCGCCGCCCGAGCCGATGGCGAGAATCCCGTCGTCGGGCTCGATGATGTCACCGGTACCCGAGATCACGAAGCCGTTTTGGCGGTCGACGACGGCGAGCAGTGCCTCGAGGCGGCGCAGCACGCGATCGCTGCGCCAGTCCTTCGCGAGCTCCACGGCCGCGCGCGACAGATTGTTCGGGTACCGCTCGAGCTTCTCCTCGAACTTCTCGAACAACGTGAACGCGTCGGCGGCACTGCCGGCGAAGCCGGCGAGGAGCTGGCCGCCCCGAAGCGCGCGCACCTTCTGCGCGTTCGACTTCATGACGGTCTCGCCGACGGTCACCTGGCCGTCGCCGCCGAGTGCGACCTTGCCGTCGCGGCGCACGGCGAGAATGGTGGTGGCGCGAATGCGGGGAAGAGTATGGTGCATGGCGAAAACATAGCCGGGCGGCGAAGGGGGCGGCGGGAACGGGAGCGGCGGGATGCACGCCGCCGGTCGCCGCTGCGTCCCGATACTTGCCGCTGACGGCCATCAGCCGGACAGCCGACAGCCAACCGGCTGACGGCCGTCAGCTCTCGGCCTCCGGCCTGAACCCCGCTCCCCGGAGCGCTACCGTATCCGCACGCGCGGCTGGCCGTCGGGGCCGGCGTCGTCGTCGGCGGAGCTCTTTCCCTGGCGCGTTACGCCCTCGGCGGCCGTCATGATCGGCGCCTCCCGGTCACCACGAAGCGTGGGGTCACGACGGGGCGCGACATCGGCAAGCCCACCACGAACGGTGGGCGCCGCCTTGCCGCTCGCCTTGCTGGCGGCCCCGCGCGCCGCCGCGGCGGAACCCGCACGGGGCTCGGCACGCTTCTCCCCACGCCGTGCAGCCCCACGAAACAGGAGGTGCTCCCGGAGGTACTCACGGTTGAGCCACGCGCCCACGCCCAGCAGGACGGCTCCGGCGATCACTGCCGCCGTGCCGAACCGCCAGCTGTCACGGCCGATGAGGGCCGCGGCGACCGCCAGCACGCCCAGCCCGACGAGCGTCTCGCCGCCAGGGTGGCGCTCGGTACGCTCACGCCGCCGGCGCTCGCGCGACGGATGGTACCTGTCAGGGAGCTGGCCGTCGAGCACGAGCCCGAGCCCGAGGATCGCGACGACGACGCCGATGAGAAGCGGGATCTGCTCCAGACGCATGCCGGCCATCCTTGCAAGAAGAAGGCGAGCCCGTGGGTCAGGCCCGCGGATGGGCTTTCCGGTATACCTGCTTCAACCGCTCCACGCTGGTATGCGTGTAAATCTGCGTGGTCGAGATGGATGCGTGGCCAAGCAACTCCTGCACCGCGCGCAGGTCGGCGCCCGCATCCAGCAAATGCGTCGCGAACGTATGACGGAGCGAGTGCGTGCTCAAGCCCGCGCTCTCGTCGACCTGCGCCAGGAACTTCGTGACGATGAGCTGGATGGCCCGCGTGCCGAGGCGCCGGCCGTGCGCGCTCAGGAAAAACGCCGCGCGATCCACCTTCGGACCGAGATGGCGCGCGAGCTCGTCGCGCTTGGCTTCGTAGTTCCGCAACGCGAGCGACGCATGGTCGCCGACGGGGATGATCCGCTGCTTCCTCCCCTTCCCGGTGACCTTCACCTGCTGCGACAGCAGGTCGAGGTCGCCGCGGCTGATGCCCCGCAGCTCGGAGAGGCGCATCCCCGTCGAATAGAACAGCTCGAGGATGGCGAGGTTGCGAACGTCGGTGAACCGACCTTCCCAGGCGCGCACTTCGGCGGCCTGGAAGACGAGGTCGATCTGGGCGCGGTCGAGGTAGCTCGGGAGGTACCGCTCGAGCTTCGGCGATCCGACGGCTCGAGCGGGGTTCGCGTCGACGACCTCGTTGCGGTGCAGGAACCGGTAGAACCCGCGCACGGCCGAGAGCGCGCGGGCCATCGATCGTTTCGCGAGCCCGCGGCGGGTGAGGTGCGCGAGAAAGCCGCGAATAGCCAGGCGGTCCACGCCCTGCCACGACCAGCCATCCCCGCCGTAGTAGCTCGAGAAGAAACGGACCAGCTCGCTCAGGTCGCGCTCGTAGGCGCGCACCGTGTTCGGCGAAACGTCACGCTCGCTGCGCAGGTGCTCGAGAAACTCGGCCACCTCGGGCAGCGGAGGCGGATCGGACACGGTCACGCGACCGGCGTCCCGGCGACGCCATGCGCCGCCATCCACGCATCGAACACTTGCAGCGCTCGCTCGCCTAACAGCTCGCGCTTGCGCCGCTTGTCGCGCACTGGCGTCTCGAGCTCATCGAGCAGCCCGAAGTTGGCGTTCATTGGCTGGAAGTGGCGCGGGTCGGCCTCGCGAAGGTAGCGGTACAGCGCGCCGAGCATCGTCGTTGGCGGCGGAATCACCGGCTCGTCGCCGCGCAGCATGCGCGAGAGATTGATCCCCGCGAGCAGCCCCGTCGCCGAACTCTCGGTGTACCCCTCCACGCCGGTGAGCTGCCCGGCGAACAACACCGTCGGATCGTCGCGCAGCGACAAGTGCGGCGTGAGGGCGGCCGCGGCGTTCACGTACGAGTTGCGGTGCACCGACCCCCACCGCAGAAACTCGGCGTCGCCAAGCCCGGGAATCATCCGGAACACCCGCCGCTGCTCGCCCGTGCGGAGCCGCGTCTGGAATCCGACCAGATTCCACATCCGTCCGCCGCGGTCCTCCATGCGAAGCTGCGCGATCGCGTATGCGTCGCGTCCGGTGCGTGGGTCGCGGAGCCCCACCGGCTTCATCGGTCCGAACCTCAGCGTCTCGCGCCCGCGGCGCGCCATCTCCTCGACGGGCATGCACCCCTCGAAGTACGGAATCGGGTCGAACTCCTTGCCCGCGTACTGATCCGCCGCGATGAGCGCGTCGATAAACGCCTCGTACTGCTCTCGCGTGAAGGGACAGTTTACGTAGGCGCCGTCACCGGAGAGCTCGGACGCGTCGTTGCCGGTCGCCGCGGTCGCGCCAGCCATCGTCTCCTTGCCGTAGCGCGAGGCGCGGAAGACGACGCTCGCATCGATCGAATCGCCGGCGACGATCGGCGCGATCGCATCGTAGAACGCCAGCGAATCGACGCCGAGCCTCGCCTGGATGGTGGCCGACAGCGCGTCGGACGTGAGGGGCCCGGTGGCGATGATGCCGGGCGACGGCAGCGTGGTGACCTCGTCGCGTACGACCTCGATGCGCGGGTGCTCGGTGACCCAGCGATGCACCGCGGCCGAGAACAGATCGCGATCGACCGCGAGCGCGGAGCCGCCCGGCACGCGCGCCTCATCGGCGGCGCGAAGGATGAGCGAGCCGAGTGCGCGCATCTCGGCCTTGAGGAGACCGTGCGCGTTGGAGGTCTCGGTGCTCTTGAACGTGTTCGAGCAGACGAGCTCGGCCAGCCGGTCGGTCTGGTGCGCCGGCGTCGAGCGCACGGGGCGCATCTCGTGCAACACCACACGGTGGCCGCGCTCGGCGAGCTGCCACGCGGCCTCGCTCCCGGCGAGGCCGCCGCCGGCGATGTGTATCGGGTGTCGCGTGTCTCCGTTCAGCGCGCTCGCCATGCGGGAATGATAGCACGCAGCAGCGCGGGCGCGGAGAGTGTGCGGCGTGGCGCGCGCGCTCCCGCCGGCGCGGCGACGATGAGCACGACCGCGACGACGATCACCGCCATCGCGATGAGCGTCCGAGTCGTCACTGCCTCTCCCGCGATGGCCCAGCCGAGGAGCACGGCGACCACGGGATTCACGTACGCGTGCGTGGCGACGCGCGACGGCGTGGAGACGCGCAGCAGCCAGAGATACGCGGAGAACGCGACCACCGCGCCGGCCACCACGAGGTAGGCGATGGCGACCAGCGACGTGCCCGACACCGCGGAGAGCTCCACGGCGCGATGCTCGCCGAGCGCGACCCCGGCGAGCCCGGCGAGCAGGCCGCCCGCAACCATCTGCATGCCCGTCGCGCGGGCCGGCACCGCGGGGAGTGCGGCGCGGCGCGAGTAGAGCGAGCCGGCGGACCAGGCGAGCGCGGACAGCACGAGCGCGCCGACGCCTAACAAGTCGACGGCGCCGCCGGGCGCGGTGAGCGACGGCCCGATGAGGATCGCGAGGCCCGCGAGGCCGACGGCGACGCCCGCGAGCACGCGCGGCGCCGGTGCGACGCCGCCGGCACCGACGCTCTCGAGCAGCACCATCCAGAGCGGCGTGGTGGCGAGTACGAGCGACGTGATCCCCGACGGGACCGAGAGCTCCGCCCAGGCGACGAGCGCGGTGCCGCCCACGATGAGCAGCGCGCCGACGACGAACGCGTCGCGCCAGGCGCGGAGCGCGTGCGCGCGGGACCAGGCGGTCGCGCCGGCCGGCGTCGCACGCCCACCGCGAACCACCGACCACCCGTACAGCGCGAGCCCCGCCACGAGAAAGCGGACGGCGCTCATGAGGAACGGCGGCGCCGTGTCCACCGCGTATCGGATGGCGAGGTACGTCGACCCCCAGATGAGGTAGATGGCCGCGAACGCGGCGACGACCGCGAGCCTCGGTGGCCCGCCCGCGGCCGCCGTGGCGGCAGGCTGATCAGCGCGCGCCATCGTCCACGACCTGCGCCGGCTGCGCGGCGTCGGCGCCGGCAATGGGGATCATCGACGTCTCCTTCGCGGTGCGGAGAACGATGGTGGTGGTGGTGGAGCGCACATCGGCGAGCGCGCCGATGCGCTCGGACAGGAGATCGTTGAGCGCGGCGGTGTCACGCACGCGCACCTTGAGCATGAAGCAGTCTTCGCCGGCGATGTGGTGGACTTCCTGGACCTCGGGCATCGCGACGAGCGCGGCCTCGGTGCGCGGGGCGCCGCGTCGCTCGTCGGAGCGAACGAGGACGAAGGCGAGCAGCCCGAGGTCGACGGCGGCGGGGTCGACGGCGGCGGTGTAGCCGCGCACGGCGCCGCTCTCCTCGAGCTTGCGGATGCGCTCGAAGACGGCCGACGGGGCGAGCCCAACGCGCCTGGCGATCTCGGCGTTGGACATCCGGGCGTCGGACTGAAGATACTTCAGTATTGCTCGCGATACTCCGTCGATCATTCGCAGAATCTATCTGAAATGCGAATGATCTACAATTGGACTCGGGGATCGGGGTTCAAGGGGGTCAGAGTCGTTGAAACCTCCGGTTTCAACGACTCTGACCCCTCGAACCCCTCGAATCCCTCAGCCCACAGGCATCATCTCGAGCACCGCCGAAAGGGCTTCGGCCATGAGTCCTGCGGTCGGGTACCGCTCGGCGGGATCCACTGTGAGCGCGCGCTTGAGGACCGCCGCCAGGTCGTCGGGGACATCCGAGCGGACCGTGCGCACGTCGGGGAGCGGCGCATCCAGGCGGAGCTGCATCGTCTCGCGCGGCGAGCTGGCGGCGAACGGCACCGCGCCGGTCAGCATCTCCATCAGCACGCAGCCGAGCGAGTAGAGGTCGGAGCGCGAGTCCTCGACGCGGCGGCCGGCCACCTGCTCGGGACTCACGTAGTTCGCGGTGCCGACGATGTACCGCTTGGCGTCGCGCGAGTCACCCTGGGGGGCGAGCGCCGGCGCTCTCGCGTGACCGAAGTCGAGGAGGATCGCCCCCGCCGGCGACAGCAAGATGTTCTCCGGCTTCACATCGCGGTGTACCACGCCGTTCGAGTGCACGTGGCCGAGAGCGAGCGCGATGTCGCGAGCGATGCGTGCCGCGTCGGCCACCGGGAGGGCACCGTCGCGCCGCAGCCGCTCGCGGATGGTCTCGCCCTCGATCAAGGGCATGGTGAAGAACAGCACCCCGTGCGCCTCGCCCGCATCCGAGAGGGGCACGATGTTCGGGTGCGACATCTTCTGGAGAATCTGCATCTCGAGCAGGAAGTGCTGAGAGCGCTCTTCCGACGCCGCGCCGCTCTTCATCACCTTCACGACCACGCGGTCGCGGCCTTCCCGCGTGGCGAGGTACACGCGCGAGGTCGCGCCGGTCCCGAGCTCGCCCGCGATGGACCAGCCCGTGCCCAGCCGCGATTCGATGGCGGCGATCAGATTCATGCGATGTGGGAAGTCGGTCGTCTCCTCCTACGGACGACCGAGCGGGTCAGACGGCTACGGCTTCCTCGGTCTCAGGCGTTGCAACGTCCCACTCGTTTCCGCACTTGAGGCACTTCCGGAACTCGCCGCGTGTCTTGTTCGACTTCATCTCCGCGCCCAGATACCCGCATTCCGGGCACTGCTCCGCGACCGGCCGATCCCAGCAGACGAAGTCGCAGTTCGGGTAGTTGGAGCATCCGTAGAACGCTTTCCCCCGCTTCTTCGAGCGCCGCTCGGCAATCTCGCCGCCATCCTTCGGACACATCACGCCGGTGGGCATGGACCGCGTGCCCCGGCACTTCGGGAAGCGGCTGCAGCCGAGGAAGAAACCGGACCGCCCGTGGCGCTTGAGCATGGGGGCGCCGCACTCGTGACACGTGTACGACGTGGGCTCGGCCGGCTTGCGGTCGCCCTTGAGGGGGCGGGTGAACTTACACGTCTTCGGGTGGTGCTCGCAGGCCACGAACGGGCCGAAGAAGCCACCCTTCGGCATGAGCCGCCCGCCGCAGTCGGGGCACCGCTCGGTCGCGAGTCCCGACAGGTCGTGCGCTACGGCGATGAGGCTCTCGACCTGCACCGAGTTGAGCGACTTCTCGAACGGCCCGTAGAAGTCGCGCAGCACGTGGCGCCACTTGATCGCGCCCTCCTCCACCTTGTCGAGCTCGCCCTCCATCTCCGACGTGAAACCGACGTTGAAGATGTCGGGGAACTGCTTGACCATCACGCGCTCGACGCTCTCACCTAACGCGGTGGGGAAGAACCGGCGCTGCTCGAGCTGCGTGTAGTGCCGGTCCACGAGCGTGGAGATGATCTGCGCGTAGGTGGACGGCCGTCCGATGCCGAGCCGCTCGAGCTCCTTGACGAGGCTCGCCTCGGAGAAGCGCGGCGGCGGCTCGGTGAAGTGTTGCGACGGCGTGACCTCGCGCACCGGCACGATCTCGCTCTTCTCCAGGACCGGGAGCGCCTGCTCGTCCTCGAGCGTGCGATGCTCCCCTTCCTCGTGCGCCTCGCGATAGAGCGCGAGGAAGCCGGGGAACTTGATGACGCTCCCCGTGGAGCGGAACAGGTACGCGTGCGACGTCTTCACGGCCACGCCGGCCTGGGCCAGGTCGTAGTCCACCGTGGTCGTGTCGAACACGGCCGGCGCCATCTGCGACGCCATGAAGCGCTGCCAGATGAGCTGGTACAGCTTGAACTGGTCGTCTCGCAGGTAGCGCTTGACGAGATCGGGGCGCCGCGCCGGATCGGTGGGGCGAATGCCCTCGTGCGCGTCCTGCGTGTTCTGCGCGTTCTTGCCGCCGCCGAACAGCACGGGGCCGGGCGCGAGGTAGTCGGCGCCGAACAGCGTCCGCAGGTGGTCGCGAGCCTGCAAGGCCGCGCTCTCGGCCACGCGGGTGGAGTCGGTTCGCATGTACGTGATGAGACCGACCGCGCCCTCGGGCCCGATGTCGATGCCTTCGTACAGGTCCTGCGCGAGCCGCATCGTGCGCTTGGACCCGAAACCGAGCTTCTTGGCCGCTTCCTGCTGCAGGGTGCTCGTGGTGAACGGCGGCGACGGATTCTTCCGCCGTTCGCGGCGCTTTACCTCCGTTACCGGGAACGCACCGACCGCCTCGCCGTTCCCCGTTCCCGGCGCGCTCCGCGCAACGGCTTCGGCGACGCGATCGACCTCGGCCACGATCATTCGCGCGTCCGCTTCCTTCCCGATCTCCGGCTTCTTGCCGTCGACGTGATGGAGCTTGGCCGAGAAGCGCTGGGCGGCCTTCTCGAGCTGCGCCTCGATGGTCCAGTACTCGACGGGCTTGAACGCGCGGATCTCGCGCTCACGCTCGACGATGAGGCGGAGCGCCACGGTCTGCACGCGTCCCGCGGAGATCCCCTTCTTGACCGTCTTCCAGAGAATCGGGCTGGCCTTGTAGCCCACGAGGCGGTCGAGCACACGACGCGCCTGCTGTGCCTCCACCTTCTTCTCGTCGATCTGGCCGGCGCTCGCGATGGCCCGCTGCACCGCGTCCTTCGTGATCTCGTGGAAGAGCACGCGCCGAACTGGCGCGCCACCGCGACGCTTGATCTGCTCGGAGACGTGCCACGCGATGGCCTCGCCCTCGCGGTCGGGGTCGGTCGCGAGGAACACTTCCTTCGAGTCGTGCGCCGCGCTCTTGAGCTCCGCGAGCGTCTTCTCCTTCCCGGAGATGGTGACGTACTCGGGCTCGAACCCCCCCTCGATGTCGATGCCGAGCTTCTTCTCGGGGAGGTCGCGCAGGTGGCCGATGGTGGCCTTTACCCGGTAGCCTCGCCCGAGGTACTTGCCGATGGTCTTCGCCTTGGCCGGCGACTCGACGATGACGAGCGACGTCGACCCGGCCGGCGCCAGCGGTCCTTCGTCCTCCACCGGCACCACGGCCTTCCGAGCCCGTCCCTTCGCCGCCGTGCTCTTCTTGGCGGCTGGGCGACGCGCGCTCTTCTTCGCGGCGGGACGCGCTGCGCTTCCCCGCCCCGCGACACGGCGCGCGACCGGCTGTTCGGGCGATTCGGCCTGTTCTTCCTTCTTTCGCGCCATCAGTGAACCGTAGCGTGATCGGGCGCCGGACCGGCTGGGTCGTACCCCGCCCCTTCCATGAGCGCTCGCAGGTCATCGAGCGCTATTCGCCCGTCGATCTGCATGAGCGCCCGCTCGATGACGTGCTCGAGCTCGGCGGTGGTGAGCGCTCCAGAGCCGGTGAGCGTCAACAGGTGGCCCCACGCATCGGGAGCGAACCGGCCGCGCTCGTGCGGGCCCATCACGCGAAAAGTCATTTGGTTGTGAACGACCGGCTGACCGCCGGTCGAGCGAATGGGAATCTCGGAGAACAACAGCGACAGAATCTCACCGATCTGTCGCCTATCGTACCCTTCATACGACAAAAAAGCTTCGACCTCCTCGACGTCGGCGTCGGCGGCGAACCGCTCGCGCAACATCGACAGGAGGTCTGCCAACCTATCATCCATGGCCAAACCTATCCGGCCACTATAGTAGAGGCAAGCTCAGCGAGCCGATCGACAAGTCGTTTAAAATCAAGACGTTCGGTGCTTACGACATGATCGGCTTGGGCATACAGCGCCCTCCGCGCGGCGAGCAAACGCCTGAGCTCGCCAACCGGATCCGGCCGCGAAAGCAGCGGTCGCGTCGCCCGCGCGGCACCCAGTCGAGCGATCGCCGTCTCGGGGCGAACCTCGAGGTAGATGATGCGCGCCGGCGGGCGCACGAGCGCCATCACGCCTTCGTTGGTTACCCAACCACCGCCTGGCGCCACCACCATATTCCCGCACATCCGGAGCTCGTCAGTGAGCTCGCGCTCCCGGGCGCGAAAGTAGTGCTCCCCCTGGATCGCGAAGATCTCACCCACGGACGCGCTCTCGCGCCGCTCGATCTCGCGGTCGAAGTCCAGAAACGAACGCCCGAGGCGCTGTGCCAGCGCCTCCCCCGCCGCCGTCTTTCCAGCCCCCGGCAGCCCGACGAGGATCAGATGCGGCTTGCCGACATCACGATCGGAGACGGTCTGCGAGGTGCGAAATGTAGCTGTCATAGTTCCGCCTTGTTTCCGCGAGGGAATCGCCGCCGAACTTCTCGAGCGCGGCATTCGCCAGCACGAACGCCGTCATCGCCTCGGCAATGACACCCATCGCTGGTACCGCCGTAACATCGCTGCGCTCGGCCGTCGCTGCCGCCGCCGCGCCCGTCGCCACATCGACGGTGGCCAGCGGCCGCATCAGCGTGCTGATGGGTTTCATCGCGACGCGCACCACGAGTGGCTCGCCCGTGGTCATGCCGCCCTCGAGTCCTCCGGCACGGTTGGTCTTGCGCCGCACGTTGCCGGCGAGCGTGCGCCCCGGCGCCGGCTCGATCTCGTCGTGCACTTCGGCCCCCGTGCGCCTTGCCGCCTCGAACCCGATGCCGATCTCCACCCCCTTCACCGCGGGGATGGACATGAGCGCGCCGGCGAGGCGTCCGTCGAGCTTCCGATCCCATGACACATGCGAGCCGAGTCCCACGGGCAGGCCGCGACACACCACCTCGCACACGCCGCCGAGCGTGTTGCCTTCGCGCTTGATGGCATCGATGTGCGCGATCATGCGCGCTTCCGTCTCGCGGTCGAGCGTGCGCAGCGGCGACTCGTCGGCCACGGCGTTGATGTCGTCGGGGAGCGAGTCGGGCAGCACGGCATCCATCCCGCCCAGGTGCACGACGTGACTGCCGAGCTGCACCCCGAGCTCGGCGAGCAACCGCTTGCACACGGCGCCGGCGGCGACGCGCGCCGTCGTCTCGCGCGCCGACGCGCGCTCGAGGATGTCGCGCGCATCGTCGCGGTCGTACTTGAGGATCCCCGTGAGATCGGCGTGGCCCGGTCGGACGCGCGTCACGGCACGGCGGCGCGGCACGCGCGCGCGAGCATCGGCGGGCGCCTCGCTCGCGGGCAGCTCGCCCTCGCGTGGCGCCGGGTCCATCACGTCCTGCCAGTTCTTCCAGTCGCGATTGGCGATCAGCATCGCGATGGGCGAGCCGATCGTCTCGCCGGCCCGTACCCCGGAGAGGAACTCGATGGTGTCACGCTCGATCTGCATGCGGCGCCCGCGCCCGTAGCCCTGCTGGCGCCGCGCCAGCTCCACGTTCACGTGTTCGGCGAGCAAGGGCAGCCCGGCAGGCATCCCTTCGAGGATGCTGACGAGCGCGGGACCGTGGGACTCTCCGGCGGTGGTGAAGCGCAGCATGCGATTGGGTCACTCGAAAGACGCGAGCCCGACACAGGGTCGGGCTCGCGAGACGGAACGGATCAGCGAAGAGGCGCGTCGCTATTTGATGTCACTCGCGTGCACATCAATCATAACCAATCCTTCCGCTGTCAGGCCGAACAACTTCACGACGACCGTCGCGTCGGCCGCCCGCTCGGCCGCCGTCGGCAGGACGGCACGCAGCGGGCCATACAGGTTGCTGCGGATCGGGATGCGGCCACGCAGCCGGTAGCTGTAGCTGTCCACGATCTGGATCGAGCCATCGCCCGAGGCCACGAACGCCACGCGCGCAGCCAGATCGGCCGTCTCCTCATCGACGTTGCCCGGGTGGAAGGCGACGCCCGCGCCCGAGCTGAAGGTCGCGAACTTCCCCTGCAGCCGCAGCGACGAGTCGGAGAAGAACGTCTCGACGCCGTGCACGGCGATGTTCGTGCTGTTGTTGTTGATCGCGACGCCGAACACCCTGTCGGAGGCGTTGTTCGTGAGGTCCTTCACCTCGATGGGCGCCGAGTACTGCTCGCCGTAGGCGGGCGTGCCGCTGGGGTCGAACACGATCATCACGCGGCCGGCGCTGCCGCCGGTGTTCGCCTCGCCGAACACGACGCGCCGGCGATCACCGCCCACCGCCACGAAGTTCGTGTCGGGAAGCGCGAGCGATGGAACGCTGAGATCCTTGGCGTCGGAGGCGTTGGCCCCGATTGCCCGCAACGACGCGATGGCACCCGGGATGGTCCCGTCCTGGAAGCACTGGCTGGTGCTCGGGTCCTCACCCACGGGGTGGTCGCAGATGATGATCTCGTCGGGCACCCCGTTCTGCCCCTCCACCACGTCGACGGCGTCGGCGTTGAAGATCACCCAGTGACCACGCGACACGGCGCCGTACTGCCAGAGCTGCCGCGGCTCGGCGCGCGGGTCGAGGAAGTTATCGATGCGCCGCAAGGTGCCGGGGGTCGCCTCGGTGGTGGGGCGCGTGGAGTAGTAGAGCGCACCGCTCGCCGACTGCGCGATGTACTGCGGACGGTCGGAGTAGTCGATGGGCGCCGACGGCGCGAACTTGTACCCGCCGCTCAGCTCGTCCTTCGAGTAGCCGACGTCGAAGATGTAGGCGTTCGCGGTCTTGATGCGCCCGCTCTCGACACGGTTCGAGAGATCGACGCGGCTGATGTTCGTGCCGCCGGAGTTCGCGACGAGCAGGAACGAGCCGCTGTTGTCGATGGTCATTCCCCACGGCATGGCGCCAACCGACACGGGCGGGAGCTTCGAGATGGTCGCGCCGTAGTCGAACGCCTCGAGCTGGTTCTTGTTGATGTTCGAGACGTACACGCGGGCGCGCACGGTGTCGACGGCGATGTCGGCACCGAGGCTGCCGGTGGGCAGCGGCGTCGTGTGCCCGAACGCGTACACGGTGGGGTCACGCTTGGCGAGCGCGTCGTTGCCGACGGGGATCGTCGCGCCGTTAGGCACGGCGTACCCCTTGTGGTTCGCCTGGTCCACGGCGTACCCGATCACGAACAGGCCACGGCCGCGGAGCGAGATCGGCAGGTTCCACTCCACGCGCCGAACCACCTGCTGCGCGGGCGTGCCGATCGGGATCTCGACGGCGGCCAGCTGGGCGCCCGTCGAGTCCTTCGCGATGAAGCCGATCGCCTTCAGGAGGCCGTCCGGATCGCGCGCCGTGATGTCCAGCGAGTCGCCGAGCTCCATGCGCGCCGGCACCGTCTGGTACACGAGCGGCGTCTGCACGTCGGCGCCCGGAGCGGCGACGCGCACGGTGATCGCTTCACCGGTGCCGCGCAGCGCGTCACGGTTCTCGGCGAACGGCTCGACGGTGAACGTCGTGCCCACCGCGATGGAGGACGGCACCGTGAACGAGAACGTGACGGTCTGGTTCTTTGGGAAGGGCACCGAGAAGAGTGAGCTATCCGAACGCGTCAGCGCGGAAGGTCCATTCGACCGGTACCCAAGCTTGCTGATCCCGAGGGTGTCGATCCCCTGCACGTTGAACGTGTAGGTGCCGCCGGCGATGACCGTGGCATCGGGAGACACAAACGTGACCCGCGGGATCGCCGGGTCCCACGCGACCGCCGTGACCTCGGCGGAGCCCGTGTTGCCCCCGGCATCGATCGCCGTGGCGCGAATGATGATCGTCTGCCCGGGGCGGACACCGGAGAGCTGCACCTTGGAGGTGCGCGAGACGGTGGTGGAGCCCGTGGTGGACGACACGCTGTCCGCCTTGAGCACCGAGCCGTCGACGACGATGCTGGTGACGACCGCCTCGATGGCGGCGTTGTCGGACGCGTTGACGGTGACGTTGAGCGGCAAGCGCAGGTTCACCGAGTCCACGGCCGGCGGCGCGTTCCTCACGCCGTCGACGGTGAGCGTCACCGTAGGGACGATCCGATCGCCCGACGACGAGGTGAGCGTCGTACTCTCGCAGCCCGCGAGCACGGCGGCCAGCGCGCAAACCGACAGCGCACCGGGAGCCGCGCGACGAACGTAGTGGGTCATCAGGAGAGACATCGAGGGGAGACTCCGAGGTCGGTCAGCGGGCGCCGCCGGGGGGCCGAACCGCCTCCCCTTCGTCGACGATGTGGGGCGTGATCAGGACCAGCAGGTCGCGCTTCTCCTCGCGGGTGTCGCTCTGCGAGAACAACCGGCCGATGAGCGGCAGGTCGCTGAGGAACGGGATTCCGGACTTGTTGCGAATGACCTGCGTCTGAGTGAGGCCGCCGATGACCGCGGTCTCGCCGTCGGCGACGAGGATCTGGTTGTCGGCGCGGCTCTTATCGAAGAAGAACCCGAGGTCGCCGCCCACGACGTTCAGCCGCGACTGCTCGGCGTGCACGGTCATGCGGATCTGGCGATTGCTCGTGATGTGCGGGGTGACGCGGAGAATGATGCCGCTCTCCTTGAACTGCACGGTGGCGCGCGCAATCCCGCCCGCCTGGCCGGCGCTTCCGGCGTCGATCACACGGACGGGCGTCTCCTGTCCCACGAGGATCTCGGCCACGCGGTTGTCGAGCGTCACGATGCTCGGCTCGGCCTGGAGGTCGGCGAGGTTCTGCTCGCGCAGCGCGTCGAGGAAGGTGGTGAGGCTGAACTTTCCGATGGCCGACGAGAAGACGAGGTTGAGCGCGGAGGCAGCGCCGCGGTACTTGCGGGTCGCGTTGGCGACGCCACCGAGCGCCTCGCCGCCCAGCACGACCTGCGATTCGAGCGTGGTGGTCGTGGCCTGGCCGCCGTACGAGTGCGGCGCCAGGGTGTTGAAGAACGCACCCGGGCTCGCGAGGTCGTAGCTGACGCCGAGGTTCTCGATGGACGTGCGGTTGACCGAGATGATCTTGGCGCGCAGCGCCACCTGCGGCGTGCGGACGTCGAGGTCCTTCACGTAGCTCATCAGGTCGGGCAACCGCGACGCGACCTCGGTGACGAGGAGCGTGTTGGTGGAGGTGTCGGCGACGACGCCGCCGCGCACGACGCACGTGGCGGCACCCTGCATCTGCTGCGGGTTCTGGCCCGAGGCGCCGGACGCAGCGGTGGTGAGGCCGGCCTTGGAGCAATCCTTCGACAGCAGCGAGGTGATCGTTCCGACCAGCGACCCCGCGTTGGCGTAGTTGATCGACACGAGCTGCGTGGTGAGCGGCTCGTTCGCCTCCTTGGCGAGGATGTTCGCGTAGCTGTCGATCGAGATGATCCCGGTGTTCTCCTCCGAGGCCGCGAGGCCCTGGGCCTGCAGGATCGCCTGGAGGGCGACGTCCCACGGCTGGTCCTTGATCTCGGCGGTGACCGTGCCCTGCACGTCCTTGCCGATCACGATCGTGCGGCCCGAGTACGAGGCGAACGCCGCAATCACGTCGCGAATGTCGGAACCAGGATACGTGACCGTGATGCGCTGCTGCTGCGACTGCTGCGAGCCGAACGCCGCACGCTCGCGAGGCGCGGCCGACGCCACCTCGGTGCGACCACGCTCCGCCTTCTTCGCATCGCGCTCGACGGCGCCGCCGGAGGCGACGGTGCCGCGGTCGGTGGCGTGCCAGGCCGCGAACTTCTCGGGGCCGGTCACCGCGATGCGGATCTCGTTCTCGCCGCGGATCACTTCGTATTCGCGCGAGCTGTCCAGCTCGAGCACGAGGCGGACGACGTCCGCCTTGTACTGCGCCAGCCGGACGTTGGTGATGCCGGCGCGGGAGACCTTGTCGTACAGGTGCGGCGGCAGCCCGAGGCGCGCGCCGCTCAAGTCGAGGACGACGCGATCGGGGCTCGTCAGGACGAAGTCGGAGACCTCGACCGGCCCGCTCAGGGCGATGATGACTTCGGCGCGTCCGGAGGACGGCACGATGCTGACGGCAGTGACGGCGTTGACGCCCTCACGCACGTGCAAGGGTGCGGGGGCCGTGACGTGCGCGGCGGTCGCGCGGCCGGCGCTCGCCAGCAGAGCGACGGCCGTCAGTCCGACCAGCGTACAGACTCGACTCATTTCGTCCTCGCTTGATTTGAATCATCCAGCGCCAGCTCCTGCTGGCGGCTGTAACCGAATTCCTCGATCGTGAACGTCACGGACTTCTGCGCGATGCGCACGACGCGCATGCGGCCGAGCTGCTGGCCAACCTTCACGCGGTATTGCTCTTTGCTCGAGAGGTCGCGGAGAATCGCGATCGAGTTTCGCCCCGTCGGATCGATCAGGATTCCAGTGATAGCCAGATCGCTGATCATGGGTCGCAGCTCGCCGACGGTCATGAGCGACACGAACGGGTCGCGTCGGCCGCCCTGCTCATAGGCGAACACCTCGCGCCGGAGGACGACCTTGCCGGCCGTATCCGCCGCGCTGGCCCGCGCGGCCCTGGCCGAGCCGGCCGCGGTGGCGCGTACGCCGCGTCCGCGCGCGGTGTCGGCCACCGCGCCGGCGGCGGGGGCCGGGCCACGCACCGGCGAGGCGGCGTGGGCGGCGGCCGGCGCGGCCGGCGATCCGGCGCGCCCGCTGTCGGTGGCGGTCATGGCCAACGTGTGGGCGTTGGTCTTCGCGACCGCCCGCGTGGCGGTCTGCTTGATCCCGGAAACGTTAGGCAGCGATTGCGCCTGTACCGTCGACGCGACGGCGAGGGCACCGGCCAGCACGAGGATGCGCGTCATGACTTACTCCCGCCCGCCGGAGCGGGACGTGGGGCGGCGGTCTTCGCGACGTAGGTCTGAATCTCGAACCGTGAGTCGAGGACCGCGTTGTTGTCCTTACTGATCTTCTTGCGCTGGCTCACCGCGGCCTGGTTGCCGAGCGGCGACAGGGCGAGGTTCACCGGCGCGACGATGCGCGTCAGCGAGCCGACGTTGGCGAGGAACTCGCCGAGCGCGTGGTAGTCACCGATGACGGCGACCTGATAGCGGTACGTGTCGAACTGTTCGCCTTCGATGACCGGCTGCGGCTTCACGGAGGCGAGGTCGAGCCCGACGCGCCGCGCGGCCGTGGACACCTGCTCGAGGAGTGCCGGCACCTCGTTGCTGGTGGGCACGAGCTGGCGCATCACCTCGAGGTTCGCCTGCATCGCGGCCGCTTCGGCGCGCAGCTCATCGACGTTCCCCTTCGCCAGCTCCGCTTTCGCGCGCTGGTTGTTGACATCGAGCGAGTCCACATGCGCCTGGAGGTCGGTGAGCACACTGGCCTTGGGCGAGTAGACGTACGCGTAGTAGAGACCGATCAGGGCGACGGCAACGATGACGAGCAGCACCATCACCTGGTCGCGCTGGTTCTTCGGGAGCAGAGCCATGGACGCCTCTTACCTCTGCGACAGGGTGACGGGGACGGTCGCGATCACCGACGCGTCGGGGCGCTGGTACTCCGCCTCGAGCAGGAACTCGGTGACCTCCTTGCCTTCGACGGTGACGAGCTCGGACTTCGCGAGCGTCACGTTCTGCACGAACGGCGAGGTCTCGAGCAGCTTCATGAACCGCGTGAGCGCCTGGATGTCGACGGTGTTGCCGCTCACCTGGAAGCGCATGGGGGGCGGTGGGGGCGGCGGCGGCTCCTTCGCCTTGGGATCCTTGTCCCCATCGGGCTTGGGCGGCGGCGGGGCCGGTGGCGCGACCGTGGCGATCTGCTGGATGGTCTTGAGCCAGGTGTACGGCGGCAGCGCCCGACTCACTTCGTCCATCACGTGGGGCCAGACGAAGCGGTCGTTGTCGATCGTCTTGATGATCTCGAGCTGGCGGCGCACGGAGTCGCGCTTCGCTTCGGCGCGGTTGCGCTCGCGCAGCACGGCGACGTAGCGGGTGGAGTCCTGCACGGCGCGCCGCTCGCGCTCCGTGAGCTCGCCCGCGCGCTTCGTCTGCGTGACGTGCAGCGTGCCGATGGCGCCACAGGCGGCGACGATGCTCACCGCGGCCGCGATCATGAACGGGTCCTTGATGCGCGACCCGGCCTGACCAGCGATGGCGGTGAGACTGAAGCCGGTGGCGCGGTGCTTCTTTCCGCTGCCCGGCAGGAGGTTGATCTCGATCATCGGAGTACGGTCGCGGTGAGGGACTAGGCGGCCTGGCGAAGCGCGAGCCCGATCGGGAGCATGAGCAGCGGGGCGACTTCGTCGGTCACGAGCGAATCGAGGGCGCCTTCGCGCACCTTGAGGTTGGCGAGCGGATTGGCCTGCTCGACGCGCACGCGCAAGCGGTTGGCGAGCGCCTCGGTGAGTCCGGGCACGCGGGCGCCGCCACCGCACGTATAGACCGCACGCATCTGGTTCCCCGAGCGCGACGACGAGGCCAGGAACGCGGCCGCGCGCTCGATGCCGACGGCGATTTCCTCGCCGCGGCTCTCGATCACCGCGTCGAGATGCGGCGAGCGATCGTAGCCCTGCAGCAGCAGCTCGGCCTCTTCGGCGCCGAGGCCCCGCTCGCGCTGGAGGTCCTCGCGGAAGCGCCGCGTGCCGACCGTGATGTCGCGCGTCAGGATCGGGACGCCGTCGTCGAGGATGTTGATGTTCGAGACTTCGTGTCCGATGTTGATCAACCCGACGACGCCGTGCATGGCGTCGGGGTGGTTGAGCTCGAAGGCGTTATGCAGCGCGAACGCGTCGACGTCGACGACGGTCGCGGTGAGCCCGGCGTCGGTGATCAGGTGCATCTTCGACTCGATCAGCTCGCGCTTGGCCGCGACGAGGAGCACGCTCATCTCCATGCCGTCGCCGTCGGGGTCGAGGATCTGGAAGTCGAGCTCCACCGACTCCATGTCGAACGGCACGTGCTGCTCGGCCTCCCAGCGCATCAGCTCGCGGGCCTGGCTCTCGCGCACGCGCTCGATCTGGATCTTCTTGATGATCACGTCGCGCCCGCCGACCGCGGTCACGATCGCCTTCGACTTGATGCCGGCCGCCTCGATGGCGTTGCGCACGGCGTCGGTCACGATGCCGGGGTCCATCACCTCGCCCTCGACGATGGCGTCGGCGATCAGCGGCATGATCGCCACCTTGACCAGCTCGGGCTCGCCGTGTCCGTGATCGATCACCGCGACCTTGATGAGGCCCGAACCGATGTCGAGGCCGATCGTTGTCTTCTTGCGTCCGAAGAGCGCCATAGCGAGGATGCCGAGTCGAGGTGGATCGTGCGGCGCCGGCGAGGCGCCCGGTGTCGTTGCCTGCGTCCTGCCCGCGCCGCGGACCGTCGAGCCGTCGCGAGCCGCGTTGCGCATCACCGAGCCTGCCTAACGTGACGCCAGTCGCGCGGCACACGGCCCGCGCGACCGATGACACAGGCACTTTGACCATGAGCCCGGTCGAATCTGCCAACAACACGATCCGCTCTCACCGCTGGTAACAGCGTGTGATGGCGCAAGTTCGCGGCGTGCGTGCGTGTGTCGCGCGTCACGTGCGGCACGTGCCGACGGCCACGCGTCGGGGGGTATCGCGCACCGCCACGACGGCGCCGTGACGCGCATCGCATGGCACGACGCGCCGACCGGCACGAGCCGGTGATGTGACCCACCGCACCACCGTCCTCGCGCACGTCGCCATGCCGTCGCCCTCTCGCGTTATGCACGGACATCGTGACGCACGGCGGCGCCGTGCGTCAGCGCAGCTCGGCCCACCATCGCCCCGGCGTGCGCGCGACGCGCGACGCGCCGAGCGCCGCGCGTCGCACGGCGCAGCTCGCGAAGCGAATGGCGCCGCCAGCGGCGACGCGTGAGCCCGCCGCGGCATCGGCGTCGCCGGCGCGCGCGAGGCCGACGATCTCGGCACCGGGACCCGTGACCTCGATGTCACCGGCGGCGAGGACGACGCCGGCGAACCGCGCGCCCGCGTCGACACGGAGATCGCCGTCGACGAGCAGCACGCCCTGCCCTGTCGATCCCGCCGCCAGCGTTGCGCTGCCGCGCACCCGGATGACCGGCACGTGATCGGCGCACGCGCCCGCAGTGAGCGGATCACCCCAGTTGAGCGGGTCCGTGCGGTCGCACTCGGTACCGACCGTCGACGGGCGCGGCGCCAGCGCCCCGCCATCCAGCACGACCGTCGCGCGACGCGTGAGCGCCTCACGAGTCATGTCGCCGAACGACGCCGAATCGCTCGCCGCGTCCGGCGTGACCCGCATCGGAGGCGTGCCGGTGATGCCGGCCGGCGCGGTGCCGCTGCACGTCACCCCGCACGCAAGCGCGGAATCGCGAACGGCGACGCCCGCGATAGTCTCCGGCGCATCCGCGCACATGCGCGCGCCCCATTCGGCGGGGGCGACGTCGCGTCCGTCCACGGTGCCTGCGTCGACGACGGTCACCAGCCCCGCGGCGGCAAGCGCCGCTTCCCGCGGAAACTCCGGACCGAGAAGGCGCAGCGATGCCGCGACCGTGTGCCGCGCGGGAACGCCGCGGCCGTCACCGAACACGCTCGCGCGCGCCGTCACCCAGAAGGCGTCTCGCTGTACGCGGGTCGCCGTGATCTCCACGCGCTCGCCCGTGGGAAGGGTCATGTCCTCGATGGTCGCGGTCGCGCCGACGGCGAGCGCGACGTTGCGGCGCGTGTCCCACGCGACGATCGCTCGGTCGAGGCCCCACTCGGCGGCCGCGAGCGCGCGCTGGCCGGCGACCTCCGTCCCGCCGGCGCGCAGTTCCTCGGTGGCGATGAACAGCGCACCGGCAACGAGCGCCGAGAGCAGCACGAGCGCGATGATGGCCGCCGGCAGTGCGAAGCCTCCCCGGCACGATGCCGACGCGTGTCGCCTGGACCGGATCACCGGTTCCTCAGGCGCACGCCGACCGACTCGGAATCGCGGGCGGGGATGGCGGCGCCGGACAGCCCGGCGGCGGCCACACCACGCGCGACGATCTCCACGCGCGCGATGCGGCTCGCATCGCTGCTCGAGGACAGCTCGGCCCCGGCCTCATCGAAGTAACGAAGTGAGAGGCCGCCGCGAGCACCGCGCGCATACGATGCGAAGGGCCCGCTGACCGGTTGGACGGAGCCGAACGCCGTGCCGTTCCACTCCGCGTAACCCAGGTACCAGTCGCCGGTGCCCGCGCGATAGAATCGGTAGCGCACCCGGCGGAGGAAGCGCACGAACGCACCCGGGCGCACTGTGTCGGGCAATCGCACACCGCCAGTGAACCGAACGCGGAGGCGCGGCGCGGTGGCATCGGCGACTGGCGCGACAAGTGGTGACGCCGCGCACACGCCGAGCTCGGCCGAGGTGGCGGCGACTTCGGCGGTCGCCCACGTGTCGTCGAACGTGACGCCCGCTGAGGCGGCATCGTAGACGAGCACGATGTCTCCCGCCTGCGGCGCGGTGGCGTATGCGGAGAGCACGGCGCCGCTGGTCAGGCGCGTTGGCGCGAGATCGAGCCCGACGCCGCCGGCGAGGGTGTCGCACGCGACAGCGGCGCCGATGGTCGCGCGGATGTCGAGCGACGAGTCGGAGAGCGCGAGCACATCACCGTCGCCGGGGGCGAGCGCTCGCAGTTCGCCGGGGAGGATGCCGGTGGCGTCGCGGAGGTGGACGCGCTGCTCCACGAGCGCCGACGCGTTCGTGTAGAACCGCTGCTGCCGGCGCAGCACGCCACCGATGGCCAGCGCGATGCCGCCGCCGATGGCGAGTACCACGACGAGCTCCGCGAGGGCCAGCCCGTGGCGCGGCGCGGGTCGCATCATTCGCTCGCGCAGGGGATGAGGGCCCGATAGGCATGGCGCTGACTCCGTCCGCGAAGGCGTGCGCCGATCGTCAGGTCGACGGACGCGGCGAGCGAGTCGCGCCGCACCTCCCACTGCACCGTCCGGCCGCCGTCGATGACGGACCCCGAGACGAGCGTGGCGCACGGCCGAGTGGCGAGCGAGTCGAGGAGCGAGCGCGCGGCGTGCGCGGCGTCGGTGAGCCGCGCGCCGTCGCCGACGTGCGACGCAACGAGACCGGCCGTGGCCGCAAGGGCGAGCACGCCGATGGAGAAGATGACGATGGCCACGAGCAGCTCGACGATGGTGAACGCGGGTCGCATGCCGGCCGAAGATGCGTGGGCGCGTCGCGCGAGCGGCATCGTTCGCGCGCCCGCGGTGCGGTTCCATGGCGGCGCGAGGTGCCCGGATGCGCGAAGGGCGGTGGCCAGAGGCCACCGCCCTTCGAGCGTCTCAGCTATCCTGGGACTCTTACGTGGTGCACTTCGGCTCGCCGTCGACCGTCGCGGGCGCGAGCGGCGTGGCAATGCCGATGAAGATCGCGCAGGTCTTGGTAGTCGCGGTGTGCGTCGCGCTGGCGCTCCACCCGGTGCCACCCGACGCCGTCGCGGTCACCGTCACACCAGCCGACGGAACGAAGCCCGAGAGCGACTGCGTCCCGGCAGCAGTGTTGTACGCCGACGACCCACCGGTGTACACCTGGAAATCCGAGAAGTAGCCCTCCTCCACGGTCGCCATGTTCCGAAGGTCCGACTTCATCGAGGCCAGGTACGCCTTCTCCTTCGTGTTGGCGAACTTCGGGATCGCGATCGCGGCCAGAATGCCGATGATCACGACGACGATCAGGAGCTCGATCAGCGTGAAGCCCTTGCGAGTGGTGTTGCGCATGCGTGTCTCTCCGAATGCCTGAGGGGTTCCGTGTTCGCTTCGCGACGTAACGCACATTCTCACGGCCGTGGAGAAGGCAACGCGCGGACCACACGGGGCGCCTGCGACTTCGTCCTTCATCCACAACGACTTGCGTATCATGTGCGCTACCTCGCTCAGCCCGCGATGGGGAGTGATTTGCGCGCTCTCTTGCAGTCTGCCACGGCATTCGCCGTCTCCCCCCATCGGCCAGACCGCCCTGCCGCCCGTTCGGCAACCGGGTGCCGGGTATTCCCGAGCGCGTCGATCAGAGGACGCACCGACGATTACCGCGTAACCTCCGTATGCATAACGCGATGCGCGTCACGGTGTGAACACGTTGTATCGCACGATGTGCCAGAATGCCGCGACGCCATCACGCCAGCCGATCTTCTTCCCCTCCGCGTACGTGCGCCCGGAATAGCTGATCGGGACCTCGTAGATGCGCGTCTTCGCCCGCGCGAGACGCGCGGTGATCTCGGGCTCGAATCCGAACCGATCCGACGTCAGCACGAGTGAGCGCGCGACGTCGCCGCGAATCGCCTTGTAGCACGTCTCCATGTCGGTGAGGTTCAGGTTCGTGAACATGTTGCTCACCATCGTGAGCAGCCGGTTCCCCACCGAGTGCCAGAAGTAGAGCACGCGATGCGGGCCGCTGAGAAAGCGCGAGCCGAACACCGCGTCCGCGAGGCCCGAGACGATCGGCTCGAGCAGCGCCGGCCAATCCGCGGGGTCGTACTCGAGGTCGGCGTCCTGGACGATCACGACGTTGCCCGTGCTCGCCGCGAGCGCGGTGCGGATCGCGGCGCCCTTCCCCATGTTCTGCGGCTGGTGGATGAGGCGATGGATGCGCCCCTCCGCGTACAGCTCGTCGAGAATCTCCTTCGTGCCGTCGGTCGACGAGTCGTTGACGCAGATGATCTCCTTCCGCACCGGCACCGCGTGCACCTGGTTGAGAATCAGCTCGATGGTGTCGCGCTCGTTGTACACGGGGATCAGCACCGACAGGACGAGCGTGTCGCGATCCATCGGCGTGCGGCCGCGCATGCGCGGCGTCGCTACGGGGGCCGCGACGGCCGGTGCGGCCGTCGGCGTAGTGGGGCGATATCGTGTGGACGTCATTGCGGAACCGGTTCGTAGACGCGGGCGGTACTGATGCTTCCGGCGTAGCGGAGCCGGGGCCGTTGCTCGGCGGCGAGCAAGTTGGCCGACTCGATCGACTGGTCGGACGCGGCGATGTACCACCGCGGGTGGTAGCGCGCGAGGAGCGAGCGAAGGACCTCGGCGTCCTGCGCCGTCGTGAGCGGCGTGATATGCCCGAGTGCCGTGAAGCTCGTGGTCGGAACCGCACGGCGTTCCGTGTAGAGATAGACGATGAGGTCGTGATCGGTGATCACCACATCGTCGGGGCGCGTCGCGCGCGCCACCCATTCCGCAATGGGCTTCGCGCGCGTGCCGGCGTCGCTCTGAATGTTCACCCACCACCGCTCGCGGACTCCCCTCACATTGTACCATCCGTAGCCGGCGACGACGAGGGCCGTCGCGGCGGCGCCCGCCACCCGCAGCGTGGGGAGCACGAGCCCGGCTGGCCGCCACGCCCACAGCGTGGACACACCGGCGACGAACAGGCCGGCGAACACGGGCCACCAGACGAGCGCGAACCGCGTCGGCTCGAACGGCCACACGAGGATGACGGCGCCGTACAGTGCGATGAACAGGAGCGTGACCGGCGCGCGACGCCGCGCCGACCACGCACCGAGCCCGAGCATTGCCAGCACGGTACCTAACGAGATCAAGCGCGGCCCGACGGGCGGTACGGGGAGGGTGGTGTAGCCGAGGAAGCCGAGCAGCTCACTGACGTTCTTCGCCAGCACCGCGCTCGCAAATGGGATGCCGCCGGCGCGATACCCCTCGGCGAGCCACGAGCCGTACGCCCCGTACTTTCCCACGAACGGGTGCGGCATCTCGCCCTGATAGGCGGATACCCAGAGCTGCCACGGCACGATGAACCCCAGTGCGACGACGCCGAGCACCACCGCGGAGCGCCACCGCCGGCGCGCCGCCAGTACGAGCACGGCCGCGGGCAACGCGAATATGCCGACCGTGCGGACGAGCGACAGCACGCCGATGCTCGCGCCCGCCAGCGCGGCCTGCGGTACGCCCCCGTCGTCTGCCGCACGCTCGGTCACGAGCAGCGTCGGGATGAGCAGCGCCATGTACAGCGGCTCCGAGAGGACCACACCCGTGATCAGGAGAACAACCACCGAGATCGTGCCGACGAGGGCGGCAATCGATGCACCAGCCACGCCGAGCCCCAGCCGCGACCTCGACAACCGATACGCACCGCTCGCGGCAGCGGCCAGGAAGAGCGCGTTCGCAAACTTGAACAGTACGATATTGTCGGGGAACGACGGGTACAGCCTCCACAGCGCAGCGAGAACGATCGGATACCCGGGCGGAAAGTGTGTCGCGTGCGGCGCGCCCGGCATGTTGATCATGCGGAACCCGTCGCCAGCCGCGAGCGCCTTCGCCAACACCACGTAGATGGCGTCGTCCTGAAACACACCGACCGGCCACGGCGTGACCGTGGCGAGCGCGGCCACGAGCGCAACCGCCGCCAGGACGACCGACGCGACACGGTCGGCCGACGGCGTCCGCCAGGCACGGGCCGCGCGCGGTTCAGAGTGAGCCGAAACAGCTTCGCCAACGATGGTCATGGGGTCACCGACGTGAAGATCGCCGCGGTCGAGAGGAGCGTATGCACGCGGAGCTCCGGGGGTGTGCGTGCGGAGAGCGTGCGGGCCGCGATCACGCCGTACGAGGTAGCGCCGATCACGTACGAGGGCCGGTAGCGCATCGTGAGGGTATGCAGCGTCTCGGTGGCGAACGCGTAGGTCTGCTCCTCCAGATACTGCTCCGGCGTGAGCGTGCCGAGCGGGATCGCACGGCGACCGGTGTACAGGTAGATCAACGGGTCGTCCTCCATCGCGATCACATCCGCGGGGCGGGTGAACGCACGCACCCATTCGACCACCGGCGTGGCGCGCGCCGCGGTCTCGCGCGGCACGGAATCGCGCCACTTGGTGCGAACACCCCTCACGTTAAACGCCGCGAACCCCACGAGGAGCAGCGCGCACATCCCGAGCGCCGCACGATGAGCGAGGCGGCGTATTCCGGGAAGCGGCTTGCGCTCAGCGACGGCGGTGATCCCAAGAGCCAGCATGGCTCCGAAAATGGGCAGCAGCGCCCAGACGAATCGAGTGGGATCGAACGGCCAGATGATGACGAGCGCCATGTACGCGGCGAGGAACCAGCCGGTGACCGGCGCGCGGCGCGCCAGTCGCCACAAACCAGCGGCGAACACCAACCACACGGCCACCGCGGCCGGGAGCCGCAGCAGTGTGGGCGACGTCTCACCACCGGTGAACATCGCCCACGACATGCCGTACAATGCGCTCGCGTTGCGAGACACGACCTTCCCGACGAAGGGGAAGCCGTGGGTGCGGACCGCATCGGTGAGCCAAGCGCCGTACGGCCCGTACTTGCCGACGAGCACGCGCGGGATCTCGGGGCCGTGCGCCACAACCCAGGCGTTCCATGGCAGGATGAACACGGCGCACCCGGCGGCAGCAACGATCGCAGCGAGCCATCGCCGACGCAGCGCCAACACCAGCACGAGAGCAGGCACGACGAACATCCCTGTCGTGCGCACCATTGCCAGCGCACCTCCCGCAAGCCCGGCCACGAGCGACTCACGACACCCGCCGCGCTCCGCGGCCCGCTCGGCCAGCATCAGCACCGGGAGGAGGAGCGCCATGAACATCGGCTCGGACAGTATGAACACGCCGAAGCTGAGCGCCGGAACCGACACCGTGCCGGCGACGGCGACCGCTCCCGCGCCCAACATCCCGAGGCCGAGTCGCCCGCGCGCGAACCGGAACGTGGCGTACGCGGCGAGCGAGAGAAAACCGGCGTTCGCGAACGTGAACACCGCGACGTTCCGCGGAAACTCCGGCGCGAGCTTCCAGAGCAGCGCCAGAAAGAGCGGGTATCCCGGGGGGTAATGCGTCGCGTGCGGCGCGCCGGGCAGGTTGATGTAGCGATAGCCATCTCCGGCGGCGAGCGCCTTGCCCAACACGACGTAGATGCCGTCGTCCTGAAAGACGCCAACCGGCCAGGTCGGGATTGCCACGAGTGCGATCGCGAGTGCGATGGCCGCAACGATAATGGCAGGCACGCGCGCACCCACCGACACACCACGCTGGGTGGCGCTCGGCGGTGCTCGGCGCTCGGCCGGAGTCTCACCGCCCGGGACTCCGCCCGGGATCAGCAGCCCGTCGGTCGAGGTGATCAGGTCGATCTGGACGCGTGTCATCGCGGTGCCGATCCGCCGGTCGCACGCGCGGCACCACCCTGCGGATGCTCACGCCCCTCGAACACCGCACCGAATCTCGGCACCACCGTCATCCGGAGTGGCGCGCCCTCGCCCTTGGTGAAGTGCGACGCCACGCGCAACGTCGGCAGGCCCAACGCGAGTACCCACCGCGGATGGTAGAGGCGCAGGATCTCCGAGAGACCAGCGTAGGCCTCGTCTGCAGTCATGAGGCCGACGCGATCGGATGCCTTGAACGGAACGTACGGCAGCGCTCGGCGTCCGGTGTAGAGATAGATCACGAGCTCCGCGTCGGAGGCGAGGAGTGCATCAGGCGGAGTGTTGCGAACGATCCACTGGAGCATCGGCACGATGGTCTCCGCGCCGCCGCGGGGCACGCGGTTCCACGCCCGCGTGCGCACGGCCAGCACCGAGCCGCCCGGAACACAGAGCGCGAGCGCCACGAGTACCGTGGCCGCGAGCACGCGATGGCGTCTCGCGGTGGCGACGCTGACCGATTCCCACACGCGCCACACCCCGGCAACGCAGAAGGGGATCCACAGCGCGCCGATTCCCCACACGAACCGTTGCGGGTGGAACGGCCAGAGCAGCACGATCGAGAAATAGCCGACGAGCGTCCACGCGATCACCGGCGCGCGACGCCAGGAGATCGCGAGCCCCACGCATGTGACCACGAGCAGCACGACCGCTAGCAAGGTGCGGAACACGCCGTCGGGCCCGGCCGACCAGTAGCCCGCGAAGGCCTCGACGATGTCGCGTGCGTTCTGCACGGCGACCTTTCCGAACAGCGTGGCGCCGTGCGAGGACCATCCGTCAGCGAGCCAGGCGCCATAGTCGCCGTACATGCCCGCCCAAGCCGACGGCAGCGGCGACTGGTGCAGTCGCTTCCAGGCGAGCCACGGCGCGACGCCGGCGGCGGTCGTCACGACCGCGACGCCGAGCGCGCGCCAGCGACGGCGTGTCGCGAGCATGATGGCGAAGGCGCCGAGGCCGGCGATGCCGATGGAGCGGACGAGCATGCACGCCGCGAGCATGAGGCCGGCCGCAGCCGCCGCTCGGACTCCGCCCTCACGCGCCACGCGCTCCGCCAACAGGAGAGTCGGCAGGAGTAGAGCAAGAAAGAGTGGTTCGGACATCACGGCGGTAGAGAGCATCAACGTCGGCACCGCGATCGCCCACGTCACCGCGGCGACAGCAGCGGCGGGCAGCGGAAGCCAGAGCCGCCGGTGGCCGACCGCGACGATGCCCCATGCCGCGCCAGCGGTCAGAAGCGCGTTTGCAAACGTGAACACCCGAACGTTGAACGGGAACTCCGGCACGAGGCGCGTGAGCACGGCCAGTAGCGCCGGATACCCGGGCGGGAAGTGCGTTCCGTACGGCTCGCCGGGAAGATTCAGGTAACGGTAGCCATGACCAGACGCGAGTGCGCGCGCGAGCACGACGTAATGCCCATCATCCACCCAGATCCCGACTGGCAGCGGTTGGAAGGCCGCCATGGTGACGGCGAGCGCAATGGCGGCGGCGGCCATCGCCCACCGCCGCTCCCCCCACGTCGCCCACGCGGGCACGAAACGCCGCGTGGCGGACGATGTGCCGATGGCCGTTGCGGCGGGCGCGACGGTGGACTGCTCGGTGCACATCGCCGAAGACGTCATCGGGTGCTGACCGGGAGCGTGGGAGCAAAACGGGCCGAGTCCAGCAAGGCCGCCGCAACACCGGGCCGCTGCTGCCGCAGGGCGAGGTCGGCGGCCTCACGGTAAACCAGCGGGTCGCGCGGGAACAACTGTCGGGCGATCGAGAGCTCACGTGCCCCCTCGTCGAGGCGCCCGGCTCCCTTGAGCACGCGCCCGGCGGTGAGGTGTGCTTCGTACGACTCGGGATGGTCGGCGAGCAACGTGAGGAGATAGGTCTGGTCGTCTCGCCACACGGGCGTGCGCGTCCACGTCCGCGCGGCGAATCCGACGACCACAGCGGCCGCGGCCAGCCTCACCGCCGGTCGCACGGCGAGGAGTCGCTCCGCAACCGCGCCCGCGGCGAGGCAGACGCCGACGCTCGGCAGGTAGAGTGTGCGCTCGGCCAGCAGCACGCCGGAGGGGAACAGCAGGTTGGACACCGGCGCCAGGGCGATCGGTACCCAGATCATGGCGAACGCCAACACGGGCCAGCGCCGGCCATGCACCGCGGCGAGGAACGCCGTCGCGAGCACGACGGTGAGCATGGCACCGAGCGCGGCGCTCGTGGTGAACCCCGTGAAGGGTGTGATGACGTTAGGCGCATAGCTCGCCGACAGGTGCGCCGGCGCCAGCAGCAGGCGCACGTAGTGCGGGATCACCTGTGCGACGAGCGCGATGCGTTCCGGCACCGTGGCGCCAGCGAACACGCGCGCCGGGTTGCTCAGTGCGCGATCGTGAAAGATGGCGACGAGCGTGGCCGCGTAGACGAGGGTCACGACCGCGTAGCTCGCGTACCACCACCGGCGCGCCCTGAACGCCGCCCGCCAATCCTGCGTGAGCAACGCGTCGTTCGCCAGCGTGAGTCCGATCAACACGATCCCGCTCTCCTTGCTCAGGAGGCCGAGCGCGAACCACACCGGTGCGCTCCGGTGGCCGCGGCGGTGGGCGAGCAGCGCACCGAGTACGAACACGGCAGCCATGCACTCCAGGCGCCCCACGACGTTCGCGACCGCCTCCACGTGCACGGGATGCACCGCGAACCCGAGACCGGCCGCGAGCGCGCCCACCGGCGAGAGCAGCTCGGCCGCGAGCAGCCAGACGCCGACCGTCGCCGCCACGTGCCAGAGCACGTTCACGGCGTGGAACCAGCGTGGGTCGCCCCCCGAGATCCGCCAATCGATCGCGAACGAGATGATGCCAAGTGGTCGATACTGCCCGCCGCCAATTGCTTCCGGCCAGTACGGCAGCGCGAACGACCGCCAGGCGCTGGCCGCCGACGTGACGAGCGGGTTGGCCCGCACCACGCCGCCGTCGTCGAGGACGAACCCGTTGGCGAGCGCGTTCACGTAGACGAGCGCCGCCGTGAGCGCGACCGCGAGCAACGCCAGGTGCCGAACCCGGTCACGCCCGGTGACGTCGACCCAGATGGCCCCGCTCGCGGAGCGGACGGCGGGCTGCGTCACGCCTCCCCTCCGAATCGCGACAGCTTGCGGTGCAAGGTGGAGGGGTCGATCCCTAACGTTTCGGCCGCGCGTGTCTTGTTGCCGGCCTCGCTCTGCAGCACCCACATGATGTAGGCACGCTCGATGGTCTCGAGCGTCGGGTTCCGCACCGGCCGCTCGTCGATCAGCTTCGTCGGCTCCGGCGTGGTCACGCGGTCGGGCAGCGCGGTCACATCGATCGTGTCGCCGGGTGTCAGGAGCACCGCACGCTCGAGCGCATTCTCGAGCTCGCGCACGTTGCCGGGCCACGCGTAGTTGATCATCGCGTCCTGCGCCGCCGCGCTGAGATGCTTGGGCGACTCGCCGCGCGCCACGCCAGCCCGTTCGAGAAACGCGCCAACGAGCAACGGGATGTCGTCGCGTCGCTCGCGAAGCGGTGGCAGGTAGATGGCAATGACGTTCAACCGATAGTACAGATCGCGCCGGAACCCGCCGCGCCTGATCTCCTCCTCCAGATCGCGGTTGGTAGCCGCGACCAGCCGCGTGTCGATCGGGATGGACTCCGTCGCACCGACGGGGATCACCTCTCGATGCTGCAGCACGCGCAGCAGCTTCACCTGCGTCGCGGCCGTCGTCTCACCGATTTCGTCGAGGAAGAACGTGCCCTTGGCGGCCGCGGAGAACAGCCCCCCCTTGTCCTTCACCGCACCGGTGAACGAGCCCTTCACGTGGCCGAACAGCTCGCTCTCGAGCAGACTCTCCGGCAGTGCGCCGCAGTTGATGGAAAGGAATGGCCCGTCGCACCGATGCGACAGGTCATGGATGTAGCGCGAGATCACCTCCTTGCCGGTCCCCGACTCGCCCTGAATGAGTACCGTGGACTCGGTGGGCGCCACCGTCTCGGCCAGGCGCAGCACGTCGAGCCAATTGCGACTGTTGCCGATGGGGCGCACGCTGTGATTCTTGTCGCGCCGGCGGATCTCCTGCTTGAGCGACGTGTTCTCGACGCGCAGCCGCCGGTGCTCGGCGGCGCGGCGCAGGATGGCGACGAGCTCGTCGTTGCGGAACGGTTTCTGGATGTAGTAGAACGCGCCCTCGTTCACCGCCTGCATGGCCGACTGCAGCGTCGCCTGCGCCGTCATGAGAATCACCGGCGTGTCGGGGTCGCGCTGCCGCACGGCGGTGAGCACCTGCATGCCGCTCACCGCCGGCATGCGGACGTCGCTCAGCACGATGTCGGGCGCGAGCGACTCGATCTGCTCGAGCCCCTGCTTGCCACCGAGCGCGACGTGCGGCGTGAACCCCTCCGTCTTGAGCAGGATGCGCAGGGAGTCGAGAATGCCGGCCTCGTCGTCGATGATGAGGACGTTCGGGCCGCCGTGGGAACGCTCGGTCACACGAGTTCTCCGATTTCGGACTGATGGGATGGCAACAGTACAGTCACTCGCGTTCCGCGCTCGTCGCTGTCCACGAACACGAAGCCCGAGTGCGCGTCGATGGCGCGGTGCACGACGCTGAGCCCGAGACCGCTGCCGCCGGGCTTCGTGGTGAAGAAGGGGTCGAACAGCCGGTCGCGGATCTCGGCGGGAATCCCGGGGCCGTCATCCGAGACGCGGAGCGCGACCCCCCCGAGATCGAACGAGACACCCGCGGGCACCTGATCCATCGTGAGCGGCGCGAGCTCCACGCGCACGCGCCCCCCATGTGGCGATGCCTGCACGGCGTTGAGCGCGAGGTTGAACACCGCGCGGTGCAGCAGATCCTCGTCGCCGTCGACGACCATGCCGTCGGCCGCCGCGTCGAATACGACGTGAACATCGCTGGGGCGGTCGGGGTGCGCGGCGGCGAGGTTCGCGGCACCACGCGCGACCGCCGCGAGATCGACCGGCTCCACGCGCGCCACGCGCACGCGGGCGAAGTCCAGGAACTCCGAGAGCAGCCGTGACAACCGGTCCGACTCGCGCACGATCAACTCGGCGAGGGTGCGCTCATCGGCGGTGGTGCGCGGCGAGCGGGCGAGTTGCTCGACGGCGCTGCGAATCGAGGCGAGCGGATTCTTGATCTCGTGCGCGAGCGAGGCGCTCAGCTCGGCCACGGCCTCGAGCCGCTCGGCGCGAGCATGGAGTGTGTCGAGGCGTTTCTGATCGGAGATGTCCTGGAAGATCGCCGTCGCGGTCGCGGCGGCGCCGTCGCCGCCCTCGGAGCTCGTGGTATTCAGGCCGATCGGGTAGCGGCGATCGGCGGTGGTGATCGTCCCTTCGGCGCGGGTCGTGCGTGTCCCATCGCGAGCGGCGCGCTCGAGGGCACGACCGAGCACGGGGGACGCATGCGAGATAGTCGCGATCACGGGCGCGCCGACGTAGCCGTCGAGCTGGACTCCGAGGAGTTGCGAAGCGGCCGGGTTCGCATAGACAAGCCCGCCGCTGGCGTCGACCGTAACTATCCCGCTGCGTATGTTCCGGAGGATGTCGTCGGCCTGAAGCCGAACCTTTACCAGCTCGGCGGCCAACTGCTCGGTGCCGGCACCTGCCTGCCGGAGACGGGCGGCGATGTAGCCGCTGCCGAGCGCCACGGCGGCGAACACGGCAAGTTGCAGCCACACGCCGAGGTCGAGCGGAGTACCTACAAAGAGGATGACATCGGCGAAGTACAGAACGCAGCCGAAGCCGGCGATGACCAGCCCTGCGGTAAACGGGAGCAGCAGCGCGGCCGCGGCGATGACGAGGATGTACAGCGCGGCGAACTGCGAGCTTCCCCCCCCAGTGACGTGCACGATCGCGGTGACGACGACGAGGTCGAACACCGACTGCGTATAAAGGAAGGGAGCCCGAAGCGGTGTGCGGTATACATCGCTGTACAGCGCCGACCCGCCGGTGAAGGCGAGCGCGCCGGTGAAGAGCAGCGAGGCGACGAGCGTCAGCCCGGCGTCGGCGTTTTTCCAGGCCAGTACCGCCGCGAGGAAGATGGCCGCCGACATGACGAGGCGACCGAGATAGACCCAGCGCAGTATCCTGTGCGGGTCGAGCATCGGCTGGCGACGGGGAGCTTCGACGCGGGCGGTGGGGCGCACAGGGAAGGCGTTGCAAATTGCGCGGGAGTAGACTTCAAGCGGGCTGTGGCATTCTGCTACGATCTGGACGATCTGCCGGGGAGGTTGTTTCCGAGTGGAAGTCGCTGAACATCTGACTGTTGGCGCGTACCTGCTGCGCCTCGCGGTCGTGGTTTTTCTGGTCCTGGCCAATGCGTTCTTCGTGGCGGCGGAGTTCGCGCTCGTGGGCGCCCGGCGCAGCAAGATCGATCAGATGGCGGCCGAGGGTGACCGCCTGGCGAAGATCGCGCAGGGTGCCATCAAGGATCTCGACCGCTACATCTCGGCGACGCAGCTCGGCATCACGCTGGCGTCGCTGGGGCTGGGCTGGGTGGGCGAGCCGGCACTCGCCGGACTGATCGATCGGTTCCTCGGACTGTTCGGCGTGACGCCTGCGCCGGCCGCGGCCCACACGGCGGCTGGCGTCATCACCGCGTTCCTGATCATCACGTTCCTCCACATCGTCCTGGGCGAGCTCGCCCCCAAGTCGATCGCGCTCGTGAAGCCGGAAGCGGTGAGCCGCCAGCTCGCGGCGCCACTCATCGTATTCGCGCGCATCATGTCGCCCGCCATCTCCGTGTTGAACGGTGCCGCCAGCTGGATGATGCGACGCCTTGGCGTGAGCCCGGCGTCCGAGGCGCAGCACGTTCATTCGCCGGAAGAGCTGCGGCTCCTCGTGATGCAGGCGAGGGCGCACGGCACGCTCGATGAAACCGACTCGGCGATGCTGGCCGGCGTATTCGACTTTCACGAGAAGAAGGTCTACAACGTGATGCGGCCGCGGACGGAGGTGGCGGCGCTCGACATCACGTCGACGGAAGAGGAAGTGTGGGAAGTGGTCCGCCGCGAGCGATACTCGCGGTATCCGGTGTATCGCGACACGCTCGACGACGTGATCGGCGTCTTCCTCGCGAAGGACCTGTGGCTGTACGACGGCACGGAGCCGTTCTCGCTGGAGCGGTTCGTGCGCCCGGTGCTGTACGTGCCGTCGAGCCGCCCCGCCGAGCGCGTGCTCGACGACCTCAGGAAGACGCGGGCACAGATGGCGGTGGTGCTCGACGAGTACGGCGGCACCGCGGGGATCGTGACCATGGAGGACCTCGTCGAGGAGGTGGTGGGCGACATCGCCGACGAGTACGACTTCGCCGCGCGGACGGCGGTCGTCACGGACGGGGTGCTGGAGCTCGCGGGCTCGCTGTCGCTCGTGGACGTCCGCTCCGACTACGGGCTGCGCATCCCCGAGGGCGACTGGTCGACGTTAGGCGGGTACGTGTTCGGGCGGCTGGGCCGGCTCCCGAAGATCGGCGAGCGGGTTGCCTTCCCCGGTGGCGAGCTCGAGGTCGTGGCGATGGACGGCCGCCGCGTCGCGGGGCTTCGCGTGCATCGCGACGACGGCGCGAAGGCCGGTGCGCCGGGCGCCGGCGCGGCGGCCGGTGCCGCCCGCTGATCGATGAGCGAGGACGGCGTCGAGGGCGTACGCGTCAACGACGCCGTCGTGATTCCGCGCGACGAGCTCGTGGCACGCGCATCGCGAGCCGGGGGCGCGGGCGGCCAGCACGTCAACACGTCGTCGACGCGCATCGAGCTGCTGTGGAACGTGGGGGCATCGCGCGCGCTGTCGGAGGAGCAGCGCGCCCGTGTGCTGGAGAAGCTTGCCTCGCGGCTCGACGCGGAGCAGAACGTGCGCGTGGTCGCGAGCGACCGGCGGAGCCAGCGCCAGAACCGCGAGCGCGCGGAAGCACGGCTCGCGGAGCTGGTGCGCGCGGCGCTCGTGGTGCCCAAGAAGCGCCGCCCCACGAAGCCGAGCCGTGCGGCCAGGCAGGCGCGGCTGGACTCCAAGAAGCGGCTCAGCGAGAAGAAGCGCGAGCGGCGGTGGCGCGGCGACTAACGCCGGAGCGGGCGCGGTGAAAACTCAGCGCCGAGTCGGCACGCCGACCGAAACGCCGATCCGATACGTGATGAAGTTTGCTTCACTCCGAATCGGCGTCACGACGATGCTGCCGTCGGGGTTGTCCGTGATGCTCCCACGGCGGAGGTAGGTCGCTTCGCCGTTCCGATGGTACCGCGCGCCGAGGTCGAGCAGCACCTGCGTGCGCCGCATCGAGAGCGGGATGAGAATGCCACCCCCGCCCGTGAGCGCGAACACACCATCATCGTGGTTCGTCGTGTCGAACAGGTCGTCGTACCCGGTGCGGCCGCGCACCGAGGAGTGGGTGTAGAAGTAGCTGAACCCCGCGGTCGCGTTCAGGTACGGGCGAATCGGGCCGGCGGGCACGGTGATCTGCGGACCGATGCCGCCGAAGACGATGTCGTTGTCCGTGTTGACACGCACGACGACGCGGCAGCCGATCGTGCTGCTCACGCACGCGCGCCTGCTCTCGCTGTCGTACTGCAGGAAGCCACCCTCGAGGCGAATGCCGAACACGCGATCGCGGTCGAGGTTCCACACGACGCCGCCGCTCACGCCGTAGCCTTCGCTGATGAAATCGTCGAACGCGCCGAGCGGCTGTGAGACGGCGAAGCTGATGTCGCCGTAGGCGCGCGGCAGGGACGTGTCGACGCGACGGACGGGATTGGCTTGCGCCGGGAGCGTGGTGGCGGAGGTGCCGAAAGTCGCGAGCGCGACGAGCGCGCCGAAGATGCGAACTGGGCGTAACATGAAACCGTACCGGAAAGTTGAGTCGGCCGCGATCCGCGGCCCCCGATGGCGTCTCGCGGCAAGTACGTCGCCATCGGTCGAACGTTTCACGACCGACGGCATCGCATCTACTCGTGGGTCGTGAGAAAAGTGCCCGAGAGTCTTCCTGCTCAACTCATCGGGCACTCCGCTCGTCACCTTCCCTTCACCGCTCGACGGGGGTCACCACGGCACGTCCTCGCCGAACGGATCGCCCGGCGGCGGCCGCAGCGCCGGGCTCGGCGTGGGTAGCTCGCGGCGCTCGATCCAACGTGTGAAATCGCCGGCGATGCTCGCGAAATGCGCACGCTGCTCCACGCCGCCCGAGCGCGACTGCGCCCGCGCGCGCGGCAGCAGCTCGGCGATCTTGTATTCGGCGATCGCGCGCACATCCGGTGCGGCACCGCTGTCGGCCGAGAGCGCGATCAGCCTGTCGGCGACCGCGCGCTGGGTGACGCGTCGCAACGCCGCGAGCTTGGACGAGGCGGGTACTGCGGTTCCCCACGTGGCATCGACCAGGGCGTCGATGGTCTCGGCAAGGGTGAGTGGGCGGTCACCGTAGGCCGACTGCTGCACCAGGCGCGCCGCACGCTCACGCTGGAGCACCGCGTCCACGATCATCTGCGCGAGCGTGCGCGCGGCACCGAGCTCGTCGAATGCCGGACGCGTGCGCGTGCCGAACAGCTCCACCGAACCGCCGTACGAGAACGGCCGTGGTCCGAGCAGCGTGAGCACGGTGTCGGGAATCGCGAGCTCCGACGGCTGCAGTGCTGCCGTGAGCATTGCCAGCGCCTGTCGCTGGCGCGCCGCGCTCACGGGGCGTGTGGCCTGCTGCCCGTCGCCGGCCAGCGCGTTGCTGTACTCCAGTCCGCCGACGGCCTTCGCCGCCGAGTTGATCGCGAAGCGATGGAAGAAGTAGAGCGGCGCGAACCGCTCCTGGAGGAGCGCCACGGGCTCGCCCGGCCGGAGGTTCGCGAGGCCGAACCGCCGCATCGCGACGCGCCGCACGTCACTCTGATGGCGAAGGAACTCGAGCTCGGTCGCGGCATCATCCCACAGGTTCGTGCGCGGGTCCGACGCGAAGTCGGGGCGCGCGTCCCCGTCCGACAGGAACAGGTATCCCTTGCGCAGCCCCTCGCGCACGATCGCCTCGAGCGAATCACGCTCGGTCGCGGGCGGGAAGATGCCGTACCCCCAGCGAATCGCCCACACGTCGTAGTCACCGGGCCCGCGGTCGTAGGCGGCGCTCAGGTCGATTTCGCCCTCGGTGCCAAGCCTAACGCGAGGCGCGGGATAGTCCATCACCGACCCACGCTCGTAGGTGCTGGCGATGTAGTTGTGCGCCATCCCGAGCGTATGGCCGATCTCGTGCGCCGTCACCTGACGGATGCGCGCCAGCACGAACGCGGTGTCGGCCGCGGCGGGCCGCGCCCCCACGAGCGACGCGTAGATGTTGTAGTCGGTGCGATTGCGGTGCGAGTCCATGTGGGCAACGCCCTTGATGATCTCGCCGGTGCGCGGATCGCCCTGCGACCCGCCGAACGACCACCCGCGCTCGTTCCGGTTCACCCAGATCACCCCGTTGTAGCGGGCGTCCATGGGGTCGGCGCCGGCCGGCAGCATCTCCACCCGGAATCCGCCACGGAGGCCTGCCCGATCGAATGCCTCCTCCCAGAACCGTGCGCCTTCCACCGTGGCCGTACGCAGCGGCTCGGGAATGCCCGGGTCGATGTAGTAGACGATGGGTTTCCTGAACGGGCTGTTCCGGTCCGCCGGGTTCACGCGCTCGAGGCGGTGGCGCGCGATCCAGCGCTGCTCGAGCGAGCCCTGGATGGGCTGCGCGTAATCCTTGAAGGTGATACCGAAGAACCCGACGCGCGGGTCGAGCGCGCGCGGGCGGTATCCCGCGTCGGGCAGTTGGACGAGCGAGATGTGCTGCCGGAGCGTGAAGGCGCGGCCGTCGGGTACGATCGAGGACACCGTGCCGCCAGGGCGCCCCTGTGCCGCGAACGTGAGGGCAACGTCGATCTCGGTGTTCTCGGGGAACGCCTTCGTGTACGTGCGTTCGATGCTCGAGCGATCGCGCGCGAGCGTGTACGTGCCCTCGTTACCGCGCGCGAGGGTGCCCGAGATGTCGAGCCAGTCCCGATACGCGAAGTCGGTCGCATCGACCAGCATGCGACCGGCCTCGACCGCGAGCAACGGCAGCGACGCGACGGTGCTGGCGGGGAACGACTCGGCCACCGTTTTCGCGAGCCCGGGGTCGCGTTGCGATCCACCCCGGTAGCTCCAGTTCTCGAACACGACGAGCACGCGGTCGCCGTTTCGATCGAAGCGCGCGACCTGCTCGGGCCCGTTCGCGGCTCGGTCGATGCCGATGGGATTGGAGCCGAGCCCGGTGGATTGCATGAAGAATGCGAGCACGCGCATCGAGTCGCGTGGGATCTCGAGGAAGACGCGTCCCTGCCGCACATCGAGGTAGACGGGAATGAATCCGTCGCGGCGTTCCATCCCCTGAGTGCGAGCGGCGATGCTGGTGCCCACGGCGGCCTGGCTTTCGCCTCCACCCCCTGCGCCCGCGCGCTGGACACCTTGCTGGGGCGCACCGGGTTGGGTGCCGCGCGCTGGGGTGGGGGCCGGAGCGGGAGACGAGGTGGTGCACGCCAGCGCGACGATCGTCGCGGCGGCGCCGAACGAGGGAGCTACACGCATGTCGGTCGGATGAGTGGGGAAACGATCGGGAAGCGCGGGCGAATGTCCCTCCCGGGCACGAGTGGCGCAAGCGGCGGCTTCAAGGGGTCAGAGTCGTTGAAACCTCCGGTTTCAACGACTCTGACCCCTTGAAGCCCTTGAACCCCGAGCCCCCTACCTCCGAATGATCTCGCGAATCACCACGAGGATCAGCACGATCGCGATGATGCTGAAGCAGATCGACGAGATGCTCCACCCGATGCCTGTCTGGGTCGTGGCGAGCGTGCTGAGACCGAGCGCGGCGATCGCGATGGCGAGCACGGGCACCCATTTCGGGACACGCGAGCGCTCGCGGCGCGACGCCACCCAGAGTAGCGCGGCGCCGACCAGCAGTGTGGCCGCGAGGGTCAGCTTCACCGGAGACTCAGGGTGGCGTGCCGCGCGGGAGTCGCCGCACGCGCATCAGTTCGCGTCGGCGACGACGGAGAGCGATGTCGGTAGCCCGCCACCCGGTGCGTCGGTGAGCAGGAGCGTGCGCACCGAGCCGCTGCCGACGGTGACGCCGTCGGTGTCGAGCAGCACCTCGCCCGGGCTGCCGGCGCGCGTCACGCGCACCCGATACGTGCCTGGCGGCAGCGAGACGTACGCCGAGGCGAGCCCGAAGCCGAGCACGGGAACGATCGGGGCGGCGGAGCCGAGGTCGGCAACGGGTGCGGTGACGAAGACGGACACCGGGCCGGGCGCCGCGGCCGCGTGCACGACGCGGAGCCGGGCCTGCCCGGCAACCGGTGTCAGGTCGTCGGCGAGGAGGAGCGCGCCGAACTGTGAGAGTCCGGGCGCGGGGACGAGGCTGAATGCACCCGGCGTCGCGAGATCGCGAGTGAAGTCCACCAGCGTCGTCCCGTTGGCGCTCGACCGGACCTGGAGCCGGTGCGTGCCGATCGTCAGCGGCACAAATGGCGACGCTCCGCCCAGCGGAATTCCGGATGCGGCGAGCTGCCCGTCAACGACGAAATCGACCGCCTGCGACGACGAGACCGCGTTGAAGACCCGGACGCTCACGTTGCCGGTGGGCCCGGTGGTGAGGGTTCCGGTGGTGCGGCCTTCGCACCCCACCACCGCCGTGGCGAGTGCCGTCGCGGTGACACTCCAGAGTAGGCGGCTTCGCATCGGCTTCGTCCTCCGCTCGGCGCAATCAGGGGTCGTCGTGGCGCACGGGCTTACGGCCCGGCGGCGCCGGGCCATCGTCCGGACGCGCAGGCGGCTGTCGGACAGCCGCAGGCGGCGTCCGGGCCGGTCGGGCATTCAGGTCCGGGACAGTTCTACGATCGGGTGCCGGCCTGAACCGCGCAATGACCGTGCTCGCGCGCTCGAGCAGCGACTCGAGCTGGATTGGGCTCAGCCCGCGCCAGTCGTCCGGATAGTGCCAGAGACGTCGTACCTCGTGGTCGCTCTCGAACCTGAGCCAGGCGGTGCCGGGAACGTGTTCGTCACGCCCGGACGCGAACGCTTCGTTGGCGCCATCTTCGCGTACGGCCCACTGCGCGCCGTTGCTGTCGGTGAACGAAACCTGCTCCATGTGACTCTCTACCCAGTATCAGAGGTGATCCGGTACATCGTCTGCAAGTCCTCCGCCACGCGGGTGCAAGCAAGTTTGGTCGGACGGTCTCCAGCGCGGAGCAGGGGTGCACGGCGCCAGTCCGGCGATTACATCTCGCTTCATGCACGGGAATGGCGAAGACCCCATCGAGGACTTTCCGCTCGGCGACGGCACCGCGGACACCACCGCCACGGTGATTTGCCCGTATTGCGGCGAGGAGAACGAGATCGCCCTCGACCCCGGAAGCGGTGCGTCGCAGGACTACATAGAGGACTGCCAGGTGTGCTGCCGTCCGTGGCACGTGTTCGTGTCGTACGACGCCACTGGTTCGGCACACGTTCACGCGGAGCCGGCCGACGATGCATGACGCGATGCGGGATCCATCCGTGTGGCCCGTGGGGATCGACGAGATCACCGCCGCGCGCGATCGGATTCGGCCGTTCGTGCCGGAGTCGCCGTTGCGCAGCTACCCGGTGCTGGACGCCGAAGTGGGTCGGGGCATCCAGGTGTTCGTGAAGCACGAGAACTTCAACCCGACCAACTCGTTCAAGGTCCGGAACGCGTTCTCGTTGATGACATCGCTCTCCGACGACGAGCGTCGGCGCGGCGTCGTCGCGGCCACGCGCGGCAACCACGGACTCGGCATCGCCTACGCCGGGCAGACGTTCGGTGTGCCGGTGACCATCTGCGTACCGATCGGCAACAACCCCGAGAAGAACGCCGGCATGCGCGCCCTCGGCGCTCGCCTGATCGAGGAGGGGCGCGACTACGATGAGTCGGTCGAAGTGGCGGCGCGCATCGTACGCGAGGAAGGCGCGCGGCTCGCGCACTCGACGAACGACCGCGCGATCATCGCGGGCGCCGGCACGATGTCACTCGAGATGGTCGCGCAGGAACCGGCGCTCGATGCGGTGGTCGTGGTGGTAGGCGGCGGATCGCAGGCGGTGGGCGCGCTGACCGTGACGCGCGCGCTCCAACCGAACGTGAAGGTGTACGCGGTGCAGGCGACCGGCGCCGCGGCGGCGCACGACGCGTGGCACTCGGGCACGCGGCGCGTGCTCGAACGTGCCGACACGTTCGCCGACGGGCTCGCCACCCGCAGCGCCTACGACATGACGTTCCCTGCCCTGCGCGCGGGGCTCGCCGACTTCATCACCGTGTCCGACGCCCAGATCGCCGGAGCCTTGCGAGTTCTGCTGCGCACCACGCACTCGCTCGTCGAAGGCGCGGGCGCCGGCGGACTCGCGGGGCTGCTGGCGCTGCGCGATCGGCTCGCCGGCCAGCGCGTGGCGATCGTGCTGAGCGGCGGCAACATCGACGAGCACACGCTCCGGCGCGTCATCACGCGCGAGATCTGACGAGTCTCGGGCGATCGCGGTCAGATTGCCTGCAGCTCATCATGACCGAGGCCCACGTTAGGCGCGACGCCGTCCGCCACCAGGCGCGCCACCACGGCCGCGATGGCCCCGAGCGGCAGCACGAACGTCGCCGCGCCGGATTCGATCGTCTCGCGCGCCATGCTGAAGTACTCGGAGCTCGCCTCGTCCTGCGCGATGACGACGCCGCCGGCGCGTCGGACGACCAGCGCGCCCGCGGCGCCATCGATGCCGGTGCCGGTCAGTACCACCGCAATCACGCGACGCCCGAAGGTGCGCGCGGCGGAGGTGAACAGCCGATCGACCGACGGCCGCGAAAAGTGGACGCGGCGTGACGTGGTGAGCAGGGTCTCGCCATGGTCATCGATCACCACGTGTCGCCCGGGCGGAGCGGCGTAGATGGCGCCGGCGCGCATCGGTGACCCATCCTTCGCCCACACCACCTGACGTCCCGCGCCACGCGACAGCACCTCCGGGAGATAGCTCCTGTGGTCGGGGCTGAGGTGGAGGACGAGCGCGATCGCGACCGGGAATGGATCCGGCAGCGACGCGAGCACGGTGACGAGCGCCGTCAGCCCGCCGGCCGATGCTCCCATCACGACGGCGTCGAACCCCGGGCACCGAGCCCGGGAAACGCTTCGTTCAGCACGTCGCGATGGTTGCACAGCCACGTCCAGGTTCGAGACGCGCGGTTGCCAGACACAGCGCGGACCGCGCGAGAGAGTAGCGGGCGCCGCCGGGCAACCTACGTTACCGCTTCGCTCTCCGTCGCGCGAGCAAGCGTCAGTTCGAACGAGGATCCGATACCGACCCGACTGTGCGCCTGAAGGTCGCCGCCCATCGCGCGCGCGAGATTCCTGCTGATCGCGAGCCCGAGTCCGATCCCTTCGCCCGGGTTGGCGAGCCCACGATGGACCTGCACGAACGGGTCGAAGATCTCCTGAAGCTTCGAATCATCGATGCCGACGCCGGTGTCGTCCACGCGGATGAACGCACCGTCGCCACCAACACCGCACGTGACACGAACGGTCCCGCCCGACCGCGTGAACTTGAGCGCGTTGGACAGCAGGTTGATCAGGATCTGCCTGAGCTTCTCCGGATCGGAGTTGGCCATGACGCCGGACTCCGGACACTCCGCGGCGAGGGTGAGCGACCTCGACGCGGCTTGCGGTTCCACGAGCTCGAGCACCTCCCGCACGGCAGCGGTGAGGCTGACCGGCGACAGCTCGATGCGGACATCGCCGCGCTCGACCCGGGCGAGGTTCAGCAGCTCGTTGATCAGGCCGAGCAGGTGGCGCTCGCTTCGCAGGATGCGGCGCAGATCCTCGCTCTGCGCCGGCGTGACCGGCCCGCGGACGCCCATTTCGAGGAGCTGCGCATAGCCGGCGATGGCATTGAGTGGCGTGCGCAGCTCGTGGCTCAGCATCGTGAGAAACTCGCTCTTCGCACGGCTCGCGGCCTCCGCCGCCGTGCGGCCCGCGCGCTCGTTCAGCAGCGCACGCTCGCGGGCGTAGGACTGTCGCTCGGCGGTGATGTCCTCGTGGGTCACGACCGCGGCCGCCGGTTCGGCACCGTCACAGCGGGTTACCCGGAGCGCGTACCAACAGCGGTTGGCATCGCCCGCGCCGTCGCCGTCGTTCATCGCGCCGCCGGCATACACGACCTCGGCGCGATCGATCGTGCCGTGCAGAACGGCGAGCACGGCGTCGCGTACCGCATCGGCGCCGGTGCGCCCCGCGTCGAGCGCCGCTCCGCACATGGCCAGGTAGTCCGCACCGGCCACTGCCCCCAGGCCGAACAATCCCGCGGGCACGCGTGCGTCGCTCCAGGCGCGGTTGACCGTCACGATGCGCCCGCCAGCGTCGAGCACGGCAACGTGCGCCGACAGTGCGTCGAGCGCCGCGCGGACGATCGCGGCCTGCTCGCGGGCCATCACCCGCTCGCCACGCGTCGCGGGGATGTCGCGAAGCAGCCAACGAAGACCCGTCGTACGCCCGTGTCCGTCGGTGACGGGCTCGACCGCGACACTCACCCCGAGCCGCGGAAGATCGCGCGGCAACACGGTGGTGGCCCACTCCTGGTCGGCGGTTTCCGCGCGCGCGCGGTAGATCCGAACCCGAAAATCGCGCCGGTCCACCGGATCGACGAACACCGCGAGCGGCTTCCCAACGAGATACTCGGCGGGGATGTTCAACATCGCGGCAGCGGCGCGATTGCATTCGCGGATCGTGCCGGCGGGGTCGGTCAGCACGTACCCCTCGCGTGCGATCTCGAACAGCTCGCGGAACCGCGCGCGCTCCGCCGTGATGACGGCGCGGGCCTGCTCCAGCTCGGCCGTCTGACGGCGCAACTGGTCGTGCACCGTCTGCAGCTCCTGAACAAGGGCGCGTAGCTCGTCCGCCACCTCGTCACGCGTCAGCGCTCCCGCTGGCGGAAGATCGTCCGCCCACTGGCGACTCAGCGCGGCGATGCGGCGGGCCGCGACGTCGAGCCAGCCCGCACGGTCAGGCGTTTCTGGCGCCCTTCCGCCCGTGCCCTCGGACTCGAGGCTCTCGTTCCTCTCGTCTGGCCGCGATTCCATCACCTCCACTACCTCCGGCTCCACTGCGTCTCGCGCTCGTGACCCGCCGCAGGCAGGCCCGCGCCGGCGCCTGTGTTGCCGTTACGACTGCTGACCCGGTACCTCGTCCATCACCACGATCACACCCCGGACGCGGTCCGCGCTTCGCGCTCGCATTGGGGTGCACGTGACCTTGCACGTGATCGGCTTGCCACGTCGGTTGATCGCATCGACGGTGAGCTCCTCGTTCGCCGATTCTCCGGACAGGCACGCGCGGACCGACTTGGCGAGAACCCGAACCGGGAGTCCGATGTCGAGCATCATGAAGTGCACGCCGCGTACCTCGTCGCCGTGCACCCCCCACAGGTCGAACGCCTTGTCGTTCCAGACCTCGACCCGGAGCTCGGGATCGAGCACCGCGACGCCTCCGCGCAGGCTCGCCAGCACCGACTCCATGAAGTCGTTCACGTCGTTGAGCTCGTCACTCCGGCGGCGAAGCTCGTCGTTGACGGTGGTGAGCTCCTCGTTCGTGGACTGAAGCTCCTCGTAGGCGGTTTCGAGGTCGGCGGTCGATCGCTCGAGCTCGCGATGCAGGCGGTGAGACTCGGACACATCATCGAAGCTGATACACGCCCCGAGCGCGCGGTCCCCATCGTAGAGCGGCGTGACCTGCACGTCGATCCAGCGCATTTCCCCGCCGCGCATCGCCCACTGGATCGCGCGAACGGTGACAGGCCTGTGGTCGGCGTACGCCTCGTTGATCACCGAGCGAAGCTCCGTCGGGCGGTACGACAGCTCGAGGTCGTGGAACGGACGACCGAGGTCCGGCAGTCCGAGATTGAACATCGCGCGCGCGCGGTCGTTCGCGAGCACCAGTTGGCCGTCCGCATCGACCACGATCTGCGCGAGCGGACTGATGTCCCATGCCGCATCTCGCAGCCGCTGCGTCGACTCGTCGACGGCCGGCTCGGTCGCGCCTGGCTGGGGACCGTCGGACGTGTGTGCCATCGCGAGCAGCCGGGTTCGATAGTTGGCTTTCGGGGCCTTCATGAAGATCCGGCGCTTCAGGTCGATCGGCGTGAACGTCGTGTTGTGGGCGAGCATGGTCTCCGCCCGCCCGAGCAGCAGGTACCCGTTATCGGCGAGCGCGAAATGGAACCGGGCCAGGACCTTCGCCTGCGTCGCGGCATTGAAGTACATCAGCGTGTTGCGGCAGACGAGCAGGTCGATGCGCGAGATGGACGCGTCCTGCACCAGGTCGTTGCGTCCGAAGATGACGAACCGGCGCAGGTCCTTTCGAACGACGTAGCGGTTGTCCTGTCGCTCGAAGTACTTCTCCCGCAGCGCCGGCGGCACACCCTCGACGGCCTTCTCGTCGTACGTCGCGTGCCGCGCGATGGCGAGCGCGTGCTCATCGACATCGGTGGCGTAGATCTTCACGCGAGCGCGAAAGGCATCGTGGCCCAGCACCTCGGCCAGCACGATCGCGAGCGTGTACGCTTCCTCGCCGGTTGCGCAGCCGGCGCTCCAGACGCGAATGGGCTCGCCTGATCCCTTCGCCTCGAGGAGGCGCGGGATGATGTCCGCCGCCAGGGTGTCCCAGGGTACACCATCACGAAAGAATGCCGTCACATTGATCAACACCGTGTTGAACAGTTGATCGAGCTCTCCCGTGTTCTTGTCGAGTACCTCGATGAAGTGGGCGTAGCTCCTGGCATCCACCGCCTGCATGCGCTTCTCGATGCGCCGCGTCAGGCTGGCGCGCTTGTAGCCTGTGAAGTCGAAGCCGCGGCTTCGCTTCAGATAGTCGAGGAGCGACTCGAGCTCGTGGGTATGGTCAGGGGTCACGACAGAGCGGGGGTGTCACCAGCGAGTGGGACGGCGAGCGGCGGTGAACGTCCGCACGAGTGGCGCGCGCGCGTGGAAACTGCTCGTGCGGCCTGCGCGCGACAAGCGTTCCTCGTGGCGAGCGGGCGGTGACCCTGGTGCCGATCAGGCCGCCGACACATCGGCGCGCATGAGGGCCTCACGAATGATGCGCGCCCGCGCTTCCACATCGTTCGCCTGCGACAGGTAGTGCTCGGCGGTGCGGAGATGGTCCCGCTCGACGGCCTTGGCGTGGAGCCCGCGGAGCAACGCGGCGTTCTCCTCCAGTGCGCGCACGGCGAACCAGAGTGCGTCCTCGATGCCATTCGCTTGCTCCGACAGCAGCGTGTCGGGGTCTGGAATTCCGCGGTCCATCTCCACGGCATCGAACTCGTCAGTGGATTCGTCCGGCATCATCTCCTCGGTCGAGTCGGCGCAGAGCCGGAGCACACGCCGCACGAGCTCGCCAGCCACGGCGTCCACATCACCTACGAAATCGACGTCTACGTGCTCGATGGCACTCGAGGGCATCCCGTCGAAAAGTGCGTCCTTCGGATCCTGGACCACCGCGGCGCCCCCTGCCGCCTTGATGGCCGCGAGCCCTGCCGTGCCGTCGTCCAGCGAGCCGGAGAGGATGACGCCGATGACGCGGTGCCCATGGGCGCGCGCGGCGGTTCGGAACAGCGGGTCCACCGCCGGCCGGTGCCCATTCTCATGCGGGCCGATCACCGCGCGCACCGTGCGCCGCTTGATCAGCAGGTGCCGCGCGGGTGGAGCCACGTAGATCCGGTCGTGCAACAACGGTTCGCCGTCGCGCGCATGTGCCGCGGGCAGCGGACCGCGGCGCGAGAGGATCGCCGGCAGCACGCTCGGCGAGTTCTCCGGGACGTGTAAGGCCACTGCCACCGCGGCGCCGAGGTTGCTCGGGAGTTGGCTGACGAGCCGCATGAGCGACGCGACTCCGCCGGCCGAGGCGCCGACGACGATGACGTTGCAGCGCGACATGTGAGTCGTCTCCGCGAGAAGTCGGCCATTGCGTCGGGAAATCAGTTCCGTGGCCGAGTCCCTTGCGTCAGGCGTCCTCACCTGGCGACGCGCCTCCGTCCATGCGTGGCGACAGCGAGGGTCCGCAGGCCGTCGTGGAGCCGCGCGTATTCGTTTGCTCTGCAACGAGATGAGGAGGGCACGCCGTCCGGTATCGGCCATGCTTTCGCAGCGCTCCACACGCAGACCGAGACGCACATGCCCCGACCGTCCTCTCACAGCCGGTACGCCAGCACCCCGCACCGCGGCGCCACTTGGAGCCCGTCGCTGCGCGCATGCGCGGTGGCCGCGCTCACGACGCTGCTCCCCCTGCCTGGCTCGCACGCCGACGCCCAACCGCGTTACGCGGTGTCGCCGTTCGCGTCGCGGAATGGGTCGCTGGTGGGCACGCCAACGCTCGTCGGCGCGACGCTCACCACGTATGGCCACTCGCTCGGCGGAATTTTCGGCGTCCGGTTCGGTGGCGCGTACGACGTGCGTGCGCTCGCTGGTGCCACCACCACCACCGACACCGAGCGTGGCTGGGCCGCCGACGTGGATGCGGTGATCTCTCCCGCGCGATTTCCGGTGATAGGTTCGCTCCTCGGCGGGTTTCTCCCGACGCTCTTCTCCGGCGTTGGCGTGGAAGGCGTGCGGCGCAACGCCGGCACGAGCGGCCAGAGCATGGTGACGAGCTACGGCGCCGGGGTGTCGCGCGTCATCGGCGGCGGCGTGGCCATCGAGACCGAAGCGCGCCGGCGCACGCCGATGAGCTGGAGCGGCGGCGCAGCGAGCGACGGTTCGACGACGCAGCGTGGCTGGGAGTACCGGCTGGGGCTTTCGATCAGCTTCGGTGGGCGGAATACGCCGGGTGGCATCATCCCCGGCATCCCGATCCCGGTCGGGTCACGATCATCGCGGCGCAACGAGCCGCCACCATCGCCGTCGGCGTCGGCCGTGCTCTCGAGCGGCGACGAATATCTTGGGACGCGATACACCTATGGCGGTACGACGCCGCAATCAGGGTTCGATTGCTCGGGATTCGTGCAGTACGTCTACCGCCGCAACGGCGTCACGCTCCCGCGCACGTCCCGCCAGCAAGCGACCGCGGGGCGATCGCTTCCCGCGACGCTGAGCGGTCTGCGCGCCGGCGACCTGCTCTTCTTCTCGCAGGGCGGCGACGCGGTGGACCATGTCGCGATCTACGCCGGCGGCGATCGCATCCTGCACTCGACATCGAGCGGGGGCGGGGTACGCTACGATGACCTGACGTCGGCACGCGGGCGATGGTTCGTGGATCGCCTGGTGGCCGCGCGCCGAGTGCTCGGCGAGGGAGCGACGTTCACGGCACCGGGGGTGGTGGCGCAGACCGAGGCGAAGCTCGACCCTCCCGATCTGGCGCCGCGGCCGGAATAGACGTCGGCCCGCGCCGACTGCCATTTGCTGCTCACTGCCGGCTGCCTTGGACCCGACGCCAGCCTCCGGCTTACGGTCGGTAAGTCACGCCGGCGTATATCCCGACCCGGTGGCGAAACGGCGCATCCCATGAGTATGCCGCCCCTCCACGGATCGCGACCGCGGGGATCGCGAGGGCCGGGAACGCCGGGACGACGTACTCGGCATCGAGGCCGGCGACGCGCGCCCATCGGTCGAGCCGGTCGCCCGCGCTGCCTAACCAGTAGAACGGGCGCACGCCCGCGACCGACATCGAGGCGCGCGCCGTCGCGACGCGGCGGCCGATCGCGAACGCCGCCGGGAGCGACGGCATCGGCACGCGTTGCGACAGCGCCGGCGCGTCGGCGAACGGCGACGGCCAGCCGCCGAGCGCGAACTGCTCGAAGAGACCGCCCCCGCCGTTCGTGCCACCTAACGTGCCTTCGACGCGCGCGCCGCCGAACGGCGTCGCCACGTCGGCGGAGAGCGACCCGATGGCGCGCGCCCAGCCCAGGCCGCCGGTCGCGCCGCGCGACGCGTGCGCGGCGAGCGCGAGGTCGGCCCGATACTCGCCGCGCCGGAGGCGGATCGCGCCGCGGGTCTCCCCGAACGCCAGCCCGCGCACCGCGCGATCCCCCTCGGTCCGACGCAGCGAGCCGATGTTGGCGCCGACGCGCACCTGGAGCCGTCCCGTGCCGAAGTCGCGCGCGGTCGCCGTGCCTAACGTGGCGCCGGTGTACGCCGCATCGAGCAGTGAGGCGCGCGGCAGCGCGTCGGCGTCGAGCGTCCGCTGCCGCGATGGGCGCTGCTCCGCGTGGAACAACGTGCCGTCGATGGTCAGGGTGCCGGGCACCACCGGCCGCCCGCCGCGCCACGTTGCCGTCAGCGCGCCGCCGCGCCACGCCGAGCGCTCGCCCAGGCCTCCGGTGAGCGCATAGCCCAACCGACCGACCGGGTCCTCGCCGATCAACGACAGCGACGCCATGCCGCCCTCGGCGGAGTAGTGCCCGCCCGGCAACACGCGGTGGCGGCGTGGACCCACGCCGTACGGCCGCGACGGTCCGGGCGTGATGCGTGTGAAGGTGTCGACCGGCACCGCCGGCGTCGGTGCCGCCGGAGCGAGCGACGGGGCGAGCGAGACCACTCGCGCCGGGTGCTCCCCGGTCGTTGCGATCCGCCTGACGTCGAGCCCGCGCGCGTGCAATGCCAGGAACAACACGGAGCTGTCCGTCGCGATGGGCGCGGGCGCGAACGCGGCACCGGTGACGCGCGTCAGCGGGCGCGTGGCGCCGATCCCGAGATCGATCACCTCGAGGTTCGGGACGCCGCCTGCTTCCGAGACGCACACCAGCGCGCGGCCGCCGGGCAGAAAGGTGGCGTCGTACCGGCTCGCGCCGTCCTCGGGTCCGACGAACGGGGCCGCGCCGTCGACCTCGGTCGAGACATCGCTCAGCGAGATGATCGCCAATCGCCAACGCCCCTCGTGCTGCACGGCCACCACGGCCGATCGGCCATCGGGCGACACGCGCGGGCGGTAGAACGGCGCGAAGAGCGACGCCTTGCGCAGTACGCTGACGCTGCCGCTCATGAGATCGACGCGCACGAGGTCGCACACGCCGTTCTCGCAGCGCACGCCCACCGCGGTACGTCCGTCGGGCAGCGGATCGGCATCGCGGATGGCCGCCCCGTGCGTGATGCGGCGCAGCGCGCCGGTGCGGTAGTTCCACACGTAGAGGTCGGGACGGTAGGCGCCGTCGCCTAACGGGTCGTCGTGGGCGACGAGCAGGCGGGAGCTGTCGGCGAAGAAGCGCGGCGAATGAAACGCGCGCCCGCCCAGCGGGCGAAGCGTCGCCACCGGAACCTTTGGGCGCGGCTCGCCGGGAATCGCCGGCACATCCTCCGGATCGAGCGCCAGCAGTCGCTCCCGGACGCGCCGATCGCGCGCGGTGTCGGCGGGCTCCTCGGTGTGCCACACCACGAGCGAACCTGGCGTGTCACGGTTCGGCAGCGCGATCGCGATGTGCCGTCCATCCGCCGACACCGCCGGCTGGCCCGTGGCCCAGCGGCGCCGCTGGACGAGCGCGCCCGTGTCGAGCCCCGCGCTCGCGAGCGTGTCCCGCGCCGCCAGCGCGCGACGCGTGAGGTCGACGGTGAACCGCCCATACAACTCATCAGGCGGCCCGCCGTACACGCCGGCGAACGCCTGGGCGAACGACCGGGGCTGGCGCGCCGTCAGCCGGCGCCACACGGCCACGAGGCTCGAGTCGCCTCGCTGCTCGACCAGCCATTCGAGAAACGCCGAGCCCGCGAGATAGGCCATTGCCGATCCCGCGAAGTCGCTGCCTGACGAGAGTTGCGCGTAGGTCGGAAGCGTGCCCTCGAGGGCCCGTTGCCGCAGGTACGCGGCGCGCGCCGCGCCGTGCGGGCGCCCGCTGCCGGTGAGCCGCCCCTCCACGTACGTCGCGTACCCCTCCACCGCCCAGCGGGGCGCCCGAAGCGCGATCGGCCCGAGGCGCACGGGCAGGAGACGCCAGAACCATCGCTCGCGCGGGTTGCGGGTTGGACGGACGAGATGCGCAATGTGCGCGTACTCGTGCACCGCGAGGAGCTCCGGCCAATCGCGATACGTGCCGAGCATCCCCGAGGGATCGGGTGGCGTGGGCCAGAGCACGATGAGCGGGGTCTCCAATGGCGCGTTCGCGAACCCGTTCGGCTGATTCAGCGGGTCCTCGACGATGAGCGTCACGCGCCGCGCGGGCGCATAGCCCACGAGCGCCGAGACGGCGTCATGCACGGCATCGATGCGCGACACGAGGTCCATCGTCCATTCGGCCATCGGCGCCGGGTAATGCACGTCGAAGTAGCGCGTGCGAACGGTCCTCCAGTCGAGCGCGGGCCGCACGAAGTTCGACTGGGCGGCGGCGCTCGCGGGCGGCCCGAGCGAAGCGAGGGACGCCATGATGGCGAGGATGGAGCGGCAAATGCGCGCGGACATCCCCCAAGATAGTGCCGCGGACAGCGCTACTCCGTTTTCCAGGTCGCGGCGAGGAATGGCGTCGTCGTGGGCTGCGCGGAGCCTCCGGCCGGCTCGTCGGTCACCGCCGTGACCGCGATCCGCAGTCCCGCGGGCAGTGGCAGCGACGCCAGGGCGCGACCGCTCGAATCGGTGTCGAAGGTGCCGAGGCTCACCGGCGGGCGTCCCGTTTCGATCCCCCACAGCTGATACGTGCGCCCGGGCGCGGCGGGTGGCAGCGATGACGCCGCAATGATGATCCGGCCGTGGCGACGATCGAGAAAGTAGCGTGCCGACGGGCTCGGGCCGCTTCCACTCACGCTCACCGCCTGCACGTCGGGCGCGACGAGCGATGCAATGAGCGAGTCCCGGGAGGCGAGCAACGACCCGGTCGAGTCGAGCGTGGCGCGTGCACTGGCCAACGCCTGCTCCGCCGCGACGCGCCCTGCCCGCTCGCCGCGGTACCGCTGGCCGAGTACGAGCGCGAACACCACGGCCGCGGCGGCGGCGAGCCACGGGACGAGCGGGGATCGGCGGCGCATCGTCGGCGACACTGGTGTCGCGGCAGGTGCACCGGGCGCGAGAGCGCTCGCGGCCGCCGACTCGCGAGCCGCGGGTATGCGAACCGCGGTGATCGGGCGCACCGCGCGCGCGTCCGCCAGCACTCGTTCGCGCAGCCCCGCGGGCGGCGCCACCGGCGGGCCGCCGAGCGCGAGCAGTCCGGCGACGTCGCTCAGCTCGCGAACTTCCGACGCACAGACGTCGCACCCAGCGAGGTGCGCCTCGAACGCGGAGCGGTCGGGCTCCTCGAGCGCGCCGAGCGCGTAGGGCGCGGCGTGTTCCAGCCACGGGTGCGCGGTCATGCGCCGGCCTCCAGCAGCGGTCCGAGCGCTTGGCGTAGCTTCTCCATTCCGGCGCGCATGCGCGTCTTCACGGTTCCCAGCGGTTCGGCGAGATGTGCCGCGATCTCGCTCTGTGAAAGGCCGCCGAAGTACGCGAGCTCGATGACGCGACGCTGCGGTGCGGGAAGCTCGGCGAGCGACCGCTGCACGAGGGCGCGCGTGTCGGTGAGCTCCGTGCCGCGGTCGGCCGATTCGAGCGACGGCACGATGACGAGTGTCTCGCCACCCTCGGTCACGACCGCCGCTTCCTCGAGCACGCGCGCGCGCCGCTTGCGTGCCCGAACGAGGTCGAGCGCGCGGGTGCGAACGATCGTCGCGAGCCACGCGGCGGCGCTGCCTCGAGCCGGCTCGAAGACGGCAGCGGAGCGCCACACCTGCGCGAAGGCGTCGGCGACGACGTCCTCGGCGTCCGCGTGGTCGCCGACCACGGCACACGCGAGCGAGAACGCCATGCCGCCATACCGATCGAAGAGTTCGCCAAGCGCACGGTCGTCGCCTCCCGCAACCTGTGCGATGAGAGCAGCGTCAGGGGCATGAACTCCCGGCGGGTGAGGCGGCATATCCTCCGAGACGAGACGGCGCGGCGACGACTTCGGATGAAGTTGCCGCGCGGCGGGGGGGCGCGCAACGCGCCAGGGGGGATACGCCTGCGGGCGGCGAGCGGATTGGACGACGTCGTCAGCCGCGCGCCTTCGGCGCGAGCCGCCAGCCGGCAGCCACCGGCTCAGTCGTCAGTCAGCAGTCCTCAGTCAGCGGTCGTCAGCTAGCAGCCGTCAGCTAGGTAGGTAGACAAGAGTTCTGCTACAAATCACAGAGCCGGCAGTGAGGCGACAACGGGCCCGCCGTCCGGCGGGCTTCGGTCGGCGAGCGCATCTGGACCCGGAGCCTCGCGCTCGCCGACCAGGGCCGCGATGGTCGGGGCTTGCCGATTCGCCGCGGTCACGCGCTCGAGCTCGCGCCACAGCTGATCCATCCCGGTGAGCTCCGGCGCCTGCTTGGGCAGGCAGACGAACCGAATGCGGAGTGCGGCCGCCGGGGTTTGCGTCTGGCGATCCGTGGGGGCGCTCGCCCGATCCGCGAGCTGCCAGATCGTGTGGCAGCCCGGGTAGTGCCGACGCAGCTCGCGCGGATAGGCGCGCGCGTCGGCGCCCCCCGCCGTGCCGACGCGCGCAGACGTGGTCGCGGACACCGCGCGGGCCCGGCGTCGGCGATCGGCAGCAGTGGACGCATCCCGAATAGACGATGGTCTGGCCATGCTCCGAGGGTGCCTCGGCGCGGCCATTTGTTGCAAGACTTTGGTCTTCCTACTTAGATCGGAAAGACTGCTCGTCAACCCCCGCCGGCCGAGGTCGCGTTCGTTGGCCGTCGCCCCGCGTAAAGGCGGCAACTTCGAGACGCGTGTGAAGGGCGAGCTTCTCCAGCACGTTGTGCACGTGGCTCTTCACGGTATGAATCGCGACGTGCAGCCGCGCAGCGATCTCCTTGTTGCTCAGTCCCTCACCGATCAGGTCCACGACCTGCCGCTCCCGCTGCGTCAACCTCACCGCCTCCAGCACCAGGCTCTTGCCGCCTGCCATCGCGCGCTCGGCGATCTGGCTGAACAGCGATCCGGTCAGCTGGGTGGGGAGCACATCGGTGCCGCTGGCAACCAGGCGGATGGTCCCGAGAAACTCATCGAGCGACGCGTCCTTCATGACGAATCCTGAGGCACCCGCTCTCACGAAGTCGGCGATGTCTTCGTGAAGAGGGAACAGTCCCATGACGATGACTTTGGCCTCGGGAACCTCCCGGTGCAGCGTCGCGGTGAGGCGCAGGCTGTCGTGGTTCTGCAGCCCGAAATCCACGAGGACGACTCGGGGCTTGGCTTCCCGAACCTTCTGCAGCGCCTCGATGATGTTCGCTGACGCCGCGAGGACCTTGAAGCCTGGCTGCTCTCTGATAAGAGTAGCCAACCCCTCGCGCAGCATCCGGTTGTCCTCGATGAGCACGATGGAGATGGTCTTGCTCATATGATTCCGCCGCCCCGTTGGCGCTCGTGCTGTTTCATCGTTCGAACCCGGGAGAAGATCGAGGGTTGTCGCGGGGACGGCCAGTGCTCACGGCAAACGCCGAAGGCAGGGCAACGTCAGTCCACCACGCGAGTCCACCAGCGGCTCGGGCGCGGCGACCCATCTCATTGACGGTGCTGACGACCGTCCCGTACACCGGGTCGTCGGCAACGCCCCGGACATAATGCCCGCTGATCTTGACGTAATCAACGACTTGCGCCCGGAGGTAGGCGAGCGAGGTGAGGCTGTTGCCGAAGTCTTTCAACCCCACCTCGCATCCCGCCGCTCGGATCTCCGAGATGAGGCGCACGGCGCGTGCAACATCGCCTAACGTGGCGACTGGTCGCGCCTCGAAGCCTGACCGAGCATCAGGTGCTGGACACGAAGAATGCAGCCGGGCGCGGTCTCCCGCGCCCGGCTGCACCACTGTTCATGTCGGCTGTTACTCTGCCCCAACGCCACACTATTTCTGGGGCGGCACCAAGTAGTCGGAAGCAACCAGAAGCCGGAATTCGGCGCGTCGGTTCTGCGCCTGAGCATCCAGCGAAGTCCCCACCGCGATCGGCTGCGACTCACCGCGGCTCGCGAGCTCGATCCTTATCGCCTCGACACCCCGGCTCACCAAGTACGCCTTCGCCGCGTCGGCGCGACGGCCGCCGAGCGCCAGGTTGTACGCATCGGGTGCGCGTTCGTCGGTGTTTCCCACGATGACGATTCGCATCGACGGATTCGCGCGGAAGATCACGACCTTGCCGTCGAGCGTCGCCTTCGACGCGTCGGTGAGGATCGAACTATCGGTCGCGAAGTGGATCATCTCCTGCATGGTCGCGAGCGCCATTGCGGAAGATGCGGCGACCGGCGTCCCGACACTCGACCGCGCAAGCGAATCGCGCAGCGCGTCGTAGCGGGACGCGATCATGCGCAGCCGCCGCTGCTCGGTCGCGCTCACCGAATCCTGTCGGAGCGTCACCAGGGCTGGCGGGCCGACCTCCGTTATCGTGTGCGTAAGATTGACGGGCTGCCGGAAGAGGCTCAAGCCCGCACGAAGGCCCAGGTTGGTGTCGTGGCGATGCGGCATGTAGTCGGCAACGCCATCCACGCGGAGTGCCACCCGCGGACCGAGCGCCAGCTTCGCGCCGGCCAGCCCGCTCATGCCGTAGCTCGAATTGACGCCATAGTCAGTGTGAACGGCGCCGGCGCCGATGACCCACGACGTGCGTCCGATGACGATGGGAGTCAGTGCCACGCGAGCCGAAAGAGAAGTCACCTGCACGCTTCGAAGCCCCAGCGGCCGACCGGCACTCATGCCGCTGCCGTCGAACTCGAGCGACCACCGAGGGTCGAGGAAGGCGCCGACGCGCACGCCGCCGCCTGCACCGTTGTTGAGAGCGAGCCTGTTGTCGAAGGACGTGGCGCTTCCGAACGCGCCCAACTCCAACGTCCCCCGCTGCTGCGCTGCGACTGGAGCGGCCCCGATCAGGGCCGCAATGCCGAGCGCGATCGTTCTGAATGACATGTGATTGTCCAAGAGAGTTCCGAGTAGTACGACCGACCTGCGTGCGGCAACTTCCGACGGAACCCGATGCCGAAGATGCCGTTGTATGACGAACACAAAGCTGTAGATCGAAGGCGGTGCGTCGGCTGTCGCTTGCCGCGGCGCCCGGGATTTCAGAAGCTTTCAAGCTCATCGAGCCTGAAAGCGGCGCGCACTTACCGCGCGCCCGTTTCCGGGATCTTTCGCCGTTCAGCCTCGGGCCGGCGCAACCCGAGCGCGAACCCCAAGGCGATGAGTGGAGCGGCGGGCGTCAATGGAGTGCGCTTCATGTAGCGTCTCCGCGCGGAAGCCGCTGAGCGAAGACTCGAGGGCTCATGCTCGGCTCCAACCATTCGATCGCCTTCGACATTCCCGCGAATGAAAACGTCCGCATAACGAACCATAGCCCGCGTCACGCCCGTCCCGTATCGCTCGAAGGAATGAAATGAGAGCTACGCCCTACGATAGAGCCTTCGCGTACCTCGCCGCCCGCGAGGTGCTTCACCCTTCCGTGAACTGGTGGGTGCGCTGTCACCGCGTCACCCGCCTGTCATTGACCAAGTGGATGATACACGGTATCATTCATGGTACACCTGGTCAATACGGGAGTGGGTCGTGGCCGCTCGCCGCATTCAGCACCGCCGACCAGAGGCTGTGACCCAGGCTTCCTGGAGGGTGTATGCACAGTCCCCGATTACTGGCGCTCGCCGTTTCGACGTTCGCCCTCGCCGCCTGCAACCCGTTCCACCGTGAGCCGGTGTCCGAGGTGACCCGTGACGCGAATGTGAACGCGCGCTGGCGTGCCTCGCTCGTGACCCCGGCCACCCTCGTCGGGGCGGTCCAGATCAACGGCTCGGCCTCGATGCAGCCCGGCCGGAACGGCGCGGAGACCAACGTCTCGCTGAGCCTCGCGAACGCGATGCCGGGGGGCGTCCACCCGTGGCAGGTGCACCGCGGGCAGTGCGGCGCGGACGAGGGCATTCTCGGCTCCGCCGGGGCGTACGCGCCGATCAGGGTCGGCGACGACGGCCGCGGCCGGGCGACTGCCATGGTTCCCATGACGACCCCGACGACGGGGAGCTACTTCGTGACCGTCAGTGCCTCGGCCGCCAACGCGGCGACGGTCGTCGCTTGCGGCAATCTCGCGCCGCCGACATCGTGAGCAGCCGGCGCGGTCGCGGTCGCCCGCAGCGGGGCTCCATGACCAGAGTGCTGACCGCCCCCACGCGCGAGGGCGAGCTGTGACCTGGCTTCTTCTCTGCAGCGCGTTCCTCGTGTTGGTGTTCTCTGCCACACGAGGAGCGCAGGCGACGATCAGGCGCGAGGAGGTAGAGGACTGGCAGAATGAGTGGGATCACGGCCGGCGCCGTGAGGCGGTTCAACGAACCCGGGGGCTTCGGCTTCATCGCTCGCGATGACAGCCGGCCGGACTGCTTCGTCACCCGCTTCGACTTCCGCCGCGGTGACGTCACCACCCTGGCCGCCGGGGAACGCGTCGAGTCGCCGGAGCTGCGATCATCATGCGCCGTGCAACGCTGGGGCGTCAGCGCCGGCGACACGCTCGCTGTAGCCCATTCTCAGGACGGCTACGATGAGGACCGAGCGATGGAACAGAGCCGCAGCGAGAAGGCCACGCTCTCCGTAAGGCCATCCGGCACAATCGGTGGGCCGCCGTCGTGGGAACCCGTCGCTACCGTGCGGAGCTCACGGCCCCGCAGCACGTAGCTGGCCCCGCGACGAAGGAAGTGATGCGCGGCGACGACGTGGCCAACCGAGCCAGCAGGAGTGAGCCCGAGACCCGGCGCGACACTCGTGCGGCGGAATGCGGCGACGGCGTGCCGATGCGACGCGCTCGATCGGTGCTCGTCCCACTCATCCTCTCCGTCTCGTGCGGGGCGGTTTCCGTGCAGGACTCGACACGGACCGTGGCGTCGTGTGATGGCAAGATCGTCTCGGCAATCGCCATCACCCCACGCGATCCGTCTTTCCTCAAGGTTCCCCGACGCCTGCGCAGTCTCGCGCGCGGTGTGGGTTTGCTCCACACGACCACGAAGGCGGACGTGATCGGCCGCTTCCTGCTCCTCGAGGTAGGGCAGCCCTGCACGGAGCGGCAGAGGGCGGAGTCGGAGCGTATCCTGCGCGTGCAGCCCTTCCTCGCCGATGCGACGGTGCGCGCCGTGCAGGACGCCGCTGGCGGCGTACGCATCGAGGTCGAGACGATCGACGAGATCCCCACCGTGTTCGGAATGCGCTTTCGCGGCATGCGTCCCTCGGCGCTCCGTTTCGGCAACGGCAACGTCGGCGGCCAGGGGCTGTACCTCGCCGCGAGCGTGGAGCGAGGGTTCGCGTATCGCTCCGGCGTGCGAGTGCACGGTGTCGCGCACCAGGCGTTCGGCCGGCCCTACGGGCTTGCGCTCGTCGCCGAGCGCGCGCCGATCGGCAGCGCGCTGACGCTCGCTCTCGGCCACACGTTCCTCACCGACCTGCAGCGGACCGCGTGGCACGTGGGGTACGGCGACGTGAACCGCTATGTGTCCTTCGTTCGCCCCGAGGGCGACGCGCTCTCGCTCGGCGTTCGGCGCCGGTTCTGGGACCTGGGAGGTGTACGCCGAGTCGGCCTCGGGCGCCAAAGCGCCTTTGTCGGTGCCCTGCTGACCCATGAAGATGTGACACCCGCGGGCCGCGTCGTGGTCGTCGCTGACTCGGGACTCGTCGTGGATACGAGCACCACGCTCGGCGGCCCCGTCCCCGCCTACCGCAACCTTCGGCTGAACGCCGTCATCGGCGTGCGTGCGCTGTCGTTCATGGCGGTGCGTGGATTCGACGCACTCACGGCGATGCAGGACGTGGCCACCGGCGTGCAGTTCGGCACCCTGGTGGGGCGGGGCGTCCCTCGATTCGGAGCCAGCGACGACGACCTCTTCGCCTCGGCCGACTTCTACGCGGGACGCGGCTCCGCCACGTCCTTCACGGCGTTGCGAATCGAAGGCGAAGCGCGCAAGGACCGGCGCACGAACCGCTGGGATTCCATGGTCGGCAGCGGACGACTGGCCTGGTACGTCAAGCCCGGCGCCGCGCACGTTCTCATCGGCACCGCCGAATTCGCCGGCGGGTGGCGGGAGCGGGTCCCGTTTCAACTCAGGCTCGGCGACCGAGAGGGCGGGGTGCGGGGCTACCACGCCTCGCGCGTCGCCGGTACGGTGCGGAGTGTCGCCCGCTTCGAGGAGCGCTGGTTGATCGGTGGGCTCACGCGGCGCGGGGCGCTCGGGCTCTCGAGCTTCGCCGACGCGGGCAGGGTCTGGGCGGGTGATGCGCCCTTCGGCATGGACAGCAGGACGAAGATCGGCGTGGGGGTGGGGCTGCTGGCGGCCTTCCCGCCGCAGTCGCAGCGGCTCTGGCGGTTGGATCTCGCCGTCCCGGTGAGTCCGGACTCGCGTGCGCGCTGGGAGGTCCGGTTCACCAGTTTCTGGACGCGAGCCTTCTGGCGGGAGCCGAGCGACGTGGCGCGGGCGCGCGCGGGCGCGGCGCCATCGACGATCTTCACCTGGCCGTGAGCTGCGCTCGCGGAGTCCCGCGGTAGCGGATGGCATCCCTCGCATCGAGCTCCCGCCGCCGCTCGTGGGGCCGCCATCCATCTCGGGCGCCCACGGGGCCAGGAGCGGCGGCCGCGAGGCTCCGGCTGGAGTCGTCCACCCAGGTCAATATGAGCTCGGTGATCATCGTCGAAGAGTGCATCTCGACCGTGCGATGCACGGCGACCTCACGCGACGATGCGATCGACTGCGGTCAGGGCGAGATCCCCTTTCGTCTGAAACCGGATCATCGCCGGCACCTTCGCCCGCGCGCGCCGCCCGGGATCACTCGCCCACGCTTCGGGCAAGTAGAGCCGGAGCGCCAGCGGCACCGGCACCTCGCCGCGGGCCAGCGTGAGTGAGACGAGCGCCTGGCAATTCGCCGTCTTCCCCAGCGCGCCACAGTATTGGCGCGCGACGCCGACCGAGTGGCGGCCCTGCTTCACGAGACTCGTACCATCGATGATGAGCACCGCGTCGGGCCCGCCCACCAACTGATCCGCGACGTGGGCGAGCACCGATTCGAGCGGCTCGGTCGCCCAGGGCGCGGCCGACACGAAGTGATGCAATTGCGGCGTCTCGCCGGGACAGACGCGCTCGGCCATCGGCTCGACACTCTTGCGCTCGCCCGGCCCGAGCAAGCCGGTGAGATAGACGGGCGCCCGGCGCCGCTGCGCTTCGCGATCAACCGCGGTCAAGAACGGCGTGAGCCACGCGTGAAAGTCTTTCTCCCACGCCGCGCTCGCCTCGTCCACGACGGTTCTGCTCACCACAGCTACTCCCGCAACAACACCGACTCCATCTACACCGCTCCGCTATAAACGTGGCAGAGTAGTGTTAGTCGCCATCGCGGCGCCGATGGGTCGCGAGTCGGCTACTGCAGGAAGTGGTACAGACCGTACAGGCCGATGATGCCGCCACTGATGGCGATCACGGTGCCAGAGGTACCCCCGATGAGCAGTCCGGTGATGAGGCCCGCGGCGCCCACACCCATCATCGCGACGTTCTTGCCTGCGCCCATCGATCCGTCGTTGAACGGCGGCGGGGAGAATTCCGTCGCGAGCGCCGGGACGTGGAAGGCGGCTTGTGCGATCCGCGGGCCGGCGTGCCGTGGAGCGGCGACCGTGTCGGCCGGAGCGCGCGACGTCGGCACGACCGGTGCGGCGGCGTTGGCCGTTCCGACTGTAGTCGCCGACGTTAGGCGCGACGCTCCTTGGGCCGGCAGGACACCGGCGTCGATGGCGGCGAGGAACGAGAGCCCGGCGGTTAGACGGGGGATGAGCGACCGAGTGCTGGACATGTGCAGCCTCCGGGGCGCGGACGGCCGCCACGACAGGAGTGTCAGCGCGAAGGAGGGGCGAGGTGCGCTGAGTGCGTCGAAGGGACGCAGCATGATGGAGCAGTGCACGTCCCATGCCGGATGGGATGTCAAATAAGGTTTGCAGACAAGCTGTGTCCGAACAGAACGGAGACGCGCTTCGCGTCGACACTCCCTGTGCGCGCGACAGACGCGATACTTACTGTTAGGCGCGCAAGCGTCGTTCGCCGAAGCCGGCGCGCCGGCGCTCAGTTCATCTGGCGGATCATGATGCGCCCGCGGGTGAGATCATACGGCGACGCTTCGAACCTCACGCGGTCCCGAATGAGCACGCGCACCGCCAGGCCACTGGTGCGCGTTGCGGACTTCACGACGGCCGGCCTCCGGATGTGAATCGTGCCAAGACGGTCGTGCAGCTCCCCCGCTCGCCCGATCCGCGAACTGCCAGATCGTGTGGCAGCCCGGGTAGTGCCGACGCAGCTCGCGCGGATAGGCGCGCGCGTCGGCGCCCCCCGCCGTGCCGACGCGCGCAGACGTGGTCGCGGACACCGCGCGGGCCCGGCGTCGGCGATCGGCAGCAGTGGACGCATCCCGAATAGACGATGGTCTGGCCATGCTCCGAGGGTGCCTCGGCGCGGCCATTTGTTGCAAGACTTTGGTCTTCCTACTTGGCAGTCATCAGCTGACGGATTGTGGCTTTCGGCTGACCGCTGACGGCTGACGCTGGTCGAGGGTATCGCGCACGCGGCGGGCGAGCATCTCGGCGGTAAACGGCTTGGCCAGGAACGACGTGTCGCGCTCCAGGCCCGCATTGGCGAGCTCGGCGTCATCGGTGTAGCCGGACATGAAGAGCACCGGGAGCTGGGGCCGGCTCGACGCCAACGCGCGCGCCAGCTCGCGGCCGCCCATGCCGGGCATGATGACGTCGGTGAGCACGAGATCGATGTCGTCGCCGTGCTGCGCGCACACGCGGAGCCCCTCGTGGCCGTCCCGCGCCTCGAGGATGCGATACCCCTGTCCGGCGAGCACGCGCCTAACGATGAGGCGCACCGCCTCCTCGTCCTCCACCACCAGCACCGTTTCCTCGCCGCCGGGCAGCGGCACCTCCAGGGTGTGCTCGACGCGCACCGGCGCGGCAGCCGCCACCTGGGGGAGGAAGACCTCGAACGTGGTGCCGCGACCCGGCGCGCTCCGAACGTCGATGTGGCCGCCGCTCTGCCGGACGATGCCGTACACGGTGGACAGCCCCAGCCCGGTGCCCTTCCCCTTCTCCTTCGTCGTGAAGAACGGCTCGAAGATCCGCTGCTGGGTCGCCGCATCCATCCCCACGCCGGTGTCGCGCACCGCGAACACGACGTGGCGCCCCGGGGTCACGCCCGCGTGCCGCCGGGCGTACGCCGCGTCGAGATGAACGACACGCGTCGAGATCGCGAGCACGCCGCCCGTCGGCATCGCGTCGCGTGCGTTGACCACGAGGTTCATCACCACCTGCTCGATCTGCCCGCGGTCCGCGCGCACCGCCCCGATCCCGTTCTCGAACTGCGTCACGAGCGAGATGTTCTCGCTGATCACGCGCCGCAGCAGCTTCTGCATGTCGCCGATCACCTCGTTCAGGTCGAGGACCTGCGGCTGCAGCACCTGGCGCCGCGAGAACGCGAGCAACTGTCGGGTGAGCGTGGCCGCGCGCGCGGCGGCCTGCGTGATCTGATTGGCGTCGGAATGTCGCGGATCCTGTTGCGGCAGCGCGTTCAGCAGAAACTGGCCGTAGCTGGTGATGACGGTCAGCAGGTTGTTGAAGTCGTGCGCCACGCCGCCGGCGAGCTGGCCCACGGCGTCCATCTTCTGCGCGTGCCGGAGCTGCTCCTCGATCATCTTCCGCTCGGTGACGTCGGCCATCACCCACACCGTACCGAGCACGCCGCCCGTGCCGCGGAGGGCCGCCGCGGAGACGGAGACATCCACGAGCGTACCATCCTGGCGCGCGCACCGCATCTCGTAGCCGCTAAACGAAGGCTCACCCGTGGTGGACAACCGCCGGATGTCGTCTTCGAGCTGCGCCGCGGGAATGACCGGAATCGGACGACCGATCACGTCGCCGGCCACCCAGCCGAACATCCGCTCGGCGGCAACGTTCCATTCGCTCACGGTGCCGCTCACGTCGGTGGTCACGATCGCGAGCGGTGATGCCTGGATGAGCGTCTGCAGCGTGTCGTTGGTTTCGCGCAGCTCGCGCTCGGCGCGCTTTCGCTCGGTCACGTCATGCGCGAGTGTGAGGCGCGCCGGGCGATCGAGCACCGTCAGCGCGTGGGTCACCACCTCGACGAGGATCGTCCTGCCATCCTTCGTGCGATGCCGCCAGACGCCACGGGCGAACTCCGGCCGGTCGTCGGCCCGTGCCGCGGCGAGCACCTTCGGCACCTCCTCCGGCGGACGGATGTCGGTGATGCGCATCGCCAGGAATTCGCCGCGGGAATAGCCGTAGTGCTTCACCGCCGCGTCGTTCACCGCGACGAACGCGAGCGTCTCGATGTCGTAGACCCACATCGGCAGCGGATTGGCATCGAAGAGCAGGCGGTACCACTCCTCCGACGCGCGCAGGCGCTCCTCGGCGCGCTTCTGCTCGGTGATGTCCCGCGCCACCGCGTAGACCATCCCCTGATCCTTGCCGGCCGACTGCACCGTCCAGCCGAGCCATCGATAGCTGCCGTCGCGGCACCGAACCCGGTTCTCGTAGCGCTGCGACACGTGCCCGGTGGCGATCAGGCGCGCCGCGGCCGTGGCCGCCTCGCGGTCGTCCGGGTGGAGCAGGTCGAGCACGGGCGTCGCGAGCAGATCGTCCGCGTCATAGCCGAGCACCGAGCAGAACGCCGGATTCACGCGCAGGAACCGTCCGCTCACCGACGCGATGCAGAACATGTCCGCCGACAGCGAGAAGAAGCGATCGCGCTCGCGCTCGGCTTCCCGACGCTCGGTGAGGTTGAGCATCGTGCCGATCATCCGCCGCGGGGTGCCGTCGGGCTCGCGCAGCACGTAGCCCCGGTCGAGGATCTCGGCGTAGGTGTCGTCGCCGCAGCGGAACCGGTACTCCGCGGTCCAGAGTTGCGCATCCGAATCGAGCACGTCGGTCAGGCTCGCGACGACGGCGTCGCGCTCGTCGGGGTGGATGCGCCCCGACCACCACTCGATCGCACCCTCGACCTCGTCGGCAGCGAGGCGGAACGCCGCGCTCGCACCCTCACTCCACTCGACGCGGCTCGACGGGATGTCCCAGTCCCAGATCACGTCATTGGTCGCGCGTGCGGCGAGCCGGTGACGCTCCTCGCTCGCGGCCAGCGCCACGGTGCGCGCCTGCAGCGTGGCGGCCACCTGGTTGAACGTCGCGGCGAGCACGCCCACCTCTCCGGGGGCTCGGACGTCGGTGCGCACGCCGAGATCGCCGGCGCCGAACCGCGCCGCGTCGGCGGTGAGCTTGCGCAGCGGATCGGCGATGCGCGCCGCGACGAGCGCCGCGAGGAACAAGGCACCGCCGAGCCCGAGCCCGCCGAACAGGATCAGGTAACGCCACTCCGACTCGGGCGCCGGCGTGCGGGCATCGCTCGGCAGTCCGACGACCGTCAGCCAGGGGGCAGCCTCCACCCGGTGATAGGCCATGAGCCCGCCGCCGTTGGCCGGCGTGGTGAGCGTGTCGAATCCGGTTGGCCGCTGGCGAAGCGCGCGCACGTGGGCGGGATCGATGATCCGGCGTCCGACCCATCGCGACGCGTCGCTCGAACGGGCGAGCACGATGCCGTCGTCATTGACGAGCGTGATGACCGCGCCCGAGGCGCCGCTGGCGCCAACGGTCACGAACCGGGTCAGTCCATCGAGACGAGCCGTCGAGGACACGACGCCCAGGGGCTCACCCTCCTGCCTGATGCCTCGCGCCAGCGTTAGGCTCCACGACCCCGTGCCTCGATTCTCGATCGGCCGCCCGACGACCAGGCCGGCGTGGGTCAGCGCGTCCCGGAAGAAGCGATGCGCGGCGACCTCCATCGTCCGTGTCGCCGTCGGGTCGTCGTCGGACGAGCCGAGGTTGCGGCCGTCCATCCCCCACACGGCGAGGTTGTTGAAGTGCGGGGGCAGCTCGGCGCGCAGGCGGTGCAGCAGTGCGTCGTTGTCCGCGATGCGGGCCGAGTCGACGGTGGCAGCCTGCGTGACCGCGAGCAGGAGTCCTTCGATCGTGCCGATCTGATCGTCCACGCGGGCGCTCACCTGCGCCGCGAGGTCACCAAGCCGGGCCCGACTGTCTCGCTCGCGGTCTCGCTCGTAGCTCGCGAACGTTGTCGCGAACAGCGCGATCCACGGCAGGAGCATCGCCAGTACGAGCAGCACGAGCCGCTCGCGAATGCCCAGCGCGGAAAGGCGCGACCGAAGTCGCGCCGCGAAACCCGTCACGGGCGTGCGGCCCGGCCGGACCACCAACGAGGAGCGTGCCGGGGGGCCAGGGAAAACGGAACCATGGCGCGCAGGGATGACTTCACCGTGGCACTAAACGTAATGCGGCGCCGTGGCATCCCACAGCCAGCCGCACCATCCAGCCCGATGCGGTCCACTCGATCGGAACGTCTGTCTCGTGGAGGATAACATGACCCGCACATCGCTGCTCCGCAGCATCGCCGTCGGCTCCGCGGTACTCACTCTCGCCGCTGCCTCGCCAACGTTCGGCCCGCCGTGGATCTCGATCGAGACGCCACCCAACCCCTACGATCGCCTCTCGCGGGGTGCGTTCCTCGTCGTCCATACGTTTCATCACGCGGACGCGGTAGCGTCCGGCGTGACCGGCACCGCAGAAGGGATCGTCGGCGGGGCGCGGCGGAGCGTTCGCCTCACGTTCGACACCACCGCGCGCCGCGGGAGCTACGCGCTTCGCAAGCAGTGGCCGGCCGAAGGGACGTGGATGCTGGTGATCAACACCGGTGGCCACGCCGAGGGCGTCACCGCACTCGTCGAGATCGGGAGCCGCGGCGAAGTGGCTGGCGTGCGCGTGCCCACGCGTCGCGAGGGAGAATGGGAGATCCCCGTGCAGGTGACGGCGCGCGACATCGATGCCGCGCTCGAGGCGCGCACCGGACGACGGGCCGCGGCCGCGCGGTGACCCGACGGCGAGCGGCGTCACACTTGCAATGGTGCGGCGGCAATCCCGGCACCGGGCGGCGCGCAGCGCGCCGCCCGGTGCCGGCCGGCATCCGCACACTCGCACGGGAGGCGCTCGCACGTGCACCTCGCGCTACTGGTACTGGGCGCGCTCGCGGCGCTGGTGCTGCTCGCCCTGGCGCTCGTCGGGTTGCGCTACCTGACGCGAGGAACACCGGTTGCTCAGGTGAGCGGGGTTCAAGGCAACCGCGAGCTGCCGAAGACCGACGATGATCTCTTCTGCGACGCGATAGAGTTGCTGACGCGCACGGAGCTGAACCGCGGCAATCATGCGGAGCTCTGCTTCAACGGCGACGGCACGTACGACCGGCTGTTCGGCGACCTGCAGGCGGCGCACCAGACGATCACGCTGCAGCTGTACTACTGCCAGCCGGGTCGCGTGGCCCGCCGATTCGGCGAGGTGCTCTGCGAACGCGCGCGAGCGGGCGTGCGCGTCCTCTTCCTGCTCGACGCCTTCGGCTCGGCGAGGCTGACCAAGGACTATCTGGACTCGCTGCGCGACGCCGGCGTGCAGATCGCCGTGTTCCGTCCCGTGCGCTGGTGGGCGCTGGAGAAGGCGTACGCGCGCTCACACATCCGTGTCGTCGTCGTGGACGGGCGCATCGCCTACACCGGTGGATTCGGGATGGACGACAAGTGGCTTGGCGACGGCCGTCATGCGGGGCAGTGGCGCGAGACGAACACCCGGTTCACCGGCCCGGCGGTGCTGCAATTGCAGGCGACGTTCGCCGCGGGCTGGGCCGAGGCCACGGGCGAGCTGCTCACGGGCCCCACGCTCTTCCCGCGGACGCCCGAGGACGGCGAGGGGTCGATGCTGGCGTCGGTGCTTCATACCGCACCGACGATCGGAAGTACGGCGGCCGAGCGCCTGCTCGCACTGTCGATCGCCGCGGCGCGCCATGCATTGTACGTCACGAACTCGTACTTCGTCCCCGATGATGACTTCGTGCGCCTCCTGTGTGAGAGCGCCGGCCGCGGCGTGGACGTGCGAGTGCTGACGCCGGGCGAGCGGAACGATGTGAAGAGCACCTGGTACGCGGGCCGCGCCCAGTACGAACGGCTGCTCGCGGGCGGCGTACGGATCTACTGGTATCTGCCGACGATGCTCCACGCGAAGTCGTTCGTCGTGGACGGGTGCTGGTGCTCGGTGGGAACGATGAACTTCGACAACCGGTCGCTGGCGTTCAACGACGAGTCGAACCTGCTCGTGCTCGATGACCGCTTCGGGGCCGCGCTGGGCGACATGTTTCTCGAGGACCTCCGGTACGCGCGCGAGGTGACGCTCGAGGCATTTCGCCGGCGGCCGCGGCACGAGCGACTGCTCGAGTGGGGGGCGAGCCGGATGGCGCGGATGCTGTAGAGGCGGAAGTCGACAGCCTCCGGCTTCCCGGATCCGGCTCGTACATTATCAACGCATGGAGACCACGGACCGCGTTCGGATCGACAAGTGGCTCTGGGCTGCCCGCTTCTACAAGACGCGCGCGGTCGCGGCCGAAGCCATCGACGGTGGGAAGGTCGAGGTCAACGGCGCGAAGGCCAAGCGCGCGAAGATGGTCCAGGTGGGCGACGAGGTGCGCCTGCGCCAGACGCCCTTCGAGCATCATGTCGTGGTGCGCGCCGTCTCCGAGCGTCGCGGTCCGGCCAGCGTCGCCGCGACGCTCTACGAGGAGACGGCCGAGAGCAAGGCGAAGCGCGAAGCGCTCGCCACGCAGATTCGCAGTATGCCCACCGACGAGTGGGAAACGGGACGGCCGACGAAGCGAGACCGTCGCGAGATCGAGCGGTTTCGGCGGCGATAGCGGGCGGCGCGAGCTGGCGCCGCGCTGGTCACCGCCCGGCGTCCTGGTCCGCCAGCGCGATCAGGGTCGCATCGTCGAGACGGTGCCCGCCATCGAACGAGATGAGGCGCGCCGCGATCCCGGCGTCCTCGAAGCGCTGGAGCTGGCCGTTGGCGTCGGTCCACGAGGTCAGCGTGTCGCGGCTGCCGACCACGAGCACCACGTCGCACTGCGCGAAGCGCGGCGCGACCGCCGCGAGGTCCACGTCGGGCGGGTAGCTCCCGGCCCACAGGATCATCCGATCGGCCCGCGCACGCCCACGTGCCAGCCAGCGCCCCACCGTCGCCACCCCTTGCGAGAAGCCGAGCACGTGCAGCCGAACGCCGGCGTCGGGCAGCATCTCTCGCAGGCGGTCGTGCAGGGCGTCGAGGTACGCGACCTGGTCGCCGATCTCGGACTCGCGGTCCTCCCGCGTCATCCACGTCGCGCCGACGCGCGGCGGCGCACTGCCCGGCGGTGCCGGCGTGCGGTCGAGGTAGAACCGCGACAGCGCCTCGGGCGCGGCGATGAGGCGCGACGGCGCGGCGACCACACGGAACGATTCGGCGAACTCGCCGGCGAGCTGCCCGTAGCCGTGGCACACAACCCAGAGGTCCGTTATGCGCGCACCACCATCGAGGTGGCCGAGCGTGTAGTAGCGGGCCGTGCGCCTGACGTCGATGTGGTGCTCCGCCATCACGTGCGCGGCTTCACGAGCAGCCGCTGCCCGATGCGGATGCGGGGACCGGGCAGGTCGTTCCAGTCCTGCAGCTGCTCGACGGTCACGTCGTACTCGCGGGCCAGCAGTTCGAGCGCCTCGCCGCGTTGCACGATGTGGTACAGTGGGCGGCGCGCCGCCTGCGCGGCTGCCAGCGCCCGCTGCCGGTCGGCCTCGACGCTGTCGCGGATCGCCGTCTGGCGGCGGGCCATCAGCACCAACACGCTGTCGAGTCGCGAGCGCTCGCTCGCTACCACGCCGAACGTGCGCATCTGCGCTGGGGCGCGAATCACCACGCCCCTCACCGTTCCGAGGAACACCGCCCCGCGCCACACGTCGATGGGGCGGTCGTACGGGAACGACGACTCCTCGAGCAGTTGCGGCTCCGGCTCTCGCGGCAGGAGCTCCTCGGGCGGCACCCCGACGTACAACAGCCGGCGGTTCGTGGCCGCGAGCACGCCGTGGGTGACGCGGAAGTAGTCCCACCAGTGACGCGCCATCACCGGCGCGCGCCAGTCGATGGACTCGCCGCGCTCGAGCATCAGCTCGACCTCGCGGTTCGCGATCCGCGCCGAGCCTTCCGCATCGCCGCGGTGGATGAACAGGAGCACGCCGACGGTGGCGAGCAGCAGCGCGAAGCCGACGCTCCACGCCGACACGCGGAGCGCGACGCGCCACCGCCGGCGCGGCACCGCCGCCGGCCGCGGCCGCCGAGCCGCCACCTCCATCTCCTCCGTCCACCCCGTGGGCGACGGAGCGAACGGCGGGTCAGGCGGGTGACTCACCTAACGTTGCGCGGGACGGCGACACGGCGCACGGGCACGGGAGGCCCCGAAGTCGCCTGACCGGCATCCACGTGTCGAGTTCACCAGCTACTTCACGGTGAACGGAATGGAAAACTCGGTCGTATCCCAGCTCATACGGAGGAGCCCGCCGGCGCGCTGCGGCTCGATGGCGATGGTGAACTGCTCCACCGGGGCGGTGAGGCGCGTTAGGCGCAGCGGTACGCGGGCGAGGTCCTGCGACGCGTCATAGGCCGTGCCCCACTGCCCCGTCTGCTTGTTGATGATGAGCATCGGCGCCGTCTCGGAGAGCAGCGTCCACAGCGTGTACTTCCCGGCGGGCACCGTCTTGCCGGCGAATACGAGATCCTTGTTCGTCTCGAGCTGCGTCGCCTCGTTGGCGCCCGTGCGCCACACCTTGCCCCACGGCTCGAGGCCGCCGAACACGACGCGGCCGCGTTTGCTCGGCCGGCCGTAGTCCACGAGCAGCGACGCGCCGCCGATGGCGGCGCGGGTGGTGTCGCGCGGCGACAGCGGCGCTTGCGGCCGCGCCTGCGCGTGGAGCGACGCGGCCGCCACCGTCATGGCGGCGACGGCATACGCGGAAACCCTGAATCGCAGCATCTGTACGGTCCGAAGAGTGGAATGTCGACGGTAGAAACGCGCGCGGCCCCGCGCAAGCGCGGAGCCGCAGTCCTGATCGGTTCTGGACGGGGCGATCAGTGCGCGGCGGGCGACTTGGCGGACGAATCGGTGCCCTCGACGCGCGGCGACTCCTTGCGGTACTGGGCCGTGACGTCGTTCGGCGACCGGAACGTGGCCTTGTGAATCAGCCCGGCGGTGACGAACAAGCCGACGGCGAGAGCGGTGATGAACAGGGCGAAGGGCCAACCCTGCGAGAAGTTGCCTTCGATGCGGCTCGGGGCGCGGTGTTCGGCCATGGTGGATGCGGGGGGTCGTGTCGGCTGAGACGGACGTGCCGATAATGTAGCGGACCGGGACCGGATTTGTCATGGCCGCGGCCCGGGGCCGCGAGCGGCGGGCCGCAACCGGCTCGGCCCTCAGTCTCCGGCCCGCGCGATCACCGCAGCGCGGCCACCCGGCCCGCGATCACCGCAGCGCGGCCACCCGGCCCGCGCCCACCGCCGCGACGTGCCGCTCCGCCGCCTCGATCGCCGCCTCCGTCTCGCGCGATGAGCCGCCGACCTCGATCTCGGCGGTCGAGCGGAGTGCGCCACGGTACCAGTCGGTCCAGGTGCGCAGGATGAGCTCCTCCTTCGCGCGGTCGCCGCCGGCCGCCACCGCCGCGCGGGACAGCGCCGCCTCGGCCTCGAGTCGCGCGACGGCCGCCTGCTCCACCTCGGCCACCAGCGCCCGCGCGGTCGCCCCATCCGCCGACGCGAGCGTCAGCGCCGCCACCAGCGCCGAGACGCCGACGTTCGCGAGCTCCCGCGGCGATACGTTAGGCAGGCGGTCGTTGTCGGTGTGGTAGAACTCGTCGGTGAAGTGCCAGAACAGGAGACCCGGCTTCTTCGCATCGAGAAACGGTACGTGGTCGCTCCCGCCCTCGAACGGGTTCGTGCGCACCACCCACCCGGTCACCGCCGCCTGGTCGAGACAGCGGCGCAGCACGAAGTCGTTGAAGAAGTGCGGCGTGAGCTGGTCGACCCGGAGCGCATCGCCGCCCCACTCGGTGTGCCGGTCCTCGCCACGCGTCCACACCGCGGACGGGTCCGGCATCTTCTCGATGAGGAACGTCCCGCCGGTCTTCCCGGTGTCCTCGCCGACCATGTCGAGGCTCACGCCCCAGCGCACCGTCGCGGCGCGCGCCCGGTCGGCGAGGTAGCGCCGAGTGGACGCGATCTCGTTGCCCCAGATGAACGTGATGGAGCGCCGCGGCGAGATGCGGCCACTCGCGACGAGCGACGCCGCCACGCGCGCCATCTCGACCTGCGCGCCCACGCCCGAGGCGTTGTCGTTCGCGCCCGGCTCCTGCACGTGCGCGCTGAAGACGAACCGCTCGTCAGGCGCATCGGCGCCGCGCACGTCCGCGATCACCGTCCGCTCGGCGGCGGTGTAGCGCTTCGCCTCCGTCACAACGCGCACGCGCACGGGCCCCGCGGCCAGCGCGCGCTGCAGCGCCTCGCGCGCGTCGTACGACAGCAGCAGCCCCCAGGACGTCGACGCGGAATCCGCGGGTATGGACGAGAACTGGATCGACGTGCGATGCGTCTCGGGCTTCGTGTACGCCGGCATCGCGTACGCGAGCACGCCGGCAGCGCCGCGCTTCTTGACGGCTTCGGTGTAGAGTCGGCCCACCGGCATCTCGCCGAACACGATCTTCCCCGCGAGCGGCACGCGGTCCAGTGCGCCGTCATCGCCCTTCCCCACCGACACCACCTCGGCCTCGACGCCGGCGGGCGGCGTCGAGGCCGAATTGACGGCGAGCATATTCCGGTTCGAGGCGAAGCGCAGGAGCGGAGCCCGCGCGCCGACGATCGTCAGCGATGCATCGACCGGCTCCCAGGCGGGCCCGTTCATGGGTCGCTGCTCGACATGAAAGGTCAGCCGGTCCGTGGGCTTCGCCTTGCTCTCCTCCACGTAGCCGGCGCGACGCAGCTCGTTGGCAACGTGGTCGATGCTCTCATCGAAGCCGCGGTTCCCCGGCCACCGCCATCGCTGCTCCACGAACGCGACGGTCGTGAGCGCGCGCTCGCCGGAGTACTCGGGCCGAACGAGGGCGAAGAGCCGCGCGACGGCCGGCGGCGGATCGGACGATGGGCCGGTGCGGCGAGGCGCCGCGCCGCCCATGACCATCGCGCCCAACAGCGGCGCGACCAGTAACCTCGACGCCGCGGCCATTCGATCAGCTCACCGCGCGCGCCATCCCGTTGTCGTCCAGCACCGATCGCCGCACCGACACCTGGGCCAGATGCTCGGTCATCGCCTGTGCCGCGCGGTCCCCATCGCCCTCGGCAATCGCATCCACGATCTCGCGGTGGCTCGCGAACGCCGCGGAGAGGCACCCGTCGAGGTCATCGCGGTCCGCCATCCGCTCGCTGCGCAGCAGCGCGACGAGCGTCTGGCTCATCAGCGTGAGCACCGGATTGCCGGTGGCGCGCGCCACCTCGACGTGGAACTCGGTGTCGGTGTCCACCAGCCGCGGCGACAGCGATCGCTCCTCCTCCATCTCGGACGAGATGGCCCGCAAGCGCGCGATGTGCTCGTCGCTGCGGCGCGAGGCGGCGAGCCGCGCCGCCTGCACCTCGAGGAGCTCGCGCGCCTCCTCCAGGCACTCCACGTTGTCCCGCTCGTTGCGAAGGAGCAGCGTCATCGACTCGACCACGCGATCGGGGGACAGGTTCGTGACGAAGGTCCCTCGGCCCACGAATACCTCGATCAGTCCCTTTTCAGTGAGCGACTTGATCGCTTCACGAACCGCAGTGCGGCTCACGCCGAAGCGATCCGCGAGATCGCGCTCGGCGGGAATCTGATCGCCGGGTTGTAGCTCTCCAGCCAGAATCTGCTGCTGGATCTGGTCGACGATTTCCTGATAGAGCCGCTCTTTGGGCTTGATCGGCAGGTATACGGGCATCGGTACGCTCCTCGAGCCGAGAGGGCGACGGAGGTGAAGCTTCGTCGCCGCATGGGTGCCGGGGCGCGCCAGGGCGAGCACGCGCGCTTGTGTTCGGACTACGCGGCGCGTCCGGAAAACGCTGACGTCGCTCTCCGCGCCGCCGCGACGCGGTGTTCGAGCGCCGCTACACCGGCGTAACACCGCGCGCCCCCGCAATCTATCTTTCGCCGCCGAACCTCGCGGCACACCTCTCGTCCGTCGCCATGGAAGTTCTCGAAGTCGACCCGGTGGTGCCTGACGCGGCGTCCGTGCGCCGTGCGGCTCTCGTGCTTCGCGGCGGTGGACTCGTCGCGTTTCCCACCGAGACGGTGTACGGGCTCGGCGCGCACGCGCTCGACCCCGTGGCCGTGGGCCGGATCTACGCGGCGAAAGGGCGCCCGCGCTTCAATCCGCTCATCGTCCACATCGCCTCGGCGGAGTCGGTGCCGGAGATCGCGCGCGAGTGGCCGGCCGACGCCGCGCTCCTCGCCGAGCGATTCTGGCCCGGGCCGCTCACCCTCGTCGTGCCGAAGCGCACGTCGGTGCCGGACGCGATCACCGCCGGGCTCGACACGGTGGCCATCCGCGTGCCCGCGCATCCGGTCGCCATCGCGCTGCTCCGGGCCAGCGAGATCCCCGTCGCGGCGCCGAGCGCGAACCGATCCACGCGTGTGTCCCCGACCACGGCGCGCCACGTCGTGCGCTCACTCGGGCGCAGCGTGGATCTCGTGCTCGACGCCGGGCCGACGCAGGTCGGCATCGAATCGACGGTCGTCGATGTCACCGGGCCGGTGCCGGTGGTCCTTCGGCCGGGCGTCATATCGTTGGCGATGCTCGCCGACGCACTCGGCCGCGAGGTCGGCGTGGCCGCGCAAACATCCGGCGCCGCCGCGCGCCGATCGCCCGGAATGATCGACCGTCACTACGCGCCGGCCGCGACCGTGCGGCTGTTCTCGGAGCACGACACCGCGGAGGTGCTCGCGGCGTTGGAAGCGGCAGCGGCGAGCGGCCGCCGCACGGGTGCGCTGCTGCGTGCAACACCCGAACTCGCGGTTTCGCATCTCGAGCGGCTGCCGGGCGATGCCGCGGGTTACGCACGCGCGTTGTATGCCGCGTTGCACGCGCTCGACGAGGCGGGCGTGGAGCTGGCGTTCATCGAGCGGGTGCCCGACGCGCCGGAATGGTCCGCGGTACGCGACAGGCTGGAGCGCGCCGCGCGTTGAGGGGGCGCGGCGGGCATCCCGGTTCCCGGTTCCCGGTTCCAGTCGGCACGCCGGACCCGTACTTTCACGGCCCATGCGTCTCACTCCCGTGTCTCCGCGCTCGGCGCTCTCGCTGAATGATCGCTCGGCGCGGCGCCCGGCGGCGTTGCCGGATGACGACACGGTGGCCGAGTGGAGGAAGAAGCTGCTCGATCGGCTCGAGAAGCTCCAAGCGATGCTCTACGCCGACCACCGCTACGCCGTGCTCGTCGTGCTGCAGGGGCGGGATGCGTCGGGGAAGGATGGTACCGTGCGGAAAGTGTTCGGCGCGTGCAATCCGGCCGGCTGTCAGGTGACGTCGTTCACGGCGCCCACCCCGCTCGAGCTCAGCCACGACTTTCTCTGGCGCGTGCACCAAGCCGTGCCGGCGAAGGGGATGATCGGCGTGTTCAACCGCTCGCACTACGAGGACGTGCTCGTGGCGCGCGTGCGGGAGCTCGTCCCGCGCAAGGTGTGGTCGCGCCGGTACGATCAGATCAACGAGTTCGAGCGCTCGCTCGCCGAGAACGGCGTGACGATTCTCAAGTTCTTCCTCCACGTGTCGCGCGACGAGCAGCTCGACCGGTTGCGCGAGCGCCTCTCCAATCCGGAGAAGAACTGGAAGTTCCGGGCGGACGACCTCGACGATCGCGACCACTGGGGTGAGTACACCCGCGCGTATCGCGACGCGCTCCGGCTGTGCAGCTCGCCGTGGGCGCCCTGGTACGTCGTGCCGGCGGACGACGAGAAGGCGCGCGACTATCTCGTCGCGCGGACCGTGGTGGACACGCTCGCGGGACTCGGCCTCCGCTTCCCGCCGGCCGATCCGGACGTGCTGAAGCTCGCGAGGAAGCTCCGGTGACATCGCGCGGTCGCGGCGAATCGCCGGTGTTGGAACGCCGAACGGTGTCGCGCAAGACGCCGGGCGACGGCAAGCTCGAGATCACCGCGGCGGCCGCGGCGGCGCTCGAGCCGTTAGGCAGCCGGTTTCCGGCCGCCGTCGATGCGCGGGTCGGCGAGGCACGGCTCGGCACGATGCCCTGCACGTGTCGTGGGGCGGACCGGCCGCACGTGCACCACTTCGTGGAGAGCGACCTGTTCCGCGCGCTGTCACCGGGCACGGAGGTCGACGTCGTGCTCGACGCGGCCGGCGGCCGACTCCTGATCCTGACTGCCTAACGCTCCGCCCGATACCCCCGAGCCCGCCGCGACCGCGGGACCTGCCTCAGCCAGCGAGCCGAACCATGCCCCCAGCGACTCCCGAGTTCATGACGACGACGGCGAATTTCCTCGACGGGTACCGGATCGTGCGCACGTACGGCGTGGTGCGTGGCATCACGGTGCGATCGCGGTCGGTGTTCGGGACGCTGGGGGCCGCGCTGCAGCAGCTCCGTGGCGGGGAGGTGTCGCTGCTCACCGAGCTATGCGAGCGCACGCGTCACGACGCGTTCGCGCTCGCGGTGGAACACGCGCGCGAGCTCGGGGCGAACGCGCTCGTCGCGCTCCGCTACGATGCGACCGAGATCATGAGCGGGGTGTCGGAAGTCCTCTGCTATGGAACCGCGGTCCGCGTCGTCGCCACCCGCGGCGACCAGGACGCCGCGTTCTAGTCGAGGTTCCCGGACCCGTGCTTCTCGCCGGCGACATCGGCGGCACCAAGACCCGCCTCGCGCTCTACGACGACACCGGCGGTGCGTTACGCCTCGGGAAGCACGCGCGGTATGCGAGCAGCTCGGCGGCGAGCCTGGAGGCGATCGTCGCGCGCTTCCTCGAGGAGAGCGGCAACCCGCGCCCCACGGCCGCCTGCTTCGGCGTCGCCGGCGCGGTGGTGAGCGGACAGGTACGCGCGACGAACCTGCCGTGGCAGGTGAGCGCGCGAGAGCTCTCGCGCGCGCTCGGCATTCCGCGCGTGCATCTCATGAACGACCTGGAGGCGGCGGCATACGGCGTGATCGCGATCGACGATCCTGCGTCCCTGCTTCCGCTGCAGCGTGGAGACGCGCCGCCGGAGCACAAGTCGGTCGCGCTCATTGCCGCCGGCACGGGGCTCGGCGTCGCGCTCATGTCCTGGGACGGCAAGGCCTACCAGGTCGCGCCATCGGAAGGCGGGCACACCGACTTCGCGGCGCAGAGCGAGATCGAGGACGCGCTGCTCGTGTTCCTCCGCGCCGATTACGGCCACGTGAGCTACGAGCGGGTGCTGTCGGGGCCGGGGCTGGTGAACATCTATCGCTTCCTCCGCCAGTATCGGCGCTCGCCGGAGCCGGCGTGGCTCACGGAACGCATCGGCCATGGCGACCCCGCGCCGTGCATCTCCGCGGCGGCGCTCGCGCACGAAGACCCGGTGTCCGACGAGGCACTCTCGCTGTTCGTGTCGATCTACGGCGCGGCGGCGGGCAACGTGGCGCTGACGGCGCTCGCGGTCGGCGGCGTGTTCGTGGGCGGAGGGATCGCGCCGAAGATCCTGCCGCGACTGCGGGAGGGCCCGTTCCTCGAGGCGTTCGCGTACAAGGGGCGGTTCAGCGAGGCGATGCGGCGGATTCCGGTGCACGTGGTGCTGGCGCCGGACGTGGCGCTGTTGGGAGCGGCAGCGTGTGTACGAGACGGCTAAGAGGTAGGGGATTTGAGCCGGAAGCCGGCTAACCGCACGAAACGGCCAACCGGGCGCCCCCCTCCCGCGCCCGTTCAAGTGTTCCAGGCCACCGGTCGAGACTCCGACGTATCGGAGGTGCGTCCACGATGGCCCTGGCTGCGTCGAACCGTCTCGCCCGAGAACCGAAGCGCCTCGCGGCGTTGGTGACCCTGTTCGTCGCGGGGGGCACCAGCGCCGCGGCCAGCCAGCCCACCTTCACGCTCGGCAGCCCCAGCGCTGAAGTGCGGCGGGTGCAGGGCGTGCCTGCGGTCATCGAACGGTTGCCGTCGCTCGGCGTGGAGATCTGGACGTTCGGCGCCGCCTCGGTGCGGTTCTCGTCCGACTCGCTCCGCGTGATCGGATGGGAGGACGCCGCGCGGACGCTTCGGGTCGCGATGCGGCCGGGGCCCAACGTCACATCGGCCCCCGCCTTCGACGCCGGCTCGCACCGGGACGATGTCGTGCGGCTCATGGGAACCCCCGCGGGCGTGCGCGAGGATCGTGCGCGCGGCACGATGCTCTGGCGCTATGGTCCGAGCGGCGTCACGATCGGGCTCGCGGACGGGCGCGTGCTGTCGTACGCGAACGCCGGCGGGAATCTGCGTGTCGAGCCGCCGGCGGGCACCGCGACGCTCGCGCGCGATAGCCACGCCGCACGCGCCGTGGCCCGAACCGGCGCGGACGCCCCCGGCGCGAGCCCCGCCACGCCTAACGCCCCGCTGTCGCTCGACGTCGCGCTGAGCTTTCGCGAGCCATCCGGGAATCGTGCGCTCGACGGAGGGGAGGCCGGGTCAGTCGCCGTGGCGGTCCGGAACCGCGGTCCCGGTATCGCGCGTGGCGTGCGCGTCCGGATGGTCCCGGATTCGGGTGAGAGCTCGATCACGATCGGAACGCCCGCGGCGCTCGCGCGCCTGGACCCCGGTGCCAGCGCGAGCGTGGACGTGCCGATCACCGCATCGATCGACTCGCGCGACGGGCGGGCGACGCTCCGACTGATCGTGACCGAGGCGAACGGCTTCGACGTGGACGTCGCCCGCCGCCTGACGATCCCGCTCCGTGCCACCCGGCCGCCGCGCCTCGCGCTCGCCGGCGTGCGCGCCGACGATCAGAGCGGCGACGGCCGCGTGTCCGCGCGCGAGCTCATCGAAGTCACCGCGCGTGTCTGGAACGCCGGCACCGGCGCGGCGCGCGATGTGAAGGCGTCGCTGACGACCGGTGAGGACGCGTTCCTCATCGCGGAGAGCGCGCGCGAACTCACGCTCGGCACCATGGTCGCGGGCGACCACCGCGACATCACCTTCGTCTTCTACACGAACACGCGGGCGCGCGACGTCCGCGTGGTCGTCGCGCTGCACGAGGCGACGGGGCGCTACGGCGCCACGCTCACCCTGCCGTTCGCGGTCGACCGACCCACGCCGCGAACGCTCGACGATGTCGTGGCCGAGTCGCCAACCGACAGCGCGGTCGCTCGACCCGCCTCGCTGCCCGACGAGGTCGAGCGCGACATCCCTCGAGCCGCCGAGCCGAACCCGGACGCGATCGCCGTGATCATCGGCGTGGAGCGATACGCGGCGCTGCCGCCGGCACGATTCGCGGCGCGCGACGCGCAGCTGGTCCGGCGGTACGCCGCGTCGCTGCTCGGCGTGCCTGACGACCGCAATCACATCTACCTGCGCACCGACGCCGACGCGACGGGCAGCGAGTTCCGGAAGCTGTTCGGTGACGACGGCTGGCTCGCGCGCCGAGTGCGCCCGACGACCGACCTGTACGTCTACTTCTCGGGGCACGGTGCGCCCGACCTGAAGACGCGGACCGCGTACCTCCTCCCCGCCGATGCCGACGCGTCATATCCGCGCGAGACCGGATACGCGCTTGCCACGTTGTACCGGCAGCTCGCGCGGTTGAACGCGCGCTCGGTGACGGTGATGCTCGACGCGTGCTTCACGGGCGCCACCCGCACGAGCGGGACGCTGTACGCCGGCGCGCGGCCCATCGTCATCTCGGTGGAGCACCCCGCCCTGCTGAAGGAGAACTTCACCGTGCTCGCGGCGGCGGGCGGAGACCAGATCGCGTCGGACTACCCGGCGAAGCGCCACGGGCTGTTCACGTACTTCGCTCTGCTCGGGCTCAAGGGCGCGGCCGACACCGACGGCGACCGCGCGGTGACGGTGGCGGAGCTCGAGCGATATCTCGGCGAGCGCGTGCCCGGTGTCGCGGCGTCGCTCGACCGCGAGCAGGTGCCGCTGGTCATCGCGCGGCGCAAGGACCGACCGGTCGTCAGCTTCGAGGGCGCGCCGTGAGAGTGATTCACGTACTCGCCGGCGTGGGACCGGGTCTCGCCGCGCTCGCTGCCGCCCTGAGCGCCCAGCCAGTCACGGGTAGCCGAGCCGACACCGTCACCGTCACGCAACGCGTCCTCGTCGCCGGCGATGTGACTCCCGCGGAGGCGAAGCGAAGCGCGGTCGAGCAGGCGCTGGCCGAGGCGGTCCGCCGCCTCACGGGCGTGCGCGTGCAAGCCGCGCAGCTCGGCGTGGGCGAGGACCGCGGCGGCCACCCGCGCGACAGCTTCCTCTCGGTCGTGCAGCTCGATGCCGCTGGCCGGGCGACCGACTACCGTGTTCTGGACGAGCGGTTCGTGAGCGAGCGCCACGCCGCACTCGGCACCCAGCTCTATCTGGAGCTGCGCGCGCTCGTGACGGTGGAGCGCGAGCGCGGCGCGACGGACCCCGGATTCGCGGTGAGCGTCTCGCTCAACGACGCGCTCTTCTTCGATGCCGGCGGCAGTCTCGAGGGGAACGACGAGCTGGTCGCGACGATCACGACGACCCGCGACGCCTGGCTCACGGTGTTCGGCGTCACCGGCGACTCGGCCCAGCTTCTCCTGCCTAACGCCTTGATGACGGAGCATCGCGCGCCGGCAGGTGCGGCGGTGGAGCTTCCATCGCGCGACTGGCGCGACCGCGGCGTGCACTTCCGGGCGTCACTCCCCCAGGGCGGGAGCGCACGACGCGAGCTGCTGCTGGTCGTGGCGACGCGCACGCCCGTGGCGTTCACTCCGCCAGCCCAGGCGCCGGACGCCGGCGCCTCGTTTCCTTTGTTGGCGATCCAGCGCTGGCTCGTGACGATCCCGCTCGACCAGCGGGCGATCGCGTTCGCGGCGTACGAGGTGAGGCGTAGGTGAAGTCGACAGCCGACAGCCGGAAGCCGGCGGCCGACAGCCGACAGCGATCAGCCCGTTTCCCGTTTCCCCGTTCCCGAGTCCCGACCCCCATGCGCACCACCAGACTCATCCTGACCCTCGCCACCGTCGCCGGATGCCACCGCGCGCCTAACGCGGCAGACCTCACGCCGCCCCCGAGCCGCGAGACGGTGAAGAACATGCCCAAGTGGTACCTCAAGCCGCCCAAGGACGACAAGTTCGCGTTCGGCGCCGCCACCGCCGTCTCGCAGGACCTGCAGGTCTCGATCGACAAGGCGCAGGCGGCGGCGCGCAACGTGGTCGCGCAGCAGCTCGAGGTGAAGTACGGCGCGCTCACGAAGCGGTTCGTCGAGGAGACCGGCCGCAACGTGGACGCGCAGCTGCTCGACGAGTACACGCAGGTCTACAAGGCGACGGTGAGCCAGGTGCTCTACGGCAGCCGCCCGCGCGAGCAGACGGTGCGCGCCGAGGGGCCGGTGTACCGGGCCTTCGTGCTCGTGGAGCTTCCCCTCGGCGAGGCGAGCAAGCGGCTCATGGATCAGGTGCGCGCGAACGAGCAGATGTACACGCGCTTCCGCGCGAGCGAGGCGTTCAAGGAGCTCGAGGCGGAGGTGCAGCGGTACGAGGCGTGGAAGCGGAATCAGAAGTAGGGGCCCGGGGCCCGGGACGCACGGTGAACGCGGCGGGGCGCGCCGTCCACTACAGCGCGCGAACACCGCGTCAGTGAACGAACGGCGCCTGTTCGGGCTCGTTCCCTACAGTCGTAGAAATTTTCCGTTTCGAGGCAACCCTGCGGAGCGGGTGGGCGACTAATGGCGGGAAACGCGCGGCCGGGAGGCTCCGGCCGAGTCGCGAGCATCGCCCATCATCGCTCAGTCAGGAACTCCTCGATGCGCAGACCTTTCGCCCTCCTCTCGGCCGCGTCGCTCGCCGGCGCGGTGCCGGTCGCGGCGCAAGCGCCGCTCAAGACGCTCACGAAGCCCGACGTCGAATACGCCGAGCCGTTCACGCAGATCAACGGCGTCCGTGAGCTCCGCGACGGCCGCGTGATCGTCTCCGACCTCCGCGAGAAGAGCGTCCAGCTCGTGGACCTCGCGCGGCAGAGCGCGCAGAAGATCGGGCGGGAGGGCTCGGGGCCCGGCGAGTACGCGATGCCGGCGCGGCTCCTCGCGCTCCCCGGCGACACGTCGGTGGTCTACGACCCGCTCAACCGTCGCTTCCTCGTGATCGGTCCGGATGGAAAGGCCGGGCCGTTCGTATCGTACGAGAGCAACGCCGCCGGCCCCGGCATGCGGCTGACGCTCGGTGCCCGATACACCGACGCGCGCGGGCGCCTCTACTCACAGGGACCGAGCTTCGGCATCGGCCCGAACGGCCAGCCGACGTCGGCCGACACGGCGCCGATCGTTCGCTTCGACCGCGCCACGAGGAAGACGGACACGCTCGCGTGGGTGCACACGCCCACGACGCAGATCAACACGTCGCAGGGCGGCCGGAACGTCCAGATCCGCGCCGGCGGCGGCAACCCCTTCGCCGCCACCGACGACTGGGCGGTGATGCCCGACGGCCGCCTGGCCGTGGTTCGGACGAAGGACTATCACGTCGACTGGTACCTGCCTAACGGCCAGCGCACCGCCGGCGCGGCGGTGGCGTACGACAAGCTCAAGGTGACCGAGGACGACAAGAAGGCGTGGCGCGAGCGCCAGGCGAGCGGTGGCGGCGTGGCGTTCGCGGTGACACAGCGGGTTGGCCCGGGCGGAACGTCGAGCAGCGCCGGCGTTGCGTCGCCATCGGCGCTCCAGATTCCGGAGCCGACGGACTGGCCGGCGGTGAAGCCCGCGTTCGTGGCCAACGCGGCCGCGGCGGCACCTAACGGGCAGCTCTGGGTCCTGCGCACGCGCGCGGCGAAGGACAAGGTCCCCACCTACGACGTGTTCGACGCGAGCGGCCGGGTGGTGGGCCGAGTGGCGCTGCCGGCGGAGACGCGGCTGGTCGGGTTCGGGAACGGGACCGTGTATCTGGCGCGGTCGGACGAGGACGACCTCCAGTACCTGCAGCGGTATCGGATCCCGTAGCCCGAGCCGCAGGACGCGCGAGGCGCCCGGGGCACGACACGAGCCGGGCCTGCCTAACGTCGAACCGGGATGAGCCCGACCGTACCGCCCAACGCGCTGAGCGCCGCGGCAACCGGGACGAACGGGCTATGGCGGCGGCGTGTCGTAGCCGACGACCAGCTCGGCACGCGGCAATGCCAGCGCGAAGGTCGAGCCGTGGCCGAGCGTGCTCCGCACCGTGAGGTCGCCGCCCATCGCGCGCGCCAGGTCGCGGCTGATGGCGAGCCCCAACCCGACGCCGTCGTTGTCGACGCTGGTCAGACTCCGGTTCACCTGAATGAACGGTTCGAAGATCCGGTCGAGCTGGTCCGCGGGGATTCCAGCACCCGTGTCGACAACCTCGATGATCACGATCGAATCGGCGGCCCGGCATCGAATGGCGATGCCGCCGGATGGCGTGAACTTGATGGCGTTCGTCATCAGGTTCAGCAGGATCTGCACGAGCTTCTCCCGGTCCGCGCGAACGAACGCGTGGCAATCACCGTGCTCGAAGCTGAGTCCCCTGGCGTGCAACTGCGGATAGACCATCGCCTCGAGTGACCCGACCGCGTCATCCACCGCGAGCGTCTCGATCTGCAGGTCCGACGTGCCGGCTTCGACCCTCGCGAAGTTGAGAATGTCGTTGATCAGCGACAACAGGTAGCGCGCGCTCCGTCTTATTCTGGCGACATCGTTCGCTTGACCCGTCGTCAGCGGTCCATGGACGAGCAACTCCAACAGGTCGGCGTACCCCGAGATGGCATTGAGCGGCGTGCGGAGGTCGTGGCTCATGTTCGCGAGAAACGACGCCTTGGCGAGGTTCGCCGCGTCCGCCTCGGCGCGTGCCGCCTCCGCTTCTACCAGCAGCATGCGGCGCCCCTCTGACGTCTCCTCCGCCCGCTGGCCGTACCGCTTCGATACGTCTATGTCCGTGAACACCAGCACCGCGCCGTCGACTTTACGGTCGACGGTGAGGTACGGGCGAATCGTCAGCGACCACCACCGCTCCTGGTCGTCCTGCACGTCCACCTGCCCAAACTCGAGAGATCCGATGGCGGCAGCCACGCGTGCTTCGAGGTCCGGGAGCCCAACGCGCAACCGAAGGTCACCGAGGGGTCGGCCCACGTCCGTGGGAATGACCGTGATCACTCGCTCGGCGACGGGAGTGAAGCGCCGGACCATCAGGTTGCCATCGACGATCACGATGGGGATTTGCGTGCTGGCGAAGACGTTGGCAAGGTCGGCGGACGCCGCCGCAAGCTCGCGATTCCGGTGGCGCAACTCTTCGTTGACGGTCGTCAGCTCTTCGTTCGTCGACTGTACTTCCTCCTTCGTGGTCTCGAGCTCCTCGGTCGTGCTCTGCAACTCCTCGTTGTTCGACTGGATCTCCTCGTTCGCCGCACGAAGCTCCTCGTTGGCCCCTTCGTACTGCTCGATGACGTCCTGGAGGTAGCGCTTCGCCTCCGCCAGCTCCTCCCGAAGTGCCGTGAGCTCATGCACGGCCTCCGTGTCCGCTGCGTGCACGGCCCCAGCCGGTTTGCGGCGGCGCCCCGACCCTTTCGCGGTCGCCGTCAGGCCGACCGGCGAACTCTTCGCGCCGTCGAAGAGTACGACGAAGAATCGCTCTCGCGTTCCACCGGACCGGAAGGGTACCACCTCGACCGCCACGTGGCGCACCGTGTCGCCGTCGCGAAGCGCGATCTGTTCCTCACGCACCACGTCCCCTGACGCACGCACCGATTCGATGGCGGCGCGGAGTCGCGGCAGCAGCTCGGGCCGGGCGAGCTTGAGCAACTGCAGGCTCGCCACGCCCGCGGTGTGCTGCACGAACCCCGTCGTATCGCCACGGAATTGCGTGATCTCGAGGCGCTCGTTGATCACGACACCGGGCGGACCGAAGCGCTCGAGCACCGCGCGATCGGCGTCCTGCCGAATGGCGTCCGGCGGGGGGCGGTCAGCCGGTCGCTCGCTCACGATTCCGGCGCGCGGGAGCGGAAAGACGCCCCCGATGCGGTCCACGGGCAGTACGCGCCGCGGGTTCGTCTGCGGTCGAAAGATCCTGTGCCGCTTGTCGAATGCCGTGAAGTATTCCGACGATGCGCCGACCGACTCGGCAGCGCCCAACACGAGCATGCCGTTCGGCCTGAGCGCAAAGTTGAACATGGGGATGACACGTTCTTGCAGCGCTGCGTCGAAGTAGATCAGGACGTTGCGACAGCTTATCAGGTCGAGTTGCGAGAATGGCGGATCGCGGACGATGTTCTGTGTCGCGAAGACGCACAGATCGCGCACGCGTCGGATGACGCGGTACCCGCCGTCTTCCCTGATGAAGAAACGGCTCAGGCGATCCGACGACACGTCGGCTTCGATCGTCTCCGGGTAGAGTCCCGCGCGCGCGCGCGCGATCGCGACCTCGCTCAGGTCGGTCGCGAACACGTGAATCGCCGTGTCGGCGGCGCCCGTGCCTTCGAGAAACTCGAGGAGCGTGATCGCCAGGGAGTACGCCTCTTCGCCGCTCGAGCAGCCGGCGACCCACACACGTATCGGCGCGTCGGCCGGGCGCTCCTTCATCATCTCGGGAAACGCCGATTTCTGAAGCGCCGCGAACGTCTCCGGATCGCGGAAGAAGCGAGTCACCCCGATGAGGAGATCGTGATACAACGCATCGAGTTCGTCCGGATGCGAACGCAGGTGCTCCAGGTATTCCGCGAGGGTCTCGCGCCGGTGCGCGAGCATCCGGCGCAGGACCCGACGATGAACCGTCGCGCGACGGTACGAGCGGAAATCCGCGCCGGTGCGACTGCGGAGCATGACGAGAATCTTCTGCACGTCCCCGTCTTCGGTCGCGTCGGCCGCGGAGCCGGGCCGGAGGCACAAGTGCCGCGCGATGAGCGAAAGCTGCTCGGCGATCTGCTCGGGAGACAGGACGAAGTCGATGCATCCCGTGGCGATGGCGCTCTCGGGCATGCTCGGGAACTGCGCCGAAAGCGGGTCCTGCGCCAAGGTGATTCCTCCATGCTCCTTGATCGCCTCGATGCCGACCGAGCCATCGGACCCCGCCCCGGAGAGAATGACGCCGACCGCCTCGCTCCGATGAGCCGCGGCAAGCGACTGGAAGAATCCGTCGATCACCGTCCGCACGCCCCGCGCTCGCTCGCCTCGCGCAACGCGTAGATGACCGTCGGTCACCGTCATTGACGCGTTCGGAGGGATGACGTACGCGTGGTCGGCTTCAACGCGCACGCCGTCCACCGCGCCGATCACCGGTATGCTGCCGGAGCGGGCCAGTATCTCGGACAACATGCTCTCGTGGACCGGATCGAGGTGTTGTACGAGCACATAGGCCAGGCCGCTGTCCTTGGCCAGGTGGCTCACGAGCCGCACGAACGACTCGAGTCCGCCCGCCGACGCGCCGATGCCGACAATGGGCGGCGGGCGCGTCTCGTCTGGGCCGAACTCGCGCGGCATGCTCAGCGAGGACAACGCCTCACCGGTGGAGATGACCGATCGAGGATCCTGCGCGTCCGCGAGTACCGCGGAGCTGCGCTCTGCCGGTTCATCGCTGCGTGGCCGGTCCATGGTGGCCTCCTCGAGAACACCGGTACAACCCGACCCCGGAACGGCTCGGGGGGTCCGATTCGCGAAGTCGCGGTAGGGAGCACCAAAGGGCGGTGCGAACGGGCTGCTCACCAGCCATGGAGCAATGTAATCGATCGGCGCTGGTCTCGTTGGACCGACTCCACGCAGGGCCACGCCGTCGTCGTCGAGGCTTCCGGTGGCCGCGCTGGGCCGACCGCGTCGCTGCCGTATCCGCAGCGGTATTGGGTGCCGTAGTGTGCTCATCGCCGCCAACGACTCGCGACCGTTAGGCGGGGCCGAGCTGTCTCGTGCGGGCGGCGCTATCGCCTGTCCCGCGGGCGCGTCAATCGATACAGTCTCACCTGCGGGATCGACTCCTCCGGGTCCATGAACCGCCCGAGGACGTAGTCGTCGCCGATCTCGTAGACCTCGAGGTGGACCGGCAGCGCCACGTCCGCGACCTGGCGTCCCTGCGCGTCGAACACCGACCACGCGACCGTGGGTGACTTGCGGCGGGGATAGTCCTGCACCCAGAGCAACCCTCGGGCATCGACGCGGATGGCGGCGTATGCCGGTACCGTTTTGGGCAACGGCATCTCGGCGTACGAGCGCTCGATGCGCGCGCGAGCGCCGTCCGGTTGCCCCGCGATCTCCCGATCCATGGCGTACGCGATGTCGTCGCTCGTGGTCTCGAGCGTCACGCCCGGTTTACGGATCACGGCGACCTGCTTTCCGGAGAGGTCGAACGCCCGGACCTCGTATCGTTCTGCGGTGCCCACGTACAGGCGATCCGCCGCGAGCGCGATAGCCGGCTGCTTGCCGAGCGGCAATGGTCGCGAGCCGCGCATCTGCCCATCGACCACGAACCCGTAACGCTCCGAACCCGGGAACGCCCCGACGGTCCGTTGCACGGCGGAATCAGCTCGGGACAGCCAGAACGGGACCATCGCGCGATACGCCCCGCCCTTCATGTCGGGCCGCGTCTCCCACCCGAAATGCGCGAAGACGCCATTGCGGTTGCAGTCTGAGGCGTATGGAGCGTAACCGGGCTGCGGCGACCCAAACCGAAAGCTCCGCACGTATTTGCCGTCCAGCGAGAACACGGACGTGCGCTGACCATCGATGTCCATCGTGACCAACGAATCGCCACACCGCAGGAGAGACTTGAGGTGGCCCACTTCACCCGGCCCTGCCCCTTTCCGCCCGAACGCGCGCAGCGGTTTGCCGGTGGCGGAGAACATCCGGAGCGAGAAGCTGGCGCGATCGCCAACCAGAATGCGCCCATCCGGCAACCGGGTCGCCCCGACGACCACCGTGAGGAGGTCGTTCGTGTCCGCCTCGCTGGCCCCGATCGTGACGGACGGCTTCGTGTCGACCGTCCAGCGCGCGGGGGCGGTCTGCGCGCTGATGACGGGTGCGCACGCGAGGGCGAGGACCGCGATGCAGTGGATGGGAGTTCTCACGCGCGAAGGGCCTCGGCCCCGGTGGAAGTTCGCATAGCCTTCACGGCCACGGATGCCGCCGCAGCCACTCGACATCGTTCTCGTCCTTCGCCACCACGTACGCCGAGCGAGCGCCGAAGCCGACCAGGCGCTCGTTCGCCTTCAGCACCAACCGTCCGGACAACGTCCCCTTCCGGTCGACAATGTCGTACGACGTCGCCGGCGCGAACGGGTTGTAGGTCCGCCGGATCACCAACCGCCCGTCCGGTGCGGCGAGGAGCGCGTCATTCAGGAATGGCGGAAGTGTGGCCGGCCACGGAGGCAGTTGATCTGACGTGAACGGTGGCGTGACCTTCGGCCACCGCCAGGCGATCAACGCGCGCCTAACGCGGTCGTCGACCGCCACGGGAGTCTCGGCCATCGGTGCCGCGCGAACGCGCGAGCCTTCGGGGGTCACCCACTCCACACGATACGGGTCAGCGAACGCGAGCGCGATCCACCCGTCCTGAAAGAGCAGCGCCTGCTCTTCCGCCGCCAGCGGGTTCTCGAGCAGCCACCAGCTGGCCGGTGGGGGAGCGCTCCGCCACACGAGCGTCTGCCCGCGGCCGGCACCGCGCAGGCGGGCGATGGTGTCGATCCGACTGGCCAGGCGGCCGGGCGCGCCCGGGTCTGCTCCGCGGCCACCGCGCTCGCGATAGCGGACCAGGACGAGGACGGACTCCGCGTTCACGCGCATCGGCGTGTACGGGACGCCGGGACTCCGCCGGAACGCGAACCCCTGAATGTCCAGCAGCCGCCCGCGACCGTCTGCCCCCGCCAGCGCCGGCACGGGCGCTCGGGGCGCGGAGATGACGGTGGCGACGGCGCGCTCCCCGTCGAAGATGAGCCAGCGCCGCGCCTGGCGGTCCTCGACGAGCGTGGAGTCCCCGCCCAACGCGACGAGCCCATAGATGATCCGGACCTCCCCCGGCCCCTGCCCCGCGCGCGCGATGTCGCGCACGGCGCCCGTGCGGAAGTCGACGACGACGAGGCGCCGCTCGAACTGGTCGACCACGATGAGCCGCCCGTCGGCCAGTTCGCGCACCCACCCGATCCTCGAGAATCCCTCGTCGAGCTCGGCGCTGGGCGGACGGAGCGCCGTGGGGGCTGGCGATTGCGCCGCCACGCTGACGGTACTCAGCGCGGCAGCGATCACCACGCCGGCGGCACGCTGCCCTAACGCCACCGGCACCGGCTGACGTCGACGCGGTAACCGCGAACGATCGATCGCGACTGGTCCTGCGACACGACCTCCTGTGACAGGATGAAGAGCGTGTCGCCGCGGAACGCCGCCCGCGCGGGTGGGTCCGTCTGGCCGGGAACCAGCGCGTCAGCGCATACGCGCCTGCGAACCGGATCGATGACCGAGAGGAACAGGGTTCCCGTAATTCGTTGGTTCTCGATGACTGGATCGAACGTGATGTACGCCAGCATCCCCGACGAGAGTCGCGCAAGCTCGAATGGGATGGACGACTTGTAGACTGCCGCCATCGCGCTCGCCTGGTCGTTCGTCACCTGATGGAACAGGTCGATGCGGGCACCCCGGCGCGCGATTCTCGGAACGTCGATGCTGTCCAGAATCACGCCTCGCGAGCCGTCCACACGTGTCAGGTACACGTGATTCGAGACCTCGTACGCGGATGCGACCGTGTCACCGAACGCGACAACCTCCACCGTGCCGAACACCGACGCTGCCTGCGGGACGCGAGCGAACAACTCGGGTAACGGGCCGATGACGCGGATGGCGCCAAGGTCCGATGGCGCACTGGAGCCCGGCCCGGTGGCCATCACACCGATGGACCCTCGACGCGGAAGATCGACGAGTCCCACGTACATCCGGCTTCCATCGACGTGCATGGAGGACGTCTGCCCCGGGAACAGTCGCTCCCAGAGGAACCGGCCGGAGTCCGTCGCGAACGCCATGACCCGGAGCCGAGCCTCGTTCTTCACCAGCAGTATCGAGTCGCCCAGGAGCGTGAGCCAGGTGGGTGCCTTGTACTCTCCGGGCCCGGACCCTTTGCGCCCAACCCTGCCTAACGGGCGGCCGTCACGCCCGAAGTGCACGACCTGTGACAGGCCGACGTCGGAAACGTAGAACTCCCTGCCGCCGGTCACCACGAGGCTGCTCGGAAGCCCGAGCGTCAGGCTGTCGGACTCGGCGAGCACCACGCTGTCCACGGGTACCAGCGTCGGGCTGTCGCTGGGTGGCGCCTGTGTCAATGCGGGCGAGTCCTTCAAGGCGACATCACGCGTCTCTCGGCAAGCGGCAAGGACCACGACGGCCGAGGCGAGGCGGTACGTGAGCCGGATGCGTGCCGCGAGGAAACCGATGCGGGAGCGTCGGACGGCAGCATTCATGGCGGGCATGTCGAACGAGTCGTGGGTGTCGCCTTCGAGACTGGCAGGAGTGCGGCTAAGGTAGCGGCCACCCGCGGGGGGTTCCATACAGGAATTCGCGTGCACCCGCCGCTCGGGCGTACGGACCATCGCAGGTCCGCGCCGCGGCCTCACGTGGCGCCCGCGCGCAGCCCGTCGCCCACTGGCTGCCATTCACACGAGACCGAATCCAGCCGGTAGGCCCTAACGATGCTCGCCGCGCCTTGCACTGGCAGCACCCGCTCCTCGAACAGGTCGGCCAGAAGTTGATCGCCGAGGAGGTGAGCCGCGCGACCTCAGGCGTTGCGCCTGCCCAACAGTCGGACAACCGTGATGCGGTTGAAGCCTTCCGTCGAGCGTCGCGCCCGCTGCTGGTTGCCGAACCGCCGGCTGGAGGCAACACTATGCGGCGTCAGGCCCGTCGAGTAAACCCTTTCCCGGCGGACAACGACAAACGTAGTAAATCGCGGCCGAAGCGCCACGAGTGACGGACCCGCGTCGGCACTCGGCGCGCGCCTTCACCTCGCTGCGTACGCGTCGCACCACCCAACGGTCACGTCGCCCCATGCGCAGATTCGCTGCGATCAGCACCCTCTACGCACTCGCGGTTTCGCCACTGGTCGGGTCGGCGTGCGCGAAGAACCAGACCGCGGAAGCCGCCGACAGCAGCAGCGCCGTCACACGCCCCGACTCCGCCGCCGAGCCTCGCTCGAACGTTTCGCTTCCGGTGGCCGCCGACGACGTGCGTGACGGCGACCTCGTGATCTCCGTGACCACCACCGGCCAGGTGCGCTCCGACGCCGAGGCGACGCTCAAGGCCGAGTTGGCCGGCACCGTCGAGGAGGTGCTCGTGCGCCCCGGTGACGCCGTGCGCCGCGGCCAACCGCTCGTGCGCCTCGACCCCCGTCCCTTCGACCTCGCCGTACGCGAAGCCGAGGCAGCGGTGGAAGAGGCGAACCTCCGCTTCCTCGAGGAGATCGTCCCCGAGTCGCTGGCGAGCGGAAAAGGTCCGTCGCCGGCACGTCGCGCCAACGCCCGCACAAAGGCCGGCATCCAGACCGCCGAGGTGCGCCTCGAGAAGGCGAAGCTCGATCGCGAGCGTGCGACGGTGGTCGCTCCGTTCGACGGCGTCGTCGATCGCGTGTCGGTCGCGAAGGGCGAGCGCGTGTCCGGCGGGCAGGAGGTAACCAAGGTCGTGAACCTGAGCGACCTGCGCATCGAAGCCTCGGTGCTCGAGCACGACCTGCCGCTCATAAAGGTTGGGGGGCAGGCGCTCGTAAGCACCGCGGCCGACCCCACTCGTCAGGCAATCGGCCGCGTGGTGGCGGTGTTGCCACTCGTGGACAGCACCACACGCGCGGGCCGCGCGTACGTGCGGGTGCCGGGGAACAACGCACTCCGCCCCGGCATGTACGCCGACGTGCGCCTCGAGGCGAACCGCCTCACGCATCGGCGCCTCGTGCCGGCGCGCGCGGTCATCGAGCGCGACGGCCGGCCCCTGGTGTTCGTGGTGAAGGACGGCCGCGCGCAGTGGACCTACATCAACCCCGGCCGGTCGAATGGCGTGGATACCGAGGTGCTCCCCGACTCGACGACGGGCCAGATACCGGTGAATGTCGGAGATGCGGTGATCGTCGAGGGGCATCTGACGTTGACGCACGACGCCCCGGTGCGAGTGGTTCAACGGGAACGGGGAACAGGGAACGGGGAACGGGGGGCTGCTCGCCGCATGCCGTAGCGAGCAGCAGCCAGCGTCAGTTCCCCGTTCGTGGTTCCCGGCTCCCCGTTCCCACTCGCCCGATCGATGTCCCTCGTCTCGTATTCCGTCAAACGCCCCGTCGCCACCGTCGCCGCCACGCTCGCGATCGTGCTGCTCGGCAGCGTGTCGTTAGGGCGGCTACCGGTGTCGCTGCTTCCCGACGTGTCGCTGCCCGTGCTCACGATCCGCACGCTGTACGCGGGCGCGGCGGCCGAGGAAGTCTCGCGCTTCGTGGCCGAGCCGGTGGAGGAAGCGATCGCGGCGACACCGGGGCTCGTGGAGCTCCGCTCGGTGAGCCGCAACGGCGAAGCGATGACCACCGCGCACTTCGCCTGGGGCACCGACATGCAGGCGACGGTGCTCAACGTGCGCGAGCGGCTCGACAACGCGCGCAGCCGACTCCCCGAGCGTGCCGAGCGCCCTACCCTGCTCACGAGCGACCCCGGCGAGCGGCCGATCGCGGTGCTCGCGCTCACGGGTCAGGGCGACCTGCGCTCGCTCGCGCGTGCCGCCGAGGACGTGCACGCGCGCCGGTTGGAGCAGCTCGCCGGCGTGGCGAGCGTGGCCGTGGTGGGCGCGCCGGAGGACGAGATTCGCATCGAGGTGGACGCCGAGAAGATGCGCGCACTCGGCCTCACCACCGACGACGTCGCGGCGGCGGTTAGAGCCGCGAACGCGAACGGGGCCGGCGGCACCATCCGCCGCGGGCAGTTCCGCTTCTCCGTGCGCGCGCTCACGGAGTTCCGCTCGGTGGACGAGATCGGGCTCACACCGGTGGGGCCGGCCCGCAGCGGGATCAAGCTGCGCGACCTCGCGACCGTCACGCCCACCTCCGCCGATCCGAAAACGGTCACCCGTCTCGACGCGGGTCCGGCGGTTGGCCTCGTGGTCTACAAGGATGCGGGCGCGAACACCGTTTCCGTGACGCGGCAGATCTACGGCACCGTGGACGCGCTCCAGAAGGAGTTCCCGACCATCAGGATGCGGGTGGTCGCCGCCCAGGCGGACTTCGTCGTCGACGCGCTCTCGAATCTCGGCCAGGAGATCGTGATCGGCGGCATCCTGTCCATCGCCGTGATCCTGCTCTTCCTCCGTGACTGGCGCGCGTCGCTCGCGATCGGGCTCATGGTGCCGCTGTCGGTGCTGCTGGCGCTCGTCATTCTCCAGGCGCTCGACGTCACGGTGAACGTGCTCTCGCTCGGCGGGTTGGCGTTAGGCGTGGGGTTGCTGGTGGACAACGCCATTGTCGTCGCGGAGGCGGCGGGCCGGAAGCTGGAAGCGTTGGGGAGAGTAGCGGGGGCCGGCAACCGGGGTCATTGGGGTCAGACTCGAATTCCGGGAGAATTCGAGTCTGACCCCAATGACCCGGGAACGGGAACCCGACGCCTCGGCTTCTCCGAACGGCTCGACGCCATCGTCGAAGCAACCCAGGAGGTCGCGGGGCCGCTCACGGCTGGCACGTTGACGACGCTGCTCGTGTTCGGGCCGATCATCTTCGTGAAGGGGCTCGCCGCCGCGCTCTTCCGCGACCTCTCACTGAGCGTCGTCACGTCGGTCGGCGCGTCGCTCATCCTCGCGCTCACGCTCATGCCGGTCATGATCGTGGGCCGACGGAAGACGGCGAAGGCGGGCGCCGGGGCGGCACCGCTCCCCCGCCCCGCTCCGGACGCGCTCCAGCGCTTCGGCGGCTATCTCGCCGAGCTGTACGAGCGTGGCATGCACTGGTCGCTCGCCAACCCCGGCAAGGTGTTCGCCGCCACCGCGGCCGGCATCGCGGCCACCCTCTGGGTGACGGCGCAGCTTCCGAAGGAGATCCTGCCGCAGGTGGACGAGCGCATGGTCGTCGCCGCCATGCAGCTCCCCGAGGGCACCGCCATCGAGGAGACGGTGCGGCAGGCCACCCGCGTCGAGGAAGCCGCGCGGACGTTAGGCGCGACGGGGGTCTACAGCCGGGTAGGCGTCGCGACCGACGAGGAGGTACTCGCGGGTGCGGCGGTTGGCTCCTCGGCCACGGCGCAGCTCCTCATCCCCGTCCCCACCGGCCGCGATGCCCGCCGGTTCGCCGAATCCCTCCGCGCCGCCGTCCCCGACCTCGCGCAGGGTGCCCTCGCGCTCGACCTCGCGGGGCAGTCGGAGTTCGGGAGTCTCATCGGACGCGAGGGCCGGCTCGTGAGCGTGGAGGTGAGCGCACCCACCGTCGCCGAATCGCAGCGCTGGGCCGACTCGGCGCGCACGCTGCTGCGCGCCGTGAAGTCGCTCGCCGACGTGCGCGACGCGTACGGCGGCACGCAGCCGGTGGTGGAGGTGTCGCTCGAGCGCGAACGGCTCGCGCAGCGCGGCATATCGGCCACCACGGTCATCAATGCGCTCTCGGGGGGACTGGGCGGCGTGCCGGCGAGCGAGTTGCGCGAGACCGACCGCCGCACGCCCATCGCCGTGCGGTTCGCCGGCAGCGCGAACGAGGACCTGATGGCGGCGCTCGCCACGCCGGTGAACGGCGTTCCGGTGGGCCAGCTCGTGAGCTACAGGGAGACGCACGCGCCCATCGAGGTCGTGCGCGTGGGGCAGCGGCCGGTGTCCGTGGTGGAAGGACTGATCGAGGAGGGCGGCACTGCGAAGGCCGCCGACGACGTCGCGGCCGCGCTCGCGAAGATGCCGGTGCTCGCCGGGCTGACGTGGCGTGTCACGGGCGCCGATGCCGAGCAACAGAGGACGACCGATCAACTGCTCCTCGTGGCCATTCTCAGCGTCGTGCTCGTCTTCCTCGTGCTGGCCGGCGAATTCGCATCGTTCACGCTGCCGGTGGTCGTGATGCTCACGGTGCCGCTCGCGGCCGCGGGTGGGCTCGTCTTCCTGTGGATGACCGGCCAGAGCCTCAACGCCGTGTCGATGATCGGCATCGTCGTGATGATCGGCATGGCCGACAACGAAGCGGTGGTGAAGCTCGACGCCATCCGGCGGTTCCGCGACGACGGTCATCCGCTCGACGAGGCCATTCTGCTCGGCGGACGCCAGCGGCTGCGGGCGATCGCGATGACGTCGCTCACGACCATCACCGGCGTGCTGCCGCTGGTGTTCGGCATCGGCAGCGGCGGCGCGCTCTATCAACCGCTCGCGGCCGGCGTGATCGGCGGCTCGGTGTCGGCGCTGCTGGTCACGTTCTTCCTGCTGCCGACGGCGTACGCGATGCTCGAGAAGCGCTCTTCTCGGAGGACCGAGGGCGCGCTCCACACGTCGGCGCTCGCATCGCGCGGCCCGGCGGCACAGGGCTCGGCGGCGCCGTGATCCACTGGGCCACGCGGCGCCCCGCCGTCGTGCTCGCGGCGGCGGTCGCGATCCTGCTGGCGGGCGGCGTGTCGTTCACGCGCCTCGCGCTCGCGACGCGCACGAGCGTCGAGCTCCCGCGCCTCAATGTGAGCGCGAACTGGCCGGGCGCGTCGGCCGAGTTGGTGGAGACGTACATCACGTCGCCGGTGGAGGCGGCCATTCAGGGCGTGCGCGGGGTACGCCGCACGTCGAGCCAGTCGCGCGACGAGCAGTCGTCGCTCACCGTGGAGCTCGAGCCGAAAGCCGACGTGCAGCTCGCGCGGCTCGGCATCCTCGAGCGGCTCGAGCTGCTGCGTCCGGAGTTCCCGCCGGGCGCCACGGCGCCGTCGGTATCGAACTACGTGCCGCAGGAGCTCGAGGAGCAGGCGCTGCTCGTGTTCACCGTGTCGGGGCCGTACACGCCGGGCACGCTGCAGAAGCTCGCCGACGAGACGGTGAACCCGCGCCTGAGCGCGGTGCCCGGCGTGTCGGGCATCGTCGTGCAGGGCGGCACCGAGCTCGGCGTCTCCGTGGCGTACGACGCGCGGCTGCTCCGCCAGCTCGACGTGTCGCCGGCCGCGCTCGCGACGGCGCTGAACGAGGCGCGTATCGTCCGCTCGTTAGGTACGGAACGATTCGGGAGCACCGAGCGCCAGGTCGTGGTGCGCGACCAGCCGCAGGTGATCGAGGAGCTGAACGCCCTCCCGATCCGCGGACCCGGCGGGCGCATCTTCCGGCTCGGCGAGCTCGCCACGGTGCGCCCCGAAGAAGATGCCCGCGGCCGCTTCTTCCGCATCAACGGCAACCCGGCCATCGCGATGAGCGTATCGCGACTCCCGGGGGCCGACGCCATCAAGACCGTGGCCGCCGTGCGCGCCGCGCTCGCGGAGCTCGAGCCGACGCTCCCGCCCGGCGTGCGCTTCCGCGTCGTGTCCGACGAGAGCATCGAGCTCGCCCGGCAGCTCGGCGACCTCGTGAAGCGCGGCGCGATCGCCTTCCTCGCGGTGACGGTGGTGCTCGCGCTGCTCCTGAGAAACGCGCGCGCCGTGGCGCTCGTGATGGCCAGTGCCGCGGTGGCCGTCGCCGGAACCGCGCTCGGCCTGTTCCTCCTGAACATCCCCGCGAACCTGCTCACGCTCGCGGGCCTCGGGATGGGGATCGGGATTCTCGTGCACAACGGCGTGATCGTCGTCAGCCGGCTGGGCACCCAGCCCGATACCGCCGAGGGGCGCGCCACGGCGGCGCGTCGCATCCTGCCGGCCGTCGTCGGATCGACGATGACCACCGGGATCGTGCTCCTCCCCTTCCTCTACCTCCAGGGCGACGCCCGCGCCGCCTTCGTGCCGTTCGCGGCCGCGTTCGCGCTCGCGCTCACGTGGTCGGTCATCTCGGCGGTGCTGCTCGTGCCCGCGCTCGGTCACCGTCATGGCATCCGCCAGGCACACTGGCCGCGCGCGCGGCGGGCGTACACGCGCGCCGTGGTGGCGCTCGTGCGGTGGCGCTGGGTGACGCTCACCGGCACGGTCGCGGTGCTCGCCGTGCTCTCCTGGGCGTTCGTGAAGAAGGTGCCGCGGTTCGCCTTCGGCCGGTACGGCGGCGATCAGCGCACGACGCTTGGCGCGTCACTCTCCTTCCCACGCGGCAGCGACCCGGCGAGTCTCGACTGGGCCATTCGCGAGCTCGAGCAGATCGTGCTGCGCGGCTATCCGGAGGTGGAGCAGGTCACGGCGCAGAGTGGCGGCACGAACGCGCGCCTGCAGGTGCTGTTCACGCGTGACGGGCAATACAGCGGGCGGCCGCAGGAGCTCCAGGAAGCGTTGACGCAGCGCGCCGTGTTCATCGGCGGTGCGTCGGTGAGCGTGGTCGGTCAGGGGCCGGGATTCTCGTCGGGCTTCGGCGGCGGCGCGATCCAGACGAACCGCATCCGCATCCTGGGCTACTCGTACGAGGGCGTGGAGCGGCTGGCGCTCGACCTGAAGGAGCGACTGGAGAAGATCCCGCGCGTGCGCGACGTGAACGTGAACGCCGCCAGCTTCTTCGCGCGCGAGCGCGGCTACGCGGTGACCCTCGACCCCGATCGCGACGCGCTCGCCCGCTACGGCATCACGGCCATGCAGTTCACGCAGGCGGTCGCGCGCGAGGTGCGCGGGCCGGTGGGGCGCCAGCTCATCGAGATCGGCGGCGACGAGGTGCCGGTGACGGTGAAGGCGAGCGGCGCGCGGGAGCGCTCGCTCGACGAGCTGCGCGAGGCGCTGATCCCGACCGCCACCGACGCCCCCGTCCGCATCGGCGACGTTGCGGTGGTCGGCGAGCGCGAGGCCATCAACTCGATCAGCCGGGAGGACCAGCAGTACGTGCGGATCGTGGCGTACGAGTTCCGGGGGCCGGCGAAGCTGGCGCAGCGCACGCACAAGGCGTTTCTCGAATCGATCAGCGTGCCGGCGGGCTACGGCGTCGCCGATGCGTTGGGTGGCTTCGGCTACGTGCCCGATGACAGCGAGAAAGGGCTGTGGCTCGTGTTCGGCATCGGCCTCACGCTGGTGATCCTGTCGGTGGCGATCGTGTTCGACTCGGTGTGGGCGGCGTGGATGGTGTTCCTGGCCATCCCGCTCGCGCTCGCGGGGGTGATCGCGGCGTTCTGGGCCGCGAAGGCAGGCTTCACGCGCGAGGCGGCGGTGGGCGTGATTCTCGTGGTGGGGCTGGCGGTGAATCAGGCGATCCTGCTCGTCGACGCGGCGCTGGAGCGGCGTCGCGCGCACCAGAGCGCGATGCGTGCGCGCGCGCTGACGGCGGTCGAGGTGGTGCGCGCGGCGGCGAACCGCTCGGGCGTCATCGTGCTGGTGACGGTGACGTCGCTCGCGAGCCTCGTCCCGCTCGCGGTCGGGACGGGGCTCACGAACCTCTTCGGCGCGATCGCGCTGGCCACGGCGGGCGGGACGGTGTTCGGGACGTTAGGCGCGATGCTGGTGATGCCGGCCCTGCTCGTCGGGCGGCGGGCCGCGCGAGGCGCTCCGGACGTTTAGCCGACGGATCGGCCGTGCCCGGCCGGGGCGTCCCCACGTCGCGCCGGGTCAGTCGCGCGCCGCCGGAAGCGTCAGCGTGAACGTGCTGCCCCGCCCCATCTCGCTCTCCGCCACGAGATCGCCGCCCATCGCGCGCGACAGGTCGCGGCTGATCGCCAGTCCCAGCCCCACACCCTCGCCCGGCGCACCGGCCGAGCGGGACACCTGCACGAACGGCTCGAAGATCGCCGCCAGCTTGTCGCCCGGGATGCCGCGACCGGTATCGCGCACGCGAACCGTCACGCGCTCCTCGTCCGCCTGACACTCGAGCGTGATCTCCCCGTCGGGCTCCGTGAACTTGATGGCGTTCGTCATCAGGTTGACGAGAATCTGTTCCACCTTCTCGCGGTCGGCGTGCACGCGCACCTCGCCGTCACAGCCGCGGCGCAGGAAGCGCAGGCGTCGCGCCCGGAGCTGTGGCGTCGTCACATCCTCCACGCCGCGAATCACCTCGCGCAGCGTGAAGGCGTGGATCTCGTACCGCACCGTTCCCGCGTCGAGCCGCACGAAGTTCAGCACGTCGTTGATCAGCGACAGCAGGTGCTTCTGGCTGCGCCGGATGCGACGGATGTCCTCGCACTGCGCGTCGGTGATGGGGCCGCGCACCCCGAGCTCGAGCAGCTCGGCGTAGCCGTCGATGGCGTTGAGCGGCGTGCGCAGCTCGTGGCTCATCACCGCGAGGAACTCGCTCTTGGCGCGGTTAGCCTTCTCCGCCTCGGTGCGCGCCGCCTCGGCCTCGAGCCGCGAGATCTCCGCTTCCTTGCGCGCGCGCTCCGTGTGCGCGAGCAGTCGCGTGTGCTCCTCCTCGGCCAGCCGGCGCTCCGTCACGTCGCTGACGACCGCGACCACCGACGCCGCGGTCGAGCCGCGGGGTGGCACCGGGTCCATCCGCACCGCGAACCAGTGGTCGGCGATGCGCGTCTCGTATCGGAGGGGCTGCCCGGAGCCCAGCACATCGGCGGCCACGCGCGGCCGCGCGTCCGCGGGCGGCGGGAAGATCTCGTGGAAGGTGCGATCGCCATGCCCTTCGTTGACGCGCGCCAGCAGCGTGTCGGCGGCGTGGTTGCATCGCAGCAGCATCCCCTCGACGTCCACGATGCAGACGGCATCGGTGATGGCGTCGAACGTCGACTGCCATTCCTCGGCGGCGCGGCGAACATCGTCCTCCGCCTCACGAATCCGCAGCAGTGCACGCACGGTCGCGACGAGCTCTGCGGGCTCGACCGGGTGGGTCAGGAACGCGTCGGCACCGGCCTCGAGCCCCTTCGCTCGCCACTCGCCGGTGGTGAACCCCGACGAGACGTGGATGATGGGGATGGCGGCCGTCCCCGCGCCGTTCTTCAGCTGCTGCGCGATCTCGAAACGCGCGTGGCCACGGAGCGCCACATCGAGGATGATGGCATCCGGGTGCTCGGCGGCTCGCGCCAGCGCCTCGGCTTCGTCGGCGGCCTCGATGACCAGGAATCCGGCATGGCGCAGCCAGTACGCGACGGTAGCTCGACTCGCTGCGTCGTTGTCGGCAACGAGAATGGTACGAGGGGAAGTCATACCCGGGCCCGCTGGAAGATGCGCGCCAGCGTACTCGGCGCACCCCGTGCAGGGCATGGGACAGGACAAACTCCGCGGCGGCTCTGGATTTGTCGCGGGCCCGCGAGCATCCTCGGAGGTACCGTCGATCGATCGCACCCAAGTGGAGGGCCCGTGGCTCAATCCGTCGTGAGTATCGCGCAATTTGCCAGACCGGCTGTCGCATCCCTCGTCCTTTTTGCCGCCGGCGCCGCCCCGGCGATGGCGCAGAGCGCCAGCGCGCTCGCCCGCGAGATCGACCAGCGGGCGCCGCAACTCGAGGCGAAAGCGATCGCCTGGCGGCGCGACATTCATCAGCATCCCGAGCTGTCGAACCGCGAGGTGCGCACCTCGAAGCTCGTCGCCGATCACCTGCGCTCGCTCGGTATCGAGGTGCGAACCGGGGTGGCCAAGACCGGCGTCGTCGGCGTGCTGCGGGGCGGCCGCCCGGGTCCCGTGGTCGCGCTGCGCGCGGACATGGACGCCCTCCCCGTCGCCGAGGAGGTGGACGTGCCGTTCAAGTCCACCGTGCGCTCGACGTACAACGGGCAGGACGTGGGCGTGATGCACGCGTGCGGCCACGACGCGCACGTCGCGATCCTGATGAGTGTCGCCGAGCTCCTGGCCGGAATGCGGCAGCAGATCCCCGGCACGGTGAAGTTCATCTTCCAGCCGGCGGAGGAGGGCGCGCCGCCAGGCGAGGAGGCCGGCGCGGCGCTCATGATCAAGGAGGGCGCGCTCGAGAACCCGAAGGTGGACGCCGTGTTCGGGCTGCACGTGTTCCCCTACGAGGTAGGGAGCATGGTGTATCGTCCCGGGCCCATCATGGCCAGCGCGGACCGGTTCGAGATCGTGGTGCGCGGCCGGCAGACGCACGGTGCGCTTCCCTGGAACGGCGTGGACCCCATCGTGGTCGCATCGCAGGTGGTGCTCGGGCTCCAGACCATCACGAGCCGCCAGGTCGATCTCATCGACTCCCCGGCGGTGCTGACCGTCGGCCGGTTCACCGGCGGCGTGCGCAACAACATCATCCCCGACAGCGCGGTGCTCGAGGGGACGATACGCACGTTCGATGAGGGGATGCGCAAGCAGATTCACGAGCGGATGAAGCGCACCGCCGAGTCGATCGCGGCGGCCGCCGGCGCGACGGCGGCGGTCCGCATCGATCCGGGATATCCGGTCACCATCAACGACGCGGCGCTCACCGAACGGATGGCGGCGACGCTGAAGCGTGTCGCGGGCGCCGACAAGGTGAGCATCGCCAAGCCGACGACCACCGCGGAGGACTTCTCGCTCTACGAGCAGAAGGTGCCGGGGATGTTCTTCTTCCTCGGCATCACGCCGAAGGGCGCGAACCCGGCGACCGTGGCGCCTAACCACTCGCCGCGCTTCTTCGTGGATGAGGCCGCGCTCGTCCCGGGCGTCCGGGCGTTGGCGAATCTCGCGGTGGACTACCTGGCTGGAGGGAAGTCGACGGCCTCGCGGTAGGGGGGATTTCCGGAGAAGAGATTCTCGCCGATTTCGGGACGGATCGTCTCGCTGGAGTGTCGGGCCGGCATCGTCGCGCCGGACTCTGCGGGGAACGGCGATGGGGCGGATGGGAACGGCGAAAACGGCCGGATCGGCTCCGTGCGCCGGTGTGTCATCCCGAGGCGGGGCGTGAGCCCCGACGAGGGACCTACCCGACCGTCGCTCGTGGCCGGTCGGGCCACCGGTACGGCACCGCAGGTCCCTCGTCGCTGGCGCTCCTCGGGATGACAGCATGCGTGTGGGGAGCGATCCGGCTTCTTCCGCGTCATCGGCGTCATGGCAGTTCCCGCGCGGGGCTGTGCGCGACGAGAAGGCCGGTCCAGTGCGACGAGCGCCATTCTGGCTCGACATCCGGCTGCATCCGCCGGTGCTCCTGTTCGTCGTGGCCGTCGCGCTCCTCGCGCGTGGACCCGTTAGGCGCCATGCGGGCCGAGTGACCCGGCGCCCCTGATCAGAAGAACCGCGAAATGGTGTAGAGCAGCAGCCCCACCAGCCCGCCGACGAGCGTCCCGTTGATCCGAACGAACTGCAGGTCCTTCCCGATCTGCAGTTCGATCTTTTTCGAGGTCTCCTCGGCGTCCCACTGCCCCACCGTGTAGTGGATGAGCTGGCCCACCTCGCCGCGAAACTGCTCCACCGCGTAGAGCACGGCGTCGAGGATCCAGTGGTCCACCTTCGCCATCAGCTCCGGGTCCCCGAGCACCGCCTGGCCGAGCTTCATCAGCCCCTGCTCCACCGCGCCCGGGGGATCGCTCTCCTTGCGGTCCGCGTACCGTACCAACGCCTGCTTCGCGTCGCCCCAGATCGCCGCCGAGAACTGCCGGACCGCCGGGTTCGCGAGCATGTCCTCCTTGATCTCCTCCGCCCGCGCGATCAGCTCCGGCGACGTGCGCAGCTTCTCGATGAACTCGTTCAGCGCCTGGTCGAACCGTTCACGCAACGGGTGGGCCGGGTCAGCCGCCACCTGACGCAGCGTGTTCTCGATGGCGACCACCACCTTGTCGTGAATGCGGTCATCCACCGCCTCGGGAAGCCACCACGGGCTCTCCTCGCGAATGCGCTGGCGGATCAGCTCCTCGTTGCGCGACACGCCCTCGGAGATCAGCCGCAGCGCCGCGTCGAGCAGCTCCTGGTGGCGGTTGTCGGCGGTGAGCAACGACAACACGTTGCCGAGCACCGGCGCCACCTGCGTCTTGCGGATGCGCGTCACCACCGCGCGGTCGATCATCGCCTGCACGTCCTCATCGCGAAGCACCTGCGCCGTACCGGCGAGCCCGGTCGCGACGTGGTGCGCGATGCGGCTGCTGTTCGTCGGATCGCTGATCCAGCGCGCGATGCGCTCGGCGATGTGCAGCCCGTCGAGCCGCGCGGCAATGACTTCGCGCGACAGGAAGTTGTTCTGCACGAAGCCGCCGAGGCTGCGGCCGATGCGGTCCTTCCGGCTCGGAATGATCGCCGTGTGCGGAATCGGGATGCCCATCGGATGCCGGAAGAGGGCGGTGATGGCGAACCAGTCGGCCAGCCCACCGACCATGGCCGCCTCGGCGGTGGCCCGGATGAAAGCGAGCCAGTCCACCTGCGACGGGAACTGCTGCTCGAGCAACAGCGTGACGATGAAGATCACCGACGCGCCGATGAGCAGGCCCGTGGCCCGCCGCTTCATGCGGTCGAGCTGGATCTGCTTGTTCGGGTCCTCCTTGTGGATCGGCACCCGCGGCAGCCCCAGGGCGCGCGCCAGCGCTGGAGCCTCCGCGGATGATTGCGCGGGCGGCTCCGGTGGCTCGGGGCGAAGCTGGGGGATCGCCATGTCGCTAAACCTGAAACCCCGGCCGGATGGGTGGAAGCCCGACCGCACGACTGCGCCTCGGCAGTTGCGCCCGCGCGGTACGCCGTTCAGGATGCACCACATGGAACGGCGCGACTATCTGCTTCGCCAGATCGAGGCCCTCGGACGCATCCTTGCCCGACTACGGGAGCTCATCGCCGGCGGTGGCACGGCCGCGGCGAACGCCGAGATCCAGGCCGAGATGCGCAACGCCGGACTCGAACTCGCGATGGCGAACGCGCTCGACCCGGCGACGCTTCTGATGCTCCTCGGCGGCCCGGCGCTCGACACACGCCGCGCTTTCACCGTGGGCGCGCTGCTTCACGTCGATGGCCTGCGCGCCCGCGCCGATGGTGACGAGGCGTGGGCGGCGCGAAGCTTCCGCGGCGCGGCCGCGCTTCTCGCCGCCGCACGACCGTCGGTGGACCCCGAGCGCCAGGCGCTCGCGGATCGGATACTGGAGGAGATCGGCGAGGTCACTTCACTGCCCCACGCGCCCAGTCCCAGCCCTCGAGTCCGCGACGGTTGACCGCCTTCACCGCCACCTGAGTCCCCGTCGGCGCGTCAGCCAGCCGCACGCGCGGTTCCTTCACGCGAACCGTCTTCCGCATCGGATCCGCCACCGGGCCGAAGCTCACGATGTACCCGGCGACGTCCTTCTCGACGGCTGGCGTCCAGCTCACCTCGGCGGCTCCGGCCGCGCGCGCGACCTTCAGCCCCGCGAGTCGCGACGGACTCGACGCCAGGTAGATCAGCGTCGCCACGTTCGCCTTCGTCGTCTCGGTCACCAGCTCGTGGTTGATCGTCTCGAGCACGTCGTGGCGCTGATGGTAGTGCGGGTTGCCGAGCACGGGGTAGGAACCGAAACCACCGACGATGTCGCCATACGCATCGTAGAACGCGGCGGCATCCGTGCTCTTGTAGTAGAGCACGTCGTAGGTGATGAGCTTCGAGAATCCGAGCGCCGCACCGTGCTGCACGTCGCGGATGCCGCGGTTCGAGTAGCGGATCGTGTTGTCGAGGCGCTGGTCGTTCGACCACCCCATCATATCGTTGTTCATCGCGCCCACCAGGCGCACCGAGTCGGCGGCGAGACGGCGCACGAACTCACGGCTGCCGAGAAGCCCGGCCTCCTCGCCGGTGAACGACGCGAAGATGACCGTCGCCGGCAGCGGGTGCTTCGCGAGGATGCGCGCCGTCTCGAGCAGCATCGACGTGCCGCTCGCGTTGTCATCGGCCCCCGGACCGCCCTCCACCGAGTCGAAGTGACTGCCGACGACGTAGACGACGTCGGGCGACACGGTGCCGCGCAGCGTGGCGATCACGTTGGCGGTACGCACGCCGCGTGGCTCGAACCACTGCTGCTCGGGGTTCAGGCCGAACGAGCGATAGGTGCTCGCGAGGTACTCGATGGCCTTCGCGTTCCCCGGCTGCGTGATGTAGCGGGAGTCGAACAGAAAGAGATCGCGCTCGTAGCCGTAGATGCGGTCGATCGACACCTCGTTCGTGGCGCGACGTACGTCGTCGGCGATGGGCGCGAACATGTGCGCCATGCGCTCGCGCAGCGACGTCTCCTCGGCGAGGTTCGTACGGAGGCGGTCGAGCAACTCGGCCTTCGTGACCTTGCGGCCCAGGTCGACGACGTACACGCCCCGCTCCGGGGAGACGGTGTCGCCATCCCGCTCGGCGACGATGACGATCTTCGAGCCGTCCGCGCTCGCGGCCCACTCGTACTCCGGCGCGATGGTCCGCACGGTGTTGTTGTGGAACAGCCGCCGGCGGGTGCCTGACGCGAGGTCGTACAGGTACGAACGGCGGTGGCGCGCTTCGCCCATGACCGCCAGCACCGTGTTCGCATCGAGATAGCGCGGCAGCAGGTCGTGCTGGATCTCTCGCGTGAGGCGCCGCTCACGAGTGCCATCGGCGCCGACCGTGTACACCTCCCAGTCCTCGCGCCCCATCATCTGGAAGGCGACTGTCTTGCCATCGGGCGAGAGCGCGGGCGCATCGAGTCGGTCGGTGGACCGCTTCGCCACGACGGGCTCGCCGGCGTTCACCGGCACCGCGTTGATGGTGGTCTCCGCGCCGCGACGCGAGACGAACGCGAGCGTCGAGCCGTCCGCGGAGATTGCGGGAGAGCTCCCCGTGAACGTTCGCTCGTTGCCTGACTCGAGGTCGCGTAGCACGATCGTCGGCTCCCGCCCGGGCGCGCCAGCGCCACCCGCGCCACGGCCGCCACCGAACGGTGCGAACGGATCGCGGCCACCGCTCGCGTACATGAGAATGGACCCGCCCCCGAGCACCACCGGGTCGGTCTTCACTCCCTCCCCCGTCGTCACCGGCGTCGGCTTCCCCGCCGGCATCGCGATGGAGTAGATGTCGGTGCTCGCGGCGCCGTCGCGCTTCGCGACGAGGTATGCGGTGTTGCCGTCGGGCGCCACGACCGCCGACGATTTCAGCAGCGTCGGCTCGGCGAGCTCGCGGTCCCGCCGGGTGACGAGGTCACGAACGACGATGGTGGTGGCCGCCGCCTCGAGCGTCGCGATCCTGCGCTGCTGGGCGGCCGCGCCTTCACGGTCCTGCGCCGCCATCATGCGCGCGAGCGCGGCCCGCTCGGCACGCAGCGCGTCGGAGTCGCGCGTGCGCAGCAGCACGGCGCGCTGGTCGCTCGCGAACGCGAGCCCGTGGCCGGCCACCGAATCGACGATGGCGGGCCGGTCGAGCCGGGCGATGTACGTCATGCGCGACGCGCCCGCCCCTGTCTCGAACGCCGCGAGCCTGCCCGACGGGCTCACGCGCACGTTGCGCCCATCGCGCGTCAGCCCGGTGGTGTGATAGAGCTCGCCGGTGATGAGCGCGATCTCCTCGAGGTATCGCTCGCCATCTGCGCCCTCGAGCAGCCGCGTGAAGTCGCGCAGCGCCTGCGGGTAGTCGCCGCGATCCCACGCGAGCCTGGCCGCGTACGTGCCGGTATCCGGTGTTGTCTGGGCGACGGCTGGCGCCGCGATGATGCAGAGAAGCGAGGCGACGGCGGCGAGCTGCGTTAGGCGCATGATTTCTCGAACCCTGGTGGAGTCGAGTAAACTACGCAGCAATGGGGAGAGCCGCTGGGACTGCCGACAGGAAAACCCGGAGTCGGAAGGGGTCAGTGAACTGAAGGCGGCTTCCGGTCCGCGACCTCGGCCGCACGACCAGCTTCGAGTATCCCGAACGGCGCCTCGCGCTGCCGCTGGATCGTCGCGATCGCGTAGTAGAGCTGCGCGTACGCGACGTCCTCGGCCGACGGCGCTTCGATGCCGCCGGTCGATGGGCCCATCACCGACAGCCACGCGGTCGTATGCCCGAAGCCGACCGCGTGCAGGAGCTCGTGCATCAGGACGCGCGACTGGCCCAGGTATTCGCGCCGGCTCACCGTCACGAGCGCCTCGTAGATCCGCCCGCTCGGGTCGTACGTGATGTACGTGCGTCCGGCCGCGTCCATGTCGCGACTCACCGTCACGAGGATGCCGTCGGCTCCCGCATCGATCTCCGCGAACGATGCGGGGCGAAAGAGCGGCATGCCGAGGATTCGCTCGAGCTCCGACGCCAGCGCCCAGAACCGCGACGAATCCGGCGGTGAGATGGATGCGTCGCCGCGTCCGTGGCGGAACGCGACACGGAGGGGAAAGCTGTCGGGCACCCAACTCACCGCGCGAGCGGACGGGCCCGTGGGATGTGTCAGCCGCCAGAATCCGGCGGCGTCGCCCGAGCGCATCGTCGCGCGCCCCGGGTCGATGTCTACCTGGCGCCCGGCGTACCGACCCCCGTGAACCGTCCACTGCCGCGGGATGAGCACGATCCTCGCCGGCTCGACCGCCGCGCCGGCACCGAGCGTGACGGTACTCGCATGGTAGCGCGGGTCCGCTGGATCGCTGAACACGTGAAGCGTGACTGGTCCCATGGGGTCCGTGGGGAACGCTCCGACGAACACGCCCGACGGGTCTACCAGCGCCTCGTAGCTACCGCGCATGTCGGTGGCGATCACGTGCACGCCGCGGACGGGAGCGTCGTCGGCGGGGATGATGCGGCCCCCGAACGCGGTTGCGTGCGCTCGCGGCGGTGCGCCGGCGGGGGCCGCGCCCATCACCAGCGTCGCGCAAACGAGCGCACACGCTCGGCGCGCGGGCGCGACTAGGTGTACCAGCCGCGCCCACCCGTAGGTACGCCGTCCGCTCGGCGCCGGGACGTCCGTCACTGCTTCCCCCTCGATGCGAGCCACGAGGCCGCAGCGACAATCTATGTCCCGGTCCACACGCGCGCGACGTGGGGGACGGCGCGGAGCACCGCCAGCGCCGTCGTCGCACGATGCGCCGGATCAGTCCGGCACGGTCGCTGCGTTCTGGCAGTCTCGACACCTTCCGTGAGGCCCGCGCGTGCGACGACTGGTCATGCTGACATGTGGAGCGACCATGGCGCTTCCCGCCCTCCTCCCCTCTCAGGGGCTCGACTCGGCACGCGCACCCGGCCGGCCGCCGGTCATCACCTGGGTGGATGCCGCAACGCTCGGGGCCGGACTCGCAGGCTCCATTGCCCTCATGGGAGCCGATTCGCGCATCGCGAAGCGCTTGCAGGAAGACCGGTATCAGGGCAACAGCGGCTACCGCAACGTCGCGGACGTCGCCGGCAAGTTCAACGAGAAGAGCCTGTTCGCTGCGGGCATCGTGACCTACGGCATCGCGCGGCTCGTACACGCGCCGCGGACGACGACGGACATCGCGTGGCACACCACCGAGTCGATCTTCGTCGCGAGCGCCACGGCCACCGTGGCGCGCGGGATCCTCGGGCGCTCGCGCCCTTTCGTGACCGCGGACTCCAACGCACACGATTATCGACCCGGTAAGGGCTTCACCCAACTCCGGTATCGCGCGTACCCGTCCATTCACGCCGCCGCCGCGTTCGCCGCCGCCGGCACACTCACCGCGGAAACCGCTCGGCACTCGCGGCGCGCGGCGTGGATCGTCGGCCCGATCACGTATTCGCTGGCGGCGCTGCCGGGGCTCGGCCGCATGTACGACGACAAGCACTGGGCGAGCGACGTGCTGATGGGAGCCGCGTTAGGCGCGGTGAGCGGTTGGGCGACGGTGCGCTACCATCACCATCGGCCGGGCAACCGCCTCGACAAGGTCTTCCTGGGGGCGCCGCCATCGGCCACCGCGAACGGAGGCGAGCTCGGACTGACGTGGCACTTCACCTTCTGAGGCACAGCGGTCACTGCGCCGCGGTCTTCGCCGGCTCGCCCGGTTCGTCGCCGGCGCATCGGGCTTGCAACGCGGCGCGATCCATCAGCTCGTAGCGGCCGCCACCCAGCGACCGCACGATGCCGAGCGTGCGCAAGGCACGGAGCTCGCGCACGACCACTTCGCGCACCGTACCCAGCTCCTCGGCAAGCAGCTGCTGCGTCATGCCGAGCGAGATCACGGCGCGACCGCGCGAGTCCGCGCGCGCGACGAGGAACGCGGCCAGCCGTGCGGAGACGGGTCGGAGCGACGACCGATCGAGGCGTTCGACCAGCTCCCGAACGCGCCGAGCGAGCCGCTCGAGCAGGACGAACGCCGCGTCGGGGCTCGACCGAACCGCGGCTGCCAGTGCTTCGCGCGCGATCACGGCACACGTCGTACGCTCCGCCGCGACCGCGGTCGCCGGATAGCCGCCGCCGGCGAACAGCGGCACCTCGCCCAGGGTGCCTCCGGCGCCCTCGACGTGCACCACCTGCGCGCGGCCGCCCGCCTGACGAACCACCCGCACCCTTCCTTCGAGCACGACCATCAAGCCGCGCGGCGAGTCGCCGGCGCGGAACAGCGTCTCTCCGGGCGCGAACCGCCGCTCGACGGCGCGTTCGGCCATCACCTGTACGGCTAGCTCTGGGAACGCGGCGAAAAATGGAATGGCACGGAGCCGAGCGATGGGGATCATGGGTGCGTCGATGGTACACCCGGGGCGGGGTAGCGCCAGGCACTCGAGCGAACGCGGTGTGACTGAAGTCTCACCGGCTGACCCGCAGGCTCGCTATCGTTGCGGTGGGATTGCCGTACGACCCCTTCGCGCTTCCAGCCACCAACAGCCGAGGAATAGATGCGACTCACGCTCATCACCAGCGCCGCCGTCGCGGCGCTCTCCGCCGCGTCGGTGCGGCCTCACCCGCTCGCGGCGCAGAGCAGTGGCGGGATGGACCATTCGAACCATGCGGCGCACATGGCCATGGGTGCCGGGTCGGCCGCAGCGGCGCCCACCGGGCAGGACGCGTACGCGGCCATCGCCGCGATCGTGGCACAGCTCGAGGCCGACTCGACCGCGGACTGGTCGAAGGTGAACATCGAGGCGCTGCGCCGGCACCTGGTCGCGATGAACGATGTGACGCTCGGGGCCAGCGCGGTGCAGTCCGCGGTTCCGGCCGGGGCGCGCATGGACGTCACCGGCGACGGGCGCGTCGTGGAGTCGATCCGCGCGATGCTGCATGCGCACGCGCCGGAGCTGGAGGCCATGGGAGACTATCGGGCCACGGTCGAGGACATCCCCCGCGGCGCGCGTCTGACGGTGACGGCGGCCGACCCGCGTGACGCGACGACGGTGGCGAAGATTCGCGCGCTCGGCTTCATGGGACTGCTCACGCTCGGGAACCATCATGCGCAACACCACATCGCGCTGGCGCGTGGAGCGTCGATGGCGGGGCATGTGCGGTGACAGCCAGAAGCCGACAGCCGGCAGCCGTCAGCCGGAAGCCGACAGCCACCACAAACGACCTCGGGACGCCCCTCTCGCTGCGAGAAGCGTCCCGAGGTAGTAGCTGTCGGCTATCGGCTGTTGGCTGTCGGCTTCCGTCAGAACGCTACCACTCCCTCCATCACGAAGCCCTTGAACTTGGCGCCGTTCCGAATGTCGGTGGTCGGGAAGTCCGTGTACTTCTGGTTCACCCACTCGCCCTTGAGCAGGAGGACCGGGGTAATGAACCAGCCGCCGCTGAACGCCGTCCGCTGCGCACCGGCATCGCTGGTGAAGCCCGCGAACCGGCCGGTCACTTCGTTGTAGCGGGCGCCGACGTACGCCTTCTCGCTCGGGAGGAAGCGGTAGACCACGTCCGCCGCGTACTGGTCGAAGTCACGCTTGCCGACTTCGGTCGCCGCCGCGCCACTCGCCTTCTCGGCCACGCCGAACAGCTCGAGCCCGCGGTACTTGATGAACGGGTTGATCTGGTAGCTGTGCACCGCGCTCTTGAAGCCGGGGTCGAACATGCCGGAGCTCTTCTGCGCGCTCTCGGTCGCCGTGGTGTTCTCCACGACCGAGTAGTAGCGCGAGCCCGCGCGGTCGCCCGAGTACAGCGTCTGGTTCGCGGAGCGGGTCTGGCTGAACAGCGAGCCCGTTAGGCGGAGCCGCAGGTTCTGCGTGACCTGACGGTCCACGCCGAGCTTGCCGTAGAAGGCGGGCGACCGCTTCTCGGGCGCCGTCACCTGGCCGCGGACCTCGCCGCCCGTGATACCGACCATCCCGATCAGCCCCTTGGCGCGGAGGTACACCTCACCGCCCACCTCGGTCGTGAACGGATCGAGAATCAGGTTGCCGACGAACGGGTTGAACATCGCGTTCCCGTTGTCGCTGCGGCGGAAGTGCGAGTCGCCGTAGTTGATCTCGAAATGACCGAGCTTGAGGGTGACGTAGTCCATCAGCGTCTCGAGCGCCTTCACGTTGATCGGCGTGTCATCGATCAACAGGTAGCCGTCCTTGACCCACGTCTCGTTGTGGTGCCGCGAGGACAGGTAGGACGTGAGCGCGACCCGGATTCCCTTCGCGAGCTGCGCGTTGAGGTACAGGTTCGCCGTCGCGTTGTTGAAGCCGTTGCCAATCGAGATCAGTTGGTTCTGATCGACGCCGCTGACGACCTTCGGCGCGGCCGTGTTCTCGTGGCTGAGCCCCTGGAACTGCTGCGTGAACGCGGCACCGAAGCTCAACTGGAAGCCCTTGAACGGGACTCCGTCGTCCTTTGGCGCCTCGAAGGTGTTCAGTCCGCGCTTGTCCTGCAGGCGGATGTGCTGGATCACGGACGGGGGTACGAGGCTCGCGCCCTCGGGCGTCGTGACCGCCGCCGAGTCGGTCTTCACCGCGGCCGGCTTGCTGATCGTGTCGCTCGGCGAGCGGTTGGCGGGCTGCGCCATCACTGGGGCAGCGCTCAGGAGCGTCGCGAACAGCGCGAACATCGTGTGGTGCGTTCTCATCGTCGTAGTCTCCAGAAGTGTGTGCCGTACGTGGCTCACGACGCTTCGTTGTGCCCGACCTGGTGAGTCCAGGATCGGCTATAAACGGGTGTCAGTCCTTCAGCAGGAGGTCGAAACTGACCTTGATTCGCTCGTTCACCTTCATCGTGCCCATCATCAGCGAGGGTGGCTTGAGCCCCCACTCCTTCATGCGGACCTCGTGCGTGCCGCTCACCCGCAACGTGCCGGCCGCTCCCTCCTTCGCGTTCGCGACGATCGTGACCGGCTTCTCCACTCCGCCGAGGGTCAACTGGCCGGCGAGTGTGACCTGCATCGCTCCGTCCACCTTGGCCAGGTCGTAGGACGCGAGCTTGAACACGATGTTCGGGTTGGCCTTGGCGTTGAGTGCCTTCAGCATGTGCTCGTTCATCGTGCCGTTCTTGCAATCGAGCTTTTCGGCCGGCACCGTGATCGCGACCGCGGTCACCGCTTTCTCGCCGGCCAGGGTGGCGGTTACCGCGCCAGGCAGCGACTGAATGTGTGAGTCGAACGAGGTGGCACTGCACTCGAACGAGCGAACGGTTGACGTGCCGCTGATCCAGATGCGGCTCTCGGGTTGTACATCCAGCGCGACCCGTGCGGGCGTCAGCGCGAGTGCCGGGACGAGGCCAAGGAATGCCGGGAGTGTTCTCACCGAAGGCCTGCGCATTGTCGTTCTCCGTGTATGGGGCATCGGGCTGCTTTCGATCGTCGCTTGCGTTTCGTGGCTTGAATGTCGCGAGCGCCGATGTGCCGCTCCGTCAGGCAGATATGGGAACGTGCGTCCGGCGGTGCGCACCTCGGCCGTCGGGGAACTCCCCACGCGGTGGGTGCCCGGCATGACGGGGGTCATTGGGCCGGCATCGCGTGGGCGACTCGAGGGCCAACCTCATCGAGCGTGAGGGTGGCCGTTCCGGCCACCGGCACCTTGCTCTCGATGCGCACCGGCAGCCGGCAGTGGTCGTCGGTGAGGTTGATGCGGATCACACCCTCGCCGCGGTACCGCTCCGGGTCCTGCACGCGCATCTCGAGCACGATGGTGGCAAACCGCCCGGCAGGCGTCGTCACGGTTTCGCGGCCCACGACGCGCACCGTGGTCGGATTGCGCGCCTGGTCGAAGTGGCGGTCGAAGCGGTAGGTGCTGTCCGCCTCGAGTGGCACGGTGCGCAGGAAGTAGATGAACGACAGCTCGTCGAGCGGTGCATCGGTGTCGCTCGCACCCGAACGGCCGCCTTCAGCCTCCCAGCTTCGCCGGTCGGGGAACATCTCGACGGCCTCGCTCCCGCTCGACACGGCGCTCCGCTCGCGCTTCCGAAAGCGCAGCGCTGCCATGCGATGGGGATCGAGCCACGACTGGCTGCGGTTCACCGCCTTCATCGGCCCAACGCGAGTCTCGATGGTGGAGCTCAACAGGTAGGTGGGTGTCCCGCGCACATCCACCGGGCCATCGACCCGCATCTCGCCCTTCCCCGAGCCCCCGAACCGCGACGTGCGCACCTTGTACGTCAGCCGCTCGCCCACGAAGAACGGGAGCGCGCCCGGGTCAACGGGAGAAACCATCTGCGTGACCGCCGGCGTGGCAATCGTCACCAGCCCGACTGAAAGCGCTGCCAGGCGCCCGATGGCGCGGCGACGTACGGTGGGCTGGGTAGTGTGCGGCTCGACTGCCATGCGGGGCTCCGATATTCGCGACTGGTGTCGTGTTCACAGTCACGTTACCGGCACCGCCCCTCCGCATCCGTCAGGTGAATTCGGATGCCCTGCGAGGGATCACACAGTCAGGCGGTCCGGATATGCCTGACAGGCTCTTCTCGTTCCGAGCACGCGGTGTCGTCGTGCCCGGCGGAGGACCGACTCTACTCGCGCCCCCGCTCCCGCCGGTAGCGCCGGATGAGGGCATTCGTCGAGCTGTCATGGCCCAGTGCCGGAGCCTCGGTGGCAGTCAGCTCGGGGACGATGCGTGCCGCCAGCACCTTGCCGAGCTCCACGCCCCATTGGTCGAACGAGGCGATGTTCCAGACGACGCCCTGTGTGAACACCGCATGCTCGTACAGCGCGATCAGGGCACCCAGCGTGGTCGGCGTGAGGCGTTCGGCCAGAATCGTCGTGGTGGGACGATTCCCGTCGAACTCGCGGTGCGCGACGAGCGCCTCGCGCGCACCCTCCGCGCGCACCTCGGCCGTCGACTTCCCGAATGCGAGCGCCTCGGTCTGCGCGAACAGATTCGCCATCAGCAGGTCGTGATGCTGGTCGAGCGGCTCCAACGGCTGGCTGAATCCGACGAAGTCGCAGGGCACGAGCTTCGTCCCCTGGTGGATCAACTGGTAGAACGAATGCTGCCCGTTCGTGCCCGGCTCGCCCCAGTAGATGGCCCCGGTCTGGTACGTCACGCGCGCGCCGTCGAGCGTCACGTGCTTGCCGTTGCTCTCCATGGTGAGCTGCTGCAGGTATGCCGGGAACCGAGCGAGATACTGGCTGTACGGCAGCACGGCCACGGTCTGCGCGTCGAAGAAGTCGCCGTACCAGATGCCGAGCATGCCCATGATCACCGGCAGGTTCTGCTCGAGCGGGGTGCTGCGGAAGTGTTCGTCCATCGCGTGAAAGCCCGCGAGCATCTCGTGGAACCGCCCGGGGCCAATGGCGATCATCGTCGAGAGCCCGATGGCCGAGTCCATCGAGTACCGCCCGCCTACCCAGTCCCAGAACCCGAACATGTTCGCGGGGTCGATGCCGAACCGCTCGACTTCCCCCGCGTTGGTGGACACCGCCACGAAATGACGCGCGACCGCGCGCTCGCTACCTAACGACTCCAGCAGCCAGGCACGCGCGGTACGCGCGTTCGTCATCGTCTCCAGCGTGGTGAACGTCTTCGAGGCGACGATGAACAGCGTCTCGGCCGGGTCGAGGTCGGCGGTCTGCTCGAGGAAATCCGCGCCGTCCACGTTCGAGATGAACCGGAACGTGAGCCCGCGGTCGCTGTAGAACCGCAGCGCCCCGTACGCCATGGCCGGTCCCAGGTCCGAGCCGCCGATCCCGATGTTCACGACCGCGCGGATGCGCTTGCCGGTGTGGCCCAACCACGTCCCGTCGCGCACCTGGTCGGCGAACGCCGCCATCCGATCGAGCATCGCGTGCACGTCTTCCACCACGTTGCGTCCATCGACCACGATCGACGCGCCGCGTGGCGCGCGCAGCGCGATGTGGAGTACCGACCGGTCCTCCGTGGTGTTGATGCGGTCGCCGCGAAACATCGCCGCCGTCCGCTCCGGCAGCCGCACCGCGCGCGCGAGCTCGAACAGGAGCCGCATCGTCTCGGCGGTCGCGCGGTGCTTCGAGTAGTCGAGGTACAAGCCCGCGCCCTCAGCTACGAACCGCTCACCCCGCGACGGATCATCGGCGAACAACGTGCGCAGGTGAACGTCGCGCATGCGCGTGGCGTGACCCACGAGCGCGTGCCAGGCAGGGAGATCCGTGACGGTCGTCGTGGTAGCGGACGCGGTGGAAACGGCGGTCGGCGCTGTCGTCATGCCCGTTCGCTCGCTGGACGGTAGGGGACCCGGTGTAACATACTCAGTACGTCCGGGCGACACGCCGCCGACGGCCGTCGGATGGTTCATCCACCGTCACCGAACCGGAGGCTCGACGATTCCCATGAACGTCTTCGCCACGAAACCCACAGCGCGCCAGCTCGGCATTGGCCTCCTCATCCTTCGCCTGGCGCTCGGCACCGTCTTCCTGGTGCACGGCGGTCAGAAGCTCTTCACGATGGGCATGGCCGCCTCGGCCGGCATGATGGCCAACCTAGGCGTGCCGGCGCCGTCGCTGGTCGGGCCGTTGGTCGCGATCGTCGAGCCGCTCGCCGGCCTCGCCATCGTGCTCGGTTTGCTCACGCGCGTCGCCGGGCTCGCGGTGGCCGTGGAGATGGTGGGCGCCATCCTGCTGGTTCACCTGCCCAACGGATTCTTCGTCCCGAAGGGCATCGAGTTCCCGATGATGTTGCTCGCCAGCGCGCTGACGCTCATGGCGCTCGGCGCCGGGCCGTGGTCGATCGACAACACCATCGCCGCGCGCCGCACCGAGCCCAGGGAGGCTCTAGCATGAGCAAGGATTCCACGAACGTCGCGGACCGCCCGTACGGGGTGCGGCCGCCGGGCTTTCGCCTGCCTGACGCGACGCGGCTCGGGGCCGTGCGCCTGCAGGTCGCGGATCTGGCGCGGTCGCTCGAGTACTACACGCGCGTGCTCGGGTTTCGCGTCGTCACGCGTACCGATGGCGCGGCCACGCTGGGCACCGCGGACGGCACGCCGATCGTCGAGCTGCACGAATCGCCCGGCGCGCGCCCGGTGCCACGGCGCGGGCGCCTCGGGCTGTTCCATTTCGCCATCCTCCTGCCCGACCGGGCGGCGCTTGGCCGCTTCGTGTCGCACCTCGCGTCGATTGGCGCGTACGCCGGAATGTCCGACCATCTGGTGAGCGAGGCCGTATATCTCACCGATCCCGACGGTCTGGGGATCGAGGTCTACGCCGATCGCCCGCGTGACCGGTGGCGGTGGCAGGATCGACAGCTCGAGATGGCGACGTTGCCGCTCGACGTGAACGACCTCGTCGCCGCGGCAGAGGGGCAGCCGTGGACCGGGATGCCGAGCGGCACGGCCGTTGGCCACGTGCATCTGCACGTCGGCGATCTCGACCGGGCGGCAGCGTTGTACCACGGCGCGCTCGGGCTCGACAAGATGGTGTGGAACTATCCGGGTGCGCTGTTCATGTCGGCCGGCGGTTATCACCACCACCTCGGCACCAACACGTGGGCCGCGGGCGCGTCACCGGCCGAAGCGACCGACGCCCGCCTGCTCGAGTGGGAGATCGTCCTGCCTGACGCCGCGAGCGTGGCGGCCGCCGCGGCGAGCGTGGAGCAGGCGGGCTATCCGGTCGAGCGCGGCGCGGACGGCGGGTTCACCACGCGTGACCCGTGGGGGACCACGGTGCGGGTGACGACTGCCTAACGCCTCCTCATCCGGAGGGCCGCTGACGCCGACCGCCGCGAGGGGACGCGCCATTGCGGGCCCGGGGTGGCATTGCGGTCGGGACGACTCCGACACTGCGGAGCCGCTGGTACAGCGGAACGGCGCCCGCTGTCGCGGGCGCTCGCGCAGCAATGGACAACTGCGACGCAGACGGCGCAGGAACGGCGGGAACGGCGGGAACGGCGGGAACGGCGTGGACCGCGGAGGACGCGGAGGACGCGGAGGACGCGGAGAACGGCTCGTTCGGGACGGTCATCCCGCCACGAGCCCGGACCTGAGGGGAACGGCCTCGGGACGCCAGGGCCTCCCGAGGCCGTTCCCCTCAGGTCCCGGCCGCTGGCGCGGGCATCTCGACCAGTCAAGCAGTTCTCTGCGTTCTCTGCGTCCTCCGCGGTGAATTGTTGTTCGTCAGCCCGTTCCCGCCCTGCCCGGCCCGCCGGTCATCGGCGTCCCCCGCGGTTCGCCGCGGTTCCCAGCAGTTCGCTGCGGTTCTCTGCGGGCGCGCCGGCGCGCTCTGCGCGGGTGCCCGCGTCAGCGGGCGCTGCGTCGCAGGTCTGCGCGTACGTCGTGCTCTGCATTCGCAGTTCCCGGAGTCGTCCCGACCTCGATGCCCGAGTCGACGCGTGATGCCCGCAACCAGGCAACCGTGTTTCCCACGGACTTCCCGCGCCCGGGGTGTTCTGTCGCGCGCGGAGGACGACACTCCGGCTCAATCCGCTCGAATCGCGATGAGCGGATCGACCGCCATCGCCCGCCGCATTGGCACCAGGCACGCGAGCGCGGCCGTCGCCACGAGCAGCAGCACGCCTGACGTGAACGACACCGCATCCGTGCGCGCGACGCCGTACAGCATGTCCTCGAGCAGCGCGGATCCCGCGCGGGCGCCGAGTACGCCGAGCACCGCGCCCGTGAGCGCCAGGGCGACACCCTGTGCGACGACCGACCGCGCGACGTCGCGTCGCGTGGCGCCGAGCGCGATCCGGATCCCGATCTCTCGCGTGCGCTGCGCGACGGTGTATGCCATCACGCCGTAGAGCCCCACCGCGGCCAGCACGAGCGCGAGCGCCGTGAACGCGACGAGCAACGTCATCGTGAACCGCGGACCCGCGATGGTCCGCGCCATCGCGTCATCGATGCTCGTGATCGTCGCCGGCGGTAATGCCGGATCGAGCTGCGCAACGAGCGCACGAATCGTCGGCACGGGGTTGCTTCCTGGCTCCGTACGAACGATGAGCACGGATTGGAATCGCTCCTCCCCTCGCACATAGAGCATCGGGGTATCCGCTTCGGAGGTGAGCCCGCCCGTGAATGCGTTGGCCGCCACACCGACGATCGTCAGCCATTCGCCGTCGCCGTTGAATACGACGCGCAGGCGCCGCCCGACCGCCGATTTCCCCGGCCAGTACTTCTTCGCGAACCCGGCGTTCACGATGACCTGCGCGGCGGCGCTGGACGTGTCGGTGATCGTCGTCCCTTCGACGAGCCGAATCCCTATCGTGCGGAAGTAGTCGGGCTCGATCCCGTTGTAGTTGACGAACGACGTCGTGCCCCTCGCGGGCGCGGGCTCGCCCTCCACCTGAAGCGCGCCAATGAGAAAGTTCCGCGATGGGGGCGCACCCGCGGCCACGGTCACCTGGCCGACGCCCGGCACCGCGCGCACCCGTTCGGCCGCCTGTGTCATGAACGCGGCGCGGGCCGCGGCATTCGCGTGGCTCGACCGCGGCAACGCGAGCTGCACGGAGTAGAGTCCCGTCGCATCGAACCCGGGGTCGAGCCGTTGCAGGTGCAGCATGCTGCGCACGAGCAGCATCGCTCCCACGAGCAGCACGGTCGACACGGCCATTTCGCTGATCACGAGGAGCGAGCGAAGCCGCCGCTGCCCGCGTGACTGCGAGGCGGAGAGGGTGCCCGCCTTGAGTGCACCGTGGGCCGAGTGACGTCGCGTCTGGATGGCACCGAGCAGACCCACGACGAGCCCGGTGCCGGTGGCAAGTGCGGCGGTCACGACCAGGGTCGCGCGGTCGATGCGCGCCGCGACCAGTTCCGAGAGGTGGTCCGGGCGCAAGGTGACGATCGCGTGCAGCCCCAACCAGCCGACGAGGAGCCCGCCAACGCAGCCCACCGCGGCCAGGATCAGGCTCTCGGTGAGGAGCTGCCGGGCGAGTCGCAACCGGCTCGCGCCTAACGCGGCTCGAATGGCGAGCTCGCGCTGGCGCGAGGCGGTTCGCGCGAGCATCAGGTGCGTCACGTTCCCGCACGCGATGAGGAGCACGAGCGCCACCGCCGCCGAGAGCAGCACCAGCGAGGCGCGAAAGCGAACCAGCTCGCTCGGCGGGGCCAGCTTGACCGCGAACTCGCGCTGCTTTGCGTTGGACGCGTCGATCCCCGGGTCGAGCGCGTCGAGCTCGCGCGTGGCGGCGGCCATGGTAGCGCCGGGCCGCAACCGTCCAATCACCGACAGGCCCGTGCTCCGGTCGCGAAGATCGAGCGGCAGCCAGACATCGGTGGTGGCGTCGGTGCGTCGCGGAAGCCGGAACGCCGCCGGCATCACGCCGATCACCGTGTACGGTTCACGATCGAGCGTGATGCTCTTCCCGAGGATGCCCGGATCCGCGCCGTAGCGAACGCGCCAGAACGGCTCGCTGATCATGGCGACGCGCGCGCCGGCGATCTCGGCTTCCGTGAACACGCGCCCCAGGAGCGGCCGCTGTCCGGTGAACGCCGGGAAGCTCGGCAGCACGCTCCCCGTCTGGAGGGTTACCGACGCGCCGTCCACCGTGCGCAACGCCCGGTCGGCCGTGGTGTACGCCTCGATCGCGTCGAACGATCGAGCTCCCTCGCGCCAGGCACGCACGACGTCCGCATTCGGGTTCACGAGCACCTGCATGCCCGTGTTGTTCCCGCGCGTCGGCTCCTGGTAGATGATCACCATGCGGTCCGCATCGGGGTACGGCAGCGGATGCAGCAGCAGCGCGTTGACGACGCTGAACACCGCGGTGTTCGCTCCGATGCCGAGCGCGAGCGTGAGCACGGCGACCGCAGTCCAGCCCTTCTGCCGCCGCAGGGTACGGTAGGCGAACCTCGCGTCGTGCACCAGCGCGTCCACGACCTGGGCGCGAGTCATTCGGCGTTCCCTCCGCGATGTGATGGCGACACACGCGGCGCGCACGGCGGCGAGGTTGCCGATCCGGCGCTCGGCCTCGCGGCGTGCTTCCGTCTCCGTCAGGCCGCGCGCGAGGTAGTCACGCACGCGCATCTCGATGTGAAAGCCGAGCTCATCGTCCACATCGGCTTCGGCACGCGGGCCCCAGAACCGCAGGTACCGGCGCCACGTGGCGGCTCGGGCTGCATTCGGCGGCGGCTGCTGCTGAGGATCGTGCATGCGACGGTCGGTGAGTAAGGCTCGCGCGGTGACGGGGAATCGGTCGAGGATCGATCAGCGCCCGCGTGGCGCGGTCTCGAGCACTTTGAACACCGCCCCGGCGAACCGCGACCAGTAGTCTCGTGATGCCGCGAGCTGTTTCTTCCCCGCCGCGGTGAGTCGATAGAACTTCGCCCGCCGGTTGTGCTCGGTAATCCCCCACTCGGCGACGATGAATCCGCGCTCCTCGAGCTTGTGGAGCGCGGGGTAGAGCGACCCCTCCTCGACCTGGAGCACGTCGCCGGTGCACTGCTCGATCCAGCGAGCGATACCGTATCCGTGCGCCGGCGCCCACGAGAGGGTCTTGAGCACCATGAGGTCGAGCGTGCCCTTCAGGAACTCCGTTGATGGGTCGGGCATGTATGACGGGCTCGGGGCGCGGGACTCGGAGGTTCGGGGCTCAAGGGGTCAGAGTCGTTCAACGACTCTGACCCCTTGAGCCCCCGGGCCCCGTTCTTACCTAGGACTCCGCTGTATATACCTCGGACTCCTATGGTACGCAACATCGGCGCGTCCCATCACGGCCATGCCCTCTCGATGCCGGCGCGCGCAGAGGGCACGCCACGTGCGAGACCCCACTCCCTCGGCTCGCCACGGGAGCGCGGCCGGTACGGCGCCACTGACGAGGGAGGCACGATGAAAGCGAACTGCTGGATGGGACGGCAGACCGTCGAAATTCGGGACGTTCCGGATCCCCAGATCCTCAACCGCCGCGACGCCATCGTGCGCGTGACATCGGCGGCGATCTGCGGCTCCGACCTCCATCTCTACAACGGATTCATTCCGACGATGGAAAAGGGCGACATCATCGGCCACGAGTTCATGGGCGAGGTGATGGAGGTCGGCCCCGATGTGAAGAAGCTGAAGGTCGGCGACCGTGTCGTGGTGCCGTTCGCCATTGCGTGCGGCACGTGTTGGAGTTGCCAGCATGAGCTCTGGTCGCTCTGCGAGAACTCCAACCCGAACGCCTGGATGCAGGAGAAGGTGTTCGGGCACGCGGGGTCCGGCGCGTTCGGCTACTCGCACCTCACCGGCGGATTCGCCGGCGGGCACGCCGAGTTCGTGCGCGTGCCATTCGCGGACGTCGGTCCGTTCAAGATCGAGAACGGGTTCTCGGACGAGCAGGTGCTCTTCCTCGGCGACATCCTGCCCACCGGATACATGGGGGCCGAGATGTGTGAAATCCAGCCGGGCCAGGTGATCGCGGTCTGGGGATGCGGCCCGGTAGGCCAGTTCGCCATCAAGAGCGCGTTGCTGCTCGGCGCCGAGCGTGTCATCGCGATCGACCGGTTCCCCTACCGTCTCGACATGGCGCGCGACAAGGCCGGCGCCACCGACATCGTGAACTACGAGGAGATCGACAGCGTCAGCGAGACGTTGAGCGAGCTGACTGGCGGACGCGGGCCGGACGCGTGCATCGACGCCGTCGGCCTCGAAGCGCACGGCCGCGGCCCGCTCTACGCCTACGATCGAACGAAGCAGGCGATGCGGCTCGAGAGCGACCGCCCGATCGCGCTGCGCGAAGCGATCACCGCGTGCCGGAACGGGGGCATCGTGTCGGTGATCGGCGTCTACGGCGGGTTCATCGACAAGTTCCCGATGGGCACCGTCATGAACCGGGGCCTCACTATCAAGTCAGCGCAGTGCCACGTGCACCGCTACATGCGCCCGTTGTTCGACCGCATCCAGAAGGGCGAGATCGACCCGACGTTCGTCATCACCCATCGCCTGCCACTCGAGCAGGCGCCGAGGGGCTTCGAGATGTTCATGAAGAAGGAAGACAACTGCGAGAAGGTGGTGCTGAAGGCGTAGAGCGGGCGGGTCAGGGGCGGTAGTGTTGGGGGTCGGGGAACGGTGCGTGCAGGGACGTGCACCGTTACCCGACCCCCAACTGGCGTTTCACTCGTCACGCCGCTATCGGGCTGCGTGCGCTACGCGTCTCGGTTGATGCAGCCCTTGAGTGCCGGCGGTGCGTCCACCGGAAGCTCGGGATTGTTGAGCTCCTCGACCGGGATCGGGAAGCTGGTGTCGGTACCGTAGATCGTCGTACGACCGTTGGAGCTGTATGGCCCGGTCGGGAACACCGTCTCGGCCCCGCGCCCGTAGTGTCGAACCATGCGGCGAAGGTCACCGAGCCGGTGCGCGGTGAGGAACAGCCAGTAGGCGCGCTCGCGGAAGAGCAGATTCTGGCGCCCGACGTCGCTCCCGGGGTCGGTGAGCGGCGCGAGCGACCCGGCGGGGTAACCGCGCGTGGTGAGCACTGCCGGGTTCGCGCGCAATGCGTTGAGCGTCGCGAGGAAACCCGTGGCATCGCCGGCGCGAAGCTGCGCCTCGGCCTTGATGAGCTCCGCCTCGACGCCGTCGGCGAGGGTGATGGGCGTATTGCGTGCCGGATACTTGAGCGCCTCGAACATCGGGCCGCCATCGAATCCGTTGCCGTTGTTGATCGAGCGCGGCCGGCTCGCGGTGCGCACGTCGGCACCACTGCGGAAGTTGAGTCCGTTCGTGCCCTCGCGTTCCGCGACGCCCCACCGGCCGCCGTTGATCGACAGCGACCACACGCCGTTGTTCTGGCGCGCCGAGTTGTCGGAGTGCTGCAGCTCGAACTTGTATTCGGCCGGCACGCCGGCCACGGCCGCGGCCGCATCGGCGAAGCGCGCCAGGCCGAGCAGCGCGCGTCCGCGCCCCACCTTCGCGAGAGTGACCTGCCGCGTGCCCGCGGTGCCACCGACGGCGGTAGCGAGGACGAGGGCGGTATCGAACTTCGCGATCGCCGTCTCGAAGATCTCCTGCGTCGTCTGCGGCGCGCCGTAGGTGATCGTCTGATCGTCGTTCAGCGTGCTGAATGGCACGCCAGAGCAGTAGTTCTCGCCGAAGAGGATGTACGCGAACCCGGCCAGGTTCAGCGCCTCGGCACGACCGATCACGTTAGGTTGCTCGAGCTCGACGTACTTCCGCGCGGCGCGCTCGGCCGCGGCGCGACCGCGCGACAGCTCGCGGAAGACGTCGCGCAGGCTCGTGTTGCCGACGACCATGTTCCGGGTGTCGATCTCGAACCGGGTCGGGAACGACTCGGTCTGGATGAACTCGTCGCTCAGCAACCCCGAGTAGTTGACCATCCCCTCGAACGTGCCACCGTCGTAGCCGGCCATCACCTCCGCGTAGGCGGAGGCCAGGAACACCGGCAGGTTCGCCGGGTCGTTCAGCGCTTCCGGTCGCACGACATCGGGGTCCTTCACACTGAGGACCTTGTCGGTGCTGCAGCCGGCGGCCACGGCCACCAGCGCGAGCGCGGCGGCCGGGAGACGCCACGAATGAATTGAAAGAGTCATTATCGGTCACGGATGGAAGGTCAGTTATGAGTGAAGGGCGAACCGACAACGCCTGCGGCGCGAGCCGTCAGCCGGACGCCGTCAGCCGGACGCCGTCAGCCGGACGCCGTCAGCCGGACGCCGTCAGCCGTCAGCCGGACGCCGTTAGCTGTCGGCTGTCGGCTGCCAGCTGTACGCCACCACGACACAGCCCACCACTAGAACGACAGGTTGAGTCGAGCCGTGAGATACCGGACCGGCGGCAACGTGAGGAACTCGGATGTCGAGAAGCCCTGGTTCGGCGTCGACGTGACCTCCGGATCCAGCCCCTTGTAGTCCGTCCACGTGGCGAGGTTACGCCCAGCCAGCGTTAGGGTCAGGTTCTCCGCGCGCGCCAGCGCCGCCCACCGCTTCGGCGCCGTGAGCGACACCGACAGCTCCCGCAGGCGCGTGAAGCTCGCGTCCTGGATGTAGCCGGCATCGGTCGTCAGCAGCGCCGCGATCGCGGCGGCCTGATCGGCGAGTGGCGCGGCCGGATCGTTGATCGCGCGGCAGTTCTGCGCGAACGCACACCGGAAGCGGTCCGTGTTGTTGAGCGTCACGAACCCGCCGCGATGGCTCACCAGCGCCTGCACGCGCACGACCTTGAACAGCGTGAGCGCCGGCTGGAACTGCAGCTCGCGCTTCGGCAGCGGATGGCCGAGGTACACCGAGGTGTCGCCGAGCAGCACTTCGGACCGCGCGATCATGCCGTCGCCGTTCGCGTCGCTGAACGTGTACGGGCGCTGCCAGAATCCACCAGCCGGATAGCCGCTGCGGTGTTGCTGTCGCCCGCCGTTGAACGTGATCGGCGCGATCCCCCGGCCGAGCTCCACGAGCTTGTTGTCGTTGTAGCTGCCGCCGACGAGCAGCTCGAGCGTGGCCGGCGTCGTCCGGACGATGGTGCCGGAGAGCTGGTACTCGAAGCCACGGTTGCGCATGCGGCCGATGTTCTCGAACCGCGTGTCCGAGCCGCCGACCGACACCGCCAGCGGGCGCTGGACGAGCAGGTCGCGCGTGGTCTTGGAGTAGTACGTGAGCTGGAGGTTCAGCCGGTCGTTCCACACACCGGCATCGAATCCGAACTCCTGTTCGGCGGTGCGCTCCGGCTCGAGCGTCGGATCGCCGACGCCCGCCTGCGTGAACGTGACGGCGGGGAGCTCGGCACCATCCACACGCACCGCGGTCGGGTTGAGATACGTGATGGCGTCGCGGAAGTTCGGCTGTCGCCCCGACTGGCCGTACGCCGCGCGCAGGCGCAACGACGAGACCACGGGGTTCCGCGGGAAGAATCCTTCCTCGCTCGCGACCCACGACCCGTTGACGGTGGGGTAGTACACCCATCCGAACCGCGTTCCGAAGGCGCTGTTCCGGTCGCCGCGCACCCCGACGTTGACGAACAGGCGGTCGCGCCACGAGAACTGCTGCTGGCCGAACACGCCGAGCAGCACGTTGTCGGTGTTGTATTCGGCCACCCGGAAGCGCGCGCTCGTGCCGCTCAGCGAGCTCGAGCCCGGCGTGAGCACCGCGCCGCGCGCGCTCGTCCCCTGGAACGTCTCCTGCGCGTACTGGGCGCCCACCTGGGTCGACGAGCGGACGTCGCTCATCGGCTGGAACGTCGCGGTCGCCGTCGACTGCGCCGTCCAGTCGTAGATGTTCCACGGATTCGAGTCGACGCTCCCCTGCGGGAGGTCCGCGACGAACACACGGTTCGGCGGCACCACCTGTTTGGTGAGCTGGTTCACGTAGTCGAGCCCCGCCAGGCCGGCGACGCTGAGCCACGGCAGTAGTTGCAGCGTGGAGTTCAGCGAGGTGCTGTAGCGGTTCGCGCGCACGCCGACGTTCAGATAGTCGATCTGTTCGGGGCCAATGCGATTGAACCAACCGCCGTTCAGCGTGTCGGACTGCAGCGGCCGGCCGAGCAGCCCGACGCCGAGATAGCCGAGCGTGCTGTTGTCGCTGATCGGAAGCTGGGTGTTGTCGCGAACGAAGCTGTTGTTGAACGCGAGGTCCCAGTTGCTGCGAAGCTGCGTGCGCACGTTGCCACGGGCGGTCGCCTTGCGGGCGAAGCTCGTGGGGAACACGCCCGTCTCGCCGTCGTAGTCGCCGCCGACGTAGAACGTGAAGCGGTCGGTGCCGCCCGACGCGCTGAGGCCACCGGCGCGCCGCGCGCCGGTGCGGAACGGACTCAGATTCGTGAGCGGGTTGCGTGACACGATCTCGTCCGGCGTGCAGTTGCCCAACGTGCGCTGATCGATGTTGCATTGCACGACGGCGCCGGCGGCGTTCCGGCCGCGCATCGCGACGTTGTCGGGAAAGTCGGTCTCGTTAGTGCTCTGCCCGCCTTCCGCATACGCCGACCACCGCGTGTGCCCCGCACGCCCGCGCCTGGTGGTGATCTGGACGACGCCGTTCGCCGCCGCGGTTCCGTAGAGCGCGACGCCGGCAGGGCCGCGAACGACATCGATCGTCTCGATGTCCTCGGGGTTGATGTCGTTGAGCCGCGAGACCGTCTGGCCGCCGGTGGCGACATTGGTGCCGAGCGTGTTGGCGGACGACACGTTCACCTGCTCGCGATTGCCGACGTCGTTGTTGGCACGAACGCCGTCGATGATCAGGAGCGGCTCGTTGGAGAGCGACAACGAGTTCGCGCCGCGCACGCGGATGCGCGACCCGGTGCCGGCGGCGCCGTTCGACTGCTGCACGTAGAGCCCCGGCGCGCGCGAGTTGAGCACGTCCGTCATGTTGCTGGTGACGGCCAGCTCGGGCGTGGCCGGCGCGATCGTGGCGATGCTGGCGCCCGTCTCGCGCTGCCGGATCTGCTCGCCCGTAGCGGTCACGGTCACCTGATCGAGCGTCACGACGGTGGCACCTAACGTCGCATCGAGCGTCGCCGTCCCGCCGTTGACGACGGTCACCGGCAGCGACGACGCCTGGTAGCCGATGCGCAGCACGCGCACCTGGTAGCTGCCGGCGGGGACGCCGGTGATGCGGTAGCCGCCCTGGTCGTTGGTGACCGCGCCGCGCGTGGTACCGATGACCGAGACCTGAGCCGACGGAATGGGTTGTTGCGTCGCGCGATCGCGGACGGCGCCGGCGATCGTGCCGCCTTGCGTGGGCGCGGGTGCCTGCTGGGCACCGATGGCCGCCGGGACGGCGAGCCAGGTGAGCGCCGTCAATCGACGGAAGCGTCGAATCATGAGCATACCCTCCGTTGAACGGGTGCGAGCGCTGACAGATCGCTGACGAAACACCAACGTCCAACGGAGCGGTCGACTCCAGCCACCTCCGAGGGATGAGTCGAACGTCACACGTGACCGGGCGACCGATTTCGCGGCACCGGCCGGTCACCGGCTGGCGCCGCCGCCTCCCACGAGGGGCCGACGACCGCCGGCTCAGGACGGCGGAATGCGCAGTCGCACCTGGTCGCCCGGCGCCACCACGATCTCCTGCGTGATGGGCGCGCGCGACGACCCGATCGGGTCCGCCTGGAAGCGCAGCGCCGTCGGGCCGAACACGATCCCCACCGGGATCGCGAAGCTCGTCTCGGTGATGGGACGTGAAGTGCCGAGGCGTACGCGCTCGGCGCCACGCACCACGTAGATGGTCATCTCGTACGTCGACTTGTTCTCGACGAGCACCGTCGTCCTGGGTTCGCGCGTCCCGTTGCCGCTGCGCGAGGCGCACGACGGCACGGCGACGAGCATGGCGGTCAAGGCAAGTATCGAGAGCACTGAGCGCATTCGGTCTCCGGGTTTCTCAGGAGACGCTAATCTGGCGAACCCGCACGCGGTGTACAGCCCATCGCGCTTCACCAGCCGCGTTATATAGTCGCATTGGTTGACCGTTATTGGTTGACCATTGCCTCCGCGTGTCCCCATATTCGCGCCACTCTTCCACACCAGCCTTCAGAGGTTCTTTCATGGCTCATTGTTCGTCCGCAGACGCCCTCGCTCGCGGCGGCGGGATGCCGCAACGACGCGTCACCCGGGCTCACGCGACCACCACGTTGTGCGGACTGGTCGCACGATTCGCGGTTGGACTCGCGCTCGTCGGCAGTCCCGTGCTCGCCCACTCGGCGAGCGCCCAGGCCGCAGCGGCGGGGCGCATCACCGGCACCGTGACCGACTCGGCGAGCGGGCGCACGCTGTCCGCCGTGCAGGTGTCGGTCGCGGGATCGCGGCTCGGCGCCGTCACCGACGACGCCGGCCGGTACACGATCGTCGGCGTACCGGACGGCACGCACACGCTCGAGGTCCGGCGCCTGGGCTTCCGCGCCCTCACGGTGCCTAACGTGCGCGTGGCCGGTGGCGCCGCCACGGCCGACATCCGGATGTCACCCGCCCCGCTCTCCCTCGAGGCCGTGGTCACCACCGGCGTGGTCGACCCGACGAGCGGCACCCGCGTGCCGTTCACCGTGGGCCGCGTGGACGTGGAGAACGCGCCGGTACCCGCCACCAACGCCGTCGAGACCATTCAGGGCAAGGTCTCCGGCGTGACGGTGGTGCCCTCGGGGCAACCCGGGAGCGGAACGAACATCCAGCTCCGCACACCCACGAGCATCAGCCGGTCGAACTCGCCGCTCATCGTCGTCGACGGCGTGATCCTCAGCCAGTCGTTCAACGCATCCACCGCCGATCTCGAAGCCTCCGACATCGAGAGCATCGAGATCGTCAAGGGAGCCGCAGCCGCATCGCTGTACGGCTCCCGCGCCGCGTCCGGCGTGATCCAGATTCGCACCAAGCGCGGATCGGGACTCACGGCGGGTACCACTCGCGTGACCGCGCGCTCGGAGCTCGGCTCGAACTCGCTCGCGGGCAAGATCGACTGGGCGCGCTACCACTATTACCTCGAGAACGGGTCGAGCTACGTCACCAGCGCCGGCGCGCCGGTGGACCGGAACGCGCGCGTGGCCGACACGGTGTACTCGCGGTTCCAGGACCACCCGTACCCCGGACCGGTCTACGACCAGGTCGATCGCTTCTTCGACCCGGGCCAGTTCTTCAAGAACTCGGTCAACATCGCGCAGAACACCGACCGCACGAACTGGTTTCTCTCGCTCGTGAACTCGCGCGAGGACGGCGTCGTGCTCAACAGCGGCAAGTACGAGCAGAACGACGTGCGCGTGAACATCGATCACCGGCCGAGCCAGAACCTCCGCCTGTCGTTCAGCGGCTACCACAGTCGCTCGGATCGCCACGAGTTGTACGGCGACACGTTCTTCGACCTGATCAATCAGGCGCCGGACGTGGACCTGCGCACGCCCGATCCGGACGGCACGCCGTACGCGTATCAGCTCGACCCGGAAGGGCGTGAGGAGAACCCGCTCTACGTGCTCGCGACGGAAGACAGCCGCCGCAAGCGCGCGCGAACGCAGGGAAGCCTCGAGGGACGCTATGCGCCACTGGGCTGGCTGAGCTTCGACGCGAACGTCAGCTACGATCGCTCGGATCGACGGAACAACTTCTTCCTCGATCGCGGACTCAAGACCGAGGACTTCGCGACCGGTGGGCTCGGCGAGATCTCCAACGTCGCCGGCACCACCGACGCGCTCAACGCGGCGGCGAGCGCGAACCTGCTCGGCGCCGTCGGCCCGCTCACGCTGCGCACGACGTTCCGCGGCCTCATGGAACGCGAGACGAACCAGGTGACGACCGCCAGCGGCGAAGACCTCGCGGCGCCCGGCGTGCGCAGCCTCAACAACGCGCGCCAGCGTTCCATCGAGTCCTCGGTGGAAGACATCAGGTCGAGCGCGTGGTTCGTCACCGGCGGCGCCGATTACGACGGCCGCTACATCGTGGACGGTCTCGTCAGGCGCGACGGCAGCTCGCTCTTCGGACCCGAGGAGCGCTGGAACACGTACTATCGCGTGAGCGGCGCGTACCGTATCGCGAAGGAGCGGTGGTGGCCGTTCCGGGCGATCACGGACTTCAAGCTGCGCGCGTCGCAGGGCACCGCCGGTGGGCGCCCGAACTACTCGGACCAGTACGAGACGTTCGAGTTCACCGAGGGCGGTGGCCTCGTGAAGCAGACGCTCGGCAACCGGTTCCTCAAGCCCGAGCGGGCAACCGAGACCGAGCTGGGGATCGACGCCATCGTGCGCGACCGCTACTCGCTCCAGCTCTCGTACGCGAAGAACAAGGTCGTCGATCAGCTCCTCCAGGTGCCGCTCTCCGCCGGTCTGGGCTACCCGTTCCAGTGGCAGAACGCGGGCACCGTCGAAGGCAACACCATCGAGGCCACGGTCGAGGCGCAGGTCATCCAGCGCCCGAACCTGACGTGGCGGCTCGGCGTCGTCGCCGACCGCTCGCGCAACAAGATCACCGAGTTCGACCTGCCTTGCTTCTCGACGAACACCATCGCGTTCCGCTGCGGCGGTGAAACGTTAGGCGCGATGTACGGCTTCCGCTTCATCGGATCACCGAGCGAGCTGCCGGCCGATGCGGCCGCGCGCGCGGCCGAGTTCCAGACGAACGACGAGGGGCTCCTCGTCTGGGTGGGCCCGGGCAACACGTTCCGGGACGGCGAGTCGAAGAAGCTCTGGGGCACGAGCGCGACGATCGGCGCGACGAACTACGGCTGGGGACAGCCGATCGTGCTCAAGGACCAGACGGGTAGCAGTGCGCTCGTGAAGATCGGCGATGGCAACCCCGACTTCCATTTCGGCGTCTCGAACAACGTGTCCTGGCGGAATCTGAGCTTCTATGGGCTCGTGGACTTCGTGAAGGGCGGGCAGGTCTACAACCAGACGCGCCAGCGCATGTACCAGTGGGCACGCCACGGCGACGTCGACCAGGTGGGCAAGCCGCAGGAGCTGAAGAAGCCCATCGAGTACTACGTGAGCCTGTACGCAGCCAACGACCCGACGAGCTATTTCGTGGAGGACGCCGGGTTCGTGAAGCTGCGCGAGCTCTCCGTGCGTTACCGCCTCGGTCAGAACCTGCTCGCGCCGCTCTCCCGCGTTGGCGTCAGCGGGGCGACGCTGTCGCTGATCGGCCGCAACCTGCTCACGTTCACCGACTACAAGGGTTACGACCCGGAAGTCGGCGGGACGATCGTGCGGTTGGACAGCTTCGGCTATCCGCGGTATCGGACGTTCACGGGAAGCGTCGAGATCAGCTTCTAGCAATCAGCCGGCAGCCGACAGCCATCAGCCGACAGTGAACGGCTGACGGCTTCGGACTGACGGTTGATGGCTCTCAACCCATATCAGCCAATGCGCAGACTCATCATACCGCTCGTACTCGTCGCCGCGGCGGCGTGCCAGGACCTCGCGGTCACGAACCCTAACGAGCCGGATCGTACCCGGGCCACGCAGCAACCGGCGGCGGTCGAGTCGTTCGTGGCCAGCTCGTTCCGGACGTGGTGGCCCGTGGCCGGGCACGACGACTACCCGGCGTGGGCCCTGTCCACGATCGCCCGCGAGACCACCTCGGGCTTCGCGGACTTCGGCCAGCTCGAGCTGTCCGCCGAGCCACGCTCGGCCTGGAACAACAGTCCGGTGAACGCCCGTAACAACGTGAGCGAGGATCCGTGGTACGACCTCTACTCCGTCGTCTCCACGGTCAACGACGCCCTCATCGCGATCGACGGCGGGCTCGTCATCACCGACGCCGCGAACACGACGCGCTCGAAGGCGTTCGCCAGGTTCATGCAGGGCCTTTCGTACGGGTACCTGGGCCTCTACTTCGACAAGGCGTACGTCATCGACGAGACCACGAAGCTCGACACCATCACGACGCCCGACTTCACGCCGTACCCGGAAGTGCGTGACGCGGCCATCGCGCAGCTCGACGACGCGATCCAGATCGCGCAGACGAGCAACTTCACGCTGCCGGCCGAGTCGTGGCTGTTCACGACGACGAGCCGCGACCAGTTCGTGCGACTCGCGAACTCGTTCGCCGCGCGCTTCCTCGCCTACACCCCACGCACGCGGGCCGAGCGCGCGGCGGTGAACTGGGCCGAGGTCATCCGCCGCGTGGATGCGGGCATCCAGACCGACTTCGCGCCCATCGCGCAGCCCGACATCCTGTGGGACGACTGGAAGCGTCTCGTCGCCCGGCTGCGCACCGCCGGCCGGCCGAGCGATTTCGGGCGTCCGTCGTACTGGCTCGTCGGCCCGGCCGACTCCACGAACGGCTTCGTGAACTGGGTGGCGACACCGGTGGACAGTCGCGTGGCGTTCCAGATGCGCTCCAGGGATCGCCGCGTGCAGGGCGCGGGCGGCCCCACCACGCCGGGCAAGTACGTCGGCTTCAACCAGAACAACATCTTCGCGGCGAGCCGGGGCACGTACCGCTACTCGTGGTACTACTTCCTCCGCTTCGGCACCGGCACGAGCTGGCAGGAGGGCCCGCAGCCGGCCATGACGGTGACCGAGATGGATCTGCTGAAGGCCGAGGCGCTCATCCGCCTCAACCGCGCGGCCGAAGCGGTGCCGCTCATCAACAAGTCGCGCGTCGCGAACGGCCAGCTCCCGCCGGTCACGGTCGACGGGCCACCTAACGAGCCAGGGTGCGTGCCGCGCAAGCTCAACGGCCAGTGCGGCAGCCTCTGGGATGCGCTCCGCTACGAGAAGAGCATCGAGATGCTGGGCGTCGACGCCGTCACCACGTACTTCGATCGGCGCGGTTGGCAGGAGTTGGCCGAGAACAGCATCCTGCAGCTCCCGGTGCCGGGCCGCGAGCTCGGCACGCTGCGCCTGCCGCTCTACACGTTCGGGGGCCCGGGCGGGGAGTCGAGCGCGCCGGCGCCTGATCCGGAGCGGTGCCCAGTAGCTCTGGCGCGGTGCCCATGAGCTGAGGTGGCGGCGCGGGCGGGCGGCGGACGGCTGTCGGCTTCCTAACGACTTCCAATGCTCCCGCCCGCGACCCCGCGCAACGCATTCTCACCACGCCGCGCCTGGTCGAGCGCATGCCCGAGGAGCCGGGCGGCTTCCTGCGGCGCGTGGAAGCCCATGGAGTTCTCCGCCTCCACGAAATCCACCAGGAACTGCGCGTAGCGCTGGGCGCGGCGGGCCTCGGCGAGGCCCGCCGCGCTGCTGTCGCGCGCCGCGACCGCCGCGATCTGCCGCGTCAGCTCGAGCACCCCATCGAGCGCGATGTTGCGCAGCTCGAACGTGCGATCCTGAATCGTCTCCACGCGCGCGCGGAGCTCGGCCTCCGTGAACTTGTGGCACGTCTGGCAGGCACGGTTGATGTTCAGCAGCGGGCTTCGCACGTGGTGGTCGCTGATCTTCAGCGCGCCTACGCGCGTGTACGGCATGTGGCAATCCGCACAGGCGACGCCCGAACGCGCGTGGATGCCCTGGTTGTACATCTCGAACTCGGGGTGCTGCGCCTTGAGCACCGGCGCGCCGCTCGTGGCGTGCGTCCAGTCGCTGTGCCCGGCGGAATCGTAGTACGCGAGGATGCTGTCGCCGGTGAGCCCCTTCGCCCACGGATAGGTGAGCCGCTTCTCCGGGCCCTTGAAGTAGTACTCCACGTGGCACTGGCCGCAGACGTAGGCGCGCATCTCCTGCCGCGTCGCATCGCGGTTCACATCGAAGGTCGCCACGCCCTGCTTCGCCTTCACCAGGCGGATCCCCTCCATGAATGCGGGGCGCGTGATGCGAAGCTGCATCGTCTCCGGATCGTGGCAGTCCACGCACGACACCGGGTGTCGCACGTTCGCCCGCGCCTCCTGGTACGTCATCCGGTTCACCGCCTCGAACCCGCGCGTCAGGTCGCCGTCGCCGAGCCGCAGGTAGGTGGCGTACATGGAGGCGTGGCAGTTGAGGCACGTGCCGGGCTGTTGCGCCGCCTGCTGCCGGCCGGTGAACTCCTGGTCCGATAGCATGTACGCGTGGCCGCGCTCCTCGCGGAAGTCCCTGCTGAACGCGTAGCCCGCCCAGAACTCGCGCAGCCGCGGGTCTTCCTCGAGCCGCGACTGCGCGACCACTGAGCGCGGGTCCGCGTGGGTCGGGGTGTGTGGCAGCGCCTCGCTCCCGCCGTAGCGCGTGCGCACCTGATCGACCGTGCGGCGGTAGCCATCGTACTGCTGCGGGAAGTTCTTCCCCCACATTGCGGGGTCGGTCGTGGTGTCGGTGAGCGCGACCACGCGATAGAACGGGTTCCGCGCCTCCTGGCGTCGCTCCACGATGTTGGTGAGCAGCGCGGCGACGGCCACCGTCGTCACCAGCGCGAACGCAGCGACCGCCCCTAGCGTGCGGTTGCTGATCCGGCGTCGCTGCTCGGCCGGCCGCGGCGGCTCGGGTGTGGCCGGGGGAGGAGTCGAGGTCATACGAGGTCTCCGCGCTGGTCGGTGGTTCGTCGTCCCGAGCGGCCCTGCCCTGTCATCGCACCCAGTGCCCTACGTACATGTGGCAGCGGACACAGGAAAGCCGCTGGTCCGCGTGCGCACTCGACGACGTGAGCGGGTCGATGGCTGCCACGATCTGCTCGTGGCAATACCGGCACGCCGACTCGGTGATCTCATGGTTCCGCTCGGTAATGCGAAGCGGGTCGGGGTAGCGACCGGTGGTGAAGTAGAACGAGTGCCAGAACCCGTTCCGTGCCTTCGTCACGTACTTCCCGACGAGGTCGTGCGGCGTATGGCAGTCGTTGCAGGTGGCTGCGGCACGGTGGCTGCCGTGCTCCCACGCCGCGAAATGCTCCGACATGACGTGGCAGTTCGCGCACGCCGCGGGGTCGTTCGTCAGGTACGACGCGCCCCTGGCATAGCCGAACGTGAACAGTCCGAGTCCGGCGGCGAGGCCCAGACCCATGGCCGCGGCGACCGCGGCGCGTTGGCGGGGAGTGAGTGACAAGCCGATGCTCCGGAGGTACTCCGACGGCGGGCCCGCGGCTCCCTCTGCAAGGCGCGGGCTACGGCGACGGAGTATCCCGCTCCACGACGCGTTTCTCCACCACAGAACACGTCGTCCACACTCCTCGACCAGCGACGGCTATCTCACCGCGGCCAGGCGTCCGGCGCGATCATTCCCGGGTGCCATGCCGGGTCCCAGACGAGGTGCGTGTGTACGTCCCGGACTCCATCCAGCCGCATCACCGCTCCGCGGATGCCTTCGGTGATGATGCGCTCCATGGGACACCCGGGCGTCGTCAAGGTGTGCGTGATGTGGGCGGCCTCCTCATCCATGGTCACGCCGTAGACCAGGCCTAACGTCACGATGTCCAGCCCGATCTCGGGATCGATGACGGTCGCCAGCGCGCGCCAGAGCGCGTCCATGCGAGGATCGTTCACACTCATCGCCACGTCCGGGTTGTTGTGTCATCGAGCGGCGCTCCGTTCGAGCACCCGGTGAATGGTCGAGCGACGGCGGGCGCGCGGGCGTGACGGTTGTCACGCCAATCCTGAGGTGAGACAACCGTCACGCCCGGCGCCTCCTTCGCCGCCGATCATTGTTCGACCCCTGAGGAGGAGGCCCACCGCATGGCGACCAAGCGTTCCACCGTGCATCGGCCGCGGCCGACGCGGTTCCCCGCCGCGGAGCGCGCGTGATCACCGCCGTTCAGCCACCGGCCGCGGCTCCAGCCGCGATGCCCGCGGCTGGCACCGCCCGCGGCGCGCTCATCCCTGCCGCCGACTCGATCCACCTGGCGGCGGAACACTTCGCCGCGGCGCTGCTGTATCTCGTCGCCGGCGCCGCCGGCCTCGTCTGGATCGCGCCCGACCTCGCGGCCGGTGCGTACCTGTCGCCGCACGTTGCCGGCATCACGCATCTCTTCACACTCGGCTGGCTGACGACGACCATCTTCGGCGCGCTCTGTCAGCTCCTGCCCGTCGCCCTCGGCGCACCCATTCGCTCCACGCGAGTCGCGCACGCGAGCTTCTGGACGTTCGCGCCCGGTGCCGGACTGTTCGCCGCGGGCGTCGCGAGCGGTTCCACCATGCTGCATCACGCCGGCCTCGCGCTCGTCGCGACCGGCGTCGTGCTTGCCGTCGGCAACATCACGGCGTCGCTGCGCCGTGCGCGGACGCGTGACGTCACGGCGGCCGCCGTGGCGCTCGCGATCACCTTCCTCGCATCGACGCTCGTGCTCGGTGTCATCCTCGTGCACAACCTGCACACGGGGTTCATCGCCGCCGCGCGCATTCGCGTGCTTGCGACGCACCTGCACGTCGCCATCATCGGATGGGCGCTCATCATGATGGTGGGCGTCTCGCACCGGTTGTTGCCGATGTTTCTCCTCGCGCACGGCGCCGACACGCGATGGACCAGGCGGTCGTTGATGCTGCTCGCCAGCGGAGTGGTGGCGCTCGCGACCGGTCTCGTGGCGGGCGCCGCGCCCGTGGCGTGGCTGGGCGTGGCACTCCTCGAGGCGGGGGTCGGTTGCTTCCTCTGGCAGGCGTCCGCCTTCCATCGCGTGCGCGTGCGAAGGAAGATCGACGTCGGGATGCGCTTCGCCGGGAGCGCGCTCGGATTCCTCGCGATGAGCGCGCTTCTCGGGCCGGTCGTACTCGCTGTTGGCGGCACGCATGCCCGGCTCGCTACGGCATACGTCGCGCTCGGCCTGCTCGGCGGCATCGTGCTCTACGTGGTGGGCTTCTTCTACAAGATCGTGCCGCTGCTCGCCTGGACGGCGCGCTACCGGAACCGCATCGGCAAGGGCACCCTGCCGACCGTGGCCGAGATGTTCTCCGCGCGCGTGGCGCACGTGCAACTCGCGCTCATGGTGGTCGGGGTCGCGCTCCTGGCGACCGGGGTCGGCGTCGCTTCGACGCACGTTGCACGCTGCGGGGCGGCGTTGTTCCTCGGCGGCGTGTTGCTCTTCGCCAGCCAGATCGCTCGCATTGCCGTCGGAGGCAGATCATGAGGGTCCCCGCTTCCGCGGCGCCCATCGCGGCCACCGACCGCGTGAGTGAGGTGCTGGCGCGCGACGAGTCGCTGGTGGACGTCTTCGTCCGGCACGCGCCGCACTTCGCGAAGCTGCGGAATCGCGCCATGCGGCGCGTGATGGCGCGGCTCGTGACCGTGGAGCAGGCCGCGCGCACCGCCGGCATACCGGTCGCGGTGCTGCTCCGCGATCTGAACGAGGCGCTAGGTATCCCCGCCGAACGGTCAGACGCCGCGAGCGGGCCCACCGCGCACGAGGCGGCTCGGCAGCCGGATGCGCCGCGTGACTCCCCCGAGCAGGGATCAGTGCACCCGCCACACGCCCCCGTCGTGGAGCTCGACGTGCGCGAGGACCTCCGCTCGGGCCGAGAGCCGTTCTCGAAGATCATGGCTGCCGTTGGCGCGTTAGGCAGCGGCGAGGTGCTGCACCTCCGTGCCATGTTCGAGCCGGTGCCGCTGTTCACGGTGCTGGGCAAGCGCGGCTTCGCGCACGAATCGCGCGAGCACGCGCCGGACGACTGGTCGGTGTGGTTCTGGCGACCGGCCGCCGCAAGCACCCCACCGCTCACTCACTCCGACACCGGCGCCGTTCCCGGCAGTGAGTCGGGGCGGACGGGCGCGCCCAACCCGGACGACTCGAGCGATGCGCGTGTTCCACCTTCGCTCTGGCTCGATGTGCGCGGGCTCGAGCCGCCGCAGCCGCTCCTGCAGACGCTGTCCGCGCTCGAGACCCTCCCCGCCGGGCACACGCTCGTCCAGGTGAACGTGCGCGTCCCTCGCGTTCTTCTCCCCATGCTCGCCGAGCGTGGGTACGCGTGCGAGATCGATGAGTCGCACGCCGACCGGGTGCTTGTGCGGATCTGGCGACCGGCCTGAGTCGCGCCGACCCGTGCAGGTTCCCAGCGTGCCGGACCGACGCGTGCATCGCGCGCCCGGCACGACATCCACCCATTTCGACCTCCAGGAGAGCTGCTCATGTCCGTCTCGCCGATCGAGCTCGATGTTCGCGTCATTCCGCCGCGCGACAAGCACCCCAGCATCTTTCGCGCGTTCGACAGCCTCGCGAGCGGCCAGTCGCTGCTGCTCGTGAACGATCACGATCCACGCCCGCTCCGTTATCAGCTCGCGGCCGAACGCCCGGAGACGTTCGATTGGGCGTACGAGGCGGAAGGGCCAGAGGTGTGGCGCGTCCGGATCAGCCGCCGCTGACGCGCTCCTCGGGGCAGCGTGCGCCCATCTCGATGGCGCACGCTGCCGGGGAACCCCTCCGCTTCCCCGACCGATTGTCAGTCACTCCCCGACAGCACACGGCGCGCTTCTCCCCCAAAGTAGGCACCATATCTCATGCGTCCGCTCGATGCGGGCGGGGAGCCATCCATGCGTCATCAGAGCTGGGCCGAGCCCTGGCGAGTCAAAGTCGTCGAGCCGCTGCGCATGACGACACGCGCGGAGCGCGAGCGGGCCATCCGGGAGGCTGGCTACAACACGTTCCTGCTCCGGTCGGACGACGTGTACATCGACCTGCTCACCGACTCCGGCACGAGCGCGATGTCCGACCGGCAGTGGGCCGGCATGATGATGGGCGACGAGGCGTACGCGGGCTCGCGCAACTTCTACACCCTCGAGAGCGCCGTCCGCCGGTACTACGGCTACCCCCACCTCGTTCCCACGCATCAGGGGCGCGGCGCCGAGCACATCCTGTCGCGCATTCTCATCGCGCCGGGCCATCACGTGCCCGGCAACATGTACTTCACGACCACGCGCGCACACCAGGAGCTCGCCGGGGGCACGTTCCACGACGTGATCATCGATGAGGCGCACGACCCCTCGTCGGAGCATCCGTTCAAAGGGAACGTGGACCTCGCGAAGCTCGACGGCGTCGTGCAGCGGTACGGCGCGACGCACGTGCCGTACATCTCCGTGGCCGCGACGGTGAACATGGCCGGCGGCCAGCCCGTGAGTCTCGCCAACCTGCGCGAGGTGCGCGACTACACGCGGCGGCATGGCATCAAGGTCATCCTCGACGCGACGCGCGCGGTGGAGAACGCGTGGTTCATCCAGCAGCGCGAGCCCGGGCAGCGTGGCAAGCTCGTGGCCGACATTCTGCGCGAGATGTGCGAGCTCACCGACGGCGCGACGATGTCGGGCAAGAAGGACAGCCTCGTGAACATCGGCGGCTGGCTCGGCCTGCGCGACGAGCAACTCGCCGAGCGCGCGCGGAACCTCGTGGTCGTGTACGAGGGGCTGCACACGTACGGCGGACTCGCCGGACGTGACATGGAGGCGATGGCCATCGGCATCGAGGAGTCGGTCCAGGAGGACCACATCCGCAGCCGGATCGGCCAGGTGCTCTACCTCGGCGAGAAGCTCATCGAGGCCGGCGTGCCGATCGTTAGGCCCGTTGGCGGCCACGCCGTGTTCCTCGATGCGGCCGCGATGCTACCGCACGTTCCCCGCGAAGCGTTCCCCGCGCAGGCGCTTGCCGCGGCGCTGTACCTGGAATCCGGCATTCGCGCGATGGAACGCGGCACGGTGTCGGCCGGCCGAGACTCGGCCACTGGCGAGAATCGGTATCCGCCGCTCGAGCTCGTTCGGCTCACGATTCCACGTCGCGTGTACACGCAGGCGCACATGGACGTGACGGCGGAGAGCGTCGCGGCCGTCTACGAAGCACGCGCTCAGGTGCGCGGGCTGCGGTTCACGTACGAGCCGGAGATGCTGCGATTCTTCCAGGCGCGGTTCGAGCCGGTGGGTGTGGTGTCTCCGCGCGACGTTCGGCCGCCCACGATTCCGGGCGAGCGCGAGGGCGGGCGCCTGGCTCCGAGCTCCGCATAGTCGTTCGCGCGCCCCATCGGTGCCGGGCACGTGGTGTGCTCCATCGTCAGATCCGCATCCGCTTTCACGGCCGGTACTCAACTCGACGAGCGATCACCCCGCCGCAGCGGGCCGCTCCGTCGCCCGGCCGGCGGACGCTCTCGAAGCAATCGCGAGCACTTTCGTACGCGGCCTCGAGCGGAATCGAGGCAATGGAGGAGAAGACGATGGGAACGGCATCACGAGCCACGGAACGTGAGCAGGAGGGTGGAGCTCGGCGCGCGCCCGCGCCCGCCGCTGAATCGCGACCGACGCGGCAAGGTGAAGCAGCCGATACGCCCCGGTCTGGCCGCAGGGTCGAGGGAGAGGGGCTCGCGAACGCGCTCGGTTGGTTCAGCATCGGGCTCGGCCTCGCGCAGGTCGCGGCGCCACGCAGTGTCGCGCGGCTCATCGGTGTGAGCGACGACGACCGCACCGTCACGCTGATGCGGACGCTCGGGGTGCGGGAGCTCGCGAGCGGCGTGGGCCTGCTCTCGCAGCCACGAGCGCCCGGCTGGGCATGGTCGCGCGTCGCTGGCGACGTCATGGATCTGGCACTCCTCGGCAACGCGATGACGTCGGATGAGTCCGAGCGGCCTCGACTGACCGCCACAACCGCGGCGGTGGTGGGCGTGACGGCGCTGGATGTGATCGCCGGCCAGCGGTTGACGCGGCGCTCGGAGGTGGCCGCGGGCGAGCGGCCGCGGGAACGTGGCAAACGTGTGGTGAAGAGCATCACGGTCGGCCGCCCCCCGGACGAGGTCTACCGGTTCTGGCACGACTTCGAGAACCTGCCGCGGTTCATGCGGCACCTGGAGTCCGTACAGGTGATGGGCGACCGCCGCTCGCACTGGAAGGCGAAGGCACCGACGGGCAAGTCGGTGGAGTGGGACGCCGAGGTGACCGAGGACAGGCCTAACGAGCTCATCGCCTGGCGCTCGGTTGGCAATGCCGACGTGACCCACGAAGGATCGGTGCGCTTCGACCCGGCGCCCGGCGGGCGCGGCACCCAGGTGACGGTGGATATCCGCTACAATCCGCCGGGCGGGAAGGCCGGGGCAATGGTGGCCAAGCTGTTCCGCGAGGAGCCGGAGGAGCAGATAGCCGACGACCTCCGCGCGTTCAAGCAGGTGATGGAGATCGGCGAGGTGGTCGTCTCGGATGCGACCGTGACGCCGGGGCCGCATCCGGCGCAGCCGGTGGCGGAACGGTTGGCGGAGCGGGTGAGCGTGTAGAACGTACGGAGCCGAGCGGGTGGACCGGTGGTCGCCGGTCTACCCGCTCCCCGACGGTCACGGGCTCCCTTCCGGCACCAGCCCCCTTCACTCGGTCATCCCGACACTGCTGTACGTTCTGGCACTGCTCGCGCCCGCCATCGGCGTCGTGGCCGCCGACGCGTGGCTGCGCCGACGTCGTTCATAGATGTACACCGGGCACGTCGCCGTCGCGCTGGGTGCGCGCGGCCTGCGGCGCGATCTGCCGCTGTGGGTGCTCGTGCTGGCCGCGCAGGCATGCGACTGGGTGGAGTTGTCGCTGCGCGCGACCGGAATGCGCGGGACAGCCTCTCTCTACTCCCACGCCTACCCGCTCGTGCTGGTCGCCGCCCTGGCCGCGGCGGCGCTGGTCTGGATTTGGAAGCGATCGCTCGGCGCGACACTGACCGTGCTGATCGTCTATCTCTCGCATCCCGCAGCCGACTACGTTACCGGGTTCAAGCGGCTGTGGTTAGGCGGTCCACGGGTGGGCCTCGCGATGACCAACCGGCCCTCCGTGGACTTCGTCGTGCAGGGGATGCTGTGCGTGGTCGGCGCCGCGCTCTATTGGCGCTCGCTGCCGCAGGCGCGCCGGCACCGACTCTCCGCTGCGCTGCCCCTCGTGGTTCTTCTCTCGCTGCAGGGGCTGTCCGACCTCGTGCTCGTGGCCTGGAGCACGCGGCGGCGCCCACACGCGAGTGTTGCCTCTCGACTCGTCAACGACGCGGGCGACCGATAGGATACGGTACGGTTCACAGCCGCGGTCTCACTATCCTGGAGCCCCACGCATGCGATTGGAGAGAGCCCGCGGCTCGCGCTGCGGCGAGCCCTTCCCCGTTTTCCAATCTCGCCGGGCATCTCGTCGCCGCGCACGAGACGGATGAACGCGACCCAACGGTGGCGCAGGTGCTGGCGACGTGCGCGGGTTATTCGTACGCCGGCCTGGACACGGTCGCCATGATGATGGCGCGACTCGGCCTCGAGGGTTGCGCGTGCCTCGGTATTCAGCAGGACGTCGACGCCATTGTTCATCTACTCGAACGCGTTCCTCGTACAGAGCCGGTGCGGGCGGCTGGTAATCCTGTGCTATCGTGGCACCGAGCCGACGAACGCGAGCAACTGGCTCACCGACGCGGACGCGGCGCCCGAGCCGATTCCGCTCGCGGCGTCCACTGGTGGCCAGTCGGTCACGGTTCATGGCGGGTTCTACCGCAACGTGCGCGCGACGCGCTTGCAGGTCGTGCGGGAGTTGGCGCTGGCGGCGCGGGGGCGGTCGCTGCTCGACCCCGATGAGAAGACCGACCATCCGCTCGAGGCGTTGTACGTCACGGGTCACAGCCTCGGCGGCGCGATGGCCGTGTTGTTCGCGTTGACGAGTCCTCAGGAGCGGCTTCGCGCGGTCTACACGTTCGGTCAGCCGATGGTGGCGGGCCAACCGCTGCCGCCGGCCGCGGAGGAGCTCGGGCGGAAGCTGTTCCGTCATGTCGCGCCGCGCGACCCGGTGCCGGCGCTTCCACCCGCCAGCTGGGGAGCATTCGCCCACTTCGGCCAGGAGTTTCAACACTCGGAAGGCGGATGGGCGCCAGTGGCCGAGCCGACCGCGCAGATGGCCAGCCTGCGCGAGATTTCCCGCTCGGTGCTCGCGTTCCTGGTTGGCGGGTCACGGCGCGAGACCTCGCGTCATTCGATCGACGCGCACGGGCCGCACCGCTACCTCGATACGCTGCGGGCGGCGGGGCGGGTGACGGCGTTCGGGGATTGATACTACTTCGTCATTCCGGGCGAGGATCGATCAAGGGGTCAGAGTCGTTGATCCGGCCGGATCAACGACTCTGACCCCTTGATCGGATCCACTTGATCCGAGGCGGGAATCCCATGGCGGTTGTGTTCCAGTGAGCGGAGTTGACAGCCCGCGCTATCGCGCTCATTTCGTGAGGTCAGCGTTCCGCCGTTGGCGCGTTACGCCTTCCCTTCTCACCCCGCCCGCCCCATGCCTCGATTCACCCTCGCCGCGGCCATGCTCGCCCTGCTGGCTCCTGTCGCGGCGCCTGCCCAGGAGACCCCCACCGAGCGCGACGCCGCACGTGCCGTCGTGCAGAAGCAGATGGACCTCGAGCGCTCGCTCGACGTGGGCGCGCTCGTGACGCGCCTCACCGGTCCGAACCCAGCGCGCGACGCCGTGGTCGCGCGCGCAAAGCAGCTCATGGACACCGAGCTGCTCGCCCTCGGCGACGACATCACGAAGCATCCGGAGATCGGCTTCCAGGAGAAGCGCTCCGTCCAGCTTCTCGTGGACTACCTCGAGAAGCATGACTTCGACGTGCAGATGGGTATTGGTCCGCTCCGGACCGCGTTCGTCGCGCGCTCCACGAAGTCCTCGGGGTCACCCAACCTCGGCGTGATCGTCGAGTACGACGCGTTGCGCGGCACCAAGGGCGCCTTTCACGGCGACCAGCACTCCACGCAGGGGCCCATCGGCATCGCGGCGGCGGTCGCCGTCGCCGAGTTCCTCGCGCGCACGAAGACGCCCGGCAGCGTGGTCGTGTTCGGCGCGCCCGGCGAGGAGATGATGCCGCCTAACGCCAAGACGGTCATGTTCGACGCCGGCGCATTCAAGGGGATGGACGTGCTGGTGCGCAGCCACGCGTCGAGCGTGACGAGCCGCCCGGCGCCCGGGTTCGGCACCTGCTGCATGAACATCGACGGCGTGCGGTACACGTTCCATGGCGCGCCGGCGCACCAGCTCACGGCGTGGAACGGGCGCAACGCGCTCGAGGCAGTGATCCACCTGTTCAACAACATCGACGCCATCCGGAGCAACCTCCGGCCCGAGGCCCGCATCCAGGGCGTGATCACCGAGGGCGGCGCGGCGCCTAACGTCGTGCCGGACAGGACGTCGGCCGACTTCTACATCCGCTACCCCGACGAGGTCTACCTCGCGCAGGAGACCGAGATGGTGCACAATGCCGCCCGGGCCGCCGCGCTGGCCACCGGCACCCGCGTCGAGATCGACCACTACGGGAAGAACCGCGACGGCATCGGCGTGGCAACCCTGTCCGAGGTCGCGTTCGCCTACATGAAGAAGTACGGCGCCACGGGCGTGCAGCCGGAGCCGGGCAAGCCACAGGGCTACGAGGAGACCGGCAGTGTCTCCAGCAACATCCCGGGGGTCGGCTTCAGCGCCAGGTCGTCGAACGCCCCCAACCACACGTACGAGATGGAGGCCGACGCGCTCACCGACGTCGGCCACTCCGGATTCGTGGTCGACGCCCAGGCGATGTCGGCGCTGCTCTACGACTTCGCCACGCGGCCCGAGTACCGCGCCGCCGTCAAGCGCGAGTTCGACGGCCTGAAGGCGCTCCACGGCGAGTACCTCGACGCGCTCCGGAAGGTGTACGTCGTTCCGAAGGTGGTCGGGGCGAAGTAGCGTCGCCGCGTCAGCCCGATGTCCCTCCGCCTACTTCCGAGGCCGAGCGCTCGGCGGGAGGATCCCGTTCAGGCGCAGGTACATCGCCGCCTGCGCGTAGTGGTCGGCCCAATCCTGCGCGAGCGCGACGGCGGCACGCGCCTTCGTGGCCTTGCGGCCGCCGAAGAATGGAACGGAGTCACCGAGCGCTCTCTCGTCGAGTTGCGCGATGACGCCGCGGCAGGAATCGAACGATTTGCGCAGCCGGGCGACGAGTTCGGGCTTGGCCGCCGTGGCGCCTGCCGCCGACTCCGAGGGCGTGCTGGCACCGCCGGCAATCGCGCCACACAGTGTCTCATTCGACTCGGCTTCGTGCGCGAGGATCTGGCCGAAGCTCATCTGCTCGGGCGTGGGCTTGTAGCTGAACTTCTCGGCCGGCATGAGCTCGGCCGCGGCCGGCATGTTCTGGGCGGCACGCTGCCACGCGCTCAACAGGGCGGCGGAGAGTGGGCCGGACGACTGGGGCGCTTGCGGCGCCTGGGCGTGCGCGGCGCCGGCGGCGGCGAGGGCTGCAGCGACCGCGAACCGCACTGGGAATCGCACGATGGCCTCCTCGAAAGCGGGACGCCTGGAACATACCATCTGAGGGAGCAGGCCGCTCTGATCTTGCCGCGCACCGACACGTGGGCTCGGGGCCAGGCGCGCTCACCTGCCAGCCTCGACTTCACGACAACCGAACCCGTCGACACATGCAACCACGATCCCGCGTCGTCCTCGCCCTGGCCTGCGCGACACTTGCCATGGGATGTGCCTCCCGCCGCGCTGCGGTGACCGTAGCGCGGCCACGCATCCTCTCCCACGCCGACTGGCAGACGCGGCCACCGCTCGGTTACGCCGCGGATGCGAGTCGCCGCAATCTCGCCGCCGGCGACAGCCTGACGTTTCACGACATCACGATCTTCGTCCTGGCGACCGGCGCGGATTCCGCCTCCGGCGCGAGTCCTGTCGACATCGTGCGCCTGCGGCTGGCGCGCGGCGAGGCGCGCGAGGAGCGGACGGTGCGCGAAGGCAGCGCATTCAACTGGCAGGATTATCATCTGGCGGTCGTCGCCATCTACGGGCCAGGCGAGCTGGGCGCGGGCCTCGTCGCGCTCGAGGTGGCGACGGGCGCATCGCTGCCCCCGGAAGTCGCGGGCTCCACGACTGCCGGCGGCGCGGAGTTGCGGCTGCGCATCCCGCATCGCATCACGCACGTGACGCTGCATCACACCGGCAGCCCGGAGCCGCTGCGCCCCGGCGAGGATCCGAGAGAGAAGCTGCGCGGCCTCCAGTCGTGGGGCGCGAGCGATCGGAACTGGTGGGACGTTCCCTATCACTACCTCATCGATCTGGACGGCCACGTCTACGAGGGCCGGGACTGGCACTTCATGGGCGAGACGAACACGTCGTACAACCCCGAGGGCCACTTTCTGATCAGCGTGATCGGGAATTACGGGCGGCAGGAGCCGACGCCCGCGCAACTGAACGCCATCGCGGACCTGATGGCCTGGGCGCTCGCGCGCTTCGACCTGCCGGTGGATCGCATCGGCGGGCACTACAACTACGCGAGCACGAGCTGCCCGGGCGAGCACCTGCGGAAGTACCTGGAAGACGGGACGCTGCGACGGATGGTGCAGGAGCGGCTGGCGCGGCGATGACGCGGCGCGCGCGCTGAGGGTCGTTGCGCCTCTAGTGGGGGAGCAGCGGCCGCGCCGCTCGCTCGCGTGCTCGACGCGGCCGGCCCCGCACCGTCATCCCGAGGCCGTCTGGAACGTCCGCACCTGCTGGTCGTAGCGCGCGCGGGCCGCGTCGACCGCCGGCAGGTGCGCCTCCGACCAGTCGATCAGCGACCGCACGATCTCGCGCAGCGTCGCGCCGAGCGGCGTGAGCGTGTACTCCACGCGCGGCGGCACCTCGGGGTACATGGTGCGCCGCACGAGCCCATCCCGCTCCAGGCCGCGCAGCGTCACCGTGAGCATGCGCTGGCTGACGCCGTCGACGCGGCGCAGCAGCGCGCTGAAGCGCAGCGTGCCCGCGTCGCCGAGCACGTGGATGACGTGCACCGACCACTTGTCGCCCACGCGCATGAGCATCTCGCGCGCCCGGCAGTTGGCCGGCCCACGCTTCGGGTCCATTGGTCGCTTGTTAGGCGCGGCGGCGGCGCCGCGGCGCGCCGTCGGCCGCCCTGACTTGCTGGATGCCATGGTTACTCCCACGTCACTGGGGCACGTCCGTGTGCGCTCTTCTCCGAGCCGCGCGGCGCGTCTAGGTTCCGCTCTGGTTACCAACGGTAACCTACACGGCCTCCGTCACCAAGGCACGACTCGGCACCAGGCGACGGAGGCGCCGCCGCGGCGGCACCACTCGTCACCCGCGTCCTCGAATCGACCGCCCCATGAGCAACGTCCGGCTGACCATCGTCTACTACAGCACCTACGGCACCAACCTGGAGATGGCGAGCATCGCCGCCGCGGCCGCCAAGGCGGCCGGCGCGGAAGTGCGACTCCGGAAGGTGCGCGAGACCGTTCCCAGCGAGATCATCGATGGGATCGAGCCGTGGCGCGAGACGGCGGAGCGCATGGCCAACGTGCCGGAGGCGACGAACGACGACATGGAGTGGGCCAACGCGTACCTGTTCAGCGCGCCCACCCGCTACGGCGTGTCGGCCAGTCAGATGCGCGCGTTCATCGACTCGCTCGGTCCGCTCTGGCAGCAGGGCAAGCTCGCCAACAAGGCCGTGAGCGCGATGTCGAGCGCGGCGAACGCGCACGGCGGGCAGGAGACGACGCTCGTGTCGCTGTACACGACCATGATGCACTGGGGCGCCATCATCGTGGCGCCCGGCTACACGGACGCCATCCAGTTCAAGGCGGGGGGCAACCCCTACGGCGTGACCGTGACGGCGAACGGCCAGCCCATCCCCGACGAGGTCAAGGCGGCGATTCGGTTCCAGACGCAGCGGCTCGTGGAGTTCGCCGGGAAGCTCGCGGCCTGACCGCACGTCCTGACCACCGCCGGCACGGCGCGCCATCGGTCATGTGCGGCGATGGTGAGCATCTACCGGCAATCCATCAGCTCGCCGCCTGGGGATACCAACGACCGCCGGCCGGCAGCGGACTTGCACCCGATCGGAGTGCAGTACCGTTCGAATCCGCTGCCCCCGCGCCCCGAGGGCCTCATGGCGCTCACCCTCTCGTCCACCGACCTAACGCGGCTGGAGGCCTCGCTCGCCGCGCTCGCCGCGCCACTCGAACACGCGACCGTCCAGGCATGGGGCGCGGCTGTGCTGCGCGAGATGTGCCCGCTCCTCGCGGCCGACCAGGCGTTCTTCGCCATTCCCCGGGAGGGCGCCGAACCCGAGAGTCACGGCGAGGGGCCATGGACGGCCCAGGCCAGGCGTGCCTACCTCGAGCACTACCGGGAATGCGACGTCGGGCTGACTCGGCGCCGGAAGGCGCTCGGGCTCGAGGTCTACCACACCGACATGATCGAGCCGTGGCCGGAGTTCGGCCGCACCGAGCTGTTCAACGACTGGTGTGTGCCGTACCGGCTGCAGGACTCGATCGGCATGGGGATCCAGGTGGACGACGGGCCGTTGCCGGCGCTAGCCCATTTCTACCACGACCGCCGCACCGGTCGTCTCTTCGGCGAGCGCGGGCTCAAGCTCCTCCAGCTGATGCTCCCGGCCTTCAAGGCCGGCGTGATCACGCACGTCCGGATGGCGCGACACCGCGCCAGCGTGGCGACCGCGCTCGACACACTATCGGAGCCGCTCGCGATCTTCGACCCCGCGGGCCGGCTCGTGCACGCGAACCCCGCGCTTACCGCGCTCGTCGCCGGTGACCCGGAGGGCACACAGTTACTCGTCGCCGCGCGGGAGGCCGGGCGCACGCTCGGGCGGCTCGCGGGCGAGCGGCCCAGGGGCTCGAAGACGGGTCACGCAGCGGTACCGGAAGCACGGACGGTGCTGCGCGAGCTGCGCACGGGCCAGGGGCAGTACCGCGTGCGCGGGAGCGTTCTCGGCTACGACCTCCTCACGCGCGGCCCGAGCGCGATGGTTGCCGTCGAACGTGTGGTAACCGAGCCACTCTCGGATGCGGCGCTGTGCGAGCGGTTCCGGCTCACGCCGCGCGAGGTGAGCGTAGCGCGCCTGCTCGCCGAGGGGCGGTCGAACAAGGCCATCGCTTCAGCGCTCGGCGTGAGTGCCCGTACGGCAGAGCATCACACGGAACATGTGCTGCTCAAGCTCGGCACGCCATCGCGTGCGACGGTCGGGGCGATGCTGCGCGGCGGGTCACGCACCGACGCTGCCCTTCCCGACCGCCCGCGACACGGTGAATCGCGCCAGCGGCGCCGGGCGTCGATCGCGGCAGGCAGCAGACCGTAGCCGGCAGTAGAAAGTAGCCGGAAGCAGACAGTAGGTAGTTTCCCCCATGCGCCGGTGACCCGGCCGCGCCCACGTTGGGCACTCGTTCGCCACGTCGAGCAGCGATGCGGTAGCATCGGGGCGGTAGGCAATGGAGCCTCGTGGCTGCATGCGCACCGCGCGCCGTCGTGGCGAACGGAGCCCACGAGGCGCCGTCGCATTCCTCGGCGTCTGGGCTCCTGGATACCCCGCTGGTTGGTGCCCCGGAGGAGGAAACATGGCGTACCGCGTGATCGTGCGGCCTCTGTTGCCGCTCGCGCTCCTGCTCGCCGCGGCCTGCGACTCGCAATCGAGCCGCCGACAGGATACCGCCTCGGGAGAGGTGGCAGGACCCGGCGCGGCGCGCGTCGTACCTGTCACCACCGCATCCGCGGAGGCCCGCCGGCACTTCGAGGCCGGGCTGAAGCAGTTCGACAATCTGCGCTCCCCCGACGCGCGCCGGCACTTCGAGCAGGCGGTCGCCGAAGATTCGAGCTTCGCGCTCGCCTACGCCTACCTCGCGATGACCGAGGCGACAGCCAAGGGATTCTTCGATCGGGTGAGCCGCGCCGCCGCACTCGCCGATCGAGCGTCGGACGGCGAGCGCCTGATGATTCTCGCCCTTCAGGCAGGCGCGAACGCGAATCCGGCGAAACAGCGCCAGTACAACGATCAGCTCGTCGCCGCCTACCCCGACGACGCGCGCGCGCACTTGATGCGCGGCTTCACGCTGACTGGACAGCAGGAGTTCGACAAGGGAGTCAGCGAGTTCGAGCGGGCGACGCAGCTCGATTCCACCTTCTCGCCGGCCTACAACGCGCTCGGCTATGGTTACCGTTCGCTCGGCCGCTACGATGACGCGGAGCGCGCTTTCAAGCGCTACATCGCGTTGCTCCCGAACGAGCCGAACCCGTATGACTCCTATGCGGAATTGCTCCTCAAGAGAGGGCGTCACGCGGAGTCGATCGAAATGTACCGGAAGGCGCTCGCGGTGGACTCACAGTTCATCTCGGCGTATCAGGGGATCGCGGCGAACCTGATGTACCAGGAGCAGCACGACGCCGCACGAGCCGAGGCCCAACGGATGCTGCGTGCCGCACCCGATGATGGCGGCCGGCGGAACGCGCTCCTGCTGACGGCGATCACCTACCTGGACGAGGGAAAGCCCGACGATGCCCTCGCACAACTCCGGCGCCGGGAGGACGTGGCCAAGCAGGGCGGCGACATGCCCGCCGTGGCGCAGGACGCCGCGCTCATGGGCGATGTTCAGCTCGAGGTCGGGCGGCCCGACCAGGCGCTGGCGCAGTACGACCGGTCACTGAAGGCGGTCGAGCGGTTGCCGTTATCGGACGAGATCAAGGCCGACGCGCGGCTGCAGCATCGCGCGCATCTCGCCCGCGTGGCACTCAAGCGAGGCGATCTGGCCACCGCGAAGCGTGAGGCAGACGCGTTCACCCAGGGCGCCGAGCAGTCGGGTAATCCTGCGCACGTCCGCGAGGCGCACGAGCTCCTGGGGCTCGTCGCGATCGAGTCGCGTGATTACGACGGCGGGCTGACCCACCTTCAGAAAGCCGACCAGCAGGACCCGTACGTGCTGTACGCCATCGCGCGCGCGCACGACGGGACGGGCGACCAGGCGAAGGCTCGAGAGATCTATTCCAAGGTGGCGGCGCTGAACGAGCTACCGACGGTGCGGTACGCGACCGTGCGACGGGCTGCGCGGGCGAAGCAGTCGCACGGTTAGCCGTAGGCCCGTCACGCAGGAGGATACATGCCCATTCGTCACACGCTCTCGTGGGTTTCAGCGGTGGTCACCATCGCCTGCTCGGCGCCGTCGCTGGGCGCGCAGGGTCCGCTGGTGTTCGTCCCGGTGCGAGTGAACCACGTGATGTCGCACACCGAGCAGCAGCGGACCGGTGTGGCCAGCCTAACGCCGGCACAACGGAGCGCACTCGACGCCTGGCTCACCAGGTATTCCGCGGAGCTGCGCCGCGCGGCCGCTGCGCCGCTGGCGCGGATGGCGGACGTGCCGGCCGGCACGTCCGGCGTCCGCGCTGGTGAGAGCGCGATCGATGAGCCCACATTGGATGAGGCGTCCGTGGCGGACGACGAGCCCGCGGCACAGCCCGCGCGCTGGCCGCGCCGGCGCCCGTGGCTCCTGCCGTTCATCGTTCCGCCGGGGGCACCGCTCGTCGCGACGCCCGGTGACGGGAGCTACGTTCGCCTCGCCAACGGGACGCTCTGGGACGTGTACCTCCCCGACCGGACCGCGACCGACGTGTGGCGCGCCGGCGACTACATCGCCGTCTCTCGCGCGCCCGTGACGGTAGGCGACTACTACGACCACGTGCTCGTCAACGCGCCGGCGCGCACACGGGCGGCCGCGAGATTCGTCGGACTGGTCGCGCCGCGGCGACGCTGACGACCCCACCGCGCATCCTCACGCGTCGTAGTAGAGGAAGAACTCGTACGGATGCGGCCGCAGGCCGACGGCGGGGATGTCGCGCGTGCGCTTGAGCGCGATCCACGTGTCGATCACGTCGCGAGTGAACACGTCCCCCTCGAGCAGGAACCCGTGGTCGCGCTCGAGCGCGTCGAGCACCTCGCCCAGGGTGCCGGGCGTGCTCTTCACCGATGCCTTGCGCTCGTCGTGCAGCTCGTAGAGGTCCTCGTCGATCGGCGGCGGCGGCTCGAGCCGGTTGCGGATCCCATCGAGCCCCGCCATGAGCATCGCCGCGAAGGCGAGGTACGGATTGGCCGTGGGATCGGGCGCGCGGAACTCGATGCGCTTCGACGCCGCGCTCGTCGAGTACACCGGGATACGGCAGATCGCCGAGCGGTTGCGTTGCGAGTAGATCAGGTTGATCGGCGCCTCGAAGCCGGGGACGAGGCGGCGGTACGAGTTCGTGGTCGGCGCGCAGAACGCGAGGAGCGCCGGCGCGTGCGATATCAGCCCGCCGATGTACCAGCGCGCCGCGTCGGAGATCAGCCCGTAGCCGTTCGCATCGAAGAAGAGGTTCGACTCCTCGCGCCAGAGCGACTGATGCACGTGCATCCCCGAACCGTTGTCGCCGAAGAGCGGCTTGGGCATGAACGTGGCCGTGAGCCCCAGATTGTGGCAGACGTTCTTGACGATGTACTTGTAGCACATCGTCCGGTCGCCGGTCTGCACGAGCGTTCCGAAGCGGAAGTCGATCTCCGCCTGCCCCGCCGTCCCGACCTCGTGGTGGTGCACCTCGACGGGAATCCCCGCGTCGACCATCGCGAGGACGATCTTCGACCGCACGTCCTGCAGCCGGTCGACGGGAGGCACGGGGAAGTACCCCTCCTTGTGCCGTGGGCGGTGGCCGAGGTTCGGCCGCTCGCCATCGCGCCCCGACTGCCAGATCCCCTCGTCCGAATCGATGTGGTAGTAGCCCTCGTGCGCGTTCTGGTCGAAGCGCACGGAGTCGAAGATGTAGAACTCGGCCTCGGGCCCCCAGTAGCACGCGGTCGCGATGCCGCTCGAGCGCAGGTGCTCCTCCGCCTTGAATCCGATGAAGCGCGGATCGCGCGAGTACGGCTCGCGCGTGATCGGGTCGTAGACGTCGCACACGATCGAGAGCGTCGGCACCGAGCGAACCGGATCGACGAAGGCCGTCGAGGGATCGGGGATGAGCAGCATGTCGCTCTCGTCGATGCTCTGGAACCCGCGGATCGAGGACCCGTCGAAGCCGATGCCGTCGCGGAAGATCTCCTCGTCGAACGAGCTCGCCGGCACGCTGAAGTGCTGCCACTGTCCGGGGAGGTCGGTGAACTTGAGGTCCACCATCTGGATCGCTCGATCCCGCGTGAGCTCGAGCACCTCCTGCACCCGCTCGGTGGGCGCCGCGGCCCCGAACGGACGGATGGCCTTCGCGCTGGTGGTCATGGATCCTCCGCGTCCTGAGGTTCGCGCGGCGTGAGGCGAACTCCCCGGCATCGAGGTGCGGCATGCGCCGGCACGTCACGCGATGCGCGTCGGCGCGGCTCGACTTACTCCGCTGGCCGCCCCGAAGCGCGCACCGACATTCCACTAATCCGCGCGTCGTGACCGGCGCCGTCAAGCGGTAGCTCGCTGCATCCTCACGAGATCGTTCGCGAGCACTACGTGCACGTGCTCGGCGGGCCCATGCTCGCGATCGGCGAGCCTCGGGGTCGATCGATGCGGAACGGGCCCCCCGCGCGAGCGTGCGCGGGCCCCGTTCCGCATCGGCTCGCGAGACTCGCTACTCGCCGCCGCCCCCTGCCTCGTCGGTCGCGTCACCAGACTTCAGCGCGCGGCGACCGAGCCAGCTCCGCGCCTCGGCGAGCCGCTCCTCGATCCGGGCGCGTAACGGCCAGTTGGTGGACTCGACGCGCGCGAGCGAGCGACGCAAGGCGTCCAGAAGCGCAATGTCCCGCTGCACGACAGCCACGGCTGCGTCCGGACCGAGCGGCTCGAACTCGTCGGGCGGGTTCCAGATGAGCTCGCCCGCGGCGATCTGCTCGAGGGCCGCGTCGAACGGGATCTCGGGGGCGACTCGTCGAAGCGCGAACGCGCGAACGGCCCGGTTGTAGGCGAGACTCCACGGCGCGCCATCGATGTAGAAGGATCGTCCAATGAGGTCGTCGAGGGGAAGCTCGGAAGGCATGAATGGGATCGTCACTCGGTTGGGAGAACGGCGGAGCGAACGGCAGCGTCGCCACGTGACCGCTCGGCGCCGCCACGTTTGCGGGCGGGCGCCAGAAGGACATCGGTCGGGACGCGCCAGCCTGAGCATTTTCCTACACCACACGACGCGCGGCGTGCCGTTCGAGGTAACAATCGAGATTCGTCGACCAGATCGCGATGCGGGCTCGACGGCGCCGCGTAGTGTCCGCTGCGCGCCGCTTGACCGGTGCGTTCGGGTTGGCAACCTATTCTCGTTGAACAACGCACGCACGTCGCACGCTGAACCGGGGGCGACCATGGCACAGCGCAACGGGGCAATCACAGCGCTCACCCTCGTCCTGCTGCTGCTTGGCGTGGCCGCGATCCGTGTGCCCTTCTCAGCTCCCGCGAGTCGCGTCACCATCCTGTACGACGCGTTCGGAACGTCGCCCAAGATGCGGAAGGACTGGGGCTACTCGGCCTTCGTGGAGCACGGTGGCAAGCGGATCCTGTTCGATACGGGCAACAACCCCGCGATCTTCGCGCAGAACGTCCGGGCGGCCGGGGTCGACCTCACGACGCTAGACGTGGTAGTGATCTCGCACCGGCACCTCGATCACACGGCGGGGCTCAGCTACCTGCTGCGTGTCAACCCGCGCGTGACCATCTACGCACCCCGGGAGGCGTTCGGGGTGTTCGGCAGTGCACTGCCGAACACCTTCTACCGGAAGGTAGACTCGCTGCCTGCGGCCATGCGGTACTTTGACGGCCACCCGGCAGATACCCTGACGTTCGGGACGGTGTGGCCTGGGGGCCACTTCGTCCCGGTGGATTCGACGGTCAGCATCGCGCCCGGCGCGCATCTCGTCTCGCTGGTCTCCGACGCGGTCGGCACCAAGGAGTTGCGTGAGCTGTCGCTGGTGCTCGACACGCCGGCCGGGATGGTCGTCATCGCGGGGTGCTCGCACCCCGGAATCGAGAATATCGTGGCAGCGGCCGCCGGGCTCGGGCGTCCCGTGCACATGGTGTTTGGCGGGTTCCACCTCCCCGCCGCCACGGACACCGAGATTGCGCGCGTCGCGGCCACGCTGCACGACACCTACCGGGTGGCGCGCCTTGCTCCCGGCCACTGCACGGGGGAGCCGGCGTTTTATCACTTCAAGCGCGTCTGGAAGGACAGCTACGTGTACGCCGGGGTAGGCAGCGTGATCGACATTCCCTGACGTACGGCCTGCCCCGAACGTCACCGCGGCTCGGCTGAGCCTGCCGTCGTCCCAAGCCTACCATTGTCCCATCTGATTCGGAAACGCCAACCGCCCCGGCCTACGTTTCGTAGGCCGGGGCAGCGAACGGAACAGCCACCGGGTTCCGGCAGAATGGTACCGAGCCGCGCGCGCTGACCGTTCGTTAGGCGAGGAACTGCACCAGTTCCGAGTTCAGTCTGTCCGCGTGTGTCCAGGCGATCCCGTGCGGTGCACCCGCGGCCACCACCAGTCGCGCGCCGTCGATCATCTTCGAGAGCGGAATGGCCGTCGCATCGATCGGAAGAATCCGGTCTGTGTCGCCATGCACGATCAGCGTGGGCACGTCGATGCGCGACACGGCCGCGCGGAGGTCCGTCGTCCACGCCGAGACGCAGTCCAGGGTGCCCTTGGGGGAGGCACCCGCGGCGATGTTCCAGCTGTTGCGCACGACCTCGTTGCTGACCAGCTGTCCGCCGAGGACGTCCACGTTGTAGAAGTTCGCGAGAAAGGTGGAGAGGTACGCCGGCCGGTCCGCGGCGATGGCTCGCTTGATCCCCTCGAAGACACTGCCGTCCACGCCGGTCGGGTTGTCGGGCGTTTTCAGCAGGTAGGGGGGAAGCGCGCTGATGAACACCGCCTTGCGCACACGCTCCGATCCGTACTTGCCGATATAGCCGGCCACCTCGCCGGAGCCCATCGAGTGGCCGACCAGCGCGAAGTCGCGCAGGTCGAGCGTCGTCACCAGCGCGTGCAGGTCGTCGGCGAAGGTGCTGTAGTCGTAGCCCGCGGCCGGCTGGCTCGACTTGCCGAACCCCCGGCGGTCGTACGTGATGACTCGATGTCCCGCGTCCAACAGGGCCGGTACCTGCTTCTCCCATGCGGCACCGCTCAGCGGCCACCCATGACTCAGCACCACCGGTGTCCCCGAGCCGTGGTCCTCGTAGTAGAGCTCGATGGGGGTGGAGTTTTCCTGACCGACCGTGATGTAGCTCTGCAGAGCTTCCGCGCTGATGCTGCTCATCGCACACCTCCTCATTCCGAATCGGCGACCGCCCAACCTATGAGTGTAGACCGGAGCGAGCAAACAGAGCGGCAACCGAGTTGTGGCGAAGTAGCGCTGGAGCGCGTTTCGATACCCGGGCTGCAGGTAGTGCAGCAGGACGAGCGCCGCCGGCGACCTGATTCGCGGTCTCGCTTCGCCGCCTAACGCTCCGATGCCGCAACGCCACCGCGTCGCCCACCCCGCTGTCGCCGCGGCTTTTACTGCGGCCTCACTTCCGACGGGTGCGTGGCGGCGATCTTCCACTGACCGCCCTGCCGGACGAAGACGACCGTCGAGATCATCTCCCGCGTCGAGTCCGCGCCCGCCCCGCGCGTCGTCGCCGAGAACCGGCAGTGGGCGACGGCGGCGTCACCGAAGACCTCGCTCCGGCAGCCCTGCAGGGCGTACGTCCCGGTCGTGGTGTCGGCCCCCTCAACCATCAGGCGCTGCTCGCGGGTGAGGATCGTGTCGCCGCGCGGCGGCACGTATGTGTACGACGGCGCGAGGAGCTGCTTCATCGCCGCGGTGTCATGCTTCCCGACGGCCGTGAGCAGGCGCTGAAAAAGCTGGGTGAACTGCTGGTTGGATGCCGGCGGCGTTCCGCCGGAGGGGCGCTGCGCGCGCGCGGTCCCGGGCAGGGCCAGCGGCACGAGGAGCGCGAGGGTGACGGCGAGAGTGCGGCGCATGTGACCTCCTCGGGCGACGGCGCACTGTATGGAGACCAGCGTCGGCCGCGCGGAGCGATGCCGCAGAGACATGGCTCGCGGTCGCGAAGTCACCCAGACCGCGAAGCTAGGGCGGCTGGCGAAAGCGTGCAAGCTGGAGCGTGCGAGCGCCCGTGTGACGCTAACGCCTCACGAGAGATTGCCCGCCGTATCGGCGAAGCCACAATGGGCGAACTACGCGGTCAGCCGAAGTCGATGAGAGCGACTCCCAAGTCCGACCGCATCCGCCGCACGAGGTGAGCCGGGGTCTCCGTGACGGTGATCTCGAGAGTTGGGCGAACATGGCCCTCCAGCAGATGGCCACCGCGCGTCGTGCCGTCGGAGAGACCGAGAACCGTGTGCGCGTGAAGCACATGCGGGCCGCTCTCGTCCGGGACGATGTCACCGATCAGCGATAGGACCTCCACCTGTTGCGTGATCGGGATCGGCTTATACGTCTTCTCGTCCCACTGGAAGTACCCGACGACCGCGCGCTCGAATGCCCCCAACGCGAAGAACGATGCGCTCGCGACATGTTGGTCGCGCGCGAAGCGCAGCAGGGATTCCTTCGCTTCATCTCCGGGCGCAAGCACGATCATCCACGTACGTGGCTTCGCGTCTCCGTCTCCAAACCGTTTGATCAACATCGTCGAGTCTCCTCAACAGTGTTGGCCTGCGGACGCGAGCGATCGCCTTCGCGATGGCTATGCCGCGGCCGGCGACGAGCCGACGCGGTTCATCGCGACTTTCGCCAAAGCAGCGACGTCGTGTTCGGCGTCGCCGTGAGCGGCCGCCTCGAGAAGCGAGTCGTGGACGACGTCAGCCAGTGGCATGGCCGCACCGGAAGCATCGGCCGTCGCAAGCGCGAGCCGCACATCCTTGAGGAGAAGCGATACCCGGAATCCGGCCGGCTCGTAGCGCTGCTGCGCAATCAACGCCCCGTAGCTTTCGTACGCGGGTGCCGTGAACACACCCTTCGTGAGAATCTCGAGCAGATCGGCTGGCGTGATCCCGTTGCGGGATGCCATCGCCGCCGCTTCAGCCATTGCCTCGACTGCCGCGCCGAGCATGAAGTTTCCCGCGAGCTTGACCACGTTGGCGCGCTCCGGTGCGGCCCCGATGCGCCAGGTTCGCTGGCCAACGACGCGGAGGAGCGGTTCGACGCGTTCGACCGCCGCCGGATCGCCGGCAGCGACAATGGTGAGCTTTCCGGTTGCAGCAAGCTCGGGGCGCCCGAAGACCGTTGCGGCAACGTAATAGAGGCCGCGCGCCTCGTGCCTCCCGGCGAGCTCGCGCGCAAGGGGAACGGACACCGTGGCCATGTTGACGTGCACCAGGCCCCTCGGCGCGCCATCGAGCAGCGGCTCGACAACCTCGCGAACCGCATTGTCGTCGGCCAGCATCGAGAACACCGCGTCGCCGGAGAACGCTTCGCGCGGCGTGGTCACCGGGATCGCGCCGAGCTTCGAGATCGCGTCGACCGGCGCGCGCGATCGGTTCCACACGCGCACACGGTGGCCGGCCCTGACGAGATTTTCCGCGATCGGCCGTCCCATCGTACCCAGTCCGATGAATCCGACATCCATGGGGCTCGCCTCCCGTCACCACCGAGTCGACAATGCCCGTGCCGCCAGTCTCATTGATGCCGCTGATTCTCGACCGGCGAACATCGTCACCCGGATCATGACTGACTCTCCGTTTTCGCGGGCGGTGTCCAGCGGGTCGGCCCGCCTTTGGGCACATCCACGCCGGCTGGGTAGGTGATGAGCTCGATCAGACTACCCCACGGTGCCCGGCCATAGACCCCCGCATTGCCGGGTCCATCTTCGATGCCGGCGAGGCGATGCGGGGGCGACAAGAGCGTTCCACCCGCTCGCTCGAACCGTTCGGCGGAGACGGCAATGTCATCCACGTACACGGCGACGTGCTGCAGGCCAAAGTCGGGCAGTGATGCGCTCGGTCCTTGTTCGACGTGGCTGAACTGGAACAGTTCCACGCTTGGTCCGACGCCCACTCGCATCAGCCGCATGTGGGTAATCGCTGCCCGATTCGGCATTCCCAGCTGCTGTTCGACGTCTTTTCCAGCCATGGGTGCATCTGAAAGCCGCTGCACATCGTACAGGGTCGTTGCTCCGAGGGCGGCTTCGAGGAAACGTGCGGCACGTTCGATGTCCGGTACTGTCATGCCGATGTGGTCGATCCCTCTTGCCGGGGCGGAGTCAGTCATGCGTCTGCTCCCTCGTCGAGCGGATGCCCGGCACGCATCAACGGAATCGTTAGGCGGATCGACAGCCAGCGCGACGAAAACCGTCCGATGCGTTGTGGCGAACATCCACCGGATCCATATCGATCCATCAGACCGCGAACGGGAAGGTCTCCGGTGGCTCGCCCGCCTCCCATTCGGAGGTTGGTTCGAGCGGTTTGACGGCCCGCGTCTCGTCGGTGTGCACCACTGCGTCGAACTGGTCGGCGAGCCTCGCCCAGAAGTAATGACTCTGGCGCTCCGTCTCGGGGCGGTAGATGACGCCGATCGCGCGCTCGAGCTCCGGGTTCCGCAGGTCGTCCGCCAATGTGTCGCCGTCGTGCCACGTGAGCAGGAAGCGGTCGACGCGCGTGTCATGGAACATCGCCTCGAAGCTGTCCCGCAGCGCCGGACGAACGTGCTTGCGCTCGGCGACGCCTCCCCAGTCGGAGGCGGCCGTGACCCGGCCGTGGTGCGTGGAGAACCCGACCAGCACGGCGTCGGCGCCGTGCCGCGCGCGCACGAGTTGGCCGACGTTCAGCTCGCCGCGCTCGCCCATCTCCGTCGCGCTCGCATCGCCGAGGTGCGAGTTGTGCGCCCAGACCGCCACCTTCGGCTCCGGCATCTGCTGCGCGAGGTGCGTGACCACCGCCTCGAGCGACTCGACCATGTGCGTGTCGCGCAGGTTCCACGACAAGACGTCGCGGCGGAACATCATGCGGTAGTAGCGCTCGGCGCTCACCGCGACCCGAGCGTTCTGCTCCGCGTTGAAGAGCTCCTCGCCATCACCGGCCGCACCCTGTTGCGCGGCGTCCGCGGCGCGGCGCTGCAGCTCGACGAGCGTCTCCACGACTCCCTGCTCGCACGTCTCGCTGGCGCCGACGCCCGTCAGGAACCCATAGACCTGGTCGTCCTTGCCGAAGCGCTCGAAGCACGCGTAGCGCTCGCGGACGCGGCCCGCCGTCTCCGGATCCTCCCGTTCGAGATACTGCAGCACGGCCTCCATGGAGGCGCGGAGGCTGTAGAGGTCGAGGCCATAGAAGCCGACCCTGGGGGCCCGCTTCGGGAGGGCGTCGTTGTGGGCGCGAAGCCACTCGACGAACGCGACCACGTCGTCGTTCCGCCACATCCACGCGGGGAAACGGCGGAAGTCGCCGAGCGCCTCCGTCGCGTTGGCGTCAGTGCCCTTGCCGCGCACGTACCTATCCACGCGGTGGGCGTCGGGCCAGTCAGCCTCGGCCGCCACGGCGCGGACGCCCATGTCCGTGATGAGCCGTTTCGTGATGTCGATCCGATCGCGGTAGAACTCGTGCGTGCCATGCGACGCTTCCCCGAGCAACACGTAGTGGGCGTCACCGATGCGCTGCATGAGCAGGTCGTAGGCTTTCGGGCCGGTGGCGAGCGGGTGCGCAGCTTCCCGGACCCGGTCGGTCAACGTGAGAGTGGTCGTGCCTGACATCGCGTGCCTCCTCGGTGGTCACTCCGTCGAACACGCGCCGCAAGAAGCGTGAATGCCGATCGGCGGACGCGGTCGGCCACGAGACCGCGGATTGTCCGAGGGAGCGAGCCGATAATTACAACGCACCGCGAGCAGAATTACGATGGAGTGCGGTCACGACTCGCGATTGATCTCCCCCCCGCCGGTTAGCTCACGGGTCCCTCCTGGAACGGTGCGACGACGATCGCCTCCTTCGTGCTCTCGACGATCGCCACGAGCTCTCGCCGCTCCGGCTCCGGGACATCGAATCTCTCGAAGCTCTGTCGGAGGTCGTCCATGAACGCCTGCCATTCACCGTCCGTGATCATGAGATGCCGGTGGGAGTCGCCCATGGAACGGCCGCTGTACGTCTGCGGCCCGCCCGACGCCGAGCAGACCAGCTCCGTCACGTGGTACTTGAAGCCGGCCGGCGACACGCGATGGTGGGCCTCGTCGACGCGCGGATTCGCGTTGAGTCTCGCATCGCTCATCACCCGGTCGATGAGGTCATCCACCACGGTGGCGATGTTGTAGACGCCGCCCAGTCGATCGTAGAGCGATGGCCTCGCGATCGACGCGGGCTCGAGTGATTGCGTCTCCTGTTGTTGCATCGGTACCTCCTCGTAGCGTGCTCACCGCGGCGCGCTCCCCACGGCAGGCATGTGGCTCGGGCCTACGCCAGACTCACCGCATCGCCGCGACGGACCGTGCCACCCCGCAGCACCGAGGCATAGACGCCGACGTTGGCCTGGTTGTGCTGGGCCGCCGTGCGCAGGATCCCCGCGTCCTTCGGGAGATCGTCCTGAGGAAGCGTGGTCATCACGCAGCGGGGACACGGGCCGGTGATGCGCAGGCGAATCGTCTCGCCGATCATGAGCGTGTGGTCGACCCAGGCGTTCTCCGGGAAGCCGGGCCCGCCGTCCTCCATCTCCACCACGATATTCGGTCGAAACCGCCTGGCCTCGAACCGCCCGTGCGGATAGAGCTCGCGCAACCGATCGATCGTCGCCGTAGTCAGCACATGCACGGCGGCGGCATCGAAGAACGTCCCCTCGGGCAAACTGAACTCCGTGACGGTATCGCGGTAATCGAGGCCGTCGATGTCCGGCCAGTACTCCTCGGCCGTGTCCGCCTGTGGATCGGGTGGCGCGGACGCGACGACCTGCTGTTCGCGGCGCTCGGTCGCACGGAGCGTCACGTCGCGTGCGAGCGCCCGCGAGAGAATCTGGTGGACGTCGGGCTGCTCGCTGCTCGCGGTAGTGCCGTCCGGCAGGGTGATACGGACCGCCGGCACCTGCCCACCATGTGGTGGCGCGTCAGCCAGCGCGGCGCGGCAGTCGAACAGCCGCGGCCACTTCCGCGGGTTCTTGGCGCTGGCAACCTTGCCGTCGGTGGCGTCGACGAGCGCGTATGCACGATCGCCGAGCAGCCCGCGCTCGGTGACCTCGGCGGAGTTCAGCTCTTCGCCCATCATTGACTTGACCGGGTAACGCCAGAGCGCCACCACCGAACCGAGCACCGTGTGTGCCGAGGTGGGCACCGTTCGGTCCTCCACTGGGACCCGCCGCGCTCGCTTCGTCTCGGGGCGATGCAGCAATGCGTCAACGCATCGCGGATGCGTATAGCCCATCATCGGCAGCCGGCGGTCTCGACGAGCCTCGGGGCTCGACTCGAGCAGCCTGGAAACAGCGCCGCCGGCGCACCCGAGGCCCGCGCAGGATCCCGCGCCCACTATTCACCTGTTGGCGCGGCGGCACAAGCGCGACGGAGGCGGTGACGCGGTAACCTCTGGCGCCAGGTCACCTGTTCGGGTCGCCGCGCGGATGGAAAGGGCGCCGGCGATCGCGTCGCGCCCGGCCGGACGTTCGCGGGCGCGGCCGGCGGGAGGCATGTCGTGTGCTCCACGCTGCGCCACCGCGAGGCGACGCGGCACCTCGGCGCGGTCACCCGAAACGATTCGACGACGGTGAGGCAGTCATGGCACAGCAGGTACTGGACGGGTTGCGCATTGCCGTGCTGACGGCAGACGGCTTCGAGCAGGTCGAGGTGACGCGGCCCATGAAGGCGCTCATGAAGCACGGTGCGGAGGTGGAGATCGTCTCGCTGAGGCGCGGGTCGATCCAGGGGATGAACCTGCTCGTGCCCGGGATCGAGATCGATGTCGATCGCACCGTGCTGACCGCCGATCCCGACGCGTACAGCGGCTTGCACATCCCCGGCGGCTTCATCGGCCCCGACTGGGTGAGGCAGAGCGAGAGGGCGCTCGATTTCGTGCGCGAGTTCGAGACGACGAAAAAGCCGATCGCCACCATCTGCCACGGACCGTGGGTCCTGATCTCCGCTGGGCTGATGAATGGCAGACGGGTCGCGTCCTGGCCCGGCATCAAGGATGACGTGCGCAATGCGGGCGGCGAATGGGTCGACGAGGAAGTCGTCTTCGACGACAACTGGGTATCGAGCCGCTCACCACTCGATCTGCACGCCTTCGACAGGGCAATCGTCAGACACTTCGCCGAGGCGGCCGGCCGAACGGTGCCGAGTGCGGTACGTGACCTCGATTGGGGATGGCTCGTTGGCGCCTCGGCCGTGGCGGCGGCGGGGTACGCAGTGCAGCGCCGGCGGCGCGGCGGGCGCGCAACCCGGCGGGAACCCGCGCGCGCCACCGCCGGCAACGGGATCTGAGTACGCAGGCGGCACGGAGGATGAGCGGCGGCTGGCCGCCATGACGCAGCGGCGCGCTCTGTCTCGCCGGTGTGTTCTTCAGCTCCATCTGGCAGAATGCGCTGAATGCGAAGCTCGTCGACCCATTCACGCCCGCGGCCGGTGCACCAGGACCGGGACGGGGGACGCACGCACGACCTTGTCCGTGACGCTGCCGAGCGCGAGCCTCGCCATGCCGCACCGGCCGTGCGTCTCCAGAGCGATCAGATCCGCCCTGCTGTCCTCCGCGCACTCCAGAATGGCGCGCGCCGGCTGAGCGTGTTGGAGGAGGCGGGTCTCCACCGCGAGGCCCCGCCCCTGGAGCCGCTCGGCGAGCTTTCGGAGATACGCCTCCTCGAACCGTAGCTCATCCTCGTCCGGGTATACCGCGGCGACGGTCTCGGTGAGGTAGAAGACCGGCGTGACCACGTGCAGCAGGATATGCACGACGCCGGCATCCCCCGCGACCGTCACCGCGTGATCTATCGCTTCCTCGCTCTCGCGCGAGCCGTCGACGGGAATCAGGACGCGGCCGAAGGACGGGGCCGGCTGCGTGCGCGAACCTCCCTCGTTAGGCCGGATGAGCAGTACGGGCGCGCTCGACTCTCGCATCAGCGCGCTCGCGACGCTGCCGAACCAGACGCGACTCAGGCCACTCCGCCCGTGCGTGGTCATCACCACGAGATCAACCCGCTGACTCGCGATGTGCTCGGCGAGGGTCCGGGTGACGGGACCATCGAGCAGCGTGGCCGTCACGGTGACGCCCGTGTCCCGGCGCCACCATTCGGCGACCGCATCGAGATATGATGCGCGGTCCTTCCGCAGCGCTTCGTGGAGCGCCGGGTCGGGCGGTGGCGCGCCCTCCACCAGCACGTACGGCGGGAGCGGCTCGAAGACGTGCACGAGCTCGACCCGCGCACCGTCCCGCTCCGCGAGGCGGCGCGCCGTCGGAAGTGCCTGTTCGCCGAAAGGCGACCCGTCCAGCGGTACCAGAATGAGCCTCAGCATGGACACCACTCCTTTCCGGGGTTCAGCGACCGACCGACGGAGCTCGGGCTCAGGGGGCCAGACGCGCCCGCCAGAGCCCCTTCAGATCCGTTGGGAGCTGGCTCTCGATGTCGTCGACCTCCCGCGCACGGAAGGAACCTCGTCCTGCAACGCCTCGAAGGCCGCGCGCGCGAGGGCCTCCGCCTGGTCGGGCGTGATGCCCAGACGGCCGGCGAGGCGGCGCAGAAACTCCTGCCGGTCGAAGCGCTCGGCGAGCTCTTCCCGGCGCCGCGGGCAAGGATCGAAGAGGCTCCGCAGCGACCCCGGCATCGCCTGCCTCAGCTCCTCCGCCTGCCCTCCGCTCACTCGCTGCGACAGCACGCAGAGCACCGCCGATGCGGCGGCGGCCGCCGTGACGTTAGGCGGCAGCACGCCGCTCCGTTCGATGTGTGAAAAGAAACGCTGTGCCGGATCCGGCGCCTCCCGCGCGCCCGGCTCTGCAATCGGAGTTCCGGTCATCGTCCACTCCTTTGAACACGGTCCAACAGCCAACCCGCGCCGGAGCGCGGCCAGACCCTCATGCACGGCGAGCCGCGCGCAACGTCATCCGAGAGGGCCGCCCCGCACCGCGGCCGGGCGGAGCCGGGCGCTTCAAGTACTCCTCGAGCTCGTCGCGCGCGATCGTCTCGTCCGTCGCCACGATCCGCTGCTGCGGGTCGTCGTCCGTCGGCAGCCCGTTCGGAAGGAGCCGTTCCTGATACTTGTCCCCCTTCTGAAGGAACAGGTGCAGCATGTCCTTGACCTTCGGGTCTTCCCGAACATCCACGAGGTAGAACTTCCCGCTCTGGAGCGTGTGGTCCTTCACGTGATCGGAATCCGTCCGCACGAGAATATCGCCGAGCTTTCCCTTGATCCACGCGAACCAACGGTTGCCGTCGAGCGCGAGAATGCGATGGCCGTGGTTGGTCACGAAGAGCTCGTATCGTCCCTTGTCGAGCACACGAACCGGCATCTCGCCCCTCCTGCAGTGGGAGCGAGGATGAAGCGCGCAAGGAGCGTGACACCGTCGATGCGCCAGGGCGATCCGCCGGATACATTCCGTGCTCGGCGAATGGCATTGGCATGGCAGCCTCGACGTGCGGTGGGTCGGCTACGGCGCGTGGGCGGCGGCCCGCCCCTTGCTTCGCGCGCGGCCAAGCGAGCGACGGAGTCGCGATGCGATTCGGCGTTATGCAGCGTCCGCTCGGGTGGTGCGCGCGCTGGGATCGGCTCGACCTGAGCGACGCCCGACATCCGCGGTTGACCTGCCCGATCGAGGAGCTCGAGTGGCTGCGCCGCTGAGCGCCGTGCGTGCCGGGTTTCGAGTGCGGCAGCGCCCATCCCGACGTTCTCGTCCTGTCGACGTCATCGTCGTGGGCGGGGCGAACACCGACTACACCGTCCGCGGCCCGCGACTTCCGCGCCGGAACGATGAGGTGCAAGGGAGCGAGTTCCTCGAGGCATCCGGGGGTAAGGGGCTGAACCAGGCAGTTGCCGCGGCACGGCTCGGCGCTCGGGCAGGACTGGTCGCATGCGTGGGGACCGATCAGCGCGCTCACGGCATCCTGAAGCAGCTCGCGCGCGAACGGGTCGACGCACGCCACGTCATCCGGGACGCCGTGGCGATCACGGGCGCCACCGTGCTTCACGTGGACCAGTCGGGTCACAAGCAGACCATGAACGCGCCTGGGGCCAACCTGTGCCTCGGCGTGCTGGACATCCGTCGCGCCGCCGCGGCGCTGCGCGCCGCCCGCGTGCTCGTGGCCCAGCTCGAGCCGCCCCTCGCGGCGGTCGTGGAGGCGGTGCGCATTGCGAAGGCAGCGGGCGTGCCCGTCGTGCTCGATGCCGGACCGGCGCGGCCGCTGCCGCACGCGTTGCTCCGGGGCGTGACGATCCTTCGCGCCAACGCCGAGGAGGCCGAGCGCTTGACGGGCGTGCGCGTCAGCGGCCGGGCGAGCGCGCGACGCGCGGCTGAGGCCCTCCTCGACCACGGAGTGGGAGTCGTCGCCGTCGAGGCCGGGGAGCGGGGCGACCTCATCGTGTGGCGCGACGGGGAGCACTGGCTACCGCACATCGACGTGCCGGCCGTGGATGCGACGGGCGCGGGCGACGCGTTCACCGCGGCCCTGGCCGTGCAGCTCATTGAAGGCCGGACACCGGCCGAAGCCGGTGCGCTCGCCAGCGCTGCAGCGGCGCTGACGACGACCCGGCTCGGGGCGCTGCCGGCGCTGCCCCGCCGTGATGAGGTGCTGTCCCTGCTCGAGCGACTGGGCCGACGGCCTGGAGCGCGCCGTGGCCCCGGCCGTGCCACACGCCCTGCCCACGCCTAACGTGTTGATGCACCCTGTCGAGGCCTGCACGAGAACGGGAGCGACATGAATGCCACGGAAGAAGGGCTCGTCACCGTCTTCCTCTGCGGCGACGTGATGACCGGACGAGGCATCGATCAGATCCTGCCGCATCCGAGCGACCCGCGGATCTATGAAGAGATGGTGTCGGATGCCCGCACGTACATCGAGCTCGCCGAGGAAGTGAACGGTCCCGTCCCGAGGCCGGTTCACCTTCCGTACATCTGGGGCGATGCTCTCGTCGAGCTGCAGCACGTCGCGCCTAACGCCCGCATCGTGAACCTCGAGACCAGCGTGACTCGAAACGACGAGCCCTGGCCCAAAGGGATCAACTACCGGATGAATCCAGCGAACGTCGGGTGTCTCACCGCCGCCGGGATCGACATCTGCGTGCTCGCGAACAATCATGTGCTCGACTTCGTCCATTCCGGGCTCGTCGAGACGCTGCAGACGCTCCACCAGGCCGGCCTGAAGACGGCCGGCGCAGGCCGGACGCTCGCCGAGGCGCGGCAGCCCGCCGTGGCCGATCTCGCGGGCGACTCCAGAGTCGTCGTGCACGGCTTCGGCACGCCGAGCAGCGGCATTCCGCGGAGCTGGGCCGCTGCCGAAGACCGCCCGGGCGTCGACTTCCTCCCCGACCTCTCGGAGAACACGGCCGAAGCGATCGAGCAGCGCGTCCGGGACGTCAAGCGACCCGGGGACGTCACCATCGCCTCGGTTCATTGGGGAAGTAATTGGGGATACGAGGTGCCTGCCGCGCAGGTCAGGTTCGCACACCGGCTGATCGATGGCGGCGTGGACATCGTCCACGGCCACTCGTCTCATCACCCTCGTCCGATCGAGGTCTATCGAAGGCGCGTCATCTTGTACGGCTGCGGGGATTTCCTCAACGATTACGAGGGAATCAGCGGGTTCGAGCAGTTCAGGGCCGACCTCGCGCTCATGTACTTCGCGACGCTGGATCCCGCCAGCGGCGATCTGATCCGACTCCGCATGGTGCCGATGCAGATCCGCAAGATGAAGCTGAACCAGGCGACACCTCGCGATGTCAGTTGGCTGGCGACGAGGCTCGGTCGCGTCAGTGCGCATTTCGGAGCATGGGCGGAGATGGATGAGGACGGGGGCCTGTCGCTGCACTGGGGATGAAGAGCCGGGAACGCCGGCGCCTCGCGCGCCGCGTGCGCGACTTCGCGCTCTGCGGCGAGACGACGGGCGAGCTGGACGAGCTCAGGCTGCCCGTGCGGCTCGACTGGGCCGCCGAGGACCACGGGCGGGCGCACGTGGTGTACGGACACACGCCCGTGGCCGAGTCGGTGTGGGGCAATCGGACGATCAACATCGACACCGGTTGCGTGTTCGGCGGCCGCCTGACGGCGATGCGCTGGCCCGAGAACGAGCTCGTCTCGGTGCCGGCGCAGCGCGCCTATGCTCGAGCCTCGCGGCCCCTCCTCCCGAGTGAGGGCGGCGGCCCGGCGCTCAGCCCGTCGGACGGGGCGCTCGCGCCGGATCATCCGGCTCCGGTGCGCGCTCGTTAGGTACGTTGATCGGCGGATGGTCCGGGACGTTGCCCCGCATCGCTCGCGCTGCCGCGGCCAGCGCCCGCGCGCTTCATGCCGAGGTATTCCGCCACCCGCTCGTCCGCGCCTCCCCGCCCCGCGCGTCGCTGCGTCTGGCGTGCCGCAGCGGCTCCCGGTTCTCGGATGGCGACGAGGGCAAGGAGGATCCTTCGCGACACTGCCGGCATCGCCTGGCCGCCGTCGAAGCCCAGCGCAGCTCCGCTGCACCTGCGAGCGGCATCTGCGCAGACAGCCCTCCGTGCCACCTGGCACCGGAGAGCCCACGCAACCACAGCTGTTTCGAGGACAGGTGGAATCGACGGTCGCGCTCGGCCGTCAGCCCATCTCCCGAGACGCCGCGAGGTCGCGCTCAAAACGGGACAGGCGCGAAGTCGCCGTCGTTCGCCACCACTCGCCCTGGACGGCCGCCAGCGCTTCGCGGAAGGTGGGGGGTCGGCTTGGCGTACCACGCGGCGGTACCCATCGGCAGGCGCCCGTCGCGCGCGAGCCGAGTGGCCAACAGCCTCACGAGCGGAAGAGCGCCAGCAGCACGGGCAGCCTAACGCCGCACGATGAGCTCACCGCTCCGGCCGATACGCAATACAGTCGATCTCGACGCGCAGCCCCTCCCCCGGCAACGCCGCCGCCTGGATGGTCGTCCTCGCCGGCCGGTGCTCCCCGAACACCCGCTCGTACACCCCGTTCATCTGCGCGAACTCCTTCATGTCGAGCAGGAACACGCCGCACCGCAGCACGTACTGCAGATCGGACCCACCCGCCCGGAGAATCGTCCGAACGTTCTCGAGACACTGCTCCGTCTGACTCGCCGCATCGGAACCAGCAAGCCGCCCGGTGGCTGGATCCGTCGCCCCCTGCCCCGACACGAAGATGAGGCGCTCGAAGCCCATGCCTGGCGAATACGGGCCGACGGGTTTCGGAAGCTCCGGGCTGTGAATGAAACGATGAGTCATCGGGCAATGAGCAGAAGGTGAGGTGGATGGCCGAAGGTGCACGCACGACCCGGCAACCCGTCGCCGGTCTTGAAGCGCACGTTCGCCGCGCCGCATATTCGCCCCATCGCGGCCGTCCCCGCTACTCCACCCGCACAACCGAGCTCGCATGCGACGTCTGCTCTGCATAGGCGCCACCAGCGCCGTCGCCGCGTGCGGCGCCGGTTCGTCCACGCCCTCCGCGGGCAATGCCGTTCCGCCGCAGGCCGGCGCGTACTTCGATCACACCGGCCGCGCCGATTCGCTGAGCGGCGGCGCGCGCCTGATTCCGATCACGACGCCCAAGGGGACGTTCAAGGTCTGGACGAAGCGCGTCGGCAATAACCCGCGCATCAAGGTGCTGCTCCTGCACGGCGGCCCCGCCGCCACACACGAGTACTTCGAAGCCTTCGACTCGTACTTTCCCGGCGCCGGCATCGAGTAGTACTACTACGACCAGCTCGGCTCGTTCTACAGCGATCAGCCGAAGGATTCGTCGCTCTGGAACATCCCGCGCTTCGTCGACGAGGTGGACCAGGTGCGGCAGGCGCTCGGCCTCGACAGCACCAACTTCTATCTCGTCGGTCACTCGTGGGGCGGCGTTCTCGCCATGGAGTATGCGCTCGAGCACCAGCAGCATCTCAAGGGCCTCATCATCTCCAACATGATGGCGAGCATCCCGGCGTACAACGAGTACGCGCGGAAGGTGCTCATGCCGTCGGTGGACCAGAGGGTCCTCGCCGAGATCCAGGCGCTCGAGGCGAAGAAGGCGTACGAGGATCCGCGGTACATGGCGCTGCTCATGCCCAACCACTACGAGAAGCACGTCCTGCGGCTCCCCGCCTACCAGTGGCCCGAACCCGTCACGCGCTCGTTCAAGCACCTCAACCCCGACATCTACATCCCCATACGGACGTCGACGGCGGGCGCTTTTGACGCGACCCATGCCACCTGCGCCGCGTGGATCGCGCCCGGCCGACACCGAGATACTGCCGGAGCGGCGTCAAGCCGGGGATTTTTAGTTTCGAGGCGGCGCCGGTGCGAGGCGGAGTCTCGCGGCCATGTTCACCAGGTCGGCGAGAGAGTCGGCCTTCATCTTTCGCATCACCTTGCCTCGGTGTGCCTTCACCGTGATCTCGCTGATCCCGAGCTCGCCACCGACCTGTTTGTTCAACAGGCCGGCGACCACCCACGCCATGACCTCGCGTTCGCGGCGGCTGAGTGACGCGTAACCGTCCCGGAGCGCCCGCACCTGCGCCTCGTGACCAAGTGCATCGCGGCTGCGCTCGATGGCGTGCTGCATGGCGTTCAACAGCACGTCGTCGCTGAACGGCTTCGTCAAGAACTCGACAGCTCCCGCCTTCATCGCCCGGACCGTCATCGGTACGTCGCCGTACCCCGTGATGAAGATGATCGGCAGGTCAATCCGATCGGCGGCGACGCGCTGCTGCAGATCGAGACCATTGAGGTCCGGAAGCGTAACGTCGAGTACCAGGCAGCTCGGAGCAACGACTCGTGGGCGAGAGAGGAAATCCTGTGCGGACGCGAATGTCTCCGGCTGCCAGCCTGCGCAGCGGATCAGCAATTCCAGCGATTCGCGCACCGAGACGTCGTCGTCAACAACGAACACGATTGGAGTAGCGTGCGACATGGTGATGACCTCGATTCATGGTTCAGGTGCGCTCGCTGAACTCATGAATATCCGTGGAGTGCAAGGGCGTGGCGGACCGCTCACCTCACTAGAAGTGCGGCATTGAGCGCCTCGAGCAGAGCCGTCTCGCTGAATGGCTTGAGCAGGCACTCCACGGCACCCTGTTCGAGCACGAGTGGACGGACGGTCTCATCTCCGTGAGCGGTGATGAAGACGATCGGAATGTCGTGCCGGCGAAGCGTCAATTCCCGTTGGAGATCGGGTCCGGACATGCCGGGCATGGCGATGTCGAGGATCAGACATCTGGTCTGGCCGACGCAAGCGGACGCGAGGAACTCTTCCGCCGACGAGAACGCCTGCACCGCAAACCCGAACTCCCTCAGCAGGTCCGGTAGCGACTCGCGCACGGACTCGTCGTCATCGACGACCGACACGAGTGAACGTATGACCGTCACGGATTCCTCATGACGTACGCCGCAACGTTCACAGCAGGCGTCCGAACGGCGCCAAGACTGTGGGCGCTCGTCGCACCCTGGGGTCCGCGAGGAAGAGAAAAGGAAAACGTGGCGCCCGGACCATCATTCGGTGCTGCCCATAGACGGCCATGATGACTCTCGATAATGGAGCGACTGACGGACAGGCCGATTCCCATACCGCCGCGCTTGGTTGTGTAGAACGCTTCGAACAGTCTGTCCACACCGTGAGATTCGAAACCCACCCCCGAATCTTGCACGGTCAGGCGCACACGATCGCCTTCGTCTCGTTCGGTTCTGATCACCAAACGCCTCGGACGATCGTCGACGCCGCTCATCGCGTCCGAGGCGTTCCGGAGCAGGTTCAGGATGACCTGCTGAAGCTGGACACGATCGCCGGTAACAGGCGGGAGGTCGTGGGCAAGTTCCGGCCGCACGATCACCCGGCTTCGCTGAAGGTCACTCAGCGACAGCGCAATCACCTCTCGTGTCGCCTCGTTCAGGTCCACCGATTCGCTCGTGGGGTCCTGCTTGACAAAGAGCGCGCGCAATCGCGTGATCACATCAGACGCGCGGTGACCATCGCGAATCGTGCGGCGCGCGGTTTCGCGCGCGCCGTCGACGTTTGGAGGGTCGGCGGCCAGCATCCGCAGACAGGTGCTGGCGTTGGTGATGATGCCCGACAGCGGCTGGTTGACTTCGTGCGCGATCGACGCCGTCAATGCTCCGAGGCTCGTGACCCGGGCCATGTGGGCGAGCTCCGACCGGGCCTTACCGAGCGCCTCTTCCGAGAGCCGGCGCTCCGTCACGTCCTGAACCGCGCCGATGTACTCCAGTTGACCATCCTGGTCTCGGATTGCGTGAGCGACCACGTGCACGTACTTGACCGAGTGGTCGGGCATCAGCAGCCGGTGGTCGTGCTCAAAGTCGCTGCCGCCTTGCGCCCGCTCGATCGATCCAGACCACAACGGGATGTCCTCCGGGTGGATTCGAGTGCCGATCAGCGCGCGCGTCACGGGCGCAGCCGGGTCAAGCTCAAAAATGCTATAGACCTCTTCTGACCACGTGATTTCGTCGGTCGCCACCCGCCAGGAAAAACTGCCGGTTGAACTGAGATGCTGTGCCTCTGACAAGAATGCCTCGCTTCGTCGGAGGGCCGCTTCGCCCTGAGCGCGTTCGATGGCAATGCCGGCAATGTGGGTGAACTGCTCGATCAGGTTCCGGTGGAGCGGCGTGGGCGTTTTGGGCTCGAGGAAGTAGATCGCGAACGTGCCGATGACTCTCCCGCACGTGGACGCTATCGGCGTCGACCAGCACGCCCGGAGGCCGTGCGCCAGGGCCAACGGACACCAGGCGTACGCCTCCCATCGCGTCTCAGACGCGATGTCTGCTGCGATAACCTGCTCGCTGAAGTACGCGGCCATCGCGCAGGGACCTGCGTCGGCGTTCACGGGTCGGCCGTGGACGGACTCGTTGAAGCTCGCCGGAAGACTTGGCGCGGCGCCATGCTGGACCCGAGTGCCGCTTGGATCGATCAACAAGACGCTGCAGTAGCACCCGCTGACGGCGTCTTCGACAAGCTCGCACAACGCCTCGAGGACGACGGTCAGCGAACAGCCGCCCGCAACCATTTCCAGCAATCGCTTTTCCCCGGCGAGCAGCGCTTCAGCGCGCTTCCGGTCCTCAATGTCGGTGGTCATTCCGCACCATTTGACGATCTGTCCGGATGCGTCGGCTAACGGACAAGCACGAGAGAGGAACCAGCGATACTCTCCATCGACGCGCCGCAGGCGCGCTTCCATTTCACCCGGCTCGCCAGACGCCAGAATCGATCGCCAGCGTTCGAGCAGCGCAGGCAGGTCGTCGGGGTGGATCGCGATCTGCCACCGCCGGCCACAGGCCTCGCCAACGTCAAGGCCGGTGTATTCGCACCAGCGTCGATTGAGGCAGTCGATGTGCCCGTCAGGGAGCGCAGTCCATACCAATCCGGGAAGCGCATCGACGACGCGCCTGAGTTCGTTCTCCATGCCGGCCCTCTCTCGACAGTCGTCGTGATATGAGGATGCGGCGCTCCAGGGACAATGTCCACCATCCTTTGGTGTCGGTCTGCGCCCGGTGCAAGCACCAGCGTGCCTAACGGCGCCTCGATGCGGCCGATGCCTCGAGCACGCGCTTCACGTGCCAGGCACGAAACGACACGAAGCCACCGCCGAGACTGGATCGACCGCTACCATCGTGCAATCGAGTCGCCGCCACACTCAGCGCATCTGTGTATTGTATGTGAGTGACGCAGTGCGCGATCATTCACCACGAACAGTGAGGAGCGGCACCGGGACCCTCTCGCTGAACACATCCGTCCAGACGCAGTTCCGCACCATCGACGGGTTGTCCATCCGCTTCGCCGAGAGCGACGACCGGACCGATCATGCCCTCTTGTTGAGCCCGTGGCCGGAGAGCCTGTTCGCGTTCGAGGCGACGTGGTCGCGGCTCGCCGAACATACGCATCTGGTGGCGATCGACTTGCCGGGGTTCGGTCATTCCGAGCGCCGCGATGCGCTGTGGTCCCCGCGGGCGATGGGCGAGTTCGTCGTCCGAGCCGCCGACGCATTCGGGCTCGAGCACCCGCACGTCGTCGGCCCCGACGTCGGCACCGGGGCCGCGCTCTTCGCCGCGGCCCTGTACCCGGGCCGGCTGCGCAGCCTTGTCATCGGCAGTGGGGGCGCGGCGTTTCCGCTCCGCCTAGGTGGGGTGCTGAAGGACTGGGGCGAAGCCCCCGACCTCGAGCCGTTCCGCCGCGCCGACCCGCGGCAGATCGTCGCCGCCGCCATAGCGACCCTCGAGCGATACGCGCCGTCCACCGCCGCCCGCGAGGACTACCTCTCGGCCTACGAGGGCGACCGGTTCGTCGAGTCGATGCGCTACGTGCGCAGCTACCCGACGGAGCTTCCGGTCCTGCGCGATCTGCTGCCGGAGATACAGACGCCGGTGCAGCTCATCGCCGGCGCGCGCGACACGGTCGTGCCGCCGATCAACGCCGAGTTTCTCCATGAGCGGCTGCCCAGGAGCAAGCTCGACGTCATCGACGCGGGGCACTTCACATGGGAGGACGGCGCGGACGAGTACGCGGCGCTGGTCACCGCCTGGTGGGGCGGAGGCTACGCGACCGCCGGATCCGCGGCAGCCGGCTGATCTCTGCACCATGAGGCTGCGCAACCACGCCACCCGGAGGAGACGTACGGTTCCGAACGACCGCAGAGACGCTGCTCCTTTCCAGCAGGCGGTAGTCACGTGCGCAACTCGACAATTCACCTCCACAAGCGACGGGTCACATGCCGGTCCATGCAGCAGATTTCAAAGGCGGGGACACCATGTTCGGCATCTTCTACCCGACGGGCTACGTGCTCTCGGTCTTCCCCGACGTCACCAACGCCGATCGAGCGGTCGCCGCGCTGCGCGCCGCGGGGTTCGCGACTCACGACCTGGTGGTCGCGACCGGAGCGGAGGTGCTCGTGTATTCCGATGAGATGCGGGCCGATCCGGGGCTGTTCTCCCGCTTCGAGCGGTTCGTCTCAGAACTCTTCGGGGGCGAAGTAACCCTGGCCGACGAGCTCGTCGGGCTGGCCGAGCAGGGTCACGCATTCGTGGCCATCCATGCGCCGGACGATGCGGCAACGACACGCGCGGCCGAGGCGGTACACGCGTTCGCGCCGGTCGTGCTCCGGAAGTACGACCGGCTGACGTTTACCGACTTGCAGTGAGAACCGCTCGGCGGCGGCGCGCCGTCGCGGCGGGGGTGCGCGTTAGGCACCGTCGGCTGCGTCGCGCCACGGGCGATATGCCCATGTACGTCCATGTGCGCGCGTCGTTCCATGTTGGGACGAGGGCGCCGAGGTCCGGCATGACTCATTGGGGAGAACCGATATGACTGAGCAGGACAGAATGGCTCGCTCGGCCGTCGCCGGCGAGCAGCAGACGGAGGTGGCCGTGCTCGCCGGCGGTTGCTTCTGGGGCGTCGAGGACATCCTGCGCGGCGTGCCCGGCGTGATCGACACTGACGTCGGTTACACCGGCGGCTGGCTGGAGAATCCGACGTACGACGACACGCACGACAGCAAGTCGGGGCACGCCGAGGCGATCCGCGTGACGTTCGACCCGTCGGTGCTCAGCTACGAAGACCTGCTCGAGCAGTGGTTCTTCAAGCTGCACGACCCGACCACGCTCAACCGCCAGGGCAACGACGTCGGGACGCAGTACCGCTCGGCGATCTTCCCGCAGACCCCCGAGCAGAGAAGCACGGCGGAGCGGGTGATCGCGCGCGTCGAGGCGTCGGGCCGGTGGAGGCGGCCGATCACGACCACCATCGAGCCCGCCTCCACCTGGTACAGCGCGGAGGCGTACCACCAGGACTACCTGCGTAAGCACCCGGGCGGATACACCTGCCACTTCATGCGCGACTGACCGCACACCCGGGCGACCGACCGCGGGACGGCGACAGGGCACGGTAGCGCCGACGGATACCACAGCGTCGGCCGATACCATCGTGTAATTGCCTGGTCGCGATGGGCTCGGAAGATTGCCCCGCACTGTCTGCGCTCTCGGCCTCACCGTCTCCTCGTCGGGTCCAGCGCTGGCAGAGGCGCCAGACCACCGGCGCGGGCCGTCAGGCCCGGCCGACACTCTCGAGGGAACCCATCATGACGCAGCCCAACACCGTGGACGCGCCAGCCGCGGCAACGGCCTCGCGCGAGGCCGCCGGCGAGGAGGCGATCCGCCCCTTCCGCGCGCAGGTGCCCGACGCCGACCTCGCCGACCTCCGCCGACGGCTCCAGGCGACGCGATGGCCCGACAAGGAGACCATCGCGGATGCGTCCCAGGGCGCGCAGCTCGCGAACCTTCAGGAACTCGTCCGCTACTGGGGGACTGATTATGACTGGCGCAAGGGCGAGGCGAAGTTGAACGCCTTCCCGCAGTTCATGACGAGGATCGACGGTGTCGACATCCACTTCATCCACGTCCGCTCCCGCCACCCGAACGCGCTCCCGGTGATCATCTCGCACGGGTGGCCAGGCTCGGTCTTCGAGCAGATCAAGCTCGTCGGTCCGCTCACCGATCCGACGGCGTTCGGCGGCCGGGCGGAGGATGCCTTCGACGTCGTCATCCCGTCGCTGCCAGGCTTCGGCTTCTCGTCGCGGCCGACCGAGGCCGGCTGGGCGTTGGACCGCATCGGCCGTGCGTTCGATGTCCTCATGAAGCGGCTGGGGTACACGCGCTACGTCGTGCAGGGCGGCGACTGGGGGGCCGGCATCGTCGAGGCGATGGGGCGGCAGGCGCCGGCGGGACTGCTCGGCATCCACACCAACTTTCCGGCGGCGCTAACGCCCGAGGTGGAGGCGGTGCTCGGCGGCGGGCCCGTCCCGGCGTCGTTCTCCGACAAGGAACGCTCGGCGATTAATGACTTCGGAGCGTACTTCAAGAGCGGGGGCCTGTCCTACCTGGTGATGATGGGCGCGCGGCCGCAGGCCGTCGGCTACGGCCTGACGGACTCCCCCGCCGGCCTCGCGGGGTTCATGCTCGTGCACTCAGGGTTCACGAAGTGGACGTACGGCAAGGACCCAGCACAGTCGCCGACGCGGGAAGAGGTGCTGGACAACTTCTCGCTCTACTGGCTGACGAACACCGCGGCCTCGGCCGCGAGGATCTACTGGGAGAACCGCGATCTCAACCTGATCAGCGCGACGTCACAGAAGACCGCCGAGATCTCCGTCCCGGTGTCCATCACGGTGTTCCCCGATGAGGTCTTTCGCGCCCAGGAGACGTGGGCCCGCCGCGCCTTTCCCAAGCTGATCTACTTCCACGAGGCCGACCGGGGCGGCCATTTCGCGATGTGGGAATACCCGGAGCTGTTCGCGGCGGAGCTGCGGGCGGCGTTCAAATCGTTACGGTAGTTCGGCGTCAGGCGGTGGACGCCGCGCCTGACGCGTACGACACGAACATCGCATCCGCGTCTTTCGACGCGTTTCACCGGATTTCGCCGCGACAGGAGATGGCCGTTATGACCATACCCGCTACCGCCGCATTTCGCTCGCGGGCGTGATCGCCGCGGGCGCCGCGACGCTCATAGCACTGCAGTTTCGGCCCTCACTCGCGTTCGGCACACCGGCCGACGGGACAGGTGGCGCGGCGCAAACCGCCGCGAAGCCCACCATCGTGAGCGACATCTTCATCGGGTTGTACTGGCAGCACTACGGGTAGCTCGGACCGGGCATGCAGGTCTCGGGATTGGAGGAGGAGTTGGAGCTCTCGCAGGCATTGCCCTCGCCTGCTCTATGTCAAAGCGCCGGCGCCCGACCGCGACCCGATCGGTTCGACCAAGTGTTCGTCGCCGGGTCCCAACTCAACCTCCAAACGGCCGTGGCTGCCGCCCGCGAGAGTCACCACCCCGGCCCCTCTCAGGTTCGTCTTCGGTGAGGCACCCCGGACTTCTGCGGAACCGGGTCGATCGGAGCAACTGGTCAATCGTGATCGGCAACGAGCGAAAGCGTCGTCCCGTCGCGTGGAAGACGGCGTTCGCAATTGCGGCAGCCGCGCCGATGGTTCCGACCTCGCCGAGTCCCTTGACCCCGAGCGCATTGAAGCGATCCGGCTCACCGACGAAGACCATGTCGATGTCGGGCACGTCCGCATTCACCGGAACCAGGTAATCGCCTAACGTGGCGTTGGCGACGCGCCCGGTGGCATCGAAGGTCGTCTCCTCGAGCAGCGCCATGGCGATCCCCATCGCGACGGCATCGGTGATCTGACTGCACGCCAGCTTCTCGTTGAGGATCCGTCCGCCGTCGACGGCCGTCACGATCCGGGCGACGCGCAAGAGACCCAGTTCGGGATCGATGTGCACCTCCGCGAACTGCGCGGCAAACGCCGGAGACGGGGCGACTCTCGCCTGTTCCGGATGCGGGGTCTTCTCGCCGTCCGTGCTCAGCTCGTCGAGCCCGTGGCGCGCGAGAATGTCCGCGCAGCTCTCGCCAATGCCGGCCTCGCCTATCGCTTCGAACTTCCGCCGCAGGTTGGCCGCGGCATCCTCGATCGCGCCGCCGAGGCCGCCAGCCCCGAGCCGCGAGGCCGCGCTCCGCGGGGCCGCCGGGCAGATCGTGCTGCTGTACCTACCGACCTACAGCCCATGGCTCAATCCGCTCGAGATGCTCTGGCGGCACTTCCGCCGCGAGGTGACTCACTGCGAGCTGTTCGAGAGCGTGCAGGCACTGCTGCGCGCTACGAGCGAGTTCTTCGCCACAATCGGCCCCCAGAACGGGTGCGCTCCATCATTGGCGTGCATCCCGCATGATCTGTGGCGTGATACTTAAGTATCATGGACTTTCGCCGCTCGGCGTGCAACGATGCATGCTCGTCCCAACGGAGTTCGTACGTCCATGTCGCTCTCCTACACCAGTGCTTCGCTGATAGTCCTCGTTCTGGGGCTCTCGACTGCCGCCCCGGCGCCGCGGACATCCGTCGAGCACTCGACCGACGATCGCACCGCTCTCGGCAAGTTCGAAGCCGTGGTCAGCTACGACATCGCGACCGGTGGCCTCGCCGCCAAGAAGGCCAAGAATGCGGACGTACGGCAGCTGGGCAGCACGTTCGAGCGCGAGCACAGGGGCTTGCTGAAGAAGACACAAGACCTCGCCAAGTCGCTGAACATCACGCCGACGCGGCCGAAGGAAGCTCCCTTGGCGAAGGAGCACGCCGATGCCATGGACAAGCTCGAGACCGCGACGGGAGAGGGGTTCGATCGCGCCTGGATCGCCAACGAGGTCAAGTATCACACTGACGCCATCCAAGTGCTCACCGATACACTGGTGCCGGTCATCCAGGATCCGGACTTGAAGTCGTTGGTGCAAAGCGCCGTGGGGGCGTTCCAGGGTCACCTGGCTGCGTCACAGGGGCTCGCGGCCAAGTACCGCGGTCGCGAGCGCTGAGCGAGTCGTGACGCCTCTGGAGCTCCAGTAATTCCGCCGCCTGCTCGAAGACGGCGTGGCTCTTGGCGACGGCCGTTGCGGCGGGCCGTCGTTACGAGCCTGGAGGGTGCGCCTAGGCGCATGCGCGCCACGACCCCGGAGATCAGGGCGAGTCACGCGATCTTCGTCTCGCACCCGGACGAGGTCGCACGCGTGATCGAGCGGGCGGTGCACGATGACTCGCTGTCGACCGATACCATCGTGCAATGCAATCGCCTCGCGGATTCTAGCATCCGTCTATCACGTCCGAGCGCATCGGTTCCGCGCAACGCGTTCGACCGCTGCGCTAGGGGCGGGATGGGTGCGGACCACCTAACGTGCGCGGCGCCGTCCGCCCACGCCACGCGGCACATCGAACCATCGGGTCGGTATCCATGATCAAGGCAAACCAGCTCTTGCTCGCGGCGGTGCTCGCCAACGCCACCGGGGCTGCGATCGAGACCCTGGCCGAGGATAGAGACATGGTGCAGCAGACGACGCCCGCGGCGGTTCACCTACCCATTGAAGGGGAGTTTCCGTCTCTCGACGGCGCTACCGGGTGGCTCAATTCGCAGCCGTTGACGGCGGCCGGCCTCCGCGGAAAAGTCGTCCTCATCGACTTCTGGACCTACACCTGCATCAACTGGCTACGCTCGTACCCGTACGTCCGCGCGTGGGCAGAGAAGTACAACGATCAGGGGTTGGTGGTGATCGGCGTGCACTCGCCCGAATTCGGGTTCGAGCACGACGTCGACAACGTTCGCCGAGCGGTGAAGGACCTGAGGGTCGACTACACGGTCGCGATCGACAACGACTTCGCGGTATGGCGCGCCTTCGAGAACCAGTACTGGCCGGCGCTCTATTTCATCGATGCGCAAGGACGGATTCGACATCACAAGTTCGGCGAGGGCGACTACGAACAGTCGGAGCAAATCATCCAGCAGTTGCTGGCCGAGGCCGGAGCTCGCGGCATCGGTCACGAGCTGGTTTCGGTCGAGGGAAACGGTGCCGAAGCTCCCGCCGATTGGGGCGACTTGCGGACGCCGGAGATCTACGTCGGCTATGAGCGCGCCGAGAACTTCGCGTCGCCCGGTGGTGCAGTGTTCGACGAGCGCCACGTCTACGCGGCTCCCGAGAGGTTGAGACTCAACCAGTGGGCCCTATCGGGCGACTGGACGGTGGGGAAGCAGGCCGCTGCGCTGAACGAAGCGAACGGGCGCATCACATTCCGCTTTCACGCCCGCGACCTGCATCTCATCCTCGGACCTGCACGGCGGGGAACCTCGGTGCGATTTCGCGTGACTCTCGATGGACGGCCGCCGGGCGACGCGCACGGAGTCGACGTCGACGCCCAGGGCAACGGCGTCGTCGCCGAGCAGCGCATGTACCAGCTCATCCGACAACCGACGCCGATCACGGACCGACAGTTCGAGATCGAGTTTCTCGATCCGGGCGTCGCGGCATTTGCGTTCACGTTCGGGTGAGTTACGGCAATGACGACGACGCGCCACCTAACGCGCCGTCCTGCGGGCCCCAACTCGCAGCGGTCACACACAGGTAACCGCGGTGACGGCTGCACGCTTCCCCCGGCGCCGGTTGGAGCAAACATCAAAACGCGGAGTGTTCGTCCCTCGGCCCGCGTGGGCGGCGTCGCGCCAGGAAGGGAATCGCGCGCACACCTTCGATCGTTGCCGCGATGAAGATCACCGAGAACGCCCATAGCACCAGCGCGAGCAAGGGAGACACCACGCCAGCGCCGGCTGCGACCAGATCGACACTCACTCCGAACAACGGGCGCACGCGCTGCGCATGAAAGAACGCGGCATCGGTGCCCGGCTCGATCAGTCCCGGATGATCGCGAAGATGGGGGTACACGGGGATCCATGAGGCCATCTGGAGGGCGGCAAGTAGCGCATACAGGACCGTGGCCACGCGCAAGTCGAGTGGATTGCCTTCGCGGAGCGCATCGGCCAGCACCGCCGTGGGAAACGGGATGATCGCGCAGGTGAGGAGAATCCCGAAGTTCAGCCAGAGGAGCCTGCGGTCCACGCGACGGATCCGGGCAAACAGGCCGTGGTGATTCAGCCAGATGACGCTGACTCGCACGAACGAGATCAGAACCGCGACGGCCGAGGTCCAGCTGTCCCCCAACGCGCCTAACAACTGGCCGGGTTCATGCGGGGGAACGCGCAGTTCCAGCGCCAGGATCGTGATGACGATCGCCATCACGGCGTCGCTGAACGCTTCGACACGAGTGCTCTCGGTCAGCCGAACTCTGGGCGCAGGATCCAGCATGGCTTCGGCCTCTCCACTCCTCGTAGCTCCGTACCTCACGCGCTACCAGCGCGGGCCGTTTCCGCACCGAGCCGGCGCGCTATCTGCCGGCGCAGCAGCATCGCCACCCATCGGCCCGGCTTCCGAAATCTGCCTCGGCCCGAGCAGCCGGCATCGCGCTGGAGCCCACGTCTCAGGGAACGAGTCCATGGGCCGAGCGAGCGGCCGGTTCGAGGGCTCGAGCGCGAGCGAAGTGAGCAAGGGCAGCGAGCACGTGAGACCGGGGCAGCATCTGACCGTGGGAGCGTTCCTTCCGTACTGGGAACTACCTGCCGCGCCGGGCCGCAGCGTCGCGCTGCGACCACGCGGGCGGGAGGCCACGGTCGTGATGCGTGTGCACTCCGCGGCCTGTGCCGAGTGTCGTCGCTACCTCGCCGAGGTCGCTACGGCAGCGAGCGATCTCGCCGCATGGGATGGGCGGGTCATCCCGCTGGTGCCCGGTCCGCTCGGCGAGGCGGAGGCACTGCGCGGCGCGCTCGCGCTCCCTTTCGCCGTCGCGAGCGAAGCTCTCGATCAGGCGCCCCTCGTCGATGGCGTAGGGGTCATCATCGCCGACCGCTACGGCCAGGTCTACGACGTCCTGGAAGCGAGGACGGGGCACGACGTGCTCCCCGCGCCGCGCGAACTGGAGGAGTGGCTCAGGTTCCTCGCGACGCAGTGCCCGGAGTGAGGGGTGCCTGACGAGCCCGGTCCGGGTAACTGGGGAGACTAGACGAGACTGGTCGGGCTCGAGCTGTGGTTCAGAAGCCCCCCGAGCAGAGAAGCACGGCGGAGCGGGTGATCGCGCCCGTCGAGGCGTCGGGCCGGTGGCGGCGGCCGATCACGACCACCATCGAGCCCGTCTCCCCCTGGTACAGCGCGGAGGCGTACCACCAGGACTACCTGCGCAAGCACCCGGGCGGATACAGCTGCCTCTTCATGCGCGACTAGCGTACTGCGACAGGCGTGGGTGCGCGGTCGGCGCGCCCACGCCCGTCGGACTGCCGCGGCTCCGGTCGTGGCGCCACAGGCGGCGGCGCCCATCGCGCCGAGGGACGCCACGGGATCGACCGATACCATCGTACGATAGAGTCGCCCCCACACTCGACGCATCCGTGTGTCGCCCCCCCGAGTGAATCGGATTTGCGCAACGGACTTTTTTTTTGCAGGGAGCCCACCATGACCAGACTCGACGCCTGACTGTACACCGGCACACCCCCAGCCGCGGGTGGCCGGGACAGTCCCTCCCGCGGCGGCGATGGCTGCCTAGACGTTAGGCGTTTGCCTTCTGCGGCCCCACACAGCACCGGTTTCTCTCGCGTTCCCGTCCGCCTCCATTCCTGCATGTACGCGCTGGGCGTTGCCGTACTCGTCTCCGCTCCCATGCCGGCGCAGACCCAGGACGTGCCGCGCGACCGCCATGACGTACCAGCGATTGACAAGGAGTCCGCCATGACCCAACTCGCCCCTGCGCCGCGCGCGGCAGCCGAGGACACGACAATCCGCCCGTTCCGCATCAACACTCCGGAGGAGGCACTCGTCGACCTCCGCCGACGCATCGCGGCGACGCGATGGCCGGACCGCGAAACTGTGAATGACCAGTCACAGGGCGTGCAGCTCGCGAAGCTTCAGCCGCTCGTCCATTACTGGGGAACGGACTACGACTGGCGCAAAGCCGAGGCGAAGCTGAATGCCTTGCCGCAGTTCGTGACGAACATCGACGGGCTCGATATCCAGTTCATTCACGTCCGCTCCCGTCATCCGAATGCCATGCCGCTGATCATGACGCATGGCTGGCCCGGCTCGCCCCTCGAGCTCCTCAAGGTGATCGGTCCGCTCACCGATCCCACGGCCTACGGCGGACGCGCGGAGGACGCCTTCCATCTCGTGCTGCCCACCTACCCGGGTTATGGGTTCTCGGGCAAGCCGCGAGGCACTGGCTGGGGTCCCGACCACGTCGCCCGCGCATGGCACGAGCTGATGCGGGGTCTGGGATACAAGCAGTACGTGTCGCAGGGCGGTGACTGGGGCGCGATCATCTCGGAGGTGATGGCAGTGCAGGCGCCGCCGGGATTGTTGGGGATCCACATCAACATGCCCGGGACCGTGCGGCCGAGCGTCCTGAGGCTCATCCGCAACCGCGATCCAGTGCCCTCCAGCTTCTCCGACGAGGAGAAGGCCGCGTTCGCCAGGCTCGAGTACTTCTACCGGAAGGGGTTCGGCTATGCCGAGATGATGAATACGCGCCCACAGACCCTGGGCTACAGTCTCGCGGATTCGCCGGTGGGCATGCTTGCCTTCTTCTATGACAAGTTCGCCGAGTGGACGTATAGCGGCGGCGAGCCAGAACGGGCGCTCACGCGAGACGAGATGCTCGACGACGTCACCCTCTACTGGCTCACGAACACCGGCACGTCCTCCTCGCGCTCCTACTGGGACGCCGCGCAGGGCGGAGGCGGCCCCTTCAACGCCGTGGACATCCCGACGGTCCCCGTTGCCGTGACGATCTTCCCGGGCGAGATCTACCGCGCGCCACGCAGCTGGGCCGAGCAGGCCTTGCACAAGCTCATTTACTGGAACGAGGTCGACAAAGGCGGGCACTTCGCGGCGTGGGAGCAGCCGCAACTCTTCGCCGAGGAGATCCGCGCGGCCTTCAGACCACTGCGCTAGCTGAAGAGAGGTGGACGGGCACACAACGTGTGCCCGTCTGCCCACGCCACACGCGGCAACATCGATTCGAATCCTCCTGGAGGGAGTCCAGTGTCCGAAGACATCAACGATGATCGCCGCCGCTTGTTAGGCGCCGCGGCCATGACCGTCGTCGGCGCCCGGCTCGGCATGTCCGGTTGCGCGGGCGCGGCGTCGAGGAAGACGAACCCGGCGGATGCGACTACGATCAAGCCGGGGACGCACGCGGCGTTCGGCCCACTGAAGCAGATCGATGCCGGCGTCCTGAATGTCGGATACGCTGAAGCAGGCCCCGTCGATGGTGCCGCGGTCGTTCTGCTGCACGGCTGGCCCTACGACATTCACAGCTATGTCGACGTCGCCCCGCTGCTGGCGTCGGCGGGTTACCGGGTGATCGTTCCGCACCTGCGTGGCTATGGCACGACCCGATTCCTTTCGAGCGAAACGTTCCGGAACGGCCAGCAGTCGGTGCTCGCACTCGATATCATCGCTTTGATGGATGCGCTCGAGATCCGGAAGGCGATCCTCGCCGGTTATGACTGGGGAGCGCGAACGGCCAACATCATCGCGGCGCTCTGGCCGGAGCGCTGCAAGGCCATGGTCTCGGTGAGCGGGTATCTGATCGGCAGCCCTAAGGCCAACGAGACGCCGCTGCCGCCAAAAGCTGAGCTCGCATGGTGGTACCAGTATTATTTCGCCACGGAACGCGGCCGGGCCGGCTACGAGAAATATCGGCACGATTTCGCGAAGCTCATCTGGCAGATCGCTTCGCCGAAGTGGGCCTTCGATGATGCTGCGTTCGATCGCAGCGCGGCGTCCTTCGACAACCCGGACCACGTCAGCATCGTGATCCATAACTACCGCTGGCGGCTCGGCCTGTCTCCCGGCGACCGACAATACGACGATCTGGAAAAGCGACTCGCGGAAGCTCCCGTCATTGCGGTGCCTACCATCACCCTTGAAGGTGATGCCAATGGTGCACCACATCCCGACGCCAGCTCGTATGCCAAGAAATTCTCGGGCAAGTATGTACACCGGATCATCACGGGCGGTGTCGGGCACGATCTGCCGCAGGAAGCCCCGCGGGCCTTCGCTGACGCTGTCGTCGAAGTCGACGGTTATTGATCGGCGTTACTCGTGAACGAGCGCGCGGGCGGCATATCGTGATCCGTGCGCACTCGGAATACCGGCGCGGATGATCTCACGCGGGAAGTTGGGGCAGGCGCCCCTGGAGTTGCCCGCGCCCGCCGAGAGCACCGCTTCGCATGACCCGCTGAGTCTCGCCGCGCGACACGATGCCGGCAGGGTCGTTCTGTAGCGTCGTTAGGCGGTGACCTGCGACGGCGTGAGGTTCGAGCGTCCGGTGGAGTCGCCTCCCGACCGCTCCGTTCTCCCCTGCCCTCTCCGTGAAGCAACGGAAGAATCGCATGCTGGTCACTGGGCCCGCCTGCGCCCTAATAACTCGCGCTGCCTCCGCCGCCGAGGGACACGGATTTGGAAGAAATGGTGAGGTTCTTCGAGTCACCGACGGGCCGGAAGTACATCGAGGCCCAGCTGAGCTGCAGAAGCAAGTGTACGCGTCGCCGTGGCGGTCGCGGCTAGCTGCGGAGGAACGCGAGCAGCTCGGCGTTGACCTGATCCTGGTGCGTGGCCGTGATGCCGTGCGGCGCGCCCGGGTAGTCGATGTCCTTCGCGCCCCGGATGATTCGGGCCGACTTCACCGCCGAGTCCCGCACCGGGACGATCTGGTCGTCCTCGCCGCGGAGCACCAGCGTCGGCACGTCGAACCTCTTCAGGTCCTCGGTGAAGTCGGTCTCGGAGAAGGCCTTGATGCCGTCGTAGGCGTTCTTGAGGCCGGACTGCATCCCAGTCGACCCACTGGCCGATGGGGCCGGGGACGCGACGAGGAGCGGCGGCGAACCGCGGGCGCCTAACGACCTGAACTGTTGACGCCGGCAAGGCGCGAACTGATGCCGAGCTTGGTGGACACCTTGTGCAGGTGGTACTCGGCGGTGCGGGGGCTGATGACGAGCTGGCTGCCGATCTCCGGGTTCGTGTGCCCCTCGGCAGCGAGCCGGGCGATCTGCGCCACCTGAGCGGTGAGCACGTCGGGCGTCTCGACCGTGCGTTTGCGTACCGTCTCGCCGGTGGCCTCCGCCGGGGCCGGGACCGGGCGGACGTCGACCTCGAGCCCGCCCGGCTCATCCGAGACGCCGGCGAGCCATCGCCCCGCCTGGCGCGTGCGAGGTGCATCGTGTAACATGCTGGTTCGCAGGACCCTAACGCGTGACGGCGATATGCCACGGTCCTCCTCGTACTCCGAGCTCCGGCGCACCGTCAGCCTGCCTGCTGTGGGAGCGATGAAGGGCGTGATCTTCGATGTGCCTGAGAAGGCCGTCCGGCGAGAACATCCGGTAGACACGGGGGATGGTTTGCTCGATGCAGCCGAGCTCAGTGGCAACTACACGTCACTCGGCAGCGACCCGGATGCAGAGACGGCGAAACTCGTTAGGGCGACCGGCGCCCTCGATCTTCCTGCCGACGCCGTCGTCGGTTCGTTCGGGCGTAGACGTCCCCTTCCTCGATTACGACATCCGATGAGGATCGGCTGCTGATGGAGCGTCGCCCACCGCTGCGGCTGTGCGCGCTGGCCGAGGGCATCTCTCAGGGAACAGCGGCCCGCTAGGGCAAGGAGGTGGCGCTGCAGCGTCCAGCTGCATGCATCCCGGTGACGACGAGCGCGTCATTGAGAGATCGTTCACCAAGCGCAGGGGTTGCCCATGGACAGCACGGGCGATGCTGAGCATGCAAAGCCGAGTCGCCGCCAGCGACGTCTCGAGCGCGAGCGACAGTCTCGAGCCGACGCCGACGCGCTCGCCGAGCAGCTCGAAGGGAAGGCGGTAAAACTCGGGCAGCGGGGCGAGGAGTCGCGGGCGCTCCCCGAAGAGCTTGTGGGGCAGTGGGCACTCTTCGAGGCCGTGCTGCAGCAGATGCCCAGTGCGGTCGTCATCGCTGAGGCCCCTTCCGGCCGGCTCGTGCTAGCCAACGACCAGGTCGAGCGCTTCCTGCGCTATCCCTTCCGGTCGTCGGCCAGGATCGAGGAGTACACCGACTACACGGGCTTTCATCCTGACGGGCGCGAGCTCCGGCCGGAGGAGTGGCCCCTCGCGCGCGCGATCAAGAACGGCGAAGTGGTCACCGACGAGGAGATCCGGATGCTCCGCGGTGACGGCACGATAGGCGTCGGGCTCTTCAGCGCCGCCCCGGTGCGCGACCGCGAGGGCCGCATCGTGGCCGGCGTAGTCGCGTGGTCCGATGTCACTGAGCGGAAGCGCGCGGAGGAGGCGCTGCGTGAGACGCGAGCTCGCATGCAGCACCTGCTCGCCGCGAGCCCGGCGGTGCTCTACGCACTCGAAGTCACGCCGAAGGCGGTCACCCCGGTCTGGGTCGGTGACAACATCACGCGCGTCATGGGTTACGGCGTCGACGAGGCTGTGACACCCGCTTGGTGGCCCACTCACCTGCATTCCGAGGACCGCCCGAGTGCCTACGCCACTCACGCCGCCCTGCTGGCGCAGGGCGAGGCCGCCAGCGAATACCGCTTCCGGCACAGGGACGGGACCTACCGCTGGATCCGCGACGAGCTGCGGCTGACGCAGGGACCACACGGCGAGACCGTGGAGGCAGTCGGGGCCTGGCTGGACATCACCGAACGGAAGCGGGCGGAGGAGGCGCTCGAAGAGAAGAGTCGAGAGCTCGAGGCGGCGAGCAAGGCCAAGTCGCAGTTCCTGGCCAACGTGAGTCACGAGCTCCGGACGCCACTGAACGCCATCCTGAGCTACAGTCAGCTTCTTCTGGAAGAGCTCGAGGACCTCGGGCAGCACGACTTCGTACCTGACGTACAGAAGATCCACGCCGCCGGAGCACATCTACTCGGACTGATCAACGACATCCTCGATCTCTCCAAGATCGAGGCCGGCAAGATGGACCTCTACCTGGAGACGTTCGACGTGTCGACCGTCGTTAGGGACGTCGTGGCGCTGGTCCGGCCGCTGGTCGAGAGAAAGGCCAACACCCTGAACGTCCGGTGTGCCGACGGGATTGGCGAGATGCGAGCGGACGTGACGAAGGTGCGGCAGGTGCTGTTCAATCTCCTGAGCAACGCCACCAAGTTCACCGAGCGCGGTACCGTCTCGCTGTCCGTCACCCGAGGGCCCGTCGATGGCGTCGATTCGGTCACGTTCGCGGTATCCGACAGCGGGATCGGCATGAGTCCCGAGCAGACAGCCAAGCTCTTTCAGGCGTTCGCTCAGGCCGACTCGTCGACGACCCGCAAGTACGGTGGGACCGGACTTGGGTTGGCGATCAGCCGGCACTTCTGTCGGATGATGGGTGGTGACATAACGGTCGAGAGCGAAGCCGGAAAGGGATCCACCTTCACGATCCAACTGCCTGCCGAGGTAGCCGGCCCCGTGACACCGCGCGAGCCGGGCGCCGAGGAGACATCCAGCCCCCGGCCCGATAGTGGCCCCACGCTCCTGGTCATCGACGACGATGCGACAGCCCGAGAGCTGATGCAGCGATTCCTCGCGACGGAGGGGTTTCACATCGTGACAGCCTCGAGCGGCCCGGATGGCTTGCGGTTGGCGAAGGAGCTGAAGCCCGACGCGATCACCTTGGACGTGCTCATGCCGGGAATGGATGGATGGGCTGTCCTGACGGCGCTGAAGGGTGACCCCGAGCTGGCGGATATCCCTGTCATCATGCTGACGATCATCGAAGAGAAGAGCATGGCGTATGCGCTGGGTGCCTCGGAGTACCTGACGAAGCCGATCGACCGCAGCCGCCTGACTGCCGTGCTCGAACGGTACCGGCGTGAGAATCAAGCTCGGACCATCTTGATCGTCGAGGATGATCCGGCGACGCGTGACTCCCTGCGGCGGGCCCTCGAGGCGGAGGGCTGGGCTGTCGATGAGGCCGAGAATGGCCAGAGCGGTTTGGCGCGCGTCGAGCAGAGCCGACCGGGACTGATCTTGCTCGACCTGATGATGCCGGAAATGGACGGGTTCGAATTCATTACCGAGCTGCGTCGGCACGTGGAGTGGCGGGGTATTCCGGTCGTGGTCATCACCGCCAAGGATCTCACCGCGGAAGACCATCGGCGCTTGAACGGCTACGTCGCCGCCATCGTTCAGAAATCGGCGTACAGCCGCGAAGAGCTGTTGGCCGAGGTTCGCGATCTGTTGGCGACGTCAGTCCGCCAGCCCGCCACGCGCCGGAACGCGTAGAGGCACAGGTCGGTCCACGTGTGCCCACGGGAGGACGCGCTGCCAAGAATCCTTCTGGTCGAAGACGACGAGATGAATCGCGACTCGCTGACACGCCTCCTGCGACGCCGGGGCTACGAGCTCCTGGCGGCGCACGATGGCGCGGAGGGCGTCGTGTTGGGTCAGTCGGAGATGCCCGATCTGATTCTGATGGACATGAGCTTGCCGGTGCTGGATGGCTGGGAGGCAACCCGACGGCTCAAGGCCGCGCCCGAGACCCAGGACATCCCGATCATCGCGCTGACCGCGCACGCCATGTCGGCGGATCGCGACAAGGCGCTCGCGGCCGGCTGTGACGACTACGACAGCAAGCCGATCGAGCTCGAGCGCCTCCTGCCGAAAATCGAAGCCCTGTTGAGGAAGGAAACCTGATGGTGCCGGGGCGCGACGATCCGGGCCACGAAGCCGCGGGTAGTAGCCCGTCCCAGCGTGAAGTCCTCCGGCAGTTGCGGCATGAGCTCAGAACGCCGGTCAACCACATCCTGAGCTACACCGAGCTGCTGCGGGAGGAAACGCAGGACCTGGGACTGGCAGAGTTCGTGACCGTCCTCGAGGAAATCAGCCTCGCCGGCAAGCAAACACTCACACTCGTCAATGACCTCCTGGATCCGACGAGGCACGAAGCCAATGCGGTCGTCCCCGCTGACCTGTGCGACTCCGTCAATGACCGGCTGAAAGGCATCGTCAGGCGGGCCGCACTGCTGCAGGCGAACGCCATAACGCGTGGGCAAGAGCGCTTGATCCCTGACCTGCAGCGGATCGAAACTGCCGCCGGACGTCTACTGGTACTGATCGACGATGCTCTGACTCGTGTGCCGATCGGATCTCGCCCTACCGAGCGCGCTGTCGGCGTCGCGAGTCCGAAGGTTGACAGCCCGGGCGCGAGCCGCGCGCGTCGGACGGCTGCGGGGCGCCCTGCCCCGGCCGAGACCGTACATGGGTCGCTGCTCGTCGTGGATGACGTCGAGCTGAATCGCGACGCACTCACGCGTATGCTCGAGCGCCTCGGCTACAGTGTGACACAGGCTGAAAACGGCCGTCGGGCGCTCGAAGTGCTCGAGACGACGAACATCGATCTGGTGCTGCTCGACATCATGATGCCCGAAGTGAACGGGTACCAGGTGCTGGAGCAGCGGCACGGCGATCCGCGTCTGCGCGACATTCCGTTCATCATGATATCGGCCCTGGATGAGCTGGACAGCGTCGTCCGCTGCATCGAGATGGGCGCCGAGGACTACCTAACGAAGCCGTTCGAGCCGGTGCTGTTGAGGGCGAGGGTTGGCGCCTGCCTCGAGAAGAAGCGGCTGCGCGATGCGGAAGTCGAGTACCTTCGGCAGGTGGAGCGGGTCATCGACGCGGCGACGGCCGTCGAGGCAGGGCGCTATGAGCCCGGGTCACTGGCCGCCGTGGCGAGAAGGGCCGACGAGCTCGGACGACTCGCGCGCGTGTTCGATGCGATGGTCGCCGGGGTCCGGGCCCGCGAGGAGCGGCTGCGCAAGCAGGTGAGCGATCTCGGGCTGGAGATCCACCGGGCGCTTGATCGTGAGCTCGGAAAGGAACCGACCGTGTCCGTCAGCATGGGCACCTCGGCAGATCCGCGCGTTCAGGTATCTGCAGGGACCATATCCGCCGGTGATCGCTCCCCCAGCGACCTCTCTACCGGCCAGCTCTTCGCCGAACGCTTCGAGATCCTGGAGGTCATCGGAAGCGGCGGGATGGGCACGGTGTACAGAGCGCACGACCGCGAGCTCGGCGAGGACATCGCCATCAAAGTGATCCGCCCGAACTTCCTTGCGGGCGACAGCACGCTCCGGGAGCGCTTCAAGACCGAGATCCGGCTCGCGCGGCGCATCTCGCACGAGAACGTCGTGCGCACCCACGATCTGGGTGAGTGGGCAGGCGTGTCCTTCGTCACGATGGAGTACGTGGAGGGCATCACGCTGCGTGAGCTCATCGACACGCGTGGGCACGTCGGGATCTCCGCCGCCCTGGCCGTCGCGAGGCAGCTCGCCCGCGCGCTCGACGCCGCGCATGCCCATGGTGTGATCCACCGCGACATCAAGCCGGGGAACCTGCTGCTGGACGGGGCAGGTGTGCTCAAGGTGATGGATTTCGGCATCGCACGCCTCACGGAGCGTACGAATGCGATCACGCAAGTTGGCATCGTGCTTGGCACGCCCGACTACATGCCGCCAGAACAACTCCTGGCCGAGACGGTGGACGTCCGCAGTGATCTCTACGCCACGGGCGTTGTCCTGTACGAATGCCTGACCGGGCGTCTCCCGTTCGTAGCCAGGTCGCCCATCACCTTGATCGCCAAGCTCCTCCACGAAGAGCCGCTCCCCCCCTCGACACTCAACGCCGACGTGCCACCAGCGCTGTCGTCCCTGGTCGTCCGCTTGCTGGCCAAGGTGCCTGACGACCGGCCGGGCAGCGCAACGGAGCTGAGTGACCTCCTCTCGCAGATCACGTGAGCGAGAACCTGCCGTGAGTATCCGAGTTCAGCCCTAGGCGACCGCCGGGTTGGACTGGCCGACGTGATCGGCGCACTCGCCCTCCGGGCGACGGAGCCTAACGAGCCGCATGGCCGGCCCGCCGCCGGGGCGCGGCGGTCGTGTGGAACTGACGTCCCGGTCGCCATGGCCGCGCCTGATCGACTTCGTGCAATTCGCGTAAGGCTTGCGTCTTCCCATTTGTTCGCCCGCCGAAGGGTATCGACTCTGACCGCCGACGCATTCCCGTGACGGAGCTCCACGAAAGGGTTGCCGACGATCGTGAAGCAGAGCACCTTCGTGCGCTCCCGTTGGTCCCGTCGTGTACCCGTAGGTCACGTCGTCAGCGAGCAGAGGGAGGCTTCGCGATATCATGATGAAATCCCATCGACGCTCGGCCATGGCGCTGGTCACCGTGCTCGCCTCGGCCGGATGCGGGGCAGTGGTTGTGGACCCCACCTGCACCAATGAACTGAGGACGGGAATCAGGCTCACGCTCGAGGACTCGACCACGGGCGCCCGGTACCCATTCACGGACGTCGTCGCCGTCGCCAGTGGCGGGGCGTTTCGCGACACGGCACGCGTCGCGTCTATCACCGAGGCTTCGGGGGGGCAACCCAGTGTGGGACTCGCGCATGAGCGGCCTGGCACGTACGACGTCACGGTGAGCGCCGCCGGCTACGCCGCGTGGACGACACGCGGCGTGCGGGTCGAGGAAGAGGAGGTCTGCCATCACGTGATCACCCGATCGCTCACGGCCAGACTGCGCCCGCTGGCGACGCCGTAAGGCACTCGGGACGCGGCGACGGCCCGAGACGGACTGTGATCTCGGCGCCGGTACGGAGTTCGCCGGCGCTCCGTCAGGTCCTCGCGATCAGCTTGATCTCGATCAGCTGACTCGGGAACGCGAGGCGCGGCGTGACGACGATGGTGCTCGCCACGACGGGGCGCCCGCCGTACGCCTCCGCCCTGACCGCGCCCGCCACGGCGAAGGCCGCATCCATGTCGGTCACGTAGAGGACCTCCTCGACCACGTTGTCCAACGTGGCGCCGAACTGCGCGAGCACCTGCTTCGCGTTCGCGTAGCTCTGGGCCATCTGGACGCGCATGTTGCCGTGGTCGAGGATCCGGCCCTTCTCGTCGACCGGGGCCGGGCCGACGAGGTTTCCCGCGTCGTCGTGGCTCAGCTGCCCGGACACCCAGATGGTGTCCCCTACCCTCACCGCTTGCGAGTACCCGTACGATTGCTCCCAGGGCATCCCGAGGTCCCGTGCCTCCTTCTGAATCGGCATACCGCCTCCTTCGCCGCCTAGCGTGAGTCGATGGGGCAGGTGCGCAGCACGACGCTAACGACGGGCCATCGGAAGAGCCGGCGCCTCTACAGGGACGGCGCGGGCCACCACCGGGGGTTGGCACCCGCGCCGGCGGCGGCGTCGAGATTATCCCGATTGTCGAATAAACTCCGCTAACTCCTTGCGACCCTGTCAACCTCGTCCGCGGGCCGCGCTGGGCTCCCATGCGTCGCGTGACCATGTGTTCAATTTTGTCTCAGCGGATTCGTCGAGCTGCTTCTGTCAGAGGCTCTCCTTCAGCGCCGCGGCGAGCGCAGCGCGGGAGTGGACGCCGAGACGGAGCCGAATCGCTTCGGCGTGATGCTCCGCGGTCCGGCGGCTGATCCCGAGGGCCCGCGCGATGGCGGCATCCGGCTGCCCTTCGGCGAGCCGCTGGGCCACCTCGCTCTGGCGCGGCGTTAGGCCATAGTGCGCCCGGAGCAACTCGGGTGACGGTAGGCGGCGCGCCGGCTGAACCAGCACCAGCACCCACGGCTCGGCCGCGCCGAACCCCGCGGCATAGGTCGCCCGGAGGCGGTAGCGGGTGACGGCCGTCGCCAACGTGAGGTCGGATGCATCCGCAGCCGCAGCGTACCGGTTCGCGCCGGGCCGCGCGAGCATCCGCCGTGCGACATCCGCGATCGTCCGCTCGAGGCGTGCGCGCTCGGCGTCTGTCGCGAGGACATCGACGAGCGCGCGGTTCCGGTAGCGACAGTGGCCCAGGCGGTCCCAGACGGCCGCGCCTTCGGCGAGCCGATCGAGCATGCCGGCCAGCGCCTCGCCGCGGGCGAGGAAGGCGAGGTGCGCGCGGACCCCCGCCTTGAACGCCGGGAGGAGCAGCTGGAGGAGCGCGAGCCCGCGCTCGCCGAACGCGCCGCTCGACTCGGGGTCCGCGGGCCCGTGGTCGTGATCGTGCGCGACCTGTAGGCAGGCGAACAGCTCGCCCGGGAACGGGTCGAAGGCCATGCCTTCCATGCCGGGCAGCTGATTCGGTCGCGCCCAGTCGACGTAGATCTCGGTCGCGCCGAGCGTCGCGCGGTACAGATGGTTGCGGTGGTAGACCTCGAGCCGCCGGCGGCGCGTCTGGGTCATCCCCCTGTCGAGCGCGGCGTAGTGCGCGGCGTAGGCGGCGCCGGCGCCTTCGATGTCGTACGCCTGCCTATCGAGCAGCGCGGAGCCAGGGGTCATGCGCGGAAGGACGAAGACCGCCTGGTCGGCGCCGAGGAGCCGGGCAACGCGCGCCGTCGCCTCGGCGCGCCATGCGTCACTCGTGGGATAGTCGAGCGGCGAGAGCAGTGCCGTTTGCGCCTGCTCGAGCGCGTCCAGGTCAGCCGCGGACAGAGTGAAGGACACTGGCCCCCTCCCGACAGGACCCTCCACCAGATCGCCGCTTCGCCGGCGAAACGCACATGACGCGCCACCCAGTGTAGCGCCGCCGGCAGGCCGCGCAGGCTCGGCGGCGGCGCGTGGCGGCGGCGCGTGGCGGCGCCGCGGCAGGCGATGGGAGGTGGTAGCGGAGCAAGCCGCTCGACGGTGTCATCTGCCTAACGTCCTCTCCGAAACAGGTTTCCGGTCAGCGGTTCTCCGCGTCGCCACGCGCCCGCTGGTCCGCGACCGGCCGCATCGCCGGCGGTCGTGACCTCCTCGCGTCCTGCGCGTAGCCCACCGGCCCCACACGAGCTCCGCTCGCTCCATGGGGCGCCGGTAGACGAGGCACTTCCCGGACGTGTGCGCGGCCAACGCGATGGCGCGGTCGAGGATCGGCTTGTAGGCGACGACGCGCCCGGGCTCGATGCCGCACGAGGCCGAGATGCGTGCAGGGTCGCTTCGATCGAATTGACGGAACCGCTGACGTTCGACTCCGACGCGCCGTAGTGCGCGCGGGCAAGCCGGACCGCACCGCCCGCGCCGGGAATCAGGAATCAGGAATCAGCATGGAGAGATTGGAGAACTCGACGTCGCGATCGTCGCCGGCCTCGGCGCCGGCGGCGGGGACAGCGCCGGTGTGAGTGTGCACCTTCTTTCGTAATTGATGTACCTGCGATCGGGTTTTCTCGTGATCTCGCCACCCGATCGACGGCTGCTCCATCGTCATCGACGGAACCGTTCGTCACTCACGTGCACTCTCTGCCCATCCGTCGATCACCGCCGTGCACCTGACCAGGAGCTCGCGACAGGGAACGGCGTCGATCAGCCAAACAAGTCGAACCGATCTCAGGCGAGCCGCGCGGCCGCGTCGCGCGGTGTGCCTCGCGGATGCGCGAACGGGTCGGAGCCCTTGAGGGCTCCGGCCCGTCCTGTCTAGCGGTCTCGCGGCCCAGCGGCCTTACGGGCCCGTGATCGTGATGAAGGCCCCCGTGAATCCCGTGAACGTCAGCGTGTACGTGAAGCTCGAGAGCGTGACGCTTCCCCCTTGGACGGAGGGGGTCCAGTTCCGGTTGGGGCAGTCCGCCTGTTGGAGGATCGTCTGGTTCGTCGGCGCGGTAGCTGAGACTACAGGCACATCGAGCCTGCCGTTCTTAGAGCGAAGCGTGCCGCTGCTCGAGGAAGCAGTGGCGTCCTGCGAGTGCACCTCGACCAGTTCGCCGCCTTTGTTGGTGCAGTTGATGGTGGCCGTATAGTCGACCACCAGGTTCGCCGTCGCGTTCGTGTTGCCGACGCCGCCGAGCTCGTACGCGCTGCACGTGACTGTGAGCCCACTCACTGAGCAGCTGGGCGTACCCGTCTGGACGTGTGTTCCAGTCGGCGCATTGGCGGGAGTGAACGTCGTAGCGAGCTGTGGCCCGTCGGGTACCGAGATCGGACCCGTGGTGGTGGTGTCGCTGCTGCAGGCGGCGACCGCGAGGGCGATCACGGGCAGCAGTGCGAGTCGCGTGGTCATGGTGTGCCTCCTGGGCGTGTTCCAGCGTTCGACTGTTCCGGACGTGCTCCTGGAAGGGAGTGCGAGAAAGCCTTGCGAAGCCGCGGCGTCGCTCTCGAGCTCGTACGAGCCCTCACGAGCTCCGCGGCCGTGTGAGCCGGCCTCGCGCCGACAGTGTCCGTATCGAACGAGCGCGAACGCTTCCTCCGCGGTGGAGGCTGGCCGAGCTGGAACTCGTGGCGCGAGCCGGCGGCGGGCGGGCCGCTCGCGCGGGGGACATGAGGGCGGGGATGGACGTGCGGTGGCCGCACTGACCAACGAAACGGCATCGGTATCGGCGGCCGCAAGCACGGTCGCACGAACCGTAGACTCGGGGTCGGCTTCGGCTCCGCTCGCGGGCTAGCGTACTCCAGCTACACCAGATGTCGAGCGACAACATGCGCAGACCCATCCGCGAAGCGCTGCCAGCGTTCCGCTGTTGGGTGGACTCGTGCGGTCCGCGGCGCAACGTCGCTTACCACTTACCTACTGCTGCCCTGCTGTACCTCTACGGTGCAACGCCGGTCGAATCGCGTACGCTGCCGTCGGCAGCTGCGTGACGTGCGTCAGCACCGGCCGTTCACGAGATGGCGCAGCGGCATCATCTCGGGGGAAGCTGCATTGCGATCGTACACGTCCCCTGTAAATCGCGCATGGGCAGAATTGCCTACGCGCGTTTGCCGACGTCGGGTCGTGCGCACCCCTCCGAGCCTGCCGCTCGATTCGCGCACGCCTCTCCCTCGGCTGCGGACCAAGCCGTGGCCGCGGCCCCGAAGCGAGACTAGCTATGGGCGCCGTGTCGAGCGCCGTCAGCCTGGCCGAAGAGCGCGTCAGGGGCGCAACGTCCGCGACGACGGCGGTCGGCGAGCGAGCCCGCCGTCGGGGGCGGGCTCGCTCGCGCCCCGGCGCGCTCCGAAACCGCGAAGGCCCCGCGTTGGAGCTGGGGCCTTCGCGTCTGACTGCGCATTACGCGAGAACTCCGGAAATCACACGCCGGCGTGGCGGAGGAACATGATCCTGATCGGCGTGCCTAACGTGCGTGTGAACGCGACTCCGCCGACTTCGGCGGCACGCTATTGACGCCCGAGTCGCAGAGACGCTGGGACACAAGTCGATGAGAGATGGCCTCCACGGGGCCAGAGCTCCGGCGGGTTGCTCTACGCCTCCAGCACCACGCCCCGCTGCAGAGCGGTGCCCTCGAGTCGCCGTCACCGCGTCAGCTGCACTGACCTCGAGGGCGCCGGCGCGAGAAGGCGGCAGACAGCGCAATGAGCCGGCGGAGCGTCAACCGGCTCACGCGCGTCGATGCCTAACGTGCCTTCCGAAGCGGTTTCTCGTCAGCGGCTCTCGCGCGTAACCGCTCGCCCGCGCGTACGCACGCGGCCGCATCGCCGGCGATCACGTGCTCCTCACGTCCCGGGCGTAGCCCACCCGCTTGAGCGCCCCCTCGATCTCCATGAGGATCGTCGGGTCGTCGATGGTAGCCGGTGTCTGGTACGGCTCGGAGTCGGCGATCTTCTGCAGGACGCCGCGCAGGACCTTGCCCGAGCGCGTCTTCGGCAGTCGCTTGACCACGGTCGCCGTCTTGAACGACGCCACCGGCCCGATCCGCTCACGCACCGTCTGCACCACCTCGCGCACGACGTCGTCGGGGTCGCGCTCGACGCCGGCCTTGAGTACGAGGAACCCAGGGGCACCTGCCCCTCGAGGTCATCGGCGACGCCGGTCACGGCGCACTCGGCGACGGCCTGCTGTGAAGCGAGCACCGGACTTGCACCGGGGGCAAGCCTGGCGCTCTTCAGTCGCCTCGGCTACCGGGTACCGGGCCTGGAACTCGTCCCAGAGACGCGCGCCGTGGTCCGCCCGAAGGCGCGATGCGATCTTCGGGATCGGCGCCGGCTGCCAGAAGTGCTGCAACGTGAACGGCCCCTCGCGGGTGCCACACTGCTCGCAATGGTCCTTGATGAGCCGCTCCCCCAGCGCGCGCCACTCGGCGGAACCCCAATGGCGACCATTCTTGATCGCCGCGATGAGACGCTCCTGCGCGACGCTCCAGGGCAACTCGCCCGCCTGGACGGCCGCGCGAACGGACGGTGACTCCGTGGCGGTCAGTGGAGCGACGGGGGTGGAGGTGCGGCGTGGCCGGAGGCGGAACATGCGCTCAGCCGTGCCTGCGGTAGGACATTCTGTGATCTCGGAGACAAAGCCAATCTGCGAGATCCGGCTGACCAGCTTCATAGCGGCAACGACCTCGTAGCACCGCCCGACCGCACAGAAACGGGCCGCGGAGCAACGTCGCTCCGCGGCCCGCTGAGACAGAGCCGTTGCTTGACCTCAACATCCGAAGCACGTCAGATCTGCACAGCGGATTTGCCTCGGCAGTGAAGATCGGAGGCCCCCCAGCCGTGGATGTCGGGGAGGACGAACAACTACTGCACCGCGTTGATCATGTCGAAGATCGGGAGGTACATGGCCACCACCATCCCACCGACCACCACACCCAGGAACACGATCATGACCGGCTCGAGCAGCGACAACAGCCCGCTCACCGCCGCGTCCACTTCCTCGTCGTAGAAGTCCGCGATCTTCGACAGCATCTCGTCCAGACCGCCCGTCTGCTCACCGACCGCGATCATCGAGATGACCATCGGCGGGAACACCGCCGACTTCTGGAGCGGCGCGGCGATCGTGTCACCGCCCGCGATCGACGCCCGCGACGCCATGATCGCGTCCTGGATGACGCGGTTGCCCGCCGTCTTCGCCGTGATCTCGAGGCCGTCGAGGATGCTCACGCCCGACGAGATCAGCGTGCCTAACGTCCGCGTGAACCGCGACACCGCCGACTTGCGCAGCACGTCGCCCAGCACCGGCATCTTCAGCAGCAGCTTGTCGATGTTCAGCTTTCCGCTCGGCGACGCGTAATACCGCTTCAGCAGGAAGACGCCACCACCGATGCCCAGACCGATCAGGTACCAGTAGCCCTTGAGGATCTGCGACAGCTTGATCACGACGCGCGTCGGCAGCGGCAACGCGAGGCCCACCGAGCCGAACATGCTCTCGAACACCGGGATCACGAAGATGAGCAGCACCGAGATCGCGATCGCGGCCACGCTCATGATCACGCCCGGGTAGATCATCGCGCCCTTCACCTTCCGGACGAGCGCGTCGTTCTTCTCCATGAACGTCGCGAGGCGCATCAGAATGGTGTCGAGAATACCGCCCGCTTCACCGGCGGCCACCATGTTCACGTACAGGTCGCTGAACGCGTTCGGGTGCTTGCCCAACGCGTCGGCCACCGTGTGTCCCGACTCGACGTCGAACACGACGGCGCGCGTCACGTCGCCGAGCACCTTGTTCTCGGTCTGCTTCGCCAGGATGTCGAGCGCCTGGACGAGCGGCAGGCCGGCGTTGATCATCGTCGAGAACTGGCGGGTGAAGATGACGATGTCCCGCATCTTGATCGAGCCGCGGGCCTTCGTCTTCTTCGTCTCCTCGTCCACCTTGACGACGCTCATGCGCTGGCGCCGCAGCTGCGCGACGACCTCTTCGCGCGACGGCGCGTCGATCGTCGCGGTCTTGAGCTCGCCGTTGACCGCCCGCGCAGTATATGTGAATGTCGGCATCGTCTACCCGTTAGGTGTCGCGTTTCGTCGAGTGAGAACCACGGACCTACCTCTTCCCTGCCGCGCCGGCCTTCTCTCGCAACCCACCCGTCAACGGCCGTTCGCCGTTCCCTTCCTTCCCGTCATCCAGCGGCATCCGGCCGATCATCCGCAGGAACTCGTTCGGGTCGCCCGAGACGCGGAGGCACTCCTCGTCCGTCACCTCGCGGCTCATGTAGAGCTGATACAACGCGTCGTTCAGCGTCTGCATGCCGTACTTCTTGCCGGACTGCATCAGCGAATAGATCTGGTGCACCTTGTCGTCGCGAATCAGCGCGCGAATGGCCGGCGTCACGACCAGGATCTCGGCCGCCATGGCGCGGCCGCGCCCCTTCGCCTTCGGCAGCAGCGTCTGCGTGATGATCCCCTCGAGCACGAACGCGAGCTGCGCGCGCACCTGCGACTGCTGGTGGCTCGGGAACACGTCGATGATGCGGTTGATCGCCTCCGCCGCCGAGTTCGTGTGCAGCGTCGCGAACGCGAGGTGGCCGGTCTCCGCGATCGTCAGCGCGGCCTGGATGGTCTCCAGGTCGCGCATCTCACCGATCAGAATCGTGTCGGGGTCCTCACGCAGCGCGTACTTGAGCGCGTTGGCGAACGACTTCGTGTCGGTGCCCACCTCGCGCTGGTTGACGATGCACCCCTGATGCCGGTGGATGAACTCGATCGGGTCTTCCACCGTGATGATGTGCCCTTTGCGCTCGCGGTTGATCTTGTCGATCATCGCCGCCAGCGTCGTCGACTTGCCCGAGCCCGTGGGGCCGGTGACGAGCACCAGCCCGCGTGGCTTCTCCGCCATCTTCGCGATCACGTTCGGCAGCCCGAGGTCCGTGAACGAGCGGATGTTGAACGGGATCTGCCGAATGACCATCGACACGCAGCCGCGCTGCTTGAAGCAGTTGCCGCGGAAGCGCGCGAGGTTCTGGATGCCGAACGAGAAATCGAGCTCGTCCTCCATCTCGAACCGCTTCTTCTGATTCTCGGTGAGCACCGAGTACGCGAGCTGCAACGTGTCCTTCGGCGTCAACACGTACTCCATCCCGGAGTTCGTGATGTCCCCGTCCACGCGGAGCTTCGCTCGCTCGCCCGCGGTGATGTGAAGGTCCGACGCATCGCGCTCGATCATCTCCTCGAGCAACGAGCGAAGGTTGACGCTTGTGGCGGCAGCAGGAGCGGTCATTGATGAAACGAGTGGAGTGGCGAGTGTACCAACGAGACGTGTCAGCGGGCGCATGCGTCACGTAGCGCGCCCGCGGCCGAGCAGTGTGCGGCAGGTCACGTGAGTCGACAGCGGTTGGCCGACAGCCGACAGTCGACCGCTAACGCCTTCCGGCTGACGGCTCGCGCCGACGGCACGCGGCTGACGGCCAGTCCTACTGTGCGCCGGTCTCTCTGATCACCTGCTCGAGCGTCGTGATCCCCTTGAGGACCTTGAGCCACCCGTCCATGCGGAGCGTCAGCATGCCTTCCTCGATGGCTCCGTCGCGAATCTCCGCCGCGCCGACGTTCTGGAGGATCAGGCGGCGCAGCTTCGGCGTCATGGCCATCACCTCGTAGAGACCCTGGCGGCCTTTCAGCCCGGTGCCGGCGCAGGCATCGCACCCCTTGCCGCGGAAGAACGGCAGCTCGCCGATGGTCGTATCGAGCGAGAGCCGCTCGAGGTGCGGCGCGGCTTCGGGCGTGGCGCGGGCGCGCGCGTTGTCGAGCGCCTCGTCCGTGAAGCGCAGCGACGCGAGCGTGGTGTCGCGCGACACCTTCGCCCCGGCCAGCTCGCTGTCGTCCGGCGTGTATCTGGTCTTGCATTGCGAGCAGATGCGACGCACGAGCCGCTGCGCCAGCACGAGGTTGAGCGCCGATGCGACATTGAACGGCTCGAGCCCCATGTCGAGCAGACGCGTGACGGTCTCCGGCGCCGAGTTCGTGTGCAGCGTGGAGAGCACGAGGTGGCCGGTGAGCGCGGCCTTGATGGCGATGCCGCCGGTCTCGAGGTCTCGAATCTCGCCGACCATGATGATGTTCGGGTCCTGGCGCAGGAACGCCTTCAGCGCCGCGGCGAACGTCATCCCGATCTCGGTGCGCACCTGCACCTGGTTGATCCCGAAGAGGTTGTACTCGACGGGATCTTCCGCGGTCATGATGTTGACGTCGATGTTGTTGATCTTCGACAGCGCCGAGTAGAGCGTGGTCGTCTTGCCGGACCCCGTGGGGCCGGTGACGAGCACCATGCCGTACGGGTTCTGCACCGCCTCCATCAGCTCCCGCTCGGCCCGCGGCTCGATGCCGAACTTCTCGAGCTCGAGGGTGAGGTTGCCCTTGTCGAGAATTCGCAGCACGACCTTCTCGCCGAACAGCGTCGGGAGGGTCGACACGCGGTAGTCGATGACCTTGTTGCCGTGCTTCAGCTTGATGCGCCCGTCCTGCGGCACGCGGCGCTCGGCGATGTTGAGCATCGCCATGATCTTGAAGCGCGAGATGAGCGCGGCCTTGAGCTTGATCGGCGGCTTCATGACCTCGCTGAGCGCGCCGTCGATGCGGTAGCGCACGCGCAGCTCGTGCTCGAAGCACTCGAAGTGGATGTCCGACGCGCCACGCTTCACCGCGTCGGTCATGATGGCGTTGATCAGCTTGACGACCGGCGCGTCGTCCACCGCGGCGGCGAGCGCGGCGGCGGAGACGTCGTCGTCCTGGTCCTCGACGACCTCGATGTCGCCCAGCGCGTCGGCGGCGATGTCCTCGAGCAGCGCCGCCATCTGCACGTCCGACGCCTCGTAGTGCTTCTCGATGAAGTTGCGAAGCGTGAACTCCCCCGCGAGCACGGGGAAGATGTCGTAGCGCGTGATGAACTTCAGGTCATCGATGACCGCGATGTTGCCCGGGTCGGCCATCGCGACGGTGAGCGTGCGCCCGTCGCGCTTGAGCGGCAGGATGAGATGCTTCGTCGCCAGGTCGTTGGGGACGAGCTTGAGGATGCGCTGATCGACCTCGAAGCGCGTGAGGTCCACCGCCGGAATGCGATGGTGGCGGGCGACGAGCTTCGTGAGCTCCGTTTCGTCGACGAAGCCGAGCTTGACGAGGCAGTACCCGACGCGGTTGCCGCTCTGGCTCTGCTCCTGCAGCGCGCGGGAGAGCTGGTCCTTCGTGATGAGCCCCTCGCGTAGGAGCAGCTCACCGATTCTGTCCTGAGTCGCTACCGGAGCGGCCACGAGTGCAAGGGCGCGAGAAGGTGGATGCGGAGCTTACGGGTTGCGACGCTCGCGACGGCGTGGCTTCGACGAGGGCGAAGGGCTCCTAAGTGGTGGACGGGCAACCGCATCGCTAGGACGCGCGGTGCCGGAAAACGTCACCCGCGCGCGCAGCGTGGCGGCGAGCGCGGGCCCGACGCCGCTCACGCGCACGAATCCCTCCATGGACCCGAAGGGCCCGTTCGCCTCGCGGTCCTCCACGATGCGGCGCGCGAGCACGGGGCCGATGCGCGGGAGCGCTTCGATGTCCGACTGCGTCGCGACGTCGAGGTCGACCGGGATGACGGGGACGGGCTCCGAGTCGGCCGTCGCCCGTTGCTCGGTTTTCGGTGGCCGGCGCCGCGTACGCCCGCCGCCACTCCCGCTCGACGGGCGCACGCGCCTCCGCTCCGCTTCCCCGCCCCGCGCCGAATCCACCGCCGCGAGCTGGCGAGCGAGCGCGGCTCGGCTGGCGGCATCTGCGTGACCGTCGTCACGAGCCGCGCGCACGACCCGCACGCTGGCGCCGAGCACGATGACACCCGCGAGAAAGAGCAGCGCCTTGCGTTCGGCGGGCGTGGGCATGGGCGCAAAGTAGGGCCGCGCGCGTGAGTCGCCGGCATCCATGCTGTGCGCGGTGGTGCGAACTGTTGCACGCCGCGAGGGGAACCGCGAACGTAGAGAGCGCTGCCGCGGCCACCCAGGCGGGAACTGCGACGCAGACGACGCTGCAACGGCGAACGCTGAGAACGCAGAAACGGCGGATGCTGACGGTGCCGAGAACGATGGAACCACTGGACGCGCGACCGCCCGAGAACGTTCAGCCCAACGTCTCGATTCGCGCCCGAGACGCCACGATGCGCTTGATCACTGGTCGCGGACCGAAGTGGAGGATGAGTCCAACCGGAAGACCGGACGCCCTCAGGTAATTCAGGAGTTGAGCCGGAGAGGTCGGATCCAGGATCAGACCGGTCTTGGTCTCGGTCACGACCGAGGCGTCAGCCACCAGATCGGCTCGATATGAGCCGACGCGAACTCCACGGTGGAAGACCTCATACCGGCCCTCCTGGGCGACTGGGACTCCGCGGTAGGTGAGTTCCACCGCGAGCGCGCGGCGGTACACCGACTCCAGGAAGCCGTAACCGAAGACCCGATAGACCTCGTAGAAGGCCCCAATGATCGTGCCGGTGAGCTGCTGGAGAGGGTACTCGGCGTCCGGAAAGTCCCGCTCGCCCCCGCCACGGTCTGCGCTTGGTTGATCCATCGGCGAAATCTTCGCGGCGACCGAAGATCCGCGCCATCGAATTGTTTCGCAGTGGCGCCAATGATTGCGGGCGTCATCGGGCTTCCGACGACGATGCGCCTGTAACGCATCTGAGTCGGCCGAGAGATCGCCGTTTGCGACGCCGTCAGCATCCGCCGTTTCTGCGTTCTCAGCGTTCGCCGTTGCAGCGTCGTCTGCGTCGCAGTTCCCCCGGCCCTCTACCTTCGCCGCGCTCCCGTGGGAATCGCAGGCGCCCCGGAGACGCCCGCGTTAGGGACCGCGTCCCCGCCTATTCCTGGACGCCGGTAATCAGCGCGTACGCCACGTCGCCCACGATCTTGAGCGACTGGGCCGACACCTTGTCGAGCGTGTCCTCGGGTGTGTGATGGTAGTTCGGCTTTCCCGACCCCGGCGGGCCGAGGTAGTCGAGGTCGATCACGTCGATCACCCGCAGCCCCTTGTCGAGCAGCGGAACGTGGTCATCGGTAATCGGACTGACCACGCGCGGCGGGAAGTAGCGCTGGTACCCGAGCTTCGCCGCCGTGTCCCACACGCGCGACACGACTTCGGGTGCGCGCTCCACCGAGTAGCCCTCCTGCGGAATCTGCAGGTCCGCGTCGCCGATCATGTCCCACAGTACGCCGAAGATCGGCTTGTAGTCCGCCGGCATGTTCGCGGCGAAATACGTGGAGCCGAGCAGCACGTCCACGTCCGGCGGGCCGAAGGTGCCGTAGTCCTCGCCGTCCACGAACAGCAGGTCCACGCCCACCGTGGGCGGCGCCTTCTTCAGCACATCGCCGAGTGCGATGAACAGCCCCACGCCCGAGGCGCCGTCGTTCGCGCCCGGCACCGGGAGCGAGCGCTGTGCCGGGTCCTCCGCCTGGTCCGACACCGGGCGCGAGTCCCAGTGCGTCACGTAGAGGATGCGCGTGGTCGCCTGCGGGTTGTAGCGCGCGAAGATGTTGCGCAGCGGCAGCGTGTCGCCTTTCGCGGTGACGTGGTTCCAGCGCTGCTCGATCACGGTGTCGGCGCGTTGCCGCATCTGGGCGACGATCCAGTCGCCCGTCTTGCGGTGCGCCTCGGTACCGGGCACCCGCGCCCCGAAGTCGAGTTGCGCCTTCACGTAACCGCGCGCCACCTCGCCATCGAATGGCGTGCCCGCGGAGGGATTCGATCGTTCGCACGCGCCCAACACGAGGAGCACGCAGGTGACGGCGAGCATTCTCACCTCAGGTCTCCGGCGAAGAACTGCATCTGGAGGACGGCGGTGACGAGCGTCTGCGTGAGCCGCCGGTTCAAGTTACGGTCGAAGTTCACGATGCGAGAGCCCTGGATGCTGAAGGTCATGTTCTCCGCCACGTCCGTATCGGCGTTGAGCGTGAACGCCTGGCGACCGTTGTCGGTGAGCCGACTCCGACGACCGGCCGCGAACAGATTCTGAACGTAGCTCTGTGAGTGTGTCTGCTGGAAGCCGAGTCGTGCTCGCAGCCCGCTCCTGAGCCCCCAATCGGCCGGCAGCGCGAACGTGCGCCCCAGCTCGGCGCTCGCCTCCGTCGCGCTCCCGTTGGTGACGCTGCCCGGCAGTGAATCGACGCGCGTCGTGCGCGAGAAGCCGGCGCTGGTCGTGATCTCCCCCGGCGCCCAGGTAAGCGAGGCGTTGAGCGGGTAGCTCCGAACGCGCGCGGCGCGCTCCTCGGGCGCCGCATCCGCTAGCACCGCCGGCACCACGAGCGATTGCCGCGTGTGCAGCAGCCGGCCGTTCACGCCGGCGCTCTTCACGAGGCCGCCGAAGAGCGGGCCTCGAGGCGCCCATCGCACGGTCAGGTCGGGGTACACGATCTGGTCACCGTCGATCGTCGTCTGCTCCGACTCGAGCCGGCGCGCCCAGTTGCGCGTGAGCGTGCGCTGGAGGCGGTTGGTGACCGCGACGTCGAATGGAAGATTGAGTCCACCCGAGAGCACGAGCTGCGAGCTCGCGCCGGCGCTGTTCGCCAGCTCGCCGCCGAGCTCCCGGAAGCCGCCGATCGTCCCGAAGCCGAGCTGGTAGCCCAGCCCCGGGGCGCCGAACGCGCCGTCGTAGGAGCTCAGCACCCCGCGCGTGACCGACACGTCGATGGGCTGCAGCCACTTCGCCGTACGCGCCGCGAGCGACGTGGGTCCGCCGTAACGGACGCCCGCCTTGGCGAGGTCGATGCCGGTGCCGACGGTGACCGTGCGCGTGTTGCCGAGGCGGAGCGCGATGCGCGACGGCGCCCGGTCGGCCACCGGCACGCTGCCATCGCCCGCGGCCAGCAACGGGGCGTTCGGGTCGCGAAGGAGCTGGTAGCTCGTGCCGAGGTCCAGGCGCGGGCGCAGCCACCCGGCGATCTCGGGCGCGTACGTCACCGAGCTCGCGATCTGCCGCTCCCGCTCGATCCCGGTGTCGAGCCCGAGAAACGACCCGCGCTCGGCCGACGCGGCCGCCCCGTTAGGCGTCGTCGGATCGTAGTCGCGGAGGTCGCGCAGCAGCACGACATCGGCGCGGGCGGTGAGGTTCGGGAGCGGCTGGAGCTCGAGCGAGGACGTGCTGCGCCACAGATCGCTCTCGCCGGTGGCGACACGGGCCGAATCGTCCACCGCGTCCGCGGGTTTGAGAAACGACTCGCGGCGCTCCGAGTTGCGCGCGAGCCCGCTGGTCACGCGGAAGGACGTGGGGCGGAGGTTGAACGTCCCGGGCACCTGCCCCGAGGTGGAGAGCCAGCCGGGGAGCAGCGACCGCTGGCGCCGCGCCGGCCCCTCCGGGGGCTCCACCACCGCGCCGGCCACCGGGAGGGTCACGAAGTAGTCGGCGGAGACGTTGACGGCATGCCGGCGCCCGTCCTCGAACTCCCCCCGATTGCCTAACGTCGAGTAGATGCCGGTGAGCCCGAGGTGGTTGAGGAGCGGGGCGTACCAGGGCCCGCGCAACGGCTCCAGCCGGCGCACCGAGAGCGCGTAGCTCGTGGCCGACGTGCGCGGCGAGCGCAGGCCGGGGATGCCTTCACCGGACACGTCGGACTGCGCCAGGAACATCGGGTCCACGGCGGCCGACGTATAGGCCACCGTGAGCGGCAGCGCGACCCCCAGCCGCGGGGGCAGGAACTGATCGAGCCGCACCGTCGTCGCGAGCTCCAGGTCGTTGCTCGTCGCGAACGACGGCGCGTCGGCGAGCTGCCGGAAGTTCGGGTCGCGCCGCGTGGCCGAGACGCGCACCGTCGCCAGGTTGCCTAACGCCAGCGACAGGCCGATCTGCCCCGCGAACCCCGTCTCGTTCACGACGTCGGCCAAGCGGATGTCATCCACCCAGACCTCCATCGTGTCGGCGGCGAGCAGCGGCGTGGGGCCGGTACCGGAGTCGACGCGCACCATCCCCACCGCCAGCTCCTGCACCCCGGCGAGGTTGGGCGGCGCGACGGCGGGGTCGGTGGTGTAGACCATGTACCCGCCGTCGCACGCGGCGAACCGGTTCACCGCGGCACCGGCCGGCAATCCCGATCGGGCGATGAGCGCCGAGTCGGCGCCCGAGCACGAGAGCGAGTCGGCGGAGCCACGGAGGTAGGCGCTCTCGAGCTTGCTCCGCAGCGCGAAGAACTTCTCGAAGCGCACCCGGACCTCGGGCTCCCAGGCGGCGCGCGTGGCGCCCGCGCTCGCCGGCGTGCGATACAGATAGAAGTTGTTGGGGTCGCGTCCGATCTTGATGAAGAACTGCAGCTCCCCGTTCTGCCCCCAGCCGTTGCCACGCCCGCGCGCCCACACGCGGAGCTCCTTGTAGGCCATGAAGCTCTTCTGGCCCTCCGGGAACCGGTAGAACGCCTCGGCGCGCTCGTAGCGCGCGAGCCCGCCGGCCTGGAGGCGCAGCGACCGCTCGTTGATCTGCACGCGCGTGGGGTCGAATGGCGTCTGCAGGTTGTCCGGCTGGTCGGTGACACCGGGCGGCGGCTCGTACACCAGCCCGCGCGTGGAGTCCCGGTTCTCGGTGCCGATGACGCCGGCGATCACGTACCCACCGGTGTTCTGCTCGCGGTCGCCGGCAATGCCCGCCAGCGGACGGGTGCCGCGCTTGAGCCACGGCGCTCCGACGAGCCGCAGCCGCGCGATGGGGGCGGTGATGAACGCGTCGTCGCCCGCGGCGGGCGGCGAGATGGCGGTGATGCGCAGCGCCTGCACGCGCCGGATGAGCGGCCCGCCGTTGATGGAGTCGTCGGGTGCGGCGAACGGCAGGCGCACGTGCACCCAGCAGAGCGTGCTGCCGAGCGGGCGGGCGCCAACGGGATCGTCCACGCGCGCGCCGCACGTCCCGCGCCGGTCGTACGCGTCCGAGCGCGTGAGGTCCACGAAGTAGCGGCGGAGCCGCTCCTCGGTGCGGAACGAGTTGTCGGCGTCGAGGTCCTCCTCGTCGAGCCGGCTGTTGCCGACCGTACAGTCGACGCGCGCGTCGCCCAGCGCGCGCCGCCGGATGTCGCCGCGCGAGCAGATGCGCACGCCGGTGTCCGCGCGCGTCACACCGCCGCTCGTCACGAGCAGCGTATCGATGATGTCCCCGGGAAGCCCGGTGTCGTTGACGTCGACGTTGAACGCGCGCGAGAACGCGTCGCGCTCGGAATCCAGCCGCCCGTACCCCTGGAGCTTTCTACCCGAGAAGGTGCTGTCGGTCCCGTTCCCGGTTCCCATCTGCCCGCTGGTCGCGGGCACCTGCCCGTTGCCGACCGACAGGCGCTGCGGGCCCAGCGCAACCGAGTTCTCCGACACGTCCCCGAGATCCAGCACGAGAATCGGATTCGTCGCCCGCCGCGCCGCGCTCGTGTCCACGAGCGTCCAGAACTCGATCGTCTCCACCCCCGACAGATCCGCTCCCGACGGCCCCAGCGACGTGCGGATGGACCGCCATCGCACGCCGGGGAGCGCGTTGTCGATGTTCCATCGAAAGGCGCCCGTCGCGGCGTCGCGCTGCCCCCCGATGCGCAGGGGGTACAGCGTCAGCCAGAGCATCGTCTCCGGGGCCGAAAAGCCGGTGCCGACGATGTTCGTCTGCGGATCGATCTGCTCGATGGTGAATCGGAGGTCGTCGCCCGCGCGATTGGTGCCGTTCGTCTGCCACGCCAGCGTGGTGGCCCGGTCGAGCGATAGGCTCTGGGCGCCCACGCCGGCCGGCAGCCGGCTGCCTAACGTCGGCTGGCTGCTGAAGTACCACGCGTTGTCGGACAGCGAGACCTGCAGCCCGCCCTCGCCCTCGAACGACTCGATGTAGGCCTGCCCCCTGGAATTCGGCCGCGGCCGGCTGACGGCGAACTCACCCTGGAGCTCGATGCGCGTGGGTCCGGCGAGACTGTCGGCGAATGGCAGGGCGCGGCCCACGAGCCTGCCGAGCGGCGCCGCGTCGAACGTGAACGCGCCGTTCACGCCCGCCACGAGCGACGAGGCCGGCTCGTAACCCAGCGGCGGTCGCGTGAACGTCGTCCGCTGCGCCTGCGAGATGGCGGTGAAGTTGAGCGCCCCATGCTCGCCCGCGAACTGCGTCGTGACCCCGAAGATCGACGTCGGGATGCTCGTGAACAGCGGGTTCTCCTCGTAGCGCACGCGCACCCGCCGTGCGAACGGGAACAGGGTGTCGGGCCGCGCGAACACGACCCGGCCGAGCTCGTAATCGATGTCGTAATCCGCGCCGCGCACGAGCTGGCGCCCGTCGAGCAGGATGCGCTCGGAGCCGGGCCGAAGCTGCACGGTGTTGAGCGCCAGCGTGCCCACCTCGTCGCCCACCTGCCCCTCGTAGCTCACGCGCATCCGATAGAACGACTGCGGATGCCGCGTCGAGTAGATGTACTCGCCCGGCGTGCGATAGATCGTGTCGTTCGCCGGGTTCGCGAGCGGACCGGCCAGCCCCGCCCGCGCGAACGGCTGCAGCGACGGAAACACGAGGAAGTTGTCGCGGAACACCTCCTCCGCCCCGCCGCCCTGGGCGACGATCCGGTTGGGATCGTTAGGCCTGGGCCAGAGGCGGTTCTCGGCGTCGAATCGCGCGCTGTTCGTCGCCTCGGCAATGCCGAACTGCTGGATGTACGTGTCCGCGCCCCCCGCCGCGGGCTTCTCCTGCGCGGCGCTCCCCCCGGTCATGATGCGCACCTGCACCGTCTGCCGGCGCACGTCGCTCCCGCCGATGCGATACACCGAGCGAATCTCGCGGCGAAACGCCGGGTCGTCCGGCGTGAGGCGCGGGTCCCACACGAGGTTCGCGAACTGGTCGCGCCCCGCGACGAACTCGAGGTCGGGTGTGCCGCCGGTGGTGGCGATGGTCGTGTCGCGCCCGTTGATGCGCACCGTGTACGCCACCACGAGCCGCTCGCTGTTCTGGCTGAGCGGCGTCACGAGCGCCAACCAGAGCAGCGACGGGTCGATGTAGTAGTCGATGCGCTCGCGGAGCAGCTCGTACACCTGGCCGCGCTGCGAGCCGGGGTCGCCGATGAGCCGGAACTGCGGCCCGTTCGGGTTGCGCGGCTGCCCGCCGAGCAGCAGCCGGTAGACGAACACCTTCGACGGGCGCACCGAGTCGGGGAGCGCGGCAGCCAGCGCGGTGAGCTGGCGCCGGTCCAGTATGTCGACGTTCGGGTATGACGCGCCGAACAGCAGGGGGTCGACGGTGAAGAAGAAGCGCCTCGGCTCGATCTGGTAGTCCTCGATCTCCCGGTTCTGCTGCTGCACCGTGCGGTCGCCGAGGATGAAGTCGACGTCGTGCACCACGTTCCCCTTCTGCTGCGCGGCGATGGCGGCGAACCGCATGGGGCCCACGCGGCCGATCGCCTGAACGCCGTAGTTCCCGCTCGGAATCCCCGACGTCAGGAAGCGCGACGTGGGCGGCGCGAACGACACGTTGCCCACCTCGAGCCGCTGGAGGAGCTCGCTCTCCTTGCCCTCGTAGCGGATGGAGATGTTGTTCGAGGCGTCGAACTCGCGCTGCGTGTCGTAGTCGACGTCGACGTGAATCCGGTCGGCGACGGTGCCGCGGGTCACGAGGTTAAACTGGAAGTCGAACGCCGGCTGGAAGGTGCCGCGGCAGCGGAACGCCGTGGCGAAAAGCTGGCTCGATCCACAGCGGTCGTTCCTGACCTGCTCCCCCTTCGCCTCGAGCCGGGAGTTCAGGCGCAGATCCAGCTTCTCGAAGCCGGGGGGGAGCGTGGCGCGACCCACGGCCGTATCGCCCGGCATGCGCGCCGAGTCGGCGGGGGTGGGGCGCTTTCTGATGGTATCGGCCCGCTCGGGCGTCGTGTCGGCCGGCGGGCGACGCGCCGAGGTGTCCCGCCGCACGGTATCTTGCAGTGCCACCCACGACGTCCCGGTGATGGTGTCCCTTCCGCCCCCCCACGCAAGCGACGGCACGCACGCGAGCAGGGCGAGTACAGCGAGGAAAAGGGCGCGCACCAAATGGCGAGACGAGGGTAGCAGCTAAGGCGAGCGGGACGGAGGGAGGACGGAACGCGGCACTTGGGCCGCGCCGGACCTTGAATTCACCCTCCGGGCGGGTGGAATATTCTGGCTGCCCTACGCCCTTTTACGACAGGGGCTGAGCCAGGTTCCCGTGCGGCTCGTGGCGGCCCGCCAGTCAACCAGAGCGCCAAGCGAGCTGATCGAACGCGTGAAGATAATAGACAAGTATGTGATGCGAGAGCACGTGGGGCCGCTCGTGTTCGCCCTTACGGCGCTCACGTCGCTCCTGCTCCTCAATTACGTCGCGAAGCGCTTCGGTGACCTCGTCGGCAAGGGGCTCGGCTGGAACGTCATCGGCGAGTTCTTCCTGCTCTCGGTGCCGTTCACCATCGCCATGACGCTGCCGATGGCGGTGCTCGTGGCCACGCTGTACGCGTTCAGCCGGCTCGCCGCCGAGAACGAGATCACGGCGCTCAAGGCGAGCGGCATCAGCATGAACCGACTGCTCGTTCCGGTGCTGCTCGGCGCGACGGTCATCGCGGTGTTCATGCTGTTCTTCAACGATCAGGTGCTCCCGCGCGCGAACCACCGCCTGAGCACACTGCAGCAGGACATCGCGCGGAAGAAGCCGGACTTCGCGCTCAAGTCGCAAGTCATCAACGAGGTGTCGCCCGGAAAGCTCTGGCTCAAGGCCGACCGCATCGACCGCGCGACGAGCGGGCTGCACGTGGTCACGATCTACGACCTGTCCGACCCCATGCGCCGCCGCACGATCTACGCCGACAGCGGGCAGATGGCGCTCGCGGGCGACGACCTCCTGCTCACGTTGTACGACGGCAGCATGCAGGAGATCCCGAAGAACGACCCCACCCAGCTCCAGCGCCTGTTCTACCACGTGGATCGGATTCGCGTGCGGTCGGTGGTGAACAGCCTCACACGCACGGACACCACGAACACGTACAAGGGCGACCGCGAGATGTCCGTGTGCGAGATGCAGAAGGAGTACAACAAGTACGCGCTCGACTACGCGGTGGCTCGCTACACGCTCGAGCAAACGCTCGTGGCGGCGACACGCGAGCTGGCCACTGGCGTTCCGGCTGAACCGATCGAGCCGACGTCGGCCATGCCGCCGTCGTCGGGACGCAGCGATGCGAGCTCGCAGGCCGGCTACACGCTCGTGCCGAAGGGGTTCACGCCGAAGCCGCCGCGCACCATCGGCTCCGTGTACTGCAACCTGCTCGCCCGCGTCGCGAGCCTGAAGCTGCCGTCACTCGTGAAGAGCGCGTCCGCCGCCGAGGCGGTGCAGGCGCCGCGGAGCGCCGCCGGGGCGCAGGGCACGCCACAGGCGGCGCGGCAGGGCACGCCACCGGGCGCTCCGGCGGACAGCGGCCAGCGCCGCCCGCCTCCCAAGCGCATCATCATGAACGGGTCGTCACCGGCGCCCGTGCCGAGCACGCCGCCGGCGGTTCCGGCGCCAGCCAGCGCCGCACCCGGAACGCCGAACGGCGCCGATACGACCGTGAACGCAGCGGTGCCCGGCACGACGCCGGCTACCATCGGTGCCAGCTCATCCGCGCTGAACGGCATGCTCGATCCCGGCACGGCCATCGACGCGGCGCGGTCGCGGATGCTCGAGAACCGCACGTCGATGAACCGGTATGGCGTCGAGATCCAGAAGAAGTTCGCGCTCTCGGCGGCGTGCATCGTGTTCGTGCTGATCGGCGCCCCGATTGCCCTGCGCTTTCCGCGCGGCGGCGTGGGCCTGGTGATCGGCGTGAGCCTGGCCGTGTTCGCGATCTACTACGTAGGCCTCATCGCGGGCGAGTCGCTCGCCGACCGGGGCCTGCTCACACCGTTCTGGGCCATGTGGGCCGCGAACGTGATCTTCACCATCGTGGGGATCATGCTCATGGTGCGCATGGGGCGTGAGGGCGCGACGTCGCGGGGTGGGGACATGTCGGAGCTCCTCGACTCGCTGCGCGGCACATGGGCGAAGCTCGGCCGCCGCCTCGGACTGCCGCTCGAGCGCCGCCACCGGACCGCGTGATGAGAAAGCTCCTCCGACCGCTCGACCGGTACGTCTTCTCGGAGTTCTGGAAGATCTTCGTGATGACGGCGCTGGGGTTCCCGGTGCTCATCGTCATCATCGACCTCGTCGACAACCTCGACAAGTATCTCAACCGGCAGCTGCCGCAATCGCAGATCGCGCTCAGCTACCTGTATTTCATTCCCGACTCGATGTTTCTGGTGATGCCGGCCGCCGTGCTGTTCGCGACCGTCTTCACGATCGGGTCGCTCACGCGGCATTCGGAGATCACGGCCGCGAAGGCGTCGGGGATCAGCTTCTACCGCCTGACGCTGCCGATCTACCTCGGCGCGATCTTCGCGGCCGTCCTCGCGATCGGGCTCGGTGAGCTGGTGCCCATCACGAACGAGAGGCGCGCGGAGCTCCTCGAGGAGAAGAAGTTCCAGGCGGGCACCGACCGCTACAACTTCGCCTTCGCGGCCGAGGGGGGGCGCGTGTACAAGATCAGCTCCCTCAACGCCGACAAGGGGAAGCTCGAGGGGCTCGAGATCGAGCGCAAAGGGAAAGGGGCGGACTACCCGACCTACGTGCTCACGGCCGACGAGGGCGACTGGACGCGCCGCGGATGGACGCTGATGAAGGGCGCGATGCACGTGATTCCATCGGACACGACCACCGACGTGACGTTCGTGTTCGACTCGCTGCACGACCGCGGCCTGCGCGAACCACCCACGGAGCTGATCGCGACGCAGAAGGCCCCGCAGGAGATGGGGTACCGCGCGCTGAGCCGGTACATCGCCGCGCTCGAGCGGTCGGGCGGCGACGCCAACGAGCTGCGCGTGGAGCGCGCGCTCAAGATCGCGATCCCGGTCACGTGCATCATCATCGCGCTCTTCGGCGCGCCGCTCGCCACCAGTACGCAGCGCGGCGGCGCGGCGTACGGCATCGGGATCAGCCTCGCGACGACGGTCATCTTTCTCATGCTGATCCAGCTCACGAAAGCGGTGGGGAGCAAGGGGATCGTCGCGCCCGAGCTCGCGGCGTGGGCCCCGAACGCGGCGTTCGCGTTGATCGGGCTGGTGATGCTGGCGCGCGTGCGAACGTGACCCGATGACGTTCGGCGCTCACTACGAGCACCGCCCCACCGAGGCCTTCCCCGTCATGCAGCGGACGGGGATCAAGTTCTTTCGGAGGGTCGCGCGCGCGGGCAGAGGCATCTTCGCTGGGGTCGGCCAGCGCGCATTCTTCGTTCGTGACGTGTTTCGCGCGTTCTCCGAGCCGGGCACGTGGGGAGGCGAGACGATCCGGCAGATGCGCAACATCGGGGTCGACTCCGTTCCCCTGGTGATGATCGTCGCCGGCTTCCTCGGCGCCGTCACGGCGTTCCAGGCGTTCTACCAGCTCTTCGCCGGCGTGCAGCTCTCCGTGCTCGGCCTGCTCGTGCGCGGCAGCATCGTGCTCGAGCTCGGGCCGCTGCTGACGGCGCTCGTGCTCACGGGGCGCGTGGGCGCGCGAATGACCGCGGAGATCGGCACGATGCGCGTCACCGAGCAAATCGACGCGCTCGAGACGCTCGCGTACGACCCGATCGCGTTCCTGGTGGTGCCACGGCTGCTGGCGGCGCTCGTGATGCTCCCGGTGCTCGTGACCATCGCCAACGCCACGGCCATCGTGACGGCGTGGATCACGCTCATCACCGCCACCACGGCGACGACCAGCGACTACGTGACCGGCCTTCGCCTGAGCTTCGTGCCGTTCCAGGTGATCTACAGCGTGATCAAGGCGGTGTGCTTCGGCGGCGCGATTGCCGTGCTCTGCTCCTATGAAGGCTATGTTACGTCCGCGGGCGCCGAGGGGGTGGGGCGGTCCACGGCGAAGGCCGTGGTCATCGCGTCCACCTCGATCCTCGTGCTCGACGCCATCGTGGCCGCCATGTTCGCACAGTTCATCGCAGCAGGCTGACCCATCGGACCAGAGCCGTCAGCCGGAAGCCAGACGTCGTTCGCTGACGGCTGACGATTGGCGACGTCCGGCTGACGCTTTCTCATACCCGCACTTCCTATGAAGCGACGCGACGAGGTGCTCGTCGGGATTCTGATCACGGTCGGGCTCGTCGTCGGCGTGCTCGGCACCATCTGGCTGGTGCGCGGCGGGTTCAGCAGCGGGTATCCGCTGTACGCGCGGTTCAAGTGGGGTGCCGGGGTGAAGCAGGGACAGCCGGTGCGGCTGGCCGGCGTGCAGATCGGTGTCGTCTCCGACGTCGAGCTCGATCCGAGCGGAACGATCCTCGTGAAGATGACGGTCGAGGATGACTACCACGTGCCGCGAAATTCGAAGGCCGCGGTGGTCCCCGTGGGGATCTTCGGCGATCAGGAGATCGCCCTCATCCCCGATGAGCCGAGCATGGTGTTCTTCAACGAGGGCGACAGCGTACCGCCGGCGCCGCCCACGCCGGGGATTCCGGAGCTGACCGCGCGCGCCGACACGATCTCGCAGCGGCTGGACGACGTGGCGAAGACGGTTCAGCTCGAGCTCGTGGCGGGCGGCGGCATCGCGGACCTGCGCAAGACGCTCGCGGCGACGAACGAGCTCACGCGGCAGCTCAGCGGCATCGCGGCCGAACAGTCACGGCAGCTCGCGGCAACGCTCACGCGATTCCGGAGCACGGCGGCGGCCATCGACTCGGTGCAGCTCGACTCGACGGTGCGCAACCTTCAGCAGACCACGCGGAACCTGGCGCAGTTCACCGACTCGCTGGGCGCCACGACGCACCAGCTCAACCTGGTGCTGTCGAAGCTCGACAAGGGTGACGGCACGTTAGGCAGGCTGCTGAACGACCCCGGCCTGTACTACGACTTCCGCCGCCTCTCCTCGCGCCTCGACTCGCTGACGCTGGATTTCAAGAAGAATCCCAAGCGGTACATCAACCTGGAGATCTTCTGAGCGGGCAGAGTTTCACGGGGTTCGTTCAAGGGGTCAGAGTCGTTGAAACCGGAGGTTTCAACGACTCTGACCCCTTGAACGAACCGACCCCTTGAAGCAGGCCCCGAGCCCGGTTCAGAAGCTGTACTTCAGCGTCAATTGCATCTGGAAGAAGTTCGACGCCAGCGTCTGCTGCCGCTGGAACGCACCCGTCTTCCGCAGGTTCTCGTTGAAGTTGAACGTCGGGTAGGACTGATTGAGCGGGCCAGCGGTGCGGCCGCGGAGCGTGAGCGCCTGCTGCTGTGGGAACGTCGGGCTCAGCACCGGGTTCTGCGTCTGTCCCCACTGGGGCTTGCCGATCACGCGGCCAACGAAGTTGCCGAAGTTGAAGATGTCGAGCTGCGCCGTGAGGCGCTGACCGGCGATCTCCGGAATCGACTGGCGCAGCGAGAAGTCGATGCGGTTCGACCACGGCGCGCGGCAGGTGTTGCGCTCCATGATCTTCCCACGCTGGTCGTTCAGGCACTCGTTGTCGGAGATGAACTGCTCGAACGCCTGTGCCTGCGTGGCCGCCGGGACCAGGTTCGCGCCGGTTCCCGAGTCGACGAACCGGATCTCGTTAGGGTCGGTCGCGTTCTTCGGAATGTAGATCGGATCGTTGCCGTTGAAGCCGTCGCCGTTCAGATCGCCGTTGGCGGTGTAGACGAGCGGCATGCCGGTGAACCCGCTGTAGAAGAACGAGAAGTCGGTGGGCGCGTTCTTCCACGGGAACGTGTACGTGCCCGAGGCCGTGATGCGATGCGGCCGGTCGAACACCGACGGCGTGAGCGGAAGATCGGTCTCGAGGCCGGCGAACTGCGCACCGTTGCGCCAGTTCGAGATGGCGCGGTCCGACGTCAGGCTCTGCAGATCATACGAGCGCATGTACGTGTACCCGGCCGAGACGTCCAGCGCCTGGCCGAAGCTCCGGCGAAGCTGTGCCGACAGCGAGTAGCTGTAGTCCTTCGACTGGTTCGTAACCTGGATCACGCCCTCGGTAAAGCTCACGGGTGGCGTGCCAATGGACGTGATGACGCGCTGGTTGGAGTTGGTCACCGTAGTACCGACGATCGTATCCGCGTACAGGATGCGGCCGTTACGATCACGGTACGGCTCTCCGCCGACCAACTTCGGGCCACGCAGGTTGAGATCGCGAACGAGGATGCCGTTGATCGCCTTCCGGTACAGCCCCTCGAACGTGAAGATGAAGTCGTACGGGAGCTGGCGATCGAAGCCCAGCGACGTCGTGAAGTTCTGCGGGTTCTTGAAATCGGGATCGGTGACGTTGATGCCGGCTGTGCCCGCCTGTCCCGGCGCCGGCGCGGCCTGACCGCGACATGACCGCGGCAGCGCGTTGACGTCGGTGACGAAGTCCGGGGTCGCGGCGCCGGTGCAGTTGAGCGTCACCAGCCCGAGCCCGGTGTTCGCATACGCGTTGCCGATCAGGATCTGTGGCGTGGGGCCGGTGAAGACGCCGATCGTGCCGCGAACCTGATTCTTGTTGTCGCCAGTGGGATCCCAGTTGAAACCGAGACGAGGCGACCAGTACACCCGCGTTTTCGGCTTGGCACTCGTGTTGAGGGCGGGGAGCCCGGCCGCGGTGAACGCCGCGGCGATCCGGTCGTTCTGCACCGGCGTGTCGAGATACTGCGGCACGTCGGCACGCACGCCGTACGTGACCGTCAGCTTGTTCGACACGTTCCAGCGATCCTGCGCATACACGCTGTACTGCCCGACGTTGAAGTCGGCCTCGATGGGACCGCCGTTGCTGTACCCCAACGAATAGTTGAGGGGCGTCCTCGCCTCGAGCGCCGTGATGTTCGAGAACGCGTACACCCCGTACAGGCGCTGCGCGAAGTTGTTGAAGATGTGCGTGTGCTCGTAGCGCCCGCCTAACGTGAGCGTGTGCGCGCCGATCGGCATGTTGAAGTTGTTGGACGCTTCGATGATGTCCTGCTTCAGCAGGTTGCCCGGCGAGAACTCCTCGGTGCCGAACGTCACGACCGAGTTCGTGCTGCCTTGCAGGTTGGTGACCTGCACGCTGACCTCGGGCGAGATCACCGGGATGAGGCGCTCGTCCTTGATCGTGTTGTATCCGACGAGGAACTCGTTCGATGCACCCCTGCCAAGCTGACTGAAGAGCTGCACGACGCTCGAGTTGTTGTCGTCCTGCGTCGTGTACATGTTCGACGTCAGGCGGAAGCCGCTGTTCTGGTTGCCGACCGACCCGTTGAACGTGCGGTTGTTGCGCGAGAAGTTGTCCTGCTTCGCGCGGTTGATGAGCTGACGGAACACGAGGCGATTGCGATCGTTCACCTGCCAGTCGAGTCGGCCCGAGAGATTCGTGAGCGGGTTGCCCGTGCGAACGAGTCCGGTCGAACCGATGGGGAACAGCGGGTTCACCGCATTGGCGATGCGACGCAACGTGTCGGGGCTGATGTTGCCGGCCTCCGCGGTGGGGCCGCCCTCGAACGGACCGATGGCCGGCTGCGACCGTGACTGCCACTCGGGCGCGATGAAGAAGTGCAGCCGGTCCTTGATGATCGGACCGCCAAGGTAGAACCCGTACTGCTGCACCTTGAAGTCGCTGTTGCGGAGGAACGGGCGGTCGGCGGCCATCTGCGGGTTGCGGTACGCGTACGTCGCGCCACCCGAGAGCGTGTTCGTGCCGCTTTTCGTCACCGCGTTCACCAGCATGCCCGCGAAGTTGCCGTAGCGGACGTCGGCAGGCGTCAGCAGCACCTGGAACTCCTTCACGGCATCGACCGAGATGAGGCGTCCGCCCACGGCGCCGCCCGGAACGCCGCCCGATGACCCGAGGCTGAACCGGTCGTTCTGGTTCGCGCCGTCGATCGTGTAGTTGTTGAACCGGTTGTAGGCGCCGGCCGCGCTCGGCCCCTGCCCCGACACCGGCGTGCTCACGTGCGGCGAAAGTTTCACGAGATCGGTGAAGTCACGATTCAGCGTCGGAATGCGCGCGATCATCGAGTCGCGCACCGTCGTGGAGACGCCGGTTCGCGTGGACGAGAATTCGGCGGTGGTGGCGACGATCTGGACACCGGAGAGCTGCGTCGCCTGCACGGCCATCTGGAAGTCCACACGCGTGGTCTGGGTCAGCGACACGAAGACGTTCTCTTTCGTCTGCGCCGCCAAGCCAATGCGCCGAGCGGTGACCGTGTAGGGGCCGCCGGCCTCGAGGCTCGGGACCAGATAGCGTCCGTTCTCACGAGTAACGGAGCCAATCAGGTATCCTGTGGCGAGATTCCGAACCTGTATCTGCACATCCGACAGCGGAGCGCCCGCCGTGTCCGTGACGACCCCGCCGATTGCCCCTGTCGTAATACCCTGTGCGCCGGCATGGGACAGCACCGCGCCGGCCGGGAGCATCGCCACCGCGGCGAGAACCGAGATCCAACGGTGAATACGCATATGTGAAGAAAAGAGGGTGGGATTGCGAGGCCGGGCAGCCAGCGCGCTGGCAGGCCCGGGGAACGACACGCGCGCGGCGCCGTGTGCGAGTACCGCACATCGAAGGTCCCGCGACGAATTCGTCTGCGGCATGTCAGCCTCAACCGGCGAGGCGAGCCGATCGCTGAGGCACGTCAGCCCTCGGTAATGAACGCCGAGAAGCTAGGTGTCCACAGGCCGCGGGGTCAAGAAAGGAATGTGATCAACCGCACCGGTTACAGCTTCGAGACGCACCCCGACGCACCTCAGAACCCGTACCGCACCCCCACCTGCATCTGATACGCCGACCCCAGGTGCCGCCGGTCGTACTTCTCCGTCGTCGGATCGAACGTGAAGATCCCCTGAGAGCCACCGCTCCCCGCCAGCGCACCCGACGTCTGCCCGACGTGCGTCAGCAACGGCACCGATCCGCCACCCCCCGGCGGCAATGGCTGCTGCCCCCAATCGGCGTTCAACAGGTTCAGGAAGTTGAACACGTCGAGCTGCACGGCCACCGCTTGCCCGAGCACCGCGGGAAGCGCCTGGCGCAGCGACACGTTCACCGTGTTCGTCCACGGCGCGCGGCAACTGTTGCGCGTCATGAGGCGGCCGCGCTGCCTGGTGAGACAGTCGGTGCTCGTGATGAACCGCTCGAGCGCCGTCCGCTGCTCGGCGATGCGCTGCGCCTGCGCCGCCGCGGAGTTGTCCGCCCCGGGCACCGTCGAGACGCCGGAGAACCGGATCTCGCTCGGCTGCGCGACGTCGGCGGGGATGTAAATGAGGTCGTTGCCCTGTGCGCCGTCGGCATTCAGGTCGCCCGCGCCGCCGGTGCCGGCGTACACGAAGTCGTAGTTCGACCCCGAACGCCCGACGTAGCTCACCGACACGTCGGTGCGGGTCGTGAGCGAGAACGTCCCATACGCTACCACGCGGTGCGGCTGCTCGAACCGCGACCGGTCGAGGTTCTGCGAGTACTGGTCGCCGGCGATCGCCCGCCCGAACCGCCAGTTCGACGTCGCGACGCTCGACGTCAGGCTCTGAACGTCCCGCGCCTGCTCGTACGTGTACGACGCGTGCGCCTCGAACCAGTTTGCGAACCGGCGGTTGAGCGCCGTGGTCACGCTGTACGAGTAATCCTTGCTCGCGTTCTGTACGTCGATCACGTTGCGCCGCGCCCCCGCGAGCACGGGGCTCGACACACCGCTCCCCGCGATCGTGCCGTACACCACGCGGCCGTTGCGGTCGAGCCCCTGTGGGCCGGCGAGCGCGCGATTCGTGTAGAAGAACGTGGACATCGCGCGGGTGTAGAGGGCCTCCAGCGACGCCACCCACGCGTGCCCGATGCGGCGGTCGTAGGCGAGCGAGAGCCGCGCGTATTGCGGGAAGCGCAGGTCGTCGCTCAGGAGTGCGATGTCGCCGGTGGTCGCGGCGGTGGCGCCGTTCGCGCAGGCGACCGGCGGTGCCGCGGCGGCGGAGGTCGTGAAGCGCGGCGCGGCGCCGGCCCCGATGCACGTGAGCTGCGCCAGCCCCGTCCCCGCGTTCTGAAACGCGTTGCCGATCCAGACGAACGCCGGGCGTCCCACGAACACCCCGGCGCCGCCGCGAAGCTGGCTGCGGCGATCGCCGGTGAGATCCCAGTTGAACGCCAACCGCGGCGAGAACTGCACGTTGCCCGACGGCACGCGGTCGGTGCGCCGCCCGTACTCGGCCAGGACCGACGGGTTGAGCGGCGGCTTGTCGAACAGGAGTGGCACGTCCACGCGCACGCCGCCGGTGAGCACCAGCCGATCGCTCGCCTGCCAGCGATCCTGCACGTACACGCCGAGCTGCGCGGCGTCGAACCGCCCGTCGATGGGCCCGCCGAGCCCGACCCCGACCTGGTACCGGCTCGCATCGCCGCGCGACAGCGAGTCGAGACTCGAGAACTCCCACACCCCGTAGGAGTTCTGTGCGAACAGGTTCCGGATGCGATAGAGCTCGTTCTTCGTTCCCGCCGTCAGGCGGTGTCGGCCCAGCGGCACGGTGAAGTTGTCCGTGACTTCCACGATGTCCTGATCGACCGCGGTGCCCTGCGACGAGTTCTCCGCGCCCGCGCGCAGCCGTACCGGCGTGCCGGCGCTCGCCGGCACGTTCGCTTCGACCTGGGGCGCGACGGCCGTGGGATCACGGCGGTCGCGGATGCGGCTGTAGCCCACGATCAGCTCGTTGCCCGCGCCGCGCTCGAAGCTCGTGAACAGTTGCGCCACCGTGCTTCCCTTCACCGACGTGAACGCATGGGCGTTGGAGGTGAGCCGGATGAGCGTCGGCTCGCGCGCGAGCACGTCGTCCTCCGCGCGTCCGTAGTTGTGGCGCAGCACGAGCCGGTTGTTGACGCTCGGTGCCACATCGATGCGCGCGAAGATGTTGCGCAGCGGATTCGCGTTGCGCGCCGGCCCGGCCGAGCCGGCGTCGATGCCGTAGCCGCCGAGGATCGAACGGAAGCGGTCGACGTCCGCGGAGGAAGCCGGAAACGGCCGCGACGCCTGCCCGAGGTAGGGCCCCGCCGCCGGCTCGTACCGCCGCTGGAACTCGGGCGCAATGAAGAAATGCACGCGGTCGCGAACGACCGGACCGCCGAGCGAGAAGCCGAACTGCGTCTGGCGGTACTCCTGTTCCCGCGCGTACGCCACGTCGCGCGCGAGCCCTTCGCTCCGCGTCGACAGGAACGCCGAGCCGTGCAACTCGTTCGTGCCGCCCCGCGTGACCGCGTTCACGAGCATCCCGGCGAAGTTCCCCTGTCTGACGTCGAACGGCGCGATCAGCACCTGGTACTCGCGCACCGCCTCCAGCCCGATCGACTTGCCGCGCGCCTGGCCGCCGGGCTGGCCCGTGTCGCCGAGTCCGAACAGGTCGTTCTCGCTCGCGCCGTCGATCTGGATGTTGTTGAGGCGGTTGTTTACCCCAGCGCCCGACAGCCCGGGTCCGGCGTCGGAGACCTCCGGCACGAGCACCGCGAAGTCGGTGAACGTGCGGTCGAGCGACGGCAGCCGGCGCAGCGCCGAATCGGAGATCACCGTGGCCGCGCCGGTGCGGTCGGCCGACATGATGGGGTCGGCCTCCGTGGTGACCGAGACCGTCGTGAGGATGAAGCTCTGGCGCTCGAGCCGGAAATCCAGCGTCAGGTTCTGGCTGAGCGTGAGCATCTGCCCATCGCGCATCAGCGGCACGAAGCCGGGGTGGCGCGCCGTCACCGAATACGGCCCTCCGACCTCCAGCCCCTGAACGAGATACCGCCCATCGCGCGCGGCGACTGCCCTGGAGGCGGCGCCTGTCGCACGATTCACCACGGCGATCGACGCACCCGAAATTGGTGCGCCGCTATCGTCCGTGACCTTTCCACTCACCGCGGCGGTCGTGACTCCCTGCGCGCCGGCCGCGGCGAGCGGCGACAGCGTGAGCCAGAGCCCGGCGGCGAGGGCGCGCAATCTCACGCCGTTTCGCCCGCCGTGCTCCGGGCACTGTCGGGCGGCACGACGCGTCGCCCAACGGTGGCGTAGTACACCGGGATGCCGACGAGAATCACCCCGAACACCGCGAGCGTTGGCCATCGGCTGGCCGGGTCAATGACCGCGTTCACGAGTAGATAGATCGTGGCGAGAATGAAGAGGATCGGAACCAGCGGGTACCCGGGTGTGCGGAAGACCGGCGCATACCCGGGGCGTCGTCGCAGCACGAAGATGGCCGCCACGCCGAGCACGTAGAACGGCAGGATGGCCGTGACGAACGCATCGGCGAGCTGCTCGAACGTGCGCAGCAGCACGAAGCCGACGCCGAGCAACCCCGCGAGCGAGATGGCCGCGAACGGCGTCTTGAACTTCGGGTGCACGGCCGCCATCGAGCGGAAGAAGAGCCCATCCTCGGCCATCGCGAAGAACACGCGCGGGTTCGCGAGCATGGTCGAGTTGAGCGACCCGAACGTCGACAGCATGACCGTAATGGCGACGAACGCCACGCCGGCGGGTCCGATGACGCGCTCCGCGACATCCGCCGCCACGAGCTTCGACCCGCCGATCCGATCGACCGGCAGCACCGACAGGTACGCGAGGTTCGCCAACAGATAGATGACGAGCACCGCGAACGAGCCGATGATGATCGCGCGCGGCAGGTTGCGCGCGCCGTCCTTCACCTCGCCGCCAGCGAACGTGAGATCGGCCCATCCATCGAACGCCCACAGGACCGACACGAGCGCGAGGCCGAACGCGCTGACCGAGAAGCTGCCGGGCGGGAAAACCGGCGTGAAGTGTCCGCCGGACTTCGGGAACTCGATCGAGAACGCGAGCATGATCACGAACAGCAGCCCGCCGTATTTCGCGACCGTGGTGGCGCCGGTGACGAACGTGCTCCACCGAACGCCCACGATGTTGAACGCCGACGTCAGCACGATCGCGGCCGCGGCCGTGTAGCGCGCGTAGCTGTCGTAGGGCGCCACGAGCGGGTCGTAGCCGAGCACGCGCAGAAAGTACTCCGCGAACGTGATGGCGATGGCGCCGATGGCCGCCGCGCGGATGATGACCAGCTCCGCCCATCCGAACAGAAAAGCCGGGAGCTTGCCCCAGCCTTCGCGCAGGAAGACGTAGATGCCACCGGTACGGGGCAGCGCGCTGGCGACTTCCGCGAGCGCGAGCGCGCCGCACATGGCGAGCAGGCCACCCACGACCCACACGGCCAGCATGGGACCAGGACCCGGGAGCCGGCCGGCGATACCCGCCGGCGAGCGGAAGATGCCCGAGCCGATGGTGATGCCGACGACGATCGTGACGGCGCCCCACAGCCCGATGCGTCGGGGGAGGGCGTCGGTCTGCGCGGGAGAGGCTGACATGGGCCTATGGTACTGCGCAACGCAGCCGCGCGCGAGCGGGCAGGCCAGATCCAACGCAAGGAAGCGCCGGAAGCACGCCTGGCCGGTTGAATCGAGCGCGCCCGCCGTACACCTTTCGGCGTGATCCTCGCCACCATCGCTCGCGGGCTGACTGCGCGCCCGCTCCCCGAAACCGAGGAATGACCATCCGTACCGCCCTGTTCTGGGTCGCCGCGGCGTGCTGTGTGGTCGCCGAGCTGGCGATCCTGCGGTCGGTGCTGTTCGGGCGAGCATCCGCAGGCAGCGCCGAGTCCGTCGGAGATCCGCGGGCGAAGCGCTCCATCGAAATCGCGTGGGCTGTCCTCCCCGCTCTCGCTCTCATCTTCATCCTCTATCTGACCTGGCGCGCAGTCGACGCTCCTCGGCCTCCCGCCGCGGATGTCACGACGACCGGCGTGACGATCGGAGTCTGACATGACCGCCTTGCGGCGTCTTTCGTTGGTAGCGCTGGTGCTCGGCATCGGACACGTGGTGTTCGGGGCCATTGTCCGCATCACCGGCTCGGGGATGGGATGTGGGGATCACTGGCCCAGGTGTCAGGGCCACTGGTTCCCGCCGCTCGCGCGCACCGACCTCATCATCGAGGTCACGCACCGCTACTTCGCGGCGACGCTCTCGCTCGCCATCGTCGCGCTGCTCGTGCTCGCGTTCACACGCCGCGGTACCGCGGGCGTGACGGGGCGCGGCGGCGTTCTCCGCGCCGCGGCGCTCGCGACCGCGCTCGTCGTGGTCGCGGCCCTGTTCGGCGCGGTGACCGTGAAGCTCGAGCTCGGCAACAAGTGGGTGATCGTCACGCACCTCGCGATCGCCATGGCATTGCTCGCGGTCCTCGTCTCCGCGGTGATGCGCACCGGCGGCCTCGGCGCCTCGAGTGCGTCCGTCGGCACCGCATCGGAGCGCACGTGGCGCGGCGCGCGGGCCGCGATGGCGCTGACGTTCGCCGTGCTCGTGCTCGGGGCGTTCACCGCCCACGTGCCGGGAGCGAATTCGTCGTGCGCCGGCTTTCCGCTCTGTCGCGGCTCGATCATTCCACAGGCCACGCAGCACATCCAGTTCACGCACCGCATTCTCGCGTTTCTCCTCTTCTTCCACCTGCTCGGGCTGTACATCGCCGTGCGCCGGCGGGGCGAGGCGCGCCTCATCATCCGGGCCGCGGCGGTGGCCTTCGCCGCGGTCGTGGTGCAGGTGCTGATCGCCGCCGCGCTCGTCGAGATGCGGTTGCCGTGGGTGTTGCGCTCGCTGCACCAGGCGGCGGGGACGCTGGTGTGGGTGGCGGTGGTGGTGCTCGCGTTGCTTGCACGCCGCGGCGCGCTGGGCGTCGGCGTGCCGGCGAAGGCGAACGTGCCGACTCCCACACTTCGGGCGGCCGAGGTCACCACGTGACGGACACGACGCTCGAGCGAGCGCGTGAGGGCTCGCTCGCCCGCGACCTGATCGCGCTCACCAAGCCGCGCATCATCTCGCTGCTGCTGGTGACGACGGTCGCGCCGATGTTCGTGGCGGGCAGCCCGTCGGTGTGGCTCGTCGTAGTGGTCACGATCGGCGGCTACCTGATGGCCGGCGGCGCGAACGCGGTGAACATGTACCTCGACCGCGACATCGACGACCGGATGGCCCGCACGCGGCTGCGTCCCATCCCGAGCGGACGCATGGCGGCGCCCGCGGTGCTGGCGTTCGGTGTGGCGCTGTCGTGCGCGGCGACGTGGATGCTCGCGCGGTTCGTGAACGTGTTGACCGCCGCGCTCGCGCTCGCGGGCTTCTACTTCTACGTCTTCATCTATACGCGGTGGCTCAAGCGGTCGACGCCGCAGAACATCGTCATCGGCGGCGCGGCTGGCGCGTTTCCGCCGCTGGTGGGGTGGGCGGCGGTCACGAACCGGATCGACCTCGCGGCGATCTACCTGTTCCTGATCATCTTCTACTGGACGCCGCCCCACTTCTGGGCGCTCGCGCTCCTGAAGCAGCGCGACTACGGCAACGCCGGCGTGCCGATGGCGCCGCTCGTGTGGGGGGAGGGCGAGACGAAGGACCAGATGCTCTGGTACACGCTGATCCTCGTGCCGCTCACGCTGCTGCCGGTCGCGTTCGGCGCGTTCGGCTGGTTCTACTTCGTCTCGGCCGTCGCGCTCGACGCGATGCTGCTCGCGGGCGTGGTCCGCATTCGGCGCGCCGAGCAATGGACGAAGGCGGCGTGGAAGCTGTACAAGTTTTCCCTGCTGTACCTCGCGCTGCTCTTCGTCGCCATGGTCATCGACCGGCGGATCTAGCGTACCGGCAGCCCGTCGCTGCCCGTCACCGCTCGCTACTCGCTGCCGCCGGTCGCGGCCCGCAGGACCAGCTTCGCGTCGCCGCCCTCCTGAATCGTGACGCTGTCCGCGATGGTGCCGAGGCGCGGGTGCCATCCATGCACGCCGTAGCGGCCCGGCGGAATCGAGTCGATGGTGAACGACCCGTCGGCGGCGCTCATCGCGAAGTACGGATGGTCGAACACCGCGATCCATCCGTGCGTCCACGCGTGCACGTCGCAGGAGAGCTCGAGCAGGCCCGGGCTCGCGAGTACACGCTCGTTGGGCACCACCTGCCCCTCATCGGTCTCGCGAATGGTCGCCAGCACTTCCCCGCCGTCCATCCTCGCGATGCGGGTGCGGTGCAGCACCGCATCGAGGCTGCGCACGTTGAGCGTACCGCCGGCGATGGCCGGCTGTAGCTCGGGCACGAGCGCGCATCGCTGGTTCGTGATCTCGAACCGCCGTTCGAGCGGAAGCGGCTTGCCGCTCCTGACGCCATCGAGCCAGATGACGACGCCGGCGGCGCGATTGCCGCGCCGCTCGATGCCGCGCAGGGTGAACGACGTACCGCACACCGTCTGATCCAACGTGGGCTGCACGACCGAGTCGGCGGGCGGTGGGCCCTCGATCTCCACCGCGCCCGTCAGCCGGCCGAATGCCTCGAGCGGGCGAGCCGTGTACGGTGCTGGCTGGCGAGCGAAGCCCAGGGTGGCCGCGATCGCGTCGCCGTCGTCGCCGCCACCGCCGCCGCCCACGTCACTCTCACGTCTGGTCGAATCGCTGCGCCCACAGGCGGAGAGTGCCGCCACAAGGAGCACGGCGGCGACGGTGGCCGCCATCAGCGATCGCGTTGCGGTCACGAACCGTGCGACGGGCCGGCGGCGCGCGGCCACCGTAGCTCGCGGCCGGACGGGGCGCGAATTGGTCGTTCGATCGTTCGAAGATTCCAACGGCCGACAGAAGGGTGAAGAGTTGCGTCGTACTCGGTGCATGACGCGGCGTGCGCCCCACTCGCCACGTCGAGCGGCCAACCAGGCGCAAGCAGCACGCCAACACGGCGTACGAGGTGACTTCGGTCACCGGCGATTCGTCCTGCGACGAGGCGCCGTGCTGCGCGCCTGCCTCGGCGACGCAGCCTAACACCCCGCGCAACCCCCGGCCCCAGTCGGTTCGCGCACCCCGTCCTGTCATGCTCACGCCCATCGCCCTGCTGCTCGCGCTCGCGTCGCCGGCCGTCCGCCCGCCGGCCGACTCGGCTCGCACCGATCGGGAGATTCGCCTGGCCGCGCTGCGTCACGTAGGCGACCTCCGGCGCTGCTACGAGCGCGAGGGGCTCACGCGCGACCCGAGCCTCACCGGCACGATGGACGTCACCGTCAGGGTGCTGGCGACGGGCGTCGTCAGCGACGCCGCGGTCACGGCGCGCGCCATGCGCGGCTTCGGCGCTCGCGAGGTGGCGACGTGCCTGACGACAGCCATCCGCAACTGGCGGTTCGAGCGCGGGCCGTTCCCCGTGGAGACGATCGTCTTTCCGTTCCGGTTCGCGCCCGAGGACGCGCCGCCGCCGAAGGTCATCAGCGGCGGATAGCGAGCAGCGACTCCCTCACCCCTCCGCGGCCGGCGCCCGTCGCGTGGTCGCCAGGTACAGCGCCACGCCCGCGAGCAGGATCCCGGTGCCTAACAGGGATGTCCGGGGCGACGCGATGTACGCGCTCACGATGCCGAACACCGCCGCCACCACGAAGAAGCCCGGCACCACCGGGTAGCCCCACGCCCGGTACGGCCTCGGCGCGTCGGGGCGCGAGCGGCGCAGCGCGAACACGCTCGCGGCACCGAGCCCGAAGAAGATCCAGTCGGCGAACACCACGCCGCTCAGCAGCGCGCCGATCTCGCCGCCGGTGATCAGCAGCAACGCCACCGCCCACGCGCCCATGATGGACACCGAAACGTGCGGCGACCCGAACCGCGGGTGCACGCGCGCCGCGGCCTGAAGGAACACGCCGTCGCGCGCCATCGCGAAGAAGATGCGCGGCGTCGCCAGGATCACGACGTTCACGAAGCCCAGAATCGAGAGCATCGCCGCCACGGTGATGAGCGTGGCGCCCGTGGGTCCGACGAGCCGCGTGGCCGTGTCCGCGGCCACGGCGCTGCTGGCCGCGAGGCCGTCGCGGCCGAGCGCGCGCAGGTACACGGCGTTCGCGCCGAGGTAGCACGCGATCACGATGCCGATCCCCAGCGCCAGGGCGCGCGGGATGGTGCGTGCCGGGTCGCGAATCTCGCCGGCCACCATGTTCATCTGCTGCCAGCCGCCGATCGTGAACAGCACGGCGACGAACGCCGCGGCCAGCCCCGCAGCCAGTGATTCGCGCGGCGGCGGCGCGTTCGGCAGCAGCGGCGGTGCGCCGAGCCGTGTCCACATCGCCAGGCCGCCCAGGATGAGTGCCGCCAGCGCGATGATCTTCGCGACCGCGAAGATGTTCTGCACGATCGCGCCGGGCTTGATCCCGAAGTAATTCGTGACCGTGAGCACGACGATGGTCGCGGTCGCGACGCCAATGCGCCCTCCGAGCGGGGCGAGGTCGATGAACCGGCCGGCGTAGCCCGCGAAGCCTAACGCGACAGCCGCCAACGCCCCGGTGCCGATGCTGAGCAGCGCCATCCAGCCGTAGAGAAACGCGGGCAGACGCCCGAACCCTTCGCGGATGTAGACGTACGCGCCGCCGGCGTCGGGCATCATCGCGCCGAGCTCCGCGTACGTGAGCGCGCCGGCGAGCGCGACGGCGCCCCCCACCGCCCACACGAGGAACACGAGCCCCGCATTCGGCAGGGCCCGCGCGGTCTCGGCCGGGGTGAAGAAGATGCCGCTGCCGATGATGCCACCGACGACGAGCAGTGCGGCCGAGAAGAGCCCGAGCTCACGCCGAAGCGAGGCGGCGGGCACCGCGGCGCCGGTGGAAGTCGCGGCCGGTGGGGACGCCGAAGGGGGAGCCGATGTCATCGTCGCGCGGGCCCGGGAACGAGGAGCGCGGCGGCCGGCGTGCCGCCGGCGGTGCTACACCACCATCATTTCGTGCTGGTACTCCGTGGGCGTCACCACGAGCTCTCGCTCGCCGACGTAGGCGTTCACCTCGGTGCGAATGCCGATCTCGCCGGGGATGTACACCCCCGGCTCGATGGAGAACGCGACCCCCGGTAGCAGCAGCCGCTCCTCGCGCGTCTCGAGATTGTCGAGATGCGGCCCCGATCCGTGCAGGTCGCGCGCATCGATCGAGTGGCCCGTGCGATGGAAGAAGCGCTCGCCGAACCCGCGGTCGACGATCACGGAGCGCGCCACGTCGTCCACCTCGCCGCCACGCACCGTCGCGCCGGCCGCCACCCGCTCGCGCAGCAGCGTGATGGCCGCGTCGCGCGCATCGCGCACCGCACTCCACAGCTCGAGCACGCGCGGCTCGGGCTCGCCCATCGACGCCATCCACGTCTGGTCGGCCCACACGCCCCCACGCTCGCGCGCCCAGAGATCGACCAGGAGCACGTCGCCGGACTGGATCCGCACCGGCCTGTCGGCCCGAGGGGCGTAGTGCGGGTTCGCCGCGTTAGGCCCCACGGCCACATCCGGCGGGTCGATCGTCTCGAGCGAGGCGCGCGCGAACGCCTCCAGGATGCGCTGCTGCAGCGCATGCTCGGTCGTCGGATGACCGGCGCGCACCTCGGCGCCCGCATGGCGAATGGCGTCGCGGGCGATCTCGGCGATCCGCTCGGCCGCCCGACGATGCGACGCGAGGTCCGCCGCCGTCCACGTGGCGTAGAATCGCGACACCAGCTCGCCCGACGACACGACCTCCGCACCGGCCGCGCGCACCATCTCGAGCACGCCGGCCGGGATGCGGTCGAGGTACGGTACGGCATCTCCCGGCGAGTACTCCATCGCCACGCGCTTGCCACGCACGAGCCCCGCGAGTTGCGACTCGAGCGACTTCCACGAGCTGTACACCTCGCGCCCCCAGGTGGGCGGCCACCGGTGCCACGGTCCCTGCTCGATGGCGTGCGTGATCGCGGTGGGAGCGCCGACCGCCGGGATGAACGCGAAGATGCGCCGCGTCACCATCCCTTCGAGTCCGAGCAGCGCGCCGGCAACCGGGTTCAGGCCGCGGAAGTCGAAGATCAACCAGCCATCGAGGCTGGCGTCGGCGAGTGCGTGCTGCACTCGTTCGAGTGTGCGTTGGTCCAGCATCAGGAGATCAAGTGAGAGGGCGCCACTCGGCGCGCCAACTGCAGGTGCCCTCGCCGCGGGAGATGCAGCGAACGTGCTCCACCGTGCCGCCGCCGTTGATGAGCAGTCGCAGCAGCTCGGCGAGGCCGGCCTCGTAATACGCGCAGCCGACGGACCGCGGCGCCGAGTCGATCGTCACGGACACCGGAACGTCGAGCACCACCGACGACCCGACGCGAGACACGGTGCCGTCGAAGTAGCGCGTCACGATCCGCCGCGCGTGCCGGAGCGCGATGGGACGCGCGATGATCGACGGCAGCGTGAGCATCACGCGCCGCGTCATTGGCGAGATGCCCTGATAGGCCTCGGTCGCGAGAAAGCGACCGGCGGCACGAAAGACGGCCTCGGCGTCGGGACGCCGCCCGATGAGACGAGCCAGCGCCACCGCTTCGTCGCGAACAGTCCGCTGACTACGTTTCACCGCGTCGGAATAACGACGGATCTGCGCGTAGACGGTGTCGCTCAAGCCGAGGCGCTTGTTCCGCAGCTCGGCGACGAGTTCGGTGTCGGGATCGTCGTCAGGCGTGTCGACGTTACGGACGGCTTCCAGGAAACTGAGCGGGAGAAGCGAGTCGACCGTCGGTGACATGGATCACTAGAGACGTGGAAGCGAAGCTAACGGTGCGCGGAACCGCGTTCAAGCCGGCAGAGGAGAAGCGTTGATCGGTCGCGCGCTCGCCGGCCTGATCCTGGCGGGCGCGCTCGCGATGGCCGCCCGTGCCACGCGGTCGTTGTCTCGCGGCGGCGCCACGATGGCACTCCTCGTCGGAACGGCTGCCGCCGCCGCGGGCTGGGGCTGGGCGTTCCTGCTGATCGTCTTCTTCATCGCCTCCACTGGGCTCTCGCGCTTCCGCCGCGCGGCGAAAGAGGCACGCGTCGGATCGATAGTCGAGAAGGGCGACGAACGCGATGCCTGGCAGGTGCTCGCGAACGGCGGCGTGTTCGCTGCCTCGGCGCTGGTGGCCGCCGCGACGGGCGGGTCAGGCTGGGAGGCGATGGCGCTCGGCGCGCTCGCTGGCGCGACCGCCGACACCTGGGCCACCGAGATCGGTACGCTAGCCGGTCGCGCGCCCCGCTCGGTAGTTTCCCTGAAACCGATGCCGGCTGGCACGTCGGGTGGCATCACGCTTCCTGGCACGATCGCGTCGCTGGCGGGTGCCGCGCTCATCGCGGTGGTGGCGCAGCAGGCTGGAATCGCACAGGTGAACCCGGGCGCCGTGTTCGCCGGCGGCGTCGCGGGCTCACTGGGGGATTCACTCGCCGGGGCAACCGTTCAGGAGCGGCGGTGGTGCGACGGTTGCGCGTCGGCAACTGAACGGCGCGTGCACGACTGTGGCAAGCCGACGCGCGTGAGTGGCGGCATCCGGGGTGCACGGAACGACGCGGTCAATCTCGTTTGCACGCTGGTCGGCGGCGTGGTGGCGGTTCTCCTGTCGCACCAATGACGACAGCCGGGGCCCGGGACTCGGGGGCTGGTAGCTGACGGCTGACGACTTCCGACTGACGGCTGACGGTTGCCGGCTGTCCGCTCTACCGAGAGGTATACGTGTTGCTTCGTCGATCGGCCATCGTGATGCTCGCGTTCGTCGCCGCCTGCGACAGCGGTCGCCTGGGCGCGCCGCTCGGCACTACCGGAACGACTGGCACGACAGGCGCGCCCGGCATGGCGGGGCCCGTCGGAACCTGGCGCCGCATCCTGTTCTTCCGCGCCGAGGACGGGTCCGCGAGCTCGAGCGAGACGACGTGGCGGTTCAACAGGGATGGGAGCGCGTGGCGACTCTCGGTGACACGCAACTTCACGGCCGGCCTGGCCGATGCGCAGACGGTCGACGCTCGATGGGAAGCGTTGCCGCAGGCCGTGCGCGTCACCTTTCTCCCACCGAGCTCGGGGACGTTCGATTTCTCGGTGCGCATCAGCGCCGACACGCTCTTTCTCGCATCGCAGGCCTACGTCCGCGTGGGCCCGTGAGCGAGTGGGGATGCTGAGCGCGCGGCGATGAGCAACGCACGCGCGCAGATCGTCATCGTGGGCGGCGGGCCCGCGGGTGCGGCCGCGGCGTACTTCCTCGCGCGGGCCGGCGCCGAGGTGATGATACTGGATCGCGCGCGGTTCCCGCGCGACAAGGCCTGCTCGGAGTACATGAGCCCGCAAGCGTCGCGCATCCTCGAGTCCATGGGAATGCTCCAGCGCGTCGAGCAGGCCGGCGGATCGGCGCTGGCGGGCATGCGAATCCGCGCGCCCAACGGCGTCAGCTTCCACGGTCGATTCGCGGAGGTACGCGGCTATCGCGGGTACCGGGACCGCGGTCTCGCGCTCCGGCGAACGATCCTCGACCCGCTCCTGCTCGCGCGGGCGCGTGAGGCCGGAGCGCGCGTGCGCGAATCCGTGCGCGTCACGGACGTCACACGCGATGCGCGCGGGCGAGTGGGCGGCGTCACGGTCATCGATGACGCCGGACGCCAGCGCGCGATCGCCACCCGCGTCGTGATCGGCGCCGACGGTCTGCGCTCCATCGTCAGCCGACGGCTCGGCCTCGCCGGTACGCGACGCGCGCAACGACGGCTCGCGCTGGTGAGCCATTACGCCGGTGTGGACGGCATGAGCGACAGCGGCGAGATGCACGTCGAGCGCGATGGCTACGTCGGTCTCGCCGATGTCGGCGGCGGGCTGACGAACGTCGCGGTCGTCGTTCCGACCGCCGTCGCGCGCGCCGCGGCGGGCGACCCGGCCGGGTTCGTCGCCGAGTGGATCGGCCGGCGTCCACACCTCGCGCCGCGGTTCGCGCGTGCCCGGCGTGTCACGCCCGTGCTCGCGACCGGCCCGTTCGCGTCGGCATCGCGACGCGGGTGGGCGCCGGGCGCGGCGCTCGTCGGTGACGCCGCCGACTTCTTCGACCCGTTTACCGGCGAGGGCATCTACGCCGCGCTGCGCGGCGCCGAGCTGCTGGCCCCGCGCGTGCTCGAGTCGCTGGAGTGCACGAACCCGAGGGACGCCGACGCGGCGTTGGCGGCGTACGAGCGGGCGCGCGTGCGCGAATTCGCGGGCAAGTGGACCGTCGAGCGGATCATCGGCGCCGCGGTTAGCTTCCCTTCCCTCATGAGCATCGCGGCGCGTTCCCTCGCCCTGCGGCCGGCCATGGCGCATACGATCGTCGGCGTCGCGGGTGATTTCGTTCCCGCGAGCGAGGTGCTGCGCGCCAGCTTCCTGCTGCGCCTCGCCGCGCCGTGGAGCCTCGGCGGCGCACCCTCGGCACTCGCACCATCGAACCCCGAGTCGCCATGACGATCGACCCCGACACCTTTCGCAGCGTGCTCGGTCGGTTCGCGTCGGGCGTCACGATCGTCACGGCGCGGGACGCTGCCGGGCGCGACCATGGGATGACGGTCAGCGCGTTCTGCTCCGTGAGCCTCGCGCCGCCACTCGTGCTCGTGTGCGTGGACCGCGCGGCGTCGACGCACGATCTGCTCGTCACCACATCCCATTTCGCCATCAGCATACTCTCCGCGCAGCAGGAAGCGCTGTCGCGCCGGTTCTCGGGGTGCGAGGAGCATCTGCGGTTCGACGGCGTGGGGTACTCGCGCGGAACGACAGGCCTCCCGCTGCTGGATGACGCGCTCGCCCACATCGAATGCCGGCGCGTCGATCAACACGTGGCAGGCGATCACACGATCATCATCGGAGAGGTCGAGTCCGCGATCGCGTACACCGAGCGCCCGCTCCTGTATTACCGCGGCGGCTACGCTCAGTTGGAGCGATAGGGTGCGGAGGCACGCGTGACGACGCTCGTGACGCCGCCGCGAAGGCGCGGAGTCGAGTACCTCGATGAGCCGGGCGTCGATCCGCGCATCGTGCGCCGGTCGCACGCCGATGTGGCGCTCGCGAATGCGCTGTTCGGCGGAACGCGCGCCGTGCTGCTGGAGCTCGAGGGCGTCCTCTCCGAATTGCCGCCGAACGCGACGCTGCTCGACGTGGGCAGCGGCGTGGGCGACATCGCCGCCCAGGCGCGCGAGCTGGCTCGCCACCGTCGGCGTGATCTCTCGCTGATCACGATCGACATGGCCGAGACGCTCGCGGCCGCGAGCCGCGCGAACACCGGCAACGCCGTGCGCGGTGACGCGGCGGCACTCCCCTTTGCCAATCGCTCGGTGGACATCGCGATCTGCTCGCAGACGCTCCACCACTTCGACGACGCGAGCGCCACGCGCGTGCTCAGGGAGCTCGACCGCGTGGCCCGCGTGCGCGTCATCGTGAGCGACCTGCGGCGCAGCTGGCTTGCCGCCGCCGGGCTCTGGCTGGCGTCGTTTCCGCTCGGCTTCCATCCCGTGAGCCGTCATGACGGCGTGCTCTCGATCATGCGCGGGTACACGTGCGATGAGCTTCGGCGCCTGGTGGCGAGCGCGGTGGGGTGCCGGCCTACCGTTAGGCGCCGGATGGGATGGCGCGTGACGGCCACGTGGCGCCCGGAGGGGTCGTGAGCGAGAACCGGTATACGCGCGCGGCGCCGCGGCCGCCCTATCAGCTCGGCCCGATGCCGCTCGGACGCCCGATGGAGACCGCCGACGAGCGGCTGGTGCGGGCCCCGGTGCGGCGCGTGTTCGAGGTCGTTCGACATGTGGAGGAGTGGCCCGCACACCTGCCGCACTACCGGTTCGTCCGCTTCCGCGAAATCGCGAGCGACGGCGGCGGGCTGGTGGAGATGTCGGCGAATCGCCCGTTCGGCCCGCTCGGATGGCCCACCTGGTGGCTCTCGGAAATGGAGGTCGACCATGCAACTCCGGCGATTCGTTTTCGCCACGTCGGTGGTATGACCAAAGGGATGGACGTCGAATGGAGCTTCACGCCCGAGCCCGGTGGGACGCTCGTCCGAATCCTGCACGTGTGGGACGGCCCGAAGTGGCCGCTGATCGGCCTGGTCGCGGCGACGACCGTGATTGGCCCGGTGTTCGTTCATGGCATCGCGTCGCGAACGCTCGCCGGACTGGCACGCGTGGCGGAGCGGGAGGATGCGGACCCGTCTCGAACGCGATGAAGAAGCCATTGACCCGGGAGGTCCTTACGTTCCAAGCCATTGACCGCATGCCCGCCAACCCTCGCCGTTCGAGCGTGCCCATCGGCCGAAACGACCTCGACACGGGCAAGCCTCGATGAGACGCTGAACTCGTCGACAGCAATCAGCAATCAGCAATCAGCAATCAGCAATCAGCAATCAGCAATCAGCCATCAGCCATCAGCCATCAGCCATCAGCCCCCGTTCCCGGTTCCCGGTCCCCCGTTCCCGCTGTTTGATTCCCGCTTCCCGATACATGCGTCGTCGAGTCGTCGTCACTGGCATAGGCGCCATCACACCCATCGGGATCACGCATCGCGAGTTGTGGGATGGCGTGCGCGCCGAGCGCTCAGCCGTTCGCTCGTTGACGCGGTTCGATCCCTCGATCTTCCGCAGCCATAACGCGGCTGAAGTCAACGATTTCGTTCCGGCCGACCACCTCGAGGCGAAGCGCGCCAAGCGGCTCGACCGGTTCGGCCAGTTCTCCGTCGTCGCCGCACGGCAGGCCCTCGAGGACGCGCGGATCGACCTGGCCGCGGAGGACCGCGACCGCATTGGCGCGATGATGGGCACCGCGCTCGGCGGCATCGCGTTCGCGGAAGACCAACTCGGCGCGTTTCTCACGAACGGACTTCGCGGCGTGGATCCGGCCCTCGCGCTCACCGTGTTCGGCGGCGCGTCGAGCTGCAACATCGCGATCGAGTTCGGCGTCTGCGGACCGAACTCCACGAACGCGATGAGCTGCGCGTCGGGCACCATCGCGGTGGGCGAGGCGTTCCGTCAGATCCGTGACGGCTACGCGGACGTGATGCTCAGCGGCGGCGCCGAGGCGCCCCTCGCACCGCTCTGCTACGGTGCCTTCGCGCTGATCCGTGCGATGTCGACGCGCAACGACGATCCCGCGTCGTCGTCACGCCCGTTCGACCGCGACCGCGATGGGTTCGTGATGGGCGAGGGCGCCGCGGTGCTCATCCTCGAGGAGCGGTCGCGCGCGCTCGCGCGTGGCGCCCAGGTCTACGCCGAAGTGCTCGGCTACGGCCTCACGAACGACGCGCACCACATGACGGCGCCGCTGCCCGGCGGATCGCAGGCCGCCCGGTCGATCCGGCTCGCGCTGCAGGACGCCGACGTGTCACCGACCGAGATCGGCTACGTGAACGCGCACGGCAGCTCGACGCCGCTCAACGACCCCACGGAGACGATGGCCATCAAGCGCGTGTTCGGCGACCACGCGTATCGCATCCCCGTGAGCAGCACGAAGGGATATTACGGCCACGCGCTCGGCGCGTCGGGCGCGATCGAGGCGGCGATCTGTGCGCTCGCGCTGCGGAACCGTTGGGTTCCGCCGACGGTGAACCTGCACACGCCTGACGACGCGTGCGATCTCGACTACGTCCCCGCGACGGGCCGCGCGGCGCGACTCGAGTGCGTGCTCAGCAACTCGTTCGGCTTCGGCGGCATCAACGCCGCGCTCGTCATGCGGAGCGAGAACTAGGGGTGGCGGTGGACGCCGGGCGCGCCTAGCTTCGCCGCGGAAAGTCCACCTCACCCGGAGCACGCAACATGAGAGATGTCGAGCGGCATTTCCTCGCCGAGTTCGTTGGGGTCTTCGCGCTCGTGTTCGTCGGCAGCGGCAGCATCATGATGGCGCGCGAGACCAACTCGAGCGCGGCGCTCGTCGGTGTCGCCCTCGCGCACGGGCTCATTCTCGCGATCATGGTGACCGCGACCATGCGCATCTCGGGGCACCTCAATCCCGCGGTGACCATCGGCTTTCTGGTCACGCGCCGCATCGACGGGATGATGGCGGGCATCTACGTCGTCGCGCAGTTGCTCGGTGCCATCGCCGCCGCGTACGCGCTCAAGGCCACCATGCCGGCCGAGCTGTTCGCCGCGACGCGCGGTGGCGGACAATCGATCTCCCTCGATGTCACCGCCGCGCAGGCGTTCTTCCTCGAGCTGATCGCGACGTTCTTCCTGACCTTCGTCGTGTTCGGCACCGCGGTCGATCCGAATGCGCCGAAGGTTGGCGGGTTCGCGATCGGGCTCACCGTCGCCGCCGACATCCTCGCCATCGGGCCGCTCACCGGCGGGTCGATGAATCCGGCGCGATCGCTCGGCCCTGCGGTGGCGAGCGGGGTATTCGAAGGTCAATACGTGTACTGGACAGGCCCGATCGTGGGCTCGATGATCGCCGCCGGGCTCTATCAGTTGCTCTTCCTGCGCCGCGCCCCGGAGCTCCCCCTGCACGGCGCCGTGCGGCCCGACGAACCGCCACCGCCGACGCCGAGGGGGCGGAGGAGGTAGCCGCCTACGGACCTACTTGCAGGTACGTGTCCGCGTAGCGCCCGATCGACTGCATGATCACGCGCATCGCGGAGTCGCTCTTCTCCCACCCGCAGATCTCCATGCGCTTCCCTTCCAGGTCCTTGTAGATCAGGAAGAAGTGCTCGACTTCCTTGAGGTAGTGGCTCGGGAGGTCCGCGATGTCGAAGTACTCGTTATGCTGCGGGTCGTGACTCGGCACCGCGAGAATCTTGTCGTCAGGCTCGCCGCGATCGAGCATCCGCAGCACGCCGATGGGCCGCACGTCGATCAGGCACCCGGGAAAGGTCGGTTCGTTGATCCGCACGAGGATGTCGAGCGGGTCGCCATCCTCGTGCAACGTGCGCGGAATGAACCCGTAGTCGCCCGGATAGTGTACGGCCGAATAGAGCACGCGATCGAGCTTGAACATGCCGTGCTCCTTGTCGAGCTCGTACTTGTTCCGGCTGCCCCGTGGGATCTCGATCACCGCCGTCACTTCCTCAGGCGGATGGGGGCCCGGGGGAAGGTCTCGCCACGGATGGATCACTGTCCGTTCTCGTTGGCGGGCGCGGGCGCGGCCGCGTCGTGGCGCGCACTCGCGCCCGTCGTGCTGGTCATCCGTTGTTCGTTGGTGGAGGGTGCGTCATCTGGCCGTGTCGGCGTAGTGAAAGCTACCGGGCACGGTCCGTCTCAGGCACCCGTCGGACACGCCGAAACGCGCGCCGTCTGTTGACGGCGCGCGGGGACGCTCTGTCGGTTCAAGGTTCGCGTCGAGACGCGGATGGACCGCCGGCGCGGGCAGCGCTCAGGCGGTCGGGCCGACCTCGAGTGCGTGTTCGCGACGGCTCAGCCGACGCTCGAGCGCTCGTCGCTCGATGACGTGCGGCTGCGTGCGCTCGATCTCGGCCTGGATGGTGGCGAGCTCCTCGCGCGAGGCTGCGCCGTCGATTCGGTCGGTCAGACGAAAGTAAAGGCTGGCGTCCATTGGCGGTGTGAGATCCGTGGCAGGAACATGTGTCTGCGGCGGCGCGCCGCGCTGGCCGGAACACAGGCAAAGATCGCGCCCACCCACGCACGCGATTTCGGCCACCGGCGCATCTCTCACCCACCTGGCTGTTGCAACGGTGCAGCAGGCGTCGTCACGCCTCCGATCGCGGTGTGCGAGACAACTCCCCCGCCGACCGCTGCCGCTGCTGCCTCCCGCGAGCTCGCCGAGCGCGAACGACGAGCGACACGATGTACCCGCCGTACACCACCGCCGCGGCGACGTAGGCGGCGACGAAGTAGTCCGAATTGTCCGGCGTCATCGGAGCGGCTCCGCGCGAAGGGTCCCCATCGACGATGGCTCCGCGGCCTCCTCATCCACGAGCGCATCGAGCACGGTCGCGAGGCGGTAGCGCGCTCGCAGGAGCGCCACGAACAACAGCGTGAACGACGCGAGCGCGAGGAAGAACGTCGTCAGCATCTCCGGCGGGAGCGACGGGCTGCTCGGCTTGAGGACGATCGGCATCGGGTGCAGCGTCCGAAAGAGGTAGACGCTGAGATGGATGAACGGGACCAGCAGGGCTCCCAGCACCCCGAGCACGGCCGAGTAACGCGCGCGGACGCTCGCGTCATCGATGGCGCCCCTCAGGATCAGATAGCCGAGGTAGACGAACCAGAGGAACAGCGTGAGCGTCAGACGCGCGTCCCAGGTCCACCAGGTGCCCCAGATCGGCTTCCCCCAGATAGGCCCGGTGATCAGGACGACCGTCGTGAACACCACGCCCACCTCCGCCGATGACGCCGCGATGCGATCGAGCCGCTCGTCGCGCAGCCAGAGATAGAGCGCGCCAGCCACCGCGACCAGGCCGAACGCGATGTAGAGACCCACGAACGCGGATGGCGCGTGAATGTAGAAGATCTTCTGCGCCGCGCCCTGATTCGCCTCGATCGGCGTGAACGCGATCGCCCGCACCATCGTGCCGGCGACCGCGAGCACGGCAACCGTGAGTAGCCAGTCGAACCGGTCGCGATGCGCGGCAGGCGGTGGTGGTGCGGTCATCAATCCTCGAGCGTGAATGGAAAGGCCAGTGCGCAGGCCACCACGAACACGATGTCGAACGCGATGAGGATTCTCAACCAGCTCATGGCTTCGGCGACCGGCCGTCCGGCGAGGAGCCGTGCCGTGGACTGCGCGGCCGGGAGCACAATGGGCACGAAGAACGGTAACGCGAGCATCGGCAGCAGGAGCTCGGCCAGCCGCGTGTTCACGGCCATGGCGCTGAACAGCGTACCAACGGCCACCAGACCGACCGCCGCGAGAACGGCAATGAGAGTGAGCGGCCCGAGCACGCGCCCCATCGGGAGGTTGTAGAACAGCGCGACGGCCGGGATCGCGACCGCCTGCACCCCGAGCACGAACACGAGATTCGCCAGTGCCTTCCCGAGGAAGACGGCCTCGCGGTCGATGGGCGACGCGATGAGCGCGTCGATGGCGCGGTCTGCTTCCTCGACGCCGAACGACCGGTGCAACCCGAGCACCCCCGAGAACGTGAAGATCACCCAGAGCACGCCGGGCGCGAGGTCACTGGCCGGGACGGCCGTCGCGTCCCACGCGAAATAGAAGATGACGATCGCGAGCAGCGAGAACACGAGCGCGGCGAGAAACGCGCTGCGGGTGCGAAACTCGATTGCCAGGTCCTTGCGAGCGATGAGCCCGGCGGCAGCGAGCATTCCCGGGGGAACGCGCCCGCTCACGAGCGCACCGCCTGGCGATACTGATCGCGATACGACTCGACGTCCACGCCGCCGCGAGCGGCGTGCTGCACGAAGCGACCATCGCGCATGATCGCGGTGTGCGAAGCGAGCGCCAGCCCTTCGCCGAGATGGTGGGTGACGAGCACGAGCGCCGCGCCGGCGGTCTTGAGCGACTGCAGCGCGTCGGTCAATGCCGCCGCGCCACCCTCGTCGAGCCCGGTGTAAGGCTCATCGAGGAGCACGACGCGCGGGTCGTGAACGATGGCGCGCGCGATCGACACCCGCTGCTGCATCCCCCGGCTGAGCGAGCGAACGGCGGATTCGGCGCGCTCGGCGATGCGCAGCTTCTCCAACGCGCGCATGGCGGCGTCGGCTGGTGCCGTGACGCCGTAGAGACGCGCCGCGAACTCGACGTTTTCGCGCGCCGTGAGGGCCGAGTATAGCATGCTCTGGTGCGAGATCAGTCCGACGACGGCCCGTGCCGCGGCCCCACCGGGGATCGGCACGCCGGCGATGCGCGCCGTTCCACCCGTCGGGCGGAGGAGTCCGGCGAGTACGCGGAGCAGCGTGGTCTTTCCGGCGCCATTCGGACCGAAGAGCGCGAGGCACTCGCCGTCGCGAACGCTGAACGACAGCTCGCGCACGGCCACGCGTCGCCCGAAGGCCCGCGACAGTCGTTCGGCTTCGACCGCGGGCGGTGCCTCGACGCGCGCGTGAGTCGCGACGCTCGGGGTATCAGCGCTATCAGCGGTTGATTGTACTGGGGAGGCGGCGTGCGACACGCACGAACGTTAGCCGCCGCGCAGTGGATGCGAAACGGCGGCCGCACGTGCCGCGGCCGCCGCTCGCGAGTGGAGTCGAGTGCGGCGCGCCGAAGGGGGCCACGGCGCACGCGCAACTCGAACCACTCAATCCACCAGCTCGAACAGGAAATCGAGCATCGTCAATGTAAGCAAGTTACGGACCCGCTCCGGCGCCTGTCGGAGGCGAGTCGAAAGTCCCCGCTCCTTCGCGCGCTTCTGAATCAGGACCAGAATGCCGAGCCCGCTGGCGTCGATCTCCACCGTCTGGCGCATGTCGATGACGAGTGCGTCGACTCCCGTCCCGAGCCGTTCCAGATGTGCGAGCGCGACGGTACGGAACTCGCCGCGCGTCGCGGCGATGATCCGCTCGGGGGCCACCAGCACGGAGCCCTCGTTGTCGGTAGTCGCATGCATGAAAAAAACCTCCCATCCAGGGCCGTGATCACGCGCCACCGAGCAGGAGGATTCGAACGCCGAACGATTCGGCTGACCACCTTCGGCAACCGGACGATCTCGCGAGCGTGCTCGAGATTCCTGGCTTTGCGGCCCCGCCTCGCGGCGGGTGTGCTCTTGTCGAGTGATATTGGCCCTTCGATTGTGCCCTCGGTCAGAGCGACTTGCATGCCAGCCCGGACCTGAACCGTCACGGCGTTGACTTGGAAGCACTTAACCTGCATCGCGCCGACGCGCGTAGCTGTTGCGATCACGCACTTTGCCGCAGCACGGGAACAACGCGACGGTGTTCATTTCCTCGACGGAAATCCCGACCGAATGACCGAACGCGACGCATGGCCCACCGCGGAGCCGGTTGAAGTTTCGCGACTCACGAGGTATCAGCTATGAGGAGCTGATGGCGATCGGCCGTCAGCTGCCAGCGTCGAGCCCCGAGCCCCGAGCCCCGAGCCCCGCATGACCGACATCGACGTCCTGCTCCAGGAAAACCGGAAGTTTCCTCCGCCCGCGGAGTTCCGCCGCCAGGCACACGTCTCGTCCACCGAGCTGTACGACGAAGCGGCGCGCGACCCCGAACAGTTCTGGGCCCGCATGGCCGAGGCGTTGGAGTGGTCGCGGCCGTGGGACCGCGTGCTCGACTGGACGCCGCCGCACGCCAAGTGGTTCGTGGGGGGACGGCTCAACGCATCGGTCAATTGCGTGGATCGGCACATCCGAACCGCGCGGCGCAACAAGGCTGCCCTGGTGTTCGAGGGGGAGCCCGGCGACCGGCGGACATTGACGTACTGGGACCTCTACGTCGAGGTGAACCGGTTCGCGAACGTGCTCAAGCGCCTCGGCGTTAGGCGCGGCGACCGCGTCGGCATCTACCTGCCGCTCATCCCCGAGACGGCCATCGCGATGCTCGCCTGCGCGCGCATCGGTGCCATCCACTCGGTGGTGTTCGGCGGCTTCTCGCCCGATTCGCTGCGCGACCGCATGAACGACGCCCAGGCGAAAGTCGTGATCACGGCCGACGGCGGGTACCGCCGCGGCCAGGTCATCCCGCTCAAGCGCAACACCGACATCGCGCTCGAGGGCGCGCCCTCGGTCGAGCACGTGGTCGTCGTGATGCGGCGTCCCGGGGCCGGCGGCGATGAGGCGTTCGCCCACATGAAGGAGGGGCGCGACCACTGGTGGCACCGGCTCATGTCCGACGTGCCGTCGTACTGCGAGCCGGAGGAGATGGACGCCGAGGACGTGCTCTACATCCTCTACACCTCCGGCACCACCGGCAAGCCGAAGGGGATCGTCCACACGACGGGCGGCTATCTCACCGGCGTGGCCGCGACGACCAAACTCGTGTTCGACCTGCGCGACGACGACGTCTTCTGGTGCACGGCCGATGTGGGGTGGGTGACCGGTCACTCGTACCTCGTGTACGGGCCCCTCGCCATCGGCGCCACCTGCGTGATGTACGAGGGGGCTCCCGACTGGCCCGAGAAGGACCGCTTCTGGGAGATCTGCGAGCGCCACGGCGTGACCGTCTTCTACACGGCGCCCACCGCCATTCGCGCGTTCATGAAGTGGGGCGACGACTACCCCGCGCGTCACGACCTCAGCCGGCTGCGCTTGTTAGGCAGCGTGGGCGAGCCGATCAACCCCGAAGCCTGGATGTGGTACCACGAGCACATCGGCGGAGCGCGTTGCCCGATCGTCGACACGTGGTGGCAGACGGAGACGGGGGCGATCGTGATCTCCCCGCTCCCCGGGGTGACCGCCACCAAGCCCGGAAGCGCGACCATGCCGCTCCCCGGGTACTCGGCGCAGCTCCTCGACTCCGCCGGCACGCCCATCGAGGTCGGCGGCGGGCTGCTGGCGCTCACGCGCCCGTGGCCGTCGATGCTCCGGACCATCTGGGGCGACGACGAGCGCTACGTGCAGACGTACTTCTCGAAGTGGCCCGGGCGCCCCGACCTCTACTTCCCTGGTGACGGCGCCAAGCGTGACCACGACGGCTACTACTGGATTCTCGGGCGTGTGGACGACGTGCTGAACGTCGCCGGGCACCGCATCGGGACCATGGAAGTCGAGTCGGCGCTCGTCGAGCACCCGGCGGTGGCCGAAGCGGCGGTGGTGGGCAAGAGCCACGAGCTCAAGGGACAGGCCATCGCGGCGTTCGTGACGTTGCGCGAGGGCCGCCACGCGAGCGCGGCCCTGCGCGACGAGCTTCGCGAATTCGTCGCCACGAAGATCGGGGCGCTCGCGCGGCCCGATGACATCCTGTTCGCCGTGGACCTGCCCAAGACCCGCTCGGGGAAGATCATGCGGCGCCTGCTGCGGGACATCGCCGAGGATCGCACGCTCGGGGACACGACCACGCTGGCCGACCCCAACGTGGTCACGAATCTCACGGGCGAGTGGCGTCAGGCGTTGGGCGCCTGGCCGGCCGGACGCGAAGCGGAGGAATGACGTGGCGGGCGACGGACGCCCGCCGCAGTTGATCCGGGTACGACTCGTGCCTTATTGTTGAGTGAGGCGTCAAGGGAGCGTCGCACCCGCGGCGCTCCGAACGTTTCTCGCCGAGGCAGCTCGCGTATGCTCGGACGGCTGTTCCCCGAATCGTTGTTTCCACGCAAGCTCGACGCTACCGCCGAGCGCAGAGTCCGGCTCGCGCAGGCCAGGGCCGAAGAGTCGGTGATCCGCGCGCACGTCGACAACGCCCTGATGTTCGTCGACACGCTGGCGGAGGACCTCCCGTTCGACCGGGCGATCGACACCTACATCCGCGTGATGGGGATTCCCGAGCCGCTGGCCAGCACCGTTGCCACGCGAACGCTCGTCGTGCTCGGCCAGGACCTCGTGCCGTTCCGTCGCCGTGCGCGCGAGGGCGACCCCGTGGAGGACGACGGCCGCCCGAAGCTGCGCCTCGATGACGCATCCGACGGCCGCTCGCGGAGCATGAGGCGCGCCTGAGCCGTTAGGCTCCGCCCTACTCCCCTTCGGGCTGGTACGCGGCCGAGCGGCCGTCGATCGTGTCGCCGGGAAACTCCCGCAGGTCGGCGAGGCTCACCAGGAACATCATCAGGACGATGACGGCACTCGCCACGCACCAGATGCAGATCGCGTCGATGACGAACAGCTCGAGATAGGTGAGCCAGCCCGAGAAGAGGACTCCCCAGCCCGTCAGGACGCACAGCGCCACCGAAAAGGCGCGAGAGTCGGCGTACCGTTCCTGAATGCCGGCGAACGCCACCGCGAGCGCCACGAGATAGAACCCCAGCCCCCACGCGGCCACCGGTAGGCCAAGCAACGTGGCCCACCGGCTCGTGTTCACCGTCTCGCACGAGCCGACCGCGCACTGCAAGGTGCCGATGACGCCGACCTTGTACAGCGTGAGATAGATCGACACGAACACGCCGACGAGCGCGAGCATGCCGACGATCATTCGCTTCGTCACGGCGCGGGGGTTCCCGTCGCCGGAATTGGCACGCCGCGGGCGGTGTCACCCCCGGCCCCGCCCTTCGCGCCCGAGTCACGCTGCGCCACCACCAGCGCCGAGTCGACGTACGCCTTGAACCTGTCGTAGCTGATCGCGCCGCCGATCATCTTGGTCCCGATCACGAACGTCGGGGTCTGGTTGACGCCGCGCTTGGTCGCGAACGCCTCGTTCGCCTTGATGCGCGGCTCGTATTTCCGTGCGTCGTAGCACGCTTCCCATTGGTCGACGTTCAACCCGATGGCGCGCGCGTACTGCTGGAACTGTGACTTGGGCCGGCTCGTCGCCTGGCCATCCCAGCGATCCTGGTTCGTGAACAACTGCTCGTGCATCTCCCAGAACTTCCCCTGCTCGTCCGCGCACGCGGCGGCGTTCGACGCCTGCCAGGTATTGCGGTGAACCGGAAGCGGGAAATCATAGAACCGGTAGCTGATCAGCCCCGGTTCGATGAGCCGTTTGCGGATGTCCGGCTCGGTGAGCGTCGCGAACTGGCCGCAGGCCGGGCACTCGAAATCGGCGAACTCGATCACCTGCACCGGCGCGTCGGGCTTGCCGAGCAGGTACCCCTGCGGCTCGCCCACGGCGACGGTCGGGTCCACCGTGGTGGCCGCGGCCTTCGGCCGGCTGGAGACGTACGCGAGCGCGCCGATTCCCACGAGCGCGATGATGCCGATCCCGGCGTAAAAGGGCGTCTTCGACTGCGAGCGCTTCGCCTTCTTCACCACTTCGGCTCGTCGTCCTCGTCCGGCGTCCACTCTTTTTTTTGCCATGACTCGTCTGGTTTGTCCGTCGCTTCGGCCACGATCCGCCGATTCTCCGCCACCTCGGGAGTATCGTACGTCGCGCGGACCTCGTAATGAAACAGCTCGCTGCGGATGTCGCCGATGAGCCGCATGAGCTCGCCGGCCTGGCTCAGCAACGCGCCCTGGGCGTCCATCTCGATGATGCGTGCCGCCAGATTTCGCAGTAGCGCCTCGAGGTTCCGCGCCCGCTCCTGGTCGTACGTCTCGTCCGCCATGCTGCTCACGTGCGTGGAGAGGTGAAACCGTGCGCGAGCGCCCGGGGCCGCCCACGTGATGGGAGCACGGGGCTCCACGGCGCACCGGCGGTCGTAAGTCGCCACAGTGCGGTCGCCTGGCGCAAGTTGCGAAAACTACGGAGCGGCGGGGGAGGCGGCAACGCCGCCCACCACACCGCCGCGTCGCGATATCATGCCCGAAGCCATGGCGTGCCGTGGTGCTGGCCGAACCAGTCCAGAAACGACTAGCTTACCGTGCGATTCGGCACGCCGATTCTCGCCCATCGACTCTCGACCTCGGGACCCTCTCCCATCGACGCCGATCTCCTCCGCATCCCTGTGGGCCCTGGCGCCATGCACGTCGAGCGCTACGGACACGGGGGCGCGCCGGTGGTGCTGATTCACGGCTTCGGCACCTGCGGTTTCCTCTGGCGCAACGTGGCCCCGTCGCTGGCCGTGACCCAACACACGGCGTACGCGGTGGACCTGTTCGGGTACGGCGAGTCCGACCGGCCGTTCGACGCGGACTTCGGACTGGCCGCACAGGCCGACTATCTCGAGCGTGCGCTGACGGCGCTGCGTGTCGCGCGCGCGGCGCTCGTAGGCGTGGACATCGGCGCGGCCATCGCGCTCCGGCTCGCTGCCCTGCGCCCGGAGCGCGTCGCCCGGCTGATGCTCATCAATCCGGTCGGCTTCGATGACGTGCCGGCCGCCGACATCCGCGTCCTCCAACGCAACACGGCGCGATTCGCGCTCCGCGTGTCGCGTGGGCTGTTCGGCGCGGCGCCACTCCTGACACCCGTTCTCCAGGGCAGCGTCGCGAATCCGAAACACATGCCGGCCACGCTCGTCGGGCGATACCTCGCGCCGTACGTCGGTCAGGAAGGCGTGACCCACCTCCTCGCACTCGCCCGGTCGGTGCGCGCGATCGACCTCGAGGAGTTGGATCTGAGCGAGGTGCGCGCGCACACGCTCGTGATACGAGGCGAAAAGGACGGGTGGGTCGGCGGCGAAGTCGCGGAGCGCCTGGAGCGGGAAATTCCCGAAGCCCGGATCGTCCGTCTCCCGGATGTCGCGCGGCTGGTGCCCGAGGAGGCGCCGGATGAACTCGCGCGCCTCATCGTCGCGTTCGTATCTCCGCACGCCGCTCGGGCCGCCGAGACGGAGATTCCCGCTCCGGAGGCTGGCCTCACGGCCGACGGAACGCCCAAGGGTGGCACGGCGTAGATGTTCACGACACGTGAACGTCTCCGACCATATCGGTTCACTACTATCCACCGTCCGATCCCATTAGATTTCGTCACACTTTACTCAAGGAATTCATGGCCAAACAGAAGTCACGTCGTCGCAGAGAGGTGGCGGAGCCGACGCCGTTCGAGCAGGCCCGCGATGAGTTGTTCCAGCACGTAATGCGGTGCGGTGTGATCGGCGCTCAGCCGGAGCACCAGGGCGAGTGGTTCGACGACACCATGCGGTATCTTGGCGAGCGCTACCATGAGCTGTCGGAAGGTGAGCTCAAGGATCTTCGCACGCTCGGTGAGCGGTTCGCGGCTCCTCCGAAAGCGAAGGCGGCTGAAGTCGAAGTCGATGCCGCGTCGGCCGCCTAGGCGCCTGCTGTAATAGAAAACGCCCCGTCCGCGGGGCGTTCTTGTTTTCACGATACCGGGGCCTCGGCTCGAGAGAGGACGTGCGTCAGCGACGGCCGGGGATGGCCCGTCGGAGAACGAGCCCCACGCGCACGCCGCCCCCGAAGCCAACCTCGACCGCCGGTACCACTCCACCGCCCGCGGGCCCTTCGAACCCGAGCGTCCCGATCAGCACGGCGCGCCAGCGCTCGCGCTCGTCGTACAGCCCGCCGACACCGCCGCTCGCGTACGGCGCCCATCGCGACTCGCGAAGCGGGTCCGCGACGAACCGCACCAGGCCATCCACTCGGCCGGCGACCGTCGATCCATCGCGAACCCATGCGCGGCCCGCGGCGCCGACGAGCGCGACGCGGACGTACGTGCCGAGCGGAACCGCCACCCCGGCGCCGAGATGCGCCGCCTCGGCGCGGGCGCCGATGAAGTCGGCACGGGCCTCCGGCTGAAGGCGAGACCCACGGCGTGCCCCGCCGGCCTGCGCCGACGCGTCCAGCGGAATCGCGGCCACCAGGACGAGAGCGGCGAGCGCCACCGCACGGGAGGAGCGGCCGGCGGCGGCGGTGAGCGTCACGTCGCGCGCTCGCGCCACAGCATTAGCGTGTAATCCGCGATCGATGCCGCCGACGCGGCGCCGACCACCAGCACCAGCAGCGGCACGACCGTCGGGGCCACGATCACCGCGACGAGCGTGAGGAGCTGCAGCCCGGTCACGATCTTCCCCAGCCAACGCGCGCGGAACGTCACGTCGCGGAGCCACGGCACCGACCGCGCGACGAGAAAGCCGATCGCGGTCGCGATGTCGCGGGCGAGGAGGGTGAAGTACGCCGCGGTCGTGATCGCGCCCTCGAACAGGAACGTGCAGAGCGCCGTGAGGACGAAGGCGCGGTCGGCTACCGGATCGATGAGCGCGCCCCATCGCGTTGCCGCGCTCCGTCGTCGCGCGAACCAGCCGTCGAGATAGTCGGTGGCCGATGCGACGACGAGCAGTGTGAACCGGGCGGCGGGTCGACCCGCGACGACGAATGCCGCCGCAAGGAGCAGCCGCGACATCGAGAGGGCGTTCGGCAGCGTCAGCAGGCGCTCGCGGCTCATGTCGCAAAGGTAACGGCGTACGTAGCACACCGGCCAGCACGTGACCTGGCGCTTCCTTGTGTTCGCCACGGAGCGCGGGTATGCTGACGCAGGCGCGAGCCGTCTGCCGGCTGACGGCTTCCGTCGCGCAACCTCCTCGACCACCCTGAGGAATCGACCCCCGCGTGTCGCAGATCTTCAGTCACCTCAGCGCCGATTTCGTCGGCGCGCTGCCATCGCAGCTGGGCGACACGGCGCTGATCAGTGGATTGCTCATCGCGGGAGCGGGCGCGGCGGGGTTCACGGCGATCGGCGCGCCGGTCATTCGGAAGCTCCCGGGCGATGCCGTGAGCGTCGTGCTGCTGCTCGACGATTGCCACATGGCGGCGCACACGTTCCCGTCACAGCAACTACTGCTGCTCGACATCCTCACGCTCGCCGCGCACGATCCGCAGAAGGCGTTCGACGTGTTCACACGGCGTCTGTCGGCGCGCGAGGTCCGGTGCGAGAAGCGCTCGCGCGGATGACGCGCTGCGGCCGGCGGCGGCGTGCGAGGCGCGAGGTAGACGCCGGGTGCGACTGAGAGAGCTGCTGCCGTACGCGTTCTACGCCGCATCCGTGCTCGTGATGCTGTGGGACGTGCTCCTCGCCGGCCAGATCGCGCAGTTGCGGCGCGCGCCGCGATTCTTCCGCAGCGTGACGGCGCTCGCCGGGTTGTTGATCGCCCCGGCGGCGCTCATCGCCGTCGCGTCCGCGTCGATCCTCAACGGGCGCGCGATTCACGTCGTGGCCTGGGTGTGGCCGGTCACGCTCGGCATCTTCGCCATCCAGGCGCTGTACGCCGTGGGCAAGCGGCTCGTGACGCCGTTCATCGGCGTGCCCATCGCCGTCTACGACGTGATCGTCGCCGTCGCGGCGTTCGTGCGCTACGCGGCGTACAGCGGGCGCGATCCGTCGAGCGCCGCGCTCGCCATCGCCGCCGCCCAGTCGAGCGCGTTAGGCATGCTGCTCGGCCGCGCGGCGCTGTTCTCGCCGCTCGCCGTCCAGTTGCCGTTGCTGGCACCGTCCTACCCGGCCCGGTGGCGCATCAGCGCGACCGTGCGGGGCACGCTGGCGATGATGGCGATGGCGTTCGCCATCGTGTTCGCCGCCGAGTGGCCGGGCGCCGTCGTCGCGGTGCGCAGCTACGCCGGGTACGCCCAGGACCGACTGCAGGAGCGGCCGCGCGGCGACTTCACCATCGGACTACGGGTGTTCCCCGCGCTCGACGACGCGCCGCCGCCGCTCGCGCTGCGCAGCGACCTCTCGCTCGTCGACTCGATCGGCGTGGGTGCGATCTCGGTCGTGATCGATCCGGCCGGCGCGAACGCGGCCGCACTCGACTCGCTCGCGCGATCGATCGAGGAGGAGCGGCGCGACAGCGTGCTCCTCATCGTCGCCGTCGGATACGACGCCGGCGCGCGCGAAGCCTTCCGGCGGTCGCCGGCGGCGTACATGCGCGCGCGCCTCGCGGCCACCGACCGCATCGTCCGACGGTTGCGCCCCGACATCATCCTTCCGGCCCGCGACCCGTACACCGACGGGACGCGCGCGCTGGGACGCGTACCGCTGGCCTGGTGGCAGGAGTATCTCCGGCTCGCCGCGCGTGACGCGCACCGTCCGAGCAGTCGCGTACGCGTGGGCGTGGCGGCGTCGGCCTTCACGGGTGCCGACAGTGGGCTGTACGCGTGGGCGAGTCAGCCCGGCTCGCCGATCGACGTCGTGGGGTTCTCGTTCTATCCCTCGTACGACGGCGGCGCCTCGCTCGAAGCGCGCCTGCGCGTCGCCGACCGATGGATGCGCGGATCGACGAAGCGCCACTGGGTGTTCGGCGCCGGCGCCTATCCGGTCACGCACGGCGAAACGAGTCAGGCACGCGCGCTCTGGGGTACGCTGGCCTGGGCGACGAGCCATGCCGCGGTGAAAGGGGTGATCGTGGAGAGTGCCGGCGACTACGACACGCTGACCGGACTCCGCGCCCCGGGTGGGCGTATCCGCGCGGCACTGGCGACGCTCGAGCGAGCCGTGGCGGCGATGGCCGAAACCGTGACCCCGTAGCTCGGCGCTCCGGTGTGACCGGTCGCAACGCGACCGGGTTAGGCCCGTGACACCATCCCGGAGGAGCTCATGCGTGTGAGAGGTCTGCTCGCGCTCATCGCCGTCGCCACCGCCTGCCACGACCCGACCTCCCCAGGGGAGCGGATCGATCGCATCACGGCGCTGCCTCGCGCGCTCTCCGCCGGCGAACAGGCCGTGATCGACGCCAGCAACACGTTCGGCTTCGGCCTGCTCCGTGAGCTCGACCGCACGCGCGCCGACTCGAACATCTTCGTGTCACCGCTCAGCGGCTCGATGGCGCTGGGGATGACGATGAACGGAGCCGCCGGACGGACCTACGACGAGATGCGCACCGCCCTGGCGTTCGGGACGCGACCGCGCGAGGAGATCAACGCGTCGTACCGATCGCTGATCGACATGCTCCGCGATCTCGACCGAACGGTCGACTTCCGCATCGCGAACTCGATCTGGTATCGCGACGGGTTTCCGTTCGAGCGGTCGTTCCTCGATGAATCGCGGCAGTACTTCGATGCGAAGGTGGCGGCACTCGACTTCGACGCTCCGAGCGCCGCCCCCACGATCAACGACTGGGTGAAGCAGAGTACGAGCGGCAAGATCGACCAGATCGTGGACGCGCCGATCGACCGCGACGTCGTGATGTACCTGATCAACGCCATCTACTTCAATGGCGCCTGGACCACCCGATTCGACAAGAGCCAGACGCGGCCCGATCAGTTCACCACCATCGCCGGCACCTCGGTGCCCGTCGCCATGATGCGGCTCACGGACACGGTGCGAGTCGCCGAGACCGCCGACCTCCAGGTGGTCGATCTCCCGTACGGCGGCGGCGCATACGCGATGACCATTCTCCTCCCCCGGCCTGGAAAGTCGGTGACCGAGCTCGTGGCGGGGCTGACCGCCGAGTCGTGGCAGTCGACGATCGCGACCGCGAGGAGCGAGGAGATCGAGTTGCAGTTGCCGAAGTTCCGGCTCCGCTGGGAGGCTTCGCTGAACGACCCGCTGCAGGCGCTCGGGATGCAGCTCGCGTTCAGCGGAGGGCTGGCCGATTTCACGCGCATGTCCGCTCCGGCCGGCGACAGGCTCTACATCAGCAAGGTGAAGCAGAAGACCTACGTCGACGTCCACGAGGAGGGGACGGAGGCCGCGGCGGTGACGTCGGTCGAGATTCGCGTCGTCTGTGCGTGCGGCCCTCAGCTCGTTCGGATCGACCGGCCATTCGTGTTCGCGATCCGGGAGCGGCTGTCCGGCACGATTCTCTTCCTCGGGAAGATCGTTAGGCCGCCGCTGGAGTAGGCCCCTGCCGGTAACCGCGGCGGGCGCGGCGAACTGCGAGGCAGCCGACGGAGCAACGGACAACCGCGATGCAGACGACGCAGACGACGCAGCAACGGCAGGGACCGCGGAGGACGCAGAGGACGCGGAGGACTGCCTGCCCGGTCGAGATGCGCGCGTCAGCGGGCGCTGCGTTCACCGTTCCCCGAGCCGCCCCGACCTCGATGCCGGACCCGGCTCACACCGTACGCGCTATGCCGCGCACGATGCCCTCGACGCGTCGCTCCTCCACGAAGTAGCGCTGCGCGACCTCACGCATCTCGGCGGCGGTGACCGCGCGAACGCGCGCATCGTGCTCCTCCAGTTCGGCCAGCCCCGACCCGTACAGCCACGCGTCGACGATGTCGCCGAGCACGGCGGCCCCACTCTCCTGGCGAATGGCCCGCGTGCCGATCGCGTACGTCTTCGCTCGCTCGAGCTCGTCCGCCGTGACCTCCGTCTCCCGCAGCTTCGCGAACTCTCGCAGCAGTCCTTCCCGGGCAACCTCCTCGCGATCGGGCGACGTGGCGATGTAGGCGATGAACGTGCCGGCGAGCAAGCGTTCGCTGGAGTACGCCTGTACCGTGTACGCCAGCGACTGCCGGTCGCGAAGCTCGTCGAAGAAGCGTCCACCGAGCCCGCTCGCCACGCCGGCGATGAGCCATGCGGCGAACCGCTCATCGTCGCGGCGCGACGGTCCCTCGAACGCCACGACGAGCGCCGTTTGCGCCTTCTCTCGCGCCTCCGTCATGACGCGCGACGCGTCGGGCCAGCGTGGAGGTACGACGGTCACCGGCTCCGCCGACGCGGTGTGCTCGAATGCCGATGCGAGCATCGCGGCCACCTCGTCGGCGTCGACGTCGCCGACGACGGCGATCACCGGCCGCGCGCGCAGCACGTGGTCGCGATGCCACGCGCGCACCGTGGGCGCGTCGATGGCCGCCAGCGTCTCCTCGGTGCCCAGCACCGAGCGCGCGTACGGGTGGCTCCCGTATGCCGCCTGCATCGCGAGTCGCACCGGGTAGCGGTACATGTCGTCGCGCTGCTGGGCGACGTTCGCGATGGCCACCGCGCGCTCCGTGTCGAGCGCGGCCTCGGGGAATGTGGGCCGCTGCACGACGTCGGCGAACAGGTCCACGGCGGCCGCCAGGCGTGGCGCCGGGACCGAGATCGCCCAGCCGATGCCATCCGCCGTCGCGCTCGTGCCGATCACGCCACCGAGCAGCTCCGACTCCTCGGCGATCACGGCCGCGGACCGCCGCTCGGTGCCCTTGAGCGAGGTCCGCGTGAGCAGCGTCGTCATGCCGCCGAGCGCGTCGGGCTCGATGGTCGCGCCGCCTAACGCATACCAGCCGACGTGCGTGATCGGGGCACCGGGACGACGGCGCACCAGCACCGGTTGACCGGTCGCCGTGCGATACACCCGGACGCCCGCCTCTTCACGCTCGAGCGTGACGCCCCGCCGGGCGACCACGGGCGGCGCCTCGGCAACCTCGGGGGCGGCCGGCAACGGCGGGACGGGCGCGTCGGTGAGTAACCCGAGCGCCGCATCCACATCCTCGGCAATGGGCGGGCTCGACGACGGACGGTACACGACCCACCCCGCGCGCTCCGGCATCAGATAGCGCCGTGCCGCGGCGGTGACCGACGCGGCCGTGGCGCCCATGACACGCTCGAAGTACCGGTCGCCGAGCTCCCAGTCTCCAAGCGCTTCCCATTCGGCCAGGTGGGTCGCCTGCCCTTCCATGCTCTCGAGGTGGCGCATCCAGCGCGACTCGAACAGTCGCTGGGCGCGCGACAGCTCGCGCGCATCGACGCCCTCATCGCGCAGCGCGCGAAGCTGATCCCACATCGCACGCGCCGCCGGTACCGTCGAGTTGGCGGGCATCTCGGCGTGTGCCACGAACACGCCGACGTCCGTGGGCGTGTAGTTGTACGCACTCACCGCCGACGCGAGCTGGCGCTCGCGAACCGCCCGATACAGGCGTGATGCTCGGCCGGCGCCGAGCACCGTGGCCGCCAGATCGAGAAGCGGCGTGTCCTCGTGGCGCGTCGGCGGCGTGCGCCATCCGAACGCCAGCTGCGCCTGCGCGATGTCCCCCTCGAGCTCACGATAGCGAAAGCCCTCGGCGCCGTTCTCCTCGGGCCCCGGAGTGCGGACCACGGGCGCCGACTCGAGTGAGCCGTACAGCCGGTCGACCTGGCGCAGCGTGTCGCCGACGTCGATGTCGCCGACGATCGAGAGGATGGTCGCCGACGGCCGGTAGAAGTTCCGGTAGAAGCGCACGAGGTCGTCGCGCGTGAGGCGGCGAAGGTCCGCCTCCCGCCCGATGCGCCACCGCCGCATGCGATGGCGGTCGTGCAGCAGCTGGTACAACGTCTCGGTCGTGACCGCGGCCGGATTGTCGGTCTTTCGCTTCGCTTCCTGGATGATCACCTCGAGCTCGCGCGCCAGCTCGCCGGCGTCGATCACCGAGTTCGCGTACGCGTCGGCCTGGATCTCGAGGCCGGCCGCGAACCCGGACGATGGCAGCACCGTGTAGTAGACGGTGTGATCGTAGATCGTGCTCGCGTTCAGGTAGCCGCCGCTCGCCTTCGTCTCCTTTGCGATCTCGCCCACGCCGCGCGTCGGCGTGCCCTTGAAGAACATGTGCTCGAGCACGTGCGCGATGCCGACCACGTCGTCGGTCTCGTCGAAGTAGCCGGCCTTCACGTGCGTGACGATCGCGACTACCGGCGCGCTGTCATCCCGGCGCAGCAGCACCGTGAGCCCGTTAGGCAGCACCTCCCGGTGTACCGAGCCCGGGTCCACCGAGACCGGGCGCGTGGCGGCGGCGGTCATGATCCGAACGGCCGGCGGCGCAGCACGAACAGGCCCGCACCGAGACAGAGCACGCCGAACCCGATCGGCCAGACGAGCGCGGCCAGCTCGACCGGGCCGCCACGCGCGAACGGCTCCCGGAGCGCGACGATGACGTGCGCCGGCGGCAGGAGGTACTGCGCGGCCTCTCTGAGACGATCGGTGTCCGGCGACCCCGTGACGTAGCGGTTCAGGAGCAGATCGCCTCCCACCAGAAGTACGAGGATGAATGCGTGGTACCGCGTGATGGCCGACAGCGCGAAGCCGAGCCCACCGATGGTCAGCCACGCGAGCGCCATGTACGCGACGGCGCCGACGACCGACACCGGATGTACGGCGACCGCGAACAGCTCCACGGCAATACCTCCCACCAGCAGGAGACCGAGACCGGCCGCGACGAACGCCTGTGCGTAGTATCGCGCGGGGCTCATCGGCCTCGCGAACAACAGGCGGTCGTAGCCGCGTCGGCGATCTCTCGCGAGCAGCCCCTGGGCGGCCAGCGGTCCGCCGGCGAAGGCGAACACGAGGAGAAGGCTCTCGAACAGACGCCGCAACTGGTCGCGCGCCTGAACCCCTCCGGAGGCGTCGAAGGCGGAGCGGTCGAGTCCCGTAACCGAGGCGTAGCCCCATGCCGCGACGCTCGTCACCACCACGAGCAGAAGCGCGCGGCCGGCCAGGAAATCCCGGAGCTGCGTTCCAGCATATGCGGCGAGTCGTGCTCTCACGAACCGACCTCGGTCATCGCTGTGAAGTAGTGCGGCGCCGCGGTGGCGTGCGCCGGAGCGACCGACGCGAGTAGCGCGCCACGCTCGATCAACTCGCGCAGGCCGCGGTTGAGCGCGGCGAGCCCAGGCACCCGTACCGCGAAGGTAGCGCGGCCGAGCGAGATGGCCGAGGGAAACACGTCCAACACGTGCTCGGCTCCCTGGTGCACGACGAGGTGATACACGGTCTCGACGTCGGCTGGTGTGGTGGCGCGCGCCGCACCAGCGCGGCGGACTCGCCCCCGATCGATGACCGTCACCCGGTCCGTGATGCGCTGGAGCTCGGCCGCGTCGCGCGACGCGATCAGGATCGCGCGGTCGGGTGCGCGAAGCTTCACGACCAGATCGTGGAAGCGGGCCGTCGAGTCGGCGTCGAGCCCGTCGAGCGGCTCATCCAGCACCACCACCCGGCGCTCGGCGATGATCGCCTGAGCGATGCCGAGCCGCTTGCGCGCATCGCGTGAGAGCGCTCGCACCCGTGTGTGTCGCTGATCCCCGAGCCCGAGCTCGTCGATCACGGCGTCCACGCGCCCTCGCATGGCCGCCGGCGGAACTCCCGACAGCGTCGCGAACCGGGTCAGCGCATCGGTGACGCGCCATCGCGGCGGCATGGCCATGGGATCAGGGAGATACGCCACACCCTCACGCTCGACGAATCGCCGCGGCTCCATTCCATCGAGGCGCACGCTGCCAGTCGTCGGCCGCACGAAGCCGAGAATCATGGCGATGAGCGTGGTCTTGCCGGCCCCGGCCGGCCCCGCGATTCCGGAGACTTCGCCAACCGCTACGCGAAGGGAGACATCGTCTATGGCACGCGCCGCGGCGCCGAGTCGCGGCGCGTACGTCTTCGTGACGTGGCTGAGCTCGATCACCGCACCGGCGCGGCGCCGGGCGGCTGCGGCGCGAGCGTCGGCAGCGGCGTGCATGTGCTCCAGGGCCCGGGCCCGGCTCGCGACAGGAAGCTGCTCGCAACCGGAACCTGCCCGAGCCGCATGAGCACGCAGCCCAGGTACCCCTGCGCCAACCGGTCGTTGGGGTTGAGCTCGACGGCACGGACGTAGAAGCTGCGCGCAAGGTTCAGCGACTGCATCGCGGCCGGCAGGTTACCGGCGTTGAGCTGCCCGGTCGCCTGCGCAAGCAGGTGGGCCCCCAGCTCGCGTTGCGCGACGGCGTTCTTCGGCTCGAGCTGGATGGCCGTCTGCAACTCGCGAACGGCCGTGTTCGCATCGCCTTCCTCGCGCGCCATGCGGGCGAGGTAGATGTGCGGTTCGGCGTCGCCGGGGTCGTCGCGCACCGCTTCGGCGAACGCGTTGCGCGCCGCGGTACGATTGCCGGACGAGTACGCGGCGATTCCCTGCTGGAGCGGGCCGGCTGACCGCCCGGCGACGAAGTACCAGATTCCCCACGCGATCGCGCCCAGCACCACCAGCAGGCCGATGAGTGCGATGAGGGGGAAGCCTCGGCGCCGAGCCGCTACGGGAAACGGCGGCGTATCGACAGCCGGCGCGACCGGTGCCGCGGCGGCGCTGGCGGGCGGTGGAACAGGCGCCGCGCGCTCCTGGCGGAGGGCTGCCTCGAGCTGCTGATACCCCGTGCGCGCGGCTGCGATGTCGGCGCTCGTCGGGCGGTAGTCGGTGCGCTGCGCCCGCTCGTGCGCGGCGCTGAACTCCACGAGGGCGTGCGCCTGGTCGAGCGTAAGCAGCTCGCGCTGGCGAACCTCGCGAATGAGCGGCTGCCCCGAGAGCGATGCCGAGCCGATCAGGGCACGCAGCGCGGTCTCAGCCGCCTGCCACGCCTCGATGATGTCGGCGGCCAGGTCTTCCGGGTCGCGGGCGAGGTCGAGCCGGCCGATCGCCGGCCTCGCCTGATCGAGCGCGGCGAGGGCCGACCGCTGTTGCGATGTTGTCACGGGCGATGGAGCGGCTATTTGACGATGCGCAACAATCCAGCATCGGCGCTGCCGCGGATGAAGCTCTCCGCGTCACGAGTCGGGATGGTGACTCCCGTGAGGGAGTAGCCGCGCCGGGCCTCCGTGGCCATGTACTCCTGCATGGAGCGCCCGGCGAACGCGGAGTTCGCATCGCGCATCATGCGGACGATGTCCTCCCACGTGCCGCGGAACGGCTTCCCATCCCTGGTCAGCACCTCGTGCGAAGGCTCTTCGTAGCTCGGCTCGACCTTCTGATCGGCGAGGCTGCTCAGCAGACCACCGAATAGCTCGAGCTGCCCTTTCGCTTCCTCGGCCGCCTGGTCGGCCGCCTGCTGCTCGATCTCCGCGAGCATCTCGTCGATGTCGTCGGGCTCGCCGGCGAGATCGGTGAGGCGCTCCTCCCACGGCTTGAGCTCGGCGTCATCGTCCTTGAGACGGTAGATCGTCTTCTTGAGCTCGACGAGCCGCCAGATCCCGAGCTCGTCCCAGTGATCCGATGGCGACGTGCGGTCGAGGTGGTACAGTGCGGCCTCGTAGTCGCCCCGGTCATAGAGGATGTTGCCGAGATAGATGCGCGCTTCGGCGTGGTCGTTGTCGAGCTGCAGGGCCCGGCGAAGCGTCGAGATGGCAGCGGTATCGTCACCCAGCCGATGCTGCGCGTACCCCACGAGCGCCACCGCCTCCGCCGATTCGGGCGCCTGCTCGACGGCGATGTCGAAGAATTCCTTCGCCTCGTCGATCAACCCCTCGCGGAAGAGCGCCCGTCCGACCTGGAGCATCAGGTCCAGGTCATCGTGGTAACCGAGCTCGAGCACACGGCGAAAGCTCCGGACGGCAGCGTCGGCGCGCCCGAACTTGAGCAGCGTCTCACCGAGTCCGGCGAGCGCGTCCTCGTGCTCGGGATCGAGGATGAGGGCCTCCTCGAAGCTGCGCCGCGCCCACGCGAACTCGTCGCGCGCCAGGCGTGCGTATCCGACCCCAATGTGCAGCTCCACCGCGTTCGGGTAGAGCGCGAGTCCCTCCCGAAGTACTTCGAGCGCTTCGTCGTACTGCCCCTCGTTGTACAGCTGATGGGCGCGCTCGTCGTACTCTTCGGAACTCAGAAATGGGGTCGGCATATCTCGGTTAACCTCCAACTCATGAGTGTATGCCTATTGTACTACTCGCACGGGCCGGAGTTCAACACCCGATGCGCGCCGTCGCGGCGTGACGCGATCGTGCGAGCTTCACTCGACTTCTCTTCTGTTGACGCTTCGCCCCGCACCTCGGGCACAGCGGCTTGGCATTGGAACATACTGACACGCGCGCCAGCCGGCTTGTCCCTGAAGCGCCACCTTTTGGTTGTGGGATCAGGTCACTCGGTCAGCCCGGATTCCCATCACACCTCCGGTGATCGCCCAACGCCAGCGCGCGCGCACGCGACGGCAATCTCGGCCGCCAGCGCCGCGTTCGCCTCCAGCAACGCAAGGTTCGCCACCAGCGTTCGGCCCTCGGTTGCCCGCTCCACTGCGGTGAGCAGGTAGGGCGTCACCGCCCCGCCACGCACGCCGTGGCGTCGCGCATCGTCGAGCGCCTGGTCCAGCGCGCGTTCGATGGTGGCCCTGCGCACCGCGTATTCGGCTGGCGGCGGTTGCATGACGATGATCGCCTGCCGGCGGCCGAGTGACCGGTGCAACGCCAGGAGCTGCGCGGCCTCCGCCGCCGACGACACACTCGTCGCAAGGGGGATGCCGGTGTCGGCGAAAAAGAACCCCGGCATCTCATGGGTCTGGTAGCCGACCACCACCACACCCAGTGACTCGAGCCGCTCGACGGTCGCGTTGAGGTCGAGAATGGACTTCGCGCCGGCGCACACGACGATCACCGGCGTCCGCGAGAGCTCGACGAGATCGGCGGACTCGTCGAACTGCGGCTCGCGGTGAACGCCGCCTATTCCCCCCGTCGCGAACACGTCCACCGGGGTGAGCGCCATCAGCGCGAGCGCGCCGGCCACCGTCGTCGCGCCGTCGCGCCGCTCGAGCATCGCCGCCGGGATGTCGCGCGCGCTGACCTTCATGACGCCGTCGCGCGCGAGAAAGCGCGAGAGCTCCTCCGACGACAGACCTAACGCGGGCTCCCCGGCCACGACCGCGGAAATCGCCGGCACCGCGCCCACGCGCTCCACCGCGTTGGTCATCCGGCGCGCCGCCTCGGCGTTGGCGGGTGCGGGGAGCCCCTGCGCGAGCACCGAGCTCTCGAGGGCGACCACGGCTCGTCGCTGGGACAGCGCTTCGGAGACGGGTGGGGAGAGGCGGACTGGTGGCATGTCTGTCGGGAATCGACGAGTGGCGGGAACGGGGGACCGGGAACGGGGCTGCGTGCTGCTTGCTCGCGCTGGTTGTTGATTGCAGGTGCTGCTAGCCGCGAGCTGTTGCCGGGTGCTGGCTGCCGGCCCGCAGCACCAGTTCAAGGGGCCAGAGTCGTTGAAACCTCCGGTTTCAACGACTCTGACCCCTTGAACTGGTGCACGCAGCAACCACTCCCGTTCCCCGTCCCCAGGCTTCTCTCAGTTTGTCTCGACCCGCGCAACAGGCGATGCCGTGAGAATCAACCGTTCCGGGGCGGGGCCAAAGTAGCGGATCGGCCAGCAGGTGGTGAGCGTCAACCGGGGAGTCGTCGTCGCGCGAAGCGCTGGCGCCTCGGCGCCCACGACGCGGACATCGCTCACCGTCCACGTGACGCGACCGCGATCGCTCTCGGTGACGATCGTATCACCGACGACGAGTCGGCCGAGTGACCGGAAATGTCGGTCGCGGTGCGCCGAGATCACGGAGTTTCCCGCGTCGCCAGGGACGGCGCTCCCGGTCATGTGCCCCGGGCCCGCGCGCAGCTCGGCGTCACCGACTCCCTCCACCACGATCTCGTCCAGCGTGAGTCGGGGGATGACGAGCCGCGCCACGGGTGCGCCGCGGCGCGCTACCCACCCCTCGCCGCGCTGCACGGTGAGCCGCGCGCCGCGCGCCGCCCGCTGCGCCTCCAGGGCGGCCCACTCCGCTCGCGCGGCATCGCGTGCGAGCGCGCCACGCGCCACCGAGGCGCCGGCCCCGAGCAGGAGCACCGCGCCCACGCCGATGAACGCACCGCTCACGACGCGACGCGTGCTCCGGGGCCACCGTCCACGTCCACGGCGCGCCCGTGTCGCCGGCTCGTTCTCCGTTCGCATCATCGGGTGACGCGCGAGCTCCGCCGACCGAGCGCGAGGCCCAACAGCAGGAGCACCGCGCCGGCGAGTGCAAGCGATGGAACGGCGGTCGCGGTATTGGGCGCGCGCGCGCCTTCCCGGAACTCGCCGAGGGTGGCGCCGGGTCGCGCTGCGGCCGCCGAATCAGAACGCGCGAGCTGCCGGTTGCGGGATGAGGCCGGCCGGGCCGCCGAATCCGCCGACGGTGCGGTGCCGGTATCGGGACGAATCGCCAGCGCTCCCGCCGCCGAGTCCACCCACTCCTTCATGCCGGTGAGCGTCACGCGGGCTATGCTGTCCTGCGCCACCGCCTCGACCCGCGCGGCCTCCTGATGCTTCGCCTCGGCACGCTTCGGGGGGGCAATTACCGTCGTGATCTGCGCATCTACCCGGGTCGCTCCCAGGACCACGATCGCGGCCGTGACCGCGCGTGCAAGCCAAGTATTCACAACGCCTCCAGGATATTGCCGCCTGGCGCACGACGCGTGCCGAGGGCGCTTGCCCGTTCGCGGCGGCTCGCGCGTGGAGCGGGTCCGGACGTCAGGCCCCTGGAGAGTCGCTCACTGGCGCCAAGTGCGCCAGCGCCACAGCGCCTCTGGCGGCCTCGACCATGATCCGAACCGTCTCGACATCGGCACGTGCTACGCCGATCCGGTCCGCCGCGCCGGTGACGACCAGATCGAACGTCACTCCCTGCTCCTCGACGGAGCACTCGAACGCGATGGCCGAACGTCCCTCGACGTCCATCAGAAACGGCGTGCGGAACTCGGCGCGCTCGGTGGCGGACGCGGCCGGGCCCAGCGCGAGAAGCTGGGTCACGGCGTCCGCCCACATCGACAGCGCGTCCGGCTCGAGTGCGTAGGCATCGCGCCCCGCACCCATCGCGATGGTGAGCGTGGCCGACCCCGGCTCGGCGGCGAGCGCGAGGCGGAACTCACCGATCGCGAACTCGGCGGTCTGCGTGGTTCGCTCGCCACGGTGCTCGACGGCTCCGGAGGCGCCGGACGCGACGCTCCCCGAGGGCGTGAGGTCCAGCACGCGTCCCTCCATCGCCGAGGCGGGCGTCGACAGTGGTGAGGGCGGAACAGGACGGTCGTTCGCGATCACGGGCGAGCTCCCGTTCAGGGCGTCGGTTTCGGGGTGGGAGGCGGTCCCCATGCCGTTACGATCGCCTCGCCCATTCGCGCCATCGTGACCTGCGGCTCGCTGTCGATCACCCATCGCTGGTCGACGTTCTCCTTCGTGAGCACGCACGCCACGACCCGCGAGGCGAGGTAGAACAACGCGCATTCCGTACGGACGGCGTCCGTCGCGCCGGTCTTGTGGGCGGCGCGAACGCCGCCGGCGAACCGCTGCAGGAGCTGATTGTCCTCGTTGTGCTCGAGAATGGCCAGCATCGCCGAGTCGGCCGCGGGACTCACCGCCTGGCCGCGCGCGAGCAGCTCGAACAGCCGCGCCATCTCGTTCGGCGTCGTCACGCCGAGCCCGTACTTCACCGAGCTGTCCATCGCCACGCTCGAGCTGCGCAGGAACGTCTTCGAGTGGACCTTCGTGTGGTGCAGCCCGAGCGTTTCCATCTTGTCCCAGACGCGGCGAATGATGATGCGATCGAGCAGCAGGTTCGTCGCCGTGTTGTCGCTGATGGTGGACATGAGCCACGCGGCATCGTGCACCGTGACCTCGGCGCCATCGTGCAGGAACTGCAACTGCCCGGAGCCGGGGACCTTGTCGATGCGCAGCACCGTTAGGCGGTCGTCGAGCGAGAGCTTGTGCTGCGCGACCAGATCATAGACGGTGACCAGCACCGGAACCTTGATCAGGCTCGCGGTCGGGAAGGTCTCATCGCCGCGGCGCGAGAGGCGCACGCCACCGTCCACATCCTGCACCGCATAGCCGACGACGCCGTGATGCGCCTGGGCGATGGAGTCGAGCGCGCTCCGAAGCCGCGCCGTATCGACCGCCGCCCGGGAGAGCGGCGGATTACCGCCCTGCCCCGCCTGCGCGGATGCGCAGGCCACGGGCAGCACCGCGAGGTGCAGCAGGGCGATGCCGAACGCAGCCGCGCTCGTGACGCGGCGAACGATCATGCGGTCGCGTCTTCGAACTGCTCCGCGCGCAACGTATCGATCTTCTCGCGCTCGTGCGCGGTGGGATCGTACACGACGAGGATCTTGATGCGCTCGCCCACGTACGCATCGAACGACTTCGCGTTCCCCTTGGGGATGTGGATCTCGTGCCCGTCCTCGAAGCGCAGGACGACGTGCGGATAATCCTTGTTGGTGTACTGCTTGCGGACCTTCTCTGCGCGCGGCGGCATCGGGTGTGGTGTTCGGGTGGTGAGGATGACGAACTGGCTGCGAGGAGCTCGAGGCACACGCTGGCGCGAGGACGCGCGCCGGTGCTTCACGTCACGATCGATCGGCGCTCTCCGAACCGCTCCCATGCACCCGTCTCGAGCGCTTCGTCCACCGACGCGATGGCGCGTTCGAGCTCGGCGTCGCTCGTGTAGAAGTGCGGCGCGATACGGATGCCGGCGTTCGGCCGATAGTCCACAATGATATCGCGCGAGAGCAGGAACTGCGCGACCTCGTAGGCGTGCGGGACATCGAGCGCGACCGTGCCGCCACGCCGCTGAGGGTCGCGCGGCGCGCGCACCGGGTAGCCGCGCTCGTCGGCCAGCTCGATGAGCCGGCCGGTCTGGCGCATGCTCTTCGCCCGAATCGCGTCGATGCCCGCGCGACGTACGAGTCGAGGTCCCTCGGTGGCCGCGTAGAGCGCCGGGATCACCGGCGTCCCCGAGAGCCAGCGAGCGGCACCGTCGGCGTAGTCCATCTGCGCCTCGAAGGCGAACGGGCGACGATGCGCCTGCCACCCGGTGAGGGCGGGGGCGTACCGTGCACTCGCCGACGGAGACACGTAGAGAAAGCAACCGCCGGGTCCGCCGCACAACCACTTGAGCACGCCCCCGGTGAGGAAGTCGACGCCGATGCGCTTCACGTCCACGGGAATCACGCCCACCGAGTGGAACGCGTCCAGCGAGACGAGCGCGCCCACGCCGTGCGCGTGCCGGCAGATCGCCTCGGCGTCCAGGATGTAGGCCGACCGGAAGAGGACGTGCGAGATCGCCACCAGCGCGGTCCGCTCGTCGATGGCGGCGAGCAGCCGCTCCTCGTCGATCGACACGCCGTCGGTCGAGGGGACGACGTGAACCGTCGCACCCAGCCGTGCGGCAAGCTGGTCGTAGACGTAGCGCACCGACGGAAAGTCGAGCTCGGACATCACGATCCGGTCGCGCGGCGGCGAATAGTCGATCGCCGACAGCACCATCGCCTGGCCGATCGACACGTTGGGAACCATCGCCACTTCGCCGGGGTCGGCGCCCAGCAGCGGAGCGATCTCGTCGCCCACCGTGACCGGCATCTCCCACCACCCGTTCGCCCAGGCGCGTACCCCCAGCTCCGCCCACGTGTCGACGTACTCGGCCAGCCGGTCCGGCACCGAGCGCGGCATCGCGCCGAGCGAATGCGACACCAGATACGTCGAGCGCTCGAGGATCGGAAACTCCGAGCGGAAGCGCAGGAGTGGGTCGCTCACGGCACGGTTACGCGGCGGGTGTCGCGACTGCCGCCCGGCGGCGGCGCGTCAAGATGAACAGCACCGAGGCGGCAGCAAGCACGAGCACGAGCACACGCCACTCTCCCACGGTGATGGACGAGAGCAGCCCGACGATCATCGCGCACGAAAGGAGCGGCACCACGGCCGCGCCGGGAACGCGAAACGGAATCCCACCGGCACGAACGTCCCGGCGTCGCAACTGCCAGGCCGCCACCGAGCACGCGAAGTACACGAGCAGCGCCGCGACGTTCGAGATGATGGCCAGCGGCCCGAAGGCGCTCGTGATGGCCAGTGTACATGCGAGCACCGCTTGCAGCGCGATGGACACGTGTGGCGTGTGAAAGCGCGGATGCACCGAGGCGACGACGCTCGGCAGGTACCCGTCGCGCCCGAACGCGAACAGCGCGCGTGGCACGGCCAGGGTCATGCCGCTGAGGTAGCCGAACGTCGAGACGACCACCGCGGCAAGCAGCAGAACGCGACCCCACGGCCCGAGCACCACCCCGGCCGCGTCGGCGAGTGGCGTGGCGGATGTCGCGAGCGCGGGCCCGAGCACACCCTGCGCGACGAGTTGCAGCGCGATGTAGAGCAGCGTGATCGCGAACATGGCCGCGAACACGGCCCGCGGCACCGTACGCGCCGGATCCTTCACCTCTCCACTCGGCACGAGTGCGCTCTCGATCCCGCTGAACGCGAAGATCAGCACGATCGACGCGCGCGTGACATCGCTCGCGGCCGGCGCGTGGGTGGTCACGAGGTTGGCCGGCTGGATGAAGAAGACGCCGGTCAGGACGAGGAGCACGAGCGGAAGCAGCTTGGCCACGGTCGCGATGCCGTTCAGGCGACTTCCCTGCTTGACGCCGAGGATGTTGACCGCGGCCACGAGGGCGAAGCTCACGACGAGCAGCAGCGCGCGCATGGCAGGCTGCTCGAACACCGGGAAGAGCTTCGCGGCGTTGGTGGCGAACACCGTACTCACCGCGGCGACCGCGGTGGTGCCGAGCAGCCAGAGCAGAACGCCGGTGAGGAAGCCGACGTACGGTCCGAACGCGAGCTCCACGTAGGCGTATGGCCCGCCGGTGAGCGACACGCGACTGCCCGCTTCGGCAATGCACAGGACGATCAGGCCCATCGCGATCGCGCACACGAGGTAGGCGAGCGGCGCGGCGGGACCGAGCGCCGCGGCGACATCGGCGGGCAGCCGAAAGATGCCGCCACCGACGGTGACGTTGATGATGCCGGCAGCGAGCGCCCAGGTACCGATGGCGCGGACGAGGGACCGCTCGGCGGAAGCGACGGGCGCGGTCATGCCGCGGGCGATCGCCGGTGCGGGCGAGGCCCGGCGGAGAACGATGGGTGCGTTCGGAGCATCACGTTGTGTGGGAAGTCATGGCCGCGTTGCGCGCAACGCGCAGCGACTCGTAAACTGGCGGCCGGAAAAGTACCATGCGGCGGAGACGCGGGATAGCTGATCGCCGGCGTTCGGCCGTCGGTCGTTAGTTTCGAATGGCCCAATTCTTCCCATCCGAGGGCGATCACCCTTCCCATCCGGAGGAACGTCGATGAACGTGAGTGTGCGGTTCCTAACTGCGACGGCGCTGGCCACGCTCGCGTCGAGCGCGCTGCCACTCGCCGCACAGTCCGCGACGCCGTCGAACGCGCAGGATGTGCCGGCCGCGATCGCGCCAGTCGGACTCGCGCCGAGCGTGCTCACGGGGCTGGGCGATCGTGCGGCGCTCGTCGATCCCGCTCAGGCAACCACCGGCGACTCGTCGCAAACGTCCGCGGCGCGCGGTCCGACACTCGTGAGTGCACGGGTGGCGTCGCACGCCATCGTCTCCGCCACGCGGAACGCACCCCCGGTGCTGCAGAACCGCACCTCGAACCGGAATGCGCTCGCCCTCATGATCGTGGGTGGCGCCGCACTCGTCATTGGCGCGGTGATCGGTGACGACGCCGGCACGCTCGTCATGCTGGGGGGCGCCGGCATCGGACTGTACGGGCTCTATCTTTTCCTGACGTGACCGCCCGCACACGCCACGCGTGTTGAGCAGCCGGGCGACTTCGGTCGCCCGGCTGTTTCCTTCTTCGGTGGCGTGGTGCGCGGCGGTGACCGCCGGCGTGCGGCGCCGGTCTTCTCGATGGGAGGCATGCGGCGTGGATCGGCGGCAATGGGCTGCGGAGCTGTGCGCCGAGCCTGAACAGCGGAGAATTCGGTGGCGCGTCGTACGGAGCGACGGGCCGGAGCAGAGGCAGTCGGAGTAGTCACCGTGCGTCAGGACACACTGTTCTCGGACAAGCGCATTGCCCTCGTGCTCGGGGGCGGAGGCATGAAGGGGTTCGCGCACATCGGTGTGCTGCGCGCCCTCGAGAAGGCCGGCGTACGTCCCGCCCGCTATGCCGGCACCAGTATCGGCGCCCTGCTGGCCGCCGCCTACGTGGGCGGCATGTCGCTGGACGAGATGGAGCGCCGCGCGCTGGCGCTCCGCCGCCGCGACCTGTTCCGCATCAATCACGTGGGCATGCTCGTCGACCGCATGCGCTCACGGTCGATCTACCTCGAGGAGCCGCTGCGTGCGCTCTGCTCGGGCGCCGTGCCTCACGTGCGGTTCGACGAGCTCCCGGTGCCGTTGCTGGTCAACACGGTGGACGTGGCGAGCGGCACGCAGATCGTCTGGGGACTTCCGGGGCTGCGCGACGTGCGGGTGGACGATGCCGTGTACGCGTCGTGCGCCTTGCCGGGATTCTTCCCGCCGGGCCACGTCGACGGGCGCATGTGCATCGATGGCGGCACGATCGACAACCTCCCGGTCTCGATCGCCGCGCAGGGCACCGACGCCGTGATCGCGGTGGACGTCGGGTCGAGCGACCTCTCGCACAACACCGATGCGCTGGCGCGGGGGTTCGCCGCCACGTACATGCGTGCCGCGACGGTCATGATGCACGCGCTCCAGCTCGCGCCGCTGCGCGAGTGGCACGGCCCGCCGATGTTTCTCATCCGGCCGCGGCTCGGACACGTCGGGTGGCTGAGCTTCTCGCACACGGCCGAGGTGATCGCGGAGGGCTACCGCGCCGCGTGCGAAGCGCTGACGCAGGTACCGGAGTGGCTGGCCGCCTCGGAAGGGGTGTTCCCGCGCGCCGCGTATCGGCTGGGCGTCGATCGCGAGCGATGCATCGGCTGCGGCTTCTGCGCCGCGGCCGCGCCCGAGACGATGGCGCTGGACGCGCGGGGCAAGGCGTACGCGCGGAGCGAGGTCGTCGACTGGTCTTCGGCCGACGGTGACTTCGTGCGTCACTGCCCGACCAGGGCGATCACCGCTTCGCGCGTCACGCCGGCGGGCGACCAGCCGATCGCCCAGAAGGAAGTCGCCTAACGCGTAAGGCCGACCTCGCGGGCGATGCGCTCGTAGGTGTCCACCGCGCGGCGCAGCTCGGCGATCTCGATGCATTCATGATCGGTGTGCGCGACGTGCACCGATCCCGGCCCGAACAGGTACGGAGCGCCCCAGCGGGTGAGCGCGGGGATGTCGGTCGCGAAGGCGACGACCGACGTCTCGATGCCCGGGATCGTCGCCAGCCGCACCGGCGGAACCGTCACGCCCACCTCCACGGCGCCACGGTCGCCCACCCACTGGCGGACGACGTCCACCACGTCCGTCGCCGGGCCCACGAGCCGCGCCATCAGCCGCGCCTCGGCCGCCGGTGCCACGACGTTGTCGGCCACACCGCCCGCGAGCATCCCGATGTTGATCGTGGTATCGCCGAGCACCGGGTCGCGCGGGAGCTCGAGCGACTCGAGCTCGGCGAGCAGGCGCACGAGATCGGACGTCGCTGACCGACCGAGATGCGGATACGCCGAGTGGGCGGCCCGTCCGACCGTGCGAACGGTCATGCGCACCGCGCCCTTGGTGCCGAGTGCGAGGGTGCTCTCCGTGGGCTCGCCGTTGATCAGCGCCTTGCTCGTGATCGGCACGTCGCCGCGGCGGTGCGCCTCGTTGGCGGCGTGCGCTCCGTCGTGACAGGTCTCTTCTCCCACCACGAACAGGAGGGCGACGGCCACCCCGTCGTCACGCAGCCGTTCGGCCGCGCAGATCATTGCGGCGGCGATCCCCTTCGCATCACACGCGCCTCGCCCGACGAGCCGGTCGTCGGTACGAGTCGGTGCGATGAAGGGCGGCACCGTATCGAGGTGCGTGGAGAGCGTGACGAGCGGCTCGGCGGCGGACATCGCCAGCAGATCGTCGCGTCCCTCCGACACCGGAATGCGCATGGTGCGCCACCCGCGACGCCCGAGCAACCGCTCGACGAACGCGATGACCTCACCCTCGCGACCGCTGGTGGAATCGATGCGCATGAGGTCCAGCGCAACTTCGACGACGTCGAGCGGAGCAGGCATGGCGAAAAGGTAACCAACCTCGGGGGCGCTGGCTCGCAGCCGTCGGGCAGACCTCCAGCCCGGACGTCGGCGCCGCCGGTCCCGAGCCGTCCTCATCGAGAGCCATCGCCGTTCACCGGAGCCATCGCTCCGCGAGCTGCACCAGTCGTTCGTCGTGCTCGGCGCGCGCCGCCACGAGGATGCGCTCGACCTGGGGGCGGAGACGCGGCTCGCCCCAGTAGTACCCCGTCGCCTCCTCGGCGCTGCCGGTGTCCCCTTCGCGCGCTGCCTCGAGGATGACGCGCGCGGCGGCTGCGTCGAATCCCGGGTCGTCCGGCGCCGGCAGCACGAACCGCCGTCCCGACGGTCGCTCGCCCGAGTCCTCGTTCACGAATGCTCTCGACATCGCTCCTCCCGCACCGATGGTGCCTTCATTCGGAAGCTCTTTCCCGGCGAAGCGCGGCGCAATGGCGGCACGCCCCCGTGCCACGGTCCCGTGCGCCACCGCCGCGAGCGCGCCGACGTGATGCCGCTCACACCCGTTAGGCGCGCGCGCGCGCCACGCGCCGACGCGTGACGGGGCGGCGGGCACGACGGTCCAGTTCGTACGAGGCCGCCGTCTCGGGGCTCGTGCGCGCTGCTCGGAACAGCCGGCGCGCTCTCGATTCCGCGCCGATGTCCCGACCCGCTCGCCGTCTGCCATTCCTGCTCCCGCTCACGGCGGCGCTGGCCGTGACGCTCGTCGCGCCGCCGCGACCGCTGCCGGCGCAGTTCCTCGAGCGCGATCGCGGTGCGCACGCGCGCTACCTGGCGTTGAACGTCGCGATCGGCACCGTCGCGGCGGTCGCGCGCGCGGCCACGTCCGGCGCGCCGCTGCGAACCGCGCTCACGAAGGGGATCGTCGGCGGCTCACTCATGAGTGCAGGCATGGAGCTCATCGGGACCGAGGCGACATCCGCTCGGCTGGCCGGAGTCCAGCTCACGGCCATCGGCGCGAGCGTCTCGCGCAACGTCGACGCCGGCACCGGCCTCCTGTCCGATGTCACGCTGCCGGTCTACCCGTTCTACGTCCGCGTGCGCCCCGGCACGCGCCGGCCCGTCACGGCGCGGCTCTCGCTGGCGAGCACGGCCCGCCTGGCCACGGTGCTCACGCGCGCGGACCATCCGCGGCTCGACTGGCGCGCGTCGCTCGCCACCGGCGCCCCGGTGGTGCGGTCGTCGCGGTGGCGGCTTCCCTCGAACGGCTGCCCGCCGCCGTGCGCCGGCTCGTTCGCCCAGCATAACGCCGGCGTGATCGTCTACTCGGCGAGCGCCGGCACCGACTACGACCTGCGTCGCACCCTGGCCCACGAGAGCGTGCACGTCGCCCAGCACACGCGCGACGCGCTGCTCGATGCCATTCCCGTGAGCGACGCGGCCCTCGCCCGGCTGGGCGGGCCGGGGCGGATGCTCTCGCGCTTCATCGTCCTGGACGTCGTGATGCCGCTGAAGTGGGTCGATGAGGGCGAGGCCTGGATGCGTGGCGCGCGGCCGCGCGATTCGTGGTACGAGGTCGAAGCGCGGGCGTTCGCGCCGGGCGGTGAGCGCCGCTGACCCGCTACGGGAGGCAGCCCGCTCCCGGCGTCATCACGATATGGTAGATTGCGAACAGCCTGTCGCGCCCGCCTCGATCGGCGGCTCGGCAGTGGCTCCGTGATCCCTCGCGCCCCTCTGAACGGGCGCACAGCGAAGGACGACCCCATGACACACCCGAACACCTTCGGCAGCCGCGCGACGCTCGACGTCGCGGGGCGGCGGCACACGATCTTCCGGCTCGCGAGCGCCAGCGCGCTTCCCGGCAGCACCGTCGATCGACTGCCGTTCAGCCTGAAGATCCTGCTCGAGAATCTGCTGCGAAACGAGGACGACGCGTTCGTGAAGCGCGCCGACATCGAGGCGCTGGCGCGGTGGGATGTGAAGGCCCGTGCCGAGAAGGAGATCGCGTTCCGGACGAGCCGCGTGCTCCTCCAGGATTTTACCGGCGTACCGTGCGTGGTGGACCTCGCCGCGATGCGTGACGCGATGGTCGCGCTCGGTGGGGACCCGACACGCATCAACCCGCTGCAGCCGGTGGACCTCGTCATCGACCACTCGGTGCAGGTGGACGAGTACGGGAGCGAGGCCGCGTTGCTGCTCAACACCGAGCGCGAATTCGAGCGAAATCGCGAGCGGTACGAGTTTCTCCGGTGGGGACAGAACGCATTCGCCAACTTCCGCGTCGTGCCGCCGGGCACCGGCATCTGCCACCAGGTGAACCTCGAGTATCTCGGCCGCGTCGTGTTCACGAGCGAGCAGGATGGCGAGGTGGTGGCCTATCCGGATTCGCTCGTCGGCACCGACTCGCACACCACCATGATCAACGGCCTCGGGGTGCTCGGCTGGGGCGTTGGCGGCATCGAGGCCGAGGCGGCCATGCTCGGCCAGCCCGTGTCGATGCTCATCCCGGAAGTGATCGGGTTCAAGCTGCACGGCAAGCTCCCGCCGGGCGCCACGGCCACCGACCTCGTACTGACCGTGACGGAGATGCTGCGGAAGAAGAAGGTCGTCGGGAAGTTCGTGGAGTTCTACGGCACCGGCCTCTCCTCGCTGCCGCTCGCCGACCGCGCGACGATCGCCAACATGTCGCCGGAGTACGGGGCGACGATGGGCTTCTTTCCCGCCGACGCGCGCACGCTCGAGTACCTCCGCCTAACGGGGCGCAGCGAGGAGCACGTGCAGCTCGTCGAGGCCTACTGCCGCGAGCAGGGCTTGTTCCGCACCGACGACACGCCCGACCCCGCGTTCACCGACACGATCGAGCTCGACCTCGGCACCGTGGAACCGAGCATCGCCGGACCCAAGCGGCCGCAGGACCGGGTGCCGCTGCGCGAGGCCAAGCCGATGTTCCGCGAGGCGCTGCGGGCGGATCTCGAGCGGCTCACGGCGGGGGGCGGCAAGGCGGAGCTGAAGCGCGCGACCGCCGTCTCGGCGTCGCCGGAGCTGGCACCGTCCGCGGTCGCGCTGGCCGCCGAGGATGTCACGCACGAGCATGGCGGCGTGCCGGTCGAGATGAACGGCGCGCAGTTCACGTTGCGCCACGGCGCGGTCGTGATCGCCGCCATCACGAGCTGCACGAACACCTCCAACCCATCGGTGATGCTCGGCGCCGGACTGCTCGCGCGCAACGCGGTCGCGAAGGGGTTGCGGACCAAGCCGTGGGTGAAGACGAGCTGCGCGCCCGGGTCGAAGGTGGTGACCGACTACTACCGGGCCGCCGGCGTGATGGAGCCGCTCGAGACACTCGGCTTCCACATCGTGGGCTACGGGTGCACGACGTGCATCGGCAACTCCGGCCCCCTCCCGGAGCCGATCGCCCAGGCCGTGGAAGAGCACAAGCTCGTGGTCGCGGCGGCGCTGTCGGGCAACCGCAACTTCGAGGGCCGCGTCAACCCGCTCACGCGGTTCAACTACCTCATGTCGCCGCCGCTCGTGGTGGCGTACGCGCTCGCCGGTCGGATGGACATCGACTTCGACACCGAGCCGTTGGGCGTCGGCACCGAGGGCCCGGTGTTCCTGCGCGACGTCTGGCCCGCGCCCGCCGACGTCGACGCCGAGATCATGCGCTCGGTGAAGGCGGACCAGTTCCGGCGGCAGTACGCGAACGTGTTCGATGGCGACGAGGAGTGGCGCTCGATCGAGGTGCCCGGAGGAGACCTGTACGCGTGGAGCGCGTCGTCCACGTACGTGAAGAACCCGCCGTACTTCGAAGGCATGACCATGGCGCCGCCGGGCGTCCGCGCCATCGCGGGCGCGCGGGCGTTAGGCATGTTCGGCGACTCGATCACCACCGACCACATCTCCCCCGCCGGGAACATCGCGGCGGCGAGCCCGGCCGGGAAGTGGCTCATCGCGCAGGGCGTGCCGACGAAGGACTTCAATTCGTACGGCTCGCGCCGCGGGAACCACGAGGTGATGGTGCGCGGCACGTTCGCCAACATCCGCCTCCGCAACGAGCTCGCCGGGGGCAAGGAAGGGTGGTGGACCGCCACCGCACCCGGCGAGGAGCCGCGGCCCATCTACGACGTGGCGATGGAGTTCCAGCAGCGCGGCGTGCCGCTGGTGGTCATCGCGGGCAAGGAGTACGGCACCGGCTCGTCGCGTGACTGGGCCGCGAAGGGCACGGCGCTGCTGGGCGTGCGAGCGGTCATCGCCGAGTCGTTCGAACGCATCCATCGCTCGAACCTCGTCGGCATGGGCGTGCTCCCGCTCGAGTTCGCGAACGGCGAGACGCGCCGGTCGCTCGGCCTGACGGGATTCGAGACCTTCGACATCGCGGGGCTGGATGAGCGTCTCAGGCCGCGCGCGACGCTCACCGTCACCGCCACCGCGCCGGACGGCGGCACGAAATCGTTCACCGTCGTCACGCGCATCGACACGCCCGAGGAGCTGAGCTACTACAGGCACGGCGGCATCCTGCCGTACGTCCTGCGGCAGCTCGTGGGAGGGAGAAGCTAGGGATCGAGAGGGGCCGCGTGCTGTTCGCGAGCAGAACGACCCCCTCGGGAGGACTCTCGACGCGAACGGGAGCTTCCGAGGGGGGTCACGCCGCAGCTCGTAGCTCCGGCTACCACCAAGGCGCGGCGTTCATTTCCCCGCTCCCCGCTCCCTTTTCCCGTTCGCCTTCGATTTAGCGGGCTTTCTTGCCGCCTCGATCTGCTCGATGAGCTCTCGCTCGATGCGGTCCGGGTCGAGCGGACCGAGCATCTCGCGCAGCTCGGCATCGTCGCCGACCTGTTGGCCGAGTCGCGCATACAGGCCGGCGACGAGTTGAAGCGTCTTCGTGACCTCCTCCTCCATCCGCAGCACGACCTGGAGGCTCACCTCTTCGCGAAGCTCGGCCACGACCGCCTCTCTCGACTGCGCCATCAGGACGAAGATCGCGAGGAAGATCGCCTCGAGTGACACGACCATCGTCAGGAGGCCGAACGGGAACGGGTCGAACGGACGAATGCCGACCATGCCCGTGTTCACGAGCATCCAGCCGGCGAACCAGATCACGTGGACGACGAGAAACGCCGTCGATGCGGCGACTCGCGTCAGGCGGTCGGCCAGCACCTGGATCCACGAGCGGTTCGCGGCGAATTGCGCCGCCAACGACCGGCGCGCGCGTGTGGTTCCGACACGCCGCGATGGCCTGTGCTGGCGCCGGTCGTTGGCGGAGTTGGACCCGCTCGGCGGCATGGGGGCGTCATCCATAACGAGCTCGGGCTTGGCGAGAAGCATGCCCACAGCCGTACGAACAAGAGCGCGGCGCCCGGTTTCCCAGGCGCCGCGCTCACCGCAACACATCCCCGCGTCAGAACGGGATCTTCTTCACGTCGACGTTGTTGCCGATCACGGCGCCGAGCACGCTGCCGGCCACACCGCCAAGGACCGCGCCCTTCAGCTTGTCGCGGCTGGTCACCGCGCCAATCGCGGCACCGGCGACGCCGCCGATGATCGCGTCACGCTTCGTGTTCTTCACGACGCGCGTGCCGGTACGCGCCGTGCCCGTCGAGTACGTCCCGCCGGACGAGCTCGCCGGCGCACGGTAGATCCGGCGCTGCGCCACCGGCTGCGGCGCGCTCGGGTAGTAGCCGTTCGGCGCCTGCGGCGCGTACTGCCCGTAGCCGGGCGCGTAGCCGTAGCCCTGCTCCATCGGCGACACGAACTGCTGCGGCTGGTACGGCTGCATCGACGACGCCAGCGAGAGGTCGTTGCGCAGCGCCTCATCCATCTGCTTGTCGTTCCGCCCGCATGCGGCTGCGAGCATCAGCGACGGCACCACGAGCATCTTCACAGAATTTCGCATTCGTTCCTCCTCGTTGAGCCGCGCCGCGTTCGCCGCGGCGATCCGAGACCACGTGGAAAGGCAGCTACCATGCCTTGGGTTGACCCGCGTACGGAGGGCTCAACGCATTCCAGTGTCCACTCCAGAGGATACTCCCTGTCCATCGAAGCGGACCGGGGCATTCCGCGGTTGCCTTCGGAAGGTGCCCCGGGCAATTTGAGGCGTTCCTCTGAACGGAGATCGCATGACCTCAGTACCCGCGGCGCGTCGTGGGCTTGCCGCCATCGCACTCGCCGTGCTCATCGCACCGGCCGCCTCGTTGGCCGCGCAGCAGACGAGCCCGGCGGCACCCGCACCCACCGGCCCGAAGGTCGGCGACGTCGCGCCGGACTTCTCACTGCCCGGCGCAACCCGCTACGGCAGGCTTCGTGAGCCGGTGACGTTGTCGGCGCTCCGCGGCAACACCGTCGTTCTCGCGTTCTTCATCAAGGCGCGCACGAGGGGCTGAACGGTGCAAATGGAGGCGTACCGTGATCAGTACGCCACGCTCTTCAACAACGGTCGGAAGGTCGTCGTGGTCGGCATCAGCGTCGATCCCGACACCGCGCTCGCAAGCTGGGCGAAGGACTCCGACTTCCCGGTGCTCTTCGCGAGCGACACCGCGGGCAAGGTCGGCGCGCTGTATGGCGCGTACGATGAAGCGAGGAAATTCGACAATCGATCCCTGTACGTGATCGGCCCCGACGGGACCATCGCGTACAAGACGCAGCCGTTCCGCGTCCTCGTGGCCGACGCGTACACCGAGCTCGGGGACGTCATCGACAAGCTCTCACCTCCGAAGCCGGCGCCCTGACCGCCGCCCCCCGGCCCGCGCCGGGGGGCTTCGTTTCACCATGCACCTAACGCCGCAGACCTCACGGCGCGACCTCGCCGTCGCGATTCACGCCGCGGCGGTCGCCGGCGTCGACCCGCGTGCGGCCACCGCGATGGCGGTGGCCGCACGGCTCCCATCCCCCCGGCCACCGTACTGGGTCATCGGGCTCGGCAAAGCGTCGGCCGCAATGACGGAAGCGGCGGTCACCGCACTTCGAGTGCACGGCGCCGAGCCGGAGGGCGGTATTGTGGTGGGGCCGCAGCCGGCGGCGAGGCCGCACCCACGCGTCGAGATCGCGGTGGGCGACCATCCCGTGCCCAGCGCACGCTCGTGGAGTGCCGCCGCGGCCGTCGGTGACGTCGTCGCTCGAATTGCCGGGACGGGAACCACCTTCGTGCTCCTCTCGGGCGGAGCGACCAGTCTCGTTGCCGCCCCGGCCGCGGGCGTCGCCGAACGAGATCTGGCGTCGCTGTTCGACGCCCTGCTCGGCTCGGGTGCCGACATCACGGTGATGAACGCGATACGCAAGCGGTTCACGCGCTGGGGTGCCGGCCGGCTCGCGCGCGCGCTCGCACCATCGCGCGTGCACTGCCTCATGGTGTCCGACGTAGTGGGTGACGACATCCCGTCCATCGGGTCGGGCCCCTGTGCGCCGGACCCGCTCGACAACGCCGATGTGCTCGCGCTCATCGAGCGCGACGGGCTCGAGCCCTTCGTGCCGCGCGCGCTGCGCGAGCTGCTCGCCGGCGAGGCGTCGTCCTTCGATGCGCCGCCGAGGCGCGACGATCCGGTTTTTCGCGACGTCGAGTGCCAGGTCATCCTCGGAAACCGCGCGGCACTCGGCGCCGGCGCTTCGGCCGCGGCCCAGCTGGGCGCGTCGCCACTGAAGGTGGTCGCCGAGCCACTGGATGATGACGCGACGTTCACGGCGCAGCGCATCGTGGACGAGCTCGTGCGATTCCGCGAAGCCGGAATGGCCGACGAGAACGATGAGGCACCGTTCGGCTGCATGTTGTGGGGCGGCGAGACGACGGTGCGTCTCGGCCCCGGCCCCGCGGAGCCGGGCGGTCGCTGTCAGGAGCTCGCCCTCGCCGCCGCCGATGCCTTGCGCGCCGAGGGCGAGCGCGGGCTCGGCATCACACTCCTCGCGGGCGGCACCGACGGGCGCGACGGACCCACCGATGCGGCAGGCGCCGTGGTGGACGCTCACACGTGGGACGCCATCCGCGACGCGGGGCGCGACCCCGCCCAGGACCTGCTCGAGCATCGCGCGTACGCCGCGCTCGATTCGGTCGGCGCACTGCTGCGCACGGGCGCGAGCGGCACGAACGTCGGTGATGTAGTGGTGGGCATCGTGGAGCGCCAACCGCGACGGGCCGACTTGGGGTCGTGATTACCTTTCGCGCATGAGCGCGACCCAGCCATTTACCGTCGGCCTCATTCAGGAGGCGATCAGCCCCGACGTCGCGGCGAACCTGAACGATGCGATCGCGAAGATCCGCGAGGCGCACGCGCGCGGCGCGCAGATCATCTGCCTGCAGGAGCTCTTCAACTGCCAGTACTTCTGCAAGGCGCAGAAGGGCGAGCGGTTCGAGCTCGCCGAGCCGATTCCCGGCCCCACCGTGACGACGATGCAGGCGCTGGCGAAGGACCTCGAGGTCGTGCTGATCGTGCCGATCTTCGAGCGCCAGGCCGCCGGCGTGTACCGCAACTCCGCCGCGGTGATCGACGCCGACGGGTCGCTGCTCGGGGTGTATCGCAAGATGCACATCCCCGACGACCCACTGTTCAACGAGAAGTTCTACTTCACACCCGGCGATGCCACGCAGGACGAGCGCTACACGATGAAGGGCGCCGCGAACGGCTGGCGGGTGTGGAAGACGCGTTATGCGGACATCGGCGTGCTGATCTGCTGGGACCAGTGGTACCCGGAAGCGGCGCGCATCACCTCGCTCCTCGGCGCCGACATCCTGTTCTATCCCACGGCCATCGGTTGGCATCCGTCGGAGAAGGCGGAGTTCGGGGCCGATCAGGTGGAGGCGTGGCGCACGATTCAGCGCGCCCATGCGATCGCGAACGGCGTGTACGTCGCGAGCCCGAACCGCGTGGGCTTCGAGCCCGAGCCCGGCACGAACGGTCTCGAGTTCTTCGGCCACTCGTTCGTGAGCGATCCGTTCGGCCGCATCCTCGCCGAAGCAGGCACGGAACCCGCCGTGCTGGTGGCGACGTGCGACCCACGAGTGATCGAGGAGACGCGCCGCAACTGGCCGTTCCTGCGGGACCGGCGGATCGACGCGTATGGACCGATTCTGAGTCGGTATCTCGGGTGAATGGGCTCGGGAGTCGGGAGTCGGCGGGTGCCCGCGTCAGCGGGCGCATAGGAATCGGGAAACGGGACGACGAGATGCGAAACGCGGTGATCGCGTGCAATGAGTGAAGACATCGACGGCGTTGGCGAGATCGGGCCGACAGGCAGCGATGCCGATCGGTCGTTGACCTCGGCGCGCGACTTCGACCCGCCCACGCTCGACGCTCAGCGAGCGAAACCAGCCGCCGAGCGCGGTTCCGATTCCCGATTGCCGGTTCCCGGTTCCCTCCGCTTCCCGGCGGAGTGGGAGCCTCACACCGCCACCTGGATCGCCTGGCCGCACCACGAGCCCGACTGGCCGGGGAAGCTCGCGCCCATTCCATGGGTCTACGGCGAGATCGTGCGCGTGCTGCATCGCCACGAACGGGTGGAGATCCTCTGCCACGACGACCGCGTGCGCGACGACGCGCGCGCGGTGCTCGACGCGCACGGCGTCCGGGCCGCCGGGTATCGCCTGCACGTCGTGCCTAACGACCGCGTGTGGGTGCGGGACTCCGCGCCCACCGGCGTCGTCGGCGACGACGGGCGCGTGGCGCTCGTCAACTGGCGCTTCAACGCCTGGGCCAAGTACGACAACTACGCGCGCGACGAGCGCGTGGGCGAGGCCGTGGCGCGCATCACGGGGCTGCCCCGCATCGAGCCGGTGCGCCCCGACACGGGCGAGCGCGTCGTGCTCGAGGGCGGCGCCATCGAGACGAACGGGCAGGGGCTGCTGCTCGTGACCGAGGAGTGCCTGCTGTCGGACGTGCAGGTGCGCAACCCCGGCCTCTCGCGCGAGGGGTACGAGCAGGTCTTCCGCCAGTACCTCGGCGTCAGGCAGACGATCTGGCTCGGCGAGGGCTGCGTGGGCGACGACACCCACGGCCACATCGACGACATCGCCCGGTTCATCGCGCCCGACATCGTGGTGCTCGCGCACGAGGAAGATCCGGCCGATGAGAACCACCCGCGGTCGGTAGACAACCTGCGGCGCCTCGAGCTGGCCATGGGGGATGCGGTCCGCATCGTCACCCTGCCCTTCCCTCGCCCGGTCGTGATGAGCGGGCAGCGGCTCCCCGCGAGCTACGCGAACTTCTACATCGCGAACGGGGTCTGCATCGTGCCCACGTTCAACGACCGCAACGACCGGCTGGCGCTCAACACGCTCGCGGAGCTCATGCCCGACCACGAGGTCATCGGCGTGCACGCCGTCGATCTCGTGTGGGGACTCGGCACCCTGCACTGCCTGTCCCAGCAGCAGCCCGCTCCGGGCTGATCGCTCGGCGTACGACCGGGCGGCGGCACTCGTACGCTCGAGCCCGGCTGAACGTTCACTGCTGCTTCGGGGTATTTTCGGAGCGTGCGAGCCGCACGCGCAGACCCGGAGTTGCAGCAATGAAGGACCTCGACAGCAAGCTCGCCGTACTCGCCGACGCGGCGAAGTACGACGCCTCGTGCGCGGTGAGTGTGGCCCATGCGCCGAGTGCCCGCCCCGACACGCCACCAGGCATCTACGTGAGCACCGGACCTGACGGCCGCCCGCTGGCGCTGCTCAAGATCCTCCTCACCAACGAGTGCATCTACGATTGCTCGTACTGCATCCATCGCCGGTCGAGTGACGTCGTTCGCGCACGGTTCTCTCCCGATGAGGTCGTCGCGCTGACGCTCGACTATCACCGTCGCGGCCTGATCGATGGTCTCTTCCTGAGCTCGGGGGTCATCGAGAGTCCCGACGCGACCATGGAGCAGCTCGTGTCGGTCGCGCGATCGCTGCGCCGCACGCACCACTACTTCGGCTACATCCACCTCAAGACCATTCCCGATTGCTCCGAGGAGCTGATCACGGAGGCGGGCCGCTGGGCCGATCGCCTCAGCGTGAACATCGAGATGCCTCGGCAGAGCGATCTCGACCGGTTGGCGCCGGAGAAGACGCTCGTACGGATCACGCGCGCCATGAACGTCATCCGGAGCGGGATCGACGAAGCGGCCGACGCGCGTTCGGGCCACGGGCTGTCGGAGTCCGGTGAGACGCGTCGAGCGCTCATGGAAGGTGCGCGTGGCCAACGATTCGCGCCCGCGGGGCAGACGACCCAGATGATCGTCGGCGCGACCGATGCGTCGGACGCCGAAGTGCTGCTCACCGCGGTTTCGCTGTACGCGCGGCAGAAGCTCCGCCGAGTCTACTACTCGGCGTACATCCCGATTCCCGATGCACCGGGATCGCTTCCCGACAGCGCGCCACCGGCGCAGCGAGAGCGGCGCCTGTACCAGGCGGACTGGCTGATCCGCGACTACGGATTCACGGTCGGCGATCTCACGCCGCCAGGCGCGGAGAACCTCGATCTGTCGGTCGAACCGAAGCTCGCGTGGGCGCTCCGCAATCCGGACCGGTTCCCGATCGACGTGAACCGCGCGCCGAAGTCGGAGCTGCTTCGCGTCCCCGGATTCGGCCGCACGACCGTCGCACGAATCATCGAGACGCGGCGGCGCGCGAGCGTCAGGGTGGCCGACCTCGCCGCAATGCGCGTCCCGCTCGGCCGGGCGCTCCCGTTCATCACGACAGCCGACCGAGTGCCACCCGAGGTTCGGCCGAACGTCGTGCCGTTCCGCGCGTCGCGAGAGCGCGGCTCGCAGCTCGAGCTGTTCTCGTCACCGCCGGACAGACAGGATCGCCGCTCCGCGAGCTGATCACGCCTCGGGGCGTGGACATCAAGCAGTCATGATCCGACCGGTGGTGCCCCGGAACGCGCACCGGCGCGCGGACGCGATCGGCACACCCTGACTCGCCGCCGCCTCGACCGCGGGGTATGTCGGTCACGGTTCCCCGCGGCATTGACCCGCGTCGTTCCGAACAGTCAATGCGCTCTCGGTGGCAACTCACTTGCACTCCACGCCCGGCATGGAGGCGCCCGGTGAAGATCACGCTGCTGTCCGATGATTCCATTCGGCTCGAGCCGCTGACAGGCCAACTGACGATCGAAGCGGAATCGGCGGATCGCGATTACTCGCCGTATCAGATGCTGGCCAGCAGTCTCGCGACGTGCACGTTCGGCGTGCTGCAGTCGTGGGCGTCCAATGTCGGGGTGAGCGCCGATGATCTCGTGATCGACGTCTCGTGGACGTTCGCCGACAACCCCCATCGCGTGGCGACGATGGAGCTGTCGTATCACTGGCCATCACTCCCCGCGGAGCGACGGCCGACCGCGCAGCGCGTCGCCCAGCTGTGCCCGGTGCACCGGACGCTCACGCACTCGCCGGCGATGACGATTCGACCGGCCGCATGACGGGCACCGCGACGGAAGCACGGCGCGTGACAGCGCCGTCGAAGACGGTTCCGGTGGTACGCTTCACCGTGAAAGGCGAGGCGGCGCCGCCGGTCGTGGGCAGCCCGGGACGGCCCTACACCATCGTGTACGACGGCGCCTGTCGCGTGTGCCAGGGATTGGTGCGCCGGCTGGAGAAGTGGGATCGGCACCACGTGTTCGAGATCGTACCGTCGCAGACCCCGGGCTTGCATGCGCGATTCCCGTGGATCCCCGCGCGCGCCTACACCGAGTCGGTACAACTCATCCGCCGCGACGGCCACACGTGGCAAGGCGCGGCCGCGCTCGAGCAGATCATCGATCAGCTGCCGAAGGGAAAGCTGATCACGTGGGTCTTCTCGATCCCCTTCGTGCGCCCGCTGGCCGAGCGCTTCTACCGCTGGTTCGCGCGCAACCGCTATCGCCTCGGCTGCGGCGAGCACTGTACGTACAGGCCGCTGGATCTGCGGTTCGAGGAGCCCGGCGCCCGGGGCTAAAAGCCCGCGGAGGGGTTCAAGGGGTCGGAGTCGTTGAAACCGGAGGTTTCAACGACTCCGACCCCTTGAAGAACACGTTCCCGGTTCCCCGTTCCCGCTCCCCGCTCCCCGACCAGCTATCCTCCCCGCTGCTCGCGCGCGTCCTCCCGCCGTTCGATGTACGACGGAGCCGAGGCCGGTGACTCGTCGTTAGGCGGCTCGTCGGCGGCGGGGGCACGCTCGCGCCGCACCTCGTGGTCCGCCTGTCGCTGCGCGACCACGAGTCGGTCGAGCCACTCGTTCACCTCGCGCGCCTGCTCGTCGTCGAGCCGTACCGACCCCTGCTCGATGCCGTTCGCGGGCGTTCCACCACTCTCCTCGACCACGCGCTCGACGGTCTGGCGCCACGTGGCGTTCTGCAGGCGCGCGCCGATCGGGTTCATCACGAGCCAGTCGATGACGTTCGAGGCACGGTCGTAGACCTGAACCTCGAACCGCACCAGCGGACCGCGGGTCTCGGCGAGAAAGCGTACCGCTCCCGCCAGCGGATGACCGGCCACCGTCACCACCGTCATCCGCCGCGCCTCGAGCTCGACGATGCGAATCTGCACGTTGCCTCGCAGCGGGAGCGCCAGCGTCAGCGTCGTACCCAACTCCGGCACCATCGGCGTACCCGGCTCCGCGCCGACACCCACGTGCCACGGCGTACACTCGGCAAAATGCGACACGAAATGGCGAAAGAGCTCGTCCGGGCCGAGCCGGCTGCCGGCGATGTCCGCCCAGAACCGCTTTCGCGTGAGCGCGCCCACGCCTTCCTCGGGCAACGACTCCGGTTGCGAATCGGCGAGCCGTCGGAGTCCGTCCTCGAGCGACGTGCCCGCGATGCCGAACACGGTGGTCAGAGCGTTGCCATCGACCGACTCGATCACGTTGCCTTCGCTCAGCATCGTCAACTGCCCGGTGTCGACCGGGACGTCGACGCCGAGCGCGTCGGCGGCCCGCAGGGCCATCGATGCCAGCGGCACGGGCAGGGGCACTCGCAACGGGCTGCGTCCGGTGATGCGCGCCAGTCGCTGCACGACATCGTCGTAGGTCGTCCGGTCGGGACCGGCAATCTCGAGCACGCGTCGCGGCAGGTCATCACGCTCGACGGCGAGCGCGAGCGCCTTGCCCACATCGCCGGCCCAGATGGGCTGGAACGGACGGTCGCCGCCCGCGATCACCGGCACGGCGGGAAGCGATCGGACCATCGTGAGGATGAGGGAGAGCTGCTCATCCCCCATGCCGTAGACGTTGCCCGGCCTAACGATGAGCCAGTCGCCGGCGAACGTTCGGGCGACGGCCTCGCCGCGCCGCTTCGACACGTGATAGGGCGACTCGCCCTGGTCGGCGCCGAGCGACGAGACGTAGATGAATCGGCGCACGCCGGCGCGCTCCGACTCGCGAACGATGTGCTCGGTGCCCAGCACGTTCACCTTCTCGAAGGTGACGTCGGGTGGCGACTCCGAGACGATCGCGGTGAGATGCACCACCGCCTCGCAGCCGTCGGCCGCGCCCCGGACCTCCACCTCGTTCGCCACGTCGCCGGGGTAGGGCTCCACGCGATGTGGCCATTCCTTCGCGTCGTCCTCGGCATGACGGCTGAACAGCCGTATGTCGTGCCCGCGCGCGAGCAACTCGTCCACGGTCGCACGTCCCACTACGCCTGTGCCGCCGGTCACAAGAACTCTCACGTGTGTCGCTCCATCGATGCCGGAGGCGCATCTGGCAGACATTGGGCCACCGCGCGCAGGGCGTGAGGTTCAGGGCCGCGAGCCAGAGCCCCGAGCCCCAGGCCCCAGGCTCGCGAGTGACCGCGCCTTCGCCGGCCTCGTCCTTCTCCAGCCACCCCTGTCACCCCCCTCGGAGATCGTTTGAAAGGTCTGCGGATGCTCCTGGTCGCCGGCGCCGTTTCGGCGTGCGCGCGCGACAGTGCGACCTACACCATCGCCAGCGTGTCGCCATCGAACGAGGCCTACGGCCTGATGAGCCGACAAGGGGCCGAGTTGGCGGTGGACGTCATCAACAGGCGGGGTGGCGTTCGCGCGCACCGGTTGACGCTCGTGAGTCTCGACGACGAGGGCACCGGCACGAAGGCGTCCGCGGTCGCGCAGGAGCTCGTCGACGCCGACAGCATCCTCGCCGTCGTAGGACATGCGAACTCGAGTGCCACCGTGGCCGCGGCACGCATGTACGACGGTCGGCTCGCCGCGGTATCTCCGAGCGCGAGCTCGCCCGAGATCACCGGCCTGTCCCCGTGGGTGTTCCGCGTCATCCCGAGCGATTCCGCGAACGGACAGGACCTCGCGCGGTTCGCCGGCGCGCTCGGTCACACGCGCGCCGCGATCCTCTACGAGAACAACAGCTACGGCCGTGGGCTCGCCGATTCGTTTCGTCGTGCGTTCCGTGGCGAGATCACGTCGATCGATCCGGTCGCCGTCGACGGCAAGGAGGTCGAGCCATACCTCACCTACCTCCGGCTGCACAACCCGGGGCTGGTGTTCGTCGCCGGAAGCGACGGCTCCGGACTCGAGATTCTGCGCGAGGCGCGACGGGTGGGGCTGACGACCGCATTCCTCGGCGGCGATGGTTGGACGGGCATTACCAGCGATACCGCGGTTTCCGAGGGCGTGTACGTCGGCGCGCCCTTCAGCGCCACGGACCCGCGGCGGGACGTGCAGGAATTCGTGAGGGCGTTCCGCGCCAGGTTCGGACGCGACCCCAACAGCTTCGCGGCGCTGGCGTACGACGCCACGATGGTGATCGCGCAGGCGATCGAGCGCGGCGGCTCCGACCGCAAGGCCATTCGCGATCAGCTCGCGTCGATGGGTGAGTCCAGCGCGTACGTGGGGGTCACCGGCCGAATCGCCTTCCAGCCGACCGGTGACGTCATCGGGAAGCCGATGGCGATGACGCGTGTTCGAGCCGGGGCGCTGGTCGTCCAGAGCGGAGCGCAGCGGTGATCCGCCTCCCCACGCTCCGCCTGGACAGCATCCGGCAACGACTGCGGCTCGGCTTCGGCGTGCTCGTCGCTCTGTTGATCGTGGGCGGCGCGTTCGGATACAGCGCCCTCTCCAACATGTCCGCGATGATTCGCGGCACGCTGGCCCAGGTGCAGGAGGAGGGACTCCTGTCGGCACGGATGTCGGCGGCGGTGATGCGCGAGCTGTCGGCGGCGAACGCGTACCTCGAGAGTCGCGACTCGCTGGCGCGCGCGGAGTTCCAGCGGCTGAGCTGGGACACCCACTCCGTGCAGCGGGAGATGAACAAGCGCCCCGGCCAGATCGCGCAGGAGGTGATGCTCATCGCGAGCATCGATGCCAAGCTGTCGGAGATCGAGATCAAGTACGCGACGGCGCACCGGCTGGCCGACCTCGGACGTGATGCCGCGGCACGCGCGCTCGGCGAGCGGGCGCGGGTCGTGGTGGCCTCGCTCCTGTCGGACGTGGAGAACCTCAGCACGCTCGAAGCGGCGAAGGTGGCGTCGGCGTCGGAGCAGTTGCGCGCCGAGAACGACCGCCGCGCGCGCCTCCTGGTGGTGGTCATCGCGCTCGCCGTCGTGTTGGCCTTCGTGATCGTGCTGAACACGGTGCGGGCGATCAGTGGGCCACTGTCGCATCTGGTGGCCCACGCGCGGGAGCTGAGCAACGGCAACCTCGCGGCGCGCACGACTGACCAGTTTCCGGGCGAGTTCCGCGATCTCGCCTCGGCGATGAACTCGACGGCCGAGTCGCTGTCGCGCGTCGTGTCGATCGCGTCGATGACGGCCGAAGACGTGGCCACGTCGGCGCACGATCTCTCCGACGTATCGGGGCAGATCTCCGTCTCGGCGAGTCAGATGGCGACATCGATGGCCGACATCACGACCGGCGCCGAAGGACAGGTGCAGCAGTTGCGCTCCATCGACGACGCGTTGCGCACGATCCGCGACAGTGCGGAAGGGGTGCTCTCCGGCGCCGAGGTCGTGAACACGCTGGCGAGCTCCATCGAGGAGTCGGCGCGGGCGAAGCGCGCGGAGATCGAGCGCGCGATGCAGATCCTCGGCGACGTGCGCTCCTCGGTGCAGGAGGCGGCCACCGAGGTGGTGGTGCTGAACCGCACGGCCGAGGACATCAACAAGTTCGTGGCGTCGGTGAGCCGGATTGCCGAGCAGACGGACCTGCTGGCGCTGAACGCCGCCATCGAAGCGGCGCGCGCGGGACAGGCGGGGCGCGGCTTCGCGGTGGTGGCCGACGAGGTGCGCAAGCTCGCCGAGCAGGCCCAGGCGGCGGCCGACGACGTGGTGCGCCTAACGAGCGTGGTGACGGCCCGCGTGGCCACGACGGCGCGGGCCATGGAAGCCGGCGCGTCGCGCGTGGGCGAGATCGAGCGCGTGTCGCGCGACATCGACGGCGCGCTGCGCACGATCACCGCCGCTGCCGAGCGCACGCGCGACGCCGCGGCGAGCGTGACGCAGGCCGCGGAGCGGAACGTGGACGTGGTCGCCACCGCGGCGCGTGGCGTGGAATCGATCGCGCGCACCGCCGAGGGGCACGCCGCCGCCGCGCAGGAGGTCAGCGCGTCGACCCAGGAGCAGAGCGCCGCGTGCGAGCAGATGAGCTCCGCGTCGACGCAGCTCCTCGCGGGATCGACGCAGTTGCGGGAGCTCGTGGGGGGGTTGAAGACGGAAGCGGCGTGAGAACAGGCAGCCGTCAGCCATCAGCCGACGGCTTCCGGCTGTCGGCTGTCGGCTACTTCGACTGTGCCTGCACCCACTTCGTCGGTTCGAACACCGCGTCCGGGATCGGCTCGTTCACCCGCACGTCGATGTACTGCTCCTTGAACACGAGGCGGCCGTCGCGGTACTGCTGCACCTCGGTCGCCACCGGGTAGCCGCCGAACTCGGCGAAGTTGCCGAAGCGCACATCGGTGACGATGTCGCGCGTACCCCGCCGCTCCTTCTGCACCACGCGCACCGGCGCCATGCGCTCGGCGTCGATCCAGAACCGGCTCGTGGTCGAGTCGCCAGCGGCCGCCCAACCACGTACGCCGAGCGGCCGTTCGACGTGTCGCGGCGGAGCGTCGCCATGTCGAACCCCAGCGAGTCGAGCAGGCGAACCGAGCGCTCCACCGGCAGCACGTAGACGTCGGCGGTGAGTAGCAGCAGCGCGTTCACGCCCGGTCGTGTATCGATCACGCGGCCGTTGTCGAACGTGTGCACGCGCGACCCATCGAACAGCACGCCACTACGCTGTGAGAGCGGCAGGTAGTCGATGCGCAGCCGGCCCGGTACCGAGATGTATTCGCGCCACTGGCTGTTCGTTTCCCCGCCGCGCGCCGAGTAGAGCGTGTTGTTCTGCGTGAACGACAGGGTCTTGAACCACTGACCGCCGTACCGCTGTTGCATCGCGCGCAGGAGCGACGCGCCGTCGTCGACTGACGGAGCAGCGGGGCGACGTGGCGCGCCCGACGGCGAGACCGCCGGACGAGAGCACCCGGCCGCGGTGATGAGGCCCGTCGCGAGCACCGCAGTTCGACCGATCACCGGACGCGTCATGGGAGCCGTTCGTCTCCAGAGCTGATGATTCGACCACGAAGCGGGAAGATATACGCCCACGGCAAAACGCGGCGCGACCCCGGCCCGGAGCGCGATCGGAACTTGCACCCCGCATGCCGTGCCAGGTGGGCGGCGTTCCACTCGAAATGCGCACCGGCTAGCTTGCCGGTTACCCCTCCCTTTTCGCGTTTTCGTGTCCAATCGCCCCGCCGTCCTGCTCCTCAGTGGTGGACTCGATTCCACCACCCTGCTCGCGCTCGCGTGCGCCGAGGGGTACGCCGTGCACGCGCTGACCTTTCGGTACGGGCAGCGGCATGCGCACGAGGTCGAAGCGGCACGCCGCGTGGCGGAACGCTACGGCGTGCGCCAGCACGTCATCGCGGACATCGATCTCCGGATGTTCGGCGGGTCGGCGCTCACCGGCGACGCTCCGGTGCCCAGGGATCGCGACCCGCAGGCGTTGGGTGAAGGAGTTCCGATCACCTACGTGCCCGCGCGCAACACCATCTTTCTCTCGTTCGCACTCGCGTGGGCGGAGGTGCTTGGCGCGAGCGACATCTTCATCGGGGTAAACGCACTCGACTACAGCGGGTACCCCGATTGCCGCCCGGAATACATTCGCGCGTACGAGGAGATGGCGAACCTCGCGACGCGCGCGGGCGTCGAGGGACACGCGCGAACCGCGATCCGCACCCCGCTCATCGACCTTTCGAAGCGCGAGATCATCCAGCTCGGTCAGCGGCTGGGCGTGGACTACGCGCTCACGACGAGCTGCTACGATCCGTCGAGCGAGGGTGGGGCGTGCGGCCACTGCGACGCATGCCAGCTTCGCCTGCGCGGTTTTCGCGAGGCCGGTATCGCGGACCCAGGGCGCTACGAGTCCAACGCGAACGCCTCGCTCGACCTGCCGGCAACCGCGGTATGACGTACGCCGTGAAGGAGATCTTCTACACGTTGCAGGGCGAGGGAGCGAACGCTGGGCGCCCGGCGGTCTTCTGCCGGTTCAGCGGCTGCAACCTGTGGACGGGACGGGAGTCCGACCGCGCGAGCGCGGTGTGCACCTTCTGCGACACCGACTTCGTCGGCATCGGCGCCGACGGCGGCAAGTTCGCGACCGCGGACGCGCTGGCTGCCGCCGTCGGCGCGCGATGGCCGTGGGCCGCGAGCGAGGGCGCTCGCCCACTGGTGGTATGTACGGGCGGCGAGCCGCTACTCCAGCTCGACACCCCGACGGTGGACGCTCTGCACGCGGCCGGGTTCGAGATCGCCGTCGAGACGAACGGTACGCAGCCGGCGCCGGCCGGGCTGGATTGGGTGTGTGTAAGCCCCAAGTCCACCGCACCACTCGTTCTCACGCGCGGTGATGAGCTGAAGCTCGTGTATCCGCAGCCCGACGCCCCGCCCGAGCGTTTCGCGGCGCTCGACTTCCGGCACTTTTTCCTGCAGCCGATGGACGGGCCCGACGTGGAAGAGAACACCCGGCTCGCCGTCGACTACTGCCTGGCGCACCCGAGGTGGCGGCTCAGTGTGCAGACGCACAAGGCACTCGGGATCCGGTGATGCGCATCTATAAGGAGTTCTCCTTCGAGGCGGCGCATCGGCTTCCACAGGTGCCCGAGGGACACAAGTGCGCGCGCCTGCACGGGCACTCGTTCCACGTGCGACTGGTGGTCGAGGGCCCGGTCGCCGCACACACGGGATGGGTGATGGATTTCGCCGACCTCACGGCGGCGTTCCGGCCGGTGCGCGAGCGGCTCGACCACCGCTACCTGAACGAGATAGCCGGGCTCGAGAACCCCACGAGCGAGAACATCGCCTGCTGGATCTGGCGCGAGCTCGCACCATCGCTGCCCATGCTCAGCGAAGTCGAGGTGCGCGAAACATGCACCGCGGGATGCGTGTACCGGGGCGAGGATCAGCCGCCACGCTGACGAGCTCGGGGGGGCCGGCGTAGCCGCCCCTTGACCGCGAGGTCAGGGAGCTCGTCAAATTGTTGGCGGATCGCTATGGTCGGGGTAGTCAGGAAGGCTGTAGCTTGGACGGGTTCGCTCGCCCCGGTACCTGGCGTCCTGGGGTGTCAGTCCCGCTCTCTTCCACCTCATGGCTCCTCGTCGGCCCTCATCGCCAACGCTCGGAGGTCGCCGGGTACGCCTGTGTGCGGCCGCGGCGCTGATCGCGACGGCGCCGGTGTCGCTTGGCGCGCAGTCTCCGCGCGCGGCAGAACCAACGGGTCGAGGGACCGCCGGGCCGTTCGCCGCCCTCAGCAACACCGCGCTTTCGATGCGCGACTCCATCGTCGCGGTCGCCCGGGCGCAGATCGGAACGCCGTATCGCTTCGGTGGCCAGACCCCCGGACGCGGCTTCGATTGCAGCGGCCTGGTACGGTACGTCCTCGGTGCGCTCAAGGTCGCGCTTCCTCGTACTGCCGCCCAGCAGGCTGCGTTGGGCACGGCGGTGCCAAAGGACACGACGCGGCTTCTACCCGGCGATCTGCTGACGTTCGGGCGCGGCGGCCGCGTCACGCACGTCGGGATCTACGTGGGCGATGGGCGGTACGTGCACGCGAGCACGACCGCCGGGCGCGTCATCGAGACGTCGCTCTCGCGCACGAAGTCGCCGCTCGTGAGGACGTGGCGAGGTGGTCGGCGCGTGCTGGCCGACGCCGACGTTGTTCGTGACAGCTCGGCGCTCGCGGCTCCGTAAACGCTCCGGGATGCCCCGATAACCCGCTCGAGCCGGCGCATCACTGCGCCGGCTCTTTCGTTTCGCACAATAGCGGGCGAAGCGTCCGGTTTTGGGACGCGGCTTCCCACATCTGGGCGCGCGGTGCCTGTTGCGCCACGGGCCCTGCCACGTAACGCGTTTATTACCACTGAGTTACGAGGCGACCTCAATGGCACGGTCCTTCCCTTGGGAGCGTTCGAACTGTTCGTGACTTTCCCCTGTCAAAACGAACGCCTTCCAGGGACGTCCTTTGGATATCAAGCGCGAGCCGCCCAAGAAGCGCGGCAAATACATCATGATCGGCGGCGGAGTCGTCGTCCTCGGCATCACCACGGTGATGCTGGGAAACCTCGAGGCGCGCCCACCGTCCGTTGACCGGGCCACGCTGTGGATCGATTCGGTGCAGCGTGGAACAATGACGATCGCGGTCCGCGCGCCGGGAACACTCACCCCCGAGCACATCCGCTACGTCGTCGCCGTGACCTCGGGGCGCGTCGAGGTGCTGCCCATTCGCCCTGGCGTCACTGTCACGCCGTCGACGGTCCTGCTCGAGCTCAGCAATCCCGACGTGCAGCTCGAGGCGCTGAACGCGCAGAGCGCCGTCGCGAACGCCGAGCAGCAGTACGTGACGCTCAAGACGTCGCTCGAGACGGCGCGACTGTCGCAGGAGGCGGCGGTGGCGAACGCCCGCACGCTCTGGGCAAACGCCAAGCGAGACTTCGACACCTTCAAGGCGTTGGACGAGAAGAAGCTCGCCTCGGCGCAGGAAGTCGCGCGCGCGAAGGATGTGATGGATGAGACCCAGCAGCGGCTCCGCGTCGAAGAGCAGCGGCTCAAGGTCAGCACCGAGGCGATCGATCAGCAGCTCAAGCTGGCGCGTGCCAACATCGATCGGCTGAACGCGATCCTGCGCTTCCAGCAGGAGCGGGTCGCCTCCATGAAAGTGCTGGCCGGCGACAGCGGCCAGCTCCTCTCGCTGGGCAATGGACAGCAGGAGCTGCAGCTCGGCCAGTGGGTGCTGGCCGGGCAAACGCTGGCCACGGTCGCGCAGCCTGGCAAGCTCAAGGCGGTGCTGCGCGTGCCCGAGACGCAGGCGAAGGACGTGGCGCTCGGCCAGAAGGTGGAGATCGATACGCGTGCCGGCGGCGGCGGCGCGAACACCGGCGTGGTGAAGGGCCACGTGAGCCGCGTCGATCCGACGTCGGTGAACGGGACAGTGACGGTCGAGGTCCTGTTCGACGAGAAGACACCAGAAGGCGCCCGCGCCGACCTCAGTGTGGACGGTGTCATCGAGATCGAGCGCCTGGACGACGTGCTCTACGTGCAGCGTCCCGCGTACGGTCAGGCCGAGAGCACCGTGGGCTTGTTCAAGGTCGACCCGGATGGCAAGACGGCGTCACGCGTGAACGTCAAGCTCGGACGCAGCTCCGTCAGCACCATCCAGATCGTGAGCGGGCTGCAACCCAAGGACAAGGTCATCGTGTCAGACATGTCGCAATGGGACAACGTCGCGAAGGTCCGGCTGCAGTGACGCGGTTCAGCCGGCGCGAAACCGCGGGCGCGACGGCGCGGTAATGGATTGAAGCGATCACCATCAACGACCACCCTCGCCCACCCTCACCTCTCCGTCCATGGCCACTCAGTCCGCAACGTCGTCCTCGTCCCTCGGCCCCGTGTCCGGCGCCGCCGGCGAAGCGCTGATCAAGATGGAAGGGATCAAGAAGATCTTCTACACCGACGAGGTCGAGACCCACGCGCTCTCGGACATCCACCTCGAGATTCGGCCTGGCGAGTACATCGCGATCTCGGGTCCCTCGGGGTGCGGCAAGACGACGCTCCTGTCGATCCTCGGCCTGCTCGATACGCCGAGCGACGGCAGCTACATCCTGAGTGGCGAGCCGGTGGCGAAGCTCTCGGCCGCCGACCGGGCGCGGATTCGCAACCGACAGATCGGCTTCATCTTCCAGGCATTCAACCTGATCGGCGATCTCACCGTGTACGAGAACGTCGAACTCCCGCTCACGTACCGCGGCATGTCGTCGGCCGAGCGCAAGACGCGCGTCCAGAACGCGCTCGAGCGGGTCGGGATGTCGCACCGCATGAAGCACTATCCCTCGCAGCTCTCGGGCGGTCAGCAGCAGCGTGTGGCGGTCGCGCGCGCCGTTGCGGGCGACCCGGTGATCCTGCTGGCCGACGAGCCGACGGGTAACCTCGACTCGACGAACGGCGAGGCGGTGATGGAGCTGCTTCGCGAGCTGCATCGCGGCGGCGCCACGATCTGCATGGTGACGCACGATCCGCGTTATGCACGCCACGCCGATCGCGCGATCCACCTGTTCGACGGGCGCGTCGTCGAGGAGACGACGCCGGGCATGGAGCAGTAATGGGAGGTCGGGACTCGGGACGCGGCACCCGGCATGGCCGGGGTCTCCGGCTCGAGTCCCGCGCCGCGGCGCTTGTGGCCGCGGCGGTGCTGGTGCCCTGCGTGCTCGCGGCACAGAACGACGACACGAGCGCGATCCGCCTCTTCGAAGCGGGAAAGCTCAGGGCAGCGAAGATGGTCCTCGAACCGGCGTTCATGGCGAACGCGAGCGATGCCGCGGCGGCGTTCTACCTCGGGCGTATCGCACTCGAGGAGCAGCAGAGCGAGCGGGCCGCCGACTATTTCGTGGCAGCCACGAGGCTGGATCCGAAGAACTCGGCGTATTTCCTGTGGCTCGGGCGCGCCCTTGGTCGTGAAGCGCGGCAGGCCAGCCTCCTGCGGCAACCGGGGCTGGCGCGGCGAACGAAGGCGGCCTGGGAGCGGGCGGTCGAGCTCGATCCCGAGAACCTCGATGCGCGCGCCGACCTGATTCAATACTACGTGCAGGCGCCGGGCATTCTCGGCGGCAGCACGGCGAAGGCGATCGAGCAGGCGGACGAGATACGCAAGCGGAACGCGCTGCGCGGCTATCTGGAGCTGGGCGCGATCTACGAGCGGGAGAAACGACTCGACGAGGCGGAGCAGGCCTACCTGTCCGCGGAGAGGGAGAAGTCCGATCGCCATGTCGGGGCGTACCGACTCGGCGTCTTCTATCAGAACTCGGGCGCGTACGACAAGGCGTTCGACCTCTTCGAGTCGATGCTCGACCGCCACCCGTTCGAGTACGGGGCGCTCTTTCAGATCGGGAAAACCGGCGCGATGTCGGGGCAGCGGCTCGACCGCGCGACCGACGCGCTGGAGGCTTACCTGCAAACCACGCCGGGCCGCAACGACCCGTCGCTCGCGGCCGCACACTGGAGGCTCGGCATGATTCACGAGAAGCGCCAAGACCGGGAGCGTGCGAAAGCGGAGTACGAGATCGCGGTGCGACTGGACCCCTCGTTCAGGCCGGCGAGCGAGTCGCTCAGAAAGCTCACGTAAAGAACGGTCGTGAGGGTGAGGGCCCCCCTCGCGCCCCCGAAAACCCCGCTGGGGCCGTGCGGAATCGCGGCCCCTACCCCAGGTACACGCTTCGACCGCCTCACACCCGAACTCGTCGGCACATCCGCACTCGTTTCTCGCGCTCGCATTCATCCTTACCGGCACCGATGGACACTCTATTTCAGGATCTCCGCTACGCCGCCCGCACGCTGACGAGGCAGAAGGGGTTCACGCTGATCGCGGTGCTGTGTCTGGCACTCGGCATCGGGGTGAACACCGTGATCTTCAGCTGCCTGAACGCGATCCTGCTCCGCCCGTTCCCCTATCAGGACCCGAACGCGTTGATCGCCCTCTCGGAAGTCCCCCGCAGCGAGTTGGGCCGCCGCACGGGGCGGCTCTCGTACCCGGACTACGTCGATTACGCGGCGCGCTCGACGAGCTTCGTCGGCACGACCGCGTTCGCCAGCCAGACGTTCACGCTCAGCGCTGGAGAGGAGCCGGAGCGGGTGGACGGGGCCCGCGTGTCGGCCTCCACGTTCTCCACGTTAGGCATCGCGCCGGCGCTCGGCCGCGACCTTCGCGCCGACGACGACCGCGAGGGCGCGCCCCGCGTAGCGCTGATCGGCTTCGGGCTCTGGGAGCGGCGGTTCGACAAGGACCCGAAGGTCATCGGCACCGCCGTCCAGCTCGACGGGAACCCGGTGACGATCGTCGGCGTGATGCCGCCCGACGTCCACTTCCCCGCGCGTGCGGAGTTCTGGATGCCGCACGCCGCGAGCCCCACCAGCCAGCGGGGGAGCCACTACCTCGACGCGATCGGCCGACTGAAGCCGGGAGTGACGCTCGAGCAGGCGCGCGCCGAGCTGGCGGCAATCGGCGGGCAGCTCGCGGCGCAGTACCCCGAGACCAACGGGGACTGGGTTCCCCTGGTCACCACGCTGCGCGAGCGAGAGGTCGGCGAGGTCCGCCCCGTTCTGCTGATCATGCAGGGCGCGGTCGGGTTCGTGCTGCTCATCGCCTGCGCGAACGTCGCGAACCTCCTCCTCGCGCGCGCCACGGCGCGCTCGCGCGAGATCGCGATCCGCACGACCCTCGGCGCCGGACGGCGGCGGATCGTACGCCAGCTCCTGACCGAGAGCGTGATCCTCGCGCTCGCCGGCGGCGCGCTCGGTGCGCTGTTCGCCAGCTGGGGGCTCGACCTCGTGCTCGCCATGATTCCCACGGGCCAGACGCCGAACTGGATGCAGTTCACGATCGACGGACGGGTGCTCGCGTTCACCGTCGTGGCCTCGGTGGTGACCGGCGTCATCTTCGGCCTGGCGCCGGCGCTCCAGACGTCGCGCCCCGATCTGACCGACGCGCTCAAGGACGGTGGCAGAGGCGCGAGCGCGGCGCGGCAGGGCAAGCGGCTCCGCAGCACGCTGGTGATGGCGGAGGTGGCGCTCTCGCTCATGCTGCTGGTGGGCGCGAGCCTGATGATGAAGAGCTTCGTCCGGCTCCAGGCCGTGGACCCGGGGTTCGATCATCGCGGAACACTGTCGATGCAGGTCTCCTTCCCGGGCGCGCAATACGACTCGAGCTTCGCACGGTGGGCGGCGCTCGACCGGATCGTGACCGAGGCGGGGGCGGTGCCCGGGGCGAGGGGAGCAGCGGCCGTGAGCCTGACGCCGCTGAGCGGAGCCAACTCATCGACAGGCTTCTTCCTCGAGAACGAGCCGCGCGTGCCGGGGCGAAACCACCCCACGGAGATGCGCACGATCACGCCCGATTACTTCAGTGTGATGCGAATCCCGCTGATCCGCGGCCGCACGTTCACGCCGCAGGAGATGCGCGACACGGCACCGGTGATCGTGATCAACCAGACGTTCGCCGCGCGGCACTGGCCGAACGAGGATCCGATCGGGCGGCGCATCCGGTGGGGGGTGGCCGCCGACGATCCGTTGCTGACAGTGGTCGGCGTGGTGGGCGACGTGAGGCAGCGCCGGCTCGGCGCGCCGCTCCAGGCGCAGATGTACCTGCCGTACACACGGGACCCGTGGCGCACGATGACGCTGATGGTGGCCGCGACGGGCGACCCCGCGACGCTCGCCGCACCGGTGCGCGCGAAGGTACGCGAGGCCGCGCCGACCGTGCCGCTCTTCGGCGTACGGACGATGCGCGAAGTCTACGAATTGTCGATGTGGCAGCAGCGACTGTACGGCGCGCTGTTCGCGAGCTTCGCGGTGATCGCGCTGGTGCTCGCGGCGGCTGGCGTGTACAGCGTGATCGCCTACTCGGTGACGCAGCGGCAGCACGAGATCGGCGTGCGGATGGCGCTCGGCGCGCAGCGCCGCGACGTGTTCCGGCTCGTGGTGCGCGGCGGCGTCGGGCTCACACTCATCGGCGTGGTGATCGGGGGGGCCGGGGCGTTCGCGACGACGCGGGTGCTGTCATCGCTGTTGTTCGGCGTGAGCCCAACCGACCCCGTGGTCTTCGGCGGCATGGCGCTGCTGCTGCTGGGCATCGCGGTCGTCGCCAGCTACGTCCCGGCTCGGCGCGCCGCGGCGCTCGACCCGGTGACCGCGTTGCGAACGGATTGAGCGGCCGATGCTACGGCGTCATTCCGAGCGGAGCTCGGAACAACAGAGTCCCACGAACTCGTCTCCCGTCCCCGATGATGCACGACCTTCGCTACGCCCTTCGCTCCCTGCTGCGGCAGCCGGGCTTCACCGCCGCCGTCGCCATCACGCTGGCGTTAGGCATCGGGGCCAACACCGCCATCTTCAGCGTGGTGAACGGTGTGCTGCTGCGGCCCCTGCCCTACCCGCAGCCCGAGCAGCTCATGACCGTCTGGACGCGCTTCTCGAGCGGGCAGCGTGAGACGGCGTCGATGCCCGACTTCACCGACTGGAAGGCGCAGAGCGCGTCGTTCGCGCGGATGAGCGCGTACGCCAACTCGAACGACAACCTCGCGGCCGTGGGCGGCGAGCCGGAACGCGTACCGAGTGCGCGCGTGGTCGCCGACTTCTTCTCCACACTTGGCGTGTCGCCGGCCGTGGGGCGGTGGTTCGTGCCTGACGAGTTCGTGTTCGGATCCCATCGCGTGGTCGTGCTGTCGCACGGGTTGTGGGAGCGCCGGTTCGGCGCGGACCCGGCCATCGTCGGCCAGTCCATCACGCTCAACGCGCGGCCGTATACCGTCGTCGGCGTCGCGCCGGCTTCGATGCGGCTCCCGGCGCGCGCGCAGCTCTGGGCGCCGTACGCGGTCGATCCGGCATCTCCACCGGCTTCGCGGCGAGGGGACTTTCTGTCCGTGGTGGGCCGGCTCGAGCCCGGCGTCACACCGGCGCGCGCGCAGGCCGACCTCGACGCGATCGGGCGGCGGCTGGCCGCCGAGTACCCGGCGACCAACACGGGCGTCGGCATCGACGTCGTCTCGCTTCACGATCAGTTGGTGGGGACGATCCGGCCCGCGCTGCTGGTGTTCACGGCGGCCGTCGCGCTCGTGCTGCTCATCGCCTGCGCGAACGTCGCGAATCTGCTGCTCGCGCGAGCCACGGCGCGCGAGCGCGAGATGGCCGTGCGCGCGGCGCTCGGCGCCGGACGCCGGCGGCTCGTGCGTCAACTCCTCACGGAGAGCCTGATGCTGGCGGCGGCCGGTGCGGTACTCGGTCTTCTGCTCGCGTGGTGGGGCGTGCAGGGGCTCAAGGCCGCCGCACCGCCCACGCTCCCGCGCCTCGACGAGATCCGCCTCGACCCTGCCGCGCTCGGCTTCACGGCGCTCGCGGCGGTGGTGACCGGCGTGCTCTTCGGCCTCGCGCCGGCGCTGCGCGGTTCGGCGTTCGCGCTGCACGCCACGCTGAGCGCCGGCGGGCGCGCCGGCATCGGCGGCGGGCGCGGGGAGCGATTGCGCGGCGTGCTGGTGATGACGCAGGTCGCACTCGCCCTCGTGCTGCTGGTGGGGTCGGGATTGCTCGTGCGCACGTTCTCGCGGCTGCAACAGGTGGATCTCGGCTTCGACTCGGGACGCGTGCTCACCGCGCAGATCGTGTTGCCGACCGTGAAGTACGACGGAGCACAGCGACAGCTCGCCTTCTTCGAGTCGCTGCGCGAGCGGCTGTCGGCCACACCGGGCGTGCAGACCGTCGGGTTCTCCACCAACGTGCCGCTCGCGGGCGGCTACAACTACATCTCGTTCGTGATTGCCGGACGCCCGGCGCCCCGTCCAGGGGAGAACACGCCCGACGCCGTGCCGACGACGGCGACGGCGGAGTATTTCTCGGCGCTGCGCATTCCACTGCTGGCGGGCCGGATGTTCGGGCCACAGGACGGACGCGACGCGCCTCGCGTGACGATCGTGAACCGCGAGCTGGTGCAGAAGCATTTTGGCGGGCGCAATCCGGTCGGCGAGCGCATCACGTTCGGCAACCCCGCGGACAGCACGAGCTGGCTCACGATCGTGGGCGTGGTGGGGAGTACGCGCCTCGAGGGCGTGGGGCTGGAGTCGTACCCGCAGGCGTTCACCTCGCTCGCGCAGGACCCGGTTCCGTACCTCTACGTGGTCGCCCGGACGACCGGTGACCCGCTCGCTTTCGCGCCCGCGCTTCGCCGCGAGCTCGCCGCGCTGGACCCCGCGCAACCGATCGCGAACGTCCAGAGCATGGACCAGCGCGCGGCCGGCTCGGTCGCACAGTCGCGTCTCAACTCGGTGATCATCACGCTGTTCGCGTGCGTGGCGCTGGCGCTCGCGTCGGTCGGGATCTACGCCGTGATCTCCTACGCGGTGGCGCAGCGCACGCGCGAGATCGGCATCCGGATGGCGCTCGGCGCGGCACGGGCGGATGTGCTACGCCTCATCGTCCGGGACGGCATGACGCCGGCCGCGTCAGGCGTGGTGCTCGGCGCGCTGGGTGCCCTGGGGCTCACGCGCCTCATGCGCAGCCTGCTCTACGGCGTGAGCGCCACCGATCCGCTGGTGTTCGGTCCGGTCGCCGCGCTGCTGGTGCTGGTGGCGCTCGGCGCGTGCTACGCGCCGGCCCGGCGCGCCGCGCGCGTCGACCCGAACGTCGCTTTGAGGACCGAATGACCCGAACGCCGCCCCACGTCACGTCTCGCGCCGCGGCGCGCTGACTGGACCGCACCCACTCCCTGCCGAGGGATCGCGATGGATACGGTGCTTCAGGACCTTCGTTATGGTTTCCGGACGCTCCGGCGAACGCCGGGGTTCACGCTCGCGGCAGTCGCCTGCCTCGCACTCGGCATCGGCGCCAACACGGCGATCTTCAGCGTGATCAACGGGGTGTTGCTGCGGCCGTTGCCGTTCAAGGACCCTGCATCGCTCGTGATGGTGTGGGAAAGCAGTGCCCGGCGCGGCCGCGAGCGCAACGTGGTCTCGCCGGCGAACTACCTCGATTGGCGCGCGCAGAACGCGTCGTTCTCGGAGATCGGCGCGTACATCGATTGGCGCGCGAACCTCACCGGCCTCGATGAGCCGCTCGAGATTCCGCGCGCGTACGCGACGGCCACGTTCTTCACGGTGCTCGGCACCGCCCCCGCGCTGGGCCGCGTCTACACGGCCGAGGAAGACGGGCCTAACGGTCCGAACGTCGCGGTGATCAGCCACCGGATGTGGCAGCGGAAGTTCGGCGGGCGGCGCGAGGCGCTCGGTGCTCGCATCAACCTCGACGGCACGCCATTCACCATCATCGGCGTGATGCCCGACGGCTTCGGGATCGAAGGGAGCAAGGCGGACGTCTGGACGCCGCTCGCCCTCGATCCGGCCGTGGACTACCGTACGCGCACTGGCCGCTACCTCACGAGCGTCGCGCGGCTCGAGCCGGGTGTGTCGCCGGCGCGCGCGCAGAGCGACCTGGACGCGATCGCGCGACGGCTCGAGGCCGCACACCCGAGGTTCAACGCCGGGTGGAGCGTGAACGTGGTGCCGATGTACGAGCAGGTGGTGGGCGGGGTTCGTCAGGCGCTGCTCGTGCTCGGCGGTGTCGTCGCGTTCGTGCTGCTCATCGCCTGCGCGAACGTCGCGAATCTGCTGCTCGCACGGTCCACCGGGCGATCGCGCGAGATCGCGGTGCGTGCCGCACTCGGGGCGGCGCGGAGCCGGATGGTTCGACAGCTCCTCACCGAGAGCGTGCTGCTCGCTTTCGTAGGCGCCGCGCTCGGGCTGCTGCTCGCCTACTGGGGGATCCAGGCGGTGATTGCGCTCGCGCCGCAGAGCGTGCCCCGACTTGGCTCCATCGGCATCGATGGCCGGACCCTCGCGTTCACCGCCGGCGTTGCACTCGCGACCGGGATTCTCTTCGGGCTCGTCCCGGCGCTTCACGCCGGGCGGGGCGACCTGCAGAACGTGCTGCGCGAGGGGGCTCGCGGGTCGACGGCATCGGGCCGCGCGCGCGCCGTACTGGTCGTGGCGCAGGTCGCGCTCTCGCTCGTGCTGCTCGTGGGCGCGGGACTCATGATGCGCAGCTTCGCGAAGCTGCAGTCGGTCGATCCCGGCTTCGACCCCGACCACGTACTGACGGCGCGCGTGCAGCTCGCTGGCGAGCGATTTCATGCCTCCGGTGCGGCAACCGCCTTCTTCGTCCAACTGCTCGAGCGAGTCGCGACCGTTCCCGGCGTCGAGTCGGTGGGCGCCATCAACTGGCTCCCGTTCGCCGGACTGGGCTCCGCGACGAGCTACTGGATCGAGGGCCGCCCAATTCCGCCCCCGAGTGAGAGCTTCGTGGCCGACGTGCGCGGGGTGGATGCGAACTACTTTCGCACGATGCGCATCCGTGTGCTGCGCGGCGGGCCCTTCGACACGCGCGCGAACGTCGAGTCGCCGAAGCAGGTGGTGGTGAACGAAGCGTTCGTCCGCACACACTTCCATGCCGCCAACCCCATCGGTGAGCACGTCATGATGCCCTGGGGCGACACGCTGCGAGGCGAGATCGTCGGCGTGGTGCGGGACACGAAGCACACCGGGCTCGACTCGCTTCCCCGGCCGATGATCTACTGGGCCATGAAGCAGTTCCCGACGAACTTCATGACGCTCGTGGTGCGCACCAGGGATGACCCGATGCGGCTCGCGCCGGCGCTCACGCGGGAAGTGCGTGCGCTCGACGCGAACCAGCCACTGGCCGATGTGAAGCCGCTCGACGACTACCTGGGCCAGAGCGTGGCGCAGCGCCGGTTCAGCATGACGCTGCTCGCCATCTTCTCCACGGTGGCGCTGGTGTTGGCGGCGCTCGGCATCTACGGCGTGCTCGCGTATTCGGTGGCGCAGCGCACGCGCGAGATCGGCGTGCGCATGGCGCTGGGCGCGCGCGACTCGGCGGTGGCGGGGATGGTGGTACGCGAGGCGTTCGGCGTCGTGGGCGTGGGGCTCGCACTCGGGGTTGGCGGAGCGCTCGTGCTCACCCGGGTGCTGGCGAGCCTGCTCTACGAGGTGAGTCCCACCGACCCGGCGACGTTCGCAGGTGTGGCCTTCATCCTCGGCGCGGTGGCGCTCGCCGCGAGCTATCTTCCGGCAAGACGAGCTGCGCGGGTGGACCCGATCGTGGCGCTCAGAAACGAATGACCTTTCCGCGGCTCACCGCTGGCTGCTGCTTGCTGGGGCTGGTTGCTGCTTGCTGCGGCTGCTCGCCGCTTGCTCACGCTGGCTGCTGGGTGGCGACACCCAGCAGCCAGCAACAGCTCGCAGCTCGGAGCCGCAGCAAGCAGCAACCAGCCGCATTTCCCGGTTCCCCCTTCCCGATTCCCGACCATGTGGACCTTCCGTTCCGCTCGCACCGCTGACGCCGAGCCGTCGCAGACGGCGGCGATGGACGCGCCGATCGACGCGTCGCGTCCGCTGCTCTCCCTCCGCAACATCGAGAAGCTGTACGAGACACCGGCCGGGAAGAACTACGTCCTGCGTCGAATCACCATCGACGTCCAGCCCGGCGAGTTCCTGACCATCATGGGCCCGTCGGGCGCGGGCAAGTCGACGCTGCTCAGCATCCTCGGCATGCTCGACGGCGCGTGGAGCGGCGAGTACAACTTCCTGCACCACCCAATCCACTCGATGAACAACCGCGAGCGGGTGGCGATCAACAAGCAGTACATCGGGTTCGTCTTCCAGCAGTATCACCTGCTCGACGACCTGACGGTGGCCGAGAATCTCGACGTGCCGCTGTCCTATCGGAACGTCAAGCGCGATGAGCGCGCGTCGATCGTCGCCGACATTCTCGACCGGTTCCAGATGGTCGGCAAGAAGGACCTGTACCCGCGGCAGCTCTCGGGCGGCCAGCAGCAACTCGTGGGCGTGGCGCGCGCCGTGATCGCGAAGCCGAAGCTCATCCTCGCCGACGAGCCCACGGGCAACCTGCACTCGACGCAGGCGAAGGAGATCATGGAGCTGTTCCAGAAGCTGAACGAGGCCGGCACCACCATCGTGCAGGTGACGCACTCGGAGACGAACGCGGCGTTCGGCCACCGCATCGTGAATCTGAAGGACGGCTGGGTGGTCAGTGATGTTCGCCTTCGGTAACCCCGCCAGGGTTGGGGTGTTCGCTCTGGTGGCCGGGCAAGGGGAATTGGGGTCAGACTCGAATTCCCAACCGGGAATTCGAGTCTGACCCCAATTCCCCCGCACCAGCGGAATTCGAGTCTGACCCCAATTCGTGATGATCTCATCGATTTCGATCTGACGAATGGCCCGTCCTCGCATCCTGATCGCTGACGACCAGCCCGACGTGCTCGAAGCGCTCCGCCTGCTGCTCAAGGCGGAGCAATACGAGATCGAGACCGCGAAGTCGCCGGCAGGGATTCTCACCGCGCTCGAGGCCCGCGACTTCGATGCGCTGTTGATGGACCTCAACTACGCGCGCGACACGACATCGGGGCAGGAAGGGCTCGACCTGTTGCACAGGATCCGGGCGCTCGACTGGACGCTTCCGGTCGTGGTGATGACGGCGTGGGCGAGCACGGCGAGCGCGGTGGAAGCGATGCGCCGCGGCGCGTACGACTACGTGGAGAAGCCGTGGGAGAACGCGCGGCTGCTCGCGATTCTGCGCAACGCGATCGAGATGGGGCGCGCGCTGCGCAAGAGCCAGCGGCTCGAGCGCGAGAACCAGACGCTCCGCCGCAACGGCATGCCGCAGATCATCGCCGAATCGGCGAAGATGCATCCGGTGCTCCAGCTCATGGAGCGCATCGGCCCGTCGGACGCGAACGTGCTCATCACCGGCGAGCACGGCACCGGCAAGGAGCTCGTGGCGCACTGGCTGCACACGGCGTCGCCGCGGGCGCCGAAGAGCTTCGTCGCGGTCAACATGGGTGGCTTGTCGGAGGGCGTGTTCGAGAGCGAGCTGTTCGGGCACGTGAAGGGCTCGTTCACCGACGCGAAGGCCGATCGCATCGGCCGCTACGAGCTCGCCGACGGCGGCACGCTCTTCCTCGATGAGATCGCGAACATCACGCTCTCGCAGCAGTCGAAGCTCCTCCGGGTGCTGCAGACCGGCGACGTCGAGCGCGTGGGCTCCTCGAAGGCGCGTCACGTCGACGTGCGCGTCCTCTCGGCCACGAATGCCGACCTGCACACCGAAGTGGCGGCAGGCCGGTTTCGCGAGGACCTGCTCTTCCGCCTCAATACGATCGAGATCCATCTCCCGCCGCTGCGCGAGCGACGCGAGGACATCCCGGCGCTGGCCCAGCACTTTCTCGAGCGCCACGCGAGTCGCTACCGCAAGAGCGTGCACGGCTTCGACGCCGGCGGCATGCAGTCGCTTCTCGAGCACTCGTGGCCTGGCAACATTCGCGAGCTCGACCACGCCATCGAGCGAGCGGTGCTGCTGGCGCAGGGAGAGCTCGTGCGCGCCGGCGATCTGGGGCTCCGCACCGCGCCCCCCGGTATGACGCCGCGCATCGAGGACCTCACGCTCGAGGAGGTCGAGAAGCTCGTGATCCAGAAGGCGCTCACCCGGTTCGACGGCAACGTGAGCCAGGCCGCGAAAGCGCTCGGGCTGAGCCGCAGCGCCCTGTACCGGCGGCTCGAGACCCATGAGATCTGACGAAGACCGGCGCTTCGGATGGTTGAACCACGAGCGCCGCGTCTTCGTCCTCTCGATGCTGGCGGGGCTCCCCGCCGTCGTCGCGTCGCTCGTCCTGCTCCGCGTGGGCGACTACTCGGCCAAGGTCACCTGGACGGTCGGCACGTTCATCGTGGGCTGCTGGCTGATCGTCTCGCTCGTCGTGCGCGAGCGAGTCGTGCGGCCGCTGCAGACGCTCTCCAACATGCTCGCGGCGCTGCGGGAAGGCGACTTCTCGCTGCGCGCGAGAGGCTCGGAGTCCGACGACGCGCTCGGGCTCGCGCTGCTCGAGGTGAACACGCTCGGCAACACGCTCCAGGCGCAGCGGCTCGGCGCCATGGAGGCCACGGCGCTGCTGCGCACGGTCATGGCCGAGATCGATGCCGCGATCTTCGCGTTCGACGCGGCCAACCAGTTGCGGCTGGTCAACCGGGCCGGTGAGCGGATGCTCGGGCAGCCGTACGAGCGGCTGCTGGGCAGGACGGCCGACGCGTTAGGTCTCGAGCAGTTCCTGAGCGGCGATTCGCCGCGCGTGCACGACCTCGTCTTTCCGGGGCGCAGCGGTCGTTGGGAAGTTCGGCGAACCACCTTTCGCCAGGACGGCCGCCCGCACACGCTCGTCGTGATGTCGGACCTGAGCAAGACGCTGCGCGAGGAGGAGCTGCTCGCGTGGCAGCGCCTCGTGCGCGTGCTCAGCCACGAGATCAACAACTCGCTCACGCCGATCAAGTCGATCGCCGGGAGCCTGCTCACCATCCTCGAACGGGAGCCGCGCCCGCTGGACGCGGACGACGACCTGCGCGGCGGACTGGGCATCATAAGCTCCCGGTCGGAAGCGCTGTCGCGGTTCATGTCCGCGTACGCGCTGCTCGCCCGCCTGCCGGCGCCGCGGCCGCAACCCGTGGACGTCGGGATCTGGGCGCGGCGGGCTGCGGGGCTCGAGACGCGCGTGCCGGTGCGGGTGAGTCCCGGCCCCCCACTGGTGATTCAGGCCGACGGCGACCAGCTCGATCAGTTGCTGATCAACCTCGTGCGCAACGCCGCCGACGCGTCGCTCGAGACAGGCGGCGGTGTATGCGTGTCGTGGTCGCGCCAGGACGGACACGTGGAGCTGAACGTCGTGGACGACGGGCACGGCCTCGCGACGATGGCCAATCTGTTCGTGCCGTTCTACACCACCAAGCCGTCGGGCACCGGCATCGGCCTCGTGCTGTGCCGGCAGATCGCCGAGGCGCACGGCGGCATGCTCTCGCTCGAGAACCGGGCGGATCACCACGGGTGCATCGCGCGAGTCCGATTGCCCGTCGCGTTTCGTGGCGGCATCGACTGACCGCCCTTCCGGACTCGTGATCTGTCATCCAGTCTTGCCCGGCGATGGGGTGCATCCGTGCCCCGCCCCGACCAACACCTGACGTCGCGCCGTGCCCGTCATCTCACTGGACCACGTGGTGCACCGCTACGGCGAGACCGTGGCGCTGCGCGACCTCTCGCTGGCCGTCGAGCCGGGCGAAGTGTTCTCGCTGCTCGGCCACAACGGCGCCGGCAAGACGACCACGGTGCGCATCATCAACGGGCTCCTGCAGCCGGTGTCGGGCACGGTGCGGGTGTTCGGCCGGTCTCCCCTCACCGAGGGCGCGGAGGTACGGCGCCGCACCGCGGTGCTCACCGAATCGCCGACGCTCGATGACCGACTCACCGCCGCCGAGACGCTTCGCGCGTTCGCCGAGATGTACGACGTGCGGCCCGCGGACATCGACGGACGAGTGGGCGCTCTGCTCGAGGAGTTCGGTCTCGCCGAGCGAGGGACCGACCGGGTGGGCGGATTCAGTCGCGGCATGAAGCAGCGGCTCGGACTGGCCCGCGCGCTCGTGCACGATCCCGAGCTGCTCTTTCTGGACGAGCCCACCGCCGGGCTCGACCCGATGGCGACGCAGCAGCTCCACGCGACCGTGCGGACGATGAGCCGCGAGCGCGGACGCACCGTGGTGCTCTGCACCCACAACCTGGTGGAGGCCCAGGCGCTGAGCGACCGCGTGGCCGTACTGGGCGGTGGCACACTGCTGGCGCTGGGAACGCCGGCCGAGCTCGCGCGGCGCATCGCTCCGCGGCTCGAGGTGTCGATCGAAGTGGAGCCCGCGCAGACGGACGCAGCGGCGCGACTGATCGCGGGACTCGACGGCCTCGTCGTGTCGACCGAGCGCGCTGGCGTGATTCGCGTCGCCGGCATCGGCCGGGATCGCGTGCCTGACGTCGCGGCGCGTCTCGTGGCCGGCGGCATGTCGCTGTATCGCATCGAACCGCACGAGCCGTCACTCACGGATGCGTACTTCGCGCTTCAGCACGGCGAGCGAGGACTGTCATGAATTCGCGCATCATCCGCGCGATCGTGCGCAAGGATCTCCGCGTCGTACGCCGCAGCCGAGCGCTCATGACGCCGCTGGTGGTGCTGCCGGTGCTGCTCATGATCGTCTTTCCGACGGTGTTCACCTTCCTGCCGCGGATGATGGGTGGCGCGCGCGAAGCGTTCGCCGAGATGTTTCGCAACCTGCCCGACCCGGTACGGCATCAGTTCGGCGAGTTCACCGAGGCGACGTGGATTCGCGTGGTACACACGCAGATGCTCGCGCCTCTCATGCTGCTGGTGCCGTTCATGGTGGCGAACGTGATCGCGGCCGACGGCTTCGCGGGTGAGCGCGAGCGCAAGACGCTGGAGCCGCTGCTCTACACGCCGGCGACCGACGCCGAGCTGTTCGTCGCCAAGCTGCTCGCGGCATGGATTCCGGCAATCATGATCGCGTTCGGCGGCGCGCTCGTGTACGCGGTGATCGTGAACGTGACCGCGTGGCCGGTGATGCACCGCGTGTTCTTCCCGGACGCGACGTGGGTGGTGATGATCCTGTGGATGGCGCCGGCGTTTGCCGCGCTCGGCCTGGCGGGCATGCTGCTCGTGTCGCTCCGCGTGCGCGGCATGCAGGAAGCGACGCAGCTCGGCGGCCTGTTCGTGCTGCCGGTGATCGCGCTCGTGGTGGGCGAGGTACGCGGTGCGGTGCTCCTGGGCCCGTGGATGGCGGTGGTGATCGGAACGTTCGTGTGGATGATCGCGGGTGTGTTGCTGGCGATCGGGGTGAAGCGGTTCAAGCGGACGACTCTCGTGGGGAGACTATAGCTGATCGGGAATCGTGGCTGGTGGGAACGGGGGTGCTGCGCGCTGCACGCCGCTGGTCGCTGCACGCAGCCGCTTGCTGGTGCTGACCGCTGCCCGCTGCGGCCGCGTGCTGCTCGTTCCGCTACTTGCTACTTGCTGCTTGCTACTTGCTGCTTGCTGCGGGCCGGCGGGTGAGGACTGTCGGCTGATGGCTGTCGGCTGTCGGCTGTCGGCTAATCGCGCGGCACCGTCCTTCCCCACGTTCCATTCCTCCCGTACTGTATCCCGCATCCGTTCACCGATCATGAGGTAATTCATGCGCATTCGTCTCGTGGGCATCGGCGGGGTCGCGTCACTCGCCCTCGTACTCTCGGCGCCGAGCGTCGGCGTGCTCGGCGCACAGCCGTCGCCCGCCGCCAGGTCCGCGGTCAACAAGTTGACGCTCGAGTCCTACTTCGATCTCGAGGACGTCCAGGATCCACAGCTCTCGCCCGACGGCAAGCAGGTCATCTATACACGCCGCTGGGTGGACAAGCTGAACGATCGCTGGGAGTCGTCGCTCTGGGTCATGAACGCCGACGGGTCGCGCAGCCGGCACCTCGTGGACGGGTCGAACGCGCAGTGGTCGCCCGACGGCACGCGCATCGCCTACCTCGCGAAGGGCGAGCCGAGCGGCACGCAGGTCTTCGTGCGCTTCATGGATGGTGAAGCGGCGCCGACGCAGATCACGCGACTCACCGAGGCGCCCGCGGACATCGAGTGGTCACCCGACGGCAAGTCGCTCGCGTTCCGCATGCTCGTCGTGCAGAAGGACGAGTGGCGCATCGCGATGCCGCCGGCCCCGAAGGGCGCCAAGTGGGTCGAGCCGCCGCGCGTCGTCACGCGCCTCAACTATCGCCGCGACCGGCAGGGCTACGTCGACGACGGCTACCGACAGCTCTTCGTCGTGCCCGCCGACGGCGGTACCGCGCGCCAGGTCACGAGCGGGCCGTGGGAGCACGGCGCGCCGGAGTGGTCGCGCGACGGCAGGTCGCTCGTCTTCTCGGCGCTGCGCACCGACAGCGCCGAGTACGCGTGGCGCGAGTCGGAGATCTACGCGGTGGACATCGCGTCCGGACAGGTTCGGCAGCTCACGAACCGCAAGGGTCCCGATGCGAATCCTCGTGTCTCGCCGAGCGGTCGCTACATCGCGTACACCGGCTTCGACTCGACCGATGCGACGTGGCAGGACTCGCAGCTCTACGTCATGAACGCCGACGGGTCGAACCGGCGCGTGCTCACGGAGGCGCTCGACCGCTCGCCGCAGGGACTGGTCTGGGCGCCTGACGAGAGCGGCGTGTACTTCAATGTCGAGAACGAAGGGTGGCGAAACGTCTACTTCGCGCCCGTGGCCGGCGGTGCGCGCCCGGTGACGAAGGGGCGGCAGCTGCTCACCCTCACCTCGGTGGACCGCGCCGGCAACATGGTGGGCGTGGCGTCGACGTCGCTCGAGCCGAACGACGTGGTGGCGTTCAGCGCGCGCAACCCGGCGCCGCGGCGGCTCACGGCCGTCAACGACGACATCCTCGCCGGCAAGACGCTCGGCCAGGTGGAGGAGTTCTGGTATCCCAGCGCCGACGGGATGCGCGTCCAGGGGTGGATCGTGAAGCCGCCAGGCTTCGACAGCACCCGGAAGTATCCCATGATGCTGTCGATCCACGGCGGGCCGCACTCGATGTACAACGGCGGCTTCAACTTCGCGTGGCAGGAGCACGCCGCGAACGGGTACGTCGTGCTCTACACGAATCCACGCGGCTCGACGGGCTACGGCAGCGCGTTCGGGAACGCGATCAAGAACGCGTACCCCGGGAAGGACTTCAACGACCTGATGGCCGGCGTCGACACCGTCATCGGCCGCGGGTACATCGACACGCGCAACCTGTTCGTGTACGGGTGCTCGGGCGGCGGCGTGCTCACCGCGTGGACCGTCGGGCATACCGATCGCTTCACGGCGGCGGTGTCGATGTGTCCGGTGATCAACTGGATGAGCTTCGTCGGCACGACCGACGGCGCCTCCTGGTACAACAACTTCGAGAAGTACCCGTGGGAGGATCCATCGGAGCATCTTCGTCGCTCTCCACTGATGTACGTGGGGAACGTGAAGACGCCGACGATGCTCATGACGGGCGTGAACGACCTCCGGACGCCGATCTCACAGACGGAGGAGTTCTACGAGGCGCTCAAGATCCGCAAGGTGCCGACGGCGATGATCCGGTTCAACGACGAGTGGCACGGCACGTCGTCGCGGCCGTCGAACTACCTGCGCACGCAGCTCTATCTGCGGAGCTGGTTCGGCAAGTGGGCGAAGAAGGGGGAGAACGTCGCGATTCAGTAGTAACCTTGTCATGCCGAGCGAGCCCCGCAGGGGCGAGTCGAGGAACCCTCAGCCTCCCGGTAGAGGGGCCTCTACCGGGAGGCTGAGGGTTCCTGGACTCCGCTGGCGCTCCGCGCCAGCTCCGCTCGGAATGACAGTGTTCGTCAGGGCTTCGCGGATGGTTTCGCCGCCGGCTTCGATGCCTTTGGCTTCGCGGAATCCGGGCGCGCGGCCGGCTTGTCGGCCGGCTCGGCCATCTTCGTGGACGCCGCCACGGCCCTCCGCAGCGTGGCCACGAACACGTCGGCCTCCGATCGCTCGATCGGGATGGTGAAGCCGCCGAGCGGGTCGTCGGAGAAGAAGAGGGCGTACTCGGACTCGCCGCCGGTCACCTTGCGCGTCAACGCCATCGTACCGCTCGTGCCGTGCTCCTCGATGTCGGAGCGATAGGTGCGCGGCGTCGCGGAGCGCCGCGGACGCGCGCGCAGCATGCGATAGGTCGAGTCGACCCACGCGCGCGCCGCCAGCGTGCGCAGCTGCAGGAGCACCGTCTTGTTCGGCCCCGCGGCGGCGACCTCGATGAAGCCGTCGTTCCGCGCGTTGATGATCATGCCGGCATCGCCGAACACCGCTTTCGAGATGGCCACGCGGCGTGCCGGCGTCGCGGGCGCGGCTGGGGCGGCAGCCGGGGCGGAGGCTCCCGCCTGCGCCAGGACCGGCCCGGGCACAGCGAGGAGTGGGCCGGCGCTGCCGGCGACGATGACGAGGAGTGAAGTCAGACGCGAGGACATGGGAGCCAGACCATCTCGAGGACACGACCACGCCGGGCGAATCGTCCCGCGCCGGCTCAGCACGTAGTAGAATTCCGTCGCCCCGGAGCGCGCAACCCCGGGCGGCCAGTTTAGGCTGATACCCTGCGGCTGCGTGCGGGCTCCCTTGTCGAGCCCGCCCGGGCTGGCGCCGAATTCGCTTCAATTTCATCCACGCTGATTCGGTCGGTGGCACTGCTGTTCATGGGAGAATGCTCGTGAGCGTGAACTCGCCCGCCGACGCCGTCGCATGTCCGCTGCCGACGCCTGCCCCCTCGCACATTGCCACCGCCGGCCGCCCGGTGCGGCGCGCCGCGCTGCTCATCTGCGGCACGCTGTCGGTGGCGCTCGGCGTGATCGGGATCTTCGTCCCCCTGCTGCCCACGACATGTTTCCTCCTCGTCGCGGCCTGGTGCTACGCGCGCAGCTCGCCGCGACTGTACGATCGCCTGATGCGCGCGCGGTGGATCGGCGGCTATCTTCGCCGCTACCGCGATGAGCGCGCGATTCCCGTCCACGTGAAGACCGCGTCGCTCGTCATGATGTGGATCACGATCGGCTACTCGGTCGCGGTGTTCCCCAACGCGCTGGTGCGCCTGGCGCTGCTGATTACCGCGGCCGGCGTCACGTGGCACCTCTACCGGCTGCCGTCCGCGAAGTAGGGGAATTCCCGGATCCGTTGGACCGAAGCGCCAGAGCTCCTTACGGGCTCTGGCGCTTCTACGTCTTCCTTCCGATCTTGTGGCACAACGTTGCGGACTACCTCCCTCACGCCGTTCGAGCACCCTCACGGCGGCGGTGCCTCCGGCCCGCCCCTACCTGGCTGGCGCTGACCGCGCCGGCTGGTTTCATGGCCAACCACGGATTCCCCTCCCAGTCGACACGAGGTCAGGATGACCCCACGCTCGATCAGTCGATTCCTGTGCTTGCTCGCCACCCTCACTGCCCTCGCCGCGCCGACCTCGGCGCGAGCCCAGACCGGCACCATCTCCGGGCGTGTCACTGACAGCACCACGTCCGCTCCGCTGTCCGGGGCGACCGTGCGCGCGCTGTCGGGGCTGAGCGTCGCCGGCGCGGCAGCCGTCGGGGACGATGGGTCGTACCGCATCGTCAACCTGCAGCCCGGTACGTACGACGTGACCGTCACGCGGCTCGGCTACGTGCAGCGGCGCATCAGCGGCGTGCAGGTGTCGGCCGGCGCGACGGCGCAGGCGGACGCGCAGCTGACCGAGATCGTGACGCAGCTCAACCCGGCGGTCGTCACGGCGTCGCGCCGCGAGGAGAAGATCCTCGACGCGCCGGCGGCGATCTCCGTCGTCGAGACGCGAGAGATCGCCGAGCGACCCAGCGTCACCGTGGCCGACCATCTGAAGTCGGTGCCCGGCGTGGACATCAACGCCGGCGGCATCGCGCAGGCGAACATCGTGGCGCGCGGCTTCAACAACGCGTTCTCCGGGTCGCTGCTCACGCTGCAGGACTACCGGTTCGCGGCGGTGCCATCGCTGCGCGTGAACGTGCCGTTCCTGTTCACCGGCACCAACGAGGACATCGAGCGGGTGGAAGTGCTCCTCGGCCCCGCGTCGGCGCTCTACGGTCCGAATTCGGCGAACGGCGTGCTGCACATCATCACGAAGTCGCCGTTCGCGTCGCAGGGCACCACGCTCACGCTCGACGGCGGCGAGCGGTCGATCCTCCGCGGCGCGGCAAGGCATGCGGGGCTGATCGGACAGAAAGCCGGCTACAAGCTCTCGGGCGAGTACTTCACGGGTACCGACTGGAAGTACTTCGATCCCGGCGAGCCGGGCCTCTTCCCGTCACAAGCCCCTCCGGCGCGGCGCGGCCAGCCGGTGGCGCGCGACTTCGACGTGAAGCGCTACACGGGCGAGGCGCGTCTCGACCTGCGCCCGCGGGACAACATGGAGTCCATCACGACGTACGGCTTCACGAAAGCGCTTGGCGGCATCGAGCTCACCGCCGCGAACGGGACCGGGCAGATCAAGGACTGGACGTACCAGAGCATCCAGCAGCGGTTCCGCTGGGATCGCCTGTTCGCGCAGGTGTTCATCAACTTCAGCGATGCCGGCAACAGCGACAGCCTCTCGACCGACGGCACGTACCTGCTTCGCAGCGGACAGGCGATCGTCGACCAGTCGCGCGTGTTCGCCGCACAGCTGCAGCACGCGACGGACATCGGCGCGAAGCACACCTTCGTGTACGGTCTCGATTACATCTTCACGAACCCGCGCACCGGTCACACGATCAACGGTCGCAACGAGGACATCGACAACGTCACGGAGTTCGGCGGCTACGTGCAGTACACGGGTCGGCTCACGGACAAGTTCGAGGTCGTGGGCGCGCTGCGCGGCGACCGGAACGACCAGATCGAGGGCACGCAGGTGTCCCCGCGCGCGGCGCTGATCTTCAAGCCGTCGGAGACGCAGAATTTCCGCGTCACCTACAACCGCGCGTTCAACACGCCGCAGAACTTCTCGTTCTTCCTCGACCTCATCAACTCCCGCAACATCGGCGGCAGCGGCTTCGATGTTCGCGCGCAGGGGAACCCACCGAAGGATGGATGGCAGTTCGCTCGCAGCTGCAACTCGGCGGCGTTCGGCGGGATCTGCATGAAGTCGCGGCTCGCGGGAGGCGGCAGCTTCGTGGATGCGTCGTCCGCCGCGGCGTTCCCGGGCTTCTTCACCGTGCAGGAGACCGCGATCCGCGCCGGGCTCCAGCAGGCACTGTCGGCCGCGATGCCCGCGCCGCAGGCCGCGGCGATCGCGGCCGATCTCGCCGCGTACCTCAAGTCGCTGACACCCAGCGGGGCGAACGTCGGGACCGTCGTGCGTTACCTGGACCGCCCCACCGTGGCGCTGCAGCCCGCCGACGTGCGGGACATCGCGGCGCTCAAGGCTTCGTTCAACAACACCTACGAGCTCGGCTACAAGGGCATCCTCGGCAACCGGGCGCGCCTCTCCATCGATGCGTGGTATCAGCAGCGCGGCGACGTGGGCGCGCCGGCCTCGCTGGCGACGCCTAACGTGTTCTTCGACCCGACGACGCTCGGCGGCTACCTCGGCACCACCATCACGCAGCGCCTCATGCAGCAGTTCGGCATGCCGCAAGCGCAGGCAGCGGCTATCGCGGCCGCCGCCGCACCGGTACTCACCGCGAACGCGGCACGCGCCCCGCTCGGCGTCGTCACGTTCGACAGCCCGCTCGCCGGCCCGGGCGACGTGATCGCGACCTACCAGACGATCGACAAGGAGGTCGACATCCAGGGCGTGGACCTCGGCTTCGACTTCATCTTCTCGCCGCGCTGGAGCATGGCGACCACGTACAGCTGGGTGAGCGACGTCATCTTCGAGGACGTGCGCGACGCGCAGGGGAACGCGCTGGCGCTGAACGCACCCGACCACAAGGCCACGCTCTCCGGCCGGTGGAACGATGAGATCCGCGGGCTCAGCTTCGAGCTCCGCGGCCGCTACGCGAACTCGTTCCCGGTGAACTCGGGCGTGTATGCGTCGAACCGCACGTTCCCTGCCCCCGCGGTGCTGAACCCCGACGTGCCCGAGGGCACCTACCAGCCGGCGGTGGCGGGAACTCCGTGCACACCGGCGGTGCCGGCTGCGTGCGTGTACACCTACCCCGCGGTGCCGGTGAACGCGTTCGTCGATTTCAGCTTCGCGTGGCGCCTGCCGGTACAGGGGTCGCAGCAGATCACCTGGTCGCTGAGCGGCACCAACATCCTCGACAACAAACGGGCGACGTTCGCTGGGGTGCCGGAGATCGGGCGAATGATCATGACGCGCATCCAGTATTCGTTCTAGCGTGGACGGAGTCGGTCAGTCGTGAGTCATCAGATCAGTCGCCGGTCGTCAGTCAGCAGTCATGAGTCGTCAGTCAGCAGCCGGCAGTGATCAGTCATCAGTCATCAGTCATCAGTCATCAGTCATCAGTCATCAGTCATCAGCTATCACCCGCTGATGGCTGACGGCTGACGGCTGACGTCGCGCAGTAGGCGTGTTGCATCCGCTCCTCGATCCCGATCGCCGCCCCATCGTCGGCCACCGTGGCGCCGCTGCACAGGCGCCCGAGAATACGATGGAATCGTTCCGGCACGCGCTGGACGTGGGTGCCGAGTGTGTCGAGCTCGACGTCCATCTGTCCGGGGATGGCGTGCCCGTGGTCATCCACGACGCCACGCTCGACCGCACCACGGATGCCACGGGCGCGGTGGCGGCGCTGCCGGCCGACCGCATTCGCTCGGCCGATGCGGGGGCGCGGTTCACGCGCGACGGGCTGTCGCATCCGTATCGCGGCCGGGGCGTACACGTGCCGACCTTCGAGGAAGTGCTCCGCGATCTCGGCGAGGTGCCGCTGCTCATCGAGATCAAGACCAGCCGCGCGTCGGCCGAGACACGGCGGCTGATCGAGCGCTACGGGGCGGAGGCGCGGTGCGTCGTCGAGGCGTTCGACGCGGCCGCCCTGGAGCCGTTCCGTGGGTCGCGCATCGCCATCGGGGCGTCGAGCAGCGACGTGAAGCGGCTCCTCCACCGGGCCGTCGCACGCTGGCCGGTGCGGTCGCTGCCGTACTCGGTGATGTGCATTCCGCGCTGGCTCCGCGGCTTTCGCGTGCCCATCGCATCACTGGTCCGGGTGACGCGGCCGGCCGGCTGCCTCGTGCACGTGTGGACCATCAACGACGTGGCCGTCGCGCGGGCGCTGTGGCGCGTCGGGGTGCGCGGCATCATCTCCGACGACCCGGCGCTCGTGCGCCAGGCGCGGGACGCCGGCACCTGACGTGCCTAACGCGTCGAATTCGGCGCCGTGACCGTGAACGCGAACGTGCCGCGGGCGACGTGCCCGTCCTTGGCCATCGTTCGCCAGGCCACGGTGTAGGTCCCGGGCGCCATCGTCCCCTTCACCGACGCCACGACCAGCACCGAGTCACCGCGCGCCAACGGCGCGAGGGGGACGACCGCCGTCCGCGGCCGCGGCCCGGTGACCTTCACGCTCGTGACCGCCAGCTCGGGCGGCTGCGAGAACCAGAGCCGGATGGCTGGGGGTGGCGCATCCACCGTCGCGTCGGCCTCCGGAACCGACTTCAGGAGGTGGAGGTGAAACGGTGCCGGCGCGGCGGCGAGGGAGACGACGCATGCTGCCGCGATGGCGAGCGCGGCCCCGAGGCGAGCGCGCGAGTGGGTGGTGGAGGGCATGAGAGGGAACATAGCCACGAGTGATATGGCACGACCAGTCGGGCGCGCTCCGGGTTCGGCTCGCCGAGTGCTGCGTGCTGGCTGCTGGCTGCTGGCTGCTGGCTGCTCGGTTGGTCGGGCATTGTCGCGCAGGTCGGCTCGGGCATCGCGCCCCCGACCGCCGGAGCCGAGTGGCCGCCCCCGGCGCCGTACGGTGCCAGCCCGGCCTCGTGGCGCGATGCCCCAGACGGGCCCCGCCGCACGAAGATGTCAGACAGGCCCCGCGCCGAGACGGACTCAGTCGGACGTCGCGGCGCGCGGTCCACTGTTGGCGCTCCCCTCGCCCGCGGATATTGTCCCCAATGCCATCCAGCCCCGCCTCGAAGCGCTGGGTCGCGTTGGCGGCCACGCTCACGCTCGCCGGCGCCGTTGCGGCGGCCTACGTGCTGCCGAAAGCGCTCCCGCTGATCTCGCTCGGGCCGCTCGCGTCACGCGCCGCGGTGCTCCGGCAGGCCGGCGATTTCGTGCGCGCGCACGACGTGTACGACGCCGGCGCGCGCACCGCCGTCCGGTTCGTCGCCACCGATTCGCTGCGCACGTTCATCGAGCTTGCCGGCGGCGGCAAGGACTCGCTCGACGCCGTCGTGCGCCGCGGCGACGTGGCCGTCTTCGCCTGGCTCGTCCGCTTCTTCGAGCCGCGCAACCCGCGCGAGGCGGTCGTGCAGCTCTCGCCCGACGGGCGCGTGATCGGATTCCGTCGGACGCTCGCGGACTCCGACGCGCGGCCCCTGCTCACCGCGGATTCCGCGCGTGCGCTGGCCGAGCGCGTGGTGCGTGAGTGGACGGGGCGCCGGCTCGAGGCCTATCGACTGCAGGCCTCGTCGTACGAGACGAAGATGCCCAGTGGCCGCGTGGACCGCACGTTCACGTACGAGCGAACCGACCGCACCATCGCCGGCGCGCCGCTGCGACTCGACGTGGTGGTCGCCGGCGACCTGCCCTCGCGCGTCCGCGAGTACGTCGTGATTCCCGAATCGTTCAGCCGCCGCTACGGGGAGATGCGCGCCTGGAACGATTTCCTCGCCCTCGCCGCGGGCGTCGGACTCATCGGGTTCGCGCTCATCGCGTTAGGCGCGCTGATCCGCTACGGGCGCGCCGGCCGCCTCCGGTGGCGGCCGGCGCTCGCCGTCGGCGCGGTGATCGGGGGGCTCCTCGCCGCCGCGGCGCTGAACGACCTGCCCGGCTCCTGGTTCGGGTACGACACCGCCACCTCGCCGGCAACCTTCTTCTCGTTCCAGGTCGCCAGCGCCCTGCTCACCGGCATCGCGATGACGGTCTTCGTCGGCGGCACGCTCGCGGCGGCCGAAGCGCTCACGCGCAACGCGTTCCCCTGGCACCTCGATTGGTGGCGCCTCTGGAAATACCGCGGCACGCGCGAGGTGGCCGGCCGCGTGTTCGGCGGCTACGCGCTCGCGGTCGTCGGCTTCCTCTACATCGGCGTGTTCTACTACGCGACCCGCCGCTGGCTCGGGTGGTGGGTGCCGAGCGAGCTGCTGGACGATCCGAACCAGATCGCCACGCCGCTCCCCTGGCTGGCCGGGCTGGCCGTCGCCGCGCAGGCGGGCGTGTGGGAGGAGGCGTTGTTTCGCGCCGTGCCGCTGGCGGCGCTCTCGCTGTGGGTCGGCGACCGGCCACGCCGCCGGCTCTACATGGCGCTCGGCGTGATCGTGACCGCCGTCGCCTTCGGCTTCGCGCACTCGAACTATCCGTCGTGGCCGCCGTACTCGCGCGGCGTCGAGCTCTTCCTCGAGGCATCGCTCTGGGCGGCGGTGTTCATCCGGTTCGGCCTCATCGTCACCGTCATCGCGCACTTCCTCTTCGACCTCACGCTGTTCGGCGTGTTCGCTGCCGCGGGCGACGCGCCGGCATACCGCGTCACGCTGGCGATCATCATCGCGTGCCTCCTCGCCCCGGCAGCGGCCGTGGCCGCCGCGTGGGTGAAGCGTCGCGCGCTCGTGCCGGCGGACGCCGATGCGCGCTTCGCGGCCTGGAATCCGGCCCCCCCGCGCCCGCTCGAGCCGCCGATCACCATCGGCCGGCGATCGCTGACGCCCACGTCGCGACTCGTCGCCACGATCGTCTGTGTGGCCGGGCTGGTGACGATCGTGGCATCGGCGCTTCGCCCGCCGCTCGGACCGCCCTTCACCGCGTCACGCGCGCGCGCGACCGCCGTGGCCGACTCGACGCTCCGAACGCGCGGCGTCGATCCGCGTGGGTGGCACGCGCTGGCGGTGGTCGAAACGTACCGGGGCGGCGCCGCCGAGCGGTTTCTGCGTCGCTACCATGCGGCCGCCCAGGCGCGCGCGCTCGCCACCACCTATCGGCCGGCAGCGGCGTGGCTGGTTCGATACGTGCACCCCACGGCCGCGCTCGCGCAGCGCACGGAGGAATGGACCGTGCGCCTGTTGCCCGACGGCCGCCTCTGGGGTCTGATCCACGTCGTGCCGCAGGACGCGCCCGGTGCCTGGCTCGAGCCGGATTCGGCGCGGCACCTCGCGCGCACGGCGCTCGCATCGTTAGGCATCGACACGCTGCGGCTGCGGGAGGTCGAGCTCCGCCAGACGCCGCGGCCGCGCCGGGAGGACTCGAGCCTCGAGTACGTCGACACCACGGTGCGTCTGCCCGCGGCGGCGACGGCGCGCGCTCGCGTGGAGCTTGCCGGCGCCACACCGGTGGGCGTACGGCGCTTTCTCCAGCTGCCGGAAAGCTTTCTGCGCGACGACCGGGCCGACGCCGAAGACCGCTCGGTCGTCGCGCTCGTCGCCGCGCTGCTCCTCGTCGGCGCCACCGCCGCCGGCACGATCTGGATCGTCAGGCGCCGGCAGCCGGCCATGCGCGGCGCGGTGCTCGGTCGCCGCGCCGCGGTCGCCGCGCTCGCGGGCATGGCACTCGTGCAGCTCGCCGTGTCGCTCAACGAGTGGCCCACGCTCGCGGCCGGCTACGACACCGCCCAACCGTGGAGCACGTTCATTGCCGCGAGCACCATTCAGATCATCGTCAGCGCGGTCGTGTTCGCGTTGTTCGTGATGGGAGCGCTCAACGCCTCGTCCGCCGTCCGCCGGCGTGTGGGGATCCCGTTCTGGCCCGACGCCGGCCGCTCGGGCGGCGCACGCGACGCGCTGCTCGGCGGCACCGCGCTCGCGCTGCTGCCCGTGGCGGCGTCGGCGGCGGCCCTCGCGGCGCCTAACGACATACCGTCGGCGCCGGAGACCGCGCTCGGTGCGCTGGTCCCGGTCCTGGCGCCCGCGCTCGACCTCGTGCGCATGGCGCTGCTCGTCCCGACGCTCCTCGCGCTCCCACTGCTCGTGCTCATCGCGTTCGCGCACCGACGTGTCGTCTGGATCGCGATTCCGCTCGCGGCCGCGGCGGTGGCGGCGTCCGTGGGCCCGGCGAGCGACATCGCGGTGGCTGGCGGGGTGTGGACGGTCGCGGCGCTCGCGCTGGTCGCGATCGGACTCTGGCTCCGGGCGTTCTGGGTCTGGGGATCCGGGAGCGCCCTGGCCTGGCTGTTCGCCGCGCTCGTGGCCGGCGCGGCCAACTCGCTCGGGATGCTGGTTGGCACCGCAGCGCCTCAGGACCGGCTCGCCGGTGGCGTGGGGGTATTGGTGGCGGCGGTGTCGATCGCGTGGCTATACCGGCTCGCGGAACGACGGGATCCCGGGCCGGCGGTCGAAGAAGCGCCCACATCCTGACGATCGCGAAGCCGGCATCGCGCTCGGAACTACCTCCACGGATACCGGCTCAGCTCCCCGAGCGGATCAGCCAGCGTGCCACCGCCTCCTGCATGCAACGGTCGCCCGACCATGCACAGATCACCGGCGCGCTCCCCCGGATCTGCGCGGCCAGCGCCGGGGGCGCGAAGAGGACGATGACCGCCTGACGCCGGTGGAGTGTGGCCGAGTCGCACGCCCGCGCGATGGCCGCCAGCGTTTCCGCGCGGTATGCAGCCTCCCGTCGATCACCGCGCAGTTCCCCGAACACCGCGACGTACACCGGCGCGTCGGTCCCCGGCGTGGGTGCATCGACCACGCTGGCCGCGATCTCCGCCGATTCGAGCGCCTGGGCGAAGACGGTGCGGGGATGCAGCGGCGGGCACTCGTCATCATCCACGATGACGATCTCCACGGCCTTCCCGAGCGAGGGCCGGCTGCCGCGCATCATCGAGATCACCCGCTCCGCCAACTGGAGCGCCCACGCCACGTCCGATCCGCTCACGCGGCGGAAGTCCGTCTGCGGCGCCGCCCACTGCGCCCACTTGAGCCGCCGGCGGCGTGACTGCTCGATCCGGTCCTCGTAGAGCGGGCCGTCGCGCACGCACCCTTCCAGGGTGTCCACCAGCGCCTCCAGGTGCGACGGGCCGAGCAGCACGTCGCACCCGGCATCGAGCGCGCGCATCGCGACATCGGCCTCATCCTCCGGCGAGAGTGGCCCGGGCGCCTGGAGGACGTCGCTCGCCACCAGCCCCTCGAATCCGTACTTCTCGCGCAGCAGGTAGCGCAGGATGACGCTCGAGAAGGTCGCCGGTGACTCGCTCGCATCCAGCGACGGGTAGCTCACGTGCGCCACGAGCATCGACGCTACGCGGGAACTGATGGCCGCGCGGAACGGCTTGAACTCGTGGTCGAACAGCAGGCTGCGCGGCACATCCACCGAGGGGACGCTGTCCCCGGGGCCGTCGCCCACGCGGCCCGCGCCGGGAAAGTGCTTCGCGCAGGCGAGCATCCCTTCGTGCTGGCACGCCTCGATCCACAGCGCCGCGGTGACGCCAACGTGATCCGCATCCGCGCCGATGGCATCGACCGCCGTCCGGGGACTGGCGGGCGTCATGCGCAGGTCGCACATGGGCGCGAACCCCCAATTGACGCCGATCGGACGCGCCTCGCGCGCGGTGAGCTTGGCGGCGCGCTGGATCAGGTTCGCGTCGTCGAGGGCAGCAATCGCCGCCAACGGTGGCAGGCCGGTGGTGCCCAGGAACTGCTGTCCGACCCCGCGCTCCAACTCGGCGCCGATCAACAGCGGGATCTTCGAGGCCTGCCTCAGATCCTTGATGAGCGCGCGCACTTCGGCCTCGGGACCGCCGTGAAGCACGAACCCGCCGACCCCCAGCTCCAGGGCGCGCGCGATGAGCCGGCGCTCGCCATCGAAACCCGTTCGCGTGTCCCAGCGGATCGCCGGAACCAACAGCTCAGCGACGTTCCCCATGGCCGCGTAATCTGACGTGCCCGACAGCGCGAGGCTACCGGCTCGCGATCAATTGGTCCGCACGCGTTGGCCGGAGGGGCAGCACCTGCCAACCATGAAGCGCGAACCTCGCCTTTCACCTCGTGGAAGGACAGTTTTCCGGTCGGTCGCCCTCTTGCCAGTACGCCACCCCCGAGTAACCCACCATGCCTCCATCGCTCGCAGCATTCCACCCACAGGTCGTTCACTTCGTGGTCGGTATCCTCATCGTCGGGGTGCTGTTTCGCGTCGTCGCGCTCACCGGGCGACTCCGATGGACAGGCCCGGCGGCGACGACACTGCTGGTGATCGGCGGTGTTGCTGCCTGGGTGGCAGCCAGGTCGGGGACGGCGGCCCACGGCCCCGTGGAGCGGATCCCGGGAGTGCGTGAAGCCGTGCAGGAGCACGAGGAATGGGGCGAACGAACCCGCAACGTCTTCCTCGGGGTCGCGGCACTCGAGCTCGTGGCACTCGCCCTGAGTGCAGGCGGCGCACGTACGGTGCGTGCGGTGTCCGCGCTCGCGGGTCTTGCGGGCATCGTGGTGCTCTACGAGGCCGCGGAGCACGGCGGAGATCTCGTCTACTCGTATGCAGGCGGCCCAGGGCTCCGGACGGGCAACCCCGAGGACGTGAACCGCCTGCTCGTCGCGGGGCTGTACAACGAGTCGCAGCTCGCGCGCAAGCAGGGGAAGGGCGACGAGGCGAATCGATTGATCCAGATGCTGGTGGAGCGCAGTCCCGGCGACCCGAGCACGCAGATCATGTGGGGTGAGTCACTGCTCCTCGATCGCAAGGATCCGGCAGCGGCGCTCGCCGCGCTCGATTCGGTCACGGTGCGCCCGGACGACGCGCGCCTTCGCCCACGCCGCGACATGCTCGTGGCCGAAGCGCTCCGCCAGGCCGGCCGCACGGACAGCGCCCGTGTGGTGCTGCAGGCGCTGGCCACGCAGTTCCCAACGAACCCGAGGGTGAAAGCGAAGCTGGATTCGTTGAAATAGGGGGAACGGGGAGCCGGGAACCGGGACTGCTCGCTGCGGGCTCTTTAGAATGACAACCCCTCGGGAGGCTTCGGCCTCCCGAGGGGTTGTTCCGTTCCCGGTTCCCGGTTCCGGCTATTGAACCACTTCGGCGAACCCCCGCTGCTTCGCTCGAACGATCGCGGACGAGCCCTTGGCGGCGCGCTCGATGGCGCAGCTCGAGTAGTGAATCTCCGAGTCACCCGTCACGCTCGAGTTGTCGGTCGTGTACGTGTTCCCGGCGAACGCCGACCCGGTCACCTTGTTGCCGTTACCGGTGGACTTGATGTCGTTACGGACGATGATGATGCCGTTGAAGATGAATCCGCCGGCCATCTCCATGCTGCCGTTCACGAGAAGAACGCCCTGTCCGCGCGAGTTCGCCTGAATCTTCAGGTTGCCGTCGATGTAGACGATCGGGAAGTAGTCGGCACACGGACCGGCGCGCTCGGGATCACCCCAGTTCTGCTTATCGGCGTAGTTGCACGTCCCCGTGTAATTCGGAAGCGTCTTGTAGTTGTCGCCCGGGAGCCTGATGTCGGCGTTCTGCGTGAGCGTCAGCCAGTTCTGATCACCGTACTTGTAGTACGTGTTCGTGTCCGCCGCGGCGCTGGACTGGAGCTTCGGCGGGTCGCCAAACATACGCTCCTTCGTGGGGTCGTCCGGACAGGTACCGCTACACACCTTGGAGGTATCGGGCGCGGTCACGGCGGGCAGCGACGCCCCGGTAGGCGGGCATATGCCGCTGGTCGTCCAGTTCGCGGGAACGCCGTCGGTGCCGTCGATGCGCGAGCTACCCTGCACCGTCACCTGACCGCGCACCGTGAGCGCGCCCAGGATGTTGAACTTCGGATAGGCGAGGCGATAGACGGCGTTCACACGATGGTGCGACGCGAGCGATCCAGCCGTGCCGCCGGCGAAGCCATCGGAGATCACCCAGAACGTGTAGTCGTTGAGCCGCGTGACTCGGCGGATGGCGTACGACCCGCCCTCGATCGGCAGCGTGTCGGGCTTGGCCGTGGTGCCGTTGGCCATGGTCAGGTTGAGCTGTTTGAGCCACCCCTGGATCGGCTGGGTCACGCCCGCCTCGGCGGCCGAGAACGCGCGCTGATCCATCAGGGCATTGCGTCCGGCGCGGTACTCCTGCGTGGACGTGAAGAACGCGCCGGCGATGAGCGCGCCGATCACGACGATGGCCACCATCGCGACGGCGAGCGCGAACCCCTCGCGGCGTTTGGACGTGGGCGGCATGGGAGTCTCCATGGTGGAGCAGCTGCGTGAGAGGGTCATTGCCGATTGCGCAGCATGACCGACGCTGCGAGCGAGTCCTTGTACTGCTGGTTCACGCCGTTCTGAATTCCCGCGGCGCGCACCCGGGCGCTGGTGCGTGCGCGCGCGATGAGGTCGATGCGGGCGATCCTGCTGCGGGCCGCCGAGTCGGCCCCGGCGGCAATCTCGTTGCCGTCCACGTCGTAGTAGCGGAACCCGAGACCGGTCGCGGTCCCGGAGCCGCTCGCGTGGGGGTCGTACGGGCCACTCACCGGGTCGAGCGGCTCGTAGTCACCGGCGCTCGCGTCGTACTTGGCGAAGCCGAGGTACCATTTGCCATCGCTCGCCTGATAGAGCGAGTAGCGGACGCGCTTCATGACCCGCACCGGGGCGCCAACCTGGATGTATTGGCTCATCGGCCCGCCAAGCACCGGGTCGGGCGGATCGTCGGACTCGAGCTCGAGGATCGGACGCGGCGTCCCGACATCACCCACAGTCGTGAACAAGGGGGGAAGAAGACACTTGTCCGTGTCGTGGTGCACTTCTCTCAGCCTGAACTTCTGCCAGATGTCGTCTTCGTTGCCGGCGGAGCTGCTGTCGTTGTAGATGTACACGACGTAGTCCTCGCCATCATCGGGGGGATTGGGTTCGTCGTACCCGAGCCAGCTCGTGAGCGTCTGCTTGCTCGCGAGCACCGGTGGCGGAAGTGCGACCTGGGTGTTGCCAACGCCAGCAACCTTCTCACACACGACGCCCGTGCCGACGTTCACCTGGAAGTCGATCGACGAGTCCGACACGGCGAGGATGTCGTCGCCAATGGACGACAGACTGCGCAGGTCGATGGGCAGCACCGCCGTGGCCTGCCGCAACTGCCCGCGCTGCGTCATGATCTGGTTCACGCCCTGATAGAACTTCTGCTGCCGCGTGATCACGCGCATGAGCACGCCCGACACGATCCCGAGCAGCACCAGCGAGATCATGATCTCGATGAGCGTCATGCCCGGGCGGCGCTCGCGCATCAGGGGAAGCCTCAGTCGGGACATTGGACCACCACCACGTAGTTGACGGTTTTCACCGGCCCGCGCTTCGGCTTGTACTGCACGGCTTCGCGCACCCACTTGGTGCGGGTGCTGTCATCGATGCGCCACGTGACCGTGACACCGCGGCGAGTCTGCGTGCCGTTGATGAGCGCGGAGCAGCGGCGCGCGGAGAGCGAGTCGGCCACCTTCGTGGCCATGCTGGCCGCGATCGTCTGCGCGTTGCCGCCACCCATCTGCATCGCGACGTAGCTCGCCGTGCCGGCGAGCCCCATCACGCCGATGGCCATCACGATGATCGCGATGATCATCTCGATGAGCGTGAAGCCGCGTCGCACGCGCGACCGAGGGACGCGGCGCCGTGAGTATGTCATCGCTGCACCATTCCGAATTTGGTTACGACCACCGAGTCGTCCGGCGCACCGGAGCGCGTCAGCATGATGGTCTTCTTCGCGACCGGGCTCGTCGCGAAGCCGCGCGCGCCGTAGATCACGACGAACGGGTCGGCCACTCCAGTCACGCTGCTCACCTTGTAGAGGGTGTCGAGCGGCACCGGCGACATCAGCTGCTTCGTCGTATCGGCCACTGTGGTGACCGTGACGCGCTTCGCTCTGATCATGAACTGCACCGGCTGCCCCTTTTGAATCGCGGCCTGGCGCGCCGTCACGAGCCCCGCGGCCACGCGCATGCGCGCCGACTCCAGGTGGCGTTTCGCGTTCACGTTCGCGAAGCGCGGGATCGCCACCAGCGCCAGCACGGAGATCATCACGATCACGATCAGGATCTCGGGCAACGTGAAGCCGGCCCGCGTCGGTGCAACGACGCGGGCGTTCACGCGGCCTGGCGGCAGTCGGTGGAAGTTGGAGCGAGTGGGCATCGAGAGCGGGAGACGGAGCGTGAGGCGCGAGTCACGATGACGGGTGGCCGCTCGCGGCAGTGGTCGTTCGACCGGGCGCGCGGGCAGCCGCATGCAACCGTCATGACAGACGACTCACGCTCGATCGACGGAACAGCCGATCGCACGACGGTACGAGCGTACTCGATAGCACTTCGGGACTTCCGCACGCCGTGCGCTGGGCTGTGCGGCACCTGTGCGGCGCCGCACGCGCTGTGACGCACGTGATGCGACGCACGTGCGCGCTGCATCGCGCCTCACCGTCGCGCGCGGATCGGCGCTCGGCGCACGGCCGGTCAACGTGCCCGAACGCAAAGCGGCCCGGCGGGCATCATGCCCGCCGGGCCGCTTCGTTTTTCGATGCCGCCTAACGAAGCGCGGGCCGCCTACCTACTGGCAGGTGGGTGCCGCCGTCGGCTTCGTGTCCCAGTACACGCGGGTCCCGAAGTTGTCCGGCCCCTGCCGAGCGACGGCCGCCGCGAGGTTCTCACTGTTCGCCGACGTTTCCGTCGTCGAATAGTAGAACCGGCGCGGGATGTACTGCACGATGGCCGCCGGTCCGGCCTTGAGCGTGGTGGGCTGGCAGGTGCGCCGCCACTCCGCCCACGCGTCGCCGCCGTCGGTGAAGAGCGCGATCCACTTCTGCACCGCGATCTGCTTCAGCCCCTCGACGCCGCCCTTGTACGCCACGCCGGGCTGGGCGAGGAACGCGGCGATCTTCGCCGCATCCGTCACGCCCCACTGGTTCATCGACGCGGTGATGGCGTCGTTGTAGAACTGCGCCGCCTGCCCCGCGCTGAGCCCGGCGATGCCACGCTCGGCCGCCTCGGCCTTGGTGAACAGCAGCTCGGCGTACGTCAGGATCTGCGTCGGGTACGAGGCCCCACCGCCGCCGAAGTTGCCGTAGGCGGTGGCACCCGGGAAGAACACCGCGCCAATTCGGGACGACGTGTTGAAGTAGGTCGCTGCCTGCGTCGCCACCAGCCCGTTCGGCATTCCCGCGTACTTCGTGGGGTCGGCCACGGTGGGCTGGGCGTAGACCGGAATGCGCGGATCGTTGTTGGCCAGCATCGCGTTCATCAGCGTCTGCGAGATCCGGTGGTCGTCGCGCGTCTTGAAGTTGTCCGACCACGAGTTGTTGAAGATGCCATCACCCGGCCAGCGCATCACGGCGTTGTCGGCGTTCGAGCGGAACGTGCCGCCCGGGCCACCGAGCGCCTTCTGGAGCTCGGAGGCGGCCGCGGCCGGGTCGACGTTGATGAGGCGCATGGCGAGCCGCGCGTGCAGCGTGTTCGCGAACCGCTGCCACGCCGCCGGCGAGCCACTGTAGATCGGGTCGGCGGTACCTAACGTCACCGCGCCCGGCGTCGCGAGATCGGCGGCGACCTTGGTGAGCGACGCCAGCATCCCCGCGTACACGTCCTTCTGTGCGTCGTACTTCGGCAGCAGCACGCCCTCGGCGGCGTCGCCCTTGAGCGCCTCCGAATACGGGATGTCGCCGAAGGTGTCGGTGATGTACTGGAAGATGAGCGTCTGCATGGCGAGCGCCGGGCCGTAGATGGCCGGCCGCTTGTCGGTCGTTCCGGCATCGACCACCTTCTGCAGGTCCTCCAGCTCGCCGGTGTACGGGCTGTTGAAGTACCCCGACGTCGAGTTGGCGTCGATGCGGCGGTACTGGTCCTCGTCGGGGTACTGCGTCTGCGCGAGGTGCTGCGTCACGAGCGCGGTGGCGCGTCCGTTGTATGCCCAGCCCAGGAACCGGCCCATGCCGTCGGTCACGGCCCTCGTGAACACGGCGCCGGCGGGCGCGTTCGTGGGGTTGTTCGGGTTCTCGTTCACCTTCGTGATGTCGTCGGCGTTGCACCCGGCAACACCGGCGGCGAGCACGAGCCCGGAGAGCACCCGGATAGTCGTCTGGCTATTCATGTCTGGTAGGTCTCCCGGTGTGCGTTACGGCGTGACGCGCAGGTTGAACCCGATGCTGCGCGCATTCGGGAGCGGCGCGAACTCCATCCCCTGGAAGTTCCCGGTGGTGTACGAGAACTCGGGATCGATGTTCGGAACGTTGGCGTGCGTGAACAGGTTGCGGCCCACGAACGCGAGATTCACCGCACGCGAGTTCAGTCGGGCCGCCCAGCTCGTCGGCAGGTCGTAGCCCACGCGCAGCTCGCGCACCTTCACGTAGCTGTTCTTGTAGATGAACGGCTCGTGGAGCTGGAACAGGCCGTGGAAGTACTCTTCCGACGTGACGGTGGTGGTGTTCGGCTGGCCGGTCTTGGCGTCGATGCCTTTGACCGTGACGCCTGGGTTGTCGAAGTCCACCTCGCGGCCGCGCATGGTGCTCGCGAACACGCCGGCGTACTGCCCGAACATGTTGCTGATGGAGAAGATGTCGCCGCCCTGCCTGATGTCGACGAGCGCGCTGAGGACGAACCGCTTGTACGAGAAGGTGTTGCTCCAGCCGCCCGTCCAATCCGGCTCGATGCTGCCCATGACGCGGCGGGTGCCCGGCTGCAGCAGTCCGCCCGAGGTGATCAATTGCCCCGTGGCGCTGTCGCGCTTGAGCGGAATGCCGCGGATGACGCCGTAGCGCTCACCCTTCCGCGCTTCCACCGTCGCGTTCCACGCGCTGCCGATGGTGACCGTCTGGAGGCTCCCGTACAGGTCCACGACCTTGCCGCGGTTCCGCGCCCAGGTGAGGGTGCTGTTCCACTCGAAGCCGTTCGCGAGCCGCACCGGCGTGGTGCCGAGCAGGATCTCCAGCCCCTTGTTCTGAATCTCGCCGGCGTTGATCGCGATGGAACTGAAGCCCGACGTCGGCGACACGGTGAGGTTCAGGAGCTGGTTCTTCGTGGACTTCGTGTAGTACGTGCCGTCGAAGCTCACGCGGCCGTTGAAGAAGCCCAGCTCGAGCCCGACCTCGTTCGAGGTCGTGAGCTCCGGCTTCAGGTTCGCGTTGGCGATCGAGTTGCCGAGCGTGAACAACGGCAAGGAGCCGAACTTGCTCGACGAGCCCGAATACGTCGTGCGCAACGAATACGGGTCTGCGTCGGTGCCGACGCGCGCGACCGAGCCGCGCAGCTTGGCGAACGACAGCGTGTTCGAGCGGAGCCCCGGAATGGCCTCGGTGAGCACGAACGACAGGTTCCCGGACGGATAGACGTACGAGTTGTTGCCGATCGGCAGCGTCGACGAGATGTCGTTGCGGACCGTGCCCTCGAGGGTCACCCATCCGCCGTACGTCGCCGACGCCGAGCCGAACACGCTGTTCACCCGGCGCCGCGTATCGCTCTGGCCGAGTGTGGGCGTGATGGCCGCGTTCGAGACGTTGTAGATGAGCGGCACCGAGATGCCTCGCGTGCTCTGACTGTTCGAGCTGAACGTCTCGGCCCGTCGATTCAGGCCGAACGTGCCGTTGAAGTCGATCTTCTGGCTCAGCGGGCGGTTGGCCGTGACCAGGAAGTCGATGTTCGTCTCGCTGCGGTGGTCGTTGGTGAAGCCGAAGCCGCCCGAGTACGACGGGTCGGCGTAGTTGAGGTTCCCCGCCGCGAACTCCTGGCTGATGCCGAGCCGGTAGAGGTCGGCGCCGGCACGCACCGTGGCATCGAGCCATGGGAAGATGCTGTAGCGGGCCGCCGCGACGCCGATGAAGCGGTCACGCTCGTCGCTCTCGGGGTTCTCGTACTGCAGGTAGTACGGGTTGTTGTGGTAGTTGTAGTTCCAGTTGTACAGGTTGCCATTCTCGTCGAACCGCTTGGCCTTGAGCGCCGACATGTCCACCTGGCGACCGAACCAGATGAACTGCTCGAGAATGCCGGTGTTGTAGCCCACGCCCGGCCGGTTGCGCGCGTCGTTGTTGATGTACTGCAGCGTGGCATCGGCGCTGAACTTGGGGCTGACCTGCATGGTGCCGCTCAGCAACCCGGTGAGCTTCTGGAACTTGTTGTTCGGGATGTAGCCCTGGACGTTCTCGGCGCCTAACGACAGGCGGGCGTTGGCCCGGTCGGTGCCGCCGCGGAACGCGAGGTTGGCCGAGGACGTGTGGCCGCCGGCGAAGAAGTCCTTCACGTTGTCGGGGTGCGCGACCCAGGGTTGCTGCGCTCCCGTGAACTGGTCCAGGAGCCGGCCGTCGAGCTTCGGGCCCCAGCTCTCGTCGGCGCCGTCGTTGACGCCCGACCCGGCGCCATCCACGAACTTGAACTCACCGCCGAATCCCTGCCCGTACTGGTTCTGATAGTCCGGCAGGACGGACGGCGAATCCCACGAGTAGTTGGTCGAGAACTCGGTGGCCACGCGGCCGCTCGAGGCGCGCCCTTTCTTCGTCGTGATGACGATGACGCCGTTCGACGCCCGCGCGCCGTACAGGGCGGCCGCGTTCGGCCCCTTCAACACCGAGATCGACTCGACGTCGTCGGGGTTGACGTCGTTGATCGCGCTGCCGAAGTCGACGCCGCCATTCGGGCTGCCGCCGCGGCTCGCGTTCGACACCGGCACGCCGTCCACCACGAACAGCGGGTTGTTGTTGCCGAGAATCGAGTTGGCGCCGCGGATCGTGAGCTTGGTCGACCCGCCCTGCGTCCCGGAGCCCGTCACGTTCAGTCCCGACACCTTGCCGGCGAGCTGATTGACGATGCTCTGGTCGCGCGTGCGATTGAGCTCCGCTGCATCCACCTGCTGCATGGCGGTGCCGAGCTGGCTCTTCTCGCGGGTGATGCCCATGGCGGTCACCACGACGCCCTCGAGCTGCGTGGGCGACGACGCGAGGATGAAGTCCTTCGTGACGGTGGCGGCGCCGAGGTTGATCGAGGCGCTCACCGGCTGGTAGCCGATGCGGCGCGCGGTGAGCGTCACCGGCTGGCCGGTGGCGCGACCGGCGGGAATGGTGATGGTGTATCGGCCGTCGTCACCGGTGAACGCACCGACACCTAACGATGCGATGCCCACCGACACGCCCGACAGCGGCACGCGGAGGTCGGTGGTGACGATTCCCTGCACGCGCGTGGGCTCCTGCGCGTGAGCGGCCCGGGTTGACGCGGCGAGCAGGAAGACGGCGCTCGCGATGACGGACATGACGCGTGTTGCCATTACTCCTCCGCAGAGGTGCTCCGATGGGGAGCGGCTTGGGGCGTGGGTTCGCGCGACATCGGGCGTCGTGCACAATGGCGCCGCGCTCTCGTGGGAGCGCGCTCAGGGCCGGGACCGGCGCTGAGGCGGGCGGGATGAACGCAAGGCGCGCACATGGCAACTGCGGCCGGCGCCGAGCGCTCGTCTTACGTGGGCGCCGCGGGTGGGGGACGGCCGCGTGCCGTCGCGTCGCATTCCACGCCGCGCAGGGGGTTGCCCGAGCGGGTGGGCACGCGACGGGGCACATGACGGTGCCCCGGCCGCGCCGCAGCACGACCGCCCTCGATTCCACGCCGGTGAGCGCGAGACTCGGTCAGTCCCCCCTCCAACGTCGCGCGGGTGGCGTCGCTCCGCGGTGAGGTACACGCATGATCGGATACAATATTCGACGCGCGGCGTAAGATAAGTACGGTTCGCCCGCGCACAATATCGTTTCGTCCCGGCCTGGAGCTCGCCCCCGCGCGAGCCGGCGTGGAGCCTCGTGGCGCGGCTACCCCTCGCGTGGCCCTTGACCGGCCACGCGTGCCCCGAACGCGAACCGGCCGCCAGAGGCGGCCGGAATCAGCAAGCCTGCGCGCTCAGCCTGCGCGCTCAGTCGGCGCGCGCGGTCTCCGCCGCGAAGGCGATGCGCGCCGCGGACCGCGTCCGCGCAAGCGTTTCGTCATCGTGCGCGAGGCTCACGAAGTTCGCCTCGAACTGCGACGGGGCCAGATAGACGCCCTGGCCGAGCAGCGCGTGGAACAGCCGCGCATAGCGCGCTGCGTCGGCGGTGCGCGCCGACGCGTAGTCCACCACCGGAGCGTCCGTGAGAAAGAAGCCCCACATGCCGCCCACCGACGCGCTCTGAATCGCGACCCCCGCGCCGGCCGCGGCATCCGCGACCTCGCGCGCCAGCCCCTGCGCCATGGCGGTCAACCGCGCGTACGCGTGTGGGTGCTCGAGCTCCTCGAGCGCAGCCAGCCCCGCGGCCATCGCCAGCGGGTTCCCCGACAGCGTCCCCGCCTGATACACCGGTCCCTCGGGCGCCAGCAGGCGCATGACGTCCGCACTGCCGCCGTACGCGGCCACCGGCAGCCCGCCGCCGATCACCTTGCCCAGACACGTCAGGTCGGGCGTCACGCCGAAGAGCGCCTGCGCGCCGCCCCACGCCACCCGGAATCCCGTCATCACTTCATCGAAGATGAGGAGCGCGCCGTGCGCGGTGGTCAGACCACGCAGCCCCGCCAGGAATCCCGGCACCGGCAACACGAGCCCCATGTTCCCGGCCACCGGCTCGATCAGGACGGCGGCAATCTCGCCGGGAAACGCCTCGAACAGCCGCTCCACCGCGGCGAGGTCGTTGTACGGCACGACCAGCGTGTCGGCGGTCGCGCCCTCCGGCACACCCGGGCTGTCGGGGAGACCGAGCGTGGCGACCCCCGATCCGGCCTGCACCAGGAGCGCGTCCGCGTGTCCGTGATAACAGCCCGCGAACTTCACGAGCTTGTGCCGCCCGGTCGCCGCTCTCGCCAGCCGGATGGCGCTCATGGTCGCTTCGGTGCCGGACGACACGAACCGCACCATCTCCACACTCGGTACCGCCCCGACGATTCGCTCGGCCAGCGCGGTCTCGAGCTCCGTGGGCGCGCCGAACGACGTGCCGCGCGCGGCCTGGCGGGCAATGGCGTCGACCACCGCGGGATGCGCGTGCCCGAGCGCGATGGCGCCCCACGAGCACACGTAATCGATGTACCGGTTGCCGTCGGCGTCGGTGACGTATGCGCCTTGCGCCTCGACCAGGAAGCGCGGCGTGCCGCCCACGCTTCGAAACGCGCGCACCGGGCTGTTCACGCCACCCGGGATGACGCGCCGCGCCGCCTCGAACAGCTCGGCCGACCGCTCGGCGACGGCCGTCGTGTGCGTCGCGGTCAACGCTCGGCCTCCCGGAGCCACCGCGCCGCGGCCTTGGCGTAGTAGCTGATGACGATGTCGGCGCCCGCGCGACGAATCGCCAGCAGCGACTCCATCGCGGCGCGCCGCTCGTCGATCCAGCCGCGCTCCGCCGCCGCCGCGAGCATCGCGTACTCGCCGCTCACCTGATAGGCGGCCAGGGGCAGGTCGAACCGCTCGCGCACGCGGGCGATGATGTCGAGGTACGCGCCGGCGGGCTTCACCATCAGCATGTCCGCGCCTTCCGCGACGTCGAGCGCGGCCTCGCGAAGCGCTTCGCGGACGTTGGCGGGGTCCATCTGGTACGCCCGGCGGTCGCCGAACGCGGGAGCCGACTCCGCGGCTTCGCGAAACGGTCCGTAGAACGCGGAGGCGTACTTCACCGCGTAGGCGAGGATCGCGACATCGGCGTGGCCCGCGTCATCGAGCGCGCCACGAATCGCCGCCACCTGCCCATCCATCATCGCGCTCGGCGCCACGATGTCGGCGCCCGCATCGGCGTACGTCGCCGAGGCGCGCGCGAGCAGCGGCAGCGTCGCGTCGTTGTCCACCGTGCTCGACTCGTGAAGCACGCCGCAGTGGCCGTGCGCCGTGTACTCGCACAGGCAGACGTCGGCGATGACCGTCAGCCCCGGGTGTGCCCGCTTGATGGCGCCGATGGCGCGCGGCACCGGACCGCCCGAGTCCCATGCGCCACTCCCGGTGGCATTCTTCTCCTCTGGAATGCCGAAGAGCAGCACCGCGCGAACCCCGGCGCTCACCAGCTCGTCGAGCTCGCGGTCGAGGGTATCGACCGACCGCTGCGCATGCCCCGGCATGCTGGCGATCGGGCGCACCACGCCGGTCCCGTCGCGAACGAAGAGCGGCGCCACGAGCTGGCTCGCGCGCAACGTGGTCTCGGCGGTGGCGGCGCGGAGCGCGTCGGTGCGCCGCAGCCGGCGCGGGCGGATCACGGGCGACTTCGCACCCGCGTGGGCGTCGGTCGAGAACGTCGATTCAATCATCGTGATGTCTCCCATGGAGCTCGAACCACCGAGCGACGACGTGCAGGAGCCCGCCGGTGGTATGCGGCTCAGCGATGCCGTCCACCATGAAGCCGCACGCGCGCGCCTCGGCCGCGGTGCTCGGCCCCAGACAGAACACCGCGACTCGACGACGTTGGTCCTCGAGCGGGTCGGGGTCCGCGCCTTCCGGATGCCCATGGGCGCTCCGCTTCAGCGCTTCAGCGGTGAATCGCACGGCGGATGCGCTCGCGAACAGCGCGGCGTCCACGGAGCATGCGCGCAGCTCCGCGCAGAGCGCATCGAGCCCCGGTCCCGGCACGGTGCGATACGCGACCACCTCGTCGACGCTCGCGCCGCGACCGCGCAGCAGGAACGGGAGTGTCTCACGCGCGAGCTCGGCGCGTGGGAAGAGCACGCGGTCACCCGGTGTAACGGGGATCGTGGCGCCGAGCGACGCGCCGACGTGCTCGGGCGCCACGAGGTCGGGGGCGCGCACGTGTCTCGTGAGCGCGGCGGCCGTCGCGGGACCGATGGCCGCGATGCGTGCGTCGCCCAGCACGGCGTCGGGCGCACGCGTCGAGAATCGTTCGCCGAGCGCCCGTGCCGCGTTGGCGCTGGTCACCACGACCCAGGCGTACGTGTGCAGCCGTGCCACGGCGTCGTCCAGCGCGCGCTCATCGTCAGGCGGGCAGATCGCGATGGCGGGGTGAACCACCGCCTCGCCTCCCAGCGCGCGGATCCCCTCCGCCAGCGCATCGGTCTGGCCGGCGCCCCGCGTGATGGCGATGCGACGGCCAGCGAGCGGGTGCGGTGTCACGTCACGCGTCCACGGGGCGCGTCCATGCCGGTGCGTCTCCCCGCACACCCGCTGCGGCGATCAACGTGTCCGCGCCGCCAGCGAGCATACGCTCGGCAAGCTGTTGCCCGATCGCGGCGGCGCGCTCCGGCGCCCCGACGGCGCGGTCGCGCAGCATCCGGCCGTCCGGCGCGCCAACGAACGCACGTAGCTCGAGCGTCGCGCGGTCGTCCACGGTCGCGTGCGCACCGACGGCTGCCGCGCAGCCCGCTCCCAGCCCGGCGAGAAATGCGCGTTCGGCGACGACGGCTCGCTCGGTCGCCTCGTGGGTGAGCGGCGCGAGCAGTGAGTGCAGCGCGTCGTCGTCCGATCGAATCTCCACCGCCAGCGCTCCCTGCCCCGGTGATGGCATCATGGCGCCGGGGTCGAACCACTCGCTCGCGCGCGCCGAGAAGCCGAGTCGGATGAGCCCCGCCGCCGCGAGCACGATCGCGTCGTAATCGCCGCGATCGAGCTTCGCGAGGCGCGTGTCCACGTTGCCGCGCATCTCGCGAACGTCGAGGTCGGGACGCAACGTACGGAGCTGGCATGCACGCCGGAGACTGCTCGTCCCGACGCGCGCGCCGGCGGGAAGCTCCGCGAGCGTCCCCGCCGGGGCGACCAGCACGTCGCGCGCGTCCGCCCGCTCGGGAACGGCACCGAGACGCATGTCGGGTGGGAGCGTCGACGGAAGGTCCTTCGCGCTGTGGACCGCAAAATCGATCTCGCCCTCGCGCAGCGCCTGCTCGATCGCATCGACGAACACACCGCGCCCGGCGATGGTGGCGAGCGGCACGTCGCGCATCACGTCGCCCTTCGTCGTGATCCGACGAACGTCGACCGTGACGCGCGGGTGGTGCGCTCGCAGCGCCGCGACCAGCATCTCGGTCTGGCGAAGCGCGAGCGCGCTTCCGCGCGTGCCTACCACGAGCGGTCGGTGAATCGCCGTGGTCACGACCAGCGGCCGGAGATCGCGAGCGGCGAGCGCGACGCGCGGTCGGCCCGCGCCACGATGGCGTCGATGGTGGCCACGAACTCGGGACTCGCGTTCGGCATGCGCGTCCGCCGCAGCTCCATGCCGAGCGCGTCGGCACGCTCCTTCGCTTCGTGGTCGATGTCGAACAGCACCTCGAGGTGATCGCACGTGAAGCCGATCGGAACCGACAGCACCCGGCGCACCCCTTCCGCGTGCAGCGCTTCGAGATAGTCGCAGATGTCGGGGCCGAGCCACGGCTCACTGGTGTTGCCCGCGCTCTGCCAGGCGAAGCGCCAGTCGGTGAGCCCGGCCCGCTGGGCCACCGCCGCGCAGCTCTCGAGAAGCTGCGACTCGTACGGGTCCCTCCACTCGCGAATGCGCACGGGCAGGCTGTGCGCGCTGAACACCGTCGTGACGGGCGCCCCGGGCTCGAACACGGCCAGCGTCTCGCGTACGCGGGCCGCGACGAGCGCGATGAACGCCGGCTCGAGATGCCACGCGTCGACGAACGTGACGTCGAATGGCCGGCCGAGCGCGTCGTTCGAGTCGTCGACGGCTTTCCGGTAGCCGCCGATGCTGATGCGCGAGAAGTGCGGCGCGAGCGCGAGCGCCGTGACCTGCGTGACGCCGTCCGCCGCCATCGCCCGCATGGTGTCGCCGATGTAGGGGTGCCAGTGCTTCATCCCCACGTACACGCGCCGGGGCCGTGCGTGCGCCTCCGCCCGCGCGGCGAGCGCGTCTCGGAGGGCGCGCGTGATCTCGAGCAGCGGCGTCCGCCCGCCCACGAGCTCGTAGCGATGGCGCAGATGCGCGACGGCTTCGGGCGACGGCGCGCGGCCGCCTCGGATGTGCGTGAAGTAGGCTTCCACCTGGTCGGGCGTCTCGGGAGACCCGTACGCCATCAGCAGAATCGCCGGTCGCGGCACGCGGCTCATACCTCGGCGGTCGCTTCGCGGTTCGCGCGCGCCGCCACGTTAGGCGTTCCGGCGGCCGGCGGCTCGGCGGCGAAACGCCGTTCATCGTACGCCTGGACGACATCCACGAGGCGCTCGGCTTGCGAGGGCGACGTTTCTGGCAGGATGCCGTGGCCGAGGTTGAAGATGTGGCCGGGGCGCCCGCCGGCCCGGCGGAGCACGTCGAGCGCCTTGGCCTCGAGCACCGCCGGCGGCGCCAGTAGGGCGGCGGGATCGAGATTCCCCTGCACGCCTCGGTCGTGGCCCACGCGAGCCCACGCGTCATCGAGCGGTGTGCGCCAATCCAGTCCGATCACCGACGCACCGTCGTCTCGCATCAACTCGAGCAGCGAGGCGGTGCCGACACCGAAGTGAATCGTCGGTACGCCGGCGTCGGCGAGCGCGGCGAAGATGCGCCGGGTATACGGGCGCACGTACTCGGCGTAATCCGCGGGCGCGAGCGCGCCCACCCACGAATCGAACAGCTGCACGGCATCGGCCCCGGCCACCACCTGCGCGCGGAGGTAGTCGATCACGATCGCGCTCAGGCGCCGCATGAGCTCGTGCCAGAGCGCCGGCTCGCCGAACATCAGCGCCTTCGTGCGCGCGAAGTCGCGCGAAGGCCGTCCCTCGACGAGATACGACGCGAGCGTGAACGGCGCGCCGGCGAAGCCGAGCACCGCGCGCGACGGCGCGAGCTCCCGGCGAACGAGTCGTATCGCCTCGAGCGTCGCCGGCACGTCCTCCTCCGGCACGAGTGGCCGAAGCGCCGCCACACCGGCCGCGTCACGCACGGGCGCGGCGATCATCGGGCCAACCTTCTCGACGATGTCGAGCGCCACACCCACCGCGGCGAGCGGGATCATGATGTCGGAGAACAGCACCGCCGCGTCGAGCGGCATCCGCCGCAAGGGCTGCAGCGTCACCTCCGCGGCCAGCTCCGGCTGGCGGCAGATCTCGAGCAGGGTCCACCGCTCGCGCACGGCGCGGTACTCGGGCAGCATGCGCCCGGCCTGACGCATGAACCACACGGGCGTGCGCTCCACGCGCTCGCGACGCGCGGCACGCACGAGGAGCGGGGTCTCGCGCACGTCAGCCAAGGAGCGCCAGCGCCGTGTCCAGCGGGCGATGAATTGCCGTGAAGATCGGCGTGTCGCGCAGGGTGTAGCGCCGCGAGTCCGTGGCCCGCAACGCGATCACGAGCTCCTGATGCCGGGCCAGTCGATCGGTCTCGTACGCGACCACGAACTCCTGGTCGTCGAGCCCCGTCGTGTACACGAGCATCTGCCGCACATCGGTGAACTCGTGTCCGATGCGCATGTGCTCGTTCATGAGCCCCTGACGCACGTCCTTGTTGAGGAGGTACCAGTCGGTGGTCTTCACGAACGGGTACACGATGAGGTAGGGCAGCCGCGTCGGCTCATCGAGCGCCTGCTCCTGCGCAGTGCGTCGCTTCGTGTACGTCGAGGGACGCGTGAGGCCGAACAGCGTGTAGGCCACCTGGCAGTAGCTTCCGAGCCCGGTGAGCAGCAGCGCGCTCAGCGTCTCCTGAATGGCCTCGGGTCGCTCGGCACGCCACCAGAGCAGGAGCTCGGCCCCAGCCTTGAGCCCGAGCGTGCTGTATGCGTGCGCCGTCACTGTCCGTTCGGCCGCGCGCAGCACGCCGGCGAACTCGGTGCGTCCCTCCTCGCGCACCGCCGCCGGCAGCCGGCGCCAGAGCGGATCCACTTTGAGAAAGAGGTATTCGACGAAGCTTGTGGCGGTTTCGGGTTCGCCCGCTGGCTGAGCGGCGGACTCCGGCGCGACGATCGTGGATGTCACCGTGACGTTGCCTCCTCCAGATGGCTCGCGGTTGCGGGCGAGAGGCCCGGCACGAGAGCCGTATGCGCCGAGACGTGTTCGGGTATCGTATCGGCGTGCGGTGCGTGTTCGTGCGACGCGTCTTCGCGCGGTGCACTGTCGCGCGATGCACTGTCGCCGGTGCTCTCCAGCGCGAACAGACGGCGCACGATCACGGCGATGTTCGCGCCCTCGGGGTCTTCCTTGAGCGCCATCGTGGGCTCGTGCATCAACTTGCTCACGATGCGCCTCGCGAGCCCGACCACCACGCGCTGCTCGCGAGCCGAGAGTCGCGGCAAGCGGGCGAGCGCGCGCGCGAGCTCCGCATCGCGAACCGCGTCGGCGTGCTCGCGCAGCGCGGCCACGGTGGGGACGACGGCACGCGCACGCCACCACGCCATGAACCGCTCCACGCCGAGCTCCACGGCCCGTTCGGCGTGCGCGATCGCGTCGGACGGCACGGGCGCCAGGCGCGGCGCGAGCGTCTCGATCGCGCCGAGATCGAGCAGCGTGACGCCGGGAACGTCCGCCACGGCCGGCTCGACCACGCGCGGCACCGACAGGTCGACGCAGAGAAGGCGCCGCGTGGCGGAGGTGCGTGAGCGACGGAGCGCGTGGGCTTCGAGCACGGGCTCGGGCGATGAGGCGCACGCGACGAACAGATCGGCGCTCGCCGCCGCGTGGTGTCGGTCGCCCCAGGCGCAGACCTCGGCGCCGTGTCGCGCGGCGAGCGCGACGGCCCGGGCACGCGTGCGATTCACCACGACGAGACGCGCGGGCCGTTGGGCCGCCACGTGCGCACAGGCGCGAGCGGCGGTGTCGCCCGCGCCCAGCACCACGACGGTCTTGTCGCGCAGCGGTCCGCCGACGCGCTCCGCCTCGCGCAGAGCCAGCGACGCGACCGACGGCGCGGCGTGGGTGCCACCCGCGTCGGCTCGGGCGCGCCGGCCGTGCGACACCGCGCTCGCCGCCAGGCGACCGAGCACGGTACCGAGCGCTCCGGCGGCACGCGCGCGCGCCGCGGCGCGCCGCACCTGCGTGAGCACTTCGGCTTCGCCCACGACCAGGGAGTCGAGCCCCGCGGCAACGCGGTGCAGATGGCGCACGGCGTCCTCGTGACTCCGGGCGTACGACGACCGGCGAATCGTCGCCGCGTCGAGACGGCGCGTCGCGGCCAGGACGCGCGTGAGCATCTCGGTCCCGGACTCGTGATGCCCGGCCAAAGCGTACAGCTCCACGCGGTTGCAGGTCGAGAGCACGAGCGCTTCATCCGCGTGCGCACGGAGGGCCGTGAGCACGGCGGGGAGCGCGTCGGGCCCGACGGCCGCACGCTCTCGAAGCGCGAGCGGCGCGGTGCGCTGGTTGAGGCCGATGAGAACGATCTGCACGTGAAGCGGCGGAAGTACCTCTGCTGGACCTTGGTAGGGTATCCAGCACCAGCGACCCCGCCCATTGGGGATTCTCCGGAGTGCGGACTCCGTATGACTACGGAATGCCGACCTTGGGCCGGCGGCGTATGATCCGCGCATGGAGGGGGGCACTCGAGCAACGGCTGGCCCGCGGCGGCGCCAGCGGCACGTGATCGTGGTCGGTGGCGGAATCAGCGGCCTGGCCGCTGCGGAGCGGCTCGCGCGCGAACGCGTTCCGGCGCGCGTCACCCTGCTCGAGGCGTCCGATGCGCTTGGCGGCTGCATCGGAACCGATCACGTGGACGGGTTCGTGGTGGAGCGAGGCCCCGATGTGTTCCTGGCGAAGCCCGCGGCCCTCGAGCTGTGCGCTCGCGTGGGAATCGCCGATCGGCTGATCGCCACTCGCCCCGAGGCGCCGGGGTCGTACGTGATGCGCGGCGGTACGTTGCGGCGAGATCCCGGCGGATCGCGCCCGATCTACTCCGGCACCGCCCAGCCCACCGGCGGCCCGCCCCCGGTGTTCCGGTCGCTTCGCGGAGGGCTCGGGACGCTCATCGCCGGGGTCGCGGGCGCGATCCGGGCGCGAGGCGTCGACGTGCGCACCGGGGTGCACGTTAGGCACGTCGTCCCCCGGCCGGGTTCGCCGCCCGGCACCGCTCGGCAGGGGGCACGGGTAGTGATGGATGGGGGCGATGTCGCGGAAGCCGACGCCGTCATCGTCGCGACGTCCGCGCGCGCGGCGGCGGCACTGCTCGGCGACGCCGACCCCGGGCTCGGCGCCGAGCTGTCGGCCGTCGCGCACGCCTCCCTCGCCATCGTCACACTCGGGTACGGGCCCGTCGACACCGCGCGCGTGCTCGACGCCACGGGGTACACCGTTCCTCCCGATGAGCACCGGCCGGCGATCGCGTGCACCTGGAGCTCCGCGAAGCTCGACGGGCGCGCACCCGAGCACCATTCGCTGTTCCGCGTGTTCTTCGGCGGGGCCGCGCTCGAGCGCGAAGACGCGGCGTTCATCGCGTTGGCCCGGGCCGAGCTGTGTGAAGTGCTCGGTATCGGGGACGCGCCGCGGATGACCCACGTGGTGCGCTGGACGAGCGCGATGCCTCGCTACGCACCGGACCATTCCGAGCGGGTGGCGCGAATGGACGCGCGCGTTCGCGCGCTCGCGGGCATCGTGCTGGCTGGTAACTCGTACCTGGGCGTCGGAATCCCCGACTGCGTACGCAGCGGCGAGCTCGCGGCCGCGCGGGCGCTCGGCATGCTCTGACCGCGGGCAGGGCCAAACGGAGGGGCATTGTCATTCCGAGCGAGCCCGAAGGGCGAGTCGAGGAACCCTCATCCTCCCGGTCGAGGGGCAGGCCCCTCGGTCGGGACGCTGAGGGTTCCTCGACTGCGGGCCTTCGGTCCTCCGCTCGGAACGACAAGCGAGGAACGGCCACTGTCAACCGGACTTCGCGAAACTCGCTGACTCGGTTCACTCCGATGTCGCTGGCCGCGCGTGTGGCACCATCATCGCCCCCCAACGCCCGAGAGATCGCTCCCGCGTCGTGCGGGCTCGCCGGCCGACACGCGTCCCGAAGGTCGCACCGCGAGTTGGCGGCGAATGAGCGCCAGCGCCGCGGTCAGCTCGTCGCCGGCAAGCTCCAGCCGTGGCGGGCGAACCCGCGCGCTCCCTTGCCCCACCTCCACCTGCACGAGCTTGATGAGCTGCACGAACTTCGAGAGCGTGTCGAGGCGCAGGAGCGGGAGGAACCACTCGTAGAGCGCCCGTGCCTCGCCCCGATCCCCGCGGGCGGCCAGCTCGAACAACTGGACCGACTCGCGCGGCAGCGCGTTCACGAGGCCGGCGATCCACCCCTTCGCCCCCATCGCGATGCTCTCCACGATCATGTCGTCGAGCCCCGCGAACACCACCAGCCGGTCGCCCATCCGCTCCAGCACCGCCGTCACCCGCCGCGCGTCGCCGCTCGACTCCTTCATCGCGTGCAGGTTCTGGTGACGCGCCAGCTCGGCCACCTGGTCCGCGGTGACGTCGGTGCCGTACGCGATCGGGTTGTTGTACAGCATGCACGAGAGCGGCGTCGCCGCGATGACGGCGCCGAAGTGCGCCTCGGTCTCGCGCCAGTCACCGCGATAGACGTACGGTGGCAGCACCATCAACCCGTCACACCCGGCATCAGCCGCCCGACGAGCCAGCGCGACGCACTCCGCGGTGCTGAGCCCCGCGATGCCCGCCACCACCGGCACGCGTCCGCCGACGGATGCGCGACAGCTCTCGAGAATCGCGACCTTCTCGTCGAACCCGAGCGTCGCCGCCTCACCTAACGACCCGAGGGCGACGATGCCGGTGCAGCCGTTGTCCACGAGCCACGACGCGTGCGCGCGGAGGAACGCGTGGTCGACCGACAGATCGGCCGCGAACGGCGTGGTGATCGCGGAGAAGACGCCTTGCCAGTGCCGCTGTTCCATGGTGCTATGACCTCGCTGAAGGAGTCGACGGGGCGGGTGCGGTCGCGACGTCGGACGTGATGGAAGCCGCGGCCGTGAGCGTGGCGAGCCGAGCCGGCTCGAGCGGCACGCGGACGCTGCCTGGTGGCCAACCGAAGAGGAACTCGAGCGCCGCGCCGCACACACGTCCCTGGCAGGCGCCCATCCCCGCGCGCGTGTAGAGCTTCGCCTGCCGCCCGTCGCGCAGTCCGGCGAGCGCCCCGCGGCGCACATCCTCGCAGCGGCAGACGATGGTGTCGGCGCGCGCGAGTGTGCGGAGCTCCGCGCGCGGCGCGAAGGTGCGGTCGAGCGCCGCCGCCATGTCGCGGAGCGCGGCGCGGCGCCTGACGAGCGAGCGGTCCGGGTGTGCCGCGCCGGCCGCGGCCGCGCCGGCGATCTCGCCCTCCGCGAGCGCGAGCGCCACGCCGCCCACGCCTGTCGCCTCGCCGGCCGCGAAGACGCCGCGCACGGTCGTCTCCTGGGCGTCGTTCACGACCACCGCGCCGTCGGCGGTCGCACAGCCGGCCAGCCGCGCGAGCTCGAGGTTCGGCACGAGACCGTACCCGGTGCACAGGACATCGCACGGGATGACGCGCGTCGCGCGCCCGTCGGTGACGGTGACCTGCCTGACGCGATCGCCGCCCGCCGCTTCGGCGACCCACGTGCCGGTCGCGTACGGGGCGCGGAGGAACGCGAGCCGATACGCCGCCGCCTGCAGGAGCATCCCGGGGTGCCTGACGAGCGAGATCGCGAAGTCGCGCACATCCGCCGCGCGGGCCTGCTCGGCCACGAGCACCACACGCGCCCCCGCGTGGCCGAGCGAGGCTGCCACCGGCAACAGGAGCGGTCCCGTGCCGGCGACGACCACCCGCTTGCCCGCGAACGACGCGCCCTGCTTGAGCAGCGCCTGGGCGCCACCGATCCCGACTACCCCCGGGAGCGTCCACCCCGGAAAGGGCAGGAACCGCTCACGCGCGCCCGTCGCGATGACGAGCGAGCGCGCGCGCACCGTCACCGGCGCTCCACCGGCGTGCGGCTCGGCCACGATCGAGATGCCATGGTCCGCGCCATGTATCACATCCACCACCGACACGCCGTGGTGGAGCGCCGCGTTCGTGCGCGCGAGCCGGTCGAGCCACCACCGCGCCTCACCGGCGAGCGTGGCCCGCGCGCGATGGCGCCAGATCTGCCCGCCGGCGTTAGGCGCGACGTCGAGCGCGATCACGCGCGCGCCGCGCTCCGCCGCGCGCGCGGCGGCGGCGATGCCGGCCGGCCCGAGACCCACGACGGCGACGTCGACCGTGGGCTCGCTCCGGCCGCCGGCGCGTGAACCGGCCGTGCCGGCGTCGGCCACCGCGGTCACGCCGTCGCCTCCGGCGGCGCCGCGGTCGCGATGCGCATGCCGTCGGCGACCGGGACGAGACAGGCCCGCCGATGCGCCACGCCGTCGATCGTCACGCGACACTCGAAGCAGGTGCCCATCCCGCACAGCGGCGCTCGGGACTCGCCTGCCATCGAGCGTCGAAAGGCGACGACGCCGAGGTCGAGCAGCGCGGCCGCGACGCTGACCCCCTCGGCGACGCGGTGCTCGCGCCCGTCCGCGATGATCGTGACGCTCGGCCCCGGGGCCACGCCGGCGGGTCTCAATGGACGCCGGCCGGCGTGGCGCGGTCGGGCGCGTAGGGCGCGGCGTCGATGGCCGGCGCGCGGCCGGCCATCAGGTCGACGAGTAGGGCCGCCGTACCTAACGACGTCGTGATGCCGAGTCCTTCGTGGCCGGCGGCGATCCAGAGCCCCGGCGTCTCCGGCCAGCGCCCGATGAGCGGCAGCTTGTCCGGCGTCGCGGGGCGAAACCCGGTCCAGGTGCGCACCGCCGTCAGATCGGCCAGCCCGGGCATGAACGCGCACGCGCGCGCGATCATGCGGCCGAGCACCTGGCGATTGATCGCGGCGTTCCACCCCACGAGCTCGCGCGACGACCCGACCAGCACCTGCCCGGTGACGCGCGGCTGGACGTTGAACGCCACGGACTCGCCGGTCATGACGTGCGCGCTCGTGAGGTAGCCAAGCTCCACGATCTGGTGGCGGCAGAAGCCCGGGTGGCGCTCGGTGATCACGAGGTGCCCCTTCCGGGGCACTACCGGCAGCCCGGGCGTGAGCCGCGCCGCGGCGGCACCGGCGGCATTGACGACCACCTCCGCCTCGATCGTCTCGGTGCCGCATCGCACGCCGCCGGCGACGATCGAGTCCACCGCGCAGCGCTCGCGCACTTCGGCACCGTGGCCGCGCGCGACGCCGAGCAGGGCGAGCGCCGCGGCCGGCGGATAGATCACGCCGTCGGACGGCACGAGCAGCGCGCCGGCGAGCCCGGGGCGCAGGTGCGGCTCGGCCTCCTCGAGCGCTCGCTCGTCCAGCACCTCGGTGGCGATGCCGTGCTGCGCGTACACGCGCGCTTTCGCGCGCACGGCGGCGAGCTGCGCGTCATCCTCCGCCACCCAGAGCGTGCCGCACCACTCGAGCTCCGACGCGGCGCGCACGGGCGCCCGCTGCTCGGCCCAGAGCGACGTCGAGTAGCGCGTGAGCGCGAGCTGCTCCGGCGAGTCGTCCATCACGACGAGATGCCCCATGCCGGCCGCGGTCGTGCCGAGTGCGGCGGCCCCCGCCTCGAGCACGAGGACCCGACGGCCCTCGGCGGCGATCGCCGCCGCGCAGGCGGCGCCGACGATCCCGGCGCCGACGACGATCGCGTCGGGGCGCCGCGCGGTCATCCGGCGCCCAGCCCGCCGCGGAACGGGTCGCCGGGGTCGAAGCGCAGCGTGGCTTCGCCGGTCACGAACGCCGTCCCGCGCACGTGCGGGATGAGCGCGCCGTCCGCGCCCGCGGTGAGCCATCCGGTGAACACGCTGCCGGTCACGCTCTCCTGGCGCCAGTGCGCGCCTAACGCGAGCTGGCCGCGCCGGTGGCGCGCCGCCATCACCGCCGACGTGCCGGTGCCACACGGCGACCGGTCGTACTCGCCGCCGCTGCACAGCACGAAGTTGCGGCTGTCGGCGTCGCCCCGCGACGGTGGCCCCGAGAGCTCGATGTGATCGATGTCGGCGCCGCCCGCACCCGTGATGCCCGCGGCGCGCAGGGCGTCCTGGATGGCCTGCGTGACGCGCGTGAGCTCGCGCGCCTGCGCGAGGCCGATGGCCACCCCGTCGAGGTGGGTGAGGAAGAACCAGTTGCCGCCGTAGGCGATGTCGCCGGTCACCCGACCGAGGCCGGGGACCTCGACCGAGACGTCCGTGGCGTGGCAATGCGACGCGACGTTCTCGATGGTCACCGCGCCGCTGGAGGACAGCTCGGCGCGCACCGTGCCGGCCGGAGTGTCGTAGCACGTCACGCCGGGCGTCACGCGGCCGAGATACTCGAGCGTGCGTACGACGCCGATGAGCCCATGGCCGCACATCCCGAGATACGTGCCGTTGTTGAAGAAGATGATCCCCGCCGCCGCGCCGGGCGTGACGGGCGGCGTCAGCAGCGCGCCGACGATGGCGTCGTGGCCGCGGGGCTCGCACACCACCGCGCGCCGCAGACGGTCGTAGCGCCGCCGAACGTCATCGCGCCGCTCGGCCATCGTGCCGCCGTCGGGCTGCGGCCAGCCCTCGATGACGACACGGGTCGGCTCGCCCTCGGTGTGTGAATCGACGACGCGGATGGCCGGGGGGAACGACGCGGCCGTCACGGATTGATCTGCACGGTCTTGATCTCGGTGTAGAACTCGCGGGCCGCCCCGCCCTGCTCGCGGCTCCCCGAGCTCGACCCCTTCATCCCGCCGAACGGTGCGTGCGGATCGACGCCCGTGGTGTCGCCGTTCACGCGCACGAGCCCGGCCTCGATGCCGCGGATGTACCGGAGCGCGCTCCGCACGTCGCGCGTGAACAGCGACGCACTGAGCCCGTAGGGCGTGTCGTTCGCGAGCGCGATCGCGTGCTCGAGATCGTCGGCGGGGAACATGGCGAGCACCGGACCGAACAGCTCCCTCTGCGCGAGCTCCGAGTCGGTGGCCGCACCGCGAATGACCGTCGGGGGAAGAAACCAGCCGTTCGCGAACTCCGCCGAGTCAGGCACGGAGCCTTCGTAGACGCGCTCGGCGTCGGTCGCGTCGAGCGTGCGGCGAATCGCGTCGCGCGCGTGTTCGCTGATGACGGGACCGACCGCCGCGTTCGCCGCCGTCACGGGGCCGAGGACCAGCCCCTCGACCTGGCGCCGCAGCTCGGCGACGAAGGCGCCCTCGACCTCGTGGGCGACGACGACGCGGCTCGTGGCCGTGCACTTCTGTCCCGCGTACCGCATCGCGCCCGCCGCCGTCAGCGACGCCGCCTGCGTGACGTCCGCATCGGGCATCACGATCGCCACGTTCTTGCCGCCCATCTCCGTCTGGAAGCGGATGTTCCGCTCGGCGGCGATCGCGGCCACGGTCGCGCCCACACGCCCGGAGCCGGTGAAGCTCACGGCGGAAACGTTCGGGTCGCGGAGGAGCGGCTCGCCGACCGTCACGCCACCGCCGGGCAGGACGTTGAACACGCCCGCGGGCAGCGCGGCCGCCGCCGCGGTCTCCGCGAGCAGCATCGCGACGTGCGACGACATCTCCGCGGGCTTGAGCACCACCGTATTGCCGAACGCGAGGGCCGGCGCCGCCTTCCACAGCGGGATGGCGAGCGGGAAGTTCCACGGCGTGATGAGGGCCACGACGCCTAACGGCTCGCGCAGGGTGAACTGCAGCGCGCCCGCCACCTGCGCGGGGATGACCTCGCCCACCTCGCGCACGGCTTCGCCGGCGTAGTAGCGCAGGATGGCCACGCACCGGCCCACTTCACCGCGCGCTTCGCCGATCGGCTTGCCGACCTCACGCGCCATCGCCTGCGCGAGCGCCTCGTGGCGGTCCGCGATCGCCGTGCTCCACCGATGGAGATGGTCGGCGCGCGCGGCGCCGGTGAGCGCGGACCACGCGGGCCACGCGTCGGCCGCGGCGGCGGCGGCCCGGCTGGCGTCGGCCGGCGTTCCCGCCGGCACGTAGGCGACGACGTCGGTCGCGTCCGACGGATTGATGTCGGGGAGCCAGCGGTCGCCCTCGCTCTCCGTCCAGTCGCCGGCGACGTACTGCCGCAGCCGGGGCGCGTCGCCCGCCACGGTGGCCGACGCGGACGTCATGACCGTCTCCCGTTAGGCGCGGGGCGCGGGCGCCCGCCGCCGTGCTCGACGCGTTCGGCACGGCGCCGGTCGTGCAGGAAGGCGAGGAGCGAGCGGCTGGCGCCGGCGATGTGCTCGCGCAACAGCGCCGACGCGCGCTTCGCGTCACCGCGGCGCGCCGCGGCGGCGATGGCGCGATGCTCCTCGTTCGCGCGGGTCTCGCCGTGCGTGAGCGCGAGTTGCATCCGCAGGTAGCGGTCCGACTGCTGGTGCAACCGCTGCAGGAGGCCCATGGTGACCGGCCGGCCCGCCGGGGCGTACAGGCTCGAGTGGAACTGCCAGTTGAGCTCGCCCCATTGCGCCACGTCGCCGGAACGCAGGGCCTGCTCGTACCGGTCGAGCACGTCGTCCACCTGGTCGAGCTGCTGCGGCGTTAGGCGCGGCAACGCGCGGCGGAGCAGCTCGGGCTCGAGGGTGGCGCGGATGTCGAACACCTCCTCGATCTCCTCGAGCGAGAGGCTGGAGACGATGGCGCCCCGGTGCGGGCTGAGCGCGACGAGCCCTTCGGCCTCGAGCTGGCGGAGCGCCTCGCGGATCGGGATGCGACTCACGCCGAGCTCGTCGGCGAGCGCGTCCTGGCGCAGCGGCTCGCCCTCCCGGTACCTGCCGTGCAGGATGCCGTCGCGCAGCGCCTCGAGCGTCATGCTCGCCACGGTCTGCCGCTGGAGGGGAGCGAGGCTCGCTCTGTTGCCGGGGCGTGCGGCAGCACGGCCGGCGGCAGCCACACCGGGCCGCCTCGGACCGGAGGGGGCGCCGCGTGGCGCGCGGGACTGGTCAGAGCGCGGCATCGGCCGAAGATTGGGTTGCGGGGGGCGTGGTCCGGATACAATATCCGCCCCGCTCCGCCGACACAACCCTCCACGCGCATCCTCCGGAGTCCCGATGAGTTCGATCTCGACGCTCGACCCACGCAACGTGCTGCTCGTCGTGCTCGCCATCGTGGCGCTCCTCTACATCGCGCTCGTCGTGCGCACGACCGCGCGCGAGCACCGCGCCGGCGAACCGGCCACGCCGAGCGCGGGCGGCATCGCCACCGGATTCGTCACGAACTTCTTCGACACGCTCGGCATCGGGTCGTTCGCCACCACCACGGCCATCTTCCGCCGTTGGGGAATGGTGCGCGACGAGCGGATCCCCGGCACGCTCAACTTCGGGCACACGCTGCCCACCATCACGCAGGCGTTCATCTTCACGAAGATCGTGCCCGTCGAGCCGCGCACGCTGATCCTGCTCATCGCCGCCGCGGTGCTCGGCTCGTGGGTCGGTGCCGGCGTCGTGGCGCGCTGGCCACGGCGCCGCATCCAGATGGGGATGGCGATCGCGTTGTTCGCCGCCGCCGCGCTGCTCGTGCTCACGCTCGCCAATCGCAATCCGACGGGCGGCGACCTGCTGCAGCTCACGGGGACGAAGCTCGTCATCGGGTTCGTCGGCAACCTGGTGCTCGGCGCGCTCATGACGCTCGGCATCGGGCTGTACGCGCCGTGCATGATCATGATCTACCTGCTCGGCATGGACCCGAAGGCGGCGTTCCCGATCATGATGGGCTCGTGCGCGTTCCTGATGCCGGTCGCGAGCGCGCGGTTCGTGCGCGAGCGGAGCTTCGACCTGCGCGCGTCGATCGGCCTGCTGCTCGGTGGCGTGCCGGCCGTGCTCATCGCCGCCTTCATCGTCAAGTCGCTCCCGCTCACCGTCGTGCGGTGGCTCGTGCTGGTGGTGGTGATCTACACCGCGGTGGGCCTGCTGCTCGCGGCGCGGCGGGGACCCGCCGAGACGCCCGCCCCTACCGCCGCACCCGGGGGCGCCGCCGGCGCGGCGACGCCGTAGGCGATTGCGCCGTTCAGGCGGTCGGTCGCTGGCTCGTTAGGTATCCGGGCGGCCAACCGGCGGCGATGCCCATCGCGTGATGAAGCCGCTCGGGCCGGCCTCGTCACGCCAGCCCGTCCGGGCGCGTCATCGCTGCGCCGGCCCCCGCGGGAACGGCGATGGGGCGGATGGGGAACGGCGAAACGGCCGGATCAGCGCCGCGCGCGTGCGGCGGGGAATTGGGGTCAGACTCGAATAACATCATCGGAACGCGAGGCTGCCCCCGCGTGCGGCTGGCGCTCGAATGCTTCCATCCGAGTCTGACCCCAATTCCGCTGTGTCATCCCGAGGCGGGGCGTCAGCCCCGACGAGGGACCTGGCGTCCGAACCCCGTGGCCGGTCGGGCTACGATGATCGCACCGCAGGTCCCTCGTCGCCGCTACGCGGCTCCTCGGGATGACAACACGCGCGCACGGAGCCCATCCGGCCGTTTCGCCGTTCGCATCCGCGTCATGGCCGTTCCCGCCTGGGCCGGCGCGACGATGAGGCACACCCGACGAGCCCCCGCGCGACAGCCGACGATCCGACCAATCCGCCGTTCGTCTCTTTCAAAACCCGGACGCTTCGACCGTCTCCGCGCGGCATCGGATAGCGAGATTCCACTCGGCCACTGGCCGCGCCCGCTTACCACGATTCACATTCCGCACTCCACTCACGCAGGGGTTCATGGTGACTTCGTTCGTTCGATCCGCGTTCCTCGTGTTCACGACCATCGCCGCGAATCCGCTCGGCGCGGCGACGGCAGCACAGAACCCGCAATCGCCACCCACGGGCCAACAGCCGCCGCAGGGACAGGGACAGCCGCAGGGCGCGCAACCAGGCCAGGGCCAGCAGCCGCGACGCCCCCGCCCCTACGCGCAGGTGATCACCAACCGCGCCGTCACCGACGCCGGCGGCATCACCGTCCATCGCGTCGATGAGCGCTGGTTCTTCGAGCTGCCCGACTCGCTCACGCGCCGCGACTTTCTGTTCGTCTCGCGCATCGCCGGCGTCCCGCCCAACTTCGGCGGGTTCACCTCCGCCGGCACCTCACTGGAAGAGCGGCTCGTGCGATGGGAGCGCAGCGGCGATCGCGTGCTGCTCCGCAGCCTCGAGGTCGGCGCGTACGCCGACGACTCGCTCCCCATCGCGCGCTCCGTCGCCGAGAACAATCTCGGGGCCATTCTCGCGTCGTTCCCCATTCAGGCGTACGGCCGCGACAGCGCCAGCTACGTCCTCGATGTCACCGACTTCTTCGCCGGAGACACGCCGGGCATCAGCGGCATGAGTGCCGCGCAGCGCCGACAGTATCAGGTGCGACGGCTCGACCCGGCGCGGAGCTACATCAACACCGTGAAGTCGTTTCCGCTGAACGTCGAGGTCCGCCACACCCAGACGTTCGACGCCGCCGAGCCGCCGTCCGACCGCTCGAGCGGCACCATCTCGCTCGAGATGCGGCAGTCCATCGTGCTCCTGCCGAAGGAGCCCATGCGGCCGCGGTACGCGGACCAGCGCATCGGCTTCATGTCGGTGGAGCGCGTGAACTACGGGCTCGACGAGCAGAAGGCCGCGACGCAGACGTTCATCCGCCGCTGGCGCCTCGAGCCGAAGGACCCGGCCGCCTACGCGCGCGGCGAGCTGGTGGAGCCCGTGAAGCCGATCGTCTACTACCTCGACCCGGCCACGCCCGCGAAATGGCGGCCGTACGTGCGCCAGGGCATCGAGGACTGGCAGAAGCCGTTCGAGGCCGCCGGCTTCAGGAACGCGATCGTCGCCAAGGACCCGCCCACCCCGGAACAGGACCCCGACTGGGACCCCGAGGACATCCGCTACTCCGTCGTTAGGTGGGCGGCGAGCCTCGTGCGCAACGCCGTCGGCCCGAGCACGGCCGACCCGCGCACCGGCGAGATCATCGAGAGCGACATCACGTGGTATCACAACCATATGAGGTCGTACCGCAACCGGCTCATGATCGAGACGGGCGCCGCGAACGCCGCCGCCCGCACGCTCGAGATTCCCGAAGAGCTGATGGGCGAGACGATGCGCAAGGTCATCACCCACGAGGTGGGGCACGCGCTCGGGCTCCCGCACAACATGGTGGCGTCGGCGTCGTTCCCGGTGGACTCGCTCCGCAAGCCCTCATTCACGCGGACCTACGGCGTCTCGGCGACCATCATGGATTACGCGCGCCAGAACTACGTCGCCCAGCCCGGCGACGGACTCCAGCCGAAGGACTTCATTCGCCGCCTCGGCCCCTTCGATGCGTACGTGATCAACTGGGGGTACCGCGTGCTCCCGCAGGCGGCAACTCCCGAAGCCGAGCGGCCCATCCTGAACGGCTGGTACGTGAACCAGAAGGGGCCGATGCCCTACCGGTACGTGCCGCAGCAATTCGGCAGTGTCGATCCGCGCGCGCAGACGGAAGACCTGAGCGACGATCCGGTGCGCGCGAGCGGCTACGCGGTGGCGAACCTCAAGCGCGTGGTGCCGAACCTCGTCGCGTGGACGACGCGGCCGGGTCAGGACTACGCGGACCTCGAGGAGCTGTACGGCGAGACGGTCGGCATGTGGTCGCAGTACATGGGGCACGTCGTCACGATCATCGGCGGCGTGAACGTCGACTTCAAGACGGCCGAGCAGTCCGGTCCGGTCTACCACCCGGTCGCGAAGGCGAAGCAGAAGGCGGCGCTGGCGTTCATCGCCGACAACCTGATTCGTACCCCCGAGTGGCTCGCGCCCGAGGACATTCTCGAGCGGATCGGGCCGCCGGCGGGCGCGGCGGCGATCAGCACGCGCCAGGCAGCCGTCGTCGGGCAACTCCTCGATGCGCGCCGGCTCGTGCGCCTCGCAGATTCGGAGATGCTCGATGCCGCCAATGCCTACCCGCTCACCGAGTACATGGCCGACGTGCGGCGCGCCGTCTGGGGGAGTCCGGGCTCGGGCACGTCGCCCGATGCCAACCGGCGGGTGATGCAGCGCGTCTACCTCGAGCGACTCGACGCGCTCATCTCGCCGCAGGCACCCCCGGCCGCTCCGCAGGGCTTCGGGGGCGGGCCGGCGCGTCCCCCCGCTCCACTGCTGGCGGCGCCTAACGTACCGCGCACCGACCTGCCGGCGCTCGCCCGCAGCCAGGTGCGTGCGATCCGTGACGACGCGCGGCGCGCCGCCACCGCCGCACCGGCCGGCGTGGTGCGGGCGCACTGGCAGGACATCGCCGACCGGGCGGACCAGATCCTCGAGCCGCGCCGGGCTCGGTAACGGGCGTCCGCGGGCCCCGTTCGGCCCCTATCGTTCCGACCAGCGGTCAGACCATCGAAAGCGGCGCCGAATTCGGCGCCGCTTTCGAGCATTTCGGCCGGGTTCCGCGTATACGGGTGGGCAGCCGATCTGCCTGGCGCCCGAGAGACATGGCGCCTCCTGACATGACGAACCCTAAAGAGGCGCGATGTCGCGACATCCACTTCTTCGTGAGACGATAGCACTTTCACTCCTCGTGTTGGCCGCCGCCTGCGGCGACGCGCGAGGAGCTGGCGGCGGACCCCAGGGCAAGAACGGCGGGGGAGGCGGGCCGGGCGGCGCCAACCGAGGCAACACCACCAACCGGCCGTCGCCGGTGGAAATCGTCACGGTCGCCCGAGGCACGCTCGCCCGCACCACCACCGTCGCCGGCCAGCTCGAGCCGCTCCGGAGCGTGGGCGTCAACGCGCAGCTCTCAGGCGCGCTCCTGTCGGTCGCCGTCGAGGAGGGCAACTTCGTTCGCGAAGGACAGCCGCTCGCGCGGATCGACGCCCGTGAGCTCGAGGCACAGGTCAAGAGCGCCGAGGCGGCGCTCGAGCTCGCCCAGTCATCGGCGAAGCGCTCCGACGAGCTCTGGCGCCAGCGCATCATCACTGCCCCCGAGTACGAGCGTGACCGGGCCTCGCTGGCGAGCGCGCAGGCCACGCTCGATCAGCTCAGGACACGGCTCGGCTACGCGGTCATCCGCGCGCCGATCAGTGGCGTCGTGACCGAGAAGCGGCTCGAGGCCGGCGACATCGTGTCGCCGCAGACCCGCCTCTTCTCGGTGGCCGACATCTCGACCCTGGTGTCACGCGTCATGGTCTCGGAGCTCGAGGTTCCGCTGCTGCGGCCGGGTGCCGTGGTCGATGTGACCGTCGATGCGCTCGGCGGCACGCGCGTGCCCGGCCGCATTCGCCGCGTCTTTCCGGCCGCCGACAGCACGACTCGCCTCGTTCCGGTCGAAGTCGCGCTCACCGGGAGTTCGCTGAATCAGCTCCGGCCGGGCTACACGATTCGGGCGACGTTCCGGCTCGGCGCGCGCGATGATGCGCTGCTGATCCCGACGCGTGCCGTGATGGGCCCGGCCGGTGCGCGGTCGGTGGTCGTCGTGCGTCAGGGCAAAGGCGAGCGGCGCGGGGTGCGAGTCGGTCCTGACATCGACGGGCAGACCGAGGTGCTCGAGGGGCTCGCGCTCGGCGACACCGTCGTGGTGGCCGGCCAGGCGCTGCTCCGCGATGGGGCCGCGGTGCGCGTCGTGCCGCCGCTGTCGCCTTCGGAGACGCCGGTGACGCCAGCCAGCGACACGCCATCGGCGCTGGGCGCGCCGGCAGCCCGCACGCCGACGAGGAAATCCGAATGAAATCGACCGAACGTCGTCGAGGGCTGTCGAGCTGGGCGATCAACCGTCCCATTGGGACGGTGATGCTCACGTCCACGCTGCTCGTCATCGGCCTCGTCTACATCGGGCGCATTCCGGTGGACATGCTGCCGCGCATCGTCTACCCGAACGTGAACGTTCGGGTCAGCAACCCGGGCGTGGAGCCCGCGGTGCTGGAGGAGACGATCGCGAAGCCGCTCGAGTCGGCGCTCGCGAGCACCGAGAACCTGGAGCGCATCAACACCGACATCTCCGAGGGGTTCGTCAACGTCAGGCTCGAGTTCAAGTATGGCACGAACGTCGATTTCGCCCTTCAGGACGCCGCGAAGAACGTCGAGCGCGTGCGCGCCCGGTTGCCCGAGGAAGCGGATCCGCCGGTCACGAGCAAGGACGACCCCACGCAGCAGGCGATCTTCTCCGTCGCGTTCTCGTCCGACCAGCGCAGCCAGGTGGCGCTGCGCGAGTGGGTAGACCAGCGGCTGCGGCCGCAGCTGCTGTCGGTACCCGGCGTCGCGGGGCTCGATCTCAACGGCGGCCTGGTTCGCGAGATCCAGGTGGAGCTCGAGCCGACTCGGCTCCGAGGCTACGGCCTCTCGGTGTCGCAGGTGGTGAACGCGCTGCGGAACGAGAATCAGGACGTGTCGGCCGGGCGGATCACGGCCATCGACCGGGAAATGGTCGGCAAGACCGCAGGCAAGTTCCACAGCCTCGATGACCTTCGCGCGATTCTGCTCCCGACGTCGAGTGGCGCGCGGGTGCCGATGTCGGAGATCGCGGTGGTGCGCGACACGAGCGCGCAGCAGCGAAGCTGGGGCCGCCTCGACGGCGTTCCCGCGGTGCGGATCTCGATCCGCAAGCAGCCCGAGGCGAACACGGTGGAGGTGGCGGACGGCGTGCGCGCGAAGCTCGCCCAGCTGCAGACCAGTGCCTTCGTGCCGAAGGACGTGCGATACGTCGTCACCTACGACCAGTCGGGGTTCATCCGCGACTCCATCAACTCGGTGAAGGAGGCGGCGCTCATCGGTGCCTTCCTCGCGTCGCTCATCGTCCTGCTCTTCCTCCGCTCCTTCCGCAAGACGATCATCGTGGGCCTGTCGATCCCCCTCGCCGTGCTCGCGACGTTCATCGCGATGGGCATGGGCGACCTGACGCTGAACGTGATGTCGCTCGGCGGCATTGCGTTAGGCATGGGGGTGCTGCTCGACAACGCGATCGTGATGCTCGAGAACATCTATCGACGCCGCGAGAAGGACCAGCTCGATGTCGAGGAGGGCGCGCACGTCGGGGCGGCCGAAGTGACGAGCCCCATCGTCGCGGCGACCATCACGAGCCTCGCGTCGGTGGTGCCGTTCCTGCTCATCACGGGCCTCTCGGCACTGGTGTTCCGCGAGCTGATCCTCACGGTCTCCATCTCGCACCTCGCATCGCTGCCGGTCGCGCTCACGCTCGTGCCCATGCTGGCGGCGCAGCTCGGGAAGATCCGGTTCTCGAGCGGACTGGAGCGGTTCGGGCCGCTCGTCGCGTTCGACCGCGGGTTCAACCGGCTGATCGGGCGCTACCGGCGCGTGGCCGCGGCCGCCGTACGCCGCCCCGGCTGGGTGCTCGGCGGCGCGGTCGCGTTGTGCATCGGCGCGGGATTCGTGGCGCGCACGTTCGACTCGCAGTTCCTGCCGCAGGTGGACGACGGCATCGTGTCGGCCAACCTGCGCCTCCCGCCGGGCACGCCGCCGAACGTCAGCAATCAGATCGCGCTGAACGTCGAGGCGATGGTGCGCGAGATGCCCGGGGTGTTGCACGTGTATGCGAACGCCGGCGGTGGCCGCGGCGGCAACCTCGACATCCTGCTCCAGCCGGTGAAGCAGCGTGGAATGTCGGCCGAGGCATGGGTGCAGGAGATGCAGCGGCGCATCGACGACCGCGGCTTCGCGGGCGCGCGCGTGTTCGTGCGGCCGCCACGGATTCGCGGCCTTCGCACGTCGAGCTCCGGCGACGCGATGACGCTGAACATCCTCGGCGATGATCTCGCGCAGCTCGACCAGCTCGGGCGCGAGCTGTCGCAGCGCCTGCGCGGCATCCCCGGGCTGGCGAACTTCGACGTCCAGACGGACGAGGGCAGCCCGCAGCTCGCGATCGTGCTGGATCGTGAGCGCGCCCGCGCGCTCAACCTCGACGTCGCGACCGTGGGCCAGACGGTGCGCACCGCTCTCGACGGCACCATCGCGACGCGCTACACCGAGGGCAACTTCGAGTACGACGTCCGCGTGCTGTTCCCGCGCGGCCGGTTCACGAGCGCGTCGGAGCTGGGCGACGTGCTGCTCTTCCCTGGTGGCCGCAGCACCGCGCCGGTGTTCCTGCGCGACGTGGCGGACGTTCGCGCGGCCATCGGCCCGACGAGCATCAATCGCGAGAACCAGAACCGCGTCCTGCGGCTGTCGGGCGACGTGCTCACCGAGGTGGCGCCGGTCGGTGAGGTCGTCGATTCGGTGCGCGCCCGCCTCGCCGGGGTCGCCATCCCCGACGGATACGGCGTGGTGATCGGCGGCGACTGGGAGGCGGTACAGCAGAGCAACGCCCAGATGGCACTCGTGGTGTTCCTCGCCATCTTCCTCGTCTTCGTGGTGCTGGCGGTCCAGTACGAGAGCGTGATCGACCCGCTCGTGATCCTCCTCGCGATCCCGCTCGCGATGGTGGGGGTGATCGGGATGCTCTGGGCGACGAGCACGCCCTTCAGCGCGCCGGTGCTGCTGGGGATGATCCTGTTGGCCGGCATCGTCGTGAACAACTCCATCCTGCTGGTGGAGTTCGTCGAGCACTACCGGCGGGACGAGGGCGTGTCGGCGGAGGCGGCGGTGGTCGAGGCCGGCGCCGTGCGCATGCGGCCGATCGTGATGACGACGCTCACCTCGGTCGTGGCGATGATTCCGATCGCGTTAGGCATCGGCGCCGGCTCGGAGCTCATGCAGCCGCTGGCCATCGCGACCGTGGGCGGCCTCACGCTGTCCACGATCCTCACGCTCGTGGTGGTGCCGTGCGGCTACCTCGTGCTGCACGGCGTGGGCGACAAGCTCCGGGTGCTGGTCCTGGGCGACCGCGCCGAGCGGAAGGCGGCGAAGCCGAAGGCGGAGGCGACGGCAGGAGACTAGTGGATCGCAGGAGCGGCCTCGGTTCGAGTGGCGGGGCTGCTCGTCGCGTCCGCTCGGCAGCACGGGGAACGGCAATTCACCGCGGAGGACGCGGAGGACGCAGAGAACGGCTCGTTCGGGACGGTCCTCCCGCCACGAGCCGGGACCGAGAACGACCGGCCCCGGGACGCCAGTACCTCCCGGGGGTGTTCCCATCGGTTCACCGCCGCCGGCGCGCGCATCCCGACCGCGCAGGCAGTCCTCCGCGTCCTCTGCGTCCTCCGCGGTTCAATGCTTTCTTCGGCGTCCTCGGCGGTGCGAGCCCGTGCCCCGTGCCTAACGCCACTTCGACCAGAGCAGCACCACTCCGCACGCCGAGCCGGAGTTGCGGTACCGCGCCGGCACGCTGTTGCCGGTGAAGTACTCCACTCCGCTCAGGTCCCACGTGCGGAGGATACCGTGGTCGGTCTCGCCGAGGTTGATGCCGTCGAGCCAGACCTGGACGAGACAGGGCCGCGTGGACTCGCACGAGCCGGATATCGTCTTGTCGCTGAACTCATCCCGCGTGCCCAGCTCCGGTTTGAGCCCGGCCTTGCCGCCGATGCGGTCGACGCCGCGCGTTGGCGATGCCGTGCTCGTGGCGGCGCCACACCCCGATCGCGTGCCCGCGAGATGCGTCTGCCCACTCTCGTCGGTGCGCATCGTGAGCCCCGGAAAGCGCAGGCTCGCGACGGTCATGAGCTCCCGGTCCGCATCGCGCGTGAGGTCCGCCTCGGTGAGGAACCGGCCGATCCCCTGCTTCCGCCGCACCTCGAAGTCCTTGAGCCCCGCTGGCACCGCGGCAACCGTGACGGCAACGCCCGGTAGCGCCGCGGCCGACGGCTCGAGCTTGAACACGGCGCCGGTCGTATCGCCCTTGAAGTCGAGCTGCACGTCGCTCGCGACGTAGCCCACCAGCCTGACGCGCACACGGTGCGTTCCCAGTGGCACCCCCTCGATGCGCGCCTGCCCGAGCGAGTCCGTGCGCTGCAGGAGCCGCAATTCCGGCAGCACGACCTCGGCGCCCGCGAGCGGTGCGCCGGTTTGCGCGTTGGCGACGCCGACGGAGAGCGTGGAGCGACGTCCCTGTGCAGCGAGTGCCGCGGGAAGCAGCGCGGCCGCAACGAGCCCGAGCGCCGCGCGGTGAGCGAGGGTCAGTACCATTTGGACCAGAGTAGAAGGACTCCACATCCGTACGCTTTCGTGCGGTACCGCACCGGCACGGTCGACGCCGTGTAATACTCGACCGCCGCAAGGTCCCACGTTCGGACGACGTCGCTGTCCTCATCACCGAGATACACGTCGTCGAGATACGTGGCAACGTAGCACGGCGCGATGCCGCTGGTCGTCAGCGATCCAGTCATCCGCGCCAGGTGGCGGCGCCCATCGCGCCCCGTCACCGTGGTGAGCCCGGGGAACCGGCTCATCGCGACGAGCGCGAACTCGCGGTCGCGGTCCTTGTCCAGTTGCTCCTCGGTGAGGAACCGTCCGAGCCCTTGCCGTCGGCGAGCTTCCACATCCCGCATTCGCGGAGGCGTCCACTCGGCTTGGACGTTGACCCCACCCAGCGTCTGTGCGATCCGTTGCAGGCGAAACACCGCACCCGTCGTGTCGCTCCTGAACGCGAGATCCACCTCGGCCGGCGCGTAGCCGAGCCTGCGCACGCGCACGTGGTGCACGCCGCGGGGCACGTCGGTCAGAACGGCTTCGCCCAGCGCATTGGCACGCGCGAGCCGGTGCTCGTTCAAGAGCAGGACCTCGGCTCCTTCCAGCGGTGCGCCCGTCTCGGCGTCCGCGACGCCGGCCACGAACACGGATGTGCCGCCGGCCTGGGCGCCTAACGGCGCGGCGAGCGGAAGCCCCAGCGACGCCAGTGCCAGCGCCACGAGCACGGGCATCGGGCGACAGCGCGTCAGTTGCCGGTTCGCCATGAGCGCGGGCCACCTCCGTGACCGTCGGACGGTGCACGATAGCATCGGGACCGGGGAGCGGCTACCGCCACTTCGACCAGAGCAGCAGCACGCCGCAGGGGGACCCCGACGTGCGGTACCGCGCCGGCATGCTGGCGCCCGTGTAGTACTCCGCACCGCTCAGGTCCCAGGTGCGAATGAGGGCGTCGGTCTCTTCGTCCAGCTTCACGCCGTCGAGAAAGATCTGCACGAGGCAGGGTCGGATAGACTCGCACGAACCCGATATCGTATTGCCGCCAGTGCCCGCGCCTCCGGTGGTGCCACCGCTCGACCCTCCCGGCGACGACCGCCCGCCGATGCGGTTGACACCCCGGCTTCCGCCGCTCGCTCCCGTCGCGCCACACGGCGAGCGCGTGCTCGCGATGTGCGGTCGCAGGTTGGCATCGAACGCCATCCTGAGTCCCGGGAAGCGCAGCATCGCGACGGTGACGAAGTCACGCTCGGCATCGCGCGCGAGGTCGGTCTCGGTGAGGAACCGGCCGATGCCCTGCTTTCGGCGCACCTCGAAGTTCTTGAGGCCGATCGGCACCGCGTCGGCGGTGACGTCGACGCCGCTCAAGGGGGCGGCTGCGCGCTCGAGCCGGAACACGGCCCCGGTGGTATCGCCCTGGAACTGCAGTCGCACGTCGGCCGGCGCGTAGCCGATGAGCCGAACGCGCACGCGATGCGTGCCGGCCGGCACGCCGGGCACGTAGGCGTGCCCGAGTGCTCAGTACCACTTCGACCAGAGGAGGAGCACCCCACACCCGTACGCGCCGGTGCGGTAGCGTACGGGCACCTGCGAGCCGGTGTAGAACTCCACGACCGCCAGATCCCAGGTGCGAACGAGGTCGGAGTCATGGAGGAGCAGAATGCCGTCGAGGTAGATGCTGACGAAGCAGGGGCGGCCGCCCGCTTCGCGAGTGCTCGAGAGCTCCAATCGGCGAGTCGAGTCGCTGAGCATGAGCCTCAGCCCGGGGAACCGCGTCGTCGCCAGCAGCGCGAACTCACGGTCGCGGTCCTTGTCCAGTTGCTCCTCGGTGAGGAACCGTCCGAGCCCCTGTTTCCGCCGAACTTCCACGTCCTTCATCTTCGGCGGCATCCACTCGGCGGTCACCTTCACCTCGCCGAGGTTCGCGGCGGTGCGCGCGAGGCGGAACACCGCGCCGGTCGTGTCGCCCGTGAACGCGAGATCGACCTCGGCGGGCGCATAGCCGAGCCGGCGCACGCGCACGCGCTGGATTCCGCGCGGCACGCCGGCGAGAACGGCCTCACCCATGCCGTTTGCGCGCGCCAGGCGGTGGAGGCCCACGAGGAGCACCTCCGCCCCTTCGAGTGCCTCCCCCGTCTCCGCATCCGCGACGCCGGCGACGAGCACGGACGTGCCCATCGGCTGCGCGCCTAACGAATCGACCGCCAGGGCGCAGCAGAGCGCACAACACACGAGGCCCGCGCGGAGGGCGCGGGCCTCGTGCCGTTCTACCGGCTGCCGCCGTCCGTCGCCGGCTGCGTGCGCGGCTCGGCCTTCCCCGCGTCCAGGTCGTTCCAGTTCAGGATTGCGTTGAAGCCGAGGAAGAACGTGCCCTGTGTCTGCCATCGCCAGAAGGGCCGGATGCCGAACATCACCACGTGGCCATCGCCCACCTTCGAATCCACCACCTGCGCGCGGTTGGCCAGCGCCTGGCCACCCGCGAGCGTGCCCGACAGCAGCATGTCGTTCGGGTTGCCGGGGAACGACATCACGACCCGTGGCCGCACCGCGTCGCCGCCGCCGAACCCGCCGCGGCCACCGGCGAACTGACGGAACTGCGCCGCGTCGTTCCCTTCACCGCCCTGGCCGCGCCGGCCGCGCTGCCCGGCTGCCGACGAGTCCTGCTCCCACGGGGAGAGGCGAAGCGGCGTCGCCATGGGCGTCGTGTTCTGCCCGAGCCCGGCGTTAGGCTCGCCACCGCCCCCGAACCCACCGAAGCCGCCGCCGCCACCGCCGGCGTTCAGCACCGGGGCCTGGCTGAAGTACACCGGCAGTTGAGTCCCGTCGAACCCGTATGCGATGGGACTCTTCGGGTCGGAGATGATCCCGCGGAGAATGGAGCCGCGCACGAACAGGCCATCCGGCTCCTCGACCGTCACGCCGGTGGTGATCCCGTACTCGGGGAAGATCGTCGACGTGGAGCCTTCGACGATGAGCGTGCCCCCTGCTTGCACGAACTTCGCGAGCTCGAGCAGCCCTTCCATCCCCATACCGCCGCGGATGTCGTCGGTCTGGTCGAGCGCGCCGAGGTTCGGGGTGGCCGCGGTCTTCTTGTACGGCAGCGGTGTGGCACCGGTCTTCGCGATCCCGTTCACCTGCGACGTCGCGTTGCCGCCCACGTGCGGGTAGATGATCACGTCGTACTTCGCGCGCAGGTTGCCGGCGCGCAGCTTCTGATCGGCGAAGTAGGTGTACGGAACGCCGTAGGTGTCGAGCGCCGCGCGCACCCAGCCCTCATCCTGCGTGCGCTGCCAGCTGTGCACGTAGCCGATGCGCGGGATGTCGAGGTCGTGCGTCTTCACCGACGGCGCCGACGCGACGGCCCAGCCGGACAGGCCGAGGTTCTCGAGCTGCGGTCCGAGCTTCGCGCGGTCGCCGCTCGGGATGATGAACGCGCCCGCGCGGAACCGATGCCCGGCGAGCTCGAAGTCCTCTTCCGCCGCCTGCATCTTCACGCCGGCGTTGGCGAAGCGGAACTTCATCAGGTTGTTGTCGGTCGTGTGATCGACGACGATGACGTTCCCCGTGCCGTCAATGCCTCCGGGCGCCTTCGCCTCGGACGTCACCATCGCCATCTGCTGCGCGAGCACGCTCTTGTCCGTGACGGGAACGATGCGGACGTTGCGCATGAGCGGGAAAGTCCACCCCGTGTCGTCGTACGGCCGGGGGTTCTGCGGCGCGTAGTTCTGGAGCGAGAAGTACATGTCGGCGAGCGTGCGATACGGCTGGTCGGCGCGAATCACGTAGTCGCCGGCCTTCACGTCCACCGAGCCCGCCTTGAACGGTGCGGTCGCCGTGTGTACCTCGAGCCCCTGACGCCGCAGCTCGTTCACCGCGTCGGCCGCATCGGCCTTCCGCCGCTGCGCGGCCGGAATGATCCAGGCGAAGGTCGGGCCGTTCTTCCCCTTCTCCACCGACCGCTTGTTCTTGAGCCAGTAGTTCTCGAGGTACAGCTCCTTGTTCTTCGCGACGTGGCTGAGCGCGAACAGCACACCGGACTCCTGGATGTTCGTGTTGTTCCGGGGGCCCCACTTGATGTACGGCAACGGCGGATTCGGGCGGAACCACTCCTTGCTCGTCGTCGTCGCGCCCGGCCGCACCTCGTAGTTGTCCGGCCCGTAGCTCTGCACCTCGTAGAAGCGGCCGATGGCGTTGTGCGAGTGGGCGATGAAGAACATGTAGTTCGGCACCCACCCGTCGTAGAAGCCGTACGTCCACACGCCCGGAACGCCGCGCTTCGTCATCTCCATGACGTCGTTCTTCGCCAGCATCCACCACTCGTCCACGGTGATCGGGTCGAGCGCTTCGTTGTACGGACCGGTGCCCGTCGAGGCATAGAGATAAGTCTGTGCCTCGTGCAGGTCGTGCATGATCGTGGGCGTCCAGTCGTTCTGCACGCGCGTGACGGCCCGCGTGAGGGCGAGGAACTGCCCCATCCCGTCGCGATTGTTGTCGTGCGCCACGTACTTGCCCCAGTACATGAGCGGCAGCCGCTGCGCGCCCTGCGGGAGCTTCTTGTTGAAGTAGTAGGTGTCGACGTTCTTCTCGCGTCCATCCACCTCGATCACCGGCGTGATGAACGTGATGACGTTGTTGCGGATGTTCTGGATGAACGGCGTCTCCTCGACGGCCAGCCGGTACGCGAGCTCCATCAGCATCTCCGGCCCACCGTTCTCGGGCGAGTGGATGCCGCTCGTGAGCCAGTAGATCGGCTTCGCCGTCCCGATGAGCTGCCGCGCCTGCGCCTCGGTGGTCTTTCGAGGATCGGTGAGCGCGTTGAGCATCCCCTTGTAGCGCTGCAGGTCGCGAATGGTGGCCTCGTCGGCGACGGCGAGCATCACCATGTCGCGCCCTTCCTCCGTCTTGCCGATGCGCCAGACCGTGATGCGGTCGGACGCCGCGTCGAGCGCGTCGAAGTAGCGGTGGATGTCCTTCGCGTACGTCAGCTCGCCGGGCGTACCGACGATGCGCCCGAGGAACTTGAGGGGCGTGGGTACGGTGCTCGACGCCGGCAGGTGATCGACCAACTCGGTCGTGATGCGCGGGTCCTGGAGGTACTCCTTGATCTTCCGCGTGTACTCCTCGTCGTTCGGCTGCGCGCTCGCTCGAGCGGAGCTACCGGCGTTCTGCGCGCGTGTGGCGGCAACGGGCGACAGCAGCCAGACGGTAGCGGCCGCAACGGGCCACGCCAATCGGCGCACGGGTCGCATCCGACGCGACATGTCCTGCCTCCTTAAGAGTGGGTCGATCACGCCGGGGCACCCGGCCGGGGTTGAGACTGCGGTCTGGGAGCTATACGCGCAACCCGGGCGAAACGCGGAGCGCGGGCGTAACGCGGCCCGCTGCCGCGCCAATTGGGGTCAGACTCGAATTGAAGCATTTGAGCTCAATTCGAGTCTGACCCCAATTGCCTTCGTGTCTTGAATGGGGTTGCTCGCTGCGTGCAGCCCCCGGTCCCGGTTCCCGGGGGGGTGTGCGGAATTTTGTGTGTGAGGTCATACTCCAACGCAACAGGAGAGGGATGACCAAACCACGGAAGCAACCCCGGACGGGCGCTGGCCCGGCGTTCAATCCGGCGGCGCTCGACGCCTTGA